>Ga0209257_1000033_pt1 | contig 671006 bp, 579 predicted proteins | sample AraplaCvi_mCL_r2_FD_184277 | JGI IMG/M metagenome (GOLD analysis project Ga0209257, IMG submission 184277) | Arabidopsis root microbial communities from North Carolina, USA - plate scrape MF_Cvi_mCL_r2 (SPAdes) (version 2) | ecosystem: Host-associated > Plants > Roots > Endosphere | place... | reverse complement strand
AGCCCACCAACCACCTCGACCTGGACGCCATCACCTGGCTGGAAGGCCTGCTGAACGACTTCAAGGGCTCGCTGCTGCTGATCACCCACGACCGCGCCTTCCTGGACAACGTGGCCAACCGCATCGTGGAGCTGGACCGTGGGCAACTGCGCGGCTACCCCGGCAACTTCGCCGCCTTCCAGGCCGCCAAGGCCTACGAGCTGGAGAACGAGGCCCTGTTCAATGCCCGCTTCGACAAGCTGCTGGCGCAGGAGGAGATCTGGATTCGCAAGGGTGTGGAGGCCCGCCGAACGCGCTCCGTCGCGCGCATCCAGCGCCTGGAAGCCATGCGCCTGGCCCACGCGGCGCGGCGTGACGTGCAGGGCAAGGTGCGCCTGGACATCGACACCGGCGGCGCCAGTGGCAAGATCGTCGCGGAGCTGGAGGACGTGTCCAAGAGCTATGGCGAGAGATCAATAGTGCGCGACTTCTCGGCCACCATCCTGCGCGGCGACAAGGTGGGCCTCATCGGCCCCAACGGCGCCGGCAAGACCACGCTGCTGAAGATGATCCTCGGCGAGCTGCCGCCCGACAGCGGCACGGTGCGCCAGGGCTCGCGGCTGTCGGTCGCCTACTTCGACCAGATGCGCGACGCGCTCAACCTCGACGCGACGCTGGCCGACACCATCAGCCCTGGCTCGGAGTGGATCGAGATCGGCAGCCAGAAGAAGCATGTGAAGAGCTACCTGGGCGACTTCCTGTTCTCGCCGGCGCGGGCCAACTCGCCCGTGCGCACGCTGTCCGGCGGCGAGCGCAACCGCCTGCTGCTGGCCCGCCTCTTTGCCCGCCCGGCCAACGTGCTGGTGCTGGACGAACCCACCAACGACCTCGACATCGAGACGCTGGAGCTGCTGGAAGAACTGCTGGCCGATTACGACGGCACGGTCTTCCTGGTCAGCCACGACCGGCGCTTCCTGGACAACGTGGTCACCTCCACCATCGTGTTCGAGGGCGACGCGCGCTGGCGCGAGTACGAAGGCAGCGTGCAGGACTGGCTGACCCAGTCCAGGCGTGCAGCCGCCCTGCAGGCGCAGTCGGCGCCCAAGGCCGCCGCACCCACGCCGCCGCCCGAGCCCGAGCCCGCACCGGTCGTCGCGACCAAGCGCAAGCTCAGCTACAAGGAGCAGCGCGAGCTCGACGAGATCCCCAAGCAGATCGCCGCGCTGGAGGCTGAGCAGACGCAACTCAACGCGCTGATCGCCGGCAGCGAGCTGTACACGCAGGGTGCGAAGCGCATCGCCGAGGTCACGGACCGCGCGGCCGACATCGACGCCGAGCTGATGGCGCTGATGGAGCGCTGGGAAGTGCTCGAAGCGAAATGAACGCCCTGCACCATGAATGGCTGGCCCTGCAGGCCCAGCATGAGCGCTACGAGGCCCCGGCCCTGGTCGTGAAGCTGGCGGCCTTTGCGGCGACCGTGCTGGTGCAGGACAACACGCTGGCCCTGGCGCTGCTGGCCCTGCTGTGGTTGCAGGAGGCGGTGCTCAAGACCTTCCAGGGCCGGTTGGGCGATCGCCTGCTGGTCGTCGAAGCAGCAGTGAAGGCTGGCAGCGATGTGCCGGCCATGCAGCTGCACAGCGACTGGCTCGCGAGCCGGCCTAGTGGCCTTGGGATGATCAGCGAGTACCTGAAGAGCGCGCTGCGGCCGACGGTGGCCTTGCCTTACCCGTTGCTGATGGTGCTCGTGGTCGCGATCTAAGCCAACTGCAGTTTGTCGATGGCGATCAGCGCGTTCTGGCCCTTGAGCTGAACGACCGTCTCGCCGTGGCGGTGCACGACGTGCTGGGCCACGTGGACGGCGCCGTTGTAGCGCACCTTGTCCCCGGGCTTGATGACCGGCTGCGGCGGGATGACCGGCAGGGGCGGCCGCAGCGCGGCGCGGCTGGTGCGCATCACGTCCCTCACCTGGCCATGCAGGCCGGGCGAGTTCTTGGCCAGCGCTTCGAGCGAGCGCGTCATCTCGGCTCTGAGTTGCTCGGCCGTGAAGGGTTTCTTCAGCAAGAATTCGGCACCCAGCGCCTTGGCCTCGCGCTCATGCTCGGGCGTCACGTCAAAGCTCAGCAGCGACAGGTGCAGCGTGGGCTGAACCTCGCGCAGGCGCTGGTAGAGCAGTGGGCCGGTCAGTGGCGATTTGGGGAACCAGTCGGTGATCAGGAAATGGGGCTTGAAGGCCAGGCCTTGCGCCAGGGCGGCCTCGGGATCGGCGCAGCAAAGGATGCTGTCGGCCGCAAAACCATGGCTTTGCAACAACTGGCGGGCGAAGGTTTGCACCCCGGCCAAGGCGTCTACAACGAGAAATTTCACGGGATCTGTCATGGCCGCTACCTGGGCCGCGGAAACGATTTCGCAGCGGCCAAATTGTGCCGGCAGCCGCGTGCGCGGCTCGTGACAAACCCCTCGCTTGGCGGGAACTTTTTGTTAAGCCCGCAAGCGGCAGAAATCGGCCCTCAGGCCTTCCGGCGTGCGGGCCAGGTACAAGGCCTGGACATCACCGTTCTGGTGCGTCAGCGTGTGGATGCCGTCACCCAGACCTGCCGGCAACTCGCCGGCGAAGCTCAAGGAGAACTGCTCACCGGGCTGGCGGCTCCTCAGCGCGCTGACGGTCCGCAACGTGACCGCATGGCCGTCCACCTCGAAACCCTGGCCCACATGGGCCTTCCAGCTTGCCAGGCCGGACTGCGGGCCCAGGCTGGGCTTCACCGCAGCGATAGCCACCGTCGCGCCGCTGCCGGCAGCCAGGGCCGTGGCGCCGCTCTTCAGGAAATCGCGCTTGTTCATCATGGCAGGCACTCCTCGGTATGGGGGCGGCGGGCGGGGCGGTGCATGGCCTGGTACAGGCCCTGGGCGGCGCCCTCGGCGACGAAGCCCAGCCGCTCGTAGAGCCGCCGGGCGGGGTTGTGGATCTCGACGTGGATGCTCAGGCGCCGACCCTCGTCGGCCAGGGCTTGCAGGCAGCGCGTGCCTATGCCGTGGCCGCGCCAGGCGGGCAGCAGCGCAATGTCCAGGATGTGCAGGCGCTCGCCCTGGTCGTCCAGCCAGAGCCGGCCAGCGACGTCATCGCCGACCAGGATGAGATGGCAGACCGAACGCGGGAAGTGCAGCGCATAGTGCTGCTGCTGGGCACGGTGCTGCATCGCGACGAAAGCGGCGCACTGCTCGGGCGGCCAGCCCGACAGGGCCATCTCGTCGGCGCGTGTGCCGGCATAGATGGCCAGTTGCCAGGCCTCGTCGGCCGGCGTTGCAGCGCGCAGGCGGTAGTCCATCGCGGCCTTCAGTTGCGCGACGGGAAGATGCCCTGCAGCGCGATGCAGAACATCAGCCCCAGGTAGGGCTGGCGGTTCTCGTGCGGCTGGCCGCCGCCCGCGACGCCGATGGCATCCGCCGCCATGGGCGCGGGAGCGCCGGGCGCGCGATAGGTGCTGGCGCCGTTGGCAGCGGGCGCGGGCAAGGCCCCCGCGGGACTGGCGGCCAGGCCCGAGGCTCCGGCCTTCAGGTCGTGGTTGTGGGCCGGCATTTCGCTCGTGAGCAGCGTGACGCTGGCTGCGCCCAGGTCCTCGCCCAGCGAGCGCTGGCTCAGGCCTGGCCCCTGGCCCTCACCCATGGCGAAGCGGCCGGTGAGGCGGGGCAAGCCGAAGGTGCTCTTGCCGTCGCCGCCATAGTTGGTGCCCAGCAGCGAGAAGAGGGCGGTGTTCTGGCTGATCGGCAGCAACTGGCCGTCGCAAGTGGCCCAGCCGACGGGCGCGAAGTTGAAGGGCAGCACGCGGATTTCGGCGACGAAGGGGTCGGACATGTCGTGCTCCTCAGGCTTGGCTCGGGAAGACGCCGAACAACGCAATGATGTAGTTCAGCGTCAGTGACGGGCCCATGTTCTCGTGGGGCTGGTTGCCACCCGTGCTGGCTATCGCGCCACCGGCCATCGTGGCGGCGGGCGTGCCGGTGCTGTCGTAGCTGTTGACGGGCGTGGCCGCGAGCAGGGCGCCAGCGGGGCTGCCTGCGCTGGCGGTCGCGCCGCTGGCGAGCAGCACGTGGCTGTGTGCCGGCATCTGCGCGACCGTCAGCGTGACGGACTCGGTGCCGCCCAGCTCGCCGATGGTGCGGCCGGAGAGGCCTGGGCCCTGGCCCTGGTGCACCGGCAGGCGGCCACGCAGGTCCGGCAGCGCAAAGGTCTGCTGCCCGTCGCCGCCGTAGGTCGTGCCTATGAGCTGGAACAGCACCTCGTTCTCGGCAATCGAGAGGATCTGGCCCTGGCACAAGGCCCAGTCGCGGGGTGCGAAGTTGCCTGCGAAGAGGCGGATCTCGCCGATGTAGGGAGTAGACATCGTGGCCTCCTCGATTCAGTTGCGGCTGGGGAAGATGCCCTGCAGCGCGATGACCCAGTTCAGCACCGTGAAGGGCTGCATGTTCTCGTGCGGCTGGCCGCCGCCGCGCAGGGCGACAGTGCCTCCGGCCATCGGCGTATTGCCGCCGGAGGGCGCATAGCGGTTGATGCCGCCGCGCGGCTTGGCTGCGGGCAGGGCGCCACCGGGCACGGCCGCATTGGCGAGGTCACCGGTACCTGCGAGGCCATGGGTGTGGGGCGGCAACTGGGCCACAGTGAGCGTGACGGCTTCGGCGCCGGCGGACTCACCCAGCACCACGCCGTTGCCGGGGTGCATGGGCGAGCGGCCGCGCAGGTCGGGCAGGCGGAAGGTCGTCTGCCCGTTGCCGCCATAGGTCGTGCCCAGCAGCGCGAACAGCGCCTGGTTCTGGTTGATCGGCAGCGTCTGGCCGTTGCACAGGGCCCAGCCCTTGGGCGGGAAGGCAAAGCTCAGCAGCTTGAGCTCGCCCAGGAAGGGAGTGGACATGGCAGTCTCCTAGCTGAATACCGCTTCGTAGTGCAGCCCTTCGGCCGTGCGGCCCACGGGCACGAGGAAGATCTCCATGGCGTCGAGCTGCGGATGCTCGACGCGATAGATGTGCTGCGGCAGTTGCGGCTCGGCCGGCGCCTCGAAGGTCAGGCTGAAGGGCTGGCGGCCGTCGGGCGTGGTGCCGCGGCCGGCGCGCGCCTCGACGAGCCGTGCCGGCAACTCGGCCGCATCGTCCAGCCGCAGCGTGAAGCGGCTGCCCACCAGCGGCTCGAAGCGCGCCAGCGTGAACAGGTCGGACTCAGTCACGGCGTGCGGCCCGGCGACGCAGAACAGTCAGCAGGCCGCCGGCCAGCAGCAGGTAGGCCGCGGTGGACGGCTCGGGCACCGCTGCCGTGATGATGTCGATGCGGAACTCGGCGTAGTTGTTGGACGAGCCGGCGAAGCGGTGCTTGAAGACCTCCGTGTCGAGGTCGAAGGCGATGGAGTCGGCGTCGACCTGGTGCACCAGCACCGCGGGATCGGCGGGGCTCAACAGGCCGGTGGCGCTGGCCGGGCCCGAGGTCGCGAAGCCGTCGAAGGCGTAGACCAGGATGTTGGTGATGGCGCGGCCGGTGAAGACGATGCCGTCGAACTGGTAGCGCGCATGCTGACCGCCGCTGCCCAGGTAGCCGGTCGTGTAGATGTCGCCGGTGTCGTCGCCCACGGCCACGCGCAGCAGGATCATGGTGTCCGAGAAGAAGACCCTCTCGTTGTCCAGCATGTAGCCGCTGACGTCGCCCGAGCCACCCAGGTTGCTGGCCTGCACGCCGGTGGTCAGGTCGGCGTTGAGGACGGTCTGCGACACGGCGATGGCGCCGGGGCTGTTCATCAGGCCGCCTGGTGCGAGCAGCTGGACCGTCACGTCGCCGGCGATGCCGACGGCCTGGGCCGACAGCGTGGCCAGGGCCAGGGTCATGCCACCGAGCAGGTGGCGAAGGCGCAGTTTGGTCATGGCGTCCCCGTGCTTTGAAGTGGTGCACAGTGGACGCGCCCGGACGGGCCGGCGCCAGGGGGAGCCCCCAGGGATTGGGGGGATAGAACCTAGGGGGGTGAGGTCCTGGCGCCGAGCGCGTCCGCGCAGGCGCGCAAGTCGCGCCAGAACGTGGCGTCCTGCGACGTGGCCATGTTGATGCGCATCAGCGAGCCGGGCCGGCGCGTCGCGCTGAAGAGGGCGCCCGGCGCGGTGAGCCAGCCGGCATCCAGCAGCGGCTGGGCGATGCGCTCGGTGTCCACGCCCACGTCCAGCCAGCCGAACAAGCCCTCGGGTGGGCTGGCCCAGCTGAAGCCGTGCGCGGCTGCCAGGGCGGACACGCGCTGGCGGGCGGCTGCCAGGCGCTCGCGCAGCCGCTGCGCATGGCGGCGCAGCCGGCCCTGCTCCAGGCACACGGCGACGGCGCGCTCCAGCACCGGCGAACTGGTCAGGCCGTCCAGCAGCTTGGTATCGGTCAGCGCCGTGAGGCGCTCGGGTGCCGCGGCCAGGTAGCCCACGCGCCACGCCGGCGTCAGCACCTTGGAGAAGCCGCCCACGTAGATGACCCGGCGCAGCCCATCCAGCGCGGCCAGCCGGGGCGTGTGCTCGGGCGCGAGGAAGCCATAGCTGTCGTCCTCGACGATGTTGAAGTCGTGCTCGTCGGCCAGGCGCAGCAGGCGGTGGGCGTCGGCCAGGCTCAGGCTGTGGCCGGTCGGGTTGTGCAGCACCGACACGGTCAGGTAGGCGCGCGGTGCATGCGCGGCGGCGAGCGCCGCGAGCACATCGAGGTCGGGCCCATGAGCGCCGCGAGGCACGGGCAGCAGCCGTATGCCCGCCTGCGTCAGCCGCGCAAACATGATGGCCCAGCCGGGGTCGTCCACCAGCACGGCGTCGCCCGGCTGCAGGTAGGTGCGGATCAGCAGGTCCAGCGCATGGGTGGCGCCGTGTGTTGCCAGGATCTGCGCGGGGCTGGCGTGAATGCCCAGGTCGCCCAGGCGCTGCGACAGCGCCCTGCGCAACCGCGCGTCGCCGCTGGGGTCGCCGTAGCTGACCTGCAGGGCCGGGTCGTCGGCCTCGCGCACCTGGCGCAGGGCCGATTGCAGCAGCGCCGCGTCCAGCCAGTCGGCCGGCAGCGTGCCCAGGCCCGGCGAGCGGGCTGCGTCGGCCTCGAACATGCCGCGGATTAACGCAGTGGCGTCCATAGGCGCCTGGCGCGGTGCGGCGACTGCAGGCGCGCGCGGCGTGCGGGCCTGGGTAGAGCGCGTCTCACGCACGAAGAAGCCGCGCTGGCGCCGCGCTTCCAGAAGGCCGGCGGCCTGGAGCTGGTCGTAGGCGGCGACGACGGTGTGCGGGCTCACGCCATGCTGGCGGGCGCAGTCGCGCACCGACGGCAGGCGGGCGCCGGGCAGCAACAGCCGTTCGCGGATGCGCTGGGCATAGCGTTCGGCAAGCTGGCCGGCCAGCGGCAGGCTGGCGCCGCGCTGCAGCGGAGGATGTGTACCGGTCGGCATGGCAGTACAGATTCGGAGACTGATTCGTTAACTGTACTGGTTCTGTATCGGTTGTGTGCCTAGACTGGGTTCATGCCAGGGTTTTCCACCTCCACCACGGTTTCCACGACGACGGCGTCTGACGCAACGCGCGGCCTGCTGCTGGGCGTCGCGGGCGTGCTGATGTTTGCGCTCAGCATCCCGATGACGCGGCTGGCCGGCGGCAGCGCTGAAGAGCCGCAACTGGACCCGGCCTTCGTCGCCTTCGGCCGTGCGGCCGTCGCCGGGCTGCTGTCCATCGCCTACTTGTTCGTCACCGGTGCGCGCAGGCCGCGCGGCGCGGAATGGCGGTTGCTCGCGTTCACGGCCGGTGGCGTCGTGTTCGGCTGGCCGCTGCTGCTGGGCTTTGCCGTGCGGCATGTGGACGCCGTACATGCCTCCGTCATCTCGGGTGTGCTGCCTCTGGCGACCGCCGTCATTGCCGCGCTGGCGTTTCGCCAGCGGCCCAGCTGGGGTTTCTGGGGCTGCGCGCTGGCCGGCCTGGGCCTGGTGATTGGCTTTGCGGCCTGGCGCGGTGCGGGTGGGTTGGAGATGGCCGACGGGCTGCTGCTGGGCGCCGTGCTCTGCGCATCGGCGGGCTACGTCAGCGGGGTGCAGTTGTCCAAGGCGTTCACGGCGGAGCAGGTCATCTGCTGGGTGCTCGTCATCAGCCTGCCCATCACGCTGCCGCTGGCACTGTGGACGCGCCCGACGGCACCGGTGGCGGCCTCGGCCTGGGCCGGCTTTGCCTACGTCTCCCTGATCTCCATGTGGATTGGCTTCTTTGCCTGGTACCGCGGCCTGGCCCTGGGCGGCACGCTTCGGGTCAGCCAGGTGCAGGTGCTGCAACCCTTTTTGTCCATGCTGTTCGCCGTGCCTCTGCTGGGCGAGAAGCTGGACGCGATGACCGTCGCCTTCGCCCTCGCCGTGCTCGCGGTCGTGTGGCTGGGCAAGCGCCAACCGGTGAACTCATAGCAGCAAGGAGATCCACCATGAACGACAGCTTCACGACCCGACTCGCGCCCGGACAGGCGCTGACCGTGGCCGCCGCGCGTGCGCCGCGCCGCCTCGTCGTGACCAGCGGCCGGCTGTGGCTGACGATTTCTGGCGGCACGGACGACCATTGGCTGCGCGCCGGCGAGGGCTTGACGGTGGCCGCGGGCCAGGAGATCGTTGCCGAGGGCTGGCCGCAAGCGGAGTTCCAGTTGCTGCAGCCCATGCCGCAGGGCCGTGCGGTCGCGAAGCCGGCACGCGGCTGGCGCATGAACCTGGCAGGACAGGCCGCATGAAAACTCTAGGCATCTTGGGTGGCATGAGCTGGGAATCCACTCAGCATCTCTATGCCCTCATCAACCGCGGCGTCGCCGCCCGCCTGGGAGGCTTGCACAGCGCGCAACTGGTGCTGCACAGCGTGGACTTCGCGCCCATCGCCGCCATGCAGTCTGCCGGCGACTGGGCCCAGGCGGCTCGCGTGCTGGGTGACGCGGCGGCGGGCCTGCGCCGGGCCGGCGCCGAGGCGCTGCTGATTGCCACCAACACCATGCACCTGGTCGCCAGTGAGGTGGAGCGGGCCGCCGGCCTGCCGGTGCTGCACATCGTGGACGCCACAGCCGAGGCGCTGCGCGCCGCCGGCGTGAAGCGCGCCGGCCTGCTGGCCACGCGCTTCACGATGGAGCAGGCCTTCTACCGGGACCGCATGAAGGAGCGCTTCGGCATCGACGTCATCGTCCCCGACGACGCCGGCCGCACCGAGGTGCACCGCCTGATCTATGAAGAACTGTGCCGCGGCCGCTTCGAGCCGGCCGGCCGCGAGACGCTGCGCGCCCAGGTCGCGGCGCTGGCGGATCGCGGTGCCCAGGCGGCCATCCTCGGGTGCACGGAGCTGGGGTTGTCCCTGCCCGTCGGCTCTCCGGCGGCCTTGCCCTTGTTCGACTCCACCGATTTGCAGGCCCGTGCCGCGGTCGACTGGATGCTAGGCTGAGCGTCTTGAAATCCAACGTAACCAATAACCCCATGAGCACCGTCTGGACCCAAGCCCGCCGCGCCGCGCGGATGAACCCGTCCATCATTCGCGAGATCCTCAAGGTCACCGAAAAGCCCGGCATCTTGTCCATGGCCGGCGGCCTGCCCAGCGCCGACACCTTCCCGGTCGACGCGCTGAAGGCGGCCTGCGACCGCGTGCTGACGCAAAACCCGCGCGAGGCCTTGCAGTACGCGGCCAGCGAGGGCTTTGCGCCGCTGCGCGAGTGGGTGGCGGCGCGCGTCGCGACGCTGGGCATGAACGTGACGCCCGACCAGGTGCTCATCACCAGCGGTTCCCAGCAGGGCCTGGACCTGGTGGGCAAGATCCTGTGCGACGCCGGTGCGCCGGTGGCCGTCGAGACGCCCACCTATCTAGGGGCGCTGCAGGCCTTCACTCCCTACGAGCCCATCTTCGCGAGCCTCGCCAGCGACAGCCAGGGCCCGCTGCCCGAGGCCCTGGCCGCCCTGCCGCACGACGCACCAGGCACCCGCTTCGCCTACCTGCTGCCCAACTACCAGAACCCCACCGGCCGCGTCATGAGCGCGCAGCGCCGCGTCGAGGTCGTCGAGGCGGCCCGGCGCGCCGGCGTGCCCATCGTGGAAGACAACCCCTACGGCGACCTGTGGTTCGACCAGCCGCCGCCGGCCTCGCTGTCCAGCTTGTGGCCGGAAGGGTCGCTCTATCTGGGATCGTTTTCCAAGGTGCTGACGCCGGGCTTCCGCCTGGGCTACATCGTGGCGCCTTCCGAGCTGTACCCCAAGCTACTGCAGGCCAAGCAGGCGGCCGACCTTCACACGCCGGGCTTCAACCAGCGCGTCGTGTACGAAGTCATCCGCAACGGCTTCCTGGACGGCCACATCCCTTCCATCCGTGCCAAATACAAGGCCAACCGCGATGCCATGGCCACCGCGCTGGCCGAGCACCTGCCCGCCGGTTGCGAGTACCTGTCGCCCGAGGGCGGCATGTTCTTCTGGATCCGCCTGCCCGAGGGCCTGGACGCCATGGCCCTGCTGCCGCAGGCCGTGGACGCCGGCATTGCCTTTGTGCCCGGCGCGGCCTTCTACGCGCACCAAGCTGATGCACGCACGTTGCGCCTGTCGTTCGTGACACTGACGCCGGAGCTGATCGCCGAAGGCGTCGCCAAGCTCGGCCGCGTGCTGCACGAGGCCCTGGAGGTCGCCGCGGAGCCGGCGCCCTAATCCCGAACCCTGACAGCTAGCTGAAGCCCTGGCCTTTACCTGTCTCCCGGGTTTCCATATCCCCAATTCGTTGCCGCTCTGGCATCGTATGCAGTAGCCCCCGGCAAAGCCGCCGGGGTGGACGCATAACGGAGACGAGGCAACGATGAAGCAGATCTGGACGGCCGTGGCGACGGCAGTGGTGGCATTGGGTGCACAAGCAGCGGAGCCGATCAAGATCGGTGTGGCGGGGCCTTTCACCGGCGGGTCGTCCTCGATGGGCGTCAGCATGCGTGACGGCGTGCGCCTTGCGGCCGACGAGATCAACAAGGCCGGCGGCGTGCTGGGCCGGCAGATCCAGCTCATCGAGCGCGACGACGAGGCCAAGAACGAGCGCGGCGTGCAGATCGCCCAGGAGCTCATCAACAAGGAAAAGGTCGCCGCGACGGTCGGCTACATCAACACCGGCGTGGCCCTGGCCTCGCAGCGCTTCTACCAAGACGCCAAGATCCCGGTGATGAACAACGTGGCGACGGGCTCCATCGTCACCAAGCAGTTCGAGACCCAGCCCGACAACTACATCTTCCGCAACGCGGCGCACGACTCCATCCAGGCGCCGATGATCGTGGAAGAGGCGATCACCAAGCGCGGCTTCAAGAAGGTCGCCATCCTGGCCGACTCGACCAACTACGGCCAGCTCGGCCGCGCCGACCTGGAGGCCGCGCTCAAGCTCAAGGGCATCACGCCGGTCGCCGTCGAGAAGTTCAACATCAAGGACGTCGACATGACGGCCCAGTTGCTCAAGGCCAAGGAGGCCGGTGCAGAAGCTGTGCTGACCTATGGCATCGGCCCTGAGCTGGCCCAGATCGCCAACGGCATGACCAAGCTGGGCTGGAAGGTGCCGATGATCGGCTCGTGGACGCTGTCCATGGCCAACTACATCGACAACGCCGGCCCCGGTGGCGAAGGCGCGCGCATGCCGCAGACCTTCATCCAGGAGCCCACGACCCCGAAGCGCCAGAGCTTCATCATCAACTACCTGAAGACCTTCAACCCGAAGAACTCGCGCATCGAGTCGCCGGTGTCGGCCGCCCAGGGCTATGACTCCATCTACCTGCTGGCCGCGGCCATCAAGCAGGCCAACTCCACCGATGGCCCCAAGATCAAGGCCGCGCTGGAGGACCTGAAGACCCCCGTCGACGGCGTCGTGACGACCTACAACAAGCCCTTCTCCAAGGGTGACCACGAGGCCATCACGGCCAACATCCCGGTCATGGGCGAGGTCAAGGGCCAGCGCGTCGTCTACGCCTACACGGACGACTTCAAGAAGGCCTCCGATGTGCGCGTGAAGGACGTCAACGCCAAGGGCGCCCTGGAACAAAAGAAGAGGCAGTGAACGGGCCCACCCCCTACCGGCTTCGCCGGCCCCCTCAAGGGGGCACCGCTAGCGGCCCGGCAAAGCCGGTTCCGCGGCGGTCGCTGGGGAATGCACTACGCATCGGACTGATATGCAGATATTGACCCAGCTCGTATTCAGCGGCATCGCGCTGGGCATGATCTATGCCGTCATCGCCTTCGGCTACCAGCTCACCTTCGCGACCAGCGACACCCTCAACTTCGGCCAGGGCGACGCGCTGATGCTCGGCGCTCTCGTGGGCTTGAGCCTGGTGGGCTGGGGCGTGAACTACTGGATGATGATCCCGCTGGTGTGCCTGTTCGGGGCGGTCCAGGGCGCGGTCGTCGAGCGCATTGGCGTGCGGCCCGCGCTGAAGATCAAGAGCGAGTTCGGCTGGATCATGTCCACCATCGCGCTGGGCATCATCTTCAAGAACGTGGCCGAGAACGTCTGGGGCCGTGACGACCTGAAGTTCCCGTCGCCGCTGCCCGAGGCACCGATGAAGTTCCTGGGCGCCAACGTGCTGCCAATGGAGGTCCTCGTCATCGTGGGCGCCGTCGGCATGATGCTGGCCGTCGAGGTCTTCAACCGCAAGAGCATCTATGGCAAGGCGGTGGTCGCGACCTTCAACGACCGCGACGCCGCCAAGCTGATGGGCATCAACACGGGCCTGGTCATCACGTTCTCGTACGCGCTGTCGTCGCTGACGGCCGCCTTTGCCGGCGTGCTGATCGCGCCGCTGACGCTGACCGGTGCCACCATGGGCGCGGTGCTGGGCCTGAAGGCCTTCGCCGTCGCCATCATCGGCGGGCTGACCAGCGGCATGGGCATCATCGTGGGCGGCATCATCCTGGGCGTCGCCGAGACGACGACGGGCTTCTACATCTCCACTGGCTACAAGGACGTGCCGGGCCTCGTGCTGCTGCTGATCGTGCTGGCCGTGAAACCGGCGGGCCTGTTCGGCAAGACCGCGATCAAGAAAGTTTGATGATGTTGCGGGATGGACCTTTGAGCGAAGCGAAAAGCTCCGTCCTCAACTGGCTGAGAACATGAATATAAAAAAACTCGCTCTCGGCGCCTTGGCTATCGCGGCCCTCGCCGTCTTCCCGCTCGCCTCCGGCAACCCGTACTACATCCACCTGGTCGAGACCATCATGATCTATGCGATCGTGCTGTTCGGCCTGGACATCGTCGTGGGCTACACCGGCCAGGTGTCGCTGGGCCATGCGGGCCTGTTCGGCATCGGCGCCTACACGGCCGGCGTGCTCATCCTCAAGCTCGACGCCTCCGTGTTCGTCACGCTGCCGGCCGCCATCGCCGTGACGGCCGTGTTCGGCGCGATGCTGGCGCTGCCGGCGCTGCGCGTGACGGGCCCTTATCTCGCGATGGTGACGCTGGCCTTCGGCACCATCATCCAGATCCTCATCAACGAGATGACCTTCCTGACCGAAGGTCCCATGGGCATCACGCTGACCAAGCCCACGCTGTTCGGCCACCAGCTCGACGAGACGCAGTACTACTGGCTGGTGATGGCCTGCCTGATCGCGTCGCTGGTCTTCGTGCACCGTGTGCTGCACTCGCAGCTGGGCCGTGCTTTCGAGGCGCTGCGTGGCAGCCCCGTCGCGTCGGACTGTATGGGCGTCTCGGTCTACCGCTACAAGGTCTACGCCTTCGTCATCTCGGCCGCGCTGGCGGGCCTGGCCGGCTCGCTGTATGCCTACTCCGAGCAGTACATCAGCCCCAACACCTACAACTTCGAGCTGACCGTGATGTTCCTGCTGGCCGTCATCATGGGCGGCCGCAAGACCCGCACCGGCGCGCTGCTGGGTGCCACCATCATCGTCATGCTGCCCAAGCTGCTGGATGACCTGGAGGTCTTCCGCATCGGCGCCGTCGTGCTGGCCATCATCGTGGCCGTGTCGGTGGCCGTGGGCCTCAAGCGCGGCAAGCTCAGCAAGCAGGCCGCGGCCATCCCCGTCGTGGGTAGCGTCGCGCTCGCGGCCCTCTCGTTCAAGCTGCAGACGATGACCGACTGGCGCCTGTCCATCTTCGGCCTCATCACGCTCTTCGTCGTCTACTACCTGCAGGACGGCATCGTGGGCTTCGTGCGCAATGCGCTGAACCTCAAGGCCAAGGTCGACGCCGCCACGGGCGAAGCGCCTGCCACGGCGCTGACGCGTGCCAGCACCCAGGGCGAGGCGGAGTTGCTCAAGGCCAGCGGCGTGTTGATGCAGTTCGGCGGCCTGAAGGCGCTGAACAACGTGGACCTGGTCGTCCAACGTGGCAGCATCCACGGGCTCATCGGCCCCAACGGCTCGGGCAAGAGCACGATGATGAACGTGCTGACCGGCATCTACCAGCCCACCGCCGGCACGGTGCTGTTCGCCGGCCAGACGGTCAACGGCCGCACCTCGTCCGATATCGCCCTCTCCGGCATTGCGCGCACCTTCCAGAACGTGCAGCTCTTCGGCGAAATGACGGCGCTGCAAAACGTGCTGGTGGGCCTGCACCACAGCTTCAAGAGCAACCTCCTCGACGTGGCGCTGCACCTGCCGCGCTACCTGCGCGAGGACCGCGAGCAACGGTCCCGTGCCCGCGCGCTGCTGGACTTTGTCGGCCTGGGTGCCTTCGCGGCCGAGGAGGCGCGCAACCTGCCCTATGGCAAGCAGCGCCTGCTGGAGATCGCCCGCGCGCTGGCGCTGGACCCACAACTGCTGCTGCTGGACGAGCCTGCGGCCGGCCTCACGGCGCCCGACATCAAGGAGCTGCTGGAGATCATCCGCAAGATCCGCGGCGCGGGCGTCACGGTCATCCTCATCGAGCATCACATGGACGTCGTCATGAGCCTGTGCGACCGCGTCTCCGTGCTGGACTTCGGCCAGAAGATCGCCGAGGGTCTGCCCGCCGAGGTGCAGGCCGACGAGAAGGTCATCGAAGCCTATCTGGGGGGCTCCTGATGCTCACCATCAAGAACCTGCACGCCGGCTACGGCAAGGTCGAGGTGCTGCATGGCATCTCGCTGGAGGTGCCCAAGGGCCAGGTCATCACACTGATCGGCTCCAACGGCGCCGGCAAGACGACCACCATGCGTGCCGTCAGCGGCATGATCGCGCCCACCGCCGGTGAGATCACGCTCAACGGCAAGCGCATCGACGGCCTGGAGAGTTACCACATCGCCCGCCAGGGCCTGGCCCATTCGCCCGAAGGCCGGCGCGTCTTCGCGACGATGACGGTGACGGACAACCTGCGCCTGGGCGCCTTCCCGCGCTACACCGGCGCACGGCCCAAGGGCGATATCGAGGCCGACCTCGAAAAGGCCATGGAGCTGTTCCCGCGCCTGAAGGAGCGTCGCATGCAACTCGCCGGTACTTTGTCCGGTGGCGAGCAGCAGATGCTCGCGATGGCGCGCGCCACCATGCTCAACCCGGAGGTCGTGCTGCTGGACGAGCCCTCCATGGGCCTGGCGCCCATTCTCGTGGAAGAGGTGTTCCGCATCATCGAAAGCCTCAAGGCTCGCGGTGTGACCATGCTGCTCGTCGAGCAGTTCGCCGCTGCTGCGTTGAAGGCGGCCGACTACGGCTACGTGCTGGAGAACGGCCGCATCGCGGTGCACGGCCCGGCCGAGAAACTGCGCAACGACCCCGCCGTGCAAGCTGCTTATCTGGGCGGTGGTCATTGAAGCCCCTCGTCCAAGGAGTACCTTGGCCGGTCCCCCGAGGGGACGGCGATGCTTGCGGCGTTGAGCCGCAAGCACATCGCCATGACGGGCCGGCTCGGGAGCGGCCCAGCGCTCGGCCCGCAGGTTTCAGCCGCGAATGCGCCCAGAGGGACTGACGTGCAGCGTGGTGAGTACCGCCTCAGCTTCGCCGCCGAGGACATCGACACCGTTGCGGCCCACGCCTTCCTGACCCAGGCCTACTGGAGCGAAGGCATTCCGCTGGCGACCGTGCAGCGCGCGATCGCGAATTCGTTGTGTATCGCCTTGCATGCCCAGGGCCAAGGTCAGGTCGGCTTTGCGCGCGTCGTCACCGACCGCACGACGTTTGGTTACCTCTGCGACGTCTATGTCCTTGAAGACCATAGGGGGCAGGGTTTGGCCGATTGGATGGTTCAATCACTGCTCGCCCACCCGGACCTGCAAGGCTTGCGCCGCTTCATGCTGTTCACGCGAGACGCTCACCCGCTCTATGCCCGCCACGGCTTCAAGGCCCTGGCGGCGCCGGATCGCGGCATGGAGGTCGTGCGGCCGGGGATCTATCTCCAGACCGCACCGCCACCTGCCGACGATGCCTGAACTGCGCCGCTTCGCCCAAGTCGATGTCTTCACCGCCGCCCCGCTGAAGGGCAACCCCCTGGCCGTCGTCGTGGACGGCGATGGCCTGAGCGACGCCGAGATGCAGGCGTTCGCGAACTGGACCAATCTCAGCGAAACCACTTTCCTGCTGCCGCCCACAGACGCGGCGGCCGACTACCGCGTGCGCATCTTCACGACCGTGCGCGAGCTGCCCTTTGCCGGCCACCCCACGCTGGGCAGCTGCCACGCCTGGCTGGCGGCCGGCGGCCAGCCCAAGGGCGAGGTCATCATGCAGCAGTGCGGCGTGGGCCTGGTGGCCATCCGCCACGAGCACGGGCACCTGTCCTTCGCTGCGCCGCCGCTCAAGCGCAGCGGCCCGGTCGAAGAAGCGACGCTGAGCCGTATTCGCGAAGGCCTGGGCCTGGCGCCTGAGGACATCGTCGACCATCAATGGGTGGACAACGGCCCCGGCTGGTGCGCCGTGATGCTGGCCTCAGCCGAGCAGGTGCTGGCGCTGCGCCCGGACTGGGCTCGCCTGCGCGGCCTGGAGCTGGGCGTCATAGGCCCCTACAAGGTGGGTGCGGTGGGGCCGCGCAGTGACGGGCTGCAGTTCGAAGTGCGAGCCTTCATCTCGTCGGACGGCGTGCCGGAAGACCCTGTCACCGGCAGCCTGAACGCCGGCTTGGCACAGTGGCTGATCGGCGCCGGCATGGCGCCCGAGAGCTATGTCGCTTCGCAAGGGACGGTGCTGGGCCGAGCCGGGCGCATCCATGTGGAGCGCGAAGGCAGCGTGATCTGGATAGGCGGCAACGTCACACCACTGGTGCTGGGGCACGTCAAGTTATGACCATGGAGCTGGACCATCTCGTCGTCGGCGCCGCGACGCTGGAAGCAGGCGTTGCCTGGTGCGAGCGCGTACTGGGCGTGACACCCGGCCCCGGCGGCAAGCATGCGCTGATGGGCACGCACAACCGGTTGCTGAACATCAGCGGCCCGCTGCACCCGCGCTGCTATCTGGAAATCATTGCCATCGATCCCGACGCGCCGGCGCCCGGGCGCACGCGCTGGTTCGACCTTGACCTGCCGGCCCTGCGCGAGCATCTGGCCCAGGGGCCGGGCCTCATCCACTGGGTGGCCCGCGTGCCCAACCTCGATGCAGCCCTGGCCTACTGGCGCGGCGAGGGCGTCGATGCCGGCGAGCCGGTCGAGGCCTCGCGCGGCGCGCTGCACTGGCGCATCGCCTTGCGTGCCGATGGCCGCCGGCTGCGCCGCGAAGCCTTGCCCGTGCTCATCGAATGGGGCGAGGCCCATCCGACTGACGGCATGCCCGACCTCGGCGTGCACCTGTTGGGTTTCGACGCACGTGACGGCCTGAAGGCGCGCCTGGCCACGCCACGCGGCGAGGTCGAACTGGAGGTGATGGGCTGATGACCACTGAAGAACTGTTCCGCGAGGACGCGACGCTGCTGGCCTGCGTGGCCACCGTCACGAGCCAAGGGGAGGGCGGCGCCATCCTCGACCGCACGGTCTGCTACCCGGTCGGCGGCGGGCAGGCCGGCGACACCGGCTGGCTGGTGGCCGGCGAGCGGCGCTGGCGCATCACCGATACGCGCAAGAGCAAGGAGCAGCCCGGCGCCATCGTCCATCTGGTCGAAGGCGAGCCGCCAGCCGTTGGCATGTCCGTGCAGGTCGAGGTGGACGCTGCGCGCCGCCAGGCCCACCGGCGCTTCCACACCGCCACCCACTTGCTCTGCGCGCTGCTGCCCTATCCGGTGGACGGCTGCTCAATCAGCGAGGCCTACGCCCGGCTGGACTTCCACACCGACGAGCCCTTCGACAAGGAGGCCATCCAGGCCGGCCTGACCCGCCTTGTTGCCGAGGCTCATCCGGTCGGCCATCGCTGGATCAGCGAGGAGGAGCTGGATGCCAACCCCAGCCTTGTGCGCTCGATGAGCGTGCAGCCGCCGCGGGGGCTGGGGCGTATTCGCGTCATTGATGTGGAGGGCGTGGACTTGCAGCCTTGTGGGGGAACGCATGTCGGCAATACGGCCGAGATCGGCGCCGTTGTTGTGACCAAGATCGAGAAGAAGAGTGCCAAGACGCGCCGCGTGGTCTTGGGATTTGCCACCTGACGCCTCTGGCTAAACTTCGCTGGCAATGGTTGGCCCCGACATACAACTGATCACGCCAGAAACCGCCCAGGACTGGCAGGAAACACGGCTCGTGCTGCGCGAGTACGCCGAGAGCCTGGGCATAGACCTGAGCTTCCAGGGTTTCGAGGAAGAGCTGGCCGGGCTGCCCGGTGCGTATGCGCCGCCCGGCGGGCTGATGCTGCTGGCTCTCGTGGACGGCGCAGTCGCCGGCAGTGGCGCCTTCCGGCCGCTGCTTGACGCTGACTACCCCAACGCCTGCGAGATGAAGCGCCTGTTCGTGCGCCCGGCCTTTCGCCGCTTCGGCCTCGGCCGGATCCTGGCGCAGGCGCTGATGGACCGCGCCACCGAGGCCGGCTACTCCAGCATGCTGCTGGACACGCTGGACGACATGGAAGCCGCCCGCGGCCTCTACGAGAGCCTGGGCTTCGCCGAGGTGCCGCCCTTCTATTTCAATCCCGTCCCGGGCGCCCACTACCTGAAGGCCGAACTCGGTGCCTTCCGGCCGAGTTACTTCGGATAACGGCCTAGAGTGCTGGCATGGCACTCGAATACGACATCCGGCCGCTGGGCACTCATCGCTGCGTGCTGGGTGAATCCCCGCTCTGGCATCCCACCGAACAGCAGCTCTACGCCGTAGACATCCCCGGCCGCCAGGTGCTGCACTGGCGTGAAGGCGCGAGTGAACCGGATGTGTGGCCGCAGGACGCCGAGCCCGGCTGCATTGCCGCGCGTGCCAGCGGCGGCCTGCTGGTCACGAGGCGTGATGGCCTGTGGGCGCTGGACACGGCCACGGGTGCCCAGGAACTGATCGCCCCGCCGCCCTATGACCCGGCGCGGCTGCGCTTCAACGACGGCAAGGTCGACCCGGCCGGGCGGCTCTGGGTGGGCAGCATCTCGGATGCGCGCGAGCCGGAGGCGGCGCTCTACCGCTTCGATGGCCGCACTTTCTCGGCCCAGGTGCCGGGGCTGACGACGTCCAACGGCCTGGCCTGGAGCCCGGATGGGCGACGCATGCACTGGTCCGACACCAAGGCGCACCGCATCTACGTGGCCGACTTCGACGCGGCCACGGGTGTCGCGTCCGCGCCGCACATCTTTGCCGAATTCAAGCCGCGCACCCCGGGCGATTCCTATGGCGGCCGGCCCGATGGTGCGGCCATGGATGCCGAGGGTTGCTACTGGGCGGCGATGTTCGAGGGCGGCTGCCTCGTGCGCATCGCGCCGACCGGTGAGGTGGTGCAGCGCGTTGAGCTGCCGGTGACCTGCCCCACGATGCCCACCTTTGGCGGCGCGGACCTGCGCACGCTTTTCGTGACGACCTCGCGGGAAAAGCGCCCCGCCGAAGAGCTGGCGCGCGAGCCGTTGGCCGGCGCCATGCTTCAGTTGCGCGTGGACGTGCCAGGGCTGCCAGCGACGCTGACGCAGGCCTGAATCCCGCCCGAACCCGGGGGCGGGTTTACCGGGGTGAAACACGTCACATATAATGAGGGGCTTTGTTGATGACGCCTGCGCGTCATCGCGGTGCAATCAGTTCCTGGCAGTTTCAGGGGACTGTGCTGCCCACCCCAGGATCTGGCGCCATGACCGACAACGGCTCGCAAAAGACCTGGCCCCCCGCCGTATCGGTGGCTGGCGGCTGGGACGATGAAATCGAGGAGCCGCCCGTCAAGGCCTTGAGCCCGGAAGAGGCGGCGGCGCTGAAATCCGCGTTGCCGATGCTGTCGCCCTGGCGTGTGCTGGGGATGCAGTTGGTGGCAGGCTTGCTGTGCGTGGCCGTGATCCGGCTGTGGACGGCGTCCGGTGTGGCCATGGCTTCGGCGCTTTACGGCGTCGCGACCGTGGTGGTGCCGAACATGCTGCTGGCGCGGGGCATGACAAAGCGTGTGGATTCTGCGGTCGGTGCGGCCGCCGGGTTCATGGGTTGGGAATTTTTGAAAATCGGTGCATCGATCGCGATGCTGGTGCTGGCGCCGAAAGTGGTGCCGGGCCTGAGCTGGCCAGCCCTGCTGGTCACCGTCGCGGTGTGCATCAAAGTGAACTGGCTGGCGCTCGCGTGGCGCGGCCGCAGATAGAACTGACGAGGCAGAACGAAACATGGCAGCAGAAGGCCACGAAACAGCAGCCCCCAGTGCCGGTGAATACATCATTCACCACTTGCAGCACGCGCAGAACGGCACCCAGAAGGGCATCGTCGATTTCTCCGTCGTCAACATGGACTCCCTGTTCTTCAGCATCCTGCTGGGGCTGGTGGGTTGCTTCTTCCTGTGGCGCGCCGCGAAGTCCGCTACGTCGGGCGTCCCGGGGCGTTTTCAAGCGGCCGTCGAAATCCTCGTCGAGGTCGTCGCCGACCAGGCCAAGGGCATCGTCCACAACGCCAACAGCCGCAAGCTGGTGGCCCCGCTGGCACTGACCGTGTTTGTCTGGATCTTCCTGATGAACGCGATGGACCTCTTCCCGGTGGACCTGTTCCCCTGGATCTGGCAGAACATCACCGGCGACCACCACGCCAAGCTGCGCGTCGTGCCGACCGCCGACCTGTCCATGACCATGGGCCTGTCCCTGGGCGTGCTGGTCACCTGCCTGATCTACAACGTGAAGATGAAGGGTGCCGGCGGTTGGGCGCATGAGCTGGTCGCAGCCCCCTTCGGTGACAAGGTCTACCTGTACCCGGTCAACTTCCTGATGCAGATGATCGAGTTCGTCGCCAAGACCGTCTCGCACGGCATGCGGCTGTTCGGCAACATGTATGCCGGCGAACTGATCTTCATGTTGATCGCCCTGATGGGCGGCGCCTGGAGCCTGTCGGCGACCGGTGTCGGCCTGGCCATCGGCCACATCATCGCGGGCTCGGTGTGGGCGATCTTCCACATCCTGATCATCACGCTGCAGGCCTTCGTGTTCATGATGCTGACGCTGGTCTACATCGGCCAAGCCCACGACGCGCACTGAGCGTCCCCCAGTTTTTCCCAAGCAGTTTTCCTTCAACCCTTTTCTCTAGTCCCTTTAAGGAGTCATCGTGGAAGTCATTAGCTTTGTTGCTCTCGCCGCTGGTCTGATCATTGGTCTGGGCGCCTTCGGTGCTTGTATCGGTATCGGCATCATGGGCAGCAAGTACCTTGAGTCGGCTGCCCGCCAGCCTGAGCTGATGAACGAGCTGCAGACCAAGATGTTCCTGCTGGCCGGCCTGATCGACGCGGCCTTCATCATCGGCACCGGTATCGCCCTGTGGTTCGCCACCGCCAACCCGTTCCTGGGTCAGCTGGCGCAAATCGCCGCCAAGTAATTCGACGTTGCCGCCCCGCCCTCGGACTCCTGGGGGCGGCTTCAAGCACTCGAAACTTTGTGAGGCACCAAGGTGTTTATTAACGCATCGCTCATCGTTCAGATGATCGTGTTCCTGATCCTGGTCGGGTTCACGATGAAGTATGTGTGGCCGCCGATCATCAAGGCGCTCGACGAGCGTGCCGCGAAGATCAAGGACGGTCTGTCCGCCGCTGACAAGGCCAAGGCTGAGCTGGCTGGCGCCGAGGCGCAGATCGCCAAGGAACTGGCCCAGACCAAGGCCGAATCCGGCAAGCTGATCTCTGACGCAGAGAAGCGCGCCGCAGCCATCGTCGACGCCGCCAAGTCGCGCGCCGAAGAAGAAGGCGCCAAGATCCTGGCCGCCGCCAAGGCCGATGCCGAGCAGCAGGTCAGCCGCGCCCGCGAGGCCCTGCGCGAGCAGGTCGCCGCTCTGGCCGTCAAGGGTGCCGAGCAGATCCTGCACAAGGAAGTCAACGCCGGCGTCCACGCCGAGCTGCTGGCGCGCCTGAAGACGGAGCTGTAAATGGCTGAACTCGCCACCATTGCCCGGCCCTACGCCGAAGCCCTGTACCAGGTTGCCAAGTCGCACGACCTCGCGGCCTGGGGCCAGCAGCTCGACGCGCTGGCCCAGGTGGCGCAGGACGCCGATCTGCGCCAGTTCGCCGATCACCCCAAGGCCCAGGTCGAGCAGGTCATTGCGGTCATGACCGCCGCTGCCAAGCTCAACCTCGCCGCCGGCGTGCAGAACTTCCTGCGCGCGATCGTCGAGAACGGTCGCCTGGCCGCGCTGCCCGAGATCGTGGCCCAGTACCACGTGCTGGCCAATGCCGCTTCCGGCGTGTCCGACGCGCAGATCTACAGCGCCTACGAGATCAGCGATGCACAGCTCGCCGACCTCAAGGTCTCGCTGGAGAAGCGCTTCGGCCGCAAGCTCGAGGCCCATGTGCAGATCGAGCCGGGCCTGATCGGCGGCGTTCGCGTCGTGGTCGGCGACGAGGTGCTGGACACCTCCGTCAAGGCCCGTCTCGAGCGCATGAAAGTCGCCTTGACCGCTTGATCTCTGCCTGAGCAACCCTATCGAATCACACCCCGTGTCTGACCCCGCCCTCGACCTCCACCGGAGGCGACGTTCGGCCAAGCAAGGGACTGGAGACCCAGCATGCAATTGAATCCCGCTGAAATTTCCGAACTGATCAAGAGCCGCATCGAGGGTCTTGGTGCCAGCACGGACATCCGCAACCAGGGCACCGTCGTGTCCGTTTCCGACGGCATCGTCCGCGTCCACGGCCTCTCGGACGTGATGCAGGGCGAAATGCTCGAATTCCCGCCGACCGCTGACGGCACGCAGACCTTCGGTCTGGCCCTGAACCTCGAGCGCGACTCCGTCGGCGCCGTGATTCTGGGCGCCTACGAGCACATCTCGGAAGGCGACACCGTCAAGTGCACGGGCCGCATCCTGGAAGTGCCCGTCGGCCCCGAGCTGATCGGCCGCGTCGTGAACGCGCTGGGCGAGCCCATCGACGGCAAGGGCCCGATCAACGCCAAGATGACGGACGTCATCGAGAAGGTCGCCCCGGGCGTGATCGCCCGCAAGTCGGTCGACCAGCCCGTGCAGACCGGCCTGAAGTCCATCGACTCCATGGTGCCCGTCGGCCGTGGCCAGCGCGAGCTGATCATTGGTGACCGCCAGACTGGTAAGACCGCCGTCGCCATCGACGCGATCATCAACCAGAAGGGTCAGAACATGACCTGCGTCTACGTCGCCATCGGCCAGAAGGCGTCGTCGATCAAGAACGTCGTGCGCGCTCTCGAGCAAGCCGGCGCGATGGAATACACCATCGTCGTCGCCGCTTCCGCTTCGGAATCCGCCGCCATGCAGTACGTGTCGGCCTACTCTGGCTGCACGATGGGCGAGTACTTCCGCGACCGCGGCCAAGACGCGCTGATCATTTACGACGACCTGTCCAAGCAAGCCGTGGCTTACCGCCAGGTCTCGCTGCTGCTGCGCCGCCCGCCGGGCCGCGAAGCCTACCCGGGCGACGTGTTCTATCTGCACAGCCGCCTGCTGGAGCGCGCCGCTCGCGTGAATGCCGACTACGTCGAAGCCTTCACCAAGGGTGAAGTCAAGGGCAAGACCGGCTCGCTGACCGCGCTGCCCATCATCGAGACGCAAGCCGGCGACGTGTCCGCCTTCGTGCCGACCAACGTGATCTCCATCACCGACGGTCAGATCTTCCTGGAAACCAGCCTGTTCAACGCCGGTATCCGCCCCGCCATCAACGCCGGTATTTCGGTGTCGCGCGTCGGTGGTGCTGCCCAGACCAAGCTGATCAAGTCGCTGTCCGGCGGTATCCGTACCGACCTGGCCCAGTACCGTGAGCTTGCCGCGTTCGCGCAGTTCGCTTCCGACCTGGACGAAGCCACCCGCAAGCAGCTGGATCGCGGTGCCCGCGTGACGGAACTGCTGAAGCAGGCCCAGTACTCGCCGCTGTCCATCTCGCTGATGGCTGCGTCGCTGTACGCCGCCAACAAGGGCTTCATGGACAGCATCGAAGTGAAGAAGGTCCTGTCCTTCGAGCACGGCCTGCACCAGTTCCTGAAGACCAGCCACGCCGCGCTGCTCACCAAGATGGAGAGCGACAAGGCGATGGACAAGGATGCCGAGGCCGAACTGAACGCCGCCATCACGGCTTTCAAGAAGTCCTTCGCTTAAGAAGCCACGGAACAGCGGGGCCTGGCCTCAACCAAGCCCTGCACTGACTAGGAGTTCGAATGGCTTCAAGCAAAGAAATCCGCGGCAAGATCAAGTCGGTCGAGAACACCAAGAAGATCACCAAGGCGATGGAGATGGTCGCCGCATCCAAGATGCGCAAGGCGCAGGAGCGGATGCGCGCGGCTCGTCCCTACGCCGAGAAGATCGGCAACATCGCCGCCGACCTGGCCCAGGCCAACCCGGAATACCGCCATCCCTTCCTCGTGAAGAACGAGGACGCGAAGACGGTCGGCATGGTCGTCGTCACGACGGACAAGGGCCTGTGCGGTGGCCTCAACACCAACCTGCTGCGCGCGGCCACGGCCAAGCTCAAGGAAGTGGAAGCTGCGGGCCACGGGTCCGAGGTCGTCGCCATCGGCGGCAAGGGCCTGGGCTTCATGAACCGCGTTGGCGCCAAGGTCGTTGCCCATGCGACGCAGCTGGGTGACCAGCCCCACATCGAGGCCCTGATCGGCCCGGTCAAGGTGCTGCTGGACGCGTACGCCGCAGGCAAGCTGTCTGCCGTCTACCTCTGCTACACGCAGTTCATCAACACGATGAAGCAAGAGGTCAAGGTGCACCAGCTGCTGCCGCTGAAGGCCGCCGACATGGCGACCGCTGATGGCAAGGGGGCCGGCCACTCGTGGGACTACATCTACGAGCCGGACGCCGCCACCGTCATCGACGAGCTGCTCGTGCGCTACACGGAAGCCCTGGTCTACCAGGCCGTCGCCGAGAACATGGCCAGCGAGCAGTCCGCCCGCATGGTGGCCATGAAGGCCGCGACGGACAACGCCGGCACGCTGATCGGCGAGCTGAAGCTGGTCTACAACAAGACCCGCCAGGCCGCGATCACGAAGGAACTCTCCGAGATCGTCAGCGGCGCGGCCGCGGTGGGCTGATCAAGCCCGAACGCAAAGATTTGAATTGAAGGAACGCACAAATGGCTAACACTCAAGCAGTCGGCAAGATCGTTCAGTGCATTGGCGCCGTCGTGGACGTGGAATTCCCGCGCGACCAGATGCCCAAGGTCTACGACGCCCTGAAGATGGAAGGCGCGGCCCTGACGCTGGAAGTTCAGCAGCAGCTGGGCGACGGCGTGGTTCGCACCATTGCGCTGGGTTCGTCCGACGGCCTGCGCCGCGGCACCCAGGTCTACAACACCGGCGACACCATCAAGGTGCCGGTGGGCAAGGCCACCCTCGGCCGCATCATGGACGTGCTGGGCAACCCCATCGACGAGCGTGGCCCGGTCGCTTCCGACCTGACCGCCTCCATCCACCGTGCCGCGCCGGCCTATGACGAGCTGAGCCCGTCGCAGGACCTGCTGGAAACCGGCATCAAGGTGATCGACCTGATCTGCCCGTTCGCCAAGGGCGGCAAGGTGGGCCTGTTCGGTGGCGCCGGCGTCGGCAAGACCGTGAACATGATGGAGCTCATCAACAACATCGCCAAGGCGCACTCGGGCTTGTCCGTGTTCGCCGGCGTGGGTGAGCGCACCCGTGAGGGCAACGACTTCTATCACGAGATGTCGGACTCCGGCGTCGTCGTGCAGGAGAAGCTCGAAGACTCCAAGGTCGCCATGGTCTACGGCCAGATGAACGAGCCCCCGGGCAACCGTCTGCGCGTTGCGCTGACCGGCCTGACCATCGCCGAGTCGTTCCGCGACGAAGGCAAGGACGTGCTGTTCTTCGTGGACAACATCTACCGCTACACGCTGGCCGGTACCGAAGTGTCCGCACTGCTGGGCCGTATGCCCTCCGCCGTGGGCTACCAGCCGACGCTGGCCGAGGAAATGGGCCGTCTGCAGGAACGCATCACGTCGACCAAGGTCGGCTCGATCACGTCCATCCAGGCCGTCTACGTCCCTGCGGACGACCTGACCGACCCGTCGCCCGCCACGACCTTCGCCCACTTGGACGCCACCGTCGTGCTGTCGCGTGACATCGCCTCGCTGGGCATCTACCCCGCCGTGGACCCGCTGGACTCCACCAGCCGCCAGATCGACCCCAACGTCGTCGGCGAAGAGCACTACACGACGACCCGTGCCGTGCAGCAGGTGCTGCAGCGCTACAAGGAACTGCGCGACATCATCGCCATCCTGGGCATGGACGAACTGTCGCCGGAAGACAAGCTGTCCGTGGCCCGCGCCCGCAAGATCCAGCGCTTCCTGTCGCAGCCCTTCCACGTCGCCGAAGTCTTCACCGGTTCGCCGGGCAAGTACGTGCCGCTGAAGGAAACCATCCGCGGCTTCAAGATGATCGTCAACGGCGAGTGCGACACGCTGCCGGAGCAGGCCTTCTACATGGTCGGCACCATCGACGAGGCCTTCGAAAAGGCGAAAAAGATTCAGTAAGCGGCGCATACGGGCGTGATGCGTCGTTGCCGTGCTCGCTGGACCTGAGTCCAGCTCTGCGCGGCGCCTAGCCTGACGCCCGTCTGCTTGCTTCCTGAGGTCTTTTTCCCCGTTTAACAAGGATCAATCTCATGGCAACCCTCCACGTCGACGTGGTCTCCGCCGAAGAGCAGATCTTCTCCGGCGAGGCCAAGTTCGTCGCCCTGCCGGGCGAGTCCGGCGAGCTCGGCATCCTGCCCAAGCACACGCCGCTGATCACGCGCATCAAGCCGGGCGCCGTGCGCATCGAGCTGACCGATGGCAGCGAAGAGTTCGTCTTCGTCGCCGGCGGCATCCTCGAAGTGCAGCCGCACCGCGTCACCGTGCTGGCCGACACGGCCATCCGCGGCAAGGACCTCGACGAGGCCAAGGCCCTGGAGGCCAAGAAGGCCGCCGAGGAAGCCCTGCGCAACGCCAAGGACTCGCTCGACCAGGCCGCCATCCAGAGCGAACTGGCGATCCAGGCAGCCCAGATCGCGGCGCTGCGCAAGTTCCTCAAGAAGTAAGTCTCCCGCCCTGCAAGGGTGAGACGATGACGGCAGGCTTAAGCCTGCCGTTTGTTTTTCCGAAGGCCAAATCCCATGAGCGCGACGAACGACGCCATCCGACTGACTGCCCCCGACGGCGCCACCGCGACGCTGAGCCTGCACGGCGGCCATGTGCTGTCCTGGCAGCCCCCCGGGGCCGCCGAGCAGCTCTACCTGTCCCCGCGCAGCGAGTTCGCGCTCGGCAAGGCCATCAGGGGCGGCGTGCCCGTCATCTTTCCGCAGTTCAACGAGCGCGGCCCCCTGCCCAAGCACGGCTTCGCGCGCACGGCGTTGTGGGAGCTGGTGAGCCTGGAGCAGGGCAAGGACGACGCGCTGGCCGTCATGCGCCTGCGGGACAACGACGAGACGCGTCGCCTGTGGCCGCACGCCTTCGAGCTGGAGGTGAGCGTGCGCGTGGGCGGGCGCAGCCTGGACATCGAGCTGGCCTGCGAGAACCTGGGCGATGCGCCGCTGCAGTTCAGCGCGGCACTGCACACCTACCTGCGCGTGGCGGACCTCGATGCGGTCAGCGTCGAGGGCTTCTCAGGGCTGCGCTACTGGGACAGCATCAAGCAGGCCGAGGCCTTGCAGCGCATGGACCTGCTGCTGACCGGCGAGAAGGGCGTGCTGGACCTGGACCGCATCTACTTCGGCGTGAAGGAACGCCCGCTTCTGATGGCCGAGGACCGCCGCCAGGTGATCATCCGCCAGCAGGGTTTTGAAGACACGGTGGTCTGGAACCCCGGCCCCGAGCGCTGCGCCAAGCTGGCCGACATGCCGCCCGAAGGCTGGTCGGAAATGCTGTGCGTCGAGGCCGCATGCATCGGCCGCCCCATCGAGTTGCCCGCGGGCGAAAGCTGGGTGGGCCGGCAAAGCCTCACGCTGGCCTGAACCGGATAATCCCGCGATGTTCGCCCCCCTGCAAAACGACACTTTCCTGCGCGCCTGCCTGCGCCAGCCCACCGAGCACACGCCCATCTGGCTGATGCGCCAGGCCGGCCGCTACCTGCCCGAGTACCGCGCCACGCGCGAGAAGGCCGGCAGCTTCATGGGCCTGGCCACGAACACCGACTACGCCACAGAAGTGACGCTGCAGCCGCTGGAGCGCTTCCCGCTGGACGCGGCCATCCTGTTCAGCGACATCCTGACCGTGCCCGACGCAATGGGCCTGGGCCTGTCCTTCCAACTGGGCGAAGGCCCCAAGTTCGCCAACGTCGTACGCGACGAGGCCGCGGTCGCGGCCCTCGAAGTGCCCGACATGGACAAGCTGCGCTACGTCTTCGACGCGGTCACCAGCATCCGCCGCGCGCTGAACGGCCGCGTGCCGTTGATCGGCTTCTCCGGCAGCCCCTGGACGCTGGCCTGCTACATGGTCGAGGGCGGCGGCTCGGACGACTACCGGCTCGTGAAGAGCCTGATGTACTCGCGCCCCGACCTGATGCATCGCATGCTGGACATCAACGCCCGCGCTGTGTCGGCCTACCTGAACGCGCAGATCGAGGCGGGCGCCCAGGCCGTCATGCTGTTCGACTCCTGGGGCGGCGTGCTTGCCGACGGCGCCTTCCAGCAGTTCAGCCTGGCCTACTCGCGCCAGGTGCTGGCGGCGGTGAAGACCGAGCATGAAGGCCAGCGCATCCCGCGCATCCTGTTCACCAAGGGCGGCGGCCTGTGGCTGGACGAGATCGCTGATGCCGGTGCCGACGTCGTGGGCCTGGACTGGACGATGAACCTCGGCAGCGCCCGCGCCCGCGTGGGCGACCGCGTCGCGCTGCAAGGCAACCTCGACCCCAATGTGCTCTTCGCGCCGCCCAAAGCTGTGCGCGCCCAGGCCCGTGCCGTGCTGGACAGTTTCGGCCGCCCGGCGGCGGGCAGCGGCCATGTGTTCAACCTCGGTCACGGCATCAGCCAGTTCACGCCGCCCGAGAGCGTGGAGGCCCTGGTGGACGAAGTGCATGGTCACTCACGTCGCCTGCGCGCCGGGGTCTGACAGGGGCGTCAAATCTGCACTTGCACGGTGACTTATCCCCAAATTTTGGGATACGGGCCGAACGGGTGGCGATTGGTGCGGCGCACCTAAGAGTTTTCCCGAATTTCTGCTAAGTGCTTGATTTCAAAGGGCGCTCGCTCACGGCCTCATGGACGGCGACAAGCAAGCTTCGAAATGCACTCCCCGTCTATCGCGCCGCCTGAGGCCATTTGCTCACAAACTTATCCACAGAAATTGTGGGCAACCCAAGAACCCTTGCAGATCATGGACTTGCCGCCGGTTCCTGAGTCAGCGCTTCACAAGACGCGTGGAGTGGCTTGTGGCTGATCCGGCGGGTCTGGCGGTGGTGCGCGTCGCCGTCGACGCGCCCCAACATAGTGGCCTCAGCGGCCCGCTTGACTACACGAGTGAGCAGGCGCTCGCACCGGGCTCCCTGGTGCGTGTGCCGCTCGGCAAGCGCGAGCTGCTGGGCGTCGTCTGGCCCGGCGAGGCCGCGCCCGAGCCTGGCCTCGAACTGCGCTCCGTGGTGGCCCCTTTCGACGCGCTGCCCCCGCTGAACGAAGACTGGTGCCGGCTGCTGGACTTCGCCGCCGGCTACTACCAGCGCTCGGTGGGCGAGCTGGCCAGCAGCGTGTTGCCGCCGCAACTGCGCGAGCTATCAGCCGACCAACTCGCCGCCAGGCTGCGCAAGCTGGACCGCAAGCCGGCCAAGGCTGTCGCCGTTCCAGATCCTGTGAAACCGGCGCTGGCGCCAGAGCAGGCCGAGGCCGTCGCCCGCATCGCGGCGCAAGTGGCGGGCGGCCCCACGAAGCCCGTGCTGCTGTTCGGCGTGACCGGTAGCGGCAAGACCGAGGTCTACCTGCGTGCGGCCGAGGCGGCGCTGGCGGCCGGCCGCCAGGTGCTGGTGCTGGTGCCCGAGATCAACCTGACGCCCCAGCTCGAAGCCCGCTTCACCGAACGCTTCGCGGCCCTGCTGCCGCAGCCACTGGCCATCGTGTCGCTGCATAGCGCGCTGACGCCCGCGCAGCGCCTGCAGAACTGGCTGGCCGCCCACCTGGGCCGGGCCCGCCTGGTGCTGGGCACGCGGCTGGCCGTGTTCGCCTCGATGCCGGAGCTGGGCCTCATCGTCGTCGATGAGGAGCACGACCCCTCCTACAAGCAGCAGGACGGCGCCCGCTACTCGGCCCGCGACCTGGCGGTGTGGCGCGCGCACGATCTGAAGATTCCCGTCGTGCTGGGCTCGGCCACACCCTCGCTGGAGAGCTGGCAGCACGCCGAGTCGGGCCGTTATGAGCGGGTGACGCTGGCCAGCCGCATTGGCGGGGGCGCATTGCCGACGGTGAAGCTCTTCGACATGAAGGCCTTGCCGCCGTCGCCCGGCGTCACCACCGCGCTGACCGCGCCGCTGCTGGCCGAGCTGAAGGCGCGGCTGGACCGCGGCGAGCAAAGCCTTGTCTTCCTGAACCGCCGCGGCTATGCGCCGGTGCTGCATTGCGGCGAATGCCAGTGGAAGAGCGACTGCCCGCATTGCAGCGCCTGGCGTGTGTTCCACAAGCGCGACCGCACGCTCCGTTGCCACCACTGCGGCTTCACCGAGCGCGTGCCGCGCGCCTGCCCCAACTGCGGCAATGCCGACATCGCGCCCATTGGCCGTGGCACCGAGCGGCTGGAGGAGCAGCTTGGCGAGGCCTTGCCGGGCGCACGCGTGCTGCGCATCGACGCCGACTCCACGCGCCGCAAGGGCGAGCTGGAGGCCCAGCTGCAGGCCGTGCACGACGGCGACGTGGACATCCTCGTCGGCACGCAGATGATCACCAAGGGGCACGACTTCCGCCGCATCCGCTTCGTCGCCGCGGTGAACCCTGATGGAGCTCTCTTCAGCAGCGACTTCCGAGCGCCGGAGCGCCTCTTCGCGCTGCTGATGCAGGCCGGTGGCCGCGCCGGCCGCGACGCGTCAGGCGAAGTTGCCAGCGAGATGTGGGTGCAGACCTGGCATCGCGACCATGCGCTCTACCAGGCGCTGGCTCAGCACGACTACGTGCGTTTCGCGAAGAACCAGCTCGAAGAGCGACGTTCGGCCAGCCTGCCGCCGTTTTCACACCTGGCGCTGCTGCGTGCCGAGGCGCGCACGGCTGAGGCCGCCAAGGCCTTTCTGGATGACGCGGCCGCCCTGGTGCAGGACGAGCACGTGCTGGTCTACCCACCGGTGCCGCATGCAGTGGCGCGCGTCGCCAACGTGGAGCGCATGCAGATGCTGGTGGAGGCCAGCCAACGCGCGCGGCTGCAAGCCGTGCTGCGTGACTGGGTGCCGCAGCTGATCGCGCTCAAGCGCGAGCACAAAGCGGTGCTGCGATGGGCCGTCGATGTGGACCCTTTAGCGATTTAAGGCTTACTTGCGGACCTTGGCGAGGGCCGCGCGCCGGCGCAATACCAGCAAGCTGCTCAACGCGACAAATGCCAGCGCCAGGCTGCCTGGCTCGGGCACGCGGTTCAGGCTCACGTTGTCGAGGTTGCCGCCCAGGCTGTCGCTGGTACCCACGGAAGAGAAGCTCAACAGGTTGCGGCCGCCCTGGGCCGTGACGGTGTATTGGTACTGCTGCCAGTCGTTGCCGCTGCCACCCAGGCCCGCCAGCACGCCGCCAAGCTGCACGCCGTTCCAGGACACGGTGATGCCGTTGGTGGAAGCCGCCTGGTATTCGCGCGGGGCGTACCAGAACGTCAGGTCCAGGCGCTCGCCGCTTGCCAGGCTGTCGATGTATTGGCCAATGGTCGTGTTGCCCGTCGTGTCGAGCTCGACGTAGTTGCGGCCCTCCTGGGCGCGGCCGGCGACGTTGTTGCGGATCTCGAAGCCCAGGCCGGGGCCGGCCAGCCATGTCCAACCCTGGACGGTAGACACGTTAACCCAACCGCCGTCGGCAACGACGTTGCTCTCGAAGCCACCGTTGACGATCAGGTTGCTCACGGGCGCGGGAGCGGCCTGGACGGCGAAGCCGGCGGTGGTCAGGGCGAGCAGGGCGAGGAGGCGTTTCATGGGCGGGCAGGGACTGCGATGTGGCTGGCCGCGATTCTTCGGCCTGCCCTGCCCGGCACTGGGTGCAGACTTCACGCCTGCTTGGTGGACCCCCTCAGGCCGGTGTGAGGCCTGTGAAGCAAGTCACTGAAAACGTTTGTTGTGGGCTCGGCCCACTGTCGTTTTTAAGTGCGGGGCGCGTGGCCCAACGTGCTGGCCAGTGCGGTGGCACGGCGCTGCTGCTCCTGGCGGCGCAGTGCACGGTTGATGGGGCGGGCCACGAACAGGGCCAGCACGCCCAGTACGACCACCAGCGTGCCGGTGTCGACCTTGGCCGCGACGGTGTCGAAGTCAGCGTCGGCCGCGGCCGCCTGGCGGTTGGCCGGCGTCCAGTGGCCGTTGCCGTTCAGCGACGTCAGGCTAGCCGAGCCCAGGCGGCCGGCGTCGGCAATGACGGTCGCCGTCGTCGAATCGACCACGGAGGGCTGGCGTGCATCACGCGTGGCGCCGGCACCGGCGGTGGAAGTCAGGGCAGCGAGGGCAGCAGCAAGGACCAGGGCTTTCATGCGGGCTCACCGTGAAAAGAAGGGCTGGATCGCATTGTTCGCAGCGTAGCGTGGCTGGGTTGTGAAGACTTCACGCGCTCAGGGGGGACCCCCGCGAATGAGCGATACAGCGCCACCGCCTTGGAACCAGCCCTGCTGGCGTGCCACGCGACACGTCAACCCTTGATACTGCACCCATGAACACCCAACGCCGCAGCCTGCTTCAACTCTCGCTTGCCGCCAGCCTCGCACCGGGCCTGTTGCGTTTTGCGCACGCGGACGTGGTGCCGCGCTTTGCGCTGGGCATCGCCTCGGGCCATCCCAGTCCCGGCGGCATGGTTTTGTGGACACGGCTGACCGGTGCCGACCTGCCCGAGCAGGTGGAGGTGCGGTGGGAGGTGGCCGAGGACGAGAGCTTTCGCCGGGTCCTCGCGTCGGGCACCGAGGTGGCCGAGGCCGGCTGGGCGCACAGCGTGCACGCCGAGCCGTCTGGGCTGAAGCCCGGGCGCTGGTACTGGTACCGCTTCGAGGCCCTGGGCCAGCGGAGCCTTGGCGGGCGTACCCGTACCGCGCCAGCGCCGGACGCGACCGAGCCGTTGCGCTTTGCGATCGCGAGCTGCCAGCGCTGGGACCATGGCTTCTTCGCGGCTTGGCGTCACATGCTGGCCGAGCCGCTGGACCTGATCATGTTCCTGGGCGACTACATCTACGAATACGGCTTTGCGGAGGGGCGCGTGCGGGCACAGACGGGCGGCGCGACGGTCACGCTCGCGCAGTACCGCGACCGCTACGCCTTGTACAAGTCCGACCCCTCCCTGCAGGCCATGCACGCCGCCGTGCCCTGGCTGTTCGTCTGGGACGACCACGAAGTCGAGAACGACTACGCCGGCCTGCGCGGCGAGAAGATCGCGCAGGACTTCCCGGCCCGCCGCACCGCCGCCTATCAGGCCTACTGGGAGCATCAGCCGCTGCCACGCGCCTGGCGGCCCAAGGGCGGCGACATGCGCATGCACGGTCGGCACGAGTGGGGCCGGCTGGCACGCATTCACACGCTGGACGACCGCCAGTACCGCGACCCGCAGGTCTGCACGCCGCCCCAGCGCTACGGCAGCCACACGCTGCCGCTGAAGAACTGCCCGGAGATGCTGGACCCGAAACGCTCGCTGCTGGGCGGGGCCCAGGAGCGCTGGCTGGCCGAGGGCTGGGACACGACCGCGGGCCGCTGGAACCTCGTGGCCCAGCAGACGCTGATGGCACGTTTCAACCGCAACGCGGCCGAGCCCACCTACTGGAACGACGGCTGGGACGGCTATGTGCCGGCGCGCAACCGGCTGCTGGGCACCGTGCGCGAGCGCCAGGTGCCCAACGTGGTGGTGCTGGGCGGCGATGTGCACAGCCATGTCGTGGCCGACCTGAAGGCGGACTTCGACGATGACAAGTCACCCATCGTGGCGTCCGAGTTCTGCGGCAGCTCCATCACGAGCTGGTCCGGCCCACAAAGCAACATGGATGCGGCGCTCATCGCCAACCCGCACCTGCATTTCGGGCGCAGTGACCAGCGTGGATACATGAGCTTCGTGCTCGATGCCCAAGGTCTGCGCGCCAGCGTGCGCTCGCTGGATGATGCATTGCGGCTGGACAGCGACATCCGCACCGCGGCGCGCTTCATCGTGGAGCCGGGCCGCGCCGGCGTGCAAAAGGCCTGAGACTCAGTCCGCTGGCTTGGCGGCGTTGTCTGCCTTGTCCGCTTTCGCCGCCAGCTCGGCGCGCAGCCGCTTGAGCTTCTCTCGCGGGTCCTCCCGGCCACTGGCTTCGTCCAGCTTCATCTCGGCCAGGAAGCGGCTGGGGATGCCGGCCACCGTGTCGCGCCCGCGTTTGCGGCGGCGTAGCGTGGAGACGGCCAGCGTCGTGCGGGCGCGCGTGATGCCCACGTACATCAGCCGCCGCTCTTCCTGCAGCGCTTCCAGCGTCATCTCCTCGTCCTCGCGCTTGAAGGGCAGCAGCCCTTCGTTGACGCCCACGAGCACCACGTGTGGCCACTCCAAGCCCTTGGAGGCATGCAGCGTGGTCAGCGTGACCTGATCCTGCTCCTCGCCGCGCTCGGCCAGGGACAGGATGATGCTGATGGTCTGCGCCACGTCCAGCACGCTCTGCTTGGGCTCGGTGAAGCTCACGCCGCCTTCCTCGCTGTGCTGGCCGCCGCAGCGCTTGGCGATCCAGTCCACGAAGTCCAGCACATTGCCCCAGCGCGCCTGGGCGACCTTCTCGTTCTCCTCGTGCTCCAGCAGGTGGGTCTCGTACGAGATGTCCTTCAGCCACTCCATCAGCATCGCCCGCGCGGCGGTCTCGCCCTCGGTGTGGCGGGCGCGGCATTGCAGGTCGTTGATGTAGCGGCCGAATTCGTGCAGGCCGGCGATGGCACGGGCGTTCAAGGCCGTGGCCAGGCTCTCGGAGAAGAGGGCCTCGAACATGCTGCACTTCCACTGCGCCGAGAACTTGCCCAGCGACCCCAGCGTCTGGTGGCCGATGCCGCGCTTCGGAGTAGTCACCGCGCGCAGGAAGGCGGGGTCATCGTCCTGGTTCACCAAGAGGCGCAGCCAGCCGCACAAGTCCTTGATCTCGGCCTTGTCGAAGAAGCTTTGGCCACCCGACACCTTGTAGGGGATCTGCGCGCGGCGCAGCGCCTGCTCGAAGATGCGGGCCTGGTGGTTGGCGCGGTACAGGATGGCGAAGTCCTTGAACGCCGGGCCCTTGCCGTCGGCGCGCAGGGCCTGGATGCGTGCGACGGCGCGCTCGGCCTCGTGCTCCTCGCCGTCGGCCACCAAGAGCGCGATGGGCTCGCCGTCACCGTACTCGCTCCACAGCTTCTTCTCGAACAGCTTGGGGTTGCCGGCGATGACGTTGTTGGCCGCGCGCAGGATGGAGCCGGTGGAGCGGTAGTTCTGCTCCAGCGGGATGACCTTGAGGGCCGGGTAGTCCTGCGGCAGCCGCTTCAGGTTCTCGATGGTGGCGCCGCGCCAGCCATAGATGGATTGGTCGTCGTCACCCACCGCGGTGAACATGCCGCGCTCGCCCACCAGGGCCTTCAGCAGCTCGTACTGCACGGCGTTGGTGTCCTGGTATTCGTCCACCAGCACGTAGCGCAGCTTGTTCTGCCATTTCTCGCGCGCCTCGGTGTCGGTGGTCAGCAGCTTGAGTGGCAAGGTGATCAGGTCGTCGAAGTCCACCGCCTGGTAGGCCGAGAGCCGTTCCTGGTAGCGCACCATGACGGCAGCGGCCGCACGTTCGTCCTCATCCTTGGCCGCGTGCGCCGCCTGCGTCGGATTCAGGCCCTGGTTCTTCCACAGCGAGATGGTCCATTGCCAGCGCTTGGCCTGGTTGATGTCCACGGTGCCGCCGGCGTCCTTCAGCACGTTGAGCACGTCGTCGCTGTCCAGGATGGAGAACTGCTCCTTCAGGCCCAGCCGCGAGCCTTCCTCGCGCAGCAGGCGCACGCCCAGGGAGTGGAAGGTCGAGATCGCCAGGTCCTTGGCCGCCTTGTTGCCCACCAGTGACTTGGCCCGCTCGCGCATTTCCTGCGCGGCCTTGTTGGTGAAGGTGATGGCCGCGATCTGGCTCGGGCGGTAGCCGGACACCAGCAACTGGGCAATCTTGGTCGTGATGACGCGCGTCTTGCCCGAGCCCGCGCCAGCGATGACGAGGCAGGGGCCGTCCAGGTGGTGGACGGCGGCGAGCTGGGCCGGGTTGAGGCCTGCGGACGGCGGGGCGGAGGACATGGGGCGCGGATCATAGGTCGCACGACCTGACCCCCTGTTCGCCGTCAGCGAGCAAAAATATCGCTTGCAAATAGATTGCACACAATATAAAGTTCAGCCCATGCCAACCACGCCTTCGCTGGCCCGGCATCGCAAATATGTCGTGTGCTATCTATTTGCGAGCGAATTTGATTCATCCATCACCCCAAGGAACCCGCCATGAACACCTTTGCCAAGCTGATCGCCGCCTCTGCCGCCGCCCTTGCCCTCGGTGGCGCTGTTGCACAGACCTCCACGCCTCCCGCCGCTGCCGCCGTCGCCAAGCGCGCCGTGCAGGGCTCGGGCTACGTCACCACCAAGGACGGCGTGCAGCTTTTTGTGAAGGACTTGGGCCCGCGCGACGGCCAGCCCGTCGTCTTCAGCCACGGCTGGCCGCTGGACTCCGACAGCTGGGAGTCGCAGATGCTGTTCCTGGCCGACCACGGCTACCGCGTCATCGCCCATGACCGCCGCGGCCACGGCCGCTCCAGCCAACCCTGGGACGGCAACGACATGGACCACTACGCTGACGACCTTGCCGCCGTGCTGGCCGCCGTCGACCTGAAGGGCAAGAAGGCGGTGCTGGTGGGCTTCTCCACCGGTGGCGGCGAGGTGGCGCGCTACATCGGCCGCCATGGCACGTCCAAGGTCGCCAAGGCCGTGCTGGTGGCCTCGGTGCCGCCGCTGATGCTCAAGACCGCCGCCAACCCGAACGGCGTGCCCATCGAGGTGTTCGACGGTTTGCGCAAGGCGCAGATCGAGAACCGCGCCCAGCTCTACAAGGACATCCCGGCCGGCCCGTTCTACGGTTTCAACCGTCCGGGCGCCAAGGTCTCGCAAGGCCTCATCGACAACTGGTGGCTGCAAGGCATGCTGGGCGGCCACAAGAACACGCTGGACTCCATCAAGGCCTTCTCGGAGACCGACTTCACGGCCGACCTGAAGAAGTTCGACGTGCCCACCCTCGTCGTCCATGGCAGCGATGACCAGATCGTGCCCATCGACATCTCGGGCAAGGCCTCGGCACGCCTCGTGAAGGGCGCCCAGCTCATCGTCTATGAAGGCGCGCCTCATGGCTTGACCGACACCCACAAGGACCGCCTCAATCAAGACCTGCTCAGCTTCATCCAACGCTGATCGCACGGCGCGGGCCGGCGCCATCGCCGGCCCGCTAGAGTCCCCACCATGGACAACAAGGCCTGCACCACGAACGACGACTTCTCGATGGAGCTGCAGGAGCAGCTCTGCTTCGCGGTCTATTCGACGATGCTGGGCCTGAACCGCGCCTACCGCCCGCTGCTGGATCGGCTGGACCTGACCTACCCGCAGTACCTCGTCATGCTGGTGCTGTGGAAGCGCGACGAGGTCATCGTCTCGGAGATCAGCCAGCAGCTCTTTCTCGATACGCCCACGCTGACGCCGTTGCTCAAGCGGTTGGAGCATCGAGGCCTGCTGACGCGGCGCCGCTCCACGCGTGACGAGCGCCAGGTCATCATTGCGCTGACGGAAGAGGGCCGCGCATTGCAGGAGCAAGCGCGCGACGTGCCCAACTGCATTGCCGCGGCGATGAAGCTGCCGGGCGCCGAGATTGGCGCGCTGCGCGACCACTTGCTCGCGCTGCGCGGCAACCTGTTTCCCTGAGCGTCAGGCCACGCGGTGCACGCCTTCGCCGGGGAGGGCGCGCAGGCCCAGGCCCAGCAGCAGCAGCGTGAAGAAGATGAAGCCGATGCGCGGCGCGTCCAGCAGGCTGTCGAAGGCGCCGACGGCGCCAAAGCCGATCAGTGACGCGACTATGGCGGGCGCGAGCGGGTGGTCGCGGCCGCGGCCGAAGGACAGGCGCACCAGGGCCAGCAGGTAGGCGCTGCCCAGCAACGCCAAGCCCACGAGGCCTTGCTCGAACAACACGTGCAGAGCCGCGTTCTTGATGTGCCAGGGCAGGTGGTGGCGGTCGCTGGAGAAGAACCAGTGCGCCATCTCGCGGTTGAAGTCACCGTTGACGAGCAAGGGGCGGCCTTGCGCGTCCTGCATGACGATGCGGGCGATGTCCACGCGCGCGCCGCGCGTGTCCAGCGCTGTCGAGAAGGTCACGAAGCGCGGCGCCCACCAGTCGCCACCCAGCGCAGGCACGGGGCCCAGCTTGAACTGGCTGGTCTGCCATTCGCCCATGCCGGTGGCCTCGGCGCCTTCGGCCCGCTGCGGCTTGAGCAGCGTCTCCATGCTGCTGCAGTTGTCCGGATAGATCAGGTTCTTCTCGCAGATCTGCAGCACGATGTTGGCGTCGGCGGCCGTGCGGCTGACGAGGCTGACGGTGACCGGCCCCGGTGCGGGTGTCGCGATGCGCTGGCTCACGCGGAACTGCTCGCCGCGCCCCAGCGTGTGCTTGCCCCCGGCCAGCGCCAGGTAGGCCTCGGCCTCGTCGGTGCGCAGCCGGTAGTCGCCGATCTGGCCGCTGACCGGGCCTTCGTAGAAATTGCTGGGCACGAAGCGGCCCGCGCCCTTGCCCAGCAGCCATTGCCGGCCGCCATGCAGCAGGTGCAGGCCCTCGCGCCAATGCGTGAGGCGGGTCTGGCCGTCTTCCTTCCAGGTGGCGACGCGGTCGCGCAGGTAGGCGCCACCGCCGAGCGCGGCGACGATGGCCATGACCAGCATCAGCCCGGCGACCAGCAGCGCGCGCTTGCGCCAGCCGGCCGCGCCGCTGCTGCCCCGGCCTTGCAAGGGCCAAAGACGCGGCACCAGCAGCATGGCGGCCCACAGGCCTGCGAGCGCAAAGCCGGCGGCCAGTGCTGTCCAGCGTCCCGCGGTGCCACCCCAGTAGTCGGCCACGATGACCATGGTCGCGACCAGCCAGAACCAGGCCGTCGTCACCAGCAGCACGTAGATGGGACGCGCCTGGCCCGGCGCGTCGCGCCAGCGCAGTGCAGCGCAGCAGATCAAGGCAACGACATTGAGCACATAGGCCGCCTTGGGCACGGCCATGGACAAGGCCCAACTCGCCGCCCCGAGCACCAGCGCGAGCACGCCGCCCATCAGCACCGCGGTCAGGCGCTGGCCCAGGTTGGGCAGCCACAGGCTCGCCGGCATCGTCAGCAGGATGACCATGACGAAGAACAGCGCCAGCAACCCCCGGTAGCCGCCGCCGCTGAAGACCAGCGCCGCCGCGAGTGCGCAGGCGCCCGCCATGGCCAATGCGCCGATCTTGGCCAGGCGCGGCAGCGGCTCATCGACCGCGCCATGCGTGCTATCGATGTGGCTGCTCTCCGGCCCCGAGGCCGCGGCGCGGCGGCGCTGCGCGTCGGCCAGCAACACCATGGGCACCAGGGCCAGCGGCAGTGCGAGGTAGACACCGCGCGAGAAGGTCGTGAGGCAGGCATAGGCCGCCAGCAGCGCAATGAGGAGGCCGATGGCAAAGCGCCAGGGCGAGCGCGTGCGCAGCAGGGCCAGCAGCGCGAAAGGCAGCGTCAGCACGAGGAAGCCGTCCAGCGCGGCGCCGCCCACGTGCATCTCCCAGAACAGCGCCGTCGTGCGGTAGTCGGTGGAGAAGTCCAGCAGGCCCGTGTAGGCCAGGCGCTCCCACAGCGCGGCAGCGCTGCCGCCGGCCAGGGCCAGCACGAAGCCCAGCATCAGGCCCCGCGAGAAGCCGCGCGGCCGCGCCGCGGCGGCGGCCGTCCACAGCGGCAGCAGCGCCAGCACCAGGAAGATGGCCTTGGCATTGCGCACCGAGTTCATCGCCTCGTGATAGCCATGGAACCAGCCGAAGCTGAAACCGCCGGCGTCGGCAAAGCCGCGCTTCATGCTCCAGGCCGCGGACAAGGCGAGCGCTACGACGAGCACCACGACGGCCGGCGAATAGGTCAGGGCGTGGCGCCAGGCTGGCGCGCGGTCGCGCGCATTGAGCTGCAGCGCGTAGGCGATGTAGCCGCCACAGCCGCAAGCCGTGACGAGCAGGTCCATCTCCTCGAAGGTGATCCAGCCCGTCCAGGGCGCCAGGCCGATCAGCGGCAGCGGCGCGAGCACGAGGACCGGCGTCTTGACCCAGAACAGCGCCGCCAGCAGCACGACCGCCCCCCAGGCGGCCAGCGCCAGCGGTCCGGACAGCGGGTGGTGCCAGGCCAGTTCAGCGCCGACGAGGCCCAGGCCCAGGCCGGCAGCCAGGGCCAGCCACTGGGCCTTGGTGGCTGGCAGCCGAAGCTGCAGCTCACCCAGGCCCATCAGGCCGGTGGCAGGGGTGGCGCCCACGGCAGCCATCAGCGTTGAAGCCGGTTCAGGCCGGCCAGGGATGGGGCAAGACAGGTGGCAGGCAGGAGCGCGGCCATGGAACCTCCAGGGAAGCGCGCATTCTTGCCGAGCGCCGCGGCCGGCGCATCATGGGCAACCCCCGCAGGGGAGTGGCGCCGTCAGCGCTTGCGACGCAGCGCGGCGAGCAGGCCCAGGCCGCCGAGCAGCAGCGCCGCCTGGGCGGGTTCGGGCACGGCGCTGACCTCGATGTTGTCGAGGCCCACCACCTCGGTCACGCCGGCGTGGAACTCGCCCTTGATCGTCAGGCTGGTCACGTTGGCCAACACCGCCGCAGGCACCGACGACAGCGACACGCTGTAGTGGTGCCACTGGCCATCGGCCGGCGGGTTGCCGGCCGCCACCAGGTCGAAAGTGATGGTGTTGGCGCCGCTGGTGATGACGACCTCGCCAAACGGCTCCCAGTCTGGCGCATCGCCGTTGACATTCTTTGCGTCGAAGGACAGCGTGCCGCCGGCAAAGGCCGACCAGTTGCCCAGCCAGGCCGCCGGTGCGTTCAGCAGGAAGTCGTCGTTGCTGCTGTCGGTGACCTGTAGCCAGCCACCGCCGTTGCCGCCGCTGGCGACCCAGACCTGGTCACCGCCGTTGGTCGTGGTCCAGCCTTCGGCATCGACGTCGAAACCGGCAGCGAGGGCGGTCGAAGCGGCCAGGGGCAGGGCGGCGGCGATCAGGGCCGCGAGCAGCGAACGGGTCATGCGAACCTCCAATAGGGCTTTCGCATTGTTCTCAGCGGGCGGCCCGAGGCCATCCCTAGACAGTGGATCAGCCCCTGGCTTGGGTGCTTGACTTGGCGGTGGCGGCGGCCTGCGGTTCCATGACGCGAGCGCTCAGCGCCAGCAGCGCGAGACCTGCCGCGGCACCTAGCCACAGCCAGCGCTTCCACCAGGCGGACTTGGCGGTCGCGGGTTCGACGGGCGCGTTGGTGACGCTGCCCGCACTACGTTGAGGGCTCAGCCCCAGCCATTCGCGCAATTCGTCGGCCATACCCTCGGCGCCGCGCGTGCGCAGCTCGGGGGAGTCGGCCATGGCGGAGCGCAGCAGCGCGTCGAGCTTGATCTGCTGCGCCTCCTTCATCAACGGCCACTGGTCGCCGGCGCTGCCGCGCAGCGGCGCCAGGCCCTTGGGCGTGTCCTCCCAGCCGCAGATCAGCACGCGGGCCAGCGCCCCCAGGCCGTAGACCTCGCTGGCCAGGCTGGGCGGTTCGCCGTTGCGGCGCTCGGGTGCGACAAAGGCGGGCGAGGCGCCCAGGCTCAGGCCGCGGTCGAAGGGGTCGGTCGGGTCGGGAATGCGCGTCAGGCCCAGGCCCATCAGGCGCACGTCGCCCTCGGCGTCCAGCCAGATCATGGCGGGGTCCATCTCGGCCAGCAGCCAGCCCTGCTGGTGGGCCGAGCGCAGCGCCTCGCAGAGCTGCACGAGCAGCTCCACCCGCTGGCGCAGGCTCAAGTTGTGCAACTGGGGCAGCAACGGCTCGCCATGCTGGCCTTCGACGATCAGATACGGGTGAGCATCGGGCGTCACGCCGCTGTCGCTGGGGACGGCCAGGTGGGGATGCTGCAGCTTGGCGAGGTCGCCGGCCTGGTCGGCATAGCGCAGCATGACGCCGGCGCCCTGGTCGCTGCGGTCCAGCACCAACACGGCGGCCTGCTGCTCGGTGGCCATCGCGTGATGGGCGCTGTACCACTGGCCGGCATGCGCCTGCTCACCATCGGGCAGCGGCTTCATCAACCGCCACACGCCCAGCGCCTGGCCTTCGTCCAGCGGAGCGGCGGCAGCAGGCGGTGGCAGGGACAGGTTGGGCATGCGCATGGCGCGGCATATTAGGGGTCACCCCAGGTCGCCGCCAGCCCCCGCTGTTACAAAGCCGGGCCACGCGCGCAATCGCTCACGGGGCCGGGTGAGCTTCGTGCGGTTTTTCGCGCTACCTTCAACGCGGCTGGGGCAGGCTGATGGCCACGCGCAGGCCACCGCCCGTGCGGTTGCTCAATGCGATGCGTCCGTCATGGGCCTCGGCAATCTCCCGGGCCAGCGCCAGCCCCAGCCCCGTGCCGCCTTGCGAGCCGGGCTCGGAGCGCTTGGTGGAATAAAAGGGCAGCAGGGCTTGGGCCAGCACAGCCTCGCTCATGCCGGGGCCGCGATCCAGCACCTCGATGCGCAGCTCTGTGCCCTGGGCTGTGATGCGCAGCGTGACCAGGTCGGGGTCGCTGCCCGACTCGTGGGCGTTCTTGATGAGGTTGAGCAAGGCCTGCTCGATCTGCGCCGCATCGAACGAACCCGGCTGCGCCGGCAGCGCGCCATCGACGTGGAATTCGCCCAGCGTGGCCAGGCGCGCGAGGAAGGCGGGCCAGTCCACTGCTTCACGGCGCGGCGCCGGCAGCTTGGCAAAGCTCGCATAGCCGCTCAGGAAGCCGTGCAGGTGGGCCGCGCGCTCACCGATGCTGGCAAGCACCTCGGGCAACCGTTCGGTGTTGCCGCGGCGTGCAAGCTCGGCGCCGCTGTGGGCCAGCGACGAGATGGGCGCGAGCGAGTTGTTCAGTTCGTGGCTCAACACGCGGATGACGCGCTTCCAGGTGCCCACCTCGGCGCGCGACAGCTCGCGCGTCATGCGCCGCAACAGCCGCAACTGGTGCGGCTGGCCCTGCAGCCGGAAGGAGTGCGTGCTGTGGTGGAAGGTCTCTTCGCTGCCATCGGGCAGCGTGACGGCGAAGAGCCGGTCGGCTTCACCGGCCAGCGCCTCGCGCAGCGCCTCGGGCAGCGGTGCGATGACGGCAGCGAAGTCCAGGCCCGCGAGGCTGCGGCCGTCGCTCAGCAACTGGCGCGCGGCCAGGTTGGCGATGGCGATCTTGCCGCCGGGGCCGGTCAGCACCAGGGCCACGGGCGTGTTCTGCACCACGGTGTCCAGCAGCAGTTCGCGCTGCGCCAAGTGCTGGCGCTGCTCGCGCAAGGCCAGGCCCAGCTCGGCGTGCAGCCGCGTGAGCTGGGCCAGCTCCCGGGGGCCGTCGGGCGTCAGGTTGTGGCTGAAGTCGCCATCGTGGTAGCTCAGTACGGCGCCCTCCAGCGCACGCGTCAGCCGCAGCAGCGGTGCCAGCCAGCGCAGCGACAGCCAGGCCAACAGGGGCAGCGTGAGCACGCCCGTGGCAACCAGGGCGGGCGCATCCTCCAGACCGAAGCGGTGAACGGCGAAAAAGATCAGCGGCGGCAGTGCGGCGGCGGTCAGCAGCGCAAGCAGCGCCCGGACGCGCAGCGACATCTGGAACGGCATCAGGGCGCGATCCCGTAACGCTCCAGCCGCCGGTATAGCGCCTGGCGCGACAGGCCCAACTGGCTGGCCGCGCGGCTGACGACGCCGCCGGCCGCGGCCAGCGCGGCGACGACGGCCTCGCGGCTGGGCTCGTCGAGATTGCGATAGGCCCCGCCGGCGCCGGCCGCTTCCTCCAGGCCGAGTTGGGCCGGGGTGATCTCGCCACCGGCGTTCAGCAGCGCGGCGCGCTCGATGACGTTCTTCAGCTCGCGCACATTGCCGGGCCAGCGATGGGCCAGCAGCGCCTCGCGCGCGGCCTCGGAGAGGCGCGCGCGGCCGGCCAGGAAGTGCTCGGCCAGCGGCAGCACGTCGTCGCGTCGTTCGGCCAGCGCGGGCAGCTTCAGCTCGATGAGATTGAGGCGGTAGAACAAGTCTTCGCGGAAGCTGCCGGCCTTGACCATGGCGCGCAGGTCGGCGTTGGTGGCCGACAGCACGCGCACGCACACCTGGCGCGTCTTGCTGGAGCCCAGGCGCTCGAACTGGCCGGTCTCCAGCACGCGCAGCAGCTTCACCTGGCCGGCCAGCGGCAGGTTGCCGATCTCGTCGAGGAAGAGGGTGCCGCCATCCGCCGCCTCGAAGCGGCCCACGCGCGCCTTGGCCGCGCCGGTGTAGGCGCCGCTGTCGCTGCCAAAGAGTTCCGCCTCGATGAGGTCGGCCGGCAGCGCGCCGCAGTTCAGTGCGACGAAAGGCCCGTCGTGCGCCGCCGAGTTGGCATGCACGAAGGCCGCGATGCGTTCCTTGCCGGCGCCGTTGGGTCCGGTGATGAGCACCGGCACGGGGGCCACGGCGATCTGCCCGGCCAGCTCCAGCAGCGACAGCATCGCGTCGGAGCCGAACACCAGGCCCGAGAGGTCGTAGCGCCGCGCCAGCGCCGCGCGCCTTTCACGCCGGGCCTCGCGCAGTTGCGCGATCTCGCGGTTGACCTCGCCCAGCTCCAGCAGGTTCTCCACGGTGGCCAGCAGCTTGGCGTCGTCCCAGGGCTTGGCAAGGTAGTCGGCCGCGCCGGCCTTGACGAGGGCCACGGCCGTGTCCAGCCGCGTCCAGGCCGTCAGCAGGATGACGGGCAGGTCGGCTCGCCGGGCGCGGATGGCGCGAAAGAGCTGCTCGCCTTCCTCGCCCGAGGTCGTGTCGGCCGTGAAGTTCATGTCCTGGATGACGAGGCCGAAGGGGCGCTTGTCCAGCAGCGCCAGGCCGGCTTCGGGGCTGGTGGCGACGCTGGCCTCGATGTCGTGCAGGGACAGCAGCAACTCCAGCGCCTGGCCCACGCCGGGGTGGTCATCAATGATCAAGACACGTCGCATGGCGCGAGAGGATACGTTTGCAAGGGTTCAGGGTTTCACCCAGGCGCAATGCCGCCTGAAGCGGCGAGTTTTCACGGTGGGCCGCGGCGGCCATCGCTAACATCGCAACTGAGAGGTTCCGGGGCAGTTGTGAGGTGTGCAGCCGGAGAGGATATAGATCCCAGCCGGCGTCACGTTTCATAACGGGCTGTTACGACTTCGTGAGCGAACCTAGGTATTTCCCTGGGCGGCTTTACATCGTATTGCAGCTTTCCCACCCGTATCCTCCGCCGCTTCCCGCGCGCCTGCGCGGCAAGACCGGGCCGCTGCGTTGGCGGCCCTCATTAACGTCGAAGGGAATCTAGCCATGTCCTCTGTGGGAATTGATGCCGTGCCCGGTCCGGGCCGGAGCGCCGGTTGGCTCGACAAGGAGCGAACCATTGCCGGCGTGGGCTTCAACCGCTGGCTGGTGCCGCCGGCGGCGCTCGCCATCCACCTTTGCATCGGCATGGCCTATGGCTTCTCGGTGTTCTGGCTGCCGCTGTCCAAGGCCTTGGGTATCAAGGAAGCCATCAAGTGCGGCCCCGAGATCGGCTTCTTCCAGGAGTTGTTCGTCTCGAACTGCGACTGGAAGGTCTCCACGCTGGGCTGGATGTACACGCTGTTCTTCGTCTTCCTCGGCTGCGCCGCGGCGATTTGGGGCGGTTGGCTGGAACGTGCCGGCCCGCGCAAGGCCGGTGTCGTGTCGGCCCTGTGCTGGTGCGGCGGCATGCTGATCTCGGCACTGGGCATCCACCTGCACCAGTTCTGGCTGATGATCCTGGGCAGCGGCGTCATCGGCGGCATAGGACTGGGGCTGGGCTACATCAGCCCGGTGTCCACACTGATCAAGTGGTTCCCGGACAAGCGTGGCATGGCTACCGGCATGGCCATCATGGGCTTCGGTGGCGGCGCGATGATCGGCTCGCCGCTGGCCGCTGAACTGATGAAGAACTTCGCCAGCGCCACGGACGTCGGCGTGACGCAGACCTTCATCGTCATGGCCCTCGCCTACTTCGTGTTCATGATCGGCGGCGCATTCGGCTACCGCGTGCCGCCCACGGGCTGGAAGCCCGCCGGCTGGACGGCGCCTGCCGCGCAGACGTCCAACGCCATGATCACGCAGCGCCATGTGCACGTGAAGAAGGTCTGGGGCATTCCGCAGTTCTGGCTGGTGTGGATCGTGCTGTGCATGAACGTGTCGGCCGGCATCGGCGTCATCGGCATGGCCAGCCCCATGCTGCAAGAGGTCTTCGGCGGTTCGCTGATCGGCCTGACGGCCAAGTTCGGTGAACTGGACAAGGCCCAACTCGCCAAGATCGCTGGCGTGGCCGCGGGCTTCACGGCCCTGCTGAGCCTGTTCAACATCGGCGGCCGCTTCTTCTGGGCCAGCCTGTCGGACAAGCTGGGCCGCAAGATGACCTACGTGGTCTTCTTCCTGCTCGGTGGCCTGATGTACGCCAGCATCCCCAGCAGCGCCGGTGCGGGCTCCAAGCTGGCCTTCGTGGGCGCGGTCTGCGTCATCCTGAGCATGTACGGCGGCGGCTTCGCCACCGTGCCGGCGTATCTGGCCGACCTGTTCGGCACGCAGATGGTGGGCGCCATCCACGGCCGCCTGCTGACCGCATGGGCCTTCGCCGGCATCCTGGGCCCCATCGTCGTGAACTACATGCGCGACTACCAGTTGGGCCTGGGCATCCCGCGCGAGCAGGTCTATAACCAGACCATGTACATCCTCGTGGGCATGCTGGTCGTCGGCCTGATCGCCAACCTGATGATCAAGCCCGTGGCCGAGAAGCACTTCATGACCGAAGCCGAGCTGGCTGAGGAAAAGCGCCTGGCGCACGAGCGAGCTGCAGCCTCCGAAGTGGGTTCGGGGTCTGGTTCCAGCGCGGTGACCTCGCCCGTGGTGGTGGTGCTGGCCTGGGCCGCAGTGGGCATCCCGCTGGCCTGGGGCGTCTACAAGACCCTGATCAACGTGGGCAAGTTCTTCAACTAACTCCGGCCTGCTAGGCTGATGGCCCCGCTGCCTGGACAGGGCGCGGGGCCTTTTTCATCTTGACGAGCATGAGCGAACAGAAGATCGAGTTGTACGACGGCCCGGCCGGCGGCTGGGGCGCGCTGAAGAGCGTGGCCAAGCACCTCAATGAGCAGGGCGTGGCGGTCAAGGGCGCCAAGACGCTGCTGCATGCCAACCAGCCCGATGGCTTCGACTGCCCGGGCTGCGCCTGGCCCGACCGCGACCATCGCTCGACCTTCGAGTTCTGCGAGAACGGCGCCAAGGCCGTCGCGGCCGAGGCCACTGCGCGGCGCGCGACGCCCGAGGTCATCGGTGCTCGCACCCTCACCGAATGGGCCGCGGCCTCGGACTTCGAGCTGGAGGCCACCGGGCGACTGACCGAGCCCATGGTCTACGACCCGCAGACCGACCGCTACCAGCGCACCACCTGGGACGCCGCCTTCGCGCTGATCGCGCGCGAGTTGCAGGCGCTGCCAGATCCCAACGAAGCCATCTTCTACACGTCGGGCCGTACCAGCAACGAGGCGGCCTTCCTGTACCAGCTCTTCGTGCGGCAGTACGGCACCAACAACTTCCCCGACTGCTCCAACATGTGCCACGAGCCCAGCGGCTCGGGCCTGCGGCCCACCATAGGCGTGGGCAAGGGCACGGTCACGCTGCACGACTTCGAGCAGGCCGACTGCATCCTCGTGTTCGGCCAGAACCCCGGCACCAACCACCCGCGCATGCTGGGCGAGCTGCGCGCGGCGCGCAAGCGCGGCGCAAAGATCATCAGCTTCAACCCGCTGAAGGAGCGGGGCCTGGAGCGCTTTGCCGACCCGCAGGACAAGCTGGAGATGATCACCTTCGGCTCCGCGCCGATCAGCAGCCACTACTTCCAGCTCAAGGTCGGCGGCGACTTCGCCCTCCTCAAGGGCATGTGCAAGCGCGTGGTGGAACTGGACGACGCGGCGCAGGCGGCCGGCAAGCCTCGCGTGCTGGACCTGGCTTTCATCGCCGAGCACACCAAGGGTTTTGACGAGTTCATCGCCGAGCTGCGCACGCAGCCCTGGGAGCCGCTGGTCGCCGCCTCGGGCCTCACGCGCGAGCAGATCGTGCAGGCGGCCGACCTGTATGCCAGCAGCGAGCGCGTCATCGCCTGCTGGGGCATGGGCATCACCCAGCACCGGCACTCGGTGAAGACCATACAGATGATCGTCAACCTGCTGCTGCTGCGCGGCAACCTGGGCCGCCCGGGTGCAGGGGCCTGCCCGGTGCGCGGCCACAGCAACGTGCAGGGCGACCGCACGATGGGCATCTACGAGAAGCCCGCGCCGGCCTTCCTGGACAAGCTCGGTACCGTCTTCGGCTTCGAGCCGCCGCGCGAGCATGGCTACGACACGGTCGGTGCGATCCAGGCCATGCTGGACGGCAAGGGCAAGGTCTTCATTGCGATGGGCGGCAACTTCGCCGCCGCGACGCCCGACACGGCCGCCACCTGGCGCGCGCTGCGCCAGTGCGAGCTGACCGTGCACGTGACCACCAAGTTCAACCGCAGCCACGTGGTGCACGGCCGCCAGGCCCTGGTGCTGCCGGTGCTGGGCCGCACGGAGGTCGACGTGCAGGCCAACGGCGCCCAAGGCGTCACGGTGGAAGACTCCATGAGCATGGTGCACATGTCGGTCGGCATGAACGCGCCAGCCTCGGAGCACCTGCTGTCCGAGCCCATGGTGGTCGCTCGCATGGCCGCAGCCACCTTGAAGAACAGCCGCACGCCGTGGATGACGCTGGCCAGCGACTACGCATCCATTCGCGACAAGATCGAGGCCGTGCTGCCCGACTTCGCCGACTACAACGAGAAGATCAAGACGCCTGGGGGCTTCAGGCTGCGCAACACGGCCAGCGAGCGCGTCTGGGCTACGCCCAGCGGCAAGGCCGAGTTCAGCACGCATGCAATGCCGACCGACCTGGCTGTCGAGCGCGTGGCCGAGCGCTACCGTGACGTGCGCGTCTTCACGCTGACGACGCTGCGCTCGCACGACCAGTACAACACCACCATCTATGGCCACGACGACCGCTACCGCGGCGTCTACGGCCACCGCCGCGTCATCTTCATCCATGCCGACGACATCAAGGACCTGGGGTTGAAGGCCGGCGACTGGGTGGACATCACCAGCCTGTACGTCAGCGAAAACTCGGATGGCAGGGGCACCGACGTGCAGCAGCGCCGCGCCGAGCGCTTCCTGCTCGTCGAGTACGACATCCCGCGAGGCTGCCTCGCGAGCTACTACCCCGAGACCAACCCGCTGGTGCCGCTGGAGAGCTTCTCCATCGGTGCGCGCACGCCCACGTCCAAGTCCATCCCGGTCGTGCTGACCTCGCATGCAGGAACAGCTGCTGCAGACGCTGCGTGAGCTGGCCCCGGGCGGCGAGCCCGTTGCCCTCACGCGGCTGGCCAAGCGGCTGGATGAGCGCGTCAGCGTGTTGCTGCGCGAGCTGACGGCGCTCAGCGACGCCAGCCTGGGCGGCGTGCCAGGGCCGGGCCTCGTGCAGCTCGCCTGCGACGAGACGGGCCGCTGGACGGTGAGGCTAGTTGCCTAGCCGCTCCAGCAACGCGGCGTCGACGATGTCGATGCTGCGATAGCCCAGCCTCAGCGCGCCGGCGCGCGCCAGTTCGCCCAGCTCCTTGCCCAGGGTCTGCCGGGTCAGCCCCAGCATCATGGCCAGCGCCTCCTGAGACACGGGGATGCGCTGGCGCGGCTCAGCGGACAGCGTCGCGTCGCCACGGGCCAGAAGCGCCAGCCGCCGCGCCAGCCGCGCCCGCGTGGGCCGCAGCGTGGCGTCTTCGACGATGCCGAACAGCGTGCGCAGGCGGCCGGCCATCAGTCGCGCCAGCGCCGTGGCGAACTGGGCGTCCCGCATGAAGCCCCTGAAGGCTTCGGCCGGCACGGCGAACACCGTCGTCGCGCCCACGGCGGTCGCGTCGTGTACGCGCGGCCCACCGTCCAGCAGCGAAATCTCGCCGAACCAGTTCCCAGGCTCCAGCACCGCCGCGATGGCCTCCGTGCCATCGGCCGCTGTCGTGCTCGCCTTGATCGCGCCCTGGCAGACCGCATGCCAGTCGCCGGGCGCATCGCCTTGGCGGAACAGCACCTCGCCCGCGGCCAGCCGCTGCATTCGACCGGCGGCCAGCACCGCGTCGGCAAGAGCAGCGGGCAGCATGGCGAACCAGGGATTGGTGCGCAGCACTTCAGATTCGGACATGCCCTGAATTGTCGGGTTTCAGGCAGATCGCCACGACCCGCGCATGCCCCAATCGCGCCAAACCAACTCAGGAGACTGCGATGACGACGAACCTGCGCGAACAAGTTTCGGCGGAGGAATGGGCCCTGCGCGAAGACCTTGCGGCCTGCTACCGCCTCGTGGCGTGGATGGGCTGGGACGACCTCGTCTTCACCCACATCAGTGCCCGCGTTCCCGGCCCCGAGCACCACTTCCTCATCAATCCCTACGGGCTGATGTTCGACGAGATCACGGCCAGCAACCTCATCAAGGTGGATGCCGAATGCCGCAAGGTGATCGACTCGCCTTACCCCGTCAACCCCGCCGGCTTCGTCATCCACAGCGCCGTGCATGCGGCCCGGCCCGACGTGCAATGCGTGCTGCACACGCACACCACCGCGGGCGTGGCCGTCAGCGCCCAGGCCGGCGGCGTGCTGCCCATCTCGCAGCAGTCCACCTTCGTGCTGGCGTCGCTGGGCACGCATGGCTATGAGGGCGTGGCTTTCCGCCCCGACGAAGGCCCCCGCCTGCAGGTCGACCTGGGTCACAACACCTTCCTGCTGCTGAAGAACCATGGCCTGCTGACGGTAGGCGGCTCGGTGGCCGACGCCTTCCTGGCCATGCACGCCTTCGAGGCTACCTGCCGCATCCAGCTCGCCGCGCAAAGTGGCGGCGGCCCGCTGACGGCGGTGGACCCCGCCATCCTGCGCGGCACGGCCGAGGCCATGCGCGTGCAGACCGGCGGCATGGGCGGCGCCTTCGTGTGGCCGGCCCTATTGCGTAAGCTCGACCGCATGAGCAGCAACTACAAAGATTGAAGCCATGACCACCGCCGTCCTCACCAATGCGCTGCTCGTGGCGCTCGCCGTCGTCATGGCCGGCCTGGGCCTGACGTTGACGCTGGACGACTTCCGGCGCCTGCGTGCTTATCCGCTGGCCGCCGTACTGGCGCTGGGCCTGCAGGTGGTGGTGCTGCCGCTGGCCTGTGTGGGCGTCATCGCGGCCTTCCACCTGCCACCCTTGTATGCCGTGGGCCTGATGCTGCTGGCGGCGTCGCCCGGCGGCATCACGGCCAACCTGTTCAGCCACTTGTTCGGCGGGCATGTCGCGATGAACCTGTCGCTGACGGCGCTGAACACGCTGCTGTCGCTGGTCACGCTGCCGCTGATCGCCAACGGGGCCATCGCCTACTACGCCGGTGGTGGCCAAGTCGTGCCGCTGCCCTGGCAGAAGCTGGCAGAGGTGATTGGCGTCATCGCCGTGCCGGTCGTCATCGGCATGACGGTGCGCCGCATGCGGCCGCAGGTTGCGGCGCGGCTGGACAAGCCGGTGAAGGCGCTGTCGGCCGTGCTGCTGGTGGTGTTGACGGTGTTGGCCATCGCCAAGGAGCGCGAGGCCTTGCTCGGCGCCGCGGGTGAGCTGGGTGGCGCGGTGCTGCTGTTCAACCTGCTGAGCCTGGCCGCGGGCTATGGCCTGGGCCGGGCCGTGAAGCTGCCGCGCGGGCTGTGCATTGCCATCGGGTACGAGGTGGGCATTCACAACTCGACGCTGGCGCTGTACTTGGCCCTGGGCGTGCTGCAGCAGTTCCCGGTGGCGCTGCCGGCGGCGCTGTACTCGGTCAGCATGTATGTCACGGCGCTGCTGTTCGGGTTCTGGCTGCGTCGCAGCGCGAGCTGAGGGGGCGCATCCTCAATCGGTAGGTGCTACGGCGAGCCAGACAGGTACGAAACAGCCTTGAAACCTAGCATGGCGCATCGCCACGATGCGAGGAGGGACGCCATGCTGAAGCCGACCGCCGCACAGCACGACCGCGACCACCATCCGGAAGCGGCCCTGGCGCCGCGCCTGTCCCGGCGCCAGGTCCTCTGGGGTGCGGCAGGCCTTGCCGGCATGTCGCAGGCCTTGGCCGAAGAGGCGCTGCGTCATGAAACCGCAGAGGACGCGCTGGGCCCCTTCTACCCCCTGAGTCTGCCCAAGGACCAGGACTTCGACCTCAGCCTCGTCGCGGGGCGCAAGGCCCGCGCGCAGGGCCAGTTGCTTTACGTGAGTGGCCGCGTGGTCAACCCGCGCGGCGAGCCCATCCCGCAGGCCGTGCTGGAGGTCTGGCAGGCCAATGCCGCGGGCCGCTACGCCCACCCGGGCGACACCAGCAGCGCGCCGCTGGACCCGAACTTCCAGGGCTATGCCCGCATCCGCAGCGGCGCCGACGGCAGCTACCTGCTCAAGACCATCATGCCCGGCCCCTATGGCCCCCGGACGCGCCACATCCACTTCGACGTGCGCGGCAAGGCCACCCGGCTGATCACGCAGATGTACTTCGAGGGCGAGGCCAAGAACGAGACCGACATCCTGCTGAAGATGCAGGAGCCCGAGGATCGCAAGACCCTGATCTCCCGCCCCGGCACGCCGAGCGGCAAGCAGGAGCGCGATGCCATGGCCGTGTCCTGGGACATCGTGCTGGCCTTTGGATGAAGTTTCGGATGAACTGACACACTGCGGGTCCCGTCACCTTGATGTCGACCCGCCATGAAGCTTCTTGGCCGCCTCACCTCCATCAACGTCCGCAAGGCCATGTGGACCGCCACGCAGATCGGCCTGGACCTCGAACGCGAGGACTGGGGCGCGGGCTTTCGTTCGCCGCGGGAGCCGGGCTACCTGGCGATGAATCCCAACGGCCTCATCCCGGTGCTCATCGACGGCGACTTCGTGCTGTGGGAGAGCAACAGCATTTGCCGCTACCTCGCCGCCAAATCCGGTGCGACCGAGCTGCTGCCCGCGGACCCGCAGGCGCGTGCCAAGGTCGAGCAGTGGATGGACTGGCAGGCCGGCGAGCTGAACACCGCCTGGCGCGTTGCTTTCATGGCCCTGGTTCGCGGCCAGCCCGCCACGCCCGAGGCCATTGCGCAGAGCGTCGCGAGTTGGAACCGCCACATGGGCCTGCTGGATGCGCAGCTCGCGCGCACGGGCGCCTACGTCTGCGGCGATACGTTCACACTGGCCGACGTGGTGCTGGGGCTGGCCACGCAACGCTGGAAGAATGCGCCGATTGAACGCATCGCGCTGCCGGCCGTGGAGGCCTGGATGCAGCGCATGGCCAGCCGACCCGGCTTTGCCGAGTTCGTCGACAACGGCATGCCCTGATCAGGGCTGCTTGCCGGCGCGCACGCGGTCGAGGATCTGCTGCCCCGCGAGCTTGGCCGCGGCCATCTGCTCCGGGGTCGGCGGCTTCTTGATGGGGACGGCACCCTGCTTCACCAGGGCTTCAACCATGGGCTTGTTGCCGGACTGGCCGGGCAATTCGGCGTAGGCGTAGAGGTAGGCCAGCCTCTCCGTATCGCTCAGTCCCCAGGCCTCGTGCGACACGATGGCGCCCAGCAGGCTCGCCTCGTTGCCGGCGTTCGCGTCGCGTCGCATGCCTTCGGTGACTTCGCGCCGCTGCTCGGGTGAGAGGTCGCCGGCGAACACCGCTGCGGCGTAGGCCGATGCGGCCTCGGGAACACCGGCGCGCATGGCGCGCGATGCAAGCTCGGGCAGGGCGGCGCGGTGCTGGGCGGTGACGGTCTGGCAGCGCCGGGCCTCGGCATCCAGTTCCAGCATGCGCTGCGTCATGAATTCGGGGGCGATGCCCTGGGTACGCAGTTGTTCGGAGCTGTTGCGGCTCACTTCGTTCGTTGCGCAATCGCGCAGCCAGCGCACGGCCTCCCAGGCCGCGGCCGCGTCGTTGCCGGCCAGTGCGCGCTCGATGTGCGGGCCATAGCCTTCGGAGCCAACGCGTGGCGGTGCCGAGGCGGCGGGCCTCGCGGCGGCCGGTGTGGCGCTGGTCACCGGCAGGCCAACGGCTTGCGGCGCGCTGACCTGCGGTGCCGGTGCCGGCATGTTCAAGGGCAAGGCCTGCACCGCGACGGGCTGGGGAGCAGCGGGCTCATCAGGCTTGCGCGGCATGAAGAGCAAGGCGGCGGCCCCGGTGAGTACGACGAGCGCCAGCAGCGCCCAGCGAAACGGTGTCACGTCGAGTCAGCCCGCAAAGTTGAAGCGCACGACGGCCACCGTCAGTGCGAAGAGATAGCCGCAGGCAAAGCGGTCGATGCGCAACACCGGGTCGCCACGACGTGCACGCCAGCGGCCCATCAACGTCATCGCAAAGCCCGCGAGCACGGGCGTGAAGACGAGGTTGACGAGGCGCGGCCAGCCGTCGCGGGTCATGTGCTGCGGGAACAGCCACAGGCTGAAAGCGCCCACCAGACCACCCAGCAGCACATAGCCCAGCACGGCCACCCAGATGTTGGGCTGCTTGCGAAACGGCTCGGCCACGGCATGCAGGCCCAGCTCGACGAGCAACTCGCCGAAGACCTGGAAGATCAGCTCCAGCAGCAGTTCAAGCAGGATTTCCAGGGCGCCTCCGCGCAGGCCGCAAAGCGCGCAGCCTAGCTCAGCCTCTTGCTGTTTTCAGCGGTGGAGCGCCTCTCGTGAGTTTTTACGTCGCGCGTGACGCGGCACTCCGGAGCGCCCACGCCGTCCAGGCCGCACCCGCCAGGTCCGCGGCGCCGAACATCAGCAACTGCACGGGTGCACCGGCCAGTGCCACAAGCATCGCGCCGCCCACGCAGAAGGCCAGCCGGCCCGGGATGGTGGCGCGGAAGAAGGCGACGGCACCGGCACGGCCGCAGGCCCAGTAGTAGTAGCCGACGATGAGGGCCAGCAGGCCGGCCACGCGTATCCAGATCTCCGAGGCCGGTGGCATGCCGAACATGCCCAGCAAGGTGTTGGGGCTGATGATCAGCACCACGCCGGTCAGCATCGCGTAGACGCCGAAGACCATGATGCTCAGCTTGGCCTGATCCTGGGCCGGCGTGTTGTTGGCCATCGCGGTCTCCTCGGCTGTGGGCCGCTGATTTTCCGCAGATCGTGTCGCTCAGGAAAGAAAAAAGCCGGCCGGCTGCTTGCGCTGCCGACCGGCTTCATGAGCCGCAAGGATCAGCCGAGCCGCACCGGCACGAAGATCTGCTGGCCATCGCGGGCGACGAGCAGCGCGACTGACTTGGGCTTGTCCTTCATCGCGGCGCGCACCTGCTCCACGCTTTGCACCGGCTTGCCGTTCAGCGCCAGCAGCACGTCGCCGGGCTGCACGCCTGCAAGCTGGGCCGGGCCGGCCACGCGCTCGATCAGCAGGCCATGGTCCAGGCCGGAGCCGCGCAGCTCCTGGCGCTCCAGCGGGCGCAGCGCCAGGCCCAGCGAGGCGCCTTCGGCCGGCGCGCTGGCCTCCTGCGTGTCGCGGTCGGCGCGGCCCAGGCTCACGGTTTCGCTGTGGCGGCCCTTGTCGCGCCAGATCTCCAGCTTGAGCTTGTCGCCCGGGCGGGCCAGGCCCACACGGCTGGACACGTCGCCGGCCACATGCACCGGCTCACCATCGATGCCGGTGATGACGTCCCCCGCCTTCAGGCCGGCCTTGGCCGCGGCGCTGTCGGGCGTGACGCTGGAGACCAGCGCGCCGTCGGGCGAGCCGAGGCCAAAGGACGAGGCCAGCGGCGCGGACAAGTCCTGCAGCGTGACGCCCAGGCGGGCATGGTCCACCTTGCCGTGGGCGACGATCTGGTCCTTCACGCGCAACGCCACGTCCACCGGGATGGAGAAGGCCAGGCCCTGGAAGCCGCCGCTCTGCGAAAAGATCTGCGCGTTGACACCCACCACGCGGCCGGCCGCGTCGAACAGCGGGCCACCGGAGTTGCCAGGGTTCACGGCCGCATCGGTCTGGATGAAGGGCACCACGCTGTCGCCGGGCAGCGAGCGGCCCTTGGCGCTGACGATGCCTTGCGTGGCCGTCTGCTCGAAGCCATAGGGCGCGCCGATGGCCAGCACGTAGTCGCCCACCTGCACCTGGCGCGGGTCGCCCAGTTGCACCGTGGGCAGGCCCTTGGCGTCGAGCTTGAGCACGGCGATGTCGGTGGCCGGGTCACTACCCAGCACCTGGGCCGAGAACTCGCGCCGGTCGCTGAGCTTGACGGTGACCTGCTTGGCCTCGCGCACCACGTGGGCGTTGGTCAGCACCAGGCCGTCGCTGCTGATGATGAAGCCCGAGCCCTGGCCGCGGAAGGGCTGCGGCCCCTGCTGCGGCATGCGCAGCCCGGGGATGCCGCGGAAGAAGCGGAAGAAGGGGTCGCTGTCGTCATCGCGGCCACGCGCCGCGGGGCTGGCGTCGTCGTCCATGTCGGTGTTGCCGACCTTGTGCAGGCCGGCCACCGTGATACCCACGACGGCCGGGCCCTGCGTCTGCACGATGGCGCGGTAGTTGGGCAACTGGGCCGGCGGCAAGGCGACGGCGGGCGCGGCAAGGGTCGTGGCCGCAGCCACGGTGGCGACGGCGGCCGGCGTGGCTTCACCCGCCACCGGCGCCTGGGCCGGCTTGGCTTGCAGCCAAGCGGGCATGGTCCAGCCAGAGGCGGTGGTGGTGACGGTGACGCCGGCGGCCAGCAGCGCAGCGGCAGTGGCGATCAGCGTGGTCTTGGCGGTCTGGGTCATCGAAGGCTCCTCAAGCAGGCTGCCGCGCAGCCGATGCCGGGAATCTAGAGATACCAGATGAGCGCTCGGTGAGGCGAAGGTGAGGCGAAAGTTAGGGCGCTGGCGATGCGGGGCGTCAGCGATGCCAGTTCAGCTCCACACGCAGCCCACCCAGCGGCGAATCGGCGAGCGTCACGCTCGCCCCCTGCTGCCGCGCCGCCGCCTGCACGATGGCCAGGCCCAGGCCGCTGCCCTCTGCCGTCGCGTCCTCGCCGCGCTGGAAGCGGTCGAACACGCGCTCGCGCTGGGCCACCGGGATGCCGGGGCCGTCGTCGTCCACGCGCAGCAGCGGTGCGCCGGTGGCGTCGCGCAGGGCGGCGACCTGCACCTGGCGGGCGCCGTACTTCACGGCGTTGTCGATGAGGTTGCGCATGGCGCTGCGCAGCGCCGAGGGGTCGCCGGTCAGCGGCAGCGGGTCGGGTGCGGCCAGCGTGAGCGTGACACCGGCCTTGTCGGCCAGTGGCTGCACATCGGCCATGGCCTGGCGAGCGACGTCGGCCAGGTCCAGCGCGACGCGTGCGGTCGACGTGCCGGGTTCGGCACGGGCCAGCGCGAGCAGTTGCTCGACGAGATGCACGGCGCGGTCGATGCCGCCGCGCAGGCGGTCTATGGCTGCGTCCTGCTCCGGGCCAGGCGCGGAATCGCGCAGCAGGCCCAGCTGCAGTTTCAGTGCAGTCAGCGGCGTGCGCAGTTCGTGCGCCGCGTCGGCGACGAAGCTGCGCTGGATGCCGAAGGCCGTGGCCAGTCGCGCCAGCAGGTCGTTGAAGGCGTCCACCAGCGGGGCGATCTCGCCCGGCAGGCCGTCGGTGGGCAATGCGTCCAGCGTGCTCGCGTCGCCCGCCTGGGCGGCGCGTACGACGCGCGCCAGTGGCGCCAGGGACACGCCGATCAGCCACCACACGGCCAACGCGACCAGCGGCAGGGCCACGGCCACTGGCACCACGCTGCGCAGCGCGGCCAGCGCCGCGAGCTTCTGGCGCACGGCCAGCGGCTGCGCGACCTGCACGACGCGCAGCGGCGTGGCCGCGCCGAAGACGCGCCAGTCCTGCCCGCCCAGGTGCAGGTTGGAGAAGCCCAGCACGGCGCGCGCAGGCAGCGGCTCGGTCATGCCCTGGGGCCGGCTGGAGTAGATCTCCAGCCCCTGCACGGACCAGATCTGCACGAGGTAGTCCAGGCTCGGGTCGGCCAGCGCGGCGGCCTCTTCGTTGGCGATGCGGCCCTGGTCGCGCAGCGACAGCGCGGTCTGGCGGAGCTGGTAGTCGAACAACTCGTCGGCCTCGGCGCGCACGCTGATGTAAGTGGCGCCGCTGACAGCCAGTGCGGTGACAGCGCCGAGGACTGCCAGCAGTGCGAAAAGCCGGCTGCGCAGCGTACCCAGCCACTTCATGACGCACCGCCCTTTTCAGGCCCGGCGTAATAGCCCAGGCCGCGCACGGTGTGCAGCAGGTCCGCGCCCAGCTTCTTGCGCAACTGGTGCATGTAGACGCTGATGGCGTTGCTCTCCAGCTCCTCGCCCCAGCCGTAGAGCCGGTCCTCGAGCTGGGCACGCGACACGATGGCGCCGGGCCGCTCCAGCAGCACCTCCAGCAGCGCGAACTCGCGGGCAGACAACAGGATGGGCTTGCCGGCGCGCGTGACCTCGCGCGTGGCGGGGTCCAGTCGCAGGTCGGCCACCTGCAGGGCGGTGTCGGTGCGGCCGCCATGGCGGCGCGTGACGGCGCGCAGCCGCGCGAGCAACTCGTCCAGCTCGAAGGGCTTGACGAGGTAGTCGTCGGCGCCGGCATCCAGCCCCGCCACCTTGTCGAGCGTGGCGTCGCGCGCGGTCAGCACGATGACGGGCGTGGCGTCGCCGCGGGCACGCAGTGACTTCAACACGTCGATGCCACCGCGCTTGGGCAGTCCCAGGTCCAGCAGCACGGCGTCGAAGCGTTCGCCGCTGGCCAGCACCGCGTCGGCGGCCTGGCCGTCACGCACCCAGTCGGCTGCGAAGCCCTGGCGGCGCAAGGCCTCGCGCAGGCTTTCGCCGATCATGGCGTCGTCTTCTACGAGCAGGAGTCGCATGGGGATCAGTCGGAGAGCAGCGCGATGGCTGCTTGGGTATCGATGATCGTGGCGTATTCGCCATGCAGATTGGCCAGCGCCATCTGATGGACTTCCTCGGCCGCATGCGGCACGCCCCGCAGGTCCGTCTTCTCGAACGCGAAGCAGGCATCAGCCACCACATGCGTGCGAAAGCCCAGGTTGCCGGCGCTGCGCGCCGTCGCCTCGACCGAGTTGTTGGTGCTGACGCCCGCGATGACGAGGCTGTCATGGCCGCGCGCATGCAGCCAGCGCTCCAGGCCGGTGTGGGTGAAGGCATCGGGCACATTCTTCTCGACGACGTGCTCATCGTCGCGCGGCGTCAGCGCGGGCTGGAACTCGGCACCCGGCTGGCCGGGCCAGAAGGGCGAGCCGGGCGAGCGCGACATGTGGCGAACGTGGACGACCGTGCCACCGTCCTGGCGGCAGGCGTCGAGCAGGCGGGCAATATTGGCCTCGGCCTCGGGGTTGTTGCGAACGCCGGAGCGGGGCCAGGTCATGCCGACCTGCATGTCGATGATGAGAAGTACGGGCATGGGTCAAGCGTAACGCGGCGTAATGCCACGGATCTGCCACTGGGTTGCCACAAAGAGAACGCAGAATTTTTGCAACGGCGCGCACCGTGTCGCCGAACCCACCAAGGACATTGGACATGACCAAGATCGACCGCCGCGCCGTGCTGCGCGGTCTGGCCGGCGCAGGCGCCGCCGCCGCGCTGCCCGACAGCATCCGCCAGGCGCTGGCCATCCCCGCCCAGGGCGCCACGGGCACGCTCAACGACGTCAAGCACATCGTCGTGCTGATGCAGGAGAACCGTTCCTTCGATCACTACTTCGGCACGCTGCGCGGCGTGCGCGGCTTCAACGACCCGCGCGCGGTGAAGCAGTACGGCTCGGGCAAGTCCATCTTCGAGCAGCCCAACCTGAACTCGGCCGGTGTCCAGCAGTCGCCCGCCACCATCCTGCCCTTCCACCCCACGGCCGCCAACCTGGGCCAGCAGTTCCTGACCGGCCTGCCGCACGCCTGGGCCGATGCGCACAAGGCCTGGAACGATGGCCACAACGACCGCTGGGTGCCGGCCAAGGGCAAGGTCTCCATGGCCTACCTGCAGCGCGGCGACATCCCGTTCTATTACGCGTTGGCCGACGCCTTCACCATCTGCGACGCCTACCACTGCTCCATCATGGCGTCGACCGACCCCAACCGCTACTACCTGTGGAGCGGTTGGTGCGGCCAGAACGGCAGCGCGCCGGGCGGCCTCGGCGTGAGCAACACCGGCAGCACGCCGGGCACGCTGGCGCTGAACGCAAGCGGCACCAACGCCGGCAACGGCACGCCGCCGCTGGGCCCCGTCGTCAACAACGCCGAGCAAGGCTATGGCTGGACGACCTACCCCGAGCGGCTGCAGCAGGCCGGCGTGACGTGGAAGGTCTACCAGGACATCGGCCACGGCCTGAACAACACGGGCTCCTGGGGCTGGGACAGCGCCAATCCCTACATCGGCAACTACGGTGACAACGCGCTGCTGTACTTCAACCAGTACCGCAACGCCCAGCCGGGCGACGCGCTGTACGAGGGTGGCCGCACCGGCACCAACCTGCTCAACGGCGGCGCCTTCAACAACGGCACGCTGTTCGACCAGTTGCGCGCCGACGTCCTCAACGGCACGCTGCCGCAGGTGTCGTGGATTGCCGCGCCCGAGGCCTACAGCGAGCATTCCAACTGGCCCACCAGCTACGGCACCTGGTACATCCAGAACGTGCTGAATGCGCTGACCGCCAACCCCCAGGTCTGGGCCAGCACCGTCTTCATCATCTGCTTCGACGAGAACGACGGCTTCTTCGACCACATCGTCGCGCCCACGCCGCCCGCTTCGGCCGCCCAGGGCAAGTCCACGGTCAGCACCGTCAACGAGCTCTACCCCGGCGCCGGCAGCTATGCGGCCGGCCCCTATGGCCTGGGCGCGCGCGTGCCCATGCTGGTCCTCTCGCCGTGGAGCAAGGGCGGCTGGGTTTGCTCCGAGACCTTCGACCACACGTCCATCATCCGCTTCATCGAGAAGCGCTTCGGCGTTGCCGAGCCCAACATCAGCCCGTGGCGCCGCGCGGTCTGTGGCGATCTGACCTCCACGCTGGACTTCTCTCTGCCCAACGCGGCCGCAGCCCGCCTGCCCAGCACGGCGTCCTATGCGCCGCCGCAGGCCGACGTCATCAGCGGCAAGAAGTACGGCACCTACACGCCGACCGTGCCGGCCAACCAGGCCATGCCCCGGCAGGAAGACGGCACCCGGCTGGCCCGCGCGCTGCCTTACGAGTTGCAGGCCGACTGGACGCCCGCTGCTGGCGGCAGCACGTTCAACCTGGACTTCGCCAACACCGGCACCGCCGGTGCCTGGTTCCACGTCCGCACGGCCAACGGCTGCACGGCCGGCGGCGGCACGGGCCCCTGGGGCTATACCGTCGAGGCGGGCAAGACGCTGGGCGACACCTGGACGACGCCGGCTGGCGCCGCCTATGACGTGTCGGTGCACGGCCACAACGGCTTCTTCCGCCGCTATGTGGGCAGCCTGGAGGCCGGCGCAGCCAAGCTGGTGGCGCGCTGCACCTACAGCCGCGCGACCGGCGGCCTGTCGCTGACGGTGACCAGTGCCGGCAGCGCCGCCACCGACGTCACCGTGACCGACCGCTACACCAACACCAGCTCTCACCAGGTGCTGCAGCCGGGCGCCAGCTTGCGCACGGACTGGTCGCTGCAGGCCAGTGCCCGCTGGTACGACCTGCTCGTCAGCGCCGCCAGCGATGCTCGCTTCGTCGCCCAGTTCGCCGGCCACGTCGAGACCGGCGCCGCCGGCATCAGCGACCCGCTTCTCTAATATCCAAGGATCGCCAAATGCGTTTTCTTCTCAAACCCCTGCTGCTCGCCGCTACCCTTGCGGCCACGATGACCGCAGCCCGTGCCGACACCACCCTCTTCGACAACCTCGCTGCCAGCCGCGACGGCTCCGACCCGCTGCTGAGCTATGGCCCGTTGGCCGACTCCTTCCGCACCGACGCTCAGGGCGACCTCGTGCTGACGCAGGTGATCGCGCTGCTGAAGAACGGCAGCACCGACGTCGTGGGCGACCTGCGCGTCAGCCTGCATGCCGACAGCGCGAGCGGCCCCGGCAGCTTCCTCGCGTCGCTGGGCACGCTGTCCAGCGCGGCAGTGGCGACGTCTGACTTCGCGGCCTACGCGTTCACGCCGGCCTCGGCCATCCAGCTCGCCGCCAACACGACCTACTGGGTCGAGATTGAGGCCATGGGTCCCAACGCGGTCGAGTGGTCCTGGTCGCAGGACCTGAGCGGCACCGGTGTGGCGGGCGGCGCCAACTACAACGCGCTGTTCGGCACCAGCCCCAACACGGCGTTTGCGCCCTACCAGATGTCGGTCGCCGTGCAGGCCGTGCCCGAGCCCGCCTCGGCGGCGCTGATGCTGGGTGGCGTGGGCCTGTTGGTCGCTGCGCGCCGCAAGCAGCGCTAGGCCGCACCCTCAGCCGGCGCCAATGCCTGCAGCAGCAGGCGGGCGCCGGGCGTGAGGTCTTCGACGTTGCCGAAGCAAAGCAGCAACTGGCGTGTGGCCCAGGAGTCGCTCAGCGGCCGCATGGTCATGCTCGCTCCGGCCAGCCGTTGGGCGGCCAGGGCCGGCACGATGCCGACACCCACGCCGCCTGCCACGAGGTTCAGCAGCGTGTCGAAGCTGGGCACTTGCACGCGGTGGTGCAGGCCGCGGCCATGCTGCAGCGCGCGGCTTTGCAGGAAACGGCTCAGGCCGGACTCGGAAGGCAGGCCCACGAAAGGCTGCGTCAACAGGTCGGCAAAGGCAACGCCACGCTTGCCGCCAGGGATACGCCTGGCCCAGGCCGAAGGCAGCACAGCCACCAAACTGTCTGAGCGGAAAGGCTGCGTTGACAGGCCCTCTGTCGCCACATAGTCGGCCACGATGCCCAGATCGGCGCGCTCCTGGCGCATGGCGAACAAGGCATCCTGGCTGTCCAGCTCCCGCAGCTCGACGTCGATGTCCGGGTGCGCCGTCAGGAAGGGCCCCAACAGCGGCGGCAGATGCTCGGTGATTGCCGCCGTGTTGCACAGCAGGCGCACGGTGCTGCGCACGCCATGCGCATGGGCCGCCATGCCGGCGTGCAAGGCTTCCATCTCGCGCTGCAGCCGGCCCGCGTGGCGCAGCAGCGTGCGGCCGGCATCGGTCAGCGTGATGCCGGTCTTGGCGCGCTGCATCAGCGTGGCGCCGACGGCCTGCTCCAGTTGCTGCAGCCTCACGCTGGCCGCAGCCAGCGACAGGTGCACGGCCCGCGCACCGGCCGTGATGGTGCCGCCCTCGGCCACGGCGGCGAAGAGGCGCAGGTCGAAAGGGTCGATGCGGTAGTGCGGGTTCATCCTTCGGTAATGACTAAGGATAACGACGACATTGCGCGATGGACGCTGGCGGCCTGCCCGCCCACGATGCCGGCATGGAAACCATCGAATGGCTGTCCGCCGGCCTGCTGGGCTGGGTGGCGTTGACCTTTTTGCTGGCCGGCGTCGTGAAGGGCGTGTCGGGCATGGGCCTGCCGACGCTGGCGATGGCGCTCTTGAGCCTGCGCCTGCCGGGGCCTGCGGCCGCGGCACTGATGCTGCTGCCGGCGCTGCTGACCAACATCGCGCAGTGCATGGGCTCGCATGGCGCCGAGCTGCTGCGCCGGCTGTGGCCTCTCTGGACGGGGCTGGTGCTGGGCACGCTGTTCAGCCCGTTGCCCAGCCTGGGCGCGGGTGGCGGCGGTGCCCGCATGGCCTTGGGCGTGGTGCTGGCGGGCTATGGTCTGTTCGGCCTGTGGCGGCCAGGCCTTGGCAGGCCGGGAAGGTATGAGACCTGGCTGGGCGGGTTGGCCGGGCTGGTTGGCGGCGTCATCAGCGCGGCGACCGGTGTCTTCGTGCTGCCGATGGTGCCGTTCCTGCAGGCTTTGCAATTGCGGCGGGCAGCACTGATCCAGGCGCTGGGCATCAGTTTCACGCTGGCGTCCCTCGCGCTGGCGGTGCGCCTGGGCGGGCTGGATGCGGCCGAGCCACCCGACGTGTGGGCCACCGCCGCTGCGCTGGCCGCCGCCTTCACCGGCATGGCACTGGGCGCACGACTGAGGGCGTGGTTGCCGCAGCCAGTGTTTCAGCGGGCGCTTTATTCGATCTTTCTTATGCTCGGATTGTTGATGCTGGCTCGTGAATGGGCCTGAAGGTGCGGGTATTCATCAGCCCTAGAACATAAATTGCAAGGCCAAAGACAGCTCAATAACATCCATTTACGTTCGCCGCATTGGCAAACGGTCGAACAGCGAAAAGGGAGTTCCATGAAGCTTCGTCGAATCGTGGCCAGCGCGGCAGTCGCGCTGGCTGTCGCCCCGGGCGCCCAGGCCATCACCATCAACCTCATCAATACCGGTGGGGTGGAGCAGGGCACGGCCGCCTATGCCGGGTTCTCCGCCGCGGCGGCCTATTGGGAGTCCGTGCTCACCGACAACGTGACGCTGAACTTCAATGTGGGCTTCACGTCGGTCGGCTTCCAGCCCAACGTGCTGGGGCAGACGTCCAGCTCGTCGGGCCAGAAGACCCAGGCCGCCTGGCGTGCCGCACTGATCGCCGACGCGACGACGCCGCTGGACGCCATCGCGACGACGCACCTGGCCACGTTCTCCAACGCCAACGTGTCGCTGAACACGGCGCTGCAAAAGGCGCTGGGGATCTACACCGGCACGGCGAGCGCGATCGACGCGACCATCACCTTCAATGCCGCCCGGCCCTTCGACTTCGACACGCGCGACGGCTTCGCCACCGTGGCGTCCGATTTCGTCAGCGTCGCCGTGCACGAGATGGGCCACGCGCTGGGCTTTACGAGCAACGTCGCCTCAAGCACGACGAATGCGTCGCGCCCGGCCAACACGGACATGTTCCGCTACCAGAACGGTGCCTTCAACATCACCTGGGGTGGCGACCCCTATTTCTCCATCGACGGCGGCGCGACCCAGATGTTCGGCCGCTCCAGCTTCGCGACCGGTGCCGACGGCTTCCAGACCTCGCACTGGAAGGAGGGCACCCGCATCCACGACGGCGTGAGCTGCACGATCCTGACGGAGGCACAGATCGGCATCATGGACCCGACCGGCGGCCTGTGCCAGGAAGGCATCGTGACGGCGCAGGACCTGGCGCTGTTTGACGCGATTGGCTGGAACGTGAACACCGACATCCTGACCCAGGCGGGCTACCAGAAGTTCACATCGCAGATCATGGCCGACTACATGGCCGCGCAGGTGCCGGAGCCGGCGAGCTGGGCGATGTTCGCCGCGGGCCTAGGCCTGACCGGCTTCGCATTGCGCCGCCGGCGCAGCTGAAAGACGTAGGGAGTGGCGCCGGGAGGCGCTACTTCCTGTCCATGGCTGCCTTGTAGATGGACTGCCGCGGCTGCGCCATCAGCTTCCTGAGCATGGGCTCGAAGAAATCCAGCGGCAGCGCCTCGGCCTGTGGGTCGAAGGCCGGGTTGTCGTAGCGCTCGACGAACTCGGCCGTGCGCTCGTAGTGCGGGTGGCCGCGGAACTGCTCGCGCATGTCGCGGTCCAGCCCGATGTGGTGGAAGAAGTTGTGGCCCTGGAAGATGCCGTGCTGCTGCACCATCCACAGGTTGGCTTCCGTCACGAAGGGCTTGAGGATGGCCGCGGCGATGTCCGGGTGGTTGAAGCTGCCCAGCGTGTCGCCGATGTCGTGCAGCAGTGCGCAGCAGACGTACTCCTCGTCCCGCCCGTCGCGTTGGGCCAGCGTGGCCGTCTGCAGGCAGTGCGTGAGCCGGTCCACCGGGAAGCCGCCGAAGTCGCCGTCCAGCAGGCGCAGGTGATCCAGCACGCGGTCGGGCAGCGTGCGGGCCATCTTCATGGCCTCGGGGACGATGTGGCCCCAGTCCTCCCGGGTGCTTTCATCCATGCGGGTGAAGGTGGCGCGGTCGTTCATGGCGGCTCCGGGATGGTGTTAGGGAGACGCTGAATGAGTCCCTGCGATGCAGCGCGCCCTGGTTTGGGATGGGCTGCAAGGCGCAAAGCACAGCCATAGCCTTCGCTATGGCGAGCATTTGCAACGCCGCAGGCCGCCCAAAGCAGGGATGCGCTGCGCGCGAGGGACTTGTTCAGCGTCTCCTTACAGATTCTGCGCCGCGCGGCGGTGCAGGGCTGTCGCCTCGGGCACTGCGCTGGTGCCTGGCGGGCGAATCTTGTGCGCGCGGCTTGCATACAAGCCAGGTGAGCGCTGGCACGGAAGCTGCAAAGCACCCGTCCATGGGCATCTCGGCCACCGACATCAGCCAGCGCATCGTCGAAGCGGTGCTGGCGCAAAAGCTCGCACCCGGCGCTCGGCTGGGCGAGCAGCAGCTCGCGATGCTGTTCGACTGCAGCCGCACCATCGTGCGCGAGGCGCTGACGCGCCTGGCCGCGCGCGGCATCGTCACGGTCAGCGCGCGGCGCGGCTGGTATCTGATCGCGCCGTCGCCGGACGAAGTGCGCGAGGCCTTCGAGGCGCGCCGCGTCATCGAGCTGGGCTTGCTGCGTGGCCAAGGGCCGCTGCCGGCCGAGGCCATCGCGCGGCTGAACCGGCATGTGCAGCAGGAACAGGCCGCGCTGCAGGGCGACGACGTTGGCGCGCGTAGCTTCCTGCTCGGGGACTTCCATGTCTGCCTGGCGGAATGCCTGGGCAACGGCCTGCTGGCCGACACGCTGCGCGACTTCACGGCCCGCACCACGCTGATCGCGATGCGCTACCAGTCCTCGCACGACGCGGCCCTGTCCTGCCAGGAGCACGTGGCCATCGTGGCCGCGCTGGCGGAGGGCGACAGCGCCCGCGCCGAGGCGCTGATGGCCGAGCACCTCGCCCACGTGCAGGCCGCGTTGCGCCTGCCCGCCGACAGCGACCCGCTGCAGCAGTTGCGTGAGGCGCTTGCGCCGCTGCCCGCGTCCACCACCACTGAATCCGCCGACCCCGCTTATCTAGGAGCCTTGCTATGACCGCTCACCTTCCCCGTCGCCTTCTGCTCGCCGCTGGTCTCACGCTGCTGTCCCTGGGCGCCCAGGCGCAGACCGCGCTGGACGGCATCACCAAGAGCAAGACGATCAAGATCGCCATCCCGACCGACTACCCGCCCTACGGCTTCGTGGGTCCCGACATGCAGCCGCAAGGCCTGGACGTCGCGGTGGCCGAGCTGATCGCCGCCAAGCTGGGCGTCAAGGTGGAGCTGGTACCGGTGACCAGCGCCAACCGCATCCCCTACCTGCAGACGAAGAAGGCCGACCTCGTTATCTCCACGCTGGGCAAGAACCCGGAGCGCGAGAAGGTCATCAACTTCAGCGCGGCCTATGCGCCCTTCTACCAGGCGGTGTTCGCGCCCAAGAGCCTGGCCATCAAGAGCTGGGCCGATCTCGGCGGCAAGAGCGTGGCCGTCACGCGCGGCGCGATGGAAGACCAGGAGCTGGCCAAGGTCGCGCCGCCCACGCTGGAGTTCAAGCGCTTCGAGGACAACAACGCCACCATCGCCGCCTTCGCAGCTGGCCAGACCCAGGTGCTGGCCACCAGCGCCGCCGTCGCCGGCAACCTGATGCAGCGCAACCCGGGCTTGAACGTCGAATACAAGCTGCTGCTCAAGGACAGTCCCTGCTTCGTCGGCGTGGCCAAGGGCGAGGACGCGCTGCTGGCCAAGGTCAACGCCATCATCGCGGCGGCCAAGGCAGCCGGTGAGCTGGAGGCCTTGTCCAAGAAGTGGCTGGGCCGCGGCACCGGCGATCTCCCGCTCTGAGCCCATCATGATCAGCTTTGACTTCCTTGCGGTACTGGCCGAATGGCCGCTGCTGCTGAAGGGGCTGGCCTGGACCGTGGGGCTCACGCTGATCGCAACCCCGTTGGGGCTGCTCATCGCCGCGCTCGGGGCCTGGTCACGCGCCAGTGGCCCGGTGTGGCTGCGCCGGGTGCTGGGCGCCTATGTGGAGCTGCTGCGCAACACGCCCTTCATCGTGCAGCTCTTCTTCATCTTCTTTGGCCTGCCGGCGATGGGGGTGAAGCTGTCGCCCGAGGCCGCGTCGTTGATCGCGATGACGCTCAACCTGGGCGCCTATGGCACCGAGATCCTGCGCGCCGGCATCCAGGCCACGCCGCGCGGGCAGTGGGAGGCGGCGCAGAGCCTCGCGCTGAGCCCCGTGCAGGTTTTCACGCGCGTGGTGCTGCCGCCCGCGCTGCAGCGCGTCTGGCCTGCGCTGACCAGCCAGATCATCATCGTCATGCTGGGCTCGGCCGTCTGCGGACAGATCTCGACCGAGGAGCTGAGCTATGCGGCCAACCTGATCCAGAGCCGCAACTTCCGCGCCTTCGAGGCCTTCATCATCGCGACGCTGACCTATCTGGCGCTGGCCATGCTGACACGCCGGCTGCTGATGTGGGCCGGCCCGCGCTTCGTGTTCGGGCGGAGGGCGTCATGATCGAGTTCACCCTCTGGGACATCGTCCGCAACCTGTTGCTGGCGCTGCGCTGGACGGCGGCGCTGTCGCTGATCGCCTTCATCGGTGGCGGCTTCGTCGGTGCGCTGCTGCTGTGCCTGCGGCTCGGGCTGGGCACGCGCACGCGGCGCGCCATTGCGCTCTACGTGCAGCTCTTCCAGGGCACGCCGCTGCTGATGCAACTCTTCCTCGCCTACTTCGGCCTGGCGCTGCTGGGTCTGGATGTGTCAGCCTGGGGCGCGGCGGCGCTGGCGCTGACGCTGTACACCAGCGCCTACCTCGTCGAGATCTGGCGCGGTTGCGTGGACGCCGTGCCGCGCGGCCAATGGGAGGCGGCGCGCAGCCTGGCTCTGAGCTTTGGCGAGCAGTTGCGCCACGTCATCCTGCCGCAGGCGGGGCGGCTGGCCATCGCGCCGACGGTGGGCTTCCTCGTGCAAGTCATCAAGGGCACCGCACTTGCGTCGGTCATCGGCTTCGTGGAGCTGACCAAGGCCGGCGGCATGATCGCCAACGCGAGCTTCAAGCCCTTCCTCGTCTTTGGCTGCGTGGCGCTGCTGTATTTCGCGCTGTGCTTCCCCGTCAGCCTCTTCGCCCAACACCTGGAAGGCAAAGCCCATGGCCGCACAACTTGAAGACCTGCAACCTGCACCCAGTGTGCCCATCGTGCGCATCACCGCGCTGCGCAAGTCCTATGGTGCCAACGAGGTGCTCAAGGGCATAGACCTCGACGTGCTGCGTGGCGAGGTCATTGCCATCATCGGCAAGAGCGGCTCGGGCAAGAGCACGCTGCTGCGCTGCGTGAACGGGCTGGAGCAGTTCCAGGACGGCTCGCTGACCGTCAACGGCAAGCCGCTGCTCTACGAGAGCGCCATGGCCATGCGCGCGCTGCGCCAGCAGGTGGGCATGATCTTCCAGGGCTTCAACCTCTTCCCGCACCTGAGCGTGGGCCGCAACGTGATGCTGGCGCCCACGCTGGTGAAGAAGCGCAGCGCCGCCGAGGCTGAGAGCCAAGCGCACAAGCTGCTCACCCGCGTGGGCCTGGCAGAGAAGTTCGACGCCATGCCCGAGCAGCTCTCCGGCGGCCAGCAGCAGCGCGTGGCCATCGCCCGGGCGCTGGCGATGGAACCCGCCGTGCTGCTGTGCGACGAGATCACGTCCGCGTTGGACCCCGAACTCGTGGGCGAGGTGCTGCGCGTCGTGGAGACCCTGGCCGAGGAGGGCATGACGCTGTTGATGGTCACGCACGAGATGAGCTTTGCCCGCAAGGTGGCCGACCGTGTCATCTTCATGCACCAGGGCCGCGTGCACGAGATCGGCCCGCCGCAGCGCCTTTTCGGCGACCCGCAGACGCCGGAGCTGAAACAGTTCCTGTCGTCGCTGAGCGACTAAAGAAGTACCGACGGCGTCGTGTCGCCAAACCGCGCGGCCGGCAGCGTCAGCGAGATGACGGCGCCGCCGCCGTCGCGGTTGGCGGCCCAGATGCGGCCACCGTGTGCCTCCACGATGCGCCGGCAGATGGCCAGGCCCAGGCCCGTGCCGCCGGCGCCGTCCTTGGTTGCGCTGGACTGTACGAAGGCCTCGAAGACGCTCTCCAGCTCGGCCGGCGGGATGCCGGGGCCGCGGTCCAACACGTCGACACGCACGCGGCCATCCGTATCGTGCCCGGCAAGGAGTTGGATGGTGGAGCCCTCGGGCGAGAACTTGATCGCATTGGCCAGCACGTTGCGCAGCACCTGCTGCAGGCGCGGCTCGTCGGCCATGACGACCAGGTCTTCGCTGCCCACGCCGCACTCGAGCTGCAGGCGGCGTGCTTCCAGCAGGGCCCTAAGTTCGCGCGCAGTCTCGGCCGCCAGCGGGCGCAGGTCCAGCCGCTCGGGCTGGATCGTGTCGGGGCTGTTCTCGATCTTGCTCAGGTCCAGCAGGTCGTTGACGAGGCTGAGCATGCGCTGGCCGGCACGGTGCACGTCGTCGAACAGCTCGGCCAAGCGCGGCTCCGGGCGCGTGCGCAGCCGGCCGATCTCCGCGAAGCCGAGGATGGACTGCAGCGGCGTGCGCAGCTCATGGCTGATGTTGGCGATGAACTCCGACTTGGCGTGCGAGGCCTGCAGCGCCGCGTCCCGTGCGGCGCGGGTGGCGCGCTCGGCCTCGCGGAAGTCGCTGATGTCCATGAAGCACACGACGATGCCCATGGGCCGGCCGTCGGCATCAGGGAAGGTGGACTTGCTGATGTAGAGGTCGCGCCGGCGGCCGTCCGCGCCATGCCAGACGGTCTCGTAGTTCATCTCGCCGCCGCGCTCCAGCAGTTCGGCGTCGCGGGCGTCGTGCCGGGCCGCCTCCTCGGGGCGCAGGTAGCTCGCGGCCCTGCGGCCCAGCACGTCGGCGCGCTTGCGGCCGGTGAACTGCTCCCAGGCGCGGTTCACGTCGAGGTAGCGGTTGTTGCGGTCCAGCACCGACATGGGCAGCGGGCTGCTCGCCAGCAGCGAGCGCGCCAGGCCCAGTTGCGCGCGCAGCTCGGCCTGGGCGCGCATCAGGCCGCTGACGTCGGCCGCGCTGCCCACCCATTCCAGCAGGCCGCCGGGACGGCGCAACGGCACGAGGTTGATCTCGAAGCTGCGCGCCTGGCCGTCGGGTGCGATCCAGTCGGCGCGCGCATGGCGGGGCAGGCGGTCGTCACCGTCGGCGGGGTCGGTTGCGAACAACTCGGCCACGGCGGGCGAGCCGCCGAAGAGCTCGTGCAGCGGCCGCCCCAGCACCTGGGCCACCGCGTGGCCACTGAGCCGCGCGTAGCGCTCGTTGATGAAGGTCACGCCGCCCGTGGCGTCGGTGCGAAAGAGCAGGTCTTGCACGCTGCCGAAGATGGCACTGAGCTCGCGCTCGCGCTCGACGATGCGGCGTTGGGCCCGGTCCAATTGGCGCAGGCTGCGCTCGCGGGCGCGCAGCGCAGCGGCGCCCACGCCCGACAGCACCAGCAGCGCCGTCGCGAGGACAAGGGCGGGCAGGCCCACGTCGCGTACCGCCGCCAGCCATTGCTTGCGCAGCTCTGCGCGCGGCAACTCGACGAGCACCACCAGCGGCCTCGCGCGCAGCGCGCGATAGGCGCCGAGCTGCTCGTCGGGGCGCAGGCCGGCGCCCATCCACGGGCCGTATTCGTTGCCGGCGCGCACGAGGCCCAGCGGTGCGCCGTCCGCCAGCAGCGCGGGCAGGCGGTCGCCGGGCAGGTGGTCGGTGCGGTCGGTCGCGGCCAGCACCTGGCCGTCCAGGCTGACGAGGGCGGCCGCCGCGCGGTTGTCGTTCAGCGTCAATTGCTGGAAGTTGGCCAGCGCATCGGGGTTGAGCAAGGCCACGAGCCGGGCCGTGCGGCCATCGGGCAGGCGCAGGCTGCGCTGCAGCGGGATGAAGCCCACGCCGGGTGGCACGACGGCACCCGAGGCCAGGCCGGCGAGGCTGCGCGCCGCGATGAAGCCACCCACGCTGTCCCGCCCCGGTTCGGGCACGCGGCCCAGCGCCGCGGGCGCGAGCTGGGCACCGCGGTCACCGGGGTCGGCGGCGGCCAGCACGCGGCCGCTGTCGTCCAGCAGCGCGACGCCGCGCAGGAAACCCAGGCTGGCCTGGGTCTGGCCCAGCAGGGCTTGCAGCACCTCGGGCGGTGCGCCGCGTGCGGCCACGTCGGCCAGGCCCGCCAGCGCGATCAGCGTGGCGTCCAGGCTGCGGCTGGCATGGTCCTCCAGCACGCGGGCCACCAGGGCTTGGCGCTCGGCGGCCTCTGCGGCCATCTCGCGCCGGTCGCGCCACAGGCTGTAGCCGGCGCCGGCCAGCAGCGTGGCGGCCAGCAACACGCCGGCGCCGGCCGTGATGATGCTGGGGCGCCAGCGGCCGTGGTGCGGCATCAGTCTTGCCGGACGATGGCCGCGAGGCCGTGGCGTTTGGCGGCCGCCATCAGCCGGCCGTCGCGCTGGATGCGGGCGACGAAGTCGTCCACCGTGGCCAGCCAGGCGGCGTCACCGGGCTTGACCGCATAGGCATAGGGCAGCACGAAGAAGGGCTTGGGCGGCGCGACGAGGCGGGCCCAGTCGGCGTTGTCCAGCAGCCGGCGGCTGTAGGGGTAGTCGGTCATGAACGCGTCGACGCGGCCGGCCTCCAGCTCCCGCTCGCGCGTGTCCGGCGCGCGCACGACGACCAGCGTCGCCTGCTTGAGCGCCGCCGCCATGGCCAGCTCCATGAAGGTGCCGGCCTGCACGGCGATGCGCACGCCGGGCCGGTCCAGGTCCTGCCAGCGCTGGATGACGCGGCTGCTGCGTGTCGTCACCGCGTAGATGTCGCTCTCCAGGTAGGGCCGGCTGAAGCGCAACACCTGGGCGCGTTGCGGTGTCATGCCGACGGCGAACATGGCGATGTCGCAGCGGTCCTGCAGCAGGTCGTCGATGAGCGTCGCGAAGGAGGAGTCGACGTAGCGAGGCCTGGCCTTGAGCTCGGTCGCGAACTCCGCGGAGAGGTCGATGTCTATGCCCGCGAGCGCGCCGGTGCGGGGGTTGCGCAGCGACACGCCGTAGTAGTCGGGCCAGATGCACACGCGCAGCTCGCCGCTGTCCTTGATGCGCTGGGATACCGGCGGCGCAGCGCCAGCCGCTGTCGCGGCCAGCAGCGCGGCAGCCAGCAGCCTTCTCATGCGCCCGCTCCGGGGCGTGTCGCGTCGATGCGGTCGCGCAGCGCGATCATGTCCGTGGCATGGGCCAGGAAGGCTGCGACGACGGTGGGATCGAAGGCGCTGCCGGCCTGCTCGGCCAGCATCGCGAGTGCGCAGTCGTCGGCGCGCGCCGGGCGGTAGCGGCGGTGCATGGTCAGCGCGTCGAAATAGTCCACCACGGCGACGATACGCCCGGACAGTGGAATGGCCTCGCCCCGCAGCCCTTGCGGGTAGCCGCTGCCGTCCCAGCGTTCGTGGTGGCTCAGCGCGATCTCGGCGGCCAGCGTGAACAGGGGCAGGCTGGAGCCGGCCAGCAGTGCCGCGCCGCGCTGCGGCTGCGCGCGCAGGCGGTGGCGCTCCTCGTCGGCCGTCAGCGGCCAGGGGGGCTCGGCGCCGTCGACAGGGTCGGTCTCGCCGACGTCGTGCAGCGGCGCGGCCAGGCGCAGCAGCCCGGCCGCCTCGGCGCCCATGCCAAGTGCCCGCGCCAGCGCCTCGGCCAATTGGCCCACGCGCACGCGGTGTGCAGCCTGCTCGTCGTCCTGCCCGGCGCCATGGAACCGTTGTGCCAGACCGCTGGATTGCGGCGGGCTCAGGTCGGTGAGGGCGGTCAGGGGCATGGCGTCTCCGGCAAGGTCGTGTTCGAATTGTCGATTGCAATCGTTTTTATCAAATATGCCACGCCCCGCAAGGCCGATCAATTCGGCAAAATGTCGCGTGTGAATCGCACCCATCCCGTGCCCGATACCTGCTCGACGACCGAGGCCGCCCAGCGCCTGGGGATGGCCGTGCGTTCGGTGCAACTGATGGTGGACCGTGGCGAACTGCAGGCCTGGAAGACGCCGGGCGGCCACCGCCGCATCCTGCGCGATTCGCTGGAGGCCTGGCTGGCGTCCCGCGCCGGCCCGGCGCCCGTGGCGCCGCCGCAGCCCGCCCCTGCCGGGCGGCCGCTGACGTTGCTGCTCATCGAGGACTCGGTGCACTTCCAGAACCTCATCAGCCTGGTCGTGAAGCGCGAGCTGCCCGGGGCCGAACTGCACGTGGCGTCGGATGGCATCGCCGGTCTCGCGATGGCCGGGCGCCTGGAGCCCGACGTGCTGCTCATCGACATCCTGCTGCCCGGCATCGATGGCGCCGCGCTGATCACCAGCCTGCGCTCGCACCCGCAGTTCGCGCGCAGCCGCCTCATCGTCGTCACGGCGCTGGACGAAGCCCAGCGCGCACCCTATGCCTTCGCGCTGGAGGGCGTGCCGGTCGTGCACAAGATGGCCCTCGTCGCCGAGCTGCCGGCGTTGCTGGCCCGGGCGACCGAGGCCTTGCCGGCTTGAGTGGCTCACACAGCGACGGGCCCGACTGCCATGGCCACGCGGCTGCTGCTGATCGAGGACGACCCATCGATTGCGCGCTTCGTCGCGCTCGCGCTGGAGGAGTTGCCTCGCATTGACGTTGGCGCTCCCGCCGTCGAACTGAGTGTCGTGCGGCGGCTCAGCGATGCGCGAGCGGCGCTGCAAACCGGCGCCTGGCAGCTCGTCATCAGCGACCTGATGTTGCCCGACGGTTCGGCCCAGACGCTGCTGGCCGAAGGCTGCGCCCGCGCGCCGGGGGCGCCGCCCTGGGTGGTCTTCAGCGCCGGCCTGGGTGACGCAAGCCGCGACGATCTCGTTGCCTACGGTGTCGCGCGCCTGCTGCGCAAGCCCGTGCCGCTGGCCGAACTGCTGGCCACAGTCAGCGAACTGCTCAAGTCTGGCGCAACACCCAGGCCCACCCCCATGCGCATTCTGCCGCCGGCAACCCTGCCCGATCCGGTGGCCCTGCACTTCGGTGGTGACCGGGTGCTGTACGAGACCTTCCGCACCGGCTGCATTGAGCGCTTCGCCGACGACATCGCCGCCGGCAACGCGGCCGTCGCCGGCGGCGACACCGCGGCGCTGCGGCGCGTGGCCCATGGCCTCAAGGCAGTGCTCGAACTGATAGGCCATCCCGACCTCGCGGCCCAGGCCCGCGCGCTGGAGCAGGCCACCACCACGGGGCGGGGCCAGGCCTCGCCTGGCGACTGGGCCGCCCTGGCCCAGGGCTTGGCTGGCCTGAGCCAAGGCGCCCACTAGGCGAAGCGGCGCGCTGCCGTATCCCAATATTTGGCAAATTCGGCGTTGACCCACCTGTTCAGGGGCGGGTGGATTGCGGGGATATATCGATAAATTTGATAATCACCACAAGCACTTTTTATCGTTTGCCATGTCATGTTGCTGCCGCTCCCCGATTCCGGCCCCCGAGGGCCTCGCCTTGTCGAGGGCCGCGCCATGACCACGCGCAAGGTGCTCTACGTCGAGGACGATCCGGTCAACGCGATGCTGATGCAGGGCATCGTCGAGCTGCGGCCGGGCTGCAACCTGATGGTGGCCCGCAACGGTGCGGAGGCCTTGCGCCTCGTGGCGCTGGGCGGCATCGACCTGGTGCTGTGCGACCTGCGCTTGCCCGACGTCGGTGGCGATGAGCTGCTGGGTGAGCTGCGTGCGGCGGGCCTGCCGGCGGCCGTGCCCGCCCTGCTGGTGACAGCCGAGTCCGAAGCCGTCGCCGGCCAGCTCGCGCGCCGCGGCGGTTTCGACGGGCACTGGACCAAGCCGCTGGACGTCGCCGCGACGCTGCGAAGCCTGGAAAGGTGGCTCGGCCAGCGCTGAGCGGCGGCGCACTGTCGCGCTGACACAAATCTTTGCGCGTGGGCCACACGGGCTTGCGCGGTTCGCGAGATGCTTCGGTGACGACGGACGCCGGAGATCGCCGATGAAAAACCGCCGCTTTGTGCTCAGCAGCGCCGCCGCCTTTGCGGGCGCCACGATGCTGATGCGCCGCAGCCACGCGGCGGCCGTCGCCGCACCTCTGAGTGCCGAGGAGCGCGCCCGCCATGCGCTGAACCGCCTGGGCTACGGCCCGCGCCCGGCGGATGCCGCGGCCATCGCCGAGCAAGGCGCCGACAAGTGGCTGGATCGCTTCCTGACCGAGCAGCTCGACCCGCGCCGCCTGTCCCAGCCCGAGGCGCTGACCGCGCGCCTGGCGAGCCTGGACGTACTCAAGCTCGGCCAGGCCGAACTGCTGGGCCGCTACCGCGACGCCATCAAGTCGGCCCGCGAGGCCCGGCGCGAGCAGGCCAAGGGCATGACGCCCGATGCCGATGCGCTGAACGCCGTGCGCGAAAAGATCCGGCCCCTGGTCGCCGAGGCGGCCACCGCCAGGCTGTCCCGCGCGCTGCAAAGCCCGGCCCAGCTCGAGGAGGTGTTGACCGAGTTCTGGTTCAACCACTTCAACGTCTTCGCCGGCAAGGGCCCGGTGGGCGTGCTCGTGGCCGACTACGAGCAGCGCGCCATCCGGGCCCATGTGCTGGGGCGCTTTCGCGACATGCTGGGCGCGACCGCCAAGCACCCGGCCATGCTGGCGTATCTGGACAACGCGCAGAGCGTGGTCGCCGGCTACCAGCCGCCGCAGCGGGCCAAGCGCTTCCTGGACGAGCGGCCCGAGCTCAAGGCCCGCGTGCCCACCGGCCTGAACGAGAACTACGCCCGCGAGCTGATGGAGCTGCACACGCTGGGCGTGGACGGCGGCTACAACCAGCACGACGTGACCGAGCTGGCGCGCATGCTGACCGGCTGGGGGCTGGACCAGCGCAAGGCGCTGATCGGTGGTACGGGCGACCTGTTCCAGTTCGACCCGCGCAAGCACGACAACGGCACTAAGACCTGGCTGGGCCAGACGGTGCACGGCGCCGGCCAGTCGGAAGGCGAACGCGCGTTGGACGTGCTGGCTGCGCACCCCGCCACGGCCCGCCATCTGGCCTACAAGTTCGCCCAGGCCTTTGTCGCGGACGACCCGCCGGCGAGCCTCGTCGCCAAGCTGGCCGACAACTTCAAGGCCAGCGGCGGCGACCTGCGCGAGTTCACGCGCACGCTGATCCGCGCCGACGAGTTCTGGAGCCGCGAGGCCTACCAGGCCAAGTTCAAGACGCCCTACCAGTACCTGCTGTCCAGCCTGCGGGCGCTGGACCTGCAACCAGCCGAGCCGCGCAACCTGCTCGCGGCACTGGCCCAGGCCGGTCAGCCGCTGTACGGCGCCCAGACGCCCGATGGCTACAAGACCACGGCCGCCGCCTGGCGCAACCCCGAGGCGCTGACGCAGCGCGTGCAACTCGCCACGACGCTGGGCCAGCGCAGCGGCGCCAGCGCCGACCGGCTCAGCGCCACGCTGGGGGCCACGCTCAGCGAGCCGACCCGCCGCACGCTGGCGGCCGAGCCCGCGGGCCAGCAGGTCGCCCTGCTGCTCGCCAGCCCGGACTTCATGAAAAGGTAAGCCGTCATGCTGCGTCGCCAACTCCTCCACTTCGGCGCTTTCACGCTGGGCGGACTGCCCGTGTCCCTGGTGCAAGCCCAGGGGGGTGCACCCAAGAAGCTCGTCGTTGTCATGCTGCGTGGTGCCGTGGACGGCCTGTCCGTCGTGGCGCCTTACGGCGAGCGCGAATACGCCGCCAGCCGCCCGCAGATCGCGCTGCCGCCGCCCGGCACCGAAGAGGGCCTCATCAAGCTCGACTCGCTGTTCGGCCTTCACCCCTCGCTCAGCCCGCTGAAGCGGCAATGGGACAGCGGCCAGCTCGCTTTCGTGCATGCCAGCGGTTCGCCCGATCCGACGCGTTCGCACTTCGACGCCCAGGACTACCTGGAGTCCGGCACGCCGGGCCGCAAGTCCACGCCCGACGGCTGGATGAACCGGCTGCTCGCGGCCCTGCCCGGCGAACCCAGCCCGACGCGGGCCATCAACCAAGGCAGCACGCCGCCGCGCATCTTTGCCGGCCCGGCCAGCGTTGCCAGCCTGGGCCTGGGGCCGGGCGCCATGCAGCGCCGCGCCATCGACAACCCGCAGATGCAAGCCGGCCTGGCCAAGCTCTACGCCAATGACGCCCAGCTCAGCAGCACCTTGCGCGACACCACCGAAGGCCGCGGCGAGATGGCACGCAGCATGGAGGCCGGTGGTGGCGAAGGCCGCTCCATGGACCCCAGTGCCGATGCCGGCGCGCCGTCCGCGCGCAGCTTCGCGGCCGATGCAAGGCGGCTGGGCACGCTGATCCGCAAGGACCCCCACACCCAGCTTGCCTTCACGTCGGTGGGCGGCTGGGACACCCACGTCAACCAGGGCGCCTCGCGCGGCCAGCTTGCCAACCGGCTGGCCAGCCTGGGCGAGGGGCTGGATGCGCTGTCCCAGGGCCTGGGCGACAAGTACAAGGACACTGTCATTGTGGTCGTCAGCGAGTTCGGCCGCACCTTGCGCCAGAACGGCAACGGCGGCACCGACCATGGTCGCGGCAACGTCATCTGGCTGATGGGCGGCCCGGTGGCCGGCGGCCAGATGCTGGGCGAATGGCCGGGCCTGGACGCCGGCGCCTTGGCCGATGGCCGCGACCTCGCCGTGCGAACGGATTTCCGCCAGGTGCTGGCGCCCGTGCTGCAGCGCCACCTCGGACTGTCTGAATCCGCGTTGGCAACAGTGTTTCCGCAAGCACCGCAAACTTGGCGTTATGCGGACAAGCTGCTCCGTGCTTGAAGCGGCCCGGCTTGTAGTTTGAAGTTATGGAGAACGAGATGATGCGTACCGCGTTCCCCTTGTTCGGGCTGTGCCTGTCGGCGGCCGTGCTGGCCTATCTGTTCCTCGTCGCGACGGGGGCCTGAGCCGGGCACCGGTACATGCCCGTCGTCGACATCCACTGGACCGGCGCGCTGCCACCGGCCGCCGATGAACTCGCCTCGCACCTGGCCGACGTGATCGGCGACGTGCTGGGTCTGGACCCTGGGCGGGTCTGGGTGCGGCTCAACACCATAGAGCACTACGCCGAGAACGGCGGCCCGCTGGAGGGCGAGCCACCCGTCTTCGTGCACATCCTGCATGCGCGCCCGCCTGTCGGCGAGGCGCTCAAGGCCGAGGTCGCGGCCTTGACGGCGGCGGTTGCGCAGGCCGCTGGCCGGCCCGCGCATCGCGTGCATCTCGAATACGCGGCACCGGGCGCCGGGCGCGTCGCCTTTGGCGGCCGCCTTGTCGAGTAGACACCCCCCAAGTCTGTAGGTCGGCCCGGTCCATGGCCTGGCGCGTTGAGGCGCACCACAGCTCTCCGGAGAAGACATGTCCCTCATGCGATCTGGCCTGGCCATGCTGCTGCTGGCGGCGGGCCTGGCCCAGGCTGCGCCGCGCTGCGACTGGGCCGTTGTGCGCTATTCGGCGCCGCGTCTCGTGCCGCTGCCGGGCCATGTGTCGGTGGTGCGCCTGGCCGCACCGCCCCGGCGCAATCTCGATGAGAGCGACCCTGAATACAAGCCGCGCTCGCCGCAGGAGACGGCGGCCTTCCACCGCCTCATCACCATTGATTCGACGAAAGAGGGCGTACCGCGCCGCAACGTCATCGAGGTCTACACGACGCGCGGGCCGCGGCTTGCCTGGCGGCTGGACTTCGCCGAGCTCAGCGGCAACGTCGAGATCCAGTGGCTGAACGAGGACCTGCTCTTTCTGCGCGCCTGGTGGGGGCGCATCGTGTCCACCGACCTGCTCTTCGAGGTCAGCAGCGGCCGCTTTGTCTACGCAAAGGAGGCCAACTACGGCCTGCTGACGGAGCCCTGCGATGAAGCGCCGTCTCAGCCGAAGTAGCCGAGGTTCTTGACCGTGAAGTTGGCCAGGTGCGGGAAGATGCCGCCCAGGTCAGCCGCGCCCACGCCGAACCAGTTGGCCAGCGTGGCGCTCATCTGGTCCACCGACGTGGTCGGCAGCCAGCGGCCTTCGTCGGCCACGTCATCCGGCCCGCCCAGCACGAGCTGAGGCATGCGGCCGTAGAGCCCGCCCTTGACGGCGCCGCCCATCACGAACTGGTGGTTGCCCCAGGCGTGGTCTGTGCCGCCGCCGGATGCCGGTTGCAGCGTGCGTGCGAAGTCGCTGGCGGTGAAGGTGGTCACCGCGTTGGCGACGCCCAGCTGCTGCATCGCGTCGTAGAAGGCCTTCAGCGCCGGCGCGAGGTCGGCGAAGAGCTGGTTCTGCTGGTTGAGCTGGTCGTTGTGGGTGTCGAAGCCGCCCAGGCTGACAAAGAACATCTGGCGGGTGACGCCCAGGCCCGAGCGGCCCTCGATCATCTTGGCCACCGTCAGCAACTGCTGGGCGATGTTGCTGCCCAGGCCGTTGAACAGGCCGGAGACGCTGCCGGCGCTGGACAGGGCGGTGTTCAGCGCATTGCTGGCCTTGATGGCCTGGTTCAGCACGCTGGCGGCGGCGCGCTCCTCGGCGTTGGCATAGGGCTGCTGCAGCAGGCTCTGGTAGAGCGCATAGAGCGGGCTGGCGCTGGGGTTGCTGCCAAAGCCCTTGATCGCGAAGCTGTTGCCGCTGCCCACCGTGAGGCCCTGGGCCAGCGCGCCGTTCATGAAGACGTTGTTGCCACTGACCGAGAGCGCCATGGGCACCACGCCACCACCGGGCTGCAGGTCGGCGATGCGGCCGCCCCAGCCGGTCGTCGCCGTTGCAAGGTTGCCGCTGAAGGACTGGCCGCGCTGCCATTGGTCCTGCTGGTCGTCGTGCGAGAACAGGTTGCTGGGCGACTGGGCGTTGGCCGAGTTGAACTCGGCCTTGGTCATGGGCTTCACCAGCGGGCCCACGTTGGCCTGCACGGCCAGGTGGCCCTGGTTCCATATGTCGGCCAGCGGCGTCAGCGCCGGGTGCAGGCCCACGCCGCCGCCGTTCAGCGGCGCAAGCGACGACTGCGGCAGCGTCAGCCCGCCGGCACCGGCCGTGCCGCGCGCCTTGGCGTAGGCCGCATAGCCGGTCGTGTCCATGGGGATGACCATGTTGTTGCCGTCGTTGCCGCCATAGAGGAAGACGCAGACGAGGGCGCGGTAGTCGCTGCCGGCCAGCGGCGCGGCGAACGAGGGCAGGGCGGAGGCGCCGGCCAGCGCCGCGGCGTGGGAGAGCAGATGGCGTCTTGTCAGCATGGCAGTTCTCCGTGTATTCCGGTCGCGTTTCGCGGTGCATGAATCTGCGGGCCGAGCGCTGGGCCGCTCCCGAGCCGGCCCGTCTGGCGATGTGCTCGCCGGTCGATCCGGCGAGCATCGCCGTCCCCTCGGGGGACCGACCAGGCTGGCCCGCGTTCAGCGGGGCTAGATTGGGCGAGGGGCCTTTTCACTTCAGTTCTCCACCAGATATTCGGGCGACATGGCGGCCAGGAAAAGGGCGGCCTTGGCGCGGTCCAGCGGCTTGGTGGCCGGCGCGATCTGCGCGGCCTTCAGCACGGCGGCCTGCAGGTTGGCGCTCATGCGGCCGGCGAACAGTACGCGGTTGATCTCGGCGACGAGGCTGGCCGGCGTGGCGGCCAGCGTCTTCCAGCGGGTCAGGTCGATCTTGGTGCCTGTGGCGCCAGGCACCGTCGTGTCGGGCGCGACGCCATTGCCGTTCAGCGCTGTCGACAGCACGCCGCTGAGCTTGAAGGCGGCGCTGGCGTTGAAGACGCCGAAGGCCGGGCCGTCCAGCGCCGGGTTGTCGGGCAGGTCGTAGTCGGGCGGGAAGAAGTTGAAGACGCTGGCCGGGCTGTAGACCGTCTGGCCGAGGCTCGCGGCCTGGCTGCGCAGCCACACGCCGTCGCTGACGCCGCCCATGGCGCGCAGCAGGTGGGTGAGCTGGACGATGGGCTCGCGCAGCTTGCCGAAGCTGGCGGGGTCCTGGGCGGTGAGGGCTTCGGGGTCGTTCAGGATGGCGATCAGCACCGCCTTCATGTCGCCGCGCGCCCGGCGCTCGACGACCTCGCCGCGCGGCAGCGTCTTGATGGGCGTGCCATTGAAGGCCGCCGCGACGCGCTGCACATAGGCGGGGCTGGGGTTGGCCGTGACGAGCTGCTGAATGAGCTGGCGACCGATGAAGGGGCCCACGTTGGGGTGGTTGAAGATGTTGTCCACGGCCGCGTCCACGTCGGCCTGCGCCGACTGGCCGCCGGGCAGCACCGTGCCGTTGAGCAGCTTCTTCGTGCCTTTGTCGTGGTGATCGTCGAAGGCGATCATGGGCACGGCGTAGTAGCTCGGGTTGCCGAACTTGTTCTTCGTCGCACCGGGCCGCGGCGCATAGGTCCAGCCGGTGAAGGCGTGGGCAAAGCCTTCCACGGTGTCCTGGTCGTAGCTGGGCAGGGGCTGGCCGTTGGCGCCGAGCTTGAGGCTGCCGTCCAGGTTGAGCTGCCACAGGCCGATGGAGAACAGCTGCAGCACTTCGCGGGCGTAGTTCTCGTTGGGCTCTATGCCCTTGGCCGGGTTGGGCTTGTCGTTGTTGGCCATGTTCAGGAAACGCCCCATGGCCGGGGACAGCGTCACCTCGCGCAGCACGTCGCGGAAGTTGCCGAAGGCGTTGCGCAGAAAGATGCGCTGGTAGGTCGCCATCGCGTAGGGCATCTTGATGACGTTGCCCGACGCGACCAGGATTTCCGACAGCGCCAGGGCCGTGCGTTGGCGCAGCTGGTCGGGCTGGTTGACGGCGTTGGCGAAGAACTGCACCTGCACCGGGAAGAGGGTGTAGTTGTCGCGGTTGCAGGTGGCCACCGACCCCTCGGGGCAGCCCTTGCTGCTGTCGTGGTCGATGTAGGGCACGCCGGTGAAATCGGAGTTGGCCAGCGCGAACTGCTTGGCCAGCCAAGCGGGGCGACCATTGGCCATGACCTCCGCGACGCTGGCTTCCGTGGGCCCGAAGCTCGCCTGGCCGAGGAAGCGGCGCGCGTCGGATTCGGTCAACGTTTCGGCCGCGAGCGCGGGCCAAGCGGTGCTGGCGGCGAGGGCCAGCACGCAAAGTCTTGACGAGATCATGGTCTTCTCCTGGGCAGCGGCGCGAATGGTGGGTGCGGGCGGCCGTGTCGTCTCGCCACCATTTGTGGAGTTTCGTAAGCAAACGCTGCTGTCCGTTGCGGACCATGTACGGACTGTCCGCCAGCTGTCCGCGGACACTTCAGGGTACGCCAAGTGCTTGATTTTTCACGGATCGCGTGCTGGCACGTCGCTTGCGAAACATAGCGACATGAACACTGGCTTTCGCGACACCTCCGAGCAGGACAAGCTGCTCGCTCCCAAGTCCCGGCGCTGGCCCCTGTTGGTGGGGGGCGCCGTCGTTCTCGTGGCCGTCGTGGCCATTTTCGGCGGCGGGCGCGTCAAGCAGATGCTGTCCGCCGACACGGCCGTCAGCACCGCGCGTCTGGGCCTGGCCACCGTCGACGTGGCGCCGCTGACGCGTGACGTGGCGGGCGAGGGCCGCATCGTCGCCGCGCAAAGCCCCACGCTGTTCGCGCCTGGCGCGGGCACCGTGACGCTGGCCGTGCAGGCCGGTGACCCGGTCAAGCGTGACCAGGTCATGGCCCGCGTCGACTCGCCGGAGCTGACCAACCGCCTGGCCCAGGAACGCAGCAACGTCGATGCGCTGAGGGCCGATCTGGCCCGCGCCGAGGTCGAGGCCCGCCAGCAGACCGCAGCGCTGCAAAGCGCCTACGAGAACGCCCGCATCGACCAGCAGACGGCCCAGAACGACCTGGCCCGCCAGAACCAGGCCTTCGAGGCCGGCGCGACGGCGCGCATGCAGGTCGAGCGCGCCCAGGACGCCCTCGCCAAGGCCAAGCTTGCTCTCGACCAGGCGCAGTCCCTGCGCGGCCTCAAGACCGACAGCCTGGCGCTGGACGTGCAGGCCAAGAAGAGCGCGCTGGCGCGCCAGCAGCTGATGGTGGCCGACCTGGAGCGCCAGGTGTCCGAACTCTCCGTGCGCTCGCCGGTGGACGGCCAGGTGGGCCAGCTCTTCATCGCCGACCGCACCAACGTCGCCCGCGACGCCAAGCTGCTGTCCGTCATCGACCTGTCGGCGCTGGAGGTGCAGATGCAGGTGGCCGAGAGCTTCGCTCGTGAACTGCAGCCCGGCATGCCCGGCGAGATCACCGGCAACGGCCAGCGCTGGGACGGCCAGGTCAGCTCCGTGTCGCCCGAGGTCGTGAACGGCGAGGTCGCCGCGCGGCTGCGCTTTGCCGGCAAGCAGCCCGAGCAACTGCGCCAGAACCAGCGCCTCTCGGTGCGCGTGCTGCTGGACCGCCGCGACAAGGTGCTGGGCGTGGCCCGCGGCAGCTTCGTCGACGAGGGCGGCGGCAGCTATGCCTACGTCGTGCGCAACGGTTTTGCCGAGAAGGTCGCCATCAAGCTCGGCGCCCGCTCGCTGGAGCGCGTCGAGATCCTGTCCGGCCTGCAGGCCGGAGACCGCGTCGTCATCTCGGGTTCGGACAACTTCAAGGGCGCGGACCGCGTGCTCATCGCCGATTAAGGAAAGGAACAGCCATGCTTCAGATGGAAAAACTCCAGAAGGTCTATCGCACCGAGATGGTCGAGACCTATGCGTTGCGCGACTTCAACCTGACCGTGAACGAGGGCGAGTTCGTTGCCGTGACCGGCCCGTCAGGCTCGGGCAAGACGACCTTCCTCACCATCGCCGGCCTGCTCGAAGCCTTCAGCGGCGGCAGCTACAAGCTCGACGGCATCGACGTCAGCCGCATGGGCGACGCTGAGCGCTCGCGCATCCGCAACCAGAAGATCGGCTTCATCTTCCAGGCCTTCAACCTCATCCCCGACCTCAGCGTGCTGGACAACATCGAGGTGCCGCTGCGCTACCGCGGCTACGGCAGCGCCGAGCGCAAGAGGCGCGCCGCCGATGCGCTGTCCCGCGTGGGCCTGTCGGCACGCGGCCGCCACTACCCGGCCGAGCTGTCGGGCGGCCAGCAGCAGCGCGTAGCCATCGCCCGCGCGCTGGCCGGCGAGCCCCGCCTGCTGCTCGCCGACGAGCCCACCGGCAACCTCGACAGCGCAATGGCGCGCAGCGTCATGGAACTGCTGGAAGAGTTGCACCGTGACGGCGCCACCATCGTCATGGTGACCCACGACCCGCAGCTCGCTGCCCGCGCCCAGCGCAACGTCCACGTCATCGACGGCCAGGTTGTTGACCTCGCCGCAGAACTCGCTGCTTGATCCCGATGCGCCGATTGATCCTCGTCCTCGCGCTGGCAGCCGCATCAACGGCCCGCGCTGACGACCTGTTGCAGGTCTGGGCCCAGGCGCGCGCCGCCGACCCGGTGCTGCGCCAGGCCGCCGCGCTGACCGGTGCCCAGGACGCCTCGGCCCGCGAGGCCAGAGCGGCCTTGCTGCCGCAATGGAGCCTGCAGAGCAGCGAGCAGCGCGAGACCGGCGGCAACCGCTGGAACACCACCACCAGCAGCATCAGCCAGGTTCTCGTGGACCTGGCGGCGCTGCGCGAATGGGACGCGAGCCGCAGCCTGGCCTCGGCCCAGGCCTCGCGCCTGGTCGCGGCCGAGCAGGCGGCCCGCCAGCGGGTCGCCGAAGCCTATTTCGGCCTGCTGTCGGCTCAGGCCCAGCTCGCCACGGCGCGTGCCAACGAAGAGGCCTTTGCCCGCCAGGTCAGCGAGGCCGAGGCGCGCTTTTCGTCGGGCCTGTCAGCCCAGGTCGAGGCCGACCAGTCGCGTGCTTACCGCGAGCTGGCCCGCAGCGGCACGCTGGCGGCCGAGCTGGCCGTCGCCGATGCGCGCGAGGCTTTGGCCCAATTGACCGGTACCGATGCCCCGCCGCTGCAGCCGCTGCGCAAAGCCCTGACCGCCCAGCCCCTGCCCGACGATGCCGAGGCCTGGGCCCGGCGCGCCGAGGCCGCCAACCCCGGGCTGCGCGCCTTGCAGCTGGACCTGCAGGCCAGCGAGCAACGCATCTCCGCAGCACGCGCCGGCCACCTGCCCACGCTGAGCCTGGGCGTGGATACGCAGCGCCAGCGCGGCGACGGCGTGCCGCTGTCCGATGCCAACCGCACGCCCACCCAGGTGGCGCTGCGCCTGACCGTGCCCTTGTTTGCCGGTGGTGCGACCGCGGCTGCCTCTGATCGCGCGGGCTTCCAGCGCGACGCCGCGCGCGAGCAGCTCGAAGCCGGCCGCCGCGCCGTGCAGCGCGAAGTGCGCGCCGAATACCTGGCGGTGAGCCAGGGCGCCACGCAGCTCAAGTCCACCCAGACCGCCGTGGAGGCCGCCGAGCGCGCGCTCGAAGCCACCCGCACCGGCTTGACGCTCGGCACGCGCAGCACCACCGACCTGCTGCTCGCCATCCAGACCCTGGCCTCCGCGCAGAACGCGCAGACCCAGGCCCGCCACCGCCATGTGCTCGCGCTGCTGGCCCTGCACCAGGCGGCCGGCTCGCTCGGCGACGCCGAGCTCGCCGCCGTCAACGCTCTTTTGGAGAACCGCTGATGCTGCTTCATTACCTCGAACTCGCTGCACGCAGCGCGCGTGCATCCAAGGGCCTGAGCGCACTGATGATCCTGGCGCTGGCGCTGGGCATTGGCGCCTGCATGACGACGCTGACCGTCTACCACGTGCTGTCGGGCGACCCCATCCCGGGCAAGAGCGCGCACCTCTTCAACGTGCAGCTCGATGCGGCCGACAAGGTCGGCTTCAAAGCTGGCGAGGAACCCAACTTCGACCTGACGCGCTTCGACGCGACGGCGCTGGTGCGCGACAGGAAGGCCAAGCGCCAGGCCATGATGAGCGGCAGCAATGTCGCGGTCGGCGTGCCCGACGGCCACATCAAGCCCATCTTCTCCATGACGCGCTTCACGACGAGCGACTTCTTCGCGATGTTCGATGCGCCCTGGCTGCATGGGGGGGGCTGGACGCCGGCCGACGACGAGGGCGAGGCCCGCGTGGCCGTCATTTCGTCGGCCCTGAACGAGAAGCTCTTCGGTGGCGCCGACAGCGTGGGCCGCGAGATCTTCGTGCGCGGCCAGACCCTGCGCGTCATCGGCGTGCTCAAGCCCTGGAAGTTCCAGCCCCACTTCTACGACCTGACGACGGGCAGCTTCAACGAGTCCGAGGATCTCTTCATCCCCTTCTCGACGGCCATGCTCCTGAAGGTGGGCCACTGGGGCAACATGGATTGCTGGGGCAAGGGTGCCAACGGCGGCACGCCTTTCGACCTGAACGCCAGCTGCTCCTGGATCCAGTACTGGATCGAGCTCGACAAGCCCGCGGATGCGTCGGCCTACCTCGACTACCTCAAGCACTACTCCGACGCCCAGCGCACGGCCGGCCGCTTCGAGCGCCCGACCAATGTGCGGCTGCGCAACGTCATGGAGTGGCTGGACTCGCAGAAGGTGCTGCCCGCCGACGTGAGGCTGCAAACCTGGCTGGCCTTCGGCTTCCTGCTGGTGTGCGTGGTCAACATGGTGGGCCTGCTGCTCGCCAAGACGCTGCGCCGCGCCGGCGAGATCGGTGTGCGCCGGGCGCTGGGCGCCACGCGCCGCGCCATCTTCACGCAGTTCGTCGTGGAGGCCGGTCTGCTGGGCGTCGTCGGTGCGCTGCTGGGCCTGGTGCTGGCGAACGGCGGCCTCTGGCTGGTGCGCCACAGCCCCAGCGACTATGCCCGCCTGGCCGAACTTGACGCCGCCATGCTGGCGCTGACGCTGGGCCTGGCCCTGATCGCCAGCCTCTTCGCCGGCCTGTTGCCGGCCTGGCGCGCCGCCCTCGTCACCCCCGCCGTCCAACTGAAGGTGCAATGATGTCTTCTTCCACCCTGACGCTTGGCTCTTCTTCCGCCCGCCGCGGCGGCCTGGGCGGTCTGTTCGGCGCGCTGCACGTGATGCTGCTGGACCTGACGCCCATCCTGTCCACGCTGCGCCGCCACAAGATCGCTGCCGGCCTCATCGTGCTCGAGGTGGCGCTGAGCTGCACCATCGTCACGAATGCGTTGCACCTGATCCAGACCCGCGTGGACTACCTCAACACCAGCAACGGGCTGGCCGAGTCCGAGCTGGCCGTGCTGGAGGTGCGCGGCAGCAAGCCCATCCCGCCCGAGCGCGTCTACGGCATCGTCGGCGAGGACTTGGTGCGCCTGCGGGCGCTGCCCGGCGTGAAGGCCGCCACGTCGGTCAACCAGGTCGTCTATGGCAACAACAGCAACAACAGTGGCGTGACGCTGGAACCCGACAGCAAGGGTGTGCGCATCGTCGCGTCGCAATACCTCAGCGACGACCAGTTGCTGCCGGTCTTGGGTCTCAAGCTCATCGAGGGCCGCAACTTCACGCCCGACGAGGTGCTGGACAGCAACAAGGTCTTCAGCGAAGCCGAACCGCGGGTCGGCCAGGTCATCATCAACAAGCGCATGGCCGAGAAGCTCTTCCCGGGCCGTTCAGCGCTGGGCCGGGCTATCTACGTGTGGGGCTCCGCGCCATCCACCGTCATCGGTGTCGTCGAGACGCTGACCCACCCTTATCTGCACCGTGCCCGCAGCGATGGCGGCTATTCGATGATCTTCCCGCTGCGCGGCAGCGGCAGCTTCGTCGTGCGCACCGACGCGGCTCAGCTCGACAAGCAGATCAAGGCCACGACCGCGGCCATCGAGTCAGCCGACGCCAATCGCGTGGTGACGCGCGCCCGCACTCTGGCCGAGATGCGTGCCGCCTTCTATGCCCAGGACCGCGCGATGGCCTGGCTGATGGCCGGCGTCTGCATCGCGTTGCTGCTGGTCACGGCGATGGGCATCGTGGGCCTGGCCAGTTTCTGGGTGCAGCAGCGCACCCGCATGATTGGCACGCGCCGGGCGCTCGGCGCCACCGAGGGCCAGATCCTGCGCTACTTCCAGCTCGAGAACCTGCTGCTGACGACCACCGGCGTCGCCATTGGCCTGGCCGGTGCCATGGGCCTGAGCCAGCTGCTGATGCAGAGCTACGAGTTGCCGCGCCTGCCGTGGATCTACCTGCCCGCCGGCGCCGTGTCCTTGTGGCTGCTGGGCCAGATCGCCGTCTGGGTGCCGGCCCGCCGCGCGGCGCGCATGGCGCCGGTCGCAGCGTTGCGCAGCTGAATCGCGTTTGCCCTGAATCCATCAACGGCCCTGGCGCCGTATCGTCCCGGCGACAAACATGGAGGCGGGGACGATGAACAAGCTGTTTAAGCGGCTGCTGGCCGCGCTGGGTGCGCTGCTCCTGCTGGCCCTGGCCGTCGTACTGACAGGCTGGGTGCAAGCAGCGCACAAGATGGAGCGCCGTATCGACGTACGCGTCGCAGCCGTGGCCTTGCCCGGCGATGCGCCGGCCATCGAGCGCGGCCGCTATCTCTTCAACTCGCGCGGCTGTGCGGAATGCCATGGCACCAACGGCGGCGGCCACAAGGTCATCGACCAGGGCGGCCTGCTGGTCGTCTCGCCCCATGTCAGCCCCGGCCCGGGCTCGGCCACGGCGGCCTATCGCGTGGAGGACTGGGTGCGCGCTATCCGCCACGGCCTGGACCCCGCAGGCCGGCCGCTGATGATCATGCCCAGCGAGGATTACAACCGCTTCACCGACGCCGACCTCGGCGCACTGGTCGCCTACGTGAAGCAGATGCCCGCCGTGGAGGGCGAGACCACGGTCATCAAGTTCCCGCCGCCGGTGCGCGTGCTCTACGGCCTGGGACTGATCCAGGACTCGGCCGCCAAGATCGACCATGCCTTGCCGCCCGCCCAGCCGGTGCCCGAAGGGCCCACGGCCGAGCACGGCCGCTATGTCGCGCAGATGTGCGTGGGCTGCCATGGCCCCGGCTATTCCGGCGGCAAGATCCCCGGCGGCCCGCCCGACTGGCCGGCTGCGGCCAACCTGACCTCCGGCTCGGGCAGCGCCATGGCGCGCTATGCCAGCGTCGACGCCTTCATCGCGATGATGAAGAGCGGCAAGCGCCCGGGCGGCGAGCCCATCGCCGTCATGCCCTTCCCGTCGCTGTCGCAGATGAACGACGCGGACCTGCGCGGCCTGCACGCCTTCCTGCAGACGCTGCCGGCCCGGGAATCCGGCAACCGTTAGGCACGCCAGCCGCTGGCCAGCGTCCACACTGCCGTCGCGATCAACAGCAGGCCCACGGCCCGGCCCGCGGTGACCTGAGCGCCAGCGCTGCCCGCCAGCCAGCTCCGCATGCGGGCTGCGGCCAGCGCCATGCCGCCATAGACCAGCACCTGCGCCAGCGCGCCGATCAGGAACAGCACGAAACCCTGCAGCGCGATACGGCCCAGCTCCGGCCGGATGAACTGCGGCACGACCGCCAGGCAGAACAAATAGGCTTTGGGGTTCATCAAGCAGGTCAGCACGGCACGGCCGAAGGTGGCCGGCAGTGGCCGTGACGTGCCCGCATTGACCGTGCCCAGCGCGCCGGCGCCACGCCACAGCTGCCAGCCCATCCAGGCCACATAGAGCCCGCCGGCCGCGAGCAGCGCGTTGAAGAGGGCCGGCCAGGCTTGCAGCAGCAAGCTCACGCCCAGTGCGCTGGCAAGCACGTGCACGAAGCCGCCCACCACCATGCCGGCCACCGCCGCGAGGCCGGCGCGGGCGCCGTCGGCCAGCGAGCTGGCGAGCACGAAGGCCATGTCCATGCCGGGCAGCACGATGATGCCGAAGACGAGTGCGGCGTAGAGCCAGAGGTGTTGAGTGCTTTGCATGCCGCGCAGTCTGGGCGGCGCGGCTGTCAGGGACTGTCAGCAGGGCGGAGTCAGGTGGCCGCCTGCAGCTTTTGCAGTTCGTCGCGCCAATCCGCCCAATGCCTGCGCACACCTTCGCGTTGTTTGGTGTTCAGGCCGTTGAGCAGCTTCTGCACGCTGGCCAGGATCTGGTCCTGGTAGGGCTTCTCGATCGGCTGGGGCAGCGTGTTGCGCATCAGCAGCGTCGTGCCGCCCGAATAGTCCTGGTGAGCCCAGGCCTGCAGCGCGACCACCAGCTGCGCGTGGCGGGCGGTGCGGGCTTGCGCGAGTGCCGGCACGTCCACCCGCCAAGCCTGGGCATCGGCCCGCGCCTGCCTGCGTGTCGTCCCGTCAAGGCTGCCCAGCCATAGCGTCAGCGACTTGACGTACTTGTCGGCCCGCTCGTCTGCGCCGTCCGGGCCGGACTGGGCCTCGCGCCATTCGTCCAGCTTCTTGTCCAGGCGATGCTGCAGGTGCTGCCACTGTGCCGGCTGCAAGCTGGCCAGCAGGGGAGCAGCCAGCGGCGCGGCGTGCTGCAGGCTGCGCTCCATGCTGGCGCGCGCGCCGCGCTCCAGCGCCAGCAACTCGTCGGGCGTGACGCCGCCCTCGAACGCGGCCTGCGCCTGGTCCAGCAAGGCCACCAGTTGCGGCAGCTCTTCCCGACGGTGCCAAGCCTGCCAGGTTTGCAGTTGCGTCTTCAGCAGCCGCTCCTGTTCGCGGTCCAGGTCCAGGTAGCCGTCCACCCACAGGCCCGCCAGGAAGGGCAACTGGTTGTAGGCCAGCGTCAGGCCGGAACAGCCAGCCACGCCCAGCAGCAAGGCGAGGGCGAGGAGGGCGACGAGGCGCTTGATCAGCCGCATGGCGTCATGGTGGCAAGGCCGGCGTGGGGGCGCCAGCCACTTCGAGTCTTGTTACTTCGCGTCGTCCAGGCGGCGGTAAGGCAGGGTGCCGCCCGGTCCGACGCGCACGATGGCCAGAGCCTGCAGCACGTTCGGCAATCCGCGTGCCACCCCCTCCAGCTCGGCCGCCTGCTCGGCGCGTGCAACGCAGCCCTCCAGGTAGACGATGCGGCCCTGCACGGTGAACCACAGGCTGCTGGGATGCAGCGCGGGCGCTTCGGCGAGCTTGTCGCGCAGTGCGGCCGCAATGCCGGCGTCGTAGCGGTAGGCATTGGGCTCGCTGCATTCGCCCCTGAGCCAGCAGTTGGTGCCGCGCTCCGTGCGATGGTGCGACTGCGCCAGCGCCTCGGCGGCGGTGATGCGCGGGCCACGCGGCTCGGGGCAGCCGGCCACGTCACCCGAGACGGCCTCGAAGGGGTCGTTGAAGCGGTTCAGCGGCTGCTCGTCGGCATTGCCGGCCAGCAGCAACGCGACGAGCAAGGCCTTCACGGGCAGGCGGTGCGTTGCATGGGGAAGTCGATGCCCCGTTCCTTGCCGTTGATGCTGCCCTCGATGCGGGCCATCAACCGGTCGGCGCCGTCACGGCGGTAGAAGATGCGCTGCGGGAAGTCGTGGGCTGCGTTCTCGAACACGGCTTCTGCTTCGCCGTGGCGCAATAGCGCAAAGGCCGTCGGCGGGCGGCCCTGGGGCTGGGCGACATAGCTGAGCTTGCCGTCATCCAGGCGTATCTGCATGAACTCGAACTCGACGACGCGGCCGTTCTTCAGCGTGCGTGCCATGCCCAGCATCAAGCCGCCGGCCGGCGCCATCCACTGCTCGACCGAGCCGGCCTCGCGGCCCTGCTGGGCCCAGCAGCCGGCCAGCCAGGCCACGGGCGCAAAAGGGTCGGCCTGGGCCTGCGCGGAGGAGGCGCAGACCGCCAGCAGCAAGGTCGTCAGCAGCTTCATGGCACGGATTCTGGGCCGCGCGGTTATCGTTGAAGCCCGCGCAAACCCTGACCATCCCGCCGTGTCCCAGAAGGAACTGCCGCACAGCCTCAAGCTGGCGACGATCTGGCTGCTCATCACCCTCGTCATCTTCCTGGGCTTCAAGGCCTGGGAGCATGAGCGCGAGGCCACCCGTGTGCGCGTGGCCGGCCAGGCCATCGTGCTGCTGCGTGCCCCGGACGGGCATTTCCGCTGGCCGGGCCGTGTCGGCGGCGTCGACGTGGAATTCCTCGTCGACACCGGTGCCACGTCCACGGCGCTGCCGCAGGCCCTGGCCGAGCGCGCCGGCCTCAAGCCCGAGGGGGCGGTGCGCACGCAGACGGCCGGCGGCGCCGCCCGTGGCTTCGTCGCGCGGGCCGACATCGCGCTGGAAGGCGGCGTGCACGCCGACAACCTGACCGTGATGGTGCTGCCCGATCTCGGCGCCCCCCTGCTGGGCATGGACGTGCTGGGGCGCCTTCACTTCAGCCAGAAACCCGGCGAACTCCGCATCGAACCTCATTCATGATCCGTGCTCTGCTTTTCTTGACGCTGTTCGTCGGCAGCGCCCACGCCGCCTGCCCACCCACACCGGCCCTGCCGACCACCCAGCAGACCGAGGCTTGGGCAACCCGAGCTCTCGATCGTGGCCTGTTGTGGCGCATCAGCCGCGATGGCCGCAGCAGCTACCTGTACGGCAGCCTGCACATCGGCAAGGCCGACTGGGCCTATCCCGGGCCGGCCCTGCGCGCCGCCTGGACAGCGACCGAGGTGCTGGCCGTGGAACTGGACCCGGCCGACGTGGGGCCGGTGCTGGCCGCCATGCGCCAGGAACCGCTGGCCCCGCCCCTGGCCCGGCGCGTGGAAGCACAGGCGCGCCTGGCCTGCCTGCAGCCCCAGGCGCTGGCGGCGCTGCCGGCCATGCTGCAGCTCAGCACGCTGACGCTGATGGAGGCGCGGCGCGACGGCTTCGACGTGGCCTTTGGCCAAGACCTGATGCTGCTGAACCGCGCCAAGGCCGAGGGGCGGCCGGTGCAGTCGCTGGAAAGCGTGGAGGAGCAGATGGCGGCACTGGAGCCCACGGCGGCCGAACTGCCGTCGGTGGTCGACGGCACGCTCAAGCAGCTGCAGCGCGGCCAGATGCGTGTGCCGCTGCGCAAGCTGGCCGAAACCTGGTCTCGCGGCGACCTCAAGGCCCTGGCCGACTATTCGCGCTGGTGCGGCTGCGCCACCAACGCCGCCGAGCGCGCCTGGCTCAAGCGCGTCAACGACGACCGCAACGTGCAGCTGGCCGCGCGCATCGAGGCGCTGCACGGCGCCGGGCAGAGCTTGCTGGTGGCCGTGGGCGCCTTGCACATGAGCGGGCCTCAGGCGCTGCCCAAGTTGCTTGCGGCGCGGGGTTTCGAGGTTCAGGCCCTGGTGCCCAGCAAGTAGGATCAAGCCAGGCCGCCAATTTGGCATAGCCAGGAGACAAGACATGACCGACAACAGCTTCACCAAGTTCGTACCGGGTTTCGAGTTCCTGCAAGGCCTCGTGAAAAACGCCGGCTCGGCACTGCCGGGCATAGGCCAGTGGGTCGCACCGACGCTCAACCCCGAGGAGCTGTCCAAGCGCATCGAGGAGTTGCGTACCGTGCAGTTCTGGCTGGAGCAGAACGCCCGCATGCTGGCCGCCACCATCCAGGCGCTGGAGGTGCAGCGCATGACGCTGTCGACGCTGAAGTCCATGAACGTGCCGCTGGCCGACCTGCGCGACAGCCTCAAGCTGCCGACGACCGGCGATGGCACATCCTGGCCCGGCATCCCGCCCGAGATCCTGGCCGCAGCGGCGCCCGTGGCCCAGGCGGCGGCCAAGACAGCGGTGAAGACCGCCACCACCACCGCCAAGACGGCGGCCAAGACCGTGAAGGCCGCGGGCGATGCGGCCAAAGCGGTCGGCGCACCGGCTGGCGTCGTGGACCCGACGCAGTGGTGGACGGCGCTGAGCCAGCAGTTCACCCAGCTCGCCACGTCGGCCATGAAGGACACGGCGACCGACGCGGCCAAGAACCTGGCCGGCACCCTCGTCAAGCAGAGCTTCGACGCCGCCAGCGACACGCTGCGCCGGGCGGCCAGCGTGCCGGGCACGGTGGTGAGCGGTGTTGCCAAAGGCCTGGCCTCTGGCGCCGCCAAGCCAGCCGCCAAGGCTCCCGCCAAGAAGGCCGCGACGCCAGCGGCCAAGACCCGCAGCGCCTCTGCACGGCGCAAGTCCACCTGAAGCCCGTGAAGACGTCCCGCCCGGGCGCCGGCCTGGGACGTCGGCGACTGGCTAAAGTCCCACGCAGATGAACGCGCCCACCGATCTCGCCGCCCGCCGCGCAGCCCTCGCCGCGGCCTTAGGCCCGTTGCTGCCGCCCCATGCGCTGTTGCAACACGCCGAGCAGACGACGCCCTATGAATGCGACGGCCTGAGCGCCTACCGGCAGCGCCCGCTGGCCGTGGCCCTGCCCGAGACCGAGGAACAGGTCGCCGCTGTGCTGAAGGCCTGCCATCGCCTGGGCGTGCCCGTCGTCGCGCGTGGCGCGGGCACGGGCCTCTCGGGCGGCGCGCTGCCGCATGAGCTGGGCCTCACGCTGGCCCTGGCCAAGTTCAACCGCATCCTGAAGCTGGATCCGCTCGCGCGCACGGCCCGCGTGCAGTGCGGCGTGCGCAACCTGGCGATCAGCGAGGCCGCGGCACCGCTGGGCCTGTACTACGCACCGGACCCCAGCAGCCAGATCGCCTGCACCATAGGCGGCAACATCGCCGAGAACAGCGGCGGCGTGCACTGCCTGAAGTACGGCCTCACGCTGCACAACGTGCTGCGCGTGCGCGGCTTCACGGTGGCCGGCGAGGCCATCGAATTCGGCAGCGAGGCGCTGGATGCGCCGGGGCTGGACCTGCTGTCCCTTGTGGTGGGCAGCGAAGGCATGCTGGCCGTCGTCACCGAGGTCACCGTCAAGCTGGTGCCCAAGCCGCAGCTGGCGCGCTGCATCATGGCCAGCTTTGACGACGTCAGACGTGCCGGCGACGCGGTCGCGGCCATCATCGCGGCTGGCATCATCCCGGCGGGCCTGGAGATGATGGACAAGCCGATGACGGCCGCCGTCGAGGACTTCGTGCATGCTGGCTACGACCTGGACGCCGAGGCCATCCTGCTGTGCGAGAGCGATGGCACGCCCGAGGAAGTGGCCGAGGAGGTCGCGCGCATGGAAGCCGTGCTGCAGGCCAACGGCGCCACGCGCTGCCAGGTCAGCGAGGATGAGGCCCAGCGCCTGAAGTTCTGGAGCGGCCGCAAGAACGCCTTCCCGGCGTCGGGCCGCATCAGCCCGGACTACATGTGCATGGACTCCACCATCCCGCGCAAGCACCTGGCCACCATCCTGCTCGATATCCAGCAGATGGAGAAGAAGTACGGCCTGCGCTGCGCCAACGTCTTCCATGCCGGTGATGGCAACCTGCACCCGCTCATCCTGTTCGACGCCAACGACCCCGACCAGTTGCACCGCTGCGAGCAGTTCGGCGCCGAGATCCTGGAGCGCAGCGTGGCGCTGGGCGGCACGGTGACCGGCGAGCACGGCGTGGGCGTCGAGAAGCTCAACTCCATGTGCGTGCAGTTCAGCACCGAGGAGCTTGAGCAGATGCTGGCGCTCAAGCGCGCCTTCGACCCGGCCGGCACGCTGAACCCGGGCAAGCAGATCCCGTCCCTGAGCCGCTGCGCCGAGTACGGCCGCATGCATGTGAAACGTGGCCTGCTGGCCTTTCCGGAACTGGAGCGGTTTTGAAGTTCGACGACTTGCAAGCCCAATTCCGGGATCAACTACGCGACGCGCGCACGCCGCTGCGCTTCATCGGCCACGGCAGCAAGGACTTCTACGGCGAGTCGCCGCAGGGCGAGGTGTTGTCCACGCTGGCGCTGAACGGCGTCACAGCCTATGAGCCCAGCGAGCTCTTCATCAGCGTGCTGGCCGGCACGCCCCTCATCGAGGTGGAGGCATTGCTGCTGCAGCACCGCCAGCGCCTCGCCTTCGAGCCGCCACGCTTCCAGGGGCGCGGCACGATGGGCGGCATGGTGGCGGCCGGCCTCTCGGGCCCCAGCCGCGCCGCGCTGGGTTCGGTGCGGGATCATGTGCTCGGTGCCGTGCTGATCAACGGCAACGGCGAGCTGCTGAATTTCGGCGGCACGGTCATGAAGAACGTCGCGGGCTTCGACGTCAGCCGCGCGCTGGCCGGCTCCATGGGGCAGCTGGGCCTGATCGCCGAGGTCACGCTCAAAGTGCTGCCGCAGCCGGCGGCGGTGGCGACGCTGCGTTTCGACATGGACCAGAGCGAGGCGCTGAAGGCGCTGAACACCTGGGGCGGCCAGCCCCTGCCCATCGAGGCCAGCGCCTGGTGGGATGGCGCCCTGGTGCTGCGCCTGGCGGGTGCGCAGGCGGCCGTCGAGGCGGCCACCGCCAAGCTGGGCGGCGACCTCATCCCGGCCGACCTGGCTGCATCCTTCTGGACCGGGCTGCGCGACCAGTCCGACGAATTCTTCATCGGTGCCGAGCGCGCCGTGGCCGGTGGTGCCAGCCTGTGGCGGCTCAGCCTGCCCAGCACCGCGCCGGAGCTGAAGCTGCATGGCGAGCAACTCATCGAATGGGGCGGCGCCGAGCGCTGGGTTGTCACGCCGCTGCCGCCCGCGGCGGTGCGCGAGGCAGCTGCCGGCGTGGGTGGCCATGCGACGCTGTTCCGCGCGCTGGACAAGAGCCCCGGCGTGTTTGCGCCGCTGAGTGCACCGCTGGTCGCCATCCACAAGCGGCTGAAGGCGTCGTTCGATCCGCATGGCGTGTTCAACCCGGGCCGGCTCTACGCCGAACTTTGATGACCGAGCCCATCCACGACGCTGCCCAGCGCGGCTACACCCACGCCCCCGACAGCTACCAGCGCGGCCGGCCGGAGTACCCGCAAGCCCTCGCCGCCTGGCTGGACACGCAGCTTGGTGTGCGCGAGGGCGCCCGCGTCATCGACCTGGGCGCGGGCACCGGCAAGTTCACCAAGCTGCTGGCTCGCACCGGCGCCGCGGTGACGGCCGTGGAGCCGGTCGATGCGATGCGCGCCAGGCTGTCCGAGAGCCTGCCCGGCGTGCAGGCGCTGGCCGGCACGGCGCAGGCCCTGCCGCTGGCCGACGGCGCGGCCGACGCGCTGGTCTGCGCCCAGGCCTTCCACTGGTTTGCTGACGGGCAGGCACTGCGCGAGATGCACCGCGTGCTGCGGCCCGGCGGCCGGCTGGGCCTGGTCTGGAACGTGCGGGACGAGTCCTGCGACTGGGTCGCCGCCATCACCGAGATCATCACGCCCTACGAAGGCGATGCGCCGCGCTTCTACACGGGGCAGTGGAAGCGCCCCTTCAAGGATCAGACGCTGTTCACGCCGCTGCAGCAGGCGCTGTTCGCGCACAGCCACGAAGGCTCGTTCGAGCAGGTCGTGATCGACCGCATTTCATCGGTGAGCTTCATCGCCGCCTTGCCCCAGGCCGAGCGCGAGGCCGTGGAGGCGCGGTTGCGCGCGCTGCAGCAGCGCTTTGCCGCCTTGCGCGAACCGGTCATCTCTTTCCCGTATGTGACGCAGGCCTACAGCGCCGAGCGCCTCGCCCAACCCTGACGGCATGCAAACCAAGCTCGCTCCCGAATTCGCCGGCACCCACGAGGGCGCCGAGGCCGAGGCCATCCTGCGGCGCTGCGTGCACTGTGGTTTCTGCACCGCTACCTGCCCGACCTACCAGCTGCTGGGCGACGAGCTGGACGGCCCGCGCGGCCGCATCTACCTGATCAAGCAGGTCATGGAAGGCGCCACGCCCACGCGCGAGACGCAGCTTCACCTGGACCGCTGCCTGACCTGCCGCAACTGCGAAACCACCTGCCCCTCGGGCGTGGAGTACGGCCGCCTGGTGGACATCGGCCGCCGTGTCGTGGACGCCAAGGTCGAGCGCCCCACTGGCGAGAAGCGCGTGCGCTGGCTGCTGAAGGAGGGGCTCACCTCGCCGCTCTTCAAGCCGGCAATGAAGCTGGGCCAGGTGTTCCGGCCGCTGGTGCCGGCCTCGCTGAAGGACAAGGTGCCCGCCAAGCCGCCCGCCACGGCGCACGACTGGCCCACGCGCCAGCTCAACCGCAAGGTGGCGCTGCTGCTGGGTTGCGTGCAGCCGGCGATGCTGCCCAACATCAACAGCGCCACGGCCCGCGTGCTGGACGCGGCCGGCATACAGACGGTGGTGGCCGACGGCGCCGGATGCTGCGGCGCCATCCGCGAGCACCTGGGCGACCACGAGGCGGCGCTCAACGACATGCGCCGCAACATCGACGCCTGGTGGCCACTGGTCTCGGGCCGTGGCGAGCGCGTCGAGGCCCTGGTCATGAACGCCTCGGGCTGCGGCTTGATGGTCAAGGACTACGCGCACGCGCTGGCACACGATGCGGCCTATGCCGACAAGGCCCAGCGCATCAGCGAGATGACACGTGACCTGAGCGAACTGCTGCCCGACCTCGTACCCGCGTTGAAGGCCCGCCTCAAGGCCAAGCCCGGCGCGCTGGCCTACCACCCGCCCTGCACGCTGCAGCATGGCCAGAAGCTCAAGGGCGGCGTCGAGGCTTCGCTGCGCGAGCTGGGTTTTAAGATCGACTGCGCACCCACCGACAGCCACCTCTGCTGCGGCTCGGCTGGTACCTACTCCGTGCTGCAGCCCGAGCTGTCACACCAGTTGCGCGACCGCAAGCTCGCCGCGCTGGCGCCGCTGGGGGCCGACCAGATCGTGTCAGGCAACATCGGCTGCATCCAGCACCTGCAAAGCGGCACGGCCCAGCCGGTGCGGCATTGGGTGGAAGTGCTGGACGACGCCTTGCGAGGCGTCGCGGTCTAGGTCCTGAAGGTCGAGACGAGCTTCACCAGCTCATCGGCCTGGTTCTTGAGGCTCTCGGCCGCCGCTGCGCTTTCCTCCACCAGCGCCGCGTTCTGCTGTGTGGCCTGATCCATCTGCGTGATGGCCTGGCCGACCTGGCTGACGCCGGTGCTCTGCTCGCGGCTGGCCGAGCTGATCTCGCGCACGATCAGCGCGACGCGGCCGATTGCCGTGACGACCTGCTCCATGGTCTCGCCGGCGCGGTTGACGAGCAGGGCGCCTTGCTCGACGCGCTCGACGCTGTCGCCGATCAGGCTCTTGATTTCCTTGGCTGCATCGGCGCTGCGCTGGGCCAGCATGCGCACCTCGCTGGCAACGACGGCAAAGCCGCGACCCTGCTCGCCGGCCCGTGCAGCCTCGACGGCGGCGTTCAGCGCCAGGATATTGGTCTGGAAGGCGATGGCGTCGATGGTGCCGATGATGTCGGCGATCTTGCGCGAGCTCTCCTCGATGCCGCGCATGCGCTGCACAGCCTCGCCCACCACCTCGCCACCCTGGCGCGCCACTTGACTCGCGTCGTGCGCAAGCTGGTCGGCCTCGCCGGCGTTGTCGGCATTGAGCCTGACCGTGGCCGACAGCTCCTCCATCGACGCCGCCGTCTGCTGGATGGCGCTGGCCTGCTGCTCGGTGCGGGCCGACAGGTCGTTGCTGCCGTGCGAGATCTCGGTGCTGGCCGTGGCGACGCCATTCGCGTTCTCGCGCACCGAACCGACGACATGGCGCAGCGCCTGCTGCATCTGCGCCAGCGCCTGGGTCAACTGAGCGGTCTCGTCGCTGCCGACACTGCGGATCTCGCGCGAGAGGTCGCCATGGCCCACCTCCTCGGCCTCGTGGATGGCCTCGCGCAGCGGGCCGACGACGGAGCGCGTGATCAACCAGGCGGCGGCAACGCCCACGCTCAGGCAGACGATGGCGATGACCAGCATCAGCATCTGCGTGCGACGCGCCTCCTCCATGACCTGGCGGGTCTCCTCGCGCACGCGCTCGCCCTGGAAGTCGGCCATGCGGCTGATGGCCGCGACATAGCTTTCCGAGGCCGGCCGCATCTTGCCTTCCAGCGTCTGCAAGGCCACCTCGGCTTCGCCAGCCTTGAGCTGGGCGAAGACCTGGTTGCGGATGTCGACATAGGCCTTGCGGGCGTCGGCGATCTCGGCGAGCAGGCTCTTGTCGCGCTCGGTGTCCACCGCCTTGGCGAGACTCTCCTGCAACTCGGTGATCTTGGCGCTCGTCGCCTTGATGGCCGGCGAGAAGAACTCGGCCACGGGGCCCGAGCCACCCGCGCGCGCGACAGCGTCGGTGCGCGTGACGTTGAGCTGGGTCGCGGTACGCCAGTCCTGGGCAATGTCCTGACGGTGCTGCAGCGCCACCAGCAGGTCGATGTGGGGACCCACGCCGCCGATCTGCCGGTAGCTCAGCCCCACGGCCAGGGCCAGCAGTACCAGCACCAAGCCGAAGCCCAGCCCCAGTCGGGTACCGATTCGCAAGGATTGCATCTTCATCGCCCTGCCTCCTAAGCGTGTACCGGCTCAGGCGAAGACGCCGCGCCGGCTTGGTGCAGTCGACTCTAACCGGCGTGGCGCCAATGTGACAGCGGCATGCGCACCACGGTGCGTAACAGCGTGGCCATGAAAAAACGGCGCAGCTGAGAGGCTGCGCCGCTGATCTTTTGAAGCGCGACTAGCGCTTCGTGCTGGTTTTACAGCCCAGCTGCTTTGCGCAACACCGCAGCCTTGTCCGTCTTCTCCCACGTGAACTCCGGCTCTTCACGCCCAAAGTGGCCATAGGCCGCCGTCTTGGAGTAGATCGGGCGCAGCAAGTCCAGCATCTGGATGATGCCCTTGGGGCGCAGGTCGAAGTGCTCGTTCACCAGCTTGGCGATCTGGTCGTCGGGGATGACGCCCGTGCCTTCGGTGTAGACCGTCACGTTCATCGGGCGGGCCACGCCGATGGCGTAGGCGACCTGGATCTGGCACTGGCGGGCCAGGCCGGCGGCCACGATGTTCTTGGCCACGTAGCGGGCGGCATAGGCGGCCGAGCGGTCCACCTTGGACGGGTCCTTGCCCGAGAACGCGCCACCGCCGTGCGGGCAGGCGCCGCCGTAGGTGTCGACGATGATCTTGCGGCCGGTCAGGCCGCAGTCGCCCTGGGGGCCGCCGATGACGAAGCGGCCGGTCGGGTTGATCAGGTACTTGGTGTCGGCGCTGATCCACTCCTTGGGCAGCACGGGCTTGATCAGCTCTTCACGGATGGCCTCGTAGAACTCGTCCGTCATGCGGTCGCCCAAGCTGTACTCGGGCGCGTGCTGGGTGGACAGCACCACGGTGTCGATGCTGTGCGGCTTGCCGTCCACGTAACGCATCGTGACCTGGCTCTTGGCGTCGGGGCGCAGGAAGGGTAGGCGGCCGTCCTTGCGCAACTGGGCCTGGCGCTCCACGAGGCGGTGCGCGTAATAGATGGGCGCGGGCATCAGCTCGGGCGTCTCGTCGCAGGCGTAGCCGAACATCAGGCCCTGGTCGCCGGCACCGGTGTTCAGGTGGTCGTCGGAGGCGTGGTCCACGCCCTGGGCGATGTCGTTGCTCTGCTTGTCGTAGGCCACCAGGACCGCGCAGCCCTTGTAGTCGATGCCGTACTCGGTGTTGTCGTAGCCGATGCGCTTGATGGTGTCGCGCGCGACCTGGATGTAGTCGACGTGGGCGTTCGTCGTGATCTCGCCGGCCAGCACCACGAGGCCGGTGTTGCACAGCGTCTCGGCGGCCACGCGGCTGCGCGGGTCCTGCTCGAAGATTGCGTCCAGGATGGCGTCCGAGATCTGGTCGGCCACCTTGTCGGGGTGACCTTCAGAAACGGATTCGGACGTGAAGAGGAAATCGTTCGCCACTTTTAAACTCCAATTGCTAGATGATCGGCGTTGCCGTCGCTCCAGGAGGTGCGGCGAACGCTTTAGCGGGATTTATGGATCGCCCCGCAAGTAGTTCAGTAACTCGGCGATTCGCCAATTATAAGAAACATGGGCTGGGTCTTTCGCTTCTTGTCCCTGCTGCCGCTGGCGCTATTACACGCTTTGGGCGCTGCGCTGGGGTGGATCGTCTATTTCGCGTCGGCCACCTACCGCGGCCGCTTCAGGGCCAATGTGGCCCAGGCGGGCCTGTCCTGGGCCGCCGTTCGGCCGGCCATCGCGGCCGCCGGCCGCATGGCGGCGGAGCTGCCCTGGCTGTGGATTGCCCAGAAAGGCCGGCCCTTTGGCCCCAAGCTGCGCTGGGAGGGCGCCGAGCTCATAGAAGCGGCTCTGGCCGAAAAGCGTGGTTTGGTGCTGTTGACGCCCCACTTGGGCTGCTTCGAGATCTGCGCCCAGGCCATTGCCGAGCGTTTCACGACGGCCGAGTCCCCCATCACCGTGCTCTACCGCCCGGCCCGCCAGGCCGCGCTGCGCGACGTGATGGCGGGCTCCCGCGAGCGCCCGGGCCTGGCCACGGCGCCCGCCTCGCTGGCCGGCGTGCGCCAGATGATCCGCGCGCTGCGCAAGGGCGAGGCCATCGGCCTGCTGCCCGACCAGGTGCCCCCCGACGGCCTGGGCGTCTGGGCGCCGTTCTTTGGCCGGCCGGCCTACACGATGACGCTGGCTGCCCGGCTGGTGCAGCAAACGGGCGCGGCGCTGCTGCTGATATGGGGCGAACGGTTACCGGGTGGGCAAGGCTTCACGGTCCATGTGCTGCCTGCACCCTCGATCGCCAAGGACGCCCCTGCGGAGGCCGCCGCGGCCACCGTCAACGCCGCCATGGAGAGCCTGATTCGCCGCGCCCCGGGGCAATACCTGTGGGGCTATCACCGTTACAAGCAACCTCGCGGGCTGGACATAGGCGCCGCGCCCGATAATCCCTCCCCATGAGATTGCGCTTCACCAAGATGCAGGGCGCCGGCAACGACTTTGTCGTCATCGACGCGACCAAGCAGCCCTTCGACCTGTCGACCGAGCAGATGCGGCATCTGGGTGACCGGCGCTTCGGCGTCGGTTGCGACCAGATCCTGGTGATCGAGCCCAGCGCCGACGCCGGCGCGGACTTCCGATACCGCATCTTCAACAACACCGGCGACGAGGTGGAGCACTGCGGCAATGGCGCGCGCTGCTTCGTGCGTTTCGTCGTCGACAAGGGGCTCACGGCCAAGCACGAGATCCGCGTCGACACCATGAACCGCCGCCTGCTGCTCAAGCTGCGGGACGATGGCCGCGTCATGGTCGACATGGGCGCGCCGGTGTTCGAGCATGCGGCGCTGCCTTTCAGCGCCAGTGGCCTCACGCCCAGCGTCGTGAACGGTTTCGAGCTGTGGCCGGTCGACGAAATGGAACTCGCCGTGCTGTCCATGGGCAACCCCCATGCGGTGCAGCGGGTCAACGACGCCGACACCGCACCCGTGCACACGTATGGCCCCCGCCTTGAGCGGCACGAGCGCTTCCCGCGCGGCGTGAACGTGGGCTTCATGCAAGTCGTGGGCCGCGACCGCATCAAGCTGCGTGTCTTCGAGCGCGACGCCGGCGAGACGCTGGCCTGCGGCACAGGCGCCTGCGCGGCCGTCGTGGCCGGCATACGCCTGGGCTGGCTGGATGCGGCCGTGGACGTGCAGACCCACGGCGGCCTGCTGCATATCGAATGGGCGGGCGGTGATGCACCGGTGCTGATGACCGGCCCTGCAACCAAAGTTTTTGACGGAGAGATCCAGCTGTGAGTTCCAACCCGGCCGCTGACGCGGTGCAAGGCATCACCGAAACCGACATCGCCAACTACCTGGCGTCCACCCCCGGTTTCTTCGAGCGCCACGCGGCGCTGCTGGCCAGCGTGCAACTGCAGAACCCCCACGGCACCCGCGCCGTGTCGCTGCAGGAGCGCCAGGCCGAGATGCTGCGCGACAAGATCAAGGGCCTGGAGCTGCGCATCATCGACATGATCCGCAACGGCCAGGACAACGTCACCATCGCCGACCGCCTGCACCGCTGGACGCTGTCCATCATGCGCGCCGTGGGCACGCCCACCGAGCTGCCGGGCGTGCTGCTGGCCGAGCTGCGCCACCAGTTCATGATCCCGCAGGCCAGCCTGCGCCTGTGGGGCGTCGCGCCCGAGCACGAGGCCGCTGAATACGCGGCCTCGGTCAGCGCCGACGTGAAGAGCTTCGCCTCCAGCCTCAGCCAGCCCTATTGCGGCGTGAACTCCGGCTTCGAGGCCGCACGCTGGCTGGGCCTGTCGGAAAGCGGCGGCACGGCCACGTCGCTGGCGCTGATCCCGTTGAGCCAGGCCGGCGCCAACGAAGGCAAGCCCTTTGGCCTTTTGGTGCTGGGCTCGCCCGACCCGACGCGCTACACGGCCGAGATGGGCACGGACTTCCTGACCCGCGTGGGCGAGATCGCCAGCGCGGGCTTGGCAGGCCTGCTCGCCTGATGGAGCAGGCCGGGCGCCGGGCCGCCCCTAGCCGGCCTGACGTCCCCTCGGGGGACCGGCCGACGTATTCGGCGGCCGAGGGGCCTCATTTGCTGGCGGACTTCCAGGAATACCTGCAGCACGCCCGCGTGCAGCAGCGCCTGAGTCCGCGCACGCTGCGCGTCTATACCGACGGCCTGGAGCGCCTGCAAAGCCTGCTGGCTTCGAGCGCCATCGATGCTCGCGCACTGAGCCTCGCCCAGGCGCGGCGTCTGGCGGCCATGCTGCACCGCGAGGGCCTGGCGCCCAAGTCGATTGCGCTGCTGCTGTCGGTGTGGCGCAGCGCCTACCGCTGGCTGGGCCTGCAGGGCCGCGTCACGCTCAACCCCTTCGACGGCCTGCGCGCACCCAAGGCACCCAAGCCCCTGCCCAAGGCACTGGGCGTGGACGACGCCGTGCAGCTTGCCGCCTATACGCCCGAGGCCGCCGCCGACCCGGTGCTGGAAGCACGCGACCGCGCGATGGTGGAACTGCTGTACGGCGCCGGCCTGCGCGCGGCCGAGCTGATTGGCCTGGACGTGCAGGCCAGCGGCCAGGCGGACGGCTGGGTGGACCTGCAATCCGCCGAGGTGCACGTGCTCGGCAAGGGCGGCAAGCGCCGCAGTACGCCACTGGGCCGGGCCGCAGCCGAGGCGCTGCGGGCCTGGCTGGCCGTACGGCCCCAGCTCGCGCAAGCGGATGAATCAGCGCTGTTCGTCGGCGCGCGCGGCCACCGCGTCGCGGGCTCCACGCTGCGCGCCATGCTGAGCGCCCGCGCCGTCGCGGCCGGTTCGCCGGCGCACGTGCACCCCCACATGCTGCGCCACAGCTTTGCTTCGCACCTGCTGCAGTCCAGCGGCGACCTGCGCGCCGTGCAGGAGCTGCTGGGCCATGCCCACATCACGACCACCCAGGTCTACACGCAACTGGACCACCAGCACCTGGCGCGCATCTACGACGCAGCGCACCCTCGAGCCAAAAAATGAGATTCCGACTCGCCGCGCTGACGGCCTTGCTATCAACGCCGGCGTGGGCCGCTCCCGATGACGCTCCCTTCGTGCGTGTCCAGACCGTGCGCCCGGCGGCCGTCGAGAGCAACTGGACGCGCATGAAGATGCCTGACGGCGGCCGCACCGCCTTCGCGTCCATCAGCTACATGATGGCTTTGGACGACGACTGGGGCTTTGGCCCTGGCGTCTATGGCGCGGCCAAGGGCAACTACGGCGGCATCTTCACGGTCGGCTTCACCGGCCAGCGGCGCTGGCGCCTGAGCAGCAGCACCCACCTGGCGGCCAGCCTCTACGTTGGCGCGGGTGGCGGTGTGTCCAGCGAGCAACTGCGCTTTGGCGGCGGCCTGATGCTCAGGCCCGAACTGTCGCTGCGCACCGAGACCGGGGCCTGGTACTCGGGCATCGGCATCTCGCAGATCCGCTTCCCCAGCGGCAACGTGAAGAGTGGCGTGGGCCTGAGCTTCTCCATCGGCCGCTCCATCGGCTTTGCGAGCTTCACCCCCGAGGATGCCGGCCGCTTCGGCCGCGCGACGCAGCGCACGGGCCTGGGCTTTGACGAGATCTCGCTGACCGCCGGCTACGAGAAGCCGCGCTCCAGCAGCAAGGACCGCGCGGGCAACCCGCGCACGCAGCGTGTCGGCAAGGCCGGCGCGGAGCTGCGGCAATACATCGTCGACGGCAGCTGGTGGGGCATCGAGGCCTCCGGCGCGGCCCAGGGCGGCGCCGACGGCTACATGGAAGTGCTGGGCCAGATCGGCCAGGACTGGGCGATGGGCTCGCCACGCCTGCGCGTGGGCGGCCAGCTCGGCGCGGGCCTGGGCGGCGGCGGCAACCTCGACACCGGCAGCGGCCTGCTGCTGCGCGCCGGGCCCACGCTGCGCTGGATCACCCCCTGGGGCCCCACGGTGCGCCTGGACGCCGGCCTCACACACGCGCCCAACGGCGCCTACAGCGCCAGCTTCTGGCGCGTCGTGCTTGCCATGCCGCTGGACCGTGCGCCGGTGGCCTTCGGTGAAGACGTGGGTGGCACCGTGCGCCTGCAGCAGCTCGGCGCCAGCGCACTGCACATGTCGCGCATGCGCTTCAAGGACGGCCGCCGCGAGGCGGTCAGCATGCTGGCCATCAACATGTCGCGCGAGTTCTCGTCGCATGTCTACGGCACGGCGCTCGCGGGCAGTGCCGCAGCCGGCAATGCGGGCGCCTATTCCTTCGGCCTCTTCGGCCTCGGCGTGCAGAGCGACCCGCTGTGGGGCCGCATGCGCGTCGGTGCGGAATGGCTGGTCGGCGCGGCCGGCGGTGGCGGCGTGAAGGTGGGCGGCGGCGCCGTCACCCAGGCCGAGCTGTGGGCGATGTGGCCGGTCACCGACCGGCTGCGGCTGCGCGCGGGCCTGGGCGAGTTCCGCACCATGCGCGGCAGCGACCAGTCTACGCCGCTGGCCCACGTCGGCCTCAGCTACGCCTTCGGGACGTTGCAGCGATGAAGAAAGTTACCGTCCGCGCCGGCAAGGAACGCTCGCTGCTCAAGCGCCACCCCTGGGTGTTCGAGAGCTCCATCGCCCGCGGCGGCGCCGACTCGGGCGAAACCGTGCGCGTGGAATCGGCCGACGGCCAGTTCCTGTGCTGGGCCGCGTTCAGCCCCAAGTCGCAGATCCGCCTGCGGGCCTGGAGCTTTGACGAAGCCGAGCGCATCGACGCCGCCTTCTTCCGCCGCCGCATCGACCGGGCCATTGCGATGCGCACGCGACTCGCCATCGCGTCCGACGCCTGGCGCCTGGTGCACGGCGAGGCTGACGGCCTGCCCGGCGTCGTCGTGGACCGCTATGGCGACACGCTGGTGGCCCAGTTCGCGAGTGCTGGCGCCGAGCGCTGGAAGGCCGCAATTGCCGACGCGCTGCTGGCCTCGACAGGCCTCACCCGCCTGTACGAACGCTCCGACGCCCAGGCCCGCGAGTGGGAGGGCCTGGCCGTGCAAACGGGCTGGCTCAGGGGCGAAGGCGAAACCGCGCTCACCATCCGCGAGCACGACTGGCGGCTGACGCTGGACGTTGCCGAGGGCCACAAGACCGGCTACTACCTCGACCAGCGCGACAGCCGCCGCCGCTTTGCCGACGCTGTGAAGCAATACGGCTGCCAAAGCGTGCTGAACTGCTTCAGCTACACGGGAGGCTTCTCCGTCGCCGCGCTCGCGGGCGGTGCGGCCGAGGTCATCAGCGTGGACTCCTCCGGCCTCGCGCTGGCGCGCGCCAAGGCCCACGTGGAGCTCAACGGCTTCGACGCCAGCCGCCATCAGGCCTGGGACGCCGACGTCAACGCCACGCTGCGCCAATGCCTGAAGGACGGCCGCCGCTTCGACGCCATCGTGCTGGACCCCCCGAAGTTCGCCCCCACGGCCGCCCACGCCGAACGTGCCGCGCGCGCCTACAAGGACATCAACCGCCTCGCCTTCATGCTGCTGAACGACGGCGGCCTGCTCTACACCTTCTCCTGCTCGGGCGGCATCTCGCCCGACCTCTTCCACAAGATCGTTGCCGGCGCGGGCCTGGACGCCGGCGTGGACGGCTACATCGTCGAGCGCCTGTCCGCCGCGGCCGACCATCCGCAGACGGTGTGCTTCCCTGAAGGGGACTACCTCAAGGGGCTGGGGCTGCTCAAGCGTTGATGACGGGAAGCTGTCACTAGGGGGAATCCTGCCCCGTGAAGATGGGGGCCGCGAAGCCCGGGAGCGTGTCGTCTTCATGACAGCATCGCGACCTCGCGGCCCATGGGTTCGCGTGCAATACCCACTCAACAAAAAGCCAGCACTCGATGAAGTCCATCCTCAAGCTCAGCGCCCTGTCCGCTACTCTGGTTGTCGCCCAAGCTGCGATGGCCGATTCCTCCGCCTACGTGGGTGCCGACATCGGCAACCTGACCCCGACGACCGGCAACACCAGCGCCCCGTCGAACTGGCGCTTCCTGCCGGGCCAACTGTTCAACGGCGTCGCCGCGCTCGACGCAACGGCCCGCCTGACGTTCACGGCCGCGGACGGCGGCACCTACGCCTGCTCCGGCTCGCTGCTCGCCGGTGGCGCCTATGTGCTGACGGCCGGCCACTGCGGTGACGACTTCGTCGGCAACATGACCGTGCAGTTCGGCTACTCCAACGGCACTGCCGCCGTCACGCGCACGGTGGCTCAAGGCAATGCGACGCTGCACCCGCTGTGGCAAGGCTTCGACAACTCCGCCGACGCCGGCACCGACCTGGCCATCCTGAAGCTCAGCGCGCCGGTCACCACCATCCAGGGCTACAAGCTCAGCACCACCAACGACGTCGGCAAGAACTACCTGATGGCCGGCTACGGCACCTCCGGCACGGCCACGTCCAACGGCTCGCCGAGCTGGGCCGATGGCAACTACGGCCACTACGGCTACAACACCTTTGACGTCACCAGCAAGGACTTCAACAAGGCCATGGACACGGTGGTGTCGGGCTGGGGCTATGACGCCAGCTACTACACCGGCACGACCTACATGTCGGACTTCGACAGTGGCACGGCAGCCAACAACACGCTGGGCCGCGTTGCTGGAGTCACCGGTAACACCTGGGCCAGCAGCACCGGCCTGGGCGTCACCGAGGCCCTGATCGCCGGCGGCGACTCGGGCGGCGGCGACTTCGTCTGGGACGCGGCCACCAGCCAATGGCTGCTGAGCGGCGTGCATTCCTGGGGTTGGCAAGCCAATGCCACCAACGGCACCGGCGTCTGCGACTTCGTGGGCCTCACCGGCTGCGATAACAAGACCGGCAACTCCAGCAGCTACGGCGACACATCCGGCTCCACCGCCCTGTTCGACCAGCAAGCCTGGATCAACTCGGTCGTGAACCCCGCCGCGGCCGTGCCGGAACCCGAGACCTATGCGCTGATGCTGGCCGGCCTGGGCCTCGTCGCCTTCGCGCGCCGTCGTCGCGCCTGAGCCCTCGGCTCCAAAGCAAAAGCGGCCCTCGGGCCGCTTTTTTACTGGGCCGGCGGTATTGCCGGGCTTTGCAATTCAACCTTGCTTGCGACGGCGCGCGAAGCCGATCGCCGCGAGGCCGCCCAACAGCATTGCGTAGGTCTGCGGCTCAGGCACCGCGGCGGCCAGGTCCCAGCCGATGGCGTCAAAGGCCATCAGGTCGCTGGCCGTCGCGTCATAGGACTGGCCGGCGCTGACGAAGGGCCGCATCAGCGTGATGACGCCGGTGCCGAAGTGGCTGGCCTGCTCCCCGTTGCCATGTTCCACGCCGGTGGAGAAGGGCTGGATGCCGGTGGCTCCGCCATCCACCGAGAAATAGGGCGAGCCGCCCAGCGTCACATCCATCTTGCCAGTGGCGGAGTAGCGGAACAGGTCCAGCGGGTAGTACCACCAGTCGCCCTCGAACTCGTTGGCGGCGCCGGACAGGCCGCACTGCGCGGTGTGGCCCACGCAGAAGTCAATGTCGTCCACGCCCGACACGAACCCCAGCGCATGGCCGATCTCGTGCTCGGCCACGGTGATGAAGTCCACCTTGTTGGCGGGCACGCCGCCGTTGACGCGCGTGTAGGCGAATGTGCTTGCAAAACCCGTGGCGAACGTGATGCTGGCGTCGGGGTTGGAGGCATCCGTGCCGGGGTCGATACCGAGCGCCTTCAGGTTGGCGGTGTTGATCCCCAGCAGCTTGTTGTTGGTGGAGCCGTCGTTATCCAGGCGCGTCGTCAGGTCGCCCTGCGTGGCCGTGAAGCTCAGCGCGGAGCCGGCCTGCAGGTGCGAAACCGCGGTTGCGTCCAGCGCAGACGTCGCGTCGCCCACCAGGCTGCTGCGCAGCGTGCTGTAGTTGATGGTCGACACGCTGGACTGCGTCGAGCCCAGGATGTTCGGCCCCAGGTTGTTGAAAGCGATGTTGACGTAGACGGTGGTGTTGTCGGTGAGCTTGCTGGACCAGTAGTTGGCTGCCGTCTGGAAGGCGCCCAACTGTTCGGCCGTCATCGGCGACGTGCTGACGTCTTTCAGCACGATGGTCAGGGCCTGCGCTGCAGGCGCCAGGCCGGCGAGGCCAAGGGCCAGCGCGAGTGCGGCGGGGCGGAAGTTCTTGTGGGACGGCATGGGGGGCTCCGGTGAGGGGGCAAACGGACCCGCGATTCTGTCGGTGCATCCCCCTGCTTTCGTCCCCCGGGGTCGCGGGGGCTCGCCACAAATTAGGGGGATGGCAGGCCAATCCGCGTATCAAACTTCGCCCGCTTCACGCTGAAGAACGCCTTGATGTTGCGCACGTTGGCATCCTGCGTCAGCAGCCGCTGCGTGAGGGCGTGGTAGGCCGGCATGTCGGCCACCTGCACCACCAGCACGAAGTCCGGCCCCGGGGACACGCGCCAGCATTGCTGCACGGCGGCTTCCTGCACGGCGCGGGCTTCGAAGGCGTCGAGGTGCTCGGCGCCCTGGCGGTCCAGCGTGATCTCCAGCAGGGCCGAGAGGCCGGCGCCCAGCTTGTCCGGCGACAGGATGGCCACGCGGCGCTCGATGTAGCCGACCTCGACGAGGCGCTTCACGCGGCGCAGGCAGGTGGCGGGCGACACGGCCACGCGGGCGGCCAGGTCCTGGTTGCTGAGCGAGGCGTCGGCCTGCAGGGCGTCCAGCAGGCGCAGATCGATGGTGTCAAATTCATTCATGTTGGCAATGTATTTGAACGAAAATTTCACATCCGGCAGATGAGGAAATTTTCATTCAACTAGCCATGAATTTTGCACGCATCTGCCAGGTCGCCTTGCCTAGGATGCACGCACTCACCCAACGGAGACCCAATTCATGTGCGGCATCGTCGGCGCGGTCAGTCAGCGCAACATCGTTCCCATCCTCGTCGAAGGCCTCAAGCGCCTGGAGTACCGCGGCTATGACTCCTGCGGCGTGGCCGTGCATCAGGACGGCGGCCTGCGCCGCGCCCGCAGCACCTCGCGCGTGGCCGAGCTGCAGGCGCTGGCGGACCAGGACGGTATCTCCGCCGGCACTGGCATCGCCCACACCCGCTGGGCCACGCATGGCGCGCCGGCGGTGCACAACGCCCACCCACATTTCTCAGTGGGCCCCAACGGCGCGGCCGACGGCGTGGGTCGCATTGCCCTCGTGCACAACGGCATCATCGAGAACCACGACGAGCTGCGCGCGGAGCTGAAGGCCCGGGGCTACACCTTCCTGAGCCAGACGGACACCGAGGTCATCGCCCACCTGATCGACCACCACTACAGCGGCGACCTGCTGGACGCCGTGCAGCAAGCCCTGCCGCGCCTGAAGGGCGCCTATGCCGTGGCCGTGTTCTGCCGTGACGAGCCGCACCGCGTGGTGGCCGCCCGCGAGGGCTCGCCGCTGGTGCTGGGTGTGGGCGAGAGCGAAAACTTCGTCGCCTCCGACGCGATGGCCCTGGCCGGCGTGACCGACCAGATCGTCTACCTGGAAGAGGGCGACGTCGTGGACCTGCAGCTGGGCCGCTACTGGCTCAGCCGCCTGGACACGACGACCGGCCGTTATGTTGCCGTGCAGCGCGATGTGAAGACCGTGCACGCCCACAGCGGCGCCGCTGAGCTGGGCCCGTACCGCCACTACATGCAGAAGGAAATCTTCGAGCAGCCCGTGGCCATCGCCAACACGCTGGACGCGGTGACCGGCATCAGCCCCGAGCTGTTCGGCGACGGCGCCTACCGCGTCTTCAAGGAGGTGGACTCCGTCCTCATCCTCGCCTGCGGCACCAGCTACTACTCCGGCTCCACGGCCAAGTACTGGCTGGAGAGCATCGCCAAGATCCCCACCTCGGTGGAGATCGCCAGCGAATACCGCTACCGCGACAGCGTGCCCAACCCGCGCACGCTGGTGGTCACCATCAGCCAGAGCGGCGAGACGGCCGACACCATCGCCGCGCTCAAGCACGCCCGCAGCCTGGGCATGAAGCACACGCTGACCATCTGCAACGTGTCCACCAGCGCCATGGTGCGCGAGTGCGAGCTGGCCTACATCACCCGCGCCGGCGCCGAGATCGGCGTGGCCTCCACCAAGGCCTTCACGACCCAGCTCGTGGGCCTGTTCATGCTCACCCTGGCCCTGGCCCAGACGCGCGGCCACCTGAGCGAAGCCGACGAAGCCGAGCACCTCAAGGCCCTGCGCCACCTGCCCGTGGCCGTGCAGGCCGTGCTGGCCCTGGAGCCGCAAGTCATCGCCTGGAGCGAGGAGTTCGCCCGCAAGGAGAACGCGCTCTTCCTGGGCCGCGGCCTGCACTACCCGATCGCGCTGGAAGGCGCGCTCAAGCTCAAGGAAATCAGCTACATCCACGCCGAGGCCTACCCCGCCGGCGAACTCAAGCACGGCCCGCTGGCCCTCGTCACCGCCGAGATGCCCGTCGTGACCGTCGCCCCCAACGACGCGCTGCTGGAAAAGCTCAAGAGCAACATGCAGGAAGTCCGCGCCCGCGGCGGCCAGCTCTACGTCTTCGCCGACAGCGACACCGCCATCGAAAGCGAAGCCGGCCTGCACGTCATCCGCATGCCCGAGCACTACGGCGCGCTCAGCCCCATCCTGCACGTGGTGCCGCTGCAGTTGCTGGCGTATCACACGGCGTGTGCGCGGGGCACGGATGTGGATAAACCCAGAAACTTGGCCAAGTCGGTCACTGTTGAGTGACCGGCTTGGGCCGCGCAGCGGCGGCGCTGTTGGCGACCCAAGATTGCTTGGTTTAGGGCTCAACTCATGTGCGCGTGCGCACGTGAGTGAGACTACAAGCCCACCGGGAGCTAGGAATGAGCGAGTTTTCCGATGACGTCTATACCGAGCCAGCGGAGGTGGATGTCCACACCCTGGCCAATCTGGGGCCGCTGCGCCGCATGGCCGGGGTGTGGGAAGGTCAGCGCGGCCTTGACGTCAAGCCCAAGGCTGACGGCCCGAGAAAGCAGGCCTACGTTGAGCGGATCGAACTCCAGCCTATCGACCCTGTGACCAACGGCCCGCAACTGCTGTACGGCTTGCGCTACGCGACGCACATCACCAAGCCCGGCTTGGCCAAGACCTACCACGAGCAGGTGGGGTATTGGCTGTGGGAGCCGGCCACTGGCACCGTTGTCCATACCTTGACCATTCCGCGCGGCATGACGGCCATGGCCAGCGGGCTTGCTGCCCCAGACGCCACCTCATTCGAGTTGGTGGCCACACAGGGCCTGGACACCTGGGGCATCTGCTCAACGCCGTTCCTGACCTACGCGTTCAAGACGGTCGAATTCCGTATCAAGGTGGGTCTCAACGAGGACGGCACTTGGGGCTACGAGGAGGATTCAGTGCTGCAGATCCACGGGCAGCCCGAGCTTTTCCACCACACCGACAAGAATCTGCTGACCAAGGTGGCTGAGCCCACGCCCAACCCGCTGGCGCGTTGAGCGGAGCGGAAGCGGCTTTAGCTGCGTAGGCCTGCACGGCGCAGGCTGGCCTTCAACGCCTCAATCTCATCCATCAGGTCCAGCGCCAGAGCGACACCCGGCGCATTGAGCTCGAGGTCCTGCGTCAATCTGCGTGCGATGTGCGCTCGGCGCAAGGCATCGGCTGCAAAGCGCCACTCCTGCGGTGCTGCGCCACGCGGCGTGAGCACGCCTTCCAGCACCCATACCTGGACCTGCTGCACCTCCGTGCGGCTGGCGCGGCAGAACTCCACGAGAGTCAGCTCCACGCTCTCGTCCAGCACTTCGGGTGTCATCGTCTGCGGGTTCATGCGCCACTCCTCGGGTTGAAGGCGGCGCCGGCCGCCTGTCTCAGCGCTTCGTAGGCTTGGCGGGCGGCGTCGGTGTCCGCGGCAGGCAGCACGACAGCCACCACCGCGTACAGGTCACCGGCGGGCTCTCCAGGAATGCCTCGGCCCTTCAGGCGCAGCTTGCGGCCGGCTACCGAGCCCGTGGGAATGGTCAGCTCGATGGTTCCGGTGGGCGTGGCCAGCGGCACCGACGCGCCCAACGCCGCCTCCCAGGGCGCGAGCGGCAGGTCAACGTACAAGTCGCGCCCATCCACGCGGTAGCGCGGGTGCGGCCTGAACTCGATTTCCAGGAACAAGTCGCCAGCGGGCCCCTCGCCCAGCCCGGGACCGCCCTGACCGGCCAGGCGCAGCTGTTGCCCCGCACGGATGCCTTTGGGGATGGCGACGTCCAGCGTGCGCTCCTGCAGAACGCCTCGTCCCTGTGTGTCGAATGCAGGCATGCGCAGCGTGAGACTGCGGCGCGCGCCGGTGAAGGCGTCTTCGAGGTCAATGACGACCTTGGCGTGGTGGTCCTCGCCGCGCAGGTTTACCGGCGGCCCACGGCGCGCGCCCGCCGAGCGCGCTGCGCGGCCGAACAGCGACTCGAAGAAATCGCTGTGGTCGTGCGCGCCGAAGTGCTCCGGTCCTGAGCCACGACCATGGAATTCGTAGCCCTCATCCCAGCCAGGTGGGGGCTGGAAGTCGCCGCTGCTGCTCCTGCTGCGCTCGCCGATGGTGTCGTAGGCAGCACGCTTCTCGGCATCCTTCAGCACCTCGTACGCTTCGCCGATCTCCTTGAAACGGGTCTCGGCATCCGGCTCCTTGCTCACATCGGGATGAAACTTGCGAGCAAGCTTGCGATAAGCCAGCTTGACATCGTCAGCCGACGCGTCGCGCGCAACGCCGAGCGTGCTGTAGTAGTCCTTGAACTGCATTGTTCGACAACACCGTGAAGGTCTCCAGACCTTACCGTGTTTGGAACTTCACCGGTTGAAGTTTTCCTTGCAGACTTGCAGCGGGATCGTGACCGCGGAGATGCCAGTCGTGACTGTGGCGCCTAACGACGCCCTGCTGCCATCAAAGCGTCTGGCAGAGATACTTCGTGTGCATGTAGTCCTCAAGCCCGTAGCGCGAGCCCTCGCGTCCGTAGCCTGACTCCTTGACACCGCCGAAAGGCGCGGCCTCGGCCGCAAGGGCGCCTTCGTTGATACCGACGATGCCCGTCTCCAGCGCCTCGGCGACGCGCCAGATGCGTTGCACGTCGCGCGAGAAGAAGTAGGCCGCGAGGCCGAAGGGCGTGTCGTTCGCGGCGGCGATGACCTCGGCCTCGTTTGCGAAGCGGGTGATCGGCACGACGGGCCCGAAGGTTTCTTCCTGGCTGCACTCCATGCCGGCGTCGACGTCGATCAGCACGGTCGGCGCAAAGTAGCTGGGGCCGGCGCCCATGCGACCGCCGCCGGCGACGACGCGCGCGCCGCGGGCGACGGCGTCCCGCACATGGCGCTCGATCTTGTCGACGGCGCGCCGGTTGATCATGGGGCCGATCTGCGAGCCGGGCTCGCTGGCCGGGCCGACCTTCAGCGCGACGACGCGGGCGGCCAGCTTCTCGACGAAGGCATCGTGCACGCGCTGATGCACGAAGACGCGGTTGGGGCAGACGCAGGTCTGGCCGCCGTTGCGGAACTTGGCGGCCATCAGGCCGTCGACGGCGGCATCGAGGTCGGCGTCGTCGAAGACGATGAAGGGCGCATTGCCGCCCAGCTCCAGCGACAGCTTCTTCAGCGTGCCGGCCGACTCGCGGGCTAGATGCTTGCCGACCGGCGTGGAGCCGGTGAAGGTGATCTTGCGCACGCGACCATCGGCCAGCCAGACATCGACGACTTCGGCCGCTCGCTCGCGCGAGGCGACGACGACGTTCAGCACGCCCGCCGGCACGCCGGCTTCTTCGGCGAGCTTGGCCAGCGCCAGCGAGGTCAGTGGCGTGTCCTCGGCGGGCTTGGCGACGACGGTGCAGCCGGCCGCCAGCGCCGGCGCGATCTTGCGGGCGATCATCGCTGCCGGGAAGTTCCACGGCGTGATCGCCGCGACGACGCCGACCGGCTCTTTCAGCACCATCATGCGGCGCCCGCTCACCGGCGCCGGGATGATGTCACCGTAGGCGCGAACGGCTTCCTCGGCAAACCACTCGACATAGCTGGCGGCATAGGCCACCTCGCCGCGGCCCTCGGCCAGCGGCTTGCCTTGCTCGCGCGATATCAGGCGGCCGAGATCCTCCTGGTGGGCCAGGATCAGCGCGTGCCAGCGTTTCAGGATTTGCGCGCGTTGCTTGGCCGGCAATGCTCGCCAAGCCGGACCGGCGGCGAAGGCCGCGTCCACCGCAGCTCGCGCGTCGGCGGCGCCGCTGTCGGGGACGCTCGCGAAGGCCGTGTCCAGGGCCGGGTCGCTCACCGGCAGCGTGCGGCCGTCCTGGCCGTCGCACCAGTGGGCGTTGATGAAGTTCTGCGTGCGCAGCAGGTCGGGGCGGCTGAGGCTCAGGGGCATGGTGATTCCTCCGCGTTCAGGCCTGGGCCACCAGGGTGGCGATGGTCTGGCCCATCTCCGTCGTCGAGGCCGTGCCGCCGAGGTCGCGGGTGCGGGGGCCTTCTCGCAGCACCGCCTCGATGGCGGCAAGGATGGCGTCGTGAGCCTCAGATGCACCGAGGAACTGCAGCATCAGCGCGGTCGACCAGATCATGGCAACCGGGTTGGCGATGTTCTGGCCATAGATGTCGGGCGCTGAGCCGTGCACGGGCTCGAACAGCGACGGGAAGTCGCGCTCCGGGTTCAGGTTGGCGGACGGCGCCAGGCCGATCGTGCCGGTCGTCGCGGGGCCGAGGTCGGACAGGATGTCGCCGAACAGGTTGGATGCGACGACGACGTCGAAGCGCCCGGGTTGCAGCACGAAGCGTGCGCTGAGGATGTCGATGTGCTGCTTGTCGACGGTGATGGCCGGGTAGGCTGCGCCGACGGCGTCAGCGCGGCTGTCCCACCAGGGCATGCTGATCGCGATGCCGTTGCTTTTGGTCGCCACGGTCAGGTGCTTGCGCTCGCGCGCCTGGGCCAGCTCGAAGGCGTAGCGCAGCACGCGGTCAGCGCCGAAGCGCGAGAAGACCGACTCCTGGATGACGATCTCGCGCTCGGTGCCGGCGTACATGACGCCGCCGAGATTGGTGTACTCGCCTTCGGTGTTCTCGCGCACGACGAGGTAGTCGATGTCGCCCGGCTTGCGGCCGGCCAGCGGGCAGGGCACGCCCTCGAACAGGCGCACCGGGCGCAGGTTGATGTACTGGTCGAACTCGCGGCGGAACTTCAGCAGCGAGCCCCACAGCGAGATGTGGTCGGGCACGGTGGCAGGCCAGCCGACGGCGCCGAACAGCAGCGCGTCATGGCCCTGCAGTTGCGCCTTCCAGTCGTCCGGCATCATCTGGCCATGGGCCAGGTAGTAGTCGCAACTGGCCCATTCGATGTGGGTCAACTGCACATCGATATCGAAGCGCTTCGCGGCGGCGCTCAGCACGCGCAGGCCTTCGGGCATCACTTCCTTGCCGATGCCGTCGCCGGGGATCACGGCGATCTTGAATGTCTTGCGGGTCATGGTGTGTCTTGGTTGGGTCAGGCCGCCGCGGCCTGCTCGTCGAGCCAGCCTTGGCGCAGTTCGGGCACCGAGCGGGCGAGCAGCTCGTAGTAGGGGTGGTGGGGGCCGCGCTCGTAGTCGGCGCGTGCAACCTGGGCCAGCTTGCGGCCATGCTGCATGACGACAATCTCGTCGCAGACCGAGCGCACCGTGTGCAGGTCGTGGCTGATGAAGAGATAGGACAGGCCCAGCTCGCGCCGCAGCTCGGCGATCAGGTCCAGCACGGCCGCGCCGACGACGGTATCCAGTGCCGAGGTGACTTCGTCGCAGAGGATGAGCTCGGGTTCTGCGGCCAGCGCGCGCGCCAGGTTGACGCGTTGCTTCTGCCCGCCCGACAGGCCGCCGGGCAGCCGACCGGCCACCGCGGCGGGCAGCTTGACCAGGTCCAGCAGCTCGCGGATGCGGCGCTGCAGCGCCTCGCCCGACAGGCCGCGGTAGAACTGCAGCGGCCGCGCCAGGATGCGCTCTATCGTCTGCGATGGGTTGAGCGCCGTGTCGGCCATCTGGAAGACGATCTGCACGCGCCGCAGCTCTTCCTTGCTGCGCCGCTCCAGTGTGGGCGGCAGCGGCTGGCCATCGAACAGCATCTCGCCGTGGGCGGGCGCGATCAGGCCGGCGATGGCGCGTGCCAGCGTCGTCTTGCCCGAGCCGGATTCGCCGATCACACCGATGGCCTGGCCGCGGTAGAGCTTGAGGTTGATGTCCTCAAGGATCAGCACCTTGGGCTGGCCCTGCTTGTCGCGCGGGCCGTAGCCGGCCGACAGTTGGCGCACCTCCAGCAGCGGTGTCTCCGCAGCCGCAGTGCCCGGCACTCCGGCCTCGCGCACCTTGGGCCGCGCCGCCGCCAGCAAGCACTGTGTGTAGTCATGCGAAGGTGCCGCCAGGATCTGCGCGGTGGCGCCCAGCTCGCGCATCTGGCCGTCGCGCAACACGAGGATGTGGTCGGCCATCTGCGCGACGACGGCCAGGTCGTGGCTGACGTAGACAGCCGTCGTGCGACGCTCGCGCACGACGCGGCGGAATGCGCGCAGCACCTCGATCTGCGTCGTCACGTCGAGCGCGGTCGTCGGCTCGTCGAGGATGACCAGCTCCGGGTCGGTGATCAGCGCCATTGCCGCCATCAGCCGCTGCAGCTGCCCGCCCGAGACCTGATGGGGGTAGCGGGCGCCGATGGTGTCAGGGTCGGGCAGCGCCAGCTCGCGGAACAGCGCCGCGGCCTTGGCCTCGGCTTCGGGCCGGGTCGATGTGCCGTGGATCAGCGCCGGCTCGACGACTTGGTCCATGATCGTGCGCGAAGGGTTGAACGAGGCCGCCGCGCTCTGAGCGATGTAGGCGACGCGCCGGCCGCGCAGCGCGCGCTGGCCGGCCGCGTCGAGAGCCAGCACCTCGGTCTCGCCGATGCGCACGCTCCCTCCGGCGATGCGGCAACCGCTGCGCGCGTAGCCCATCATCGCCAGCGCCGTCGTTGTCTTGCCGGAGCCGGATTCGCCGATCAGGGCCAGCACCTCGCCGGGCGCGATGGCAAAGCTCAGATCCTGGACGATGGTCTGTTCGGCGTCGCGCGCACCGGCCACGATGCGCAGGCCGCTCACTTGGACCTGGGCGCCCATCAGTGGTCTCCACGGGCGGCACGGCCCGGCAGGTTGTCGATCAGCAGGTTGACCGCGATGGTCAGGCTGGCGATGGCCAGTGCCGGCGCGACGATGGCCGCGCTGCCGTTGGCCAGCGCGCCGATGTTCTCGCGCACCAGCGAACCCCAGTCGGCGTCCGGCGGCTGCACGCCCAGGCCCAGGAAGCTCAGCGATGCCAGCAGCAGCACCACGTAGACGAAGCGCAGGCCCAGGTCGGCCAGCATGGGGTTGATGATATTGGGCAGGATCTCGTGCAGCATGATGTAGAGCCGGCCCTCGCCGCGGGTGCGGGCGACGGTGACGTAGTCCATCGCGTTGATGTTGACGGCCAGAGAGCGCGCGATGCGGAAGGCCCCGGGCACGTAGATGAGTGCCGCGGTCGGGATCAGCATGGGCAGCGTGGAGCCAAAGGCGGCCACCATGATCAGCGCCAGCATCTTGGAGGGGATGGAGGTCATCGTGTCGATGCTGCGGCTCAGCAGGGCGTCCACCCAGGGTGCGCTGGCAGCGGCCAGCAGCGCCAGCAAGGTGCCAATGCTGCTGGCCAGCAGAGTCGCCAGCAGCGCGATGCCCACCGTGTAGCGCGCGCCCTGGATCACACGGGCCAGCATGTCGCGGCCCAGGTAGTCGGTGCCCAGCCAGTGCTGGGCGCCCATCGGCGCGAAGACGTCGGCGTTGCCCATGTCCGCGCCGTCCTGGCTCAGCAGAGCCGGGCCGAAGGCGACCACGAGCAGCCACAGCAGCAGGATGGCCAGGCCGACCAGACCGGGCCAGGGCATCGCCAGCCGGCGGCGCGGCGAGGTGGTGAAGGAAGCGGAGCCTTGCATGATGGGAGGGGTCTCGGTCAGCGATGGCGCAGCCGCGGGTTGGCGACGATGCTGCAGAGGTCGGCCAGCGTGACCAGCAGCAGGTAGACGGCGCAGAACAGCATCGCGCAGGTCTGCACGAGCGGCATGTCGCGCTGCGACACGCCATCGACCATCAGGCTCGCGATGCCGGGGTAGTTGAAGATGGTCTCGACGATGATGACGCCGCCCAGCAGATAGGACAGCGACAGCGCGACCGCATTGGCGATCGGGCCGATCGCGTTCGGCAGCGCATGCGCCAGCACCATGCGGGTCGGTGACGCACCCTTGAGCTGCACCATCTCGATATAGGGCGCCTTCAACTGGTCGACGACGGCGGCGCGGGTCATGCGCATCATCTGCGCGACGGTCACGCAGCACAGCGTCAGCACCGGCATCGTGAACACGCGCAGCATCTGCCCCACCGAGTCGATGCTGCTTGCGGACGACAGCGCCGGCAGCCAGCGCAGTTGCACCGCGAAGATCAGCACCGCCAGCGTCGCGACGAGGAACTCCGGCACCGACACGACGGCCACGGCGCCCGAGCTGGCCATGCGGTCGAACCAGCTGCCACGCCACATCGCGGACGCAATACCCAGGGCCAGCGCGACGGGCACCGAGATGGCTGCCGTGATGCCGGCCAGCAGCAGCGAGTTGGGCAGGCGGCTGGCGATCATGTCGGACACGGGCGTGCCGCTGACGACGGACATGCCCGGCTGCCCGGTCAGCAGGCCGAGCAGCCAGTGCCAGTAACGCACGGGCGCCGACACGTCCAGGCCCATCTGGTGGCGCAACGCGGCCAGCGACTCGGGTGTCGCGTCCTGGCCCAACTGGGCCTCGGCGGCGTCGCCGGGCAGCACGGCCGTGATCGCGAACACGACGGCCGAGACCACCAGCAGCGAGACCAGAGCCATGGCAACGCGGCCGGCCAGCAGGCGCAGGATGAGCAGGTTCATCGCTTAGGCATCCAGCCAGACATGCTCGGCGAAGGAATAGCCCATCAGCCCGCCCAGCGGAATCTGGCGCAGGCCCTTGAGCTTGGTCGAATGGCCGTCGATGCTCTCCAGGAACATCGGGATGCCGACGCCGGCCTCCTCGTGGATCAGCACCTGCATGTCGGCATACATCTGTTTGCGCTTGTCCAGGTCGGTCTCGGCGCGGGCCCCCAGCAGCAACTGGTCGAACTTGTCGTTCTTCCAGCGCGAGCCGTTCCAGGCGGCGTCTGACTTGAAGAACTGCGTCAGCAGCGTGTCGGCGCTCGGGCGTGGGTTGACGTTGCCGAAGCCTACCGGGCTGTTGAGCCAGTGGTTGGACCAGTAGCCGTCGGCCGGCATGCGCTTCACGTCCAGGTTCAGGCCGATGCGTTGCGCCGACTGCTGCAGCACCAGGCCCATCTCGACCGAATACAGCGCGACCGGCGAGGTCACGACCGGGATGCGCGCGCTGCCGACATTGGCTTTCTTCAGGTGGAACTTCGCCTTCTCGGGGTCGTAGGGCCGTTTGGGCAGGCCGGCGAAGAAGAAGCGGTTGCTCGGGTCGATCGGCTGGTCGTTGGCGACGACGGCGTGGCCCAGCGCGATGGACTTGCGCATCTGCTCGCGGTCGAACAGGTACTTCATCGCCAGCACGAAGTCCGGGTTGGCGCCGGGGCCGACATCCTTGCGCATGATCAGGTCCGAGTACTGGCCCGACTGCGTGCCGAAGATCGCATAGCCCGGCGTGGAGCGCACACGCTCCACCGAACGCGGATTGACGGCGGCCACCAGGTCCAGGTCGCCGGACAGCAGCGCATTGACGCGTGCGCCCTCGTCGCCGATGCCGACGAACTCGATCTCGTCGAGGTAGGGCTGGCCAGGTTTCCAGTAGGCCTCATTGCGCACGACGATGGAGCGCACGCCGGGTTTGAACTCCTTCAGCTTGAAGGGGCCGGTGCCGATGCCGGTGGAGAAGTCGGTCGTGCCGTCCTTGACGATCAGGAAGTTGAACGTGCCGAGGATGACGGGCAAGTCGGCATTCGGCTGAACCAGCGTGATCGTGACCTCGTTGGGGCCGGTGGCCTTGACGGCGTCGATCTGGTCGGCCAGGGCCTTGGCCTTGGATGCCGTCGCGGCGTCCTTGTGGCGCAGGATGGAGAACACGACGTCGGCGGGCTGCAAGGCCTTGCCGTCATGAAAGACGACGCCCTTGCGCAGCTTGAAGACCCAGTTCTTGGCGTCCTTGGTCGAGAACGATTCGGCCAGTGCCGGCTGCGGCGTCAGGCTGCTGTCCAGGGCCGTCAGCCCGTTGTAGAGCATGGTGCCGCGGGAGTAGTCGGTCTGGTTGGCCATCTTGGCCGGGTCCAGCGTGTCGCTGATCGCGGCGGTGGCGCCTGCCACGCGGATGCGGCCACCGCGTCGCGGCGTTTGAGCGTGGGCCGACAGTGCGGTGCTGGCGACACCGGCTGCCAGCGTCAGCTGCATGCCGCCGCCGGCGAGCATCGCGAGGAGGTCGCGTCGCGTTGCGCCCCGCTTGAGCGCGCCCATGAGTTCAAGGCTGTCGCTCGGGCCAACCATGCCCTGCAGCTTGCTGTTTCCGTTCATGCTGTTCTCCTGACGCAAGTTCGGTTCTCAGGACACCATGTCCTTGAGGCGGTAGTAGAGGCCCACGGCCGGTAGGAACCAAGGGGGGCCGACGTGACCGGGGATGGCCGGCCACGGGCGGTCGCGCCAGGGGTTGGCCGCGGCGTTGCCGAGCAGCGTCTCCGCCATGCGCTGGCCCATGTGCACCGACATCTGCGTGCCGTGGCCGCTGTAGCCCAGCGAGTAGAAGACGCCGTCGCGCTCGCCGGCGTGTGGCAACCTGTCCTGGCTCATGTCGACAAGGCCACCCCAGCAGTAGTCGATGCCGACGCCCTTGAGCTGCGGGAAGGTCTGCTCCAGGCCTTCGCGCAGGATGTCACCGCTCTTTTGGTCCGACGTCGGGCTGGAGATTGCGAAACGCGCCCGCCCGCCCCACACGAGGCGGTGATCCGGCGTCAGGCGGAAGTAGTGGTGGATGTTGGCGATGGTGACGTAGGTGCGTCGGCCAGCCAGCAGCGCGTTCGCGCGCTCCGCACCGAGGGGCTCGGTGACGATGATGAAGCTGCCGATGCCGACGATGCGTCGGCGCAGCCAGCCGAAGCTGCCGTAGCCACCATGCAGGCTGGCGCCGGTGGCCAGCAGCACCTGGCGGGCGCGAATGGCGCCGCGCGGCGTGTGCACGACATGCTCGTGGCCCCGACCTTGGCGCTGCAGGCGCAACACCGGCGTGTTCAGGTGGATCTGCGCGCCGCGCTTCTCGGCCGCCGCGGCCAGGCCGGCGGCGAAGCGGCCCATGTGCATTTGCGCGCTCTTGCGCTGCAGCAGCCCGCCAACGAAACGCTCGCTGCCCACCTCGTCGCGCACGGCGCGGGCGTCGAGCAGCTCGACGTCGGGGTCGACCTCGCGCATCATGCGCTCGCGGCTGCGCGCCAGCGCCTCGTAGTGCGCGGGGCGGGTGGCCAGCTTGAGCTTGCCGTTGCGCTGGAAGTCGCAGGCGATGGCTTCATCGCGCACCAACTGCTCGACCGTGTCGACGGCCGCGTCGAACTCGTGGTACCAGGCGCGCGCCTGCTCGACGCCGTACTGCTCCGCTGCGGCGACGTAGTCCACCGCCAGGCCGTTGTTGACGTGGCCGCCGTTGCGGCCGGACGCCTCCTTGGCCACGCGATCACAGGCTTCGAGCACGACGACGTGGACGCCACGCTGCGCCAGCGTGCGCGCAGCGGACAGGCCGGTGAAGCCCGCGCCGACGATGACCACGTCGGCCTGGGCCGGCAGTTCCGCGGCACGGGGCTCGAAAGCCTGAGCAGAGTCGGTCCAGTAGGAGTCGAGTTTCACGGCAGGTTTACCTGGGTCACGAGGTGCGTCAGAAGGATTTCATTGAAGCATGTGAGGCCAACGCAAATGCGGGCTTATGGATGCCGGCGGCACATGAAACTGTCTTTTTGACCCCCCGCTTCGGCATAGGCTGCGGCCCGCACCGTGGCGAGGCGACCATGCACCTCAGGCCGGCGTGGCGAGGTCGATCAGCACGCTCTTGATGCGCATATTGGTTATGACCGTCGGAGGGCTGCTGCACGTCGAGTGCGATGTCATGACTGCCGCCCAGCAGCCGGCCGTGGATGAAATGCCCGCTGGGCACCTGGCGTTGATCGGGGTCAAGAGCTTGCACGGACGGGTCTTTCTGCAGCGGTCGTAACGCTGGTATCGATGCTAGGGACGGCACCCCGAAATTTGGCTCTGTTGGCGAGCCTCGGGGCGCAGATCATTGCGACTTGGACGGCGCCCGCAGTGCAAGCTGCGGTTCTTTGCAAACAGCAAGATCGTCCTAGCGTTGGCCGTCTTGGATGGCCAGGATGGCGTCGAGAATTCCGCTCCGGAGCCCACCTTGAAGACCGTGACCCCCGCCCCGACGCCGTCGACCGACGGCATTGTTCTGCGCGCCCTGCAGGAAGCCGACCTTGAGGCGGCCATGAGCCTGTCGCAGGCCGTGCACTGGCCGCATCGGTTGGCGGATTGGCAGTTCGCGTTCCGCTTTGGTCACGGCACCGTCGCCGAGCGGGATGGTGACATCGTGGGCTGCGCGCTGAGCTGGCACTGGGGTGATTCGCATGCGACGCTGGGCCTGGTCATCGTCGACCCGAAGTGCCAGGGGCGCCGCATCGGCTACAGGCTCCTGCAGGCGCTGCTGGCGGAGCTTGGCGACCGCAGCGTGCTGCTGCACGCGACGGCTGAGGGACGCGGGCTGTACGAGCGGCTGGGTTTCGTGCGTACCGGCGAAGTCCGGCAGCACCAGGGCCAGGCCCAGTCGGCACCGCTGGTCGCGCTCGACCCCGGCTGGCGGCTGCGTCCGGCCGACAATGCCGACGTGGCCGTGCTGGTTGAGCTCGACGCCGCCGCGCGCGGCATGCCGCGCGAAGCGCTGATGCGCGAGCTGCTGGCCGCGTCGGACACCGTCGTGCTGGATCACGAAGGCGTGCGTCGTGGCTTTGCGATGCTGCGTCGCTTCGGCCGCGGGCTGATCATCGGCCCCGTCGTCGCGCCGGACGCGCGTGGTGCCAAGGCGCTGATCGCCCATCTCGTTGGCGTCAGCGCGGGCAAGTTCGTGCGCATCGACATCGATTTCGATAGCGGCCTGACCGAGTGGCTCGAGAGCCTGGGCCTGATGCGCGTCGACGGCCCCACTGAGATGGTGCGTGGCCCGGCGCCGGCGCCGGTGCCGGGCGTGCGGCGCTTCGCGCTGGTGACGCAGGCGCTGGGCTGAAGCCACGCGCGCGTGCTGCGGCCCGCGCCAATTCACGATTTCGTCCCGTGCCGCGGGGCGACAAGCACAGATCATTCTGCGCGTCCCTACCTACACTTTTTCGCAGGTTCAAGGCATCAGGAAAGGCCCATCGTGTCCATCGTCTTCCGACCCAAGTACATCAGCTTCGACTGCTACGGCACGTTGATCTATTTCCAGATGGCGCCGTGGGCGCGCCGGCTGTTCGCCGACCGCATCGCGCCGGAGCAGATGGATGCCTTCTGCGCGGACTTCTCCGCCTACCGACTCGACGAGGTGCTGGGTGACTGGAAGCCCTACTACGACGTGGTCTACAACGCGCTGCTGCGCACGGCCAACAAGTGGCGCGTGCCCTTCCGCGAGGCGGACGTTGCCGAGATCTACGCGGCCGTGCCGACCTGGGGACCTCACCCCGACACCGTCGCCGGCCTGAGCAAGATCGCCGGCAAGATCCCGCTCGTGATCCTGTCGAACGCCATGGACCACCAGCTGGTGCACAACGTCACCAAGCTGGAAGTGCCCTTCCACCGCGTCTACTCCGCCCAGCAGGCCAAGGCCTACAAGCCTCGGCTGCGCGCCTTCGAATACATGGTGCAGCAGCTGGACGCCAAGCCCGAGGATTTCCTGCACGTGTCCTCGAGCATGCGCTACGACCTGATGTCGGCGCGTGACATGGGCATCAAGGACAAGGCCTTCGTCAACCGTGGCCACGAGCCCGGCGCGCCGGGCTACGAGTACGCCGAGATTTCTAACATCGGCGGCCTCGCCGGCCTGGTGGGGCTCTGAGCTTCGGCGGCGCCAGTCGCGTCGCCTTTGCAGTAACTGGCCTATGAATACCTCGAAGCCCAGGCCATCGTTGGCCACTGACTGATGGCGCTGCTACTGCTCTCCACGGCGGAGCGCGGCGAGGTCTGGCCGCGCGTGTTCGCCGAAGCGGGAGAGTCCATCGTCGTCGGCGAGGCGTCGGTGGCCGACCCCGCCGCCATCGCCCACATCGCCTGCTGGGTGCCGCCGCAGGATCTGTCGGCCTACACCGGACTCAAGACCGTCATTTCCGTCGGCGCTGGCGTCGACCACCTGCCGCCGCTGCCGGCCGGCGTCGCGCTGTCGCGCACGATCGCGCCGGGCATCGAGACCATGGTGCGCGACTGGGTCGTGATGGCGACGCTGATGGCACACCGGGACATGCCCACCTACCTGGCGCAGGCCCGCAATCGCTTGTGGAAGGCGGGCAGAGTCATGCCAGCCAGTGCTCGTACGGTCGGCATCCTGGGCATGGGTCGGATCGGACGGCTGGCCGCCGCCAGCCTCGGCAGCTTGGGCTTTCACGTGCGCGGCTGGAGCCTGTCGGGAACTCCGGTCGATGGCATCGAGATGTTTGCTGCAACCGAACTCGACGGTTTTCTCGGCGGGACCGACATCCTCGTCTGCCTGCTGCCGCTCACCGGGTCCACGCGCGGCATCCTCGGCGAGGCTTTGTTCGCGAAGCTGCCGCACGGCGCGCGCCTGGTGCATGCCGGTCGTGGCGCGCACCTCGACATGGCGGCGCTGTCGCGTGGGCTCGACGCAGGCCAACTCGCATCAGCCATCCTCGACGTGACCGATCCGGAGCCGCTTCCCACGGAGCACCCGCTCTGGAGCGATCCGCGCGTGATCGTCACGCCGCACGTCGCCGCGCAGACGGACGCCCGCGAAGGGGCGTTGCACGCACTGGCCGTGATCCGCGCGGTACGTGAAGGCCTGCCTATCCCTGGCCTCGTCGCGCGCGAGCGCGGCTACTGAGCTTCCCCAGACCTGCTCGGCGTTCGCTTGACCGCCGCAGGTTCTGCCGCGAAGGCCCGAACAACGCGGCTTCATCGCTGCCGCCGGGGTGGCTTTCAGCACCACTCGCCATGACGTCGCACCTAAGCTGACCTCGTGTCCACGAATCTTGTTTCGCACGTCATGCAGCACACCGCCAACCCCAATCTCGACCAACTCCTCGCGCTGGACCGTGGACATCTGATCCATCCGGTCGCGCCCTGGCGCAAGCATGAACAGCGCGGCGCCACGGTGCTTGAATCGGGGCAAGGCGCCTGGCTGCGCGATGCCAGCGGCCACGAGCTGCTGGACGCCTTCGCGGGGCTGTGGTGCGTCAACGTCGGCTACGGCCACGAGAGCATCGTGGCGGCGGCAGCCGAGCAGATGCGCAAGCTCCCCTATGCGACCGGCTACTTCCACTTCGGCAGCGAGCCGGCCATCCGCCTCGCGGCCAAGCTGGTCGAGATCACGCCGGCCTCGCTGACCCGTGTCTACCTGACGCTGGGCGGCTCGGAGGCGGTCGACGCGGCGATCCGCCTGATCACGCAGTATTACAACAACACCGGCCGGCCGGCGAAGAAGCACTTCATCGCGCTGCAGCGCGGCTATCACGGCTCCTCGTCAACGGGGGCGGGCCTGACGGCGCTGCCACTGTTCCACCGCGGCTTCGACCTGCCGCTGCCGACGCAGCACTACATCCCCTCACCCTATCCCTACCGCCACGCGAACGGCGGCGACGACCAGGCGCTCATCGCGGCCTCCGTGGCCGCGCTGCGCGCCAAGGTTGCCGAGCTGGGCGCCGAGCATGTGGCCGCCTTCTTCTGCGAGCCCATCCAGGGCTCCGGCGGCGTCATCGTGCCGCCCAAAGGCTGGCTGAAGGCGATGCGCGAGGCGGCGCGCGAACTCGACATCCTTTTCGTCGTCGACGAGGTCATCACCGGCTTCGGCCGCACCGGGCCGATGTTCGCCTGCGAGGCCGAAGGGGTAGAGCCTGACCTGATGACGCTGGCCAAGGGCCTCACGGCGGGCTATGCGCCGATGGGGGCGATGCTGATGTCCGAGCAGGTCTATGCCGGCATTGCCGACGGTGCACCGGCCGGTGCGGCCATCGGCCACGGTGCCACCTATTCGGCCCACCCGGTCAGCGCCGCGGTGGCGCTGGAGGTGCTGCGCTTGTACGAGGAGGGTGGCATCCTCGCCAACGGCCAGAAGGTCGCGCCGCATTTCGCGGCGGTGCTGGACGGCCTGGCCGACCACCCGCTGGTGGGCGACGTGCGCTACCGCGGCCTGCTCGGCGCGCTGGAACTGGTCAGCGACAAGGCGACCAAGCGCGGCTTCGATGCCGGCCTGGGCCTCGCCGACCGGCTGTTCGACACGGGCTATCGCAACGGGCTGGTTTTCCGCTCCTTCGGCGACCACATCCTCGGCTTCGCGCCGGCTCTGTGTTTCAGCGAGGACGAGTTCGCGCAGATGGGCCAGCGCCTCAGGAAAACGCTCGACGAGGTGTTGGCTGCACCCGACGTGCGCGCCGCACTCAAGTGACACCGGTCCGCGGAGAATCGAAGCTCCAACGTTTTTGAAGCAGAACATCGTGGTAGCACCCCTCAAGCTTGACCGTCTCGACCTGCGCATCCTCAGCCAGCTGCAGAAGAACGGGCGCATCACGAATGTCGACCTGGCCGACGCCGTAGGCCTGTCGCCCAGCCCCTGCCTGATCCGCGTCAAGCGCCTGGAGCAGGCCGGCTACATCTCCGGCTACGGCGCACAGTTGCGGCTCGAGAAGCTGGGCGACACGCTGACCGTCTTCACCGAGGTCACGCTGTCCGACCACCACCGCGAGGACTTCGCTCGCTTCGAGGCCGCGATCCGCGAGGTCGACGAGATCCTCGAATGCCATCTGGTCAGCGGCGGTTACGACTATCTGCTGCGCTTCATGACGCGTGGTGTCAACCACTACCAGTCCATCATTGAAGGCCTGCTCGAACGCAACATCGGCATCGAGAAGTACTTCAGCTTCATCGTCATCAAGTCGCCGTTCATCAAGACCCACTACCCGATCGAGCGGCTGTTCCCGCAGGAGTCCTGAGCCGCCGGTCAACGTGCTTTTCCCGGGCCGGTATTCGAAGCTTCCTCCTTCCGGCCGTCGCGGAAACGGCAGATTCATTTCCGTGTTCTGGCCAACACTTCCGATGCTCATTGGATTTCCGAGCCCCCTCTTTTAGGAGCATCGATGTGAAGGCATTCGGCAAGGTTTTGACTTCGGCGGCACTCGCGGCCGGCTTTCTTTTCTCCGCTGGCGCGCAAGCCCACGGCTTCTGGTTCGCGCAGCGTGCCAACTCGCTCGCGATGGTCTTTGGCGTCGGCGCCGACGATCTGGACGTTGTGAAGCGTCTGCCCAAGATCACCAAGTTCGGTGCCTACGACGAAGACGGTCAGGAGGTGCCGACCAAGCTCGTCACCAACGGCGCGCTCGTCACGGTCGACATCGACAGCCAACCCGCTTTCGTCGCCGCCGTCATGGACTATGGCATCTGGAGCAAGACGCCCGATGGCAAGTGGCATAACAAGGGCAAGGACGAGGTGCCCGGCACCGTCATCAGCGAAAGAAACTACAAGTACGGCGTGCACCTGCGGCGCGAGCTGACTGGGCCCGTGCCCCTGCTGCCTGGGCAGACGCTGCAGATCGTGCCGGTGAAGACACCGATGCCCGTGAAGGCAGGTCAGCCCTTGAAGTTGCGCGTGCTCTACAACGGCAAGCCCGCGGCCGGCGCGCGCGTGCTGTCCGACTGGGTGAACGATCCGGACGAGAAGGGAGCCAAGACCGGCAAGGATGGCACCGTCACGATCAAGGTGCGCAACCAGGGTCTCAACGTCGTCGTCGCGGTTTTCAAGTCACCGGCCGAGGACTCCGCGAAGACCAATGACACCGAGAACCTGGCGTCGCTGTCCTTCGTCCTCGCCCATGAACCCGAATGACGTTGACGCGTCCCGTCCAAGAGGTGCTTCCATGAAGAAACTGTCTACTCTCCTCCTGCTCGCCACGGCACTGACTGCCGGTACCGCCTGGGCCCACGGCGATGGCGTCGCGCGGCACGGCGGCATCGTGCAGATGTCGGGCGAGATCAAGTTCGAGCTCGTCGCGAAGGGCGACGCGGCTGAGCTCTATCTCGACGACCACGGCGAGACGATGCCGACCGCCAAGCTCACGGGCAAGCTCTCGGTGCTGAGCGGCGCCACCAAGTCCGAAGCCAAGCTAGAACCCGCGGGCGACAAGCTCGTCGCCAAGGGCGTGAAGCTCGTGAAGGGCGACAAGGTGGTCGCCATCGTGACCATGGAAGACAAGCAGAACAGCAGTGCGCGCTTCGTGATCAAGTGACGGAATATGCGGGCCGAGCGCCGGGCCGCTCCCTAGCCGGCCCGCCTTAGGCGATGTGCTTGCCGGTCGATCCGGCAAGCATCGCCGTCCCCTTGCGGGCTGAGGCTGGACACATTGCGTCCAGTGGACGCGATGTGCCTGCCGAAGAGCTGCGGCACTGGCCGCAGCGCGGTCTGCAAGACCGGCCAAGGTACTCCTTGGACGAGGGGTTTCAGAAGTCGGACACTTTGCCCCACTGAGAATTGGCGAAGCGAGCCAACCGGTACTGGGCAATCTCGGCGATCGGCGGGCGGCCGAGCAGGATGTCGGCCACCAGATGGCCGGCGCCGGGGCCGATGCCGAAGCCATGGCCTGAGAAGCCAGCGGCCAGCAGCAAGCCCGGCACGCCGATGTCGCCGTCGATGACTGGCACGCCGTCCGGCGTCGAGTCGATATAACCCGCCCACTCCGCCTGCACGGGCACGTTGCCCAACTCGGGCAGCAGCTCGCGGGCACGCCGCAGCGTCATGTCGAGTGTGCCGCGCGCCGGCTTTGGGTCGAGCACGCGGACCGCCTCCATCGGCGTGGGCCGGTCCATTGCCCACCGGCTGCGGGTCTCGAAGCCGGCGCGCCAGGCTTGCAGACCACCCGGCGACAGCATCCGCCAGCGCTTGGCGAACATCGGCACGAAGTGCTTCGCGCCATGGATCATGCCCGGCGTGGGGTCCACCTTGCCGAAGCCGGAAATCGCCAGCGTGTAGCCACCGTCGCTGCGCCTCGTCACGGACGCGCCTGCCGTGTGCAGCGCCGCGGGCAGCCCCTTGGCACCGGGTGCGACCGCCAGGATGGAGCTGCGGATGGCGGCTTGCGGGAAGCCGATGCCGAGCTGATGAAGGAAGCTCGCCGCCCAGGCGCCGCCGGCCAGCACGACCTGGCGCGTGCGGATGACGCCGCGTTCGGTGATGACGCCGCTGACCGCGCCGGCTTCGCGCTCGATGCCACGCGCGGCGCAGCCTTGCACGACGCTGCCGCCATGCTTGAGCACACCCTGCGCAATCATCGGCGCCGCCCGTGAGGGATCGGCGATGCCGTCGGTCGGAGACCAGACACCGCCCTTCCAGGCCTTGCCCGTCGCGGCACCGCGCTGCGCGGCCTCCGCGGCGTTCAGCATGCGGGTGTCGATGCCGACGCCGCGGGCGAATCTGCCCCAGGCTGCCCAGGTGTCGAGTTCCTTGTCGTCGTTGGACAGATAGAGCAGGCCGCAGCGCGAGAAGCCCATGTCGTCGCCAATGTCGGCGGCCATGTCCTCCCACAGCGCGAGGCTAAGGGTGGACAGCGGCAGTTCGCGGGCGTCACGGTTTTGCTGGCGGCACCAGCCCCAGTTGCGGCTCGACTGCTCTGCACCGACGCGGCCCTTTTCCAGCAGCACGACGCGCTGGCCGGCACGCGCCAGCCAGTAGGCAGCGCTGACGCCCACTATGCCTGCGCCGATGACGACGCAGTCGGCGCTGGCGGGCAGGGTGTCGGGTGTTGCGATGGACTTGAGAGGTGCGGGCATCGGTTCGTCGGTTTATAGGTGCCGGGGCGCCTGCAATCGTTGGAGCCGCCGCAGTGCCGATTCAGTCTAGGAGTAAACCCGCGGCATAGGGCTGCGCATCGCGCGCCACGAACGACATTCCCGACTCTGGAGACGGGGCTGCGCCGCAGGATGTGCCGCTGGCTTTAGGCCCTGTCTGGTGCAGGCGCGCACCAAGGCCCGCGCTTCACGCACCAGCTTTCGGCATGCAGCAGACTGTGCTGCGGCCGGGCTGGCAACGACAGGAGATTGCGCGCACAGGGCCGCAAACGACAGGTGGCGCGCAGGGCAACTTACATAATTACTTCATGAACCGCCCGGTCGTCATTGCCGCTCTGCTGATGTCGATACTGCTGCAAGCAGTCTCGCTGGGCGGCCATTGGTTCGGCATGGCGAACTCGGCCGAAGCCCAGCACGCGATCCTGCATTGGATTGGCCTTTCGCACCACCACGACCATCAAGTCACCGAGGCCTCCGCCGATGACGACAGTGGCTTCGAGGCCTTTGCCGCCGAACTGGCTTCGGCCACGCTGAAGCCCCACCAGAGTTACCACCAAGATCATTCGGTGGACTCCAACCATCACATGAGCCAGGACGCCTGCGTCAGCGCCATGGGGCCTATCCCTGCCGGCCTGGGCAGCACGCTCATGTCCGCACGCAGCCCACGGCCACTCGCGCTGTCCGAGGCCGAGCCCGCCGACCCCTTCCTCGCCGGCCTGCGGCGACCGCCCAAACACCTCGCCTGATTCCGAGCGGGGCTCCCGCGCCGGTGCCGCAAGGCACGCGCGTCGCGGCGAGCGTTGTCCATGCAGCAGCCAGATCCCCTGTGCGCCAGCGGCGCGCGGCCGGATCGCGGCGGCTCGAGATCGGTAGGAAGAACTTGAAACCCATCCACAGGATCAGCACTCGCGCCATCATGGCGACGGTCGCGTGCTGTGCGGCACTGCTCGGCCCAGTGCCGGCAGTGGCGGCGCAGGTGACGATCGCCCAGGCCGTTGACGCGGCCTGGCAGCGCACCCAGGCCGGCGCCACGGCACAGGCCCAGCAGTTGCGCGCCGACGCAGAGCGCAAGGCCGCGGCCAGCTATCTGGCCGCATCGCCCGCGCTGTCGTTGTCGCAGCGCAGCGACCGTTGGCAGCGCAACCAAGGCGTGCAGGAAAACGAAGTCGGCATCGCGCTGCCGCTGTGGCTGCCCGGGCAGCGCAGCGCGCGCCAGGCCGCCGCTGAAAGCGAATCCAGCCTCGCCGCACAAGGCGCCCAAGTGGCCAGGCTGCGCCTGGCCGGGCAACTGCGCGATCTGGCCTGGAGCCTTGCCGGGCTGCGTGCCGAAGCGGCCAACGCCCGCGCACAGCAGACTTATCTGCAGGCGCTTGCCAGCGATGTGGACCGGCGCGTCAAGGCCGGTGACCTGGCTCGCAGCGACGCGCTGGCGGCGCAGGGCGAGAGTCTGGCCGCGGGTGCCGAGCTCAGCGCAGCCGAGCAGCGCTTCCTGGCTGAGCGCCAGCGCTGGACGGCGCTGACGGGGCTCGATGCCGACATCGATGCGGCCGAAGGCACCACGCCCACCGACGCTGACCCGCTCGACCAGGACCGTCATCCAGTGCTGGCTCAGCAGGCGTTGGCGGTGGATGTGGCGCGGCGCCAGCTCGAGGTTTCGCGGCGCGACGCCGCCGAGGCCCCCGAGCTGAGCGTGGGCTACCGCAGCGAGCGGGACGCCCGAGGCCAGCCCAGCCAGGGCAGCATGGTGCTGGCCTTGCGTGTGCCTTTCGGTACTGCCGTGCGCAACGAGCCGCTGCGGGCCGCCGCGCAAGGCGCGCTCGACCAGGCCCTGGCCGAGCAGAGCCGCACGCGGCTGGAACTCGCCGCCGAGCTGGCCATCGCTCGTGACGCACAGCAGGCCGCCGACCGCCAGGCCGCGCTTCAGCGAGAGCGTTCGGGTCTGCTGCGCCAGCGTGCCGCGCTGCTCGACAAATCATTCCGTGCCGGCGAGACCGCGCTGCCCGAGTTGCTGCTGGCCGTCCAGGCCGCCGCTCAGGCTGATGCCGCACTCGCCCGCCAACAGGCTGCGCAGGGCAATGCCCGCGCGCGGCTTCTCCAAGCTTCAGGTGTCCTGCCATGAACCCTTTCTCTTTCAAGAGCCGCCTGGCGCTGGCTGCTGGCTTGTGCCTGCTGCCGCTGAGCTTGGCCCTCGCATCGCCCGGTGCCCATGGCCCGAACGGCGAGCATCTCGACGGTCCGGCCGCAGTGGCCGCCAGTTCCGGTCTGCCGCGCATCGAAGCGCATTCGGAGCAGTTCGAGATCGTCGGCCGCCTTGAGGCCGCTGGCCTGGTTCTCTATGTCAGCCGTTATGAAACCAACGAGGCCGTGCTCGGCGGCCAACTCGACGTCGAGCTCGGCAATCTGAAGGCGCGCGCTGCCTATCAAGCCGAGCCGGGTAGCTACCGATTGAGCGACAAGAAGCTCATCGACGCGCTGCATCAGGCCGGAAACCACTCACTGGTCTTCACCGTGACCTCAGGCGCCGACAGCGACCTGCTCGACGGCACATTGGCCGTCGCCGCGCACGCCGATGACGCCCATCCTGACAGCACCCACATCGGGCTGCGCGGCGGCGTTGCCGTCGCCGCCGGGAGCGGCTTGTTGGTCCTGGCCGCGGTGCTGCTGCGCCGCCGTCGCAACGCGAATGGAGCTGCACGATGAAGACGACACTTGGCCTGCTGTCGCTGGGTCTCTTGATCGGCGCGGCTCAAGCCTCGCCGGGCGCCCACGGCCCCAATGGCGAACATCTCGACGGGCCGGCGGTTGCCAAGGTCGATGGCCTGGCTCGATTGCCGGACGGCAGCGTGCAGGTGCCCGTGCCGGCCCAGCGCCGCATGGGCCTGCTGACGCGCATGGTGCCGCTGACCGACGCGCCGGCCGCGCTGCAACTGCCCGCCCGCGTCGTCATCGACCCCAATGCCAGCGGCCGCGTGCAGACCGTACAGGGTGGGCGCATCGAGGCCGGCCCCAAGGGCCTGCCGGTGGCCGGCCAGGCGGTGCGCCGCGGCGACGTGCTGGCCTATGTGCGTTTCCACGCCGAGCCGTTTGCGCAGGCGAACCAGCGGTCCTCTCTGAGCGAGCTGCGCAGCAACCGCGCCACCGCGGCGCAGCGCGTGCAGCGCCTGCGCTCGCTGGAGGGCAGCGTGCCGCGCAAGGAGATCGAGGCGGCCGAAGCCGAGCTCGCCAGCTTGACGGCGCGCGAACGCGACGTCGGCGCCAGCCTGCAGGCACGGGAGGCGCTGCTGGCACCCGTCGACGGCGTCATTGCCAGCACGGCCGCGCTGGCTGGCCAGGTCGTCGAGCCGCGCGACGTGCTGTTCGAGGTGGTGGACCCAGCGCGCGTGCTCGTCGAGGCCAGCACCGCGGACCCGGGTGTTGCCCGGCGCATCGTCGGCGCCAAGCTGCAAGAACAGGCCGGCGTGAAGCTGAGCCTGGCCGGCGCCGGCCGGGTGCTGCGAGACGGCCTTCTGCCGTTGACGTTCAGGGCCCAGGCGGAAAAGGGCGGCGCGCTGCCACTGGCCATCGGCCAGACGCTGGGCGTCATCGTCACGCTGGACACGCAGCTCAAGGGCTTTGTGCTGCCGGCCCAGGCCGTCGTGCGCAACCCGGCTAACGAGCCAATCGTGTGGATCAAATCCGGCGCCGAGCGCTACATCCCGCAGCCGGTGCAGTACCGGCCGCTGGACAGCAACTCGGTCGTCGTGACCCAGGGCCTGGGCGAGGCGAACCGCGTCGTGGTGCAGGGCGCATCGCTGATCGCGCAGATCCGCTGAACGGACGGGCGACATCATGTTCAACTGGATCGTCCGCTACAGCCTCCACAACCGGCTCTTCGTGCTGGCCTTTGCGGCCATGCTGATGGTGTACGGCGCCATCACCGCCTGGCGCACGCCGGTCGACGTCTTCCCGGATCTCAACAAGCCGCTGATCACCATCCTCACCGAGGCCGGCGGCATGGCGCCGGAGGAGGTCGAGCAACTGGTGACGGTGCCCATCGAGACCGCGCTCAACGGCATGCCTGGCGTGACCCGCGTGCGCTCGACCTCCGGCGTGGGCCTGGCCATCCACTACGCCGAGTTCGACTGGGGCACCGACGTCTACCGCAACCGCCAGATCGTCGCTGAACGCCTGGCCCTGGTGCGCGAGCAACTGCCTGCCGGCATCACGCCGGTCATGGGGCCGGTGTCCTCGATCATGGGTGAGGTCATGCTGATCGCCCTGCCGCTGAAGGCGGGCGACGCCCGGGCAGCCACGCCCATGCAGGTGCGCGAGTACGCCGACTTCGTGCTGCGGCCGCGGCTGCTGTCCATCGTCGGCGTGTCGCAGGTCATCCCGATTGGCGGCGAGGTGCGCACGCTGCGCGTCGAGCCCGACACGGTGCGCATGGCCCAGGCCGGTGTGTCGCTGACACAGGTCCAGGCGGCGTTGAGCGGCTTCGCGAACAACGCCGGCGGCGGTTTCATCGACCTGAACAGCCGCGAATACCTGATCCGCCACATGGCGCGCACCAACCGCATCGAGGACCTGCAGGGCATCGCCGTGGCCTGGAAGGACGGCCGCGCCATCCTGCTGGACCAGGTGGCCTCGGTGCGCATTGCGCCTGCGATGAAGCGCGGCGATGCCGGCTACAACGGTGTGCCCGCCGTCATCGTCAGCGTGCAGAAGCAGCCCGGCGCGGACACGGTGCGCCTGACGGGCCAGATCGAGACCGCCCTCAAGGAACTGCAAGCCGGCATGCCGGCCGGCGTGGCGGCACCCAAGGTGCTGTTCCGCCAGGCCGATTTCATCGAGGCCTCGATCGGCAACGTCACCGAGGCGTTGCGCGACGGCGCCATCATGGTGGCCATCGTCTTGTTCGCCTTCCTGCTGTCGGCACGCACGACGCTGATCTCGCTGACGGCCATCCCGCTGTCGTTGGCCGTGACGGCGCTGGTGTTCGAGCTGCTGGGGCAGTCGATCAATGTGATGACGCTGGGCGGCATCGCGATCGCAATCGGCGAGCTGGTGGACGACGCCGTGGTCGACGTCGAGAACATCCTGCGCCGCCTCAAGCAGAACCGCGCGGCGGGCAACCCGCTGCCGGTGCGCGAGGTCGTGCGCCAAGCCAGCGTGGAGGTCCGCTCGGGCATCGTCTACGCAACGACCATCGTCGTGCTGGTGTTCGTGCCGCTGTTTGCGCTGCCCGGCATCGAGGGACGGCTGTTCTCGCCGCTGGGCATCGCCTATATCGCGTCCGTTCTGGCCTCGATGGCCGTGTCCATGACGCTGACGCCGGTGCTGTGTGCATGGCTGCTGCCACGCATGAAGCGGCTGGATCACGAAGACAGCCCCCTCGTGCGCTGGTTGAAGACGCGCGACGCGAAGCTGCTGGCCTGGTCCTTCCCGCGCGCTCGGATGCTGGTCGGCCTCGCTGCCGTTGCCGTGCTCGTGGCTGCGGCCAGCGTGCCCCTCATGCCGCGCGCCTTCCTGCCGGCCTTCAACGAAGGATCGCTCGTGCTGGGCATGATGTTCAATCCGGGCACGTCGCTGGATGAGGCCAATCGCCTCGGCCGCCTGGCCGAGCAGTTGATCCGCGAAGTGCCCGAGGTGACACAGGTCGGTCGCCGCACAGGCCGGGCCGAGCTCGACGAGCATGCCGAGGGCGTGCATGCCTCCGAGATCGACGTCGACCTCAAGAAGAGCGAGCGTGGCCGCGAGGCTGTGATGGCCGCCATCCGCGAGAAGCTCGCGGTGCTACCGGCCCAGGTGGCCATCGGCCAGCCCATTTCGCACAGGTTGGACCACCTGCTGTCTGGCGTGCGGGCGCAGATCGCGCTGAAGATCTTCGGCGACGACATCGACACGCTGCGCGGCCTGGCCGAACAGATGCGCGGCAAGCTCAGCCAGGTGCCGGGCCTCGTGGACCTGACCGTCGAGAAGCAGGTGCTGATCCCGCAGATCACCGTGCGGCTGGACCAGCGCAAGGCGGCCCAGGCCGGCCTGTCGCCGGGGGAGGCCATGCGCACGCTGCAGACGCTGACTGACGGGGCCCATGGCGCCGAGATCGTCGACGGCCAGCGCCGCTACGACCTGGTGCTGCGCCTGCCGGACGGCCAGCGCAGCCCGCAGGACCTGGCCCGCACGCTGATCGACACGCCAGCCGGGCGGCTGCCGGTGTCGTCCATTGCGACGGTCGAGGAGAGCGATGGCCCCAACCAGATCGGCCGCGAGAACAGCCGCCGCCGCATCGTCGTCTACGCCAACACCGACGGGCGCGACATGAGCAAGGTCATCGCCGACATCCGCAAGGTCATCGGTGAGACCCGGTTGCCGGAGGGCAATTTCATCAGCCTCGAGGGTCAATTCCAGGCGCAGGAGCAGGCGACGCGGCTGATCGTCGTGCTCTCGCTGTTGTCGCTGACGATGGTCTTCCTGGTGCTCTATTCGCGCTACCGCTCGGCGGTGCTGGCGGGCGTCATCATGGCCAACATCCCGCTGGCGCTGATCGGCAGCGTCGTGGCGATGTGGCTGGCCGGCGTGACGCTGTCGGTGGCGTCGATGGTGGGTTTCATCACGCTGGCCGGCATCGCCACGCGCAACGGCATCCTGAAGGTCAGCCACTACATCAACCTGTGCCGCTTCGAGAACGAGAGTTTCGGCCAGGACATGATCGTGCGCGGCTCGCTGGAGCGGCTGACTCCGGTGCTGATGACGGCCCTGGTTGCTGCCTTCGCGCTGACGCCGCTGCTGCTGGCGGGCGACACGCCGGGCAAGGAGATCCTGCACCCGGTGGCCGTCGTCATTTTCGGCGGGCTGATCAGTTCGACGCTGCTCGACACGCTGCTGACGCCGGTCGTGTTCTGGCTGGTCGGCGAGCGTGCGACACAGCGCCTGATTGACGAGCAGCAGGACGTCGAGTCCGAGGCGCACCAACTTCCGGTCCGAGAGGCCTTCTGATGCACGCAATTCAGAGACAACTGAGCCCGTGGGTCATCGCCACGGCTGCGCTGGGGACGGCTCCGGCGGCCTTCGCGCACGGCGACAGCGCGCCCAGGCACGGCGGCGTCGTGCAGTCAGCCAACGACCTCAGCTTCGAGCTCGTGGCCAGGGGTGACGAGGCCACGCTCTACATCGTGGACCACGACAAGCCTCTCCCCACGGCCGGCTTCGGCGGCAAGCTCAGCGTGCTGCTGGCGGGCGTCAAGTCGGACGCACCGCTGAAGGCGACCGCCGACACGCTGGTGGCCACCGGTCTCAGGTTCGCTCCGGGCGCCAAGGTTGTCGCGGTGGTCACGACGCCGCAGAACCAGACCCTCGCCGTGCGCTTCACGCTGCGCTGACGGCACCGCTTTCTTTCACCTCTCGCTTTTCCACCCCGATCTTTACCAGGAGTTTTCGCGATGTCTCACAAGTGCATTCCCCGCGCCGCGATCCCCGCGGCTGTCCTCATGGTGTGCAGCCCGGCCTTGTGGGCCGCGGATGGCGATGCGACGTCGGCGACGGATGCCGCCAACAAGCTCGACATCGTCAAGGTGCAGGGCGCCAGGCAGCCCTACAAGACGCTGTCCGCCACCGGCGCGATGAAGACCGACACGCCGGTGCGCGACATGGCGCAGAGCGTGCGCGTGCTGTCCGCCGATATCCTGGACGACGCCGGCATCACCAAGCTGGCCGATGCGCTGGAGCTCAGCAGCGGCATCGCCAAGCAGAGCAACTTCGGCGGCGTGTGGGACAGCTACGCGATGCGTGGCTTCACCGGCGACCCGAACTTCGGCTCCGACTACATGGTCAACGGCTTCAACTACAGCCGCGGCTACAACGGTGTGCGCGATTCGGCCAACACGGCCTCGGTCGAGGTGCTGAAGGGCCCGGCCTCGGCGCTGTACGGCCGCGGCGAGCCTGGCGGCACGGTCAACATGACGACCAAGAAGCCGCTGTTCGTGCCCGAGTACACGCTGGGGCTGTCGGGTGGCAGCTACTCGACCTACCGCCAGACGGCCGACCTGACCGGCCCCATCTCCGACGCCATCGCCTACCGCCTCAACGCCGCGCACGAAAAGGGCGACAGCTACCGTGACCATGTGAACTTCGAGCGCACGCTGGTGTCGCCGTCCTTCCTGTGGATGCTGGGTGAGGACACCACCATCTCCTATGAGCTGGAGTATTCCAAGCAGGAAGCCACCTTCGACCGCGGCGTCGTCGCCATCAACGGCCAGCTCGGCGTCGTGCCGCGCTCGCGCTTCCTGGGCGAGCCGGGCGACGGCCCTCACGTCACCAAGACCACCGGCAACCAGCTTTTCGTGCAGCACTACTTCAACGACGACTGGTCCATCCAGACCGGCTTCAGCTACCGCGAAAGCTCGATCCAGGGCATCTCGACCGAGGTCTCCGTGCTGGGCAACGGCTACACCTTCCTGCGACCTGATGGCCGCTCCGTGGTGCGCCAGCGCCGCTCGCGCGACAACTCGGCCATCGACGTGTCGGGCCGCTTCGAATTGCTGGGCAAGGTGCGCGGCGCGGGCCTGCAGCACAACCTGCTGTTCGGCGTGGACGGCTACAACTTCACCGACGACCGCCTGCAGTTCCGCGTCCGGCGGCTGGCTAGCCAGGACATCGACCTCTACAACCCCGTCTATGGCAACCCGCCGCCGGCCTTTCCGGCCGTACCGCTGACCGCCACGCACGAGGAGCAGCGCTCCAAGTCGGTCTACGCGCAGGACCAGATCGACCTGTCCGCGCAGTGGAAGCTGCTGCTGGGCGTGCGCTACGACAAATACGACCAGTCGGTGCTGGATCACAACAGCGGCGCACTCGTGGGGCAGTCGCTGAGCGCCACTTCGCCGCGCGCCGGCCTGGTCTACCAGCCGAGCAAGACGGTGTCGCTGTATGCCACCGCGTCCAAGAGCTTCCGCCCGAACAGCGGCATCAGCTTCGAGAAGCAGCCCTTCCCGGCCGAGAAGGGCAAGTCGGGCGAGGTCGGCGCCAAGTACGACTCCGCCGACGGCAAGATCAGCAGCACGCTGGCGATCTACAAGATCTCCAAGAACAACGTGCTGACTCCCGACCCAAGGGACCCGAACAATGCCTCCATCCCCGCCGGCGAGGTGCAGAGCAAGGGCATCGAGTTCGACCTGGGCGGCGAGATCGCGGCAGGCCTGCGCCTGTCGGCGGCCTATGCGTTCACGGACGCGAAGGTGACCCAGGACAACGCCGCGGCGACCGGCGTCAGCCTGGTCGGCCGCCAGTTGCCCAACGTGCCGCGCCACAGCGCCAACCTGTTGCTGGTGCAGTCCTTCAAGCTGGGCGGCAACGCCGCGACGGCGGGCGCGGGCCTGAACTACGTCGGCGAGCGCGAGGGCTCCGTGGCGCCGGTGGCGCAGGTCGACCTCTTCAAGCTGCCGGCCTACACGACGGTCAAGCTGATCGGCAGCTACGCCATCGGCAAGGCGTGGAAGTTCTCGCTCGATGTCGACAACGTCTTCGACAAGACCTTCTACAGCAGCTCCTACGCACAGTGGTGGGTGTACCCCGGCAACGGCCGCAAGTTCACGCTGTCGGGCCAGTACAAGTTCTGAGCTGCCTGAGCGGGCCGGGCCATGAAGTCCATGATGCGCTTTCATCGCTGGGTCGGCCGGGGGCTTGCCGCCTTTCTGTTGGTCGCCGCGCTGACGGGGGCCGGCATGCAATGGCTGCAGCCGCTGCCCGATGCGGCGTCGATGGTGGCCCCGGCCGCGCCCTCTGTCGAGGCGCAGGCCGCCGCGCTGGATCGAGGCTTGGCAACTCTGCAGGCTACGCGGCCAGACCTGCAATGGCAGTTGGTGCAACTGGGCAGGCCCACGTTGCAGGCCGAACTCGACGACGCACAGGGCAAACGTTGGCGGGCGCAACTTTCAGGTTTGGACGGCCGTCTGCTGACCCTGGATCGCGAGGACACGCTGCTCGGCCCCTGGTTGGAGCGGCTGCATCTTTGGAGATGGCTGGGGGCTGCCGGTTCGTGGCTGACCGGGTTGGTGGCCAGCTTAGCGCTGTGCTCGGTGGCCGTGGGCCTGCGCCTGTGGTGGAGGCTGCGGCGCACCCGCGCGCCGCAACTGCGGCGGCGCTGGCATCGGCGCATCGGCATCGTGGCGCTGCTGCCCCTGGCCCTGCTGTTTGGCACGGCCGCCGCACTGAGCTGGCCGAGTGCCGTGCGCACGCTTATCGTCGCGCTGGGTGGCCAGCCAGCCATGGCACCCCCGGTGGTGACGGCGCGCCCGGACTTGCCGCGGGTCTCGGCCGGCCAGGCCTTGCTCAGTGCCGCTGCGGCCCTGCCAGGGGCCAGGCCGCAGCGCCTGTACCGCCAGGCGCCGGGGCTGCTGCGCCTGCGCTTGCGCGGCGAGGAGTGGCATCCCTACGGGCTCAGCCAGGTCTTCGTGGCCGAGCAAGGCGGCACAGTCCTCGCGGTGCGCGATGGGCGACAGCTGCCGCTGGTCGAGCGCTACGTCAATGTGATCTTTTCCCTGCACGCGGGTGCCGTGCCGTCATGGGGCGGGCCCACAACCGCCCTGCTGATGCGCCTGGCGTGGACCGCACTGGCACTGGCTCTTGCAGCCATGCTGCTGACGGGGCTGCCCTGGCGAAAACGCAAGCTGCCTGTTTGAGGCGTACTTTCTCCCTTTGAAGCGAGTCCATCATGTCCACTTCAACCATTCTGTCCCGTGCTGCGGCGATGCCGCGCCCTGCTGCATCGGTGCAGGGCGAGGTCGCCGCGCACAAGAAGCGCATCACCTCCATCGACGCGCTGCGCGGCTTCGTGATGATCGTGATGATGCTCGACCATGTGCGCGAGCACCTGTACCTGCACCTGAACGTCACCGACCCGATGACCGTGCCCGGTACGCCCACCGACCTGTATTTCTCGCGGTTGGCAGCGCACTTCTGCGCACCGGTGTTCGTGTTCCTGACGGGCCTGTCGGCCTGGCTCTATGCCAACCCGCCGAACGGCGCGCCGCGCAATGTGCGCGAGTTCCTGCTCAAGCGCGGCCTGCTGCTGATAGCGCTGGAGCTGACGGTCGTGAACTTCGCCTGGCAAGGCAAGTATGAAGTGCTCTACCTGCAGGTGATGTGGGCGATCGGCTTCAGCATGGTGGCGCTGGCCTTCCTGTCCGGGCTGCCGCGCTGGCTGCTGGCAACGCTGGGCTTCGTCATTGTCTGCGGCCACAACGCGGTGGCGGGCTATGTCGTGCCGGCGGACAGCCCCTGGTATTCGCTGTGGACGCTGATGCTGCACCGCGGCTGGCTGGTGGCCGATGGGGTAGTGAAGGTCAAGCTCAGTTATCCGGCACTGCCCTGGGTCGGCGTCATCCTGCTCGGCTACACCTTCGCGCCGCTGTTCTCGTCAGTCGTCGACGCGCTGAAGCGCCGCCGCACGCTCATCATTGCCGGTCTGGCCTGCTGGGCTGCGCTGCTGGTGCTGCGTGGCTTCAACATCTACGGCGAGAACGCGCCATGGACGCCGCAGGCGACGACGTTGGAGACGGTGAAGGTGTGGCTGAACTTCACCAAGTACCCGCCGTCTTTGGACTTCCTGCTGATGACACTGGGCGGTGGCATGCTGATGCTGGCGGCGCTGGAGTTCGCCGACAACGGCTTCACCAAGGTCTGCACAACCTTCGGTGGCGCGCCGATGTTCTATTACATCTTTCACCTCTATGTGCTGATGGTCAGCTATCGCATCGCGTTCGCCATCGCCGGCCCCAACCAGGGCACGCGCTTCGGTGTGGATGCCGATTCGTTCTGGATCGTCTGGGTCGTCTGGCTGGCCGTGACGGCGTTGCTCTACTACCCGGTGAAGGCTTACGGCGAGTTCAAGCGGCACACGAGCATCGGCTGGGTGAAGTATTTTTGAGCAGCGGGCTCAATGAGGGAAAGATTTGAAATGGCAACCATGAACGACACCCGCTTCTACATCGACGGTCGATGGATCGATCGCCCCGACGCTCCCCGGATCGCCGTGGTCAATCCCGTGTCGGAGCGCGTTGTCGGCCACGTCGCCGCCGGCTCGGCGGCCGATGTCGATCTGGCCGTGCAGGCCGCCCGCCGCGCCTTCGACGGCTTCTCCCGCAGCCCGGTCGAGGACAGGCTGGCTCTGCTGAGGCGCATCCTGGCGCTGCTGGAGGAGCGCGCCGAGCTGTTCGCGCAGGCCATCGTCGCGGAGATGGGCGCGGCGATCAGCTTCGCACGCGCCTCGCATGTGCCCTTCGGGATTGCCCATGTGCGCGCGCAGATCGAGGTGCTGCAGCGCTATGCGTTCTTGTCGAACGATGGCGGCACGGCCACGGCCAAGGAAGCGATCGGCGTCTGCGCGCTGATCACGCCCTGGAACTGGCCGCTCTATCAGGTCACCGCCAAGGTGGCGCCGGCCATCGCGGCGGGTTGCACCGTCGTGCTGAAGCCCAGCGAGCTGTCGCCCTTCAGCGCGCAGCTGTTCGCGCAGGTGATGCACGATGCCGGCGTGCCGCCGGGCGTCTTCAACCTCGTCGGCGGCACCGGCGAGGTGGTCGGCGCGGCGCTGTCGGCGCATCCGGAGGTCGACATGATCTCGATCACCGGTTCCACGCGCGCCGGCGTGCTGGTCGCGCAGGCCGCCGCCGTAACGGTCAAACGCGTGGTGCAGGAGCTGGGTGGCAAGTCGCCCAACGTATTCCTCGACGATGCCGATTTCGAGCAGGGCATCGTCAAGGGCGTGCTGGCCGGCATGCGCAATGTCGGTCAGTCCTGCAGCGCGCCGACGCGCCTGCTGGTGCCGGCGTCGCGGCTGGCCGAGGCCGAGGCCCTGGCGATCCAGGCCGTGGCCGGCATCCGGGTCGGCGACCCTCACGACGAACAGACGACGATGGGGCCCATTGCCAATGCGGCGCAATTCAAGCGGGTGCAGGAGATGATTGCCGTCGGCATCGACGAGGGCGCCACGCTGATCTGCGGCGGGCCCGGCCGCCCAGAGGGGCTGGAGGAGGGCTTCTTCGTGCGGCCGACCATTTTCTCCAACGTGACGACCGACATGCGCGTGGCTCGCGAGGAGATCTTCGGCCCGGTGCTGGTGATCCTGCCGTACCGCGACGAGGAGGAGGCCATCGCCATCGCCAACGACACCATCTACGGCCTCGGCGCCCATGTGCAATCGGGCGACATCGAGCGTGCCCGGCGTGTGGCCGGCCGCATCCGCGCCGGCCAGGTTCTGATCAACTACCCCGCCTGGAACGCCCACGCGCCTTTCGGCGGCTACAAGCGTTCAGGCAATGGCCGCGAATACGGCGTCCACGGTCTGGAGGAATACCTCGAGACCAAGGCCATCATCGGCTACTAGCGCCCGCTATCGCCAAGGCGCCGGGTTGAGCGCCTGCCGCAGCATGGCGAGGAAGGCCGCGGTCCGTGCGCTGCGGCCATGCCGCGAGCCGAGCAGCGCCACCACGTCGGCCGGCGGGGCCTCCCAGCCCGGCAGCACGGCGCACAGGTGACCCTGCGCCAGGTCCTCGGCTACATTCCACTCGGAGCGGATTGCGATCCCCATGCCGGCCAGGGCCCAGTCGCGCACGACGGCGCCGTCGTTGCTCGACATCGCGGGGTGGATGCGCACCGTGGCAATGTCGTGGCTGCGCGGCCGCTTGAAGCGCCACAATGTGACGTCCTCGTCATTCTCCCGCACGACCAGGCAGCGCTGCCTGAGCAGATCGTCGGGCGTGGCAATGGCTTCGTTCTGCGCGAGATAGGCCGGGCTGGCGCACAGGATGCGCCGGTTCGGAGCCAGAGTCGTGACGACCTGGTTCAGCGGCCCCGGCGGCCCGATGTGGATGACCACGTCGCAGCTATCAATCAGCCGTGCGCCGGGATGGTCGGAAAGGTCGAGCGAGACCGTCACGCCCTCATGCTCGCGGGCAAAGGCTTCTGCGACCGGCGCGACATGCAGCCTGCCGAAGCCATGTGGCGCGGCGATGCGCAGATGACCGCTGACCTTGCGGGTCCGGTCGCCCAGCGCCTCCGCCAGCGCCTCCATCGTGTCGGCCACCTGCCGCCCATGTGCCGCGACCAGGGTGCCTTCGTCGGTCAGGCGGGTGCGGCGCCCGGTGCGGTCGATCAGCCGCACGCCGGCCCGTGCCTCCAGGGCCTGCAGCCGCTGCGAGACAGCGGGCGGCGTGACGTTGAGCTTGCGCGCCGCCTCGGCCAGCGAGGCCGAGCCCGCCAGCACGGCGAAGAAGGCGAGGTCATCCGAGGTGAGCATTAAGGTCAGACTTATCTGTAAATGCATCAATCATAAATTGATCACTTACATACAGATGCCCACAATGCAGCCACCATTTCGTTGAGGGGACCACTGTGATCGAGGCCATGAGTGATGAACGCGCGACAGTGACGGCGGCGACGACGCTGCAGGATCTGGAAACGCCCTGTCTGGTGCTCGATGCCGAACGGATGGAGCGCAACGTCGCGCGTCTGCGCGCCAAGCTGGCCGACCTGGGTGTCGGGCTGCGGCCGCATCTGAAGACCTGCAAGTCCGTGGAGGTCGCGCGTCACGTCATGGATTCGCCGCGTGGCTCGGCCACCGTCTCGACGCTGAAGGAGGCCGCGCATTTCGCTGCAGCCGGCGTGCGCGACATGATCTACGCGGTGGGCATTACGCCGGCCAAGCTCGGACAGGTGCTGGCCCTTCATGCCGAAGGCGTCGACCTCGCCGTGTTGCTCGACACCGTGGCGCAGGCCGAGGCCGTGGCGGCTGCGTCGCGTGAAGCCGGCCGACCCATCCCCGCGCTGATCGAGATCGACTGCGACGGGCATCGCTCGGGCGTGCAGCCCGATGACACCGAGTGCCTGCTGGCTATTGGCCGAGCGCTGGAACAGGGTGCGGAGCTGCGCGGCGTGCTGACCCACGCCGGCGGCAGCTACGCCGCGCGCGGCGCACAAGCGTTGCGGCAATGCGCCGAGGACGAGCGGCGCGGCGTGGTCCAGGCGGCCACGGCCTTGCGCGCCGCGGGCCTGCCTTGCCCGGTGGTGAGCCTGGGCTCCACCCCGACCGCCCACAGCGCGACCGACCTGACGGGAGTCACCGAGGTTCGGGCCGGCGTGTTCGTCTTCTTCGACCTCGTGATGGCAGGCATCGGCGTCTGCCGTCAGGAGGACATCGCGCTGTCGGTGCTGGCGACGGTGATCGGCCATCAGCGCGACAAGGGCTGGATCCTGATCGACGCGGGCTGGATGGCCATGTCGCAGGATCGCGGCACCTCCAGGCAAGCCGTCAACCAGGGCTACGGCGTCGTCTGCGACCCGGCCGGCCGGGCCTACCCGGGCCTGATCGTTGCCGATGCCAACCAGGAGCACGGCATCGTCACCGTGCGGCCCGGCTCGGCGGGCGTGCTGCCCGACCTGGCCATCGGCGACCGTGTTCGCGTGCTGCCCAACCATGCTTGCGCCACCGGCGCGCAGCACCGCAGCTACCACGTGGTGCGCGGTGCGTCCGACGTCGTGGAGGCTGAGTGGCCCCGCTTCGGAGGCTGGTGATGCCCGCACCCTTAACGCCCGTTGAATCCACTGCCGAGCTGCCGGACCAGGCCGATGTGGTGGTCATCGGCGGCGGCATCATCGGCGTCTTCACGGCCTACTACCTGGCGCGCCGGGGCGTGAAGGTTGCGCTGATCGAGAAGGGCCGCATCGGCGCGGAGCAGTCGAGCCGCAACTGGGGCTGGTGTCGCCAGCAGAATCGCGATGCCCGCGAGTTGCCGATGGCGACGCTAGCGCTGGACCTGTGGGAGCGCTTCGCCGCCGAGACCGGCGAGGACACGGGTTTTTCGCGCTGCGGCCTGCTCTACCTCAGCAACGACGATGCCGAGCTGGCCGGCTGGGCGCGCTGGGGCGAGTTCGCGCGCGGCGTCGGCGTGAAGACGCAGATGCTGACGTCGGCCGCAGCAGCCGCGCATGGGCGCGTCACCGGCCGGCCCTGGAAGGGCGGCGTCTTCTCACCAACCGACGGCACGGCAGACCCTTCGCGTGCTGCACCTGCCGTGGCACGCGCGTTGATGCGGCTGGGCGGCAGCGTGCACCAGGGCTGCGCGGCGCGCGGCATCGAGACCGCGGGCGGCCGGCTGTCGGCCGTCGTCACCGAGTGGGGCACGATACGCACCCGGGCTGCCGTGCTGGCCGGCGGCGCCTGGGCCTCATCCTTCTGCCGCCAGCATGGCATCCGTTTTCCGCAGGCCACCATCCGCCAGACGGTGATGGCCGTATCGCCGGGCGCCACCGAGTTGCCGCCAACGCTGCACACGGCCGGGGTCTCGCTGACGCGGCGCGGCGATGGCGGCTATCTGCTGGCGATCAGCGGGCGAGCCCGTGTCGACCCGACGCCGCAGTTCGTCCGGTTCTCGCCTCAGTTCCTGCCGATGTTCCTGCGGCGCTGGCGCAGCCTGTCTCCGGGCGGCCTGGAAGGCCTGCGTTCTGGCCACGAAAGCCTCGCGCGCTGGCGCCTCGATCAAGCGACGCCGATGGAGCGCATGCGCATCCTGGACCCGGCGGTGGACCCGACCGTCGTGCGCCTGACCCACCGCCGCGCGCTGGAACTCGTCCCCGCGCTGCGGGAGCGACAGGTCACGGCGGCCTGGGCCGGTTATATCGACAGCACACCCGATGGCGTGCCCGGCATCGGTGAGATGGCCGGCCTGCCGGGCTTGGTGCTGGCCGCCGGCTTCAGCGGGCACGGTTTCGGCATCGGTCCCGGCGCCGGGCACCTCATCGCCGACATCGTCACCGGCGTGGCGCCCATCGTCGATCCGAGGCCTTATCACCCGGACCGCTTCCACGCCTCCGCCTGGGGCAAGGTCGCGGAGTTCTAGCAGGCGCCCACCGCGGCGCCGCAGCTTCTGTTCCCGCTCGCCGGAAAAACGCAATTCGCTGCCGCACTGCCGCGGCCGAACGGCCGAATCGGCGGGCCCTGCGGCCCTAAGCTATCCGGCATGGAAGATCGAATCGCCGGCGCCGAGGCCAGCTCCCGCCGTCGCTCGCTGGAGCCGGCGCTGCAATACATCCGTGCGCATCTGGGCGAGCCCCTGCGCCTGGATGCGCTGGCAGCCCTGTGCGGCCTCAGCCTGTGGCGCTTCGCGACCGTGTTCCGCGAGCGCGTCGGCATGTCGCCCTACCGCTATGTCAACGCATTGCGCATCCAGCAAGCGCAGACGTTGCTGAGCCAGGGCGTGCCGGCGGCGCGTGCCGCCAGCGAAGTGGGCTTTTACGACCAGAGCCATCTGAACCGCCGCTTCAAGCGCCAATGCGGCATGACACCGCGCGAGTTCCAGCTTCGCGCAGGCGCTCCATGCTGACGACCGACGCCGACATCGCGGACCTGCTGCCCGACCTGGTCGCGCTGCGCCGCGACCTGCACACCCATCCCGAGCTCGCCTTCGCCGAGCACCGCACGGCCGGGGTCGTGGCCGACGCGTTGCGCGCGCTGGGCCTCGAAGTGCACGAGGGCATCGGCGGAACCGGTGTCGTCGGCGTGCTGCGCAACGGCGAGGGACGCCGCATCGGGCTGCGTGCCGACATGGATGCGCTGCCAACGACCGAGCAAAGCGGGCTGGCACACCAGAGCCTGTTCAGCGGCGCCCATCATGGCTGCGGGCACGACGGCCACACCACGATGCTGCTCGGCGCAGCACGGCATCTGGTGCGTACGCGGCGTTTCGCCGGCACGGTGAATTTCATCTTCCAGCCCGCCGAGGAAGGCCGTGGCGGCGCGCGGGCCATGATCCAGGACGGGCTCTTCGAGCGCTTTCCCTGCGACACCGTCTTCGCGCTTCACAACTGGCCGGACCTGCCGCTGGGCCAGGCCCAGACTCGCCCCGGGCCCATCATGGCCGCGGCCGACCGTTTCGACATCACCGTGCGCGGCCGCGGCGGCCATGCGGCGCAGCCGCACCGCACGCCCGACGCGGTGCTGGCCGCCAGCCAACTTGTTTGCCAGCTCAACACCCTTGTCGCGCGGCGCATCGACCCGGCTGAGTCGGCCGTGCTGTCGGTGACACGCATCCAGGGCGGCACCTCGCACAACGTGATGCCTGCCGAAGTGCAGATCACCGGTACGGTGCGCAGCTTCGACGGTGCGAGTCAGGATCTCATCGAGTCGGCGCTGAGGGACTGCGCAGCGGGCGTCGCGTTGGCCAGCGGATGCGAAGTCGGCGTGGAGTACGTGCGCTATTACCCAGCAACGATCAACAGCCCGGCGCAGGCGCAGCTCGCACTGCAAGCCGCCACGGCCGTTGGGCTCGAAGCCCGTGAGGCGCCCCGGCCCGCGTTCACGTCCGAGGATTTCGCCTTCATGCTGCGCGAGCGACCGGGGGCCTATCTGTGGCTTGGCCAGGGACCAAAGGCCGTGGGCGCCGGCGACTATCGACCGCTCCACCACCCTTGCTATGACTTCAATGACAAGCTGTTGCCGATCGGGCTGAGATGGTTTGCGCAGGTTGTCGAGTTGGAGTTGGCCCCCTTGTCAGCATCGACATCGATGGGCTGACAAGAGTCAGCAGATTGCGCTGCGAGCGCCGCGAAATCGCGCATTTGCCACCGCCATCAGGGTCGGCTTTGGCACCTATGCGAGAGCATCGCTGCATAGCATGGCGGCCTACCTGACCCATCTCGGAGAGCCACCCATGTCACGCCTTCTCGTCACCTTCAAGCTCGACCAGCTTGGCGAACCGCGCGAATACGCGCCACCTGCCGATCGCGTCATTGAAGGCGACATCGTCTGCCGCAACTGGGACGTCGACAGCGCCAAGGACGGCAAGGTGCGGGCTGGCGTCTTCGAGTCGACGCCAGGCACCAATCGCTCCATCAAGGGCGAGACCTGGGAGTTCTGTCTGATCCTCTCGGGCGTGGCAGAGATCACCGAAGACGGGCATTCGCCGGTGACCTACAAGGCCGGTGACTGTTTCATCATGAAGCCTGGATACACCGGCATCTGGCGAACGCTGGAGACGGTTCGCAAGGTGTGGGTCACAGCCTGAGTGGGCTGCTCTCCGCGCATGAGCGCCACCACGGCGCACTTGAGCATCCCGTCACCAGAATCTCCACCAGGGGCGATGCGCCTGGCCGGGGCTGCCGACGCCGCTAAGGGGATCGCCGATGTGGATCGTGTGCTCACGCGGCTGCGCCGGGTTCCAGCCGCTTTCGATCTGGTCCAACAGGTACTCCATCGTCGTGCGCGCCTGGTAGTCCTTGTCGCGCCGGGTCGCCTTGCTGGCGTCAGGGGCCAGCAGCGCCTTCACGCGGGCGTGGTGGGTGGCGCCGTCGTGATCGATGCGCACCAGCCATGACACGCCCGGCAAGCTCGGGCCTTGCTCCTGCTTGAAGTGGGCGGCGAGTCCGCTCTCGATGGACATGGTGGGGGTGCTGGGGTGATTCATGGCCGCTCGTCCGTGGTGATGGACAGAGATTCTTCGGGCCCCACGTTTTACGGGCGTTCCATGCCGGTTTCATTTGTTGTGGACAGCACCCGCGGGGCGCAGGTTGCGCGGTAACAGTTCACAACCTGTATCCGTACCTGCCGTCAACCGCGCCGCTGCGCCGACGTTCAAAGAAGACCGGCAGCAAGAGAAACCTGTCGGCCCTTTGACGAAAGCATCGATCATGACCACGCTGACCCTCACCTTCCAAGGCCCGCCCAGCCAGGCTCGCAAGGCCCTCGGAGGGCTGCTGCAGCGCTACCGCTCGGCCTTTTTTGTGGAACGCAGCAGCAACGAATACGCCGTGACGGCGGACGATGCCACGGCGGCGGAACTGGCGCGACAGCCCGAGTGGCTGACCCAGCCGACGCCGGCACAGAGCCAGCGATAAGAGCACGCGGCACGGGTCGGATCGGCCCGTCATCTGACACGGGGCGTGCAACATGGTTGCGCTATCATTCGCCGGCAGCCAAAGCCCCGCGCCAATTCATGACCGCATCCCTGCACGCTTGCCGCCAACCCTTGCTGTGGCTCCTGGCGGCAGCGTTGCTGCTGACGGGATGCACCACCCAGCGGCAAGCGGCGCCCGAGACTTGGACCGCCGCCTGGGGCAGCGCGATGCTGGACCAGCAGGCCCCGGCGCCCACCGCCAATGCCGTGAAGGCACAGCCGCCGATGCGCGACGTCAGCCTGCGGCAGATTCTGCGCGTGAGCACCTCGGGCTCGACCTGGCGCGTGCAGGTGAGCAATCTTTTTGGCGACCAGCCCTTGGTGATCGGCGCTGCCAGCGTGGCCCAGGTCGGCGCGTTGGAGCCCCAACCCACAGTGAATGCCGCGACGCTGCGGCCACTGACCTTTACCGGGCGGCGTGAGTTGACGCTGGCGCCGCATGCCGAGGCGTGGAGCGACCCGGTCGAGCTGGCGTTGCCGCGGCTGGCCGACATGGCCGTGCAGTTGCACGTCCAATCCGGCCCGGTCACCGCGAGCGCTCACCCCGGCTCGCGCATCCGCAGCTGGGCCACCGCGGGCAATCGTGTCGATGCCCCGGTCTGGCCCGACTCAGTGGTGCAGGACGGCTGGTGGCATCTGGAGGCCGTCGATGCGCAAGCTGCTAAGCCGATGCCAGTACTCGTCGCCACCGGCGACTCCATCACCGACGGCTATGGCGTGCCCTTGGGCAGCTACCAGCGCTGGACCGATGCGCTGTCGCGTCGGCTGGCGGCGCAGGGGCGCGACACGGCTGTCGTCAACACGGGCATAGGCGGTGGGCGACTGTTGCGCGACGGCCTTGGGCCCAGCCTGGTGTCGCGCTTTGAGCGCGACGTGCTGGCGCGCACGGGAGCGACGCATGCGGTCGTGCTGATTGGCGTCAACGACCTGGGCGTCAGCCATCGTCAGAAGGCAACGACGCCGGAATCCAGGGCAGCTCTGCTGGCCGAACTGAAAGCAGGTTTTGCCGACATTGCGCAGCGCGCCCGTGCGCGCGGCATCTGCCTCATCGGTTCGACCGTCATGCCGTATGGCGGCAGCGACTACTACTCGCCGCAGCCCGAGAACGAGGCCGACCGCGTGGCGCTGAACGCCTGGCTGCGCGAGCCAGGCCGCTTCGATGCGTTGGTGGATTTCGACGTGCTGATGCGCGACCCCGCGCAGCCGTCGCGGCTGCGTGCCGACGTCGACAACGACGGGCTTCATCCGTCGCTGGCCGGCTACCGCGTGATGGCCGAGGCCTTCCCGCTGGAGCTGCTCGACCGCCGGTGCGAGAAGAAGCTCAGCGCCCCTTGAGCTGGCGCCAGGCCGCGAAGTCCGCGGCGACATCGGCGTCGGTCGGCGGGTACAGGCCCAGCACGCTGCGGCCGCCCAGCACCTTGTCCTGCACGTAGTCTTCGAAGACGGTCATCTCGACGGCTTCGTTCGCGATCTCGTCAGCGATGTGCGCAGGGATGACGATGACGCCCTCGGCATCGCCCACGATGACGTCGCCGGGGAAGACCGGTGCATCGCCGCAGCCAATGGGCTCGTTGATGGCGATGGCCTGGTGCAGCGTCAGGTTGGTGGGAGCGCTGGGGCGCTGGTGGTAGGCGGGGAAGGCGAGCTTGGCGATATCTGGGCTGTCGCGAAAGCCGCCATCGGTGACGACACCGGCCACGCCGCGCACCATCAACCGGCTCACCAGGATGCCGCCGGCCGAAGCCGCGCGCGCGTCCTTGCGGCTGTCGATGACCAACACCACGCCCTCGGGGCATTCCTCCACGGCCTTGCGCTGCGGATGCGCGCGGTCCTGAAAAACGGCGATGGTGTTGATGTCCTCGCGCGCCGGGATGTAGCGCAGCGTGTAGGCCGGCCCCACCATGTTGGGCAGACCGGGGTTCAGCGGCCTCACGTCCTGGATGAACTGGTTGCGCAGGCCGCGCTTGAAGAGGGCGGTGCACAGCGTCGCGGTGCTGACGCCCATGAGCTTCTTGCGTGTTTCTGGATTCATGGGCTATCTCAGTAGATGACCGGTTCGGGCACGGGAGCGCCGAACTGGGTTTCGAGGAAGTCGAAGTCGCAGCCCTCGTGGGCTTGCAGGATGTGGCGGCCGAACATCCAGCCGTAGCCGCGCTCGTAGCGTGGCGGCGGTGGCGTCCAGGCAGCGCGGCGCCGTGCCAGTTCGTCGTCGCTGACTTCGAGGTGGATGCGCCGGGCCGGCACGTCGACGGTGATGCGGTCGCCCGTTCGCACCAGAGCCAGTGGCCCGCCGATGAAGGCCTCGGGGCTGCAGTGCAGCAGGCAGCCGCCGTAGCTGGTGCCGCTCATGCGCGCGTCGGACAGGCGCAGCATGTCGGTCACGCCGGCCTTGAGCAGCTTGGTGGGGATGGGCAGCATGCCCCACTCGGGCATGCCCGCGCCCTTGGGGCCGGCGTTGCGCAGCACGAGGATATCGTCGCCGGTCACGTCCAGCTCGGGGGCGTCGACGGCGGCCTTGAGGCTGGGGTAGTCGTCGAACACCAGCGCGCGGCCGGTGTGCTGCAGCAGGTGGGGTGCGCAGGCGCTGGGCTTGATGACGACGCCGTCCGGCGCGAGGTTGCCGCGCAGCACGGCCAGCGCCCCTTCGGCGTAGATGGGGTTGGTGAGCGGGCGGATGACGTCGTCGTTGAAGACCTCGGCAGTGGCGATGTTCTCGCCCACGGTGTGCCCATTGACGGTCATCGCACCGAGGTCCAGTTTGTCGCGCATCACGTGCATCATGGCCGGCAGGCCGCCGGCGTAGAAGAAGTCCTCCATCAGGTAGCGGTCGCCGCTGGGCCGGATGTTGGCGAGCACACCCACGTGCCGGCTGGCCGCATCGAAGTCGTCCAGCGTGACGGCCAGTCCTGCGCGGCGGCTGATGGCGACGAGATGGATGATGGCGTTGGTGCTGCAGCCCATGGCCATGGCGACGGCGATGGCGTTGGCAAAGCTGCCTGCGTTGAGCATCTTCGCCGGCGTCAGGTCATCCCACACCATCTGCACGATGCGCCGGCCGCATTCGGCCGACATGCGTATGTGATTCGCATCCGGCGCCGGGATGCTGCTGGCGCCGGGCAGCGTGAAGCCCAAGGCCTCGGCAATGCCCATCATGGTGGCGGCCGTGCCCATGGTCATGCAGGTGCCGTGGCTGCGCGCGATGCCGGCCTCCATCTCGGCCCAGGCCTGGTCGCTGAGCCGCCCCGCGCGGCGCTCGTCCCAGTACTTGAAGGCGTCGGAGCCCGAGCCCAGCACCTGGCCGCGCCAGTTGCCGCGCAGCATGGGGCCGGCGGGCAGGTAGATGCAGGGCAGGCCCATGCTCAGCGCGCCCATCAGCAGCCCGGGCGTCGTCTTGTCGCAGCCGCCCATCAGCACGGCGCCGTCCACCGGGTGGCTGCGCAGCAGCTCCTCGGTCTCCATCGCAAGGAAGTTGCGGTAGAGCATGGACGTGGGCTTGACGAGGCTCTCGCTCAGCGAGATGGCCGGCAGCTCCAGCGGCCAGCCGCCCATCTGCAGGATGCCGCGCTTGACGTCCTCCACCCGCTGCTTGAAGTGGGTGTGGCACTGGTTGGCATCGCTCCAGGTGTTGACGATGGCGATGACCGGTTTGCCCATGAAGTCCTCGGCCCCGTAGCCCATCTGCAGCACGCGGCTGCGGTGGCCGAAGCTGCGGAAGTCGTCCTTGGCGAACCAACGTGCGCTGCGCAGGTCCTCGGGTCTCTTCTTCGTCATGCGCTGTCTTTCGTCTTCAGCGTGCCGGCATGGCGCGCAGCGCCCCGGCGATCGCGGCGCGCAGGGGCTTGGGCCGCAATTGCTCGTCAAAGGGCAGGCAGCGCTGCGGCAGCCCGTCCTTGCGCTTGCTGTAGTCCTGCAGCCAGCTGTAGTGGTCGGCCAGGCCCCGGCAACCACCCAAGGCCAGGCCGCCAGCGGCCAGCGAACACGAGAAGTCACGACGCGACAGGCTCATGGCCGTTGTCTCCTATCGGATCTTTTAATAATGTGAGCGCTATCATAAGTGCGCTGAGCAAGCGCTGCAAAGCCGCGTTTGCCCGGATTCAGCGCGCGTCGAACTCCAGCCGCATGCTGCGCGCCAGGCGCTGGCCGGGACGCAGGATGCAGCCCTGGTCGCGCCAGGCGGGCTGGTTAGGCGCGTCGGGAAAGAACTGCGGCTCCAGCGCAATGCCGGCGTGGCGCTGGAAATGCTGTCCATCGCGGCCGCGCGCGTTCTGCACGAAGTTGCCGCTGCAGACCTGGAGACCGGGGTAGTCGGTGAAGAGGCGCATCGCCAGGTGCCCATCGGTCGACGTCAGCTCCGCCGCGGCCAGTTCGCCGCGTGCGGCGGCCGCATCCAGCACATAGCAGTGGTCGTAGCCGCTGGCCAGGGCCTGCTGCTCGCCGCGGCCCAGGCCTTCTTTCAGCACGCGGGCCTGGCGCAGGTCGAAGGCCGTGCCGTCGACGGCGGCGACCTCGCCGGCCGGGATCATGTCGGCCCGCACCGGCAGCATGGCGCTAGCGGCCACGTGCAGGCGGTTGCCCAGCACCGAGGCGGCGTCGCCGTCGAGGTTGAAGTAGGGGTGGCTGGTGAGGCTGACGGGGCAGGGCGCCGTGACGCGGGCACCAAAGCGCAGCGTGAGTGCCGGGCGTAGCGGGTCCAGCAGGTACTCGATCTCGGCGTCCAGGTCACCGGGGTAGCCCTGGTCACCGTCGGGCGAATGCAGGGCCAGGCGCAGATGCCAGGGGCCGCGGTCGACGACGGTCCAGCGCCGACGGTCGAAGCCGTCCGGTCCGCCGTGCAGCTGGTTGGCGCCTTCGTTGGCGATCAGTGCATGGCGCCGGCCGTCCAGCGTGAAGGCTGCTCCACCAATGCGGTTGGCATAGCGGCCCACGATGGCGCCGAAGAAGCCGGGCTCCAGCTCGTGATCGGCCGGCGTCGCATGGCCCAGCAGCACCTCGCGCCGGCTGCCGTCGTGCATGGGCACCAGGCAGGACAGCCAGCGCGCACCGAACTCGTTGACCTGGATTTGCAGGCCGCCGGCCGCGAGGGTGTGCACCGTGGGCGAAGAACTCATCGCGGCTCGTAGTCGAAGCGTTCGAAGTCCGCGGCGCAGGCCGCGCCGCTGGTGTCGAAGGCCAGCATGCCGATGAAGGCACCGGTGAAGGAGCCGTGCTCGCCGCGGCCGCCTTCATCGGAGATGACGCTGGCATCCAGCACCGGGCCGATGGGCTGCCAGCCATCGCCCCAATCGGCCAGGAATTGCAGCCGCGCGCCGTCGACGTCGGCGGCCAGGTGTACCGGGCCATCGGCGGGCACGTGCACGGGTTCGGCAAGCGGGAACTGCAGGCGCGTATCGGGCCAGTCGCCGGGGCAGGACAAGAGGCTGAGCACGCGGCCCAGCTTCTCATGCCAAGTGATGACAAGGGCGTGGAACTTGTGGCGGTTGTAGTAGTGCGTGAGGCCCGCGGCCTGCTGGTAGCTGACGGGTGAGAAGGCCTTCAACGTGGTCTCGGCGCGGAAGGCGAAGTCCTGCTGCCGGCGTGCGACGAGGCTCTGCTCGAACCAGCTGCCGACCGACTCGCGGCCGGTCAGCCGCAGCACTTGGCCGGTCAGCGTGAACAGGCGCTCAGGATGGGGTGTGCGCAGCCACTGGAACTCGGGCGGCAGGGTGGGGCAGTCGACAAAGCTGCGGCGCACCGCCGCGCGCGGCATGGCGCTGACGTCGGCGAAGGGGGACGGCACGTCTTGCGCCGGCACCATGCCGCCGTGGGCGAGATAGGGCCAGTCGTCATCGCCCCAGACGATGCGCTGGATAGCAGTCTCTCGGCCCAGCGGCGAGCGCCGTGTTCCCGGCAGCGGCCGACCGCAGAGGTGGGCGAGGTAGGTGCTGCCATCCGCCAGCTCGACGAACTGGCCATGGCCGGCCCGCTGCAGCGTCGCATCGGGGGCATCCTTGCTGCTGACCACATGCTGCTGCGGGTGCGTCTCGTACGGCCCCAGCAACGCGCGCGAGCGCGCCAGCGTCACCGCGTGGCTGTAGCCCGTGCCGCCCTCAGCCGTCACGAGGTAGTACCAGCCCTTGCGCTTGAACAGATGCGGGCCTTCGACAAGGCCCAGCGACGTGCCGCGGTAGATGTTGGTCACTGGGCCGACGAGGCGGCGCTGTTCGGCGTCCCACTCCTGCAGCAGGATGCCGTCGAAGGCGGGCGCCTTGGGCTGGCCGCCGATGGAGCCGGTGCGGTGGTTCCAGACCATGTTCAGGAACCACTTGCGACCGTCGTCATCGTGGAAGAGCGAGGGGTCGAAGCCCGAGGAGTTCACGTAGACCGGGTCGCTCCAGGGGCCGTCGATGCTGGGCGCCGTGATGATGTAGTTGTGCGCGTCCTTGAAGTTGCCCTCGAAGCGCTTGACGTCGGTGTAGACCAGCCAGAAGAGGCCGTCGGCGTAGGACAGGCAGGGCGCCCAGACGCCGCAGGAATCGGGGTTGCCGCGCAGGTCCAACTGGCTGGCGCGGCTCAAGGGCCGCGTCACCAGCGTCCAGTTCACCAGGTCGCGCGAGTGGTGGATCTGCACCCCCGGATACCACTCGAAGGTGGAGGTCGCGATGTAGAAGTCGTCGCCAACGCGGCAGAACGACGGGTCCGGGTTGAAGCCGGGCAGCACGGGGTTGCGAATCATGACTTCGGGGCTGGCGGCAACGGGTCGGATGCGAAAAGGTTACGCTACCATAAATTGATTGGCATACTGCATGTGGGAACTACTTCCCCAATTGGCTCGGGCTGATTGCGTAACCATCAATGGCGATAGACGCCCCGGACAGGGCGCGGCGACCTGGAGACAAGCGGTGAAGGGTTTCAAGACATGGGTGGCCGGCCTGCTGGCCGTCTTGGGCGCTTGCGGTGCGGCACTGGCCTGCGACACGCCGGTCTCGGTCTGCGGGCGCGACCCCGGCCAGGGCCTGGCGCTGGTGCGAGCGGGCAAGCCCGTGGCCGTCTATGTGGATGCCGGTGCGGACACGGCGCTGCATCACGCGGGCCGCAACTTCGCGGCCGACCTGGAGCGGGTCTCCGGCCAGACGGCCGCCCGGCCGCAGCGTCTGGCCGATGCGCGCGGTGAGGTGGTCGTCATCGGCGTGCTGGGCCAGAGCCCGGCGCTGGACCAACTCGTCGCCCGGCGCAAGCTCAAGGTCGATGACTTGAAGGGCCAGTGGGAGGCCTACCGCCAGGCCATCGTCGACAAACCCTGGCCGGGCGTCTCGCGAGCCCTGGTCATCGTCGGTTCGGATAGGCGTGGTGCCGTCTTCGGCACCTATGACTTGTCGGCCCGCATGGGCGTGAGCCCCTGGGCGTGGTGGGCCGACGTGCCGGTCGAGAAGAGGACAGAAGTTTTCGTGGCCCGCGGAGAGCGCCGCGACCAGCCGGGCGTGAAGTACCGCGGCTTTTTCATCAACGACGAGGACCCGGCGTTGGGCAACTGGGCGCGCGCCAAGTTCGGCGGCACCAATGCGGCCTTCTACGCCCACGTCTTCGAACTGCTGCTGCGCCTGCGCGGCAACTACCTGTGGCCAGCCATGTGGCAGCCGCGCGCCTTCGGCGCCGATGATCCGAAGAACATGGCCCTGGCCGACGAGATGGGCGTGGTCATGGGCACCTCCCACCACGAGCCCATGATGCGGGCCCACGACGAGTGGACGCGCGCCAAGGGCGGCGCCTGGGACTATGCGAAGAACGCGCCCAGGCTGCGCGAGTTCTGGCGTGGTGGCATCGAACGCATGATGGGCCGGCCCGACGGCAAGGCCTTCGACAGCCTGGTCACTTTAGGCATGCGGGGCGACGGCGACGAGCCCATGAGCGAGGGCACCGCTATCAGTCTGCTCGAAGGCATCGTCAGCGACCAGCGCCAGATCATCGCCGACGTGACGCGGCAGCCGGCCGAACGCACACCGCAGATGTGGGCCCTGTACAAAGAAGTGCAGGACTACTACGACCGCGGCATGAAGGTGCCCGACGACGTGCTCCTGCTGTTCGCCGACGACAACTGGGGGCAGGTGCGTCGCCTCCCTGTGCGCGACTTGAAGCGGCCCGGCGGCTACGGCGTGTACTACCACTTCGACTACGTCGGCGGGCCGCGCAACTACAAGTGGCTCAACACCAACCAGATCGAGAAGACCTGGCAGCAGATGAACCTCGCGCATGAGCGCGGTGCCGACGCGCTGTGGATCGTCAACGTCGGCGACATCAAGCCGATGGAGTTCCCCATCAGCTTCTTCCTCGACATGGCCTGGTCGCCCGCTGCCATGACGCCGGAAGCGCTTGCGGCCTATCCGCGCGACTGGGCTGCGCGCACCTTCGGCCAGGCGCGGGCGACCGACATCGGCGAGGCGCTGACGCGCTACAGCCAGTACGCCGCGCGGCGCAAGCCGGAGCTCATCGATGCCGGCAGCTTTGCGCTCGGCACGGTCTCAAGCGCGGTGCTGGACGGCGGCGACTTTGGCCGCCGCGTGGCTGAGTGGGATGCACTGGAGGCGCGTGTCGCGCAGATCAAGAGCTCACTGCGGCCGGAGCAACTCGACGCCTATTTCCAACTCGTCGAGCACCCCGTGCTCGCGATGGCCAACCTCTACCGCCTCTACTACGCAGTGGCCTGGAACCGCAGGTTGGCCCCGATGGGCGATGCGCGCGCCAATGTCTTTGCCGACCGCGCCGAGGCCGCCTTCCGCCGCGACCACGCCATTGCCGACCAGTACCACGCCCTCAACGGCGGCAAGTGGGCCGGCATGATGCTGCAGACCCATATCGGCTACACGACCTGGCAGCAGCCCGCGCAGAACATCATGCCGGCCGTGCAGCGGGTGGCGGGCCGTGCTGATGCTGTCGAGGTGCAAGCTACGGCGGTCCAGCCCGGCGTGACGGTCATCGAGGCACCGCGCTTCAGCCGTTCTGTTGCCGCACAGGGCCTGGCCTGGACGGCCATCCCCAACCTGGGCCAGCACCAGGGGGCGGTCACCGCCTTGCCTCAGGGCCGTGCACCAACCGCGCTGGCCGATGCGCCAAGGCTGGAGTACGACTTGGACCTCGCGGCGGGCGACGCGACGCTGAAGCTGCACATGGTGCCCACGCTGGACACGCGCAATGCCGGCGGCATCCGCCTGGCCGTGGCCATGGACGACCGGCCGGCGCAGGAACTCAAGCTCGACCTCATTCCCACGCCCGGCGCCGAAGTGAGCCAGCAGGAGAAGGACTGGGCCCAGGCGGTCAAGGACAACGACTTCGTGCTGACGGCCCGTTTCAACGGGCTCTCGGCCGGCCGTCACGTCATCCGACTCTGGCGACTGGACGACAACGCCGTGGTGCAGCGGCTGGTGGTGGAGCAAGGTGGCGCCCTCCGCAATCTGCTGCGCGAGATCCGCCCGGAGATCACCGAGGCCGACATCGACCGCAAGCTGGCGGGCTACTGGAAATCGCTGTTCGAGGGCGATGCGGAGCACCGTGTCGTCTACCCCGCGGCAAAGACAGCGGATGGCCCGGCGGCCTATGTGCTGGACGTGGGCAACGCCGACGTGCGCAGCGAGGGCATGTCCTACGGGATGATGATTGCCGTGCAGATGGGCCGCAAGACCGAGTTCGACGCGTTGTGGAACTGGGCTGCGACGCACATGCGCTACCGCTCGGGCCCGCGCGCCGGCTACTTCCGTTGGCAATGCCTGCCGCGTGGCTGCGACAAGGACGCCGTGCCGGCGTCAGACGGCGAGGAGTATTTCGCGACCGCACTGCTGATGGCCGCGAGCCGCTGGAGCAATGGCCAGGGCCTCTACAACTACGAGACTCAGGCGCAAACGCTGCTCTCCACCATGCTTCACAAGGAGGCCATGAACGGCGGCGTCGTCGATGGCGTGCGCTCCATGTTCTCGGCCAAGCACGGCCAGGTCGTCTTCGTGCCCATTGGCGAGGCCGCGGACTTCAGCGACCCGTCCTACCACCTGCCGGCCTTCTACGAGCTCTGGGCCCGTCGCGCGGCCAAGCCGGAGGACCGCGCCCGCTGGGCCGAGATTGCGAAGATCAGCCGCGCCTACTTCGCCAAGGCCGCCCACCCGCGCACCGGCCTCACGCCCGACTACGCCGAGTTCGACGGCCGCCCGCGCGTGCACGAAGGCCACGAGGACTTCCGCTACGACGCCTTCCGCACGGCGGTCAACTGGAGCGTGGACCAGGCCTGGTGGGGCAGCAACCCGGCCGCTGCGGAACTGAGCCGCAAGCTGCTGGGCTTCTTCGCATCACAAGGCAACGGCAAGCCCTACCCCCACCTCTACCGCCTGGACGGCACGCCGCTGAACGACGAGCCCTCCACAGGCCTGGTCGCCTGCAATGCCGTCGCGGCCCTGCTGGTGGACAAGCCGCTAGCCGAGCGCTTCGTCATGGACCTGTGGGCGCTGGAGCCGCCCGCCGGCAAATGGCGCTACTACGACGGCCTGCTGCAGTACATGGCCCTGCTGCACGTCAGCGGGCGCTTCAAGGCCTGGTGAGGCCTGTCAGGTCTTGGCCGTCTTGCGCTCGACCAGCTTGATCTTGCCGCCCTCTACCGCCCACACCGTTCCGTTGGGCGGCGTCGACACGTAGATGGGCTTGCGCGCCCACAGGTTCCAGAAGACATGGGCTTCCGTGGGCACGGCGTCCAACAGGTGGTTGATGGTCAGCGCCACGGCTTCAGGCGGTGACTCCAGCGCAATGCAGCTGCGCGTGAAGGCGCGCTGGGAGACGACGCCGGCGTCGCCGACCTGCAGGCGGTGCGTGCCGCCGATGGGAACGACGTTGCTCTTGGTGGTGCCAGGGATCAGGTAGACCGCCCACTGATCACCGGACGGCAGCACCACGGAGTTGTAGCGCTCCGAGCAGGCCTGGAACTTGGCGGCGGTCGCCGCCGCGCGGGCCTTGGCAGCGCCCGTTTCGTAGGCGCTGAGCGCAGCGGGCGCCGCCAGTGCTTCGACGGGACCGGCAACGCCGTTGATGACACGGATCCGGTAGAGCGCGGCCGGCGTCGCGTCCACGAAGGTCACGACGATCTGGCCTTGCCGTTCTTCGGTGACCCAGCCCGTCACGCGCTTCTCGGCTCTGAACTGCGGCAATTGCAGGGCAGCATCCGTCGCCACGGAGGCTGCCTGGTCATGGCGGTAGATGGCCAGGCCGGTAGCCTCGGCCGAACGCAGCGCCGCGGCCTCCAGGTCGGGTGGCAACTCCTTGGGCAGTTCGTCTTCGGCAGACGCCGAGAGGCAGCAGAGGGCGAGCGCGAGTGCGAGTAGATGGCGAGTCATGTGCGCATGTTGCCATCGCCGCGTGATGCCGTCGGGCACTAGGACGTGGTGCGGCTCTTGAAGAAGGCGTTGATCGTCAGCCGCCCCGCGCCTTCGCGGTAGGCAGCGGGCGACGGGCCGCGGATGTCGCCGGAGTGGAAGATGCCGCCGTTGTAGAAGACGGCGCGGTTCCACTTGGCCGGTACGCGGCCTATGACCTCGAAGTAGCGGTTGCTCTCGGTCATGTAGTTGGGTGGGATGCCGTATTTGCTGCCGAAGGCGTCGGCATGCAGCGAGCTGGCATCGCGCATGAACTGCTGCGTGTCCGCGTCCGACATCAGCGAGCGGAAGAACACGGTGCCGCCCAGGGCCTCGTCCTGGAACAGGTAGTGCACGGAGGCGCAGATCATCTCGCCGGCCTCGACGTTGGAGTCGTCGCGGTGGCAGATGCGCTGGCGAGCGTCCAGCGTGCCGGCCTCCTGCGTGACGCGCGAGAAGCGGCCGTACATGCCCAGCGGCGCACCGGCGCGCATCTGGGTGCTGAACTGGCTGCGGAAGTAGGCCTCCAGCTCGGCGGCGATGCCGTCGGGCAGGTCCAGCTGCGGTCCTGGATAAGGGTGGCCTGGGCGCGCCTGGAACTGATGGGCCATGGCCTGGGCCAGGGCGACCAGGGACTCGGGCTCCTGCGCGAAGTCGTCGACGACGAACACTCGCGAGCCATCGGCCAGCTCCAGCGTCTGCAGGTGGGCCTTGGGGTTGATGCGCAGCGAGGGCGTCGCCATAGCTTTGGCCATGCCCGTCTCGGGCTTGGGGGCCGGGCAGAACTGGCTGATGAACTGCTGGTGCTTGGGCAGCTTCATCAGCGTGCGCGCCACGTCCTTGCGGATGCCGCCGAGGAAGTCGGCGAGGCTGGCGTTGTCCATCTGGCGCGTGATGGGGTGATGGCTCGCGGGCGTGATGCCCTGGCCCATCATGACTTGCACCCAGGAGTTCTCGGCGAACAGGTCGCCCACCTGGGGTGCGAAGCGCGCGGTGTCGCGGAAGAGCTGGATGCGGTGCTTCAGTGCGGCCGGCACGTCCATGTCGCGACAGTGGCGCCAGAACTCGGAGTCCGCGCGGTTGGTGACGTGGTAATGCAGGATGATGAAGTCGCGGATGTGCTCGATGGCGTCGCGGGCCTGGTTGTTGTACTCGTCGATGTCGCTCTGGCAGATGCCGTCGGTCGGGAAGAGCTCGATGAGGCGGGTCAGGCCCTTCTGGATCAGGTGGATGCTGGTGGACTCCAAAGGCTCCAGGAAGCCACTGGCCAGGCCGATGGCCACGACGTTCTGCTTCCACACCACCTCGCGCTGGCCCGGCGTGAACCGGATGACGCGCGGCGGGCGCAGCACTTCGCCCTGCACGTTGGCCAGCAGCACGGCCTTGGCCTCGTCGTCGGCGATGTGCTTGCTGCTGAAGACGACGCCGTTGCCCACGCGGTGCTGCAGCGGGATGCGCCATTGCCAGCCCCAGGGGTGGGCGATGGAGCGGGTGTAGGGCACGGGCTCGCCGACGGACGCAGTCTGCACGGCCAGCGCGCTGTCGCAGGGCAGCCATTGCGACCAGTTCTCGTAGGGCACGCCCAGCGTCTCGCCGATCAGCAGCGCACGCATGCCGGTGCAGTCGATGAAGAACTCGCCCTCGACCAGCGCGCCGTTGTCCAGCGCAATGCCGGTGATGTCGCCTGTCCCCTCCTCGGTATGGACCTTGACGATCTTGCCTTCGGTGCGCTTGACGCCCAGGTTCTCGGAGAAGCGGCGCAGGTACTGGCCGTACAGCGTCGCGTCGAAGTGGTAGGCGTAGTTGATGCCGTTGTCAGGCAGCAGGGCAAAGCGGTTGTCCATCGCCGCGCGCAGCTCCAGGCAGTAGTCGCCGTAGTCGCTTGCCAGGCCGCGCTTGCGAGCCTCCAGCCAGAAGTGGTGGAAGCCGGCCGTCCAATGGCCCCGGCCTGTCTTGCCGAACGAGTGGAAGTAGCTCTCGCCCACATTGCGCCAGTTGTCGAACTGGATGCCGAGCTTGAAGGTCGCCTGCGTGGCCTGGATGAACTCCTTCTCCTCCAGGTCGAGGATCTCGTGCATGAAATGCAGCGTGGGAATGGTGGCCTCGCCCACACCCACGGTGCCGATCTCCTCGGACTCGACCAGGCGGATGTCATACTGCTTGCCCAGGCACTTGGCGAGCCCGGCGGCGACCATCCAGCCGGCAGTGCCGCCGCCAGCGATGACGATGCGACGAATGGGTTTGGTGGCGGTGGTCATGGTTGGGTCAAGCCTGTCTCGGGCTGGGACTTATCTATTGAATCGGTTCAGCAACGCAGCGCGCAACTGGCGGGCGCCGGCTTCGGTCAGCGGCGCCAGCACGCCGCGCGCGGCCGGCGGCAGGTGGGCCGCCGTGTGCTCGTCGGCATCGAAGACGTAGTGATCGAACAGTGCGCGCCAGGCGTCGCGCTGGGCCGGTGGCAGGTCGCGCAACGTCAGCAACGCCATCATCAGCGTGTTGAGCGGCGTGTCCATGTAGGCGGGCGACTGCCGCCACCAGAAGTTGACCAGCGCGCTGATGGGTTCCAGCGACTCCACGCCGTGCCACCACTGGCTGGGAATGAAGAGGGCGTCGCCCGGCAGCAGCTCGAAGGTCTGCGCATGCTCCAGCGCTTGCGCGTAGCGCGGGAAGCGCTCGAGATCGGGCTTGGTCACGTCCACCAGGCTCACGGGCTGGCCCGCGGGCGTCAGGTCCAGCGGGCCGATGTAGAGGTTGCCGACCTGCTCGGGCGGGAACAGCGTGAAGCGGCGCCTGCCTGCAACGACGCAGGCCAGGTTGTCGGGCAGGTCGAAATGGGTGGCAACCTGCATGCGGTTGCCCAGCCACAGGCTCACGAGCGGGTCGAAGCCGGCGAGTGCGGGAAGGTCGTTGTGCCGGCGCAGGCCGGGAAATGATCCGGCCAGTTCGGTCGATCCCAGGTAGAGGGCGTCGCGCGTGCCGGCCAGCAACTCGTCGAGCAGCGCCTTGAAGCTGGCGATCTCGCGTTGGAAGTTGAAGCCGGTGAACTCATCGTTGTAGAAGAAGCGCCCACCGATCTCCGGCGCGCCGCGCCAGAGCATCAGCCTCGTGTCTGCACCAAAGCCGCGCAGGTAGTCGCAGAAGGCCGCGTCCGACTCCTGCGCTGCTCGAACCAGCGGCCAGTGCCGCACCAGGCCGCGCAGCAGCACGGGCTGCGTGGACTGGAGCACCTTGGCGGGGATTGGTCCGGGGTCCATCTCACCGTGCTGGATCATTCGATGCTCCACTGCGTCGGGTGTTAGAACCCTACGGGCCGAGCGCTGGGCCGCTCCCGAGCCGGCCCGCCATGGCGATGTGCTTGCCGGTCAATCCGGCAAGCATCGCCGTCCCCTCGGGGGACCGGCCAAGGTACTCCTTGGACGAGGGGCTTCATGCTCTAGCCAGGTGGCGCTGGATCAGCTTCTTGAAGTTGGACAGCGACGCGATGGCCATGTAGATCGGTTGCAGGTAGTCCGCCTGGTGCAGCAGGGCGACGGCACTGCCGTCCAGCGCAGCAAGGCGCTCCTCGTGGATCATGAAGAAGCCCACCAGCTGGCCGTGCGTGCCGTCAGGCCGCTGCACGTCCAGCGTGAAGGACTCCAGCAGGTCGTGCGCCATCAGCGTCTGGATGAAATCGGTCGTGGCCTGCAGGCCTTCGTGCAGCTGGCGCAGCACGGCGTTGGCGTTCTCGGTGACGTCGGACGTGCCGCCGTGCGGCAGGAACACGGCCACACCCTCGGCACCCTGGCTGATGCGCGGGCTGGCCATGTCCACCATCATGCGCAGCTCGTCATCGGCCACGCCGATGGAGAAGGGCATGCGTTGCATGGACAGCGGTAGGTAGTCGGCGTCCCAGCCAGCCTTGCCATCCGCGGCGAGGAAGAGGTTCTGGCCGTTCTGCAGGCCGAACAGCGCCACGGGCACGAAGCCGCCCTTGTCGTCGGGCTGGAAGACGATGGGGTAGTCGGCCTGCAGGCTGCGGAACTCGTCGGGCGTGACGGGGGCGGACATGACGTCGTCGCCCCATCGCGCGCCGCGCTCGGTGATGACGCGCAGGTCCTTGTGCTGGACGTTGTTGAGCAGTTGCAACATGGGATTCGGTCAGGGAGTCACGCGGCCGGCATGCCGTGGGCGTGGATGTGGTGGATGAGGTCGCGGTGCCTGGGCAGTCCACCCAGCAGGCGCCGGGTAATTGTCGTCACGTCCTGCATGCGTGTCCGGGCGGCGGCGAGGCTTTGAGGTCGCAACGGCCGCAACGGTCGCGAGGCCGACTTGAACTTCATGCCATAGAGCACGTACTGGTAGCTCGCCGCCGGGAAGACCTCTTCGGCGCGGTAGAAGTCGTTGCGCGATGGCGCACGGTGGGCCCAGAGCTGCAGCAGCTCGCGCAGCGATTCGGGCCGGGTGGCGACGCTGCGGTGGTCGCGCCAGTAGTCGGCGCCGTCTCGCCGGCTGAGCACGTAATGCAGCTTCAGGAATTCAATGATGCGCGACCAGCGGTAGCCAAACGACTCGTTGAAGCGTTTGGCGACGAGATCCATGTCGGCGCGGTTGGCGGGCATCTCGTCGCGGATCATGGCCGCCGAGAGTTCGACGAGGGCCAGGGCCGAAGCCTCCAGCGGCTCGATGAACCCCGCGGACAGGCCGACGGCAACGCAGTTGCGGTGCCAGAAGCGCTCGCGATAGCCGGGGTTGAAGCGCAGCTGCCGCGGCGTGGCGTCCGAGGCGTGCAGGCCGCACCGGTCCAGATAGGCGCGCAGTGCACGCTCCGCGGCGTCGTCGTGGACGTGGCTGCTGGAATAGACCAGGCCGATGCCGCGGCGCGTGGGCAGGCCGATGTCCCAGGTCCAGCCTTCGGCATGCGCGGTCGCGACCGTCACCGATGCCAGCGGCGCCTGCGCGTCCGCGTGCGGCAGCTGCATGGCCAGCGCGCGGTCGTTGAAAAGCACGCCCTTCTCGGAGCGGAAGGGCACGTCGTAGTGCCCACCGATCAGCACGGCCGCGAGGCCCGAACAGTCGATGAAGAGATCACCTTCGACGTCGCCGTGCCCGCGTGTCGCCAGAGCGGCGATATCGCCGTTCTCGGTCGAGCGAACCGCGGTGACGTCATCGACGACGTGGCGCACGCCGAGCGCCGTCGTGGCGTGGCGGCGCAGCAGCAGGCCCAGTTTGACGGCGTCGAAGTGGTAGCCGTAGTTCAGGACCGAACCGAAATCCGGCGTCGTGGTCTGCTTGGGCGCCAGGTAGGCGTCGCACACATGGGGCTGCGGGCCTACGCATTCAGCAAACGACTGTCCGTTGCCATCGTGAGACCAGGCGCCGGCTAGATCGGCCTCACTAGAGCCGTGCGGCAGCGAGAACGGGTGGTAGTAGCGATCTTCGGCCCCGCCGTTCAGCCAGCCATCAAAACGCGAGCCCTGCTTGAAGGCGGCATCGCATTCGCGGATCAGGTCGACCTCGCTCAGGCCGATGCGGTGCAGCGTGGCGCGCATCGTGGGCCAGGTGCCCTCGCCCACGCCGATGGTTGGGACGTTGGAGGACTCGATGAGCGTGACCTGCAGCGCGCCGGGTGAATCGCCGCCCAGTTCGGCGGCCAGCGTCGCCGCGGTCAGCCAGCCGGCGGAGCCGCCACCCAGCACCACAAGTCGTCGCACGGCAGTCGTCGGGTCGGAGTTCATTCCGGGCAAGTATGGCCGTTCGGCGAATGGGTCGCGCCGCAAAGCCCGAGGAGTTCTGAAAGGTAGTTGGCCGAGGCGGGCGCGCAGGTCCGCCTCGGCCAAGAGGGGCGCCCGGCGGTCACCGGGCGCCGGTGCTCATCGCTCAGAAGCGATAGCGAGCACCGATCAGGTAGCGACGGCCCGTCTGGATGGCGGACACCAGCATCTCGTCTGTGCGGCCATGCTGACGGATGTATCCATCGTTCATGTTCAGCAGGTCGAGTTGCAGGGTCAGGCTCTTGCCAATCTTGTAGCCGATGGACATGTCGACCTGGCCATACGGTTCGGTGTAGACCGGGTTGTTGCCGTTGCCGTCGGCGGTCGCCGCCAGGAACTCACCGCGCCAGTTGTAGGCACCGCGGATGGACCAGACGTCGTTTTCAAAGAAGCCCACCAGGTTGGCCGAGTCGCTGACGCCCAGCAGCGCCGCTTGTTGGTCCGTGCGCAGGTTGTTGAACTTCAGGCCCGTCCTCACCTTGGTGTAGTTGCCCGACACGCCAAAGCCACTGGTGCCGAACATGTGCTGGAAGTTCAGCTCCAGGCCCTTGATGGTGTCGCCAGGCCCGTTGGTGAAGGTCGTGACCTGGAACTGGATGGGCGTGGCACCTGCGACGGCGCTGGTGATGGTGCCCGCAACTTCCGAGGCGGTCAGCGGGCCGGTCGCCGTCACACCGGGCTGGCCGTTGTAGTTCCGGAAGATGTAGTTGCGGATGCACAGCGGCTGCGTGTTGCCGCCGCAGGCTGCCAGGGCAGCGTTGTAGTAGGTGCCGCTGGCCGGGTTGAGGATGCCCGGCACCGTCGCGTTGATCGTCGATGTGGTGACGAAGTTGCTGACCTTCTTGTAGAAGGCGCCCACCGCCGCGTAGCTCGACTTGGCGTAGTAGTACTCTGCCGACAGGTCGAAGTTCTTGGACCGGAGCGGCTTCAGCGCGGGGTCGCCGGTGGAGCCGTTGCCGCCGCCATTCGGGTTGGCCGTGCCGCCCAGGCTCAGGCCACCCTGCATCTGGTTCCAGCCAGGCCTGCCGATGTTCTCGCCGTAGCTGGCACGCACCTTCAGGTTGTCGGCCAGGTCGGCATCCCAGTCGATGCTGGGCAGCCAATACGAGTACTTGCCCGTCTTGGTGCCGAACGTCGTGCCACCCGAAGCCAGGTTGATTTCGTTCTGCGAACCCCAGACCGTCGTGCCCGAGTGGTCCACCACCTGCGACGAGGCCTCGACCTTGGTGCTCTCGTAGCGCATACCCACCGAGATGTTCATCGGGACGGGGCCTTCGAAGGCATGGTCCCACTGGCCATAGAGCGAACTGGATTTCTCCGTCGCACGCCAGTCGTCGCCCGTGGTGTAGTTAGGGAGGGCGGCGAAGTAGGCCTCGGCCTGCGCCTGCGTCATGCCAGGCGTGTTCGCCATCTTGACCTTGACGGCGCGGTCGCGCAGGCTCGTGAAGTCCGCCATGTAGAAGGACGGGAACAAGCGCGGGTCGTCGTGGCCCGGGATGCGGTTGAAGAGGCTGCTGAGGCTGTAGGTGCCCGTGCTGATGCCAGCGAACTGGCCCAGCGAGGGGGCGACGCCGCTCCAGTCGTTGTTCTGGTTGTTGACGCTGGCGGAGCGGTTCTTGGTCTTGGTGAAGCCCAGGCCGGCCAGCAGCTTGTCATCGGAACCGAGACGGTAGGTCGCACCGGTCTGGAACTGGTCGACCGTCTGATCGCTCAGGTTGTTGCGGAACTGCGTGCCTGTCACGTTCAGCTTGGTGTCGTCGAACTTCTGGCCCGGCAGGCTCAAGATCGGGAATTTCTTGTCGTAGTAGGCCGTTGCGTTGGCCTGGTTGAACATCGCCAGGTCCATCGTGCTGTACGTGCCAAACGGGCTGTCCGGCGTCGTCTTGGCCACCGAGTGATGGGCGTCGACGTTGATGCGCAGCGCGTCGCTGACTTTCCAATCGGCGTTGAAGCCGGTGGAGTTCAGCTTGGCCTTCTGGGCGTATTGGCCGGTGTTGAGAGCCAGGTCATGCGTGCCGTCCCAGATGGCCGTCTGCACGATGGGCGCCGCGACTGGGCCGGTCGTGAACTGGGTCGCGGGGCTGCCGTTCAGAGCGCCAGAGAACGAGTTGTTGAACCAGCTCGACATCTCGGCGTTCTTCGAGTGCGACGTGTTGACCGCAAGCGTGTGGTCCAGCGTGAACTTCAGGTCCTTGTTCGGCGCGAACTGCAGCGTGGCCTGGCCGTTGAGACGCTCTCGCTCCATGCCCGTCAGCGAGTAGCGCAGTTCGCGCGAGGTCGCGTACAGCCCTGTGGGGTTGTTGACGATGTTGCTCGCAGGGCTCACCGACTTGACCGCCGGGTCGTTGGTGCCCCAACCGTTCTGCGTGTAGGCCTTGTTGAAGCCCGAATCGCGCTTGGAGTAGCTGCCGCTGATGGCGATGCCGATGGTGCGGTCGGCGAAGGTGTCGCTGTAGATGCCGGAGATTTCCGGCGTCGTCTTGCTGCCTTGCAGCGGCTCGGGCAGGCGGCCCGTGGAGGCGTCGTAGTTGGCCTTCACGCCGATGCTGGCGACGCGCTCACGCAAGTCCAACGGACGGGCCGTCTTGATGTTGATGGTGGCGCCGATGCCGCCGGTGGGCGATTCGGCACGCGACGTCTTGTACACCTCCAGCGCGGAGATCGAGTCCGACGACAGGTTGGCGAAGTCGAACGCGCGCGAGCCATTGGCGCCGGCACCTTCGAAGCCGATCACGGCGGAGGGCATCTGGCGGCCGTTCAGCAGCACCATGTTGAAGTCGGGGCCGACACCGCGGACCGTGACCTTGGATCCTTCGCCGCTCGCCGCGCGGTCAATGGACACGCCAGCGATGCGCTGCATCGATTCGGCCAAGTTGGTGTCCGGGAACTTGCCGATGTCCTCGGCCACGATGCCGTCGACGACGCCATGCGCCTCGCGCTTGAGCGTGACGGCGCTGTCCAGTGCCCTGCGAATGCCCGTGACGACCACGGTTTCCAGGGACTGTGGTTTGGCCTCCGGGGCGGCGGCCTGCTGGGCGAGTGCGGGCGCTGCGCCCATGGCCAGCGTGAGGGATGCCCAGGCGATGGGGGTGAGTCGCCGGACGCGGGAGGGCTCGTGTCGGGCCCTGGGTTGCCTGTGGTTTTTCATTTGTCTCCTTAGTGGCGTAGATCGAGCATTCGTTGTGCTCGCGAATGAAACCTGAGCGTCTTATGGCAGCGCTGTCATTTGCTTGATGGTAGTGGGCAATGGCAGCGCTGTCATTTCGTTTGGATTAGGGTCTTTACGGGTATCTGCAGCCGGGCGGCCGGTGCTTGGCGGGGCGGGATCGAATCGCCGGAACGAGGCGTGAGGTGTCGATACCGATGAAGCCAAAGCCTGGTGGGTCTCCTTGGTCGTGCTGGTCTTGCACGGCGCCATTTGCACGCCGAGCCGGTAGGCGGGCCGCTTTCTTCGCAGAGAAGATGGTAGCGGTAACATTTTCACCAGAAAAAGAGAGGCCTGCCAAGCATCTGGACTGGACTCTAGTTAAATTTCCTGCCGTGCCGCTTCGGGTTTACGCGGGATTTGAGCGATCTGCCTGGGCGTTTGTCGTTTTTTTGCGAGCCTGATCGGCTGAATGTTGGCGCTACCGGAGCAGCGAGGCATTCAGGCGAATTCGCTGCGCAGCGCGGCGTAAAGGCGCTGAAACCGTTCATAGCGCGGCTGCAACTCGGCGGCCAGGGCAGCGTCGGGGTCGGCCACTCGGGCCACCTCGGGCGTGCGGCAGACCTCGGCCAGTTGGCCCCCGCAGGCCAGCCAGGCCAGGCGCGCGGCACCCAGCGCGCCGCCGGCTTCGGAGCCCACGCCGTTGACCAGCGGGCGGCCCAGCAGCGAGGCCAGCAGCCCGGCCCACCATTCGCTGCGCGCACCGCCGCCCACCAGCCACAGCGACTCGGCATCGCCGCCGCCGGCCTGCAAGGCCTGCCAGCCGTCCAGCAGGCCGAAGCCCACGCCTTCCAGCACGGCATAGCCCAGCGCGGCGGCGTCGTGCTCATGCGTGAGGCCGAAGAACACGCCCTGGGCGTTGGCGTTGTTGTGCGGCGTGCGTTCGCCGCTCAGATAGGGCAGGAAGAGCGGCGCGCGGGCGCGCTGAGCCGGGCTCAGCGTCGCGACCTGTGCGATGAGCGCGGCCTCATTGGGTTGCCCCAGCAACTGCGTGACCCAGCGCAGCGCGCTCGCGGCGCTGAGCATGACGCTCATCTGGTGCCAGGTGCCTGGCAACGCATGGCAGAAGGCGTGCACCGCGCGCGCCGGGTTGGGGCTGAAGGCCTCGTTGCACAGGAAGATGACGCCCGAGGTGCCTAGCGACAAAAAGCCCTGACCCGGTCGCACGACACCCATGCCCACCGCGCTGGCCGCGTTGTCGCCGCCGCCGCCTGCGATCGGGATGCCCGCGCGCAGGCCCCAGCGCTGGGCCAGTTCATGGCGCAAGCCAGCACTGGGCTCGCTGCCTTCCACCAGCCGGGGCATGTGGCTCTCATCCATGCCCGTCAGTGCCAGTGCCTCGGGTGACCAGCGTCGCTTGGCCACGTCAAGCCACAGCGTGCCGGCGGCATCGCTCATCTCGCTGACATGCGAGCCGCTGAGTTGCAGGCGCAGCCAATCCTTGGGCAGCAGCACCTTGGCGGTCTGGCGGAACAGCTCGGGCTCGTGCTCGCGCATCCACGCGAGCTTGGGCGCCGTGAAGCCCGGCATCGCGAGGTTGCCGGTGATGGCCGGCAGCTCGGGGCAGGCGGCCATCATCTGGGTACATTGCGCCGCGCTGCGGCCGTCGTTCCACAAGATGGCCGGGCGCAGCACGCGGTCGGCGGCGTCCAGTGCCACGGCGCCATGCATCTGGCCCGACAGGCCAATGCCGCGCACCTGCGCCAGCGCCGCGCGGTGGCTCTGGCCGAGCTGGGCCATGCCTTGGTCCAACGCGGCCCACCAGGCCGCCGGCTCCTGCTCGCTCCACAGCGGCTGAGGCCGCTGCACGGTCAGCGCCACGCCGGTGGTCGCGACGATGGCGTGCTGCTCGTCGAGCAGCAGCAGCTTCAGCTCGGAGGTGCCGAGGTCGATGCCCAGGAACATGGTCAGACGAAGTTGTTGACCACGTTTTCGAGCCGTTCTTGACGACCGGAGCGCGCCTGGGGCGAGATGCCTTGCGCGTGCACGACGGCTGCGAGGTCGTCCAGGCTGGCGCCCGCGTGGATCTTCTGGCCCAGCTCGCCATTCCAGCCGGCATAGCGATCGCTGACGACCTTCTCCAACTGACCGCTCTCGTACAGCGCCGCCGCGCTCAGGAAGGCTCGGGCCATGGTGTCCATGCCGCCGATGTGGCCCTCCAACTGGTCTGTGGGATCGATGGACTGGCGGCGCACCTTGGCGTCGAAGTTGGTGCCGCCGGTCGTGAAGCCGCCGGCGCGGATGATCTCCAACATGGCCGGCACCAGCGCCGCGTGGTTGTTGGGGAACTGGTCGGTGTCCCAGCCAAGCTGCTCGTCGCCGCGATTGGCGTCGATGGAGCCGAAGATGCCCAGCGCGCAGGCAGTGGCCACTTCGTGCTCGAAGCTGTGGCCGGCCAGCGTCGCGTGGTTGACCTCCAGGTTGACCTTGACCTCGTTCTCCAGGCCATAGGTCTTCAGGAAGCCGTAGACCGTGGCGCTGTCGTAGTCGTACTGGTGCTTGGTGGGCTCCTGCGGCTTGGGCTCGATGAGGATGGCGCCCTTGAAGCCGATCTTGTGCTTGTGCTCCACGACGGCGGACAGGAAGCGTCCGTATTGGGCCAGCTCGCGCTTGAGGTCGGTGTTCAGCAGCGTCTCGTAGCCTTCGCGGCCGCCCCACAGCACGTAGTTCTCGCCGCCCAGGCGGTTCGTCCACTCCAGCACATGCTTGACCTGGGCCGCCGCGTAGGCGAAGACCTCGGGGTCGGGGTTGGTGGCCGCGCCGCTCATGAAGCGCGGGTTGCTGAACAGGTTGGCGGTGCCCCACAGCAGGCCCACCTTGCCGTCCTGCATCTTCCTCGCGGCGGCTTCGAGCAGGCCGTCGAGGATGCGGTTGGATTCGGCGAGGGTCGATCCCTCAGGTGCCACGTCGCGGTCATGGAAGCACCAGTAGGGCAGGCCCAGCCTGGCGAAGAAGTCAAAGGCGGCGTCCATCTTCAGGTGGGCTGCCTTGACGGCATCGCCTTCGGCGAACCAGTTGCGTTGGAAGGCGGTGGCACCCAGGCCGAAGACGTCCTCGCCCTTCCAGCAGAAGTTGTGCCAGTAGCAGATGGCCGGGCGCAGGTGCTCGGCCAGCGTCTTGCCCAGCACGACGCGCTTGGCGTCGTACCAGCGGTAGGCCAGCGGGTTGGTGGAGCTGGGGCCTTCGTATTGAACGGTGGGGAGGTCGGAATAGGCGGTACTCATGACGGGGTCCTTACTGCGGGATCAGGGGTGTGGATGGACAGGAATCAGGCGGTGGCCGGGACGGCGTTGGGCGAGCCGCTGCCGTCGCCGCGGCCGGCGCCGGCCTTGCTGCGGCGCTGGGCGAGTTCGTCGGACATGCGCAGCGTGGTCTGCTTGTCCAGCTTGTTGGCCAGCAGGCACAGGGTGCAGGCGGCGAACAGGCCGCCGACGACGAAGCTGGACGCGACGCGATAGCCCTCGATGGCATTGGCCGCCGAAGGCAACTGGGTGTCGTAGCCGAAGAAGCCGGCCAGGATCCACAGCAGGCCGGCGCCGCCCAGGGCCAGGCCCACCTTCAGCGAGAAGCCGATGGTGGCGAACACCATGCCGGTGAAGCGCCGGCCGGTCTGCCATTCGGAGTAGTCGGCGGCGTCGGCATACATGGACCACATGACGGCCACGCTGGGCGCGTAGACGATGGCTCCGAGCACGTGCAGGGCGAGCATGAGCCACACGGCGTCGGGCGGCAGGAAGTACAGCGCGCAGGCGGTCAGCGTCGACAGGCCGAAGCTGACGATGCCGATGGCGCGGCGGCCGTAGCGGGCCGACAGCCCCATGGACGCCATGATGACGATGATGGTCGTCGCGAATCCGGCCATGTTGATGATGCTGTTGAACACGTCGGCGGCGTTGGAGCCGGCGATGTTGTCGCGCGTGCCGTGCACGATGTAGCCCAGCGTGTCGGCCAGGCTGCCGGTGCCTGCCGCATCCGGCGTCGTCAGGCCCAGGGCGGCGACGAAGTCGAACATCGCCGCCTTGTCGGCGTAGTGGTGGTAGTAGTTGTAGTGGGCACCACCGCGCAGGGCCAGCATGCCGAACTGGAACAAGGTGTAGAGGACCAGCGTTACCCAGGGGCCGTTCTTCAGCAGGTCCGTGAAGTCCTGCTTGGGCGAACTGTGCGTCTCGACGAGTGGCTTGATGCGCTCCCGGGTCGTGAAGAAGGTGACGAGGAAGAGCACCAGGCAGGCCACGGCCCAGATGGTCATCGTGACCTGCCAGCCGTGGGCGCGGTCATGCCCCTGCGCGAACTTGGCCACCAGCGGCAACGTGAAGCCGCCGACGATGAACTGCGCCGCGTTGACCGACACGAAGCGGTAGGAGTTCAGCTTGGTGCGCTCGTTGAGGTCGCCTGTCATGACGCCGCTCATGGCCGAGTAGGGCATGTTGTTCATCGAGTACAGCGTCATCAACAGCGTGTTGGTGATGCCCGCATACGCGACGACCATGCCGGTGCTCCAGCCCCAGCTCGGGTCCGGCGCCGTGTAGGCCAGCACCATGACGATGGCCCAGGGCACGGACGTCCACAGCACCCAGGGGCGGAACTTGCCCCAGCGCGTGTTGGTGCGGTCGGCCAGCACGCCCATGATGGGGTCGAAGAAGGCGTCCCACAGCTTGGGCCACAACAGGATGGCCGCGGCGGTGCTGGCGCTGAGGCCGAACACGTCCGTGTAGAAGTTCAGCTGGAACAGGATCATGGACATGAAGACCAGGTTCGCAGCAGCGTCGCCGCAGCTGTAACCGGCCTTCTCCACGAAGGACAGAGGCTGATGGGTGGTGGCCATGGGTTTGTCTCGTTCGCTCTTTGTGATGCGGTCTGCGCCGCTCAGGGCTTGGCTGTGTAGCTGAAGTAGTCGAAGTCAGCGGCAAGCCGCTGGCCCGACAGGTCCTGGCAGGCGATGCCGATGAAGTTGCCGGTGAAGCCGAAGCTGCGCGCGAAGCCGTCGACGAAACGCGTGGCGGCCTCGTCGCTGAGCATGGCGCTGTCCAAGGCCGGGCCGAAGTCCTGCCACGCACCGCCGCTCTGCGCGTACTGGAACTGGTAGCGGTCGTGGCGGAACTCGACGGCCAGGTCCACAGGTCCGTCGGCCAGCTCGACGGCAACGGCGGGCTCGCTCAGCGCGCCATCGCGGTTGACGGTCAGGCGCAGCACACGCCGGCCCGAGTCCACGTCGCGGCTGACGTGCAGGTAGGCGTGGTTGAGCGTGTTGTAGTAGGCAACGAGGCCGGCCATCTGCTGGAACAGCTGGGGTGCGAAGTCCAGCCGCGTCTCGGCGCGGCAGTTGAAGTGCTGCTGGCGACGCGCCACGAGGCTTTGCTCGAACAGGCTCATCAGCGACTCGCGGCCCTTCAGGCGCAGGTGGCCGGGGCGCTCGGTCAGCGAGATCCAGCTCTCGTCGAAGGGCAGGCGCAGCGAGTTCAGGTGGCCACTGAGCGTTGTGCTGTCGAAGTCGTCGCGCGCCGGTTCGGCAGGAAAGGGATGCTCGGGCAGGCCCGACTCGGCCACCAGCAGGTGCGGCGCATTGCCACCGCCCTCGATCTCGGGCCAGTCATCGTCGCGCCAGGTGATGCGTTGCAGCGCCGTCTCGCGGCCCAGCGGGCAGTGCAGGCCGACGTAGTTGCCGTCCTGCCTGTCGGCATTGGGGCCGCTCCACTCCAGCGGCCGGCCGCAGAGGTGGGCCAGGTACCAGTCACCCCTGGCCGTCTGCACGAGGCTGGCGTGGCCGGCGCGCTGCAGGCCGTCGGTGGGCTGCTGCCAGGCGGTCAGCAGCGGGTTGCCGGGCAGGGTCTCGTAAGGGCCATCGAGTTGGCGCGAGCGGGCCAGCGTGACGGCATGCTCGTAGAAGGTGCCGCCCTCGGCCGTCAGCAGGTAGTACCAGCCGTTGCGGCGGTACAGGTGCGGCCCTTCGACGACGCCCAGCTCGGTGCCGGCGTAGATGTTCTTCACCGGCCCCACGAGGCGGCGCGCCGCATGGTCGTACTGCTGCAGCAGGATGCCGTTGAAGTGGTGCTTGCCGGGCTGGTGTGTCCATTGCTGGTTGACCAGCCAGCTGCGGCCGTCCTCGTCATGGAAGAGGCTGGGGTCGAAGCCCGAGCTGTTCAGGTAGATGGGCTCGCTCCAGGGGCCGTCGATGCTGGGCGCGGTGACGAGGTAGTTGTGCGTGTCCTTGAAGGCGCCGATGGTGGAGCGCACGTCGGTGTAGATCAGCCAGAACTGGCCGTGGGCGTAGCTCAGGCAGGGCGCCCAGATGCCGGCCGAGTCCGGGTGGCCGGTCAGGTCCAGCTGGCTCTTGCGCGTGACGGCATAGCTGTGATGCCGCCAGTGTTTCAGGTCTCGCGAGTGGTGGATGCGCACGGCCGGCCACCACTCGAAGGTGGAGGTGGCGATGTAGTAGTCGTCATGGCCGTCGGCGCCAGGCACACGGCAGATCGAGGGGTCGGCATGGAAGCCCGGCAGGATGGGATTGGTGATCATGGGGCAGTGCAGGGCAGGCGGTCAGGCGGCCGCGGCCAGGCGGCGCGCGGCGATGAGGGGGCGGGTGAGGCGGTAGCGGGCCAGCGCGGCGGCACCCACGGCGACGGCATCGGCGCCAAAGCGCGAGATCGTCACCGTCGGCGCTTGCATGCCCGCGGAGGCATGGCGCTCCAGCACCTGGAAGGCGGGTTGCAGCAAGGCCGCGCCCAGCTCGATGGCGGGGCCACCGAGCACGATGCGGCCGGGGTCGTAGCTGGCGGTGAGGTTGCCCAGCAGCATGCCGAGGTAGCGCCCGGCGCGCGCGACCGCGTCGGCGCTGTCGGCCTGGCCGTCGTCCAGCCGCTGCTGGACCTCCGCCAGGGTGGCGGGCGTCTCGGGCGGCAGCATGGCGCGAAAACCGATCAAGGCCTCGGCGCAACCCAGCCGTCCGCAGGAGCAGGGCGGGCCGTCGAGCTGCAGCGTCGTGTGGCCGACCTCGCCGGCCAGGCCACGCGCGCCGGTCAGCAGCCGGTCCTCGACGACGACGCCAGCGCCCACGCCCACGCCCAGGCTCAGGTAGATCAGCGGGTCGGGCGAGGGCTCGGTGGCGAACTCCAGCTCGCCGATGACGGCCACGTCGGCCTCGTTCTGAAGGTACAGCGGTGCGGCCTGCAGGGCCGTGCCGCGCAGATGCTCGGCTAGCAGCTGCGCGGCGGGCACGTCGCGCCAGCCGAGGTTGGGCGCGAAATGCAGGTGGCCGCGGTGCTCGTCCACGCCGCCGGGCAGGCCCACGCCAATGCCTATGACCTGCTGGCCCGGTGCGCCCAAGCGGGCCTGGGCCTGCAACAGCAGCTTGGCGGCGAGGGCCAGGCCCTGGCGGGCATCACGGCCCGGGCCGTAGTTGCCATGGGCACGGGCCAGGATGTCGCCGGCCAGCGAGGTCGCGACGACATGCACGCCGTCCACGCCCAGCTCGGCGCCCAGCAGCACCAGTCGGCCGGGGTCGATGTAGAGCGGCGTGGGCCGGCGGCCCAGCTCGCCGGTGGCAATGACCTCGCGCTCCAGCAGCCAGCCCTCGTCGATCAGCTCACGCACCAGGCCGCTGACGGTGGACTTGGTCAACAGCAGCGACTCGGCCAGCGCCGCGCGTGACTGCCCCGGGCGGGCGCTCAGTTGCCGCACGATGGCCATGCGGTTGAGGTCCTTGAGCAGGTGCTGGTCGCCGGTGAGTTGCATGCGGGGCATCACGCGGTTTGCAGCGTGCCGGCGGCGCGCGGGCGGCCGGCATGCAGCAGGGCCAGGCCGATCAGCGCAAGGCCGATGGCAGCGGTCAGCGCCTGGGCGGCGCCGGAGAATTTGGCGGCCGCGACGCAGGCGGCCCAGTTTGCGGCGATGGCCCAGGCCAGCACGACGCCCAGCGTGGTCAGCACGCCACCGGCCGTCAGCAGCGGGCGGTGGGCGCGGCGCATGTCCAGGCCGGCATCGACGTCCACGCGCTCGAAGCGGCCATGGAACCAGAACCAGAAGATGGCCAGGCTCGTCAGGTGCATCAGCCCCGCGAAGACGAACACCCACTGCTGGGTACCGGTCCATTGCACGGCCAGAGCCGCCAGCAGCGCGATGAACATGCCGCCTATGCCGCCAGCCGTTGCGCCCAGGCCCACGACGGCGCCGGACACCTTGGTGGGGAACAGGTCGGTCGCCGAGGTCAGCAGGTTGGCCGACCAGGCTTGGTGGCAGGCGGTGGCCAGTGTGATGAGCGCCACGCACAGCGCAAAGCTGTCGCTGTAATAGGCCAGGATGGCACCCGGCATGCAGGCAGCGGCCAGGCCCATGGCGGCCATGCGCGCCTGGCCTATGGGCCAGCCGCGCTTGGCCAGCCGGCCCGACAGCCAGCCGCCGAAGATGGAGCCGACGCTGGAGCCCAGGTAGATCAGCGCCACGAGGCCCGCGCTCTTCAGCGGGTTCTGGCCGCGCTCGCGTTCCAGGTAGGACGGCAGCCAGAACAGGAAGAACCACCAGACCGGGTCGGTCAGCATCTTGCCAATCAGGAAGGGCCAGATCGCGCGGTAGCGAAGCAGCGCGGTCCACGGCAGTCGCACCGTGGCCTCCTGGGCGGGCTGGCCGGCGCGGATGTAGGCCAGTTCCTCGCTCGAAAGCCGTGCGTGCCGCTCCGGCGCGTGAAAGCCCTGGCGCCAGAAGGCCAGCCACACCAGGCCGGCCACGCCGATGGCGATGAAGGCGGCCTGCCAACCGAAGGTGAGCGCCAGCCACACCGTCAGCGGCGATGCGATGACGCCCAGGGCCGTGCCTGAATTGAAGATGCCGGTCGCCAGCGCCCGCTCCTGCTGCGGGAACCAGGTCGCCACCGCCTTGATGGCCGCCGGGAAGTGCGCCGCCTCGGCCATGCCCAGCAGGAAGCGCACGACCACCAGGCCCAGCACCGAGGCGACGAGGCCGTGGGCCGCTGCTGCGATTGACCACAGCAGCAGCGCCGCGGCCAGGCTGCGCTTGACGCCGAAGCGGTCGATGGCGACACCGATCAGCGGCGGGAAGGCGGCATAGGCGGCCGTGAAGGCGAACGTGATCCAGCCGTAGTCGGCATCGGTCAACGCCAGGCCGCCGGCATCCAGCGGCTCCTGCAGGCGGGTCTTCAACACCGACAGCGCATTGCGGTCGATGTAGTTGATGGTCGTCGCCACGAAGAGCAGCGCGCAGACGATCCAGCGCTGCCGGCCCAGCGGCATGGCGGCCAGGCCCACCATCACTGGGCCCTGGCCAGAGCCGCCCCGTGTGCGGGTGCTCCGGCGCGGGTCGCGGGAGCCGGTGAGGCGAGGGCGGCGATGTTCAACGTGCGGTCTCCGGCGGGCAGGCGCTGCAGGCGCGCCCTTTTTGGCTTGCTGTGGGATCAAATGTAGCGCTACCATTTTGCTTTGCGCAAGCATGAAATCTCTAACATTCCCGCAATTCCGGGGTTCGGACCCTGGCGGGGCACACGAGGAGACCGAATGAAAACCTGGGCACGCGCCCTGGCCGCCCTGTTGCTGGCCGTCGTTTTGCGGCCGGCCTGCAGCGCCCCCGCCGTGGAAGATGGCTACGAGCTCTGGCTGCGCTACCGCCCGGTGCCCGCTGCCGCCCAGGCGCGCAGCATCGTCCATGCCGAGCCAGTCTCGCCCACGCTGCAGGCGGCCGTCGCCGAACTCAGGCGTGGCATTGCCGGGATGACGGGTCGGGAGCCGGCGCGGGCGGCCCAGCCGTTGGACGGCAGCCTCGTGCTGGCCACGCCCGCGAATGCGCCGGCCGGCGTCACCGTACCCTGGAGCGAACTGGGCCGCGAGGGCTATGTCTTGCGCAGCCTGAGGCTGCGCGGGCGGGCGGTGACGCTGATTGCGGCCAACACCGATGTGGGCCTGCTGTACGGCAGCTTCGCCTGGCTGCGCGCCGCCCAGGCCGGCGCCGACCTGACGAAACTGGCCTTGCAGTCGGCGCCCAAGGTGAGCCTGCGGTTGCTGAATCACTGGGACAACCTGGACCGTACCGTCGAGCGCGGCTATGCCGGCGCCTCGATCTGGGACTGGTGGAAGCTGCCCGACATCCGCGACCCGCGCTACGTCGACTACGCCCGCGCCAATGCGTCGCTGGGCATCAATGGCACGGTACTGAACAACGTCAACGCCAAGGCCGAGTCACTGACCGGTCTCTGGCTGGCCAAGGCCGCGGCGGTGGCCGACGTGCTGCGGCCCTATGGCATCCGCGTCTACCTGTCGGTGCGCTTCTCGGCGCCGGTGGACCTCGGCGGGCTCAAGACTGCCGACCCGCTGGACCCGGCCGTGCGTGCCTGGTGGCGGGCCAAGGCCGACGAGATCTACAAGCTGATCCCCGACTTCGGCGGCTTCCTCGTCAAGGCCAATTCCGAGGGGCAGCCCGGCCCGCAGGACTATGGCCGCAACCACGCCGACGGCGCCAACATGCTGGCCGAGGCGCTGGCACCGCATGGTGGCGTGGTGCTGTGGCGAGCCTTTGTCTACGCGCCCGACACCAGTGACCGGGCCAAACAGGCTTATGCCGAGTTCCAGCCGCTGGACGGCCGATTTGCATCCAACGTCATCGTGCAGGTCAAGAACGGTGCCATCGACTTCCAGCCGCGCGAGCCCTTCCACCCGCTGTTTGGTGCCATGCCGCGCACGCCGCTGGCGCTGGAGTTGCAGATCACCAAGGAGTACCTGGGCTTTTCGACGCACCTGGTCTACCTGGGCCCGCTGTTCGAGGAAGTGCTGCGCGCCGACACGCGCCAGAGGCCCGAGGGCGCCACCGTGGCCCGTGTTGTGACGGCTATGGCAGGCGTCGCCAACATCGGCAGCGACCGCAACTGGAGCGGCTCGCACTTCGACCAGGCCAACTGGTATGCCTACGGCCGCATGGCCTGGGACCCGGACCTGGGCGCGCAGACCGTCGCACGCGAATGGGTGCAGCAGACCTTCACCACCGCGCCCCGCGCCGTCGACACCATCGTCGCGATGATGACGGCCTCGCGCGAAGCCGTCGTCGACTACATGACGCCGCTGGGCCTGCATCACCTGATGGGCACGGGACACCACTACGGCCCAGCGCCCTGGGTCGACAACCTGGAGCGCGCCGACTGGAACCCGGTCTACTTCCACCGTGCCGACGCGGGCGGCATCGGTTTCGACCGCGGGCCTGGGCCTTCAGGCAGCAACGCCGTGGCCCAGTACGCACCCGACGTGGCGCGCCGCTTTGCCGACGCGGCAACGACGCCGGAGAACCTGCTGCTGTGGTTCCACCACCTGCCGTGGGAGTACCGCATGCCATCCAACCGCACGCTGTGGGCCGAGCTGGTGTCGCGCTACGACCATGGCGTCGCAACGGTGGCAGACATGCGCGCGCGCTGGGCCTCGCTGCGCCGCGACATCGACCCGCAGCGCCACGCCGACGTGGCCGCGTTTCTCGCGGTGCAGGAAGCCGAAGCCCGCTGGTGGCGCGATGCCTGCATCGCCTATTTCCAGTCGCGCTCGGGCCTGCCGTTGCCAGCCGGCACAGTGCCGCCGGCCCATCCGCTGGAGCACTACAAGGCGCTGCGCTTCCCGTTCGCGCCGGGCCGTGGCGGATAAAAAATGAGGTCCGCCCTATGATTGCGCAACCAGCTCATGCCCATGGCCGCGGCCCTGTGGCCGGGCTACATTGACCGAATCCGACACTCGAGGGACTCCTTTGAAGCCAAGCGCTCGTGCTGGACGCAGCACCAAGGTCGCCACCATCGCCGACGTGGCCAAGCTGGCCGGGGTGTCGCCGATGACGGTGTCGCGGGTCATCAACGGCGAACAGAACGTGCGCCCGGGCACGCGCGAGAAGGTGCAGGCCGCCGTGGCCGAGCTGAACTACCTGCCCAACCAGGCCGCCCGCCACCTGGCCGGTTCGGAGCCCATCCGCATCGGCATGCTCTACATCGACCCGACGGCCGGCTACCTCAACGAGTTCCTCATCGGCCTGCTGAACAAGGCCAGCATGCGCCACGTGCAGCTCATCGTGGAGCGGTGCGAGGCCGCGCGCGAAGGTGAGGAGAAGCCCGTGGCCGAGATGATCGCCAACGGCATTGACGGTCTCATTCTGCCGCCGCCCTTCTGCGACTCGCAGCCCTTGCTCAAGCTCGTGGCCGAGACCGGCACGCCCGCCGTCGTCGTCTCCAGCGGCGTGCCGCCCGAGCAGGTCTGCGCCGTCGGCATCGACGACTACCAGGCCGCCTACGAGATGACCCGCCACCTGCTGGCCCTGGGCCACCATCGCCTGGGCTTCATCATCGGCGACCCCTACCAGAGCAGCAGTTCGCGGCGCCTGGCAGGTTTCCACGCGGCGATGAACGACGCCGGCCTCAACATCGAGGAGGAAGAGGTCGTCGCCCAGGGCATGTTCACCTACCGCTCGGGCCTGGATGCGGCCGAGTTCCTGCTCTCCCAGGAGCGCCGCCCGACCGCCATCTTCGCCAGCAACGACGACATGGCCGCGGCGACGGTCGCCATCGCCCACCGCATGGGCCTGGACGTGCCCAGCGACCTGACCGTCGTGGGCTTCGACGATGCGCCGCTCGCCACGACGATCTGGCCCGAGCTGACGACCGTGCGCCAGCCCATCATGGAAATGGCCGGCGCGGCCGTGGACCTGCTGGTGCGCCACATCCGCGCGCAGCGCAGTGGCGAGCCCCTGCCCTGCGAGCATGAGCTGATGGACTTCGAGCTGATCCGCCGCCAGTCCGACGCCGCGCCCCGCCTGCGCCCCCCGCTGCGCCTTGGCGCCTCCGCCTGAAGCCAGGCCCTGAGGGGCCCAACTTGCATGACCGAACCTATCGCCCCGCGCTTCAAGCGCCTGCTGCTGACCGGCGCCGCCGGCAACCTGGGCCGCGTGCTGCGGCCGCGCATGAAGCGCTATTGCGAAACGCTGCGCGTGTCCGACCTCGCGGCCATGGACCCGGCCGGCGACGGCGAGGAGGTGGTGCCCGCGGACCTCGCAGACTTGGCCGCCATGCAGGCCCTGCTGGCCGACGTGGACGCCGTATTGCACTTCGGTGGCGTGTCCATCGAGAAGCCTTTCGACACCGTGCTGCCGGCCAACATCGTGGGCGCCTACAACGTCTACGAGGCGGCCCGCCAGCGCGGCGTGAAGCGCATCATCTTCGCGAGCTCCAACCACGTGACCGGCTTCTACAGCCAGGGCGAGACCATCACGCCGCAGGCGACACCAAGGCCAGACAGCTACTACGGCCTGTCCAAGGCCTTCGGCGAGAACCTGGCCCAGTTCTACTTCGACCGCTACGGCCTGGAAACGGTCAGCCTGCGCATAGGCTCCTGCTGGCCCGAGCCCACCGAGCGGCGGCAATTGTCGAGCTGGCTGAGCTATGACGACATGGAGCGCCTCCTCGTCGCGGCGCTGAGCGCGCCCGTCGTGGGCCACACCGTCATCTACGGCGCCAGCGACAACCGCTCCACCTGGTGGGACAACTCGACGGCCAGGCACATCGGCTTCAAGCCGCAGGACAGCTCCGAGCCCTGGCGCGCCCAGGTCGAGGCCAGCCAGCCTTACCTGGACCCCAGCCTGCCCGAGGTGCGCTGCCAGGGTGGCTTCTTCGTCAACCTGGGGCCGTTCGAGAAGGGCGACAAATGAAGATCGCCTTCACGCCCAACGCCCGCCGGCCCGACCCGGCCGTCGAGGTGCTGGACCCGGCTTTCCTGCCGCTGCGCCTGTTCGCTGCCGGCGTGGAGCAACTGGCCACCGGCCTGGCCTGGGCCGAGGGGCCGGTCTGGTTTGGCGACGGGCGCTACCTGCTGGTCTCCGACATCCCCAACAACCGCATCCTGCGCTGGGACGAGACGACGGGTGCCGTCAGCGAGTTCCGCAACCCCAGCAACAACGCCAACGGCCATGCGCGCGACCGTCAAGGCCGCCTCGTGAGCTGCGAACACCTGACGCGTCGCATCACGCGCACCGAGTACGACGGCCGCATCACCGTGCTGGCCGATCGCTACAACGGCAAACGCCTGAACTCGCCCAACGACATCACCTGCCATGCCGACGGCAGCCTGTGGTTCAGCGACCCGATCTTCGGCATCGCCAGCGACTTTGAAGGCGAGAAGGCCGAGCCCGAGTTGGCCCAGGGCGTCTACCGCATCGATGGCGCGACGGGCGCGCTCAGCCTGCAGCTCGACGACCTCAAAGGCCCCAACGGCCTGGCCTTCAGCCCGGACGGCAAGACTCTCTACGTCATCGAGAGCCGCGCCCAGCCGCATCGGCTGATCTGGGCCTATGACGTGGATGGCGCGCGCCTCGGCAACAAGCGGCTGCTGGTGGACCCGGGCGGCCCGGGCGCCTTCGACGGCATGGCCGTCGACGTGCAGGGCAACCTCTGGTGCGGCTTCGGCAGCGACGGCAGTGCCGGTGCCGACGCGGCAGTGCTGGACGGCGTGCGCGTGTACGACGCGACCGGCAAGCCGCTGGCCCACATCCACCTGCCCGAGCGCTGCGCCAACCTCTGCTTTGGCGGCGCCAAGGGCAACCGCCTCTTCATGGCGAGCACGCACTCGCTGTACGCGCTGTACGTGAACACCAAGGGTCTCGTGACCTAGAACAATTGAAACCGAACTCGCGGACCGCGAAGCCGGTTTGAAACAGGTGGTGGTGACGATGGCGACACGTCCCACATCAACCACCTGGAGATTCCTCATGTTCACCACGTTGCGCGCGGCCCTCGCCGCTGGCCTGTTCGTCCTGGCCGGGTCGGCCTCGGCCGACGTCACCTACAAATTCGTTTGCGCCGCCGCCGGCTGCAATGGCGACGCCGGTTTTTCGATGACCATGACGTTCACCGATGCGGCCGTCGCAGCGGGCGGTTTCACCGGCGTCACGGGCAACATCGTCGACGCCAAGATCACCAGTTCGGTGGGCGGCGGCTACACGAACACGCTGGCCGACCTGGTGAATTTCGCTTCACCCGACAACGACCGGGACGACATCTCCATCATCTTCAGCGCCGACCGCTCCGTCGTGGATGCGCTGTACGACATCGACGCCGGCGTGCTGTTGTGGTTCTCGGGCGCAGGCACGACGCTGATCTCCGAAGGCATGTCACAGAACTACTACATCTCGCAGCGCTCGTTCGGCGGGGAGACCAACAACGACGGCATCCGCGGCCTGCTGGTTCGCGACGATGGCAACACCGTGCCTGAGCCGGCTTCGCTGAGCCTGGTCGGGCTGGCGCTCGCGGGCGTGGCGGCCCTGCGCCGTCGCCGGGCCTGAGCTGGCGTTCAGTGGTTGTGCCGCGGCGGCATGTCCACCACGCCGCGATAGGGCACGGCCAGTTCCAGGCAGGCGCCGGTGGAGAGCTGGCCCACCGTCGAGCGGTAGATCTCCTGCCAGGGCGTCTGGCTCGCCGGCACGGCGGGCGGGCCTTCGGCGCGGCGGCGTGACAGCTCCTCATCGCTGAGCAACACATCGCAGCGGCCGGCATTGAGGTCCACGCGAATCGTGTCGCCCGTGCGCAGCCAGGCGAGGCCGCCGCCGATGGCGCTCTCGGGCGAGGCATGCACGATGGACGGGCTGTCCGACGTGCCGGACTGCCGCCCATCGCCAAGCGTCGGCAAGCTCATCACGCCGCAGCGTATCAGCGCGTCCGGCGGCTGCATGTTGACGACCTCGGCCGAGCCCGGCCAGCCCACCGGCCCCGCGCCGCGCATGACCAGCATGCAGCCCTCGTCAATGGCGAGCGCCGGGTCGTTGATGCGCGCGTGGTAGTCATCGGCGCCGTCGAAGACGATGGCCCGGCACTCGAATGCTCCCTCCTTCAGGTAGCGCTCGCGGAAGGCCGGCGAGATGACGCTGGCCTTCAGGATGGCGAAGTCGAACAGGTTGCCGTGCAGCACGACAAAGCCGGCATCGGCTTTCAAAGGGGCATCGACCGTGAAGATGACTTCGCGGTCCTGCGTCTCGCGGCTTTCGAGGTTTTCAGCCATGGTGCGACCCGTCACCGTCGGCCGCGCCGTGCGCAGCAGGCCCGCGCGCTGCAACTCCCACATGACGGCCGGCACGCCGCCGGCGCGATGGAAGCGCTCGCCGAGGAACTCGCCCGCCGGCTGCATGTTCAACAGCAGCGGCACGCGCTGGCCCACCTCGGCCCAGTCGGTGGCCGTCAGCTCGACGCCGGCATGGCGGGCCATGGCCGTCAGGTGCGGTTGCGCATTCGTCGAGCCACCGATGGCCGCGTTGACGACGATGGCGTCGAGAAAAGCCTCGCGGCTGAGAATGCGGCTGGGCCGCAAGTCCTCGCGCGCCATGTCCACGATGCGCTTGCCGGTCTCGTAGGCCATCTGGCCGCGCTCGCGGTAGGGTGCGGGGATGGCGGAGCAGCCGGTCAGCGACAGGCCCAGCGCCTCGGCCAGCGCATTCATCGTCGAAGCCGTGCCCATGGTGTTGCAGTGACCGGCCGAAGGTGCCGACGCGGCAGCAATCTGGATGAAGGTCTCTTCGTCGATCTCGCCGGCCGCGAGTCGCCTGCGGCCTTGCCAGATGGCAGCACCCGAACCGACGAGCTTGCCTTCGAACCAGCCGTCCAGCATGGGCCCGCCGGACAGCACGATGGCCGGCAGGTCCACCGTGCTGGCTGCCATGACCTGGGCGGGGGTCGTTTTGTCGCAGCCGGTCGTCAGCACCACGGCGTCCAGCGGGTAGCCGTGCAGGATCTCGACGAGGCCCAGATACGCCAGGTTGCGGTCCAGCGCCGCGGTGGGGCGGCGGCAGTTCTCGAAGATGGGGTGCAGCGGGAACTCCATCGCGATGCCGCCCGCGTCGCGGATGCCGTCGCGCACGCGCCGCGCCAGCTCCAGGTGGATGCGGTTGCAGGGGCTCAGATCGCTGCCGCTTTGCGCGATGCCGATGATGGGCCGGCCCGAGCGCAGCTCGGCGGCCGTGAGGCCGTAGTTCATGAAGCGCTCCAGGTAGAGCGCCGTCATGTCGACGTGGTCGGGGTTGTCGAACCAGTCCTGCGAGCGCAGCCGCTTCATTGCGCTCGGCTCCTCAGGTGCTTCAGCAATGCGCCGGTGCCATAGGTCCACGGCGGTATCGCGTTGCTGCGCTGCACCGTGTTGACCAGCGCGCCGAGGGAAGGGCTGGTGATGGTCACTCGGTCACCCAGGTGATGGGTGAAGCCGGCGCCGGGCGCGCCGCGGTCCTGGATGGGCGAGAACATCGTGCCGAGGAAGAGCATGAAGCCGTCGGGGTACTGGTGGTGCGGCCCGCAGGCGTGGGCCACCAGCTCCAGCGGGTCGCGGCTGATCTCCTGCATGCGGCTGACGCCGTCGAGCACAAAGCCGTCGTCGCCCTCGATGCGCAGGCTCACCTCGGCCCGGCGAATGGTGTCCAGCGTGAAGTGCTCGTCGAACAGGCGTATGAAGGGGCCGATGGCGCAGGAGCCGTTGTTGTCCTTGGCCTTGCCCAGCAGCAGCGCGCTGCGTCCCTCGATGTCGCGCAGGTTGACGTCGTTGCCCAGCGTCGCGCCGACCACCTCGGCGCGGCTGTTGACGGCCAGCACCACCTCGGGCTCGGGGTTGTTCCAGTGCGAGTCCGGGTGCAGGCCCACGGCGGCGCCAAAGCCCACGGCCGACATGGGCTGGGCCTTGGTGAACACCTCGGCGTCGGGTCCCAGACCCACCTCCAGGTAAGGCGACCAGGCGCCGCGTGAGACGAACTCGGCCTTGAGCCGTTGAGCAGCCTCGGAGCCCGGCCGCAGGCTGGACAGGTCGCTGCCCAGCGTGACGCGCAACTGCTCGCGCAGCGCATGGGCGCGCGCTGCATCGCCGCCGGCCTGGGCCTCGATGACGCGCTCCAGCAGGCTGACCGCGAAGGTCACGCCGCAGGCCTTGATGGCCTGCAAGTCGCAAGGCGCCAGCAGCCAGGGGCGGGCCAGGTCGGCCAGCAGCGCCTGCACGGGGCCCAGCGCCTCGCCGGGCGCGTGGCGGGCGAGATGGATCAACTCGGGGTGGTCCAGCAACTCGGACATGGTGAGCGCGTGGGCCGACAGGTCGACCAGTTCGCCGTGGCGCACGGCCACGAGGGCCGGGCCGGCGGTGTCGGTGCGCCAGACGCGGCCCAGAAGCAGGGCGTGGTCGGCGTCGGCGGGCAGGAAGGCGGCTTGGGTGTGGGTCATCGACCCGAATTGTGAGCGCTACCTAAAACGCTGCCAAGCTGGCGCGGCTCAGCCGAGGATGAGGTATTCGGGATAGCGCTTCTGGATGTCGTCCACCGAGGCGAGGGTGCCGGACAGGTGGTCCCTGACGGCGCTCTGTGCCGCTTCGGCGTCTCGCGACGCAATGGCCTCCAGGATGGCCTGGTGGCCGCCCAGGATCTGCTCGATCTTGCCGTCGGTCGGGATGTGCAGCAGCCGCAGGCGGTCGACATGACCCGACATGCGCACGACGACCGCCCAGAGGCGCGGCAAGCCGGCCGCTTCATACATCAGCCGGTGGAACTCCTTGTCGGCCGCGATGAAGCCGAGGAAGTCCTTCCTGGTGGCGAGGTCCGCCTGGCGTGACAGCTGGGTGCGCAGGTCGGCGATGACCGCGTCGTCATGCGCGCTGGCAAGTTGGCGCGCGATCTCGATCTCGACCGAGCGTCGCAGCACGTGGGCTTCACGGGCTGCCGGCACGTCGATGCGGCTGACCTGCGTCGTGTGCTGGGCCCGCACGAGCACCAGGCCCTCTTCGCTGAGCCGGATGAGCGCGTCGCGCACGGGCGTCTGGCTGACGCCGAACCCCTGTGCCAGCTCCGCCCGGTCCAGTGCGATCCCGGGCGCCAGTTCCAGCGAAATGATGGCGGCTCGCAGCGCCTCGACAACCTGGGGTGCCGCGTGGCGGGTGGGATCTAGCGTGAAGTTCATCCGGGGTTGAAGGCCAGGTGGGAGGCGGCGCTCAAATACTAGGGTTCTATTGTCATGTGGCCGTTTGAGTGCACCGCCGCGGCTTTTGAAGTCGTCAGCCGCCCTGCGAAGCCAGCAGATTGCGGGCCAGGCTCGTACTGTTGCCGGCGCGCCATGAGAGCGCTATTCGAGCAGCTCCCAGATTTTTCGATTTTCAACTGCGGAACCGTTCGATTTCCAGCTAATACATTAGTACACACCCTCGTTGACGCTAGGTGTTGGTGAACGTAGATTGAGAATGTTCGCGCTACCATTTGCGAGAGAAGTGTTTGCACTGGTCGCGGCGCCCGATCACAAAACCACATGGAGACAACGATGAACCAGCCTTTCAAGCGACCGACGCGCCGCGCAAATCGGCAGTTGGCCCTGGGCACGACGCTGCTGGCCGGCCTGATTGCACAGGCCTACGCACAGACGCCCGCGCAGCCGCCGGCCCAGACGACCCCGCAGGCGCAGGAGAACAAGCTCGACACCGTCGTCGTGACCGGCATCCGTGCTTCGCTGGAGAGCGCGGCCAACGCCAAGCGCAATGCGGTCGGCTTCCTCGACGCGATCACCGCCGAGGACATGGGCAAGTTCCCGGACAGCAACATCGCGGAATCCATCGCCCGGGTCCCGGGCGTCACGCTGACTCGCGAAATCACCGGTGAAGGCCTGCAGATCCAGATCCGCGGGCTGGGCACCAACTTCACCCGCATCCTGCTCAATGGCGCACCGGTCGCCTCGGCCTCGACGGGCCGCACGGACACCGGCAGCGCCAACCGCGAAGTCGACATGGACTTCCTGCCCGGCGAGTTGTTCAGCCGCGTGAGCATCATCAAGAGCCCGACCGCCGCGATGCTGGAAGGTGGCGCCGCCGGTATCGTCGACATGCGCAGCGCCCGCCCGTTCGACCGCAAGGGCTTCCGCACCGCCTTCACGCTGACTGGCACCAAGAACCAGCAGGCCGACAAGTGGGGCAACCGCGGCTCGGCCCTGGTCAGCAACACCTGGGACAACACGTTCGGCGTGCTGGCCGGCGTGGCCTGGTCGACCAACAAGGTCAAGACCACCGGCTTCGAGTCCATCGGCTGGACGAACGCCAACCTGTCCGCCGCGCAGGGCGGCAGCCTCGGCACGGCCCGCAACAGTACGGGCGGCGGCAACTGGACCATTGCCGGCACCGTGCCGAGCAATGCGGGCAACGGCCTGACCCCGGGTGCCGTCATTGACGAAGCCTTCCTGCTCGCCAAGAACCCGGGCATCACGACGCAACAGCTGGACAACGCCCTCATTCCCCGTCTGGGCCGCTCCATGGTGGCCGAGGGCAGCCGCGACCGCCACAACGCCATCCTTTCGCTGGAAGCGCGGCCCAACAGTTCGGCCAGGTTCTTCGTCGACGCCATCTACGGCAAGAAGAAGAACGATTTCGAGCGTGTCGACATGGACTGGGTCGGCCGCAATGGCTCGGCCATCCCGCTCAACATGACCGTGGACAAGAGCGATTGCGCCAACGGCTGCACGGTCACCAAGGCCACGTTCGCGAACTCCCAGTACTTCCTGGAGTACCGCCCCTACACCGAGGAAACCACCTTCCACAGCCTCAACCCGGGCATGACGCTGAAGATCACCGATGCCATCAGCGTCGATGTGCAGGCCAACCAGACGCGCAGCGACTTCCGGCGCGATTCGCCCACCGTGCTGTTCCAGACGGTGGCCAACTCGGGTCTCACGACCGAGTACGACAACACCAGCGGCACCCCCCATCTGTCGGCGACCAACGCCCTCACCGGCGCCAAAGACATCCTGAACACGCCGAGCGCCTTCGGCTGGAACGGCGGCCGCCTGAACCAGCAGACGGAAATGCGCTCCGTGCGCACCTCCGGCCTGCGGGGCAGCGTCGACGTCGATGCCGACATCTTCGCCATCAAGTTCGGCGGCGCCTATGACAGCGTCTCGCGCCGCATCAGCACGCTGGACAACAGCGGCTACTGGGAAAACATCGCCTGCCGCAGCAACCTCAACGTCTTCCTGCCCGGCCCCAACACGACCAATTCCGGCGGCAGCTGCAACGGCGCCGGCGCGGCGGGCCCGGCAGCGGGCGCCTATCCGGGCTACGGCACGGGCTTCACGGCCGGTGCGTCGCCCGCGTCGCTGCAATTCCTCGGCTCGACGATCCCGAACGCGGCCGTGCCCGGCTACCTGCGGCCCACCTCCAACGGCTACGTCACGCTGGACTGGGCCCGCTTCGCGAAGGACTCCGGCTATGCCGCCGCGGTCGCTGCCGCGATGCCCGGCACCGCCAACTCCAACAACAACGTGGCCCCGGGCTTCTTCCAGGAGAAGGTGACGTCGATCTTCACGGAGATCAACGGCGACACCAAGCTGTTCGGCAACGAGCTGCGCTACAACGCCGGCATGCGTTACGCCACGACTGAGCAGACCTTCGCGTCGCTCAGCACGCCCGCCGACCCGCGCAACGCCACCTTGGGCGATGGTGGCCGCTATCCGACTCCGGTCGTCGAGAGCCTCACGACAACGACCTACGGCAACTTCCTGCCGTCGGCCAGCCTGGCCTACAACATCCGGCCCGACGTGCTGGCCCGCGCGTCGATGTCCAAGACCATCACGCGCGCCGACCCCACGCAGCTGCGCGCGCTGTCGCTCAGCTTCACCGACCCGGCGGCCCAGAACGGCCAGCTGACCAACCCCGACCTCAAGCCCTACGAGTCCAAGAACACCGACCTGGGCCTGGAGTGGTACACCGGCCGCGAAGGCTATATCGCGCTGGCCTGGTTCAAGAAGGGTATCCAGGGGTTCACGGCCACCCGCACGGTGAACGTGACCTTCGCCGACCTGAACCAGTACGGCGTCAACTGGACTTCGGGAGGTCTGACGGACACGCAGCGCGCCGGCCTCTATACGCGTGCCGGCCTGCCGGTGCCTGCCAACCTGACCGCGCTGCCATCGGCGGCCGCCCTGGCCGCGATCAACGCACTGGGTGTCACGCTGACGCAGACGCAGAACACGGCCGACGAACTCAAGATCAAGGGCCTGGAGCTGACCGTGCAGCAGCCGCTGGACCTGATCACGCCCTATCTGAAGGGCCTGGGTGTCAGCGCGAACTACACCAAGGTCAAGCAGTCGGGCGCCAACGTGGCCACCGGCGTGCCGCCCTACACCTACAACCTGGCTGCCTACTATGAAGGCCGCTACGGGGGCTTGCGCCTGACCAAGACCTTCACCAAGGGTTCCCAGTCGAGCGGCCCCGGCCAGAACGGCATCACGGCCGCGGCGTTCTTCACGGAGGACTACTCCCAGGTGGACTTCACGTCCCGCCTGAACCTCGGCGAGATCACGGGCTGGAAGAAAGACCTGCAGGCCACCTTCGACGTCTTCAACGTGACCCGCAGCCAGCAGCGCACGAACTTCCAGTTCGCCAACGCGCCTTACGCGGTCTACCAACCGGGCCGGACCTACCAGGTCGGCCTGCGCACCAGCTTCTGATTCTTTGGGGACGGGCTGTCCTGGTCTCGGGGGCAGCCTTTTTTGCGAAAGCAGGGCAGCTTCGGCATGGCGCCGGGCTGCTCTTTTTTTTATGTGGCGGACATGTCCCTGGCGACCTTGCCGACCAGTTCGCGCAGCCAGCGGTGCGCCGGGTCGTGGCGGTAGCGCACATGCCAGGCCATCTGCACGGGGAAGCTGCCCAGGTCGACGGGGGCGGGGATAACCTTGAGCCGCGGGTCGCCCGCCAGGCGGCGGCAGATCTGCTTGGGCAGCGTGGCGCAGTAGTCGGTCACAGCCACCATCTCCGGGATGGCCAGGAAGTGCGTCACCGAGACGGCCACCTCGCGCTTCAGGCCCTGGCGTTCCAGCGCCTGGAAGAGGCCCACGCGCAGCCGGCCCGGCGGCAGCATGTTGACGTGCTTGAGCCGCTCGTACTGCTTCTTCGTGATCGTGCGGTCGATCTCCGGGTGGTCGGCGCGCACGACGCAGGCCAGGCCGTCGTCCATCAGGTGCTGCACCACAAGACTGTCCGGCGGGTCGACGAAGCGGCCGATGGCCATGGCCGTGGTGCCCGAGATGACGCCGGTCTCGGCCAGGTCGGTGCCAAAGGGCGTCAGCCTGAGCTTGATGCCGGGCGCCAGCTCGCGCAGCCGCGCCACGATGGCTGGCACGAGGACGAACTCGACATAGCTGTTCGGCGCCAGCGTGAAGAGCTGGTCGGCCTTGCCGGGGTCGAACTCCTGCTGGCCGAGGATGACGCCGTCCAGGCTGGCCAGCGCCGCCGCGATGACGGGGGCCAGCTCCTGGGCCTTGGGCGTGGGCTGCATGCCGTAGCGCTCGCGGATGAAGAGCGGGTCCAGCAGCAGCGCGCGCAGGCGGGTCAGTGCGTTGGACAGCGCGGGCTGCGTGATGCCCAGCCGCTCGGCGGCGCGCGTGACGCTGCGCTCCTCCATCAACGCGACGAAGACGGGCAGCAGGTTCAGGTCGTAGCGCACCCAGATATGTTGCTTTGTAAATATCTGGAATTCAACAGATAAATTGGATGAATGTAGCTGCGACGCCCATCATTTGGCCATCGCAAGACAACCCGCCTGGAGCCCACCTCATGGACACCCTCTTCACCCCTACCCGCATCGGCGCCATCGACGTTCGCAACCGCATCGCGATGGCTCCGCTGACCCGCTCGCGCGCCAGCATGGGCGGCCTGCCGTCGCCGCTGGCCGCCGAGTACTACCGCCAGCGCGCCTCGGCGGGCTTGCTCATCACCGAGGCCACCAACATCTCGCGCCAGGCGCGCGGCTATGCCTACACGCCGGGCCTTTACACCGACGAGCACGTGGCCGCCTGGAAGCAGGTCACCGATGCGGTCCACGCCGAGGGCGGCCGCATCGTCGTGCAGCTCTGGCACGTGGGCCGCATGTCGCACACCAGCCTGCAAGAGAACGGCGCCGCGCCGGTGGCGCCCTCGGCCATCCGAGCCGGCGGCCAGGTCTTCACCGAGGCTGGGTTCGAAGCGCCGTCCATGCCCCGCGCGCTGGCGCTGGACGAGATCGCCGCCATCGTGGAGGACTACCGCCAGGCCGCGCAACGCGCCAAGGATGCGGGCTTTGACGGCGTGGAGGTGCATGCCGCCAATGGCTATCTGCTGGAGCAATTCCTGCGCGACAGCACCAACCATAGAGACGACCGCTATGGCGGCTCCATCGAGAACCGCGCCCGGTTGGCGCTGGAGGTGGTGGATGCCGTGGCCAGCGTCTGGGGCGCCGGCCGCGTGGGCGTGAGGCTGTCGCCGCTGTCCACCGCCATCGGCGACACGCCGCTGGACAGCACGCCACTGCTGACGCATGAGTACCTGGCGCGCCAGCTTGGCGAGCGAGGCCTGGCCTATTTGCACGTCGTCGAAGGCCAGATGCATGGCGACAACGGCACGGCGGCCCAGGACATCGTCGACGCACTGAAGCAGGCCTTCGGCGGCGCCTACATCGCCAACAACGGCTACGACCGCCAGCGCGCCCTGACGGCCACGGCCTCGAGCCATGCCGACATGGTGGCCTTCGGCCGGGCCTTCATCGGCAACCCCGACCTGGTGGAGCGCCTGCGCGACAACAAGCCGCTGTTCGACGCGCCCATGGCCGGCTACTTCGGCGGTGGCGCCGAGGGCTACACCCGGTTCAGCGAACTCGCCGCCGCGGCCTGATTGGCCTAACCTCACGACATCAAGGAGCCCACCATGGCACTCAAGGACATCCTCCCCGGCAAGCTCGGTTTCGGCACGGCGCCGCTGGGCAACATGTTCCGCGACATCCCCGAAGCCGAGGCTCGCGCCACGGTGGAGGCGGCGTGGAACGACGGCATCCGCTTCTTCGACAACGCGCCCTTCTACGGCGCGGGCCTCGCCGAGCTGCGCATGGGTGAGGCCCTGTCTGGCCGCAACCGGGACGACTACGTGATCGCCACCAAGGTCGGCCGCCTGGTGCTGGACGAGGTGGAGGACGTCAGCGCGCGCGACCTCGGCGAGAAGGGCGACGTTTTCAAGCATGGCCGCCCCAACCGCATCGTCAACGACTACTCCGAGGACGCGACGCTGCGCTCCATCGAGGACAGCTTGAAGCGCCTGAAGACCGACCGCATCGAGATCGTCTGGGTGCACGACGTGGCCCAGGACTTCTACGGCGACGAATGGCTGGGTGTGTTCGAAGGTGCGCGCAAGGGCGCCTTCAAGGCCCTGGACCGGCTGCGCGACGAAGGCGTCATCAAGGCCTGGGGCCTGGGCGTCAACAAGGTAGAGCCCATTGAACTGCTGCTGGACCTGGAGGGCCCCAGGCCCGACGGCTTTCTGCTGGCCGGTCGCTACACGCTGCTGGATCATTCCCGCGCGCTGCAGCGCGTGATGCCCAAGGTGGCGGAAAAGGGATTGGGCATCGTCGTGGGCGGGCCCTACAGCTCGGGCGCCCTCGTGGGCGGCCCCAACTTCGAGTACGCCCCGATCAAGCCCACGATGCACGAGAAGATCGCCCGCATCAAGGCGATTGCCGACCGCCATGGCATCAGCATGAAGGCCGCCGGCCTGCAGTTCGCGCTGGCCAACCCGGCGGTGGCCGCGGTCATTCCCGGCGCCAGCCAGCCCAGCCGCATCGCCGAGGACCGCGCGGCCTTGAACGAGCGCGTGCCGGCCGACTTCTGGCGCGAACTGCGTACGGCCGGCCTGGTGGACCCCGCGGCGCCGCTGCCTATCTAGAGCTGACGGCCAGGCCATCCTGCGGCTTGTGGGCGATGGAGCGCACGAGCAGCCAGAACGCGGCGACGTGCGTGATCATCAGCAGCGGCACGTAGAGGATGGGGATCGCATAGGCGGCGCCCAGTTCGCCCGCCACCTCGGGCAGGCCGGCCTGGATGGCATGGCGGTAGGCCATGGCCAGGTCCACGAAGCCCACGACGTTGAAGGCCGCGACGAAGAGCCAGAACAAGGGGCGCACCCGGACCGTGAGCAGTGCGAGCAGGGCCAGCACGCCGGTCGCGAAGTCGCCATAGGCGGCGGACTCGGCAAAGCCTGCCGGCAGATGCTGGCCCACGAAGCCGGGCAGCGTGAAGACCAGCCCGAAGAAGCGGAAGCCGTGCAGCGTGGCGATGGCGCGTTGCGCTTCGAAAGGGCTCATCGCCTTGAGGCGCGGCCAGAGGTAGGTGCCGAAGCACAGCAGCCAGGCGACGTAGCCCAGCACGAGATGAGTCTGGAAGAGGGCGGAGGGATTCATGAGGGTTCCACAAGCAGCGAGGCCGCAGTGGTTCAAGCCTAGGTCGCTTCATTGCCACGATAAATGGGCACAATCTTCATGAACCATGAAGCAGCCCTACACAGTGCCGCGCGGCGCGCTGGACGGCGTGGAAGCCTTCCTGCGCGTGGCGGCGCGCCGCAGCTTCCGGCAGGCCGCCGATGACCTGGGCATCACGCCTTCCGCGATCAGCCAGGCCATTCGCAGCCTGGAGGCTCGGCTTGGGGTGGCGCTGTTCACGCGCACGACGCGCAGCGTGGGCCTGACCGAGGCGGGAGAGCGCTTCCTGGAGCGGGCGCGGCCGGCCTTCGAGGAGATGGTCGCCGCGGGCGACGCCGCCCGCGGCCTGGCGGAGCGCCCTTCAGGCCTGTTGCGCGTGGCCGTGCCGCGCTCGGTGGTACCGCTGCTGCTGCAACCCGTGCTGGCGTCCTTCGCGCAGGCCTGCCCCGAGGTGGTGGTGGAAATCGTCGCCAGCGAGGAGATGGCCGACCTGGCCAAGGACGGCTTCGATGCCGGCATCCGCCTGGGTGAACTCATCGCGGCCGACATGGTGGCCGTGCGGCTGACGCCGGCGCTGCGCTACGTCATCGTCGCCAGCCCCGCCTACCTGGACCGCTGCGGCCGCCCCAAGCTGCCCGAGGACTTGCAGCGCCATGCCTGCGTGCGCATGCGCCGCTCGGGCGGCGTGCTTGCACCCTGGCGCGTTGCGGTGGAGGGCCGGCCTATCGACCTGGCCGTGACTGGCCCGGTGGTCGTCAACGACTACCCGACCATGCTGGGCGCGGCACTGGGCGGCGTGGGGCTGGCCCAGTTGCCCGAGCCCGTTGCCGCCAGGGAGCTGAGGGAAGGGCAGCTCGTGGAGGTGCTGGCGCCTTATGCCTCGCAGTCGCCCGGTGTCTTTCTCTACCACTCGGGGCGGCGCCAGGTCCTGCCCAAGCTGCGGGCCTTCATCGACCACGTGCTCAGCCGGGCGGCCGAGGTGCGGCGGCCAGCTCCCGCTCCCAGGGCGGCACGCCGCCTATCTTCTCGGCCATGAAGTCGATGAAGGCGTTGACGCGCGGCGGCACCAGGCGGCGCTGCGGCATCACCGCGTGGATGCCCGTCTCGGGCATGCGGCAGTCGGGCAGCACCACCTCCAGCCGGCCCGTGCGCAGGTCGTCGACGACATGCCAGGTCGAGTGGATGGCGACGCCCAGGCCCGCCACGGCCGCGTCGCGCAGCACCTCGCCCTGGCTGCTCTCCAGCGGGCCGTCCACGCGGATGGCCACCTCTCGGCCGTGGCGGTCCTGCATGCGCCAGACGTCCGCGCGGCCCTGGCTGCCGACGAGCATGAGGCAGTCGTGCTGCTGCAACTCCTCCGGCTTGGCGGGCCGGCCACGCCGGTTCAGGTAGTCGGGCGAGGCGCACAGCACGCGGCGGTTGGCCGCCAGTTTGCGGGCGACGAGGCTGGAGTCCTCCAACGCGCCTATGCGCAGGGCCAGATCGAACCCCGAGGTGACCAGGTCGTGCATGCGGTCCGACAGGTCGATGCTGAGCCTGAGCTTGGGGTGGCGGCGCATGAACTCGGGCAGCAGCGGCGACACGTAGTAGCGCGCAAAGGTGGCCGAGGTCGTCACGCGCAGCGTGCCGCTGACGCCGGTGGAGGCCTGGCTCAGGCCAGCCATCAGCGTCTGCAGGTCATGCACCAGCGGCCGGCCTTGCTCGGCCAGCGCTTCGCCCTCGGTCGTGGGCGTCAGGCTGCGCGTGGTGCGGTGGAAGAGCCGCACGCCCAGCGACTTCTCCAGCGCGCGCAGCCGTTGGCTGGCGACGGCCACGGACAAGTCCAGGCTGCGCGCGGCGGCGCTGATGGAGCCCGAGTCGTAGACGCGCAGGAAGAGGCTCAGGTCATCGACCTTGCTCATGACACTTTCAATGTTTCGTTGAATCTGATTGGCGAGTTTGGTGGTTTTTCAATCGAATGCCAATGCCCAGACTGCGAGCCAGCTTCAAACTTTTGAAAGAAAGCCATGCATGCCTCACCGGCCGCCTCGTCGGCAACCGCCAAACCCCAGGGCCGCTCGCCGCTGGCCCTCTATGCCTTGACCGTCGGTGCCTTCGGCATCGGCACGACGGAATTCGTCATCATGGGCCTGCTGATGCAGCTGGCCGGCGACCTGCAGGTCAGCCTGGCCACGGCTGGCCTCCTGATCTCGGGCTATGCGCTCGGCGTCTTTGTCGGCGCGCCGCTGCTGACGGCGGCCACCAGCCGCGTGCCGCGCAAGACGGCGCTGCTGGCGTTGATGGCCATCTTCACGCTGGGCAACATCGCCTGTGCGCTGGCGCCCAACTACGCCGTGCTGATGGTGGCGCGCGTCATCACGTCGCTGGCCCATGGCACCTTCTTCGGCGTGGGCGCCGTCGTTGCCACCAGCGTCGTGGCCGCCGACCGCAAGGCCTCGGCCATCTCGACGATGTTCACGGGCCTCACCGTCGCCACGCTACTGGGCGTGCCCGCCGGTGCCTGGCTGGGCCTGCACTACGGCTGGCGCTCGACCTTCTGGGCCGTCAGCGTCATCGGCCTGGTCGCGATGGCCGTCATCGCGGCCTTCGTGTCGGCCAAGGAGGCCGGTGCTGGCAGCGCGGTGTCGCTGCGCGAGGAGTTCAAGGTGGTGCGCCGTGGCCATGTGCTGCTGGGCCTGGGCGCCACGGTGCTGGGTTTTGCCGGCGTGTTCACCGTCTTCACCTTCGTGCAGCCGCTGCTGACAAGGGTCAGCGGCTTTGGCGAGGCCGGTGTGTCGGCCATCCTGCTGGTGTTTGGCCTGGGCATGATCGTCGGCAACATCGTGGGCGGGAAGTTCGCGGACCGGGCGCCGGTGCCCACGCTGCTGGGCTCGCTGGCCGCTTTGGCCGCTGTGTTGGCACTGATGGGCTTTGCGATGGAAAGCCAGGTCGCGGCCGTCTTCTTCATCGGCCTGCTGGGTGCCGCCGGCTTCGCGACCGTCGCGCCGCTGCAATTGCGTGTCCTGAGCAAGGCCGAAGGCGCCGGCCAGAGCATGGCCTCCAGCCTCAACATCGCCGCTTTCAACCTGGGCAACGCCATCGGCGCCTGGCTGGGTGGCGCCGTCATCGATCACGGCCCGGGCCTGGCCCGCCTGCCCTGGGCGGCTGCGGCGCTGACGCTGGGCGGCCTGGCGGTGGCCTGGATCAGTGTGCGGACCGACCGGCCTGTTGTGGCGCGGAAGGCCCCGGCGGGTGCCGCGACTGTGGCCTGCCCGTGACAGTCGCACGGTTGTTATGAGTACATGACGGAAGATTTGTTGGGTTTTCTGTCATCCGAGTTCAGACTGGCGACGTTCATCAATTTGTCAAGCACTCCGAACGCCCGCCGATGTGTGAGCTTTTCGCCCTCAACAGCCGCCTGCCAGCCGCCGCCAACTTCTCGTTGCGGGGCTTTGCGGCCCGGGGCGGCCGCACGGCGGACCATGTCGACGGCTGGGGCCTGGCCTTCCATGACGGCGACCGCTGCGAGGTGGTCGTCGAGGACCAGCCGGCCGCGCACTCGGACCTGGCCTCCCACTTCGGCCACTATCCGGTGCCATCGCGCAACGTCCTGGCCCATATCCGCAAGGCTACCCAGGGTGTGGTATCGAGGGAGAACTGCCATCCCTTCCGCCGCGACTGGGCCGGCCGCACCTGGGTGTTCGCCCACAACGGCGACCTGAAGGACTTCCACCCCGAGCTGACCGGCGACTTCCAGCCGGCCGGCCAGACCGACAGCGAGCGTGCCTTCTGCCTGGTGATGCAGCGCCTGGAGCAGCACTTCGGCGATGAACTGCCCGAATGGCCCGCACTGGCCGCCACGCTGACGCCCTGGCTGCACGAGATTGCCGAGCACGGCCGCTTCAACCTGCTGCTGACCGATGGCCGCGCGACGCTGGCGCATGCCTCCACCAAGCTGCACTGGCTGCGCCGCCACCCGCCCTTTGGCCATGTGCGCCTGCGCGATGGCGACCTGAGTGTGGACCTCTCCACGCTGAACGGCCCCGAGGACCGCATGATCCTCGTGGCCACCGAGCCGCTGACGCACGACGAGTCCTGGCAGGCCTTTGCGCCCGGCGAGGTGCGCGTGTTCGCCGGTGGCGACTGCGTCTTCGTCAGCGAAGGTGTTACGGCCCTGGCTGCGGCCTGAGGTCCGTGTAAAGCTTGCTGACGATGAACCATCGGCCGTCCTGCTTGAGCAGGCTGAGCTGATCCAGGTAGTTGAGGCCCAGCATCTTGCAGCGCGTGGTGGCCAGCGCTATTGAGCCATCCACCCGCAGCGCCAGCACTTCCATGCGCTGCGCCTCGCCGTTCTGCTGAGGGCTGGCCCGAGTGGCCACGGCCTGCAGGTAGGGCTCCAGGTCGCGCAGCAGCACTTCGCCCTTGACCTCACCAAAGAGGCGGGCCCGCGGGTGGAAGATTTGCCGCAGCCGCTCCACGTCGCCTCGGTAGAGGCTGTTGAAGTAGTGCTGCAGCAGGTCCAGCAGTTGCTCGCGGTCGTGCACGGTGCTGCTCACCACTTGCCCGAGCTCATGCCACCGTCCACCGGCAGCACGACGCCCGTCGTGAAGGCCGCGTCGGCCAGATACAGCACCGCGTCGGCGATCTCTTCCACCTTGGCGATGCGGCCGGCCGGCTGCAGCGTGTTCAGGAAGCCGTGCATCTCGGCCGTGTACATGGGCGTGTCCACGATGCCGGGCGCCACGGCGGCCACCTGCACGTTGTGCGGCGCCAACTCCAGCGCCAGCGCCTTGGTGGCCTGGTTGATGCCGCCCTTGATCAGCACCGGCAGCAGGGCCGGCACGCCCTGGATGGGCTGGGACGCCAAGCTGGCCGTGATGTTGATGATGTGGCCCGACTGGCGCTCGATCATGTGGCGGGCGGCGGCCTGGGACGGGTAGACGAAGCCCTTCAGGTTAGTGTCGACCAGCGCGTCGACCTCGGCCGGCGTGTAGTCCACGAAGGGTTTGGCGTTGAAGATGCCGGCGTTGTTGACCAGCACGTCGACCTGGCCAAAGCGCTCGACAGCGCGTTGCACCAGCTTTGTTCCCACGGCCGGGTCGGCCACGTCGCCGGCCACGGCCAGGAAGTTGTCGGGGTTGCCCAGCGTGGCAGCGGCCTTGCGCAGGCTGTCTTCGCTGCGGCCATTGCCGACGACGTTGTTGCCGCGCTTCAGGAAAGCGGTGGCGATGGCGAGGCCGATGCCGCTGGAGGCGCCGGTGACGATGACGGTACGGGGAGTGCGAGATTGGCTCATGGTGGGCTCCAAGACGTTGCGGGTTGCTGAGGGGCGGTGATTCGCGCCGCCTTGGAGTCCAATTTATTGGCAACGTGCGAGTTCATAAATAAGATCTGAACCACTTCAGTCTTTACGCCATGTAATAGCCATGAACCGCCAATTCGACGACCTGATGCTGGGCAGCCTGGAACTCTTCTGCGCAGCGGCGGAGCAGGGCGGCTTCACGGCCGCCGCCAATGCGGCCGGCGTGACACCAGCGGCCGTGAGCCGCACCGTGGCGCGGCTGGAAGAGAGGCTGGGGGTGCGCCTTTTTGTGCGCACGACGCGGCAGATCCGCCTCAGCGAGGCGGGCCAGGCCTATTACGAGCAATGCCGCCAGGCGCTGAACCAGTTGCTGGAGGCCGAGCGCGAGGTCAGCGGCCAGCAGGCGGCGCCCAGTGGCCTGCTGCGCATCAGCGCGCCGACGACCTATGGCCACTACCGGCTGCTGCCCATGCTGCCGGCCTTCCGCTCGCGCTACCCGGACATCCGCGTGGAGGTCCATGTCAGCAACCGCAACATCGACTTCGCGGCCGAGGGTTACGACCTGGCCGTGCGCGTGCGTGCGCCGGCCGACTCGACGCTGATCGCGCGCCACCTTGAGGGCGCCGAGCTGGTGCTGGTCGCCGCGCCCGACTACCTGCGCCGCCGCGGCGAGCCCAAATCACTCGCCGAGCTGCGCGGCCATGACTGCATCCAGTTCGAACTGCCCAGCAGCGGCCGCACCATCCCCTGGCTGTTCCGCGAGGAAGGCAAGGACGTGGAGCTGGCGACCACGGGCGGCTATGCCTGCTCGGACGACGTGCTGGCCGGCGTCACGCTGGCGCGGCACGGCGCGGGCATCTTCCAGGCTTACCGCTTCACGGTGGAGGAAGAGCTGCGCCAGGGCCGGCTCATCGAGCTGCTCAAGCCCTTCGGCGGCCGCTCGCGGCCCTACAACCTGCTGTATCCGCACCAGCGTTTCGTGCCGTTGCGGGTGAGGACGTTCGTGGATTTTCTGCTCGGCCGAGACGCTTAAAGGATCTCGAAGCTCACATCGATATTGCCCCGCGTCGCATGCGAATAGGGGCAGAGCTGGTGCGCGCCTTCGACGAGTTGCTGCTTCTGCTCATGCGTCAGGCCGGGTAGGCTGACGGTCAGCTTGGCGGCCAGCGCGAAGCCCTGGTCGGCCGTGGTGCCCAGGGACACGTCGGCGTCGATGGCGACGTCGTCGGGCACGCGTATGCCCAGCGGCGCGCCGGCGCGGCGCATGGCGCCCATGAAGCAGGCCGACCAGCCGATGGCGAAGAGTTGCTCGGGATTGGTGCCGGGCTTGCCCGAGCCGGGCGGGCTGAGCTTGACGTCCAGCGCGCCGTCGCTGGACTTGGCCCAGCCGTCACGGCCTCCGGCGGTGTGGGTGTGGGCGGTGTAGACGACTTTTTCTATGGTGCGAAGCATGGTCAGGCTCCAGGGGTGAAATGGCGCAGGGCCGACATGGCCATGCGCACCGCGTTGCGGGTTTCGGTGACGGGGGCGCCGGCCTTGGCGCTGACGCGCAGGCCGCGCATGACGGTCAGTACGAACTCGGCGCCGGCCTTTGCGTCGAGTTCGGCGGGCAGGTCGCCCTGGGTCTTGGCGGCTTCGAGGGCAGCAGCGATGTCCAGCTTGGATTGCTGCGCACCGCGCGCCAGGATCGCGGCGACCTCTTCGTCAGTGACGCCGATCTCGGTGGCCGTGTTGACCGACAGGCAGCCGCGCGTGCGGGTCTCGCCGGTCAGGGACGCAATAGACGTCAGCAGTGTCTCTACGCCGGCGAGCGGCGTGGCCGCACTGGCCAGCACCTTCTGCAGCGACTTGGCGCGCTCCACCTGGTAGACCTTGAGGGCCTCCAGGAACAGGCCGCGCTTGCTCTCAAAGGCGTTGTAGAGGCTCTGGCGGCCAATGCCCATGGCCTCCACGAGGTCGGGCATGCCCGTGGCCTCGTAGCCGTGACACCAGAACACCTCCATCGCGCGGAGGAGGACTTCGTCCCTGTCGAATTCAGAAGGTCTAGCCATGGATGCAGATTGGACTTGTTTTTGAACGATCAGTCAAGAATAATGAGTTCAACGACTTCAACCCACCGACGACCCATCCCATGCAAGCCTCTTTCGACCGCCGCCGCTTCCTTTCCGCCGCCGCACTTGTTGGTGCCCAGTTCGCACTGCCCCGTACGGCCATAGCCGCGCCGGCGCCGCGCGGCTTTGGCGAACTGCGCCAGATTGATGCCGGCGTGCTGAACGTCGGCTATGCCGACCTCGGCCCGCGCAACGGCCCGGTGGCGCTGCTGTTGCATGGCTGGCCCTACGACATCCACACCTATGAAGACGTCGCACCGCTGCTGGCGGCGCAAGGCTGGCGCGTCGTCGTGCCCTATCTGCGCGGCTATGGCAGCACGCGTTTCCTGTCCGATGCGACACCGCGCAATGCCCAGCAGACGGCCATCGCGGCCGATGCGATTGCGCTGCTCGATGCGCTGGGCATACAGCAGGCCGTCGTGGCCGGCTGCGACTGGGGCGCGCGCACGGCCTGCGTGATGGCGGCGCTGTGGCCGCAGCGCGTGAAGGCGCTGGTGTCCGTCAGCGGCTATCTGGTCACCAACCCCAAGGCGGGCGGGCAGCCGCTGGCGCCGGCGGATGAGTTGGCCTGGTGGTACCAGTTCTACCTGACGACCGAGCGTGGCCGCCTGGGCTATGAGAAGAACCACAAGGAGTTCGCCCGCCTGATCTGGCGCCAGGCTTCGCCCGAATGGCGCTTCGACGATGCGACCTTCGACCGCTCGGCGCCTGCCTTCGACAACCCAGACCATGTCGCCATCACGGTGCACAACTACCGCTGGCGCCAGGGCCTGGTGGAGGGCGAGGCCCGCTACGACGCGTTGGAAGCGAAGCTCGCGACGGTGCAAAGCGTGGCGATGCCCAGCATCACGCTGGAGGGCGATGCCAATGGTGCGCCGCACGCGCCGGCCGCCGTCTACGCCAAGCGCTTTGCGGGCCGCTACGAGCACCGCGAACTGAAGGGTGGCGTGGGCCACAACCTGCCGCAGGAGGCACCGGCCGCCTTCGCGCAGGCCGTCATCGACGCGGCGCGTTGGTGAGGGCCTCGGACATTCGTCCGATGTTCGCCAAGGCGGGGAAAACGGACCATTCGTTCCGTCCCAACCCAACCCTCAGAGACCTCATCATGAACCTCTACAAGCTCACCTCCATCGCCGCCGTCACGCTGTCCCTGGCCTTCGGTGCCCAGGCTGCCGAGACTGCGCAACCCAGCGTTGTCATCGTCCACGGCGCCTTTGCCGACGGCTCCGACTGGGCCAAGGTCATCCCGCTGCTGCAGGCCAAGGGCGTGCGCGTGACGGCCGTGCAAAACCCGCTGACCTCGCTGGACGACGACGTGGCTGCTGCCAAGCGCGCCATCGACGCCGCACCTGGCAAGGTCGTCCTCGTGGGGCACTCCTGGGGCGGCACTGTCATCACGCAAGCTGGCGTGAACGACAAGGTCGCGAGCCTGGTCTACGTCGCCGCCTTCGCACCCGACGTGGGCCAGGCCGTGGGTGACCTGGGCAAGGCCTACCCCGCGCCCGCCGGCATCGCCCACCTGCAGGCCGACGCCTCCGGCTTCCTGAGCCTGACGAGCGAAGGCATGAGCAAGCACTTCGCGCAAGACCTGCCCGCCGCGCAGACGGCCGTCATGACCGCTACGCAAGGCCCCATCGCCGGCAAGGCGTTCGGCGAGAAGGTCAGCGTTGCGGCCTGGAAGACCAAGCCGAGCTGGTACCTCGTCGCCGGTGCCGACCACATGATCCAGCCCGCGCTGCAGCGCGACTTCGCCAAGCAGATCGGTGCCAAGGTCAGCGAGGTCAAGACCAGCCACGTGCCGCAGCAGTCGGCGCCGGACAAGGTCGCCGCAACGATCCTGGACGCCGTCCAAGCCTCTCGATAAATCCTCATGAGCCGCAGCGCCACCGTTCCCCTCTTCGACGCGATCTGCGCGCTGGCTTTCGTCGGCGACCTCAGCATGGGCCAGCCCGTGGACCACTCCACGCGCACGGCCTGGCTGACGGCTCGCCTGGGCGAGGCCAGCGGCTTTGGCCCCGAAGCCTGCGTCGATGCGGCCTGGGCGGCGCTGCTGCGCTGGTCGGGCTGCACGGCCAATGCGCCGGAGTTCTCCGACCTGATGGGCGACGACGTGGGCGGCCGCCGCGCGATGCTGGCGCAGACCTCGGCCGTCGAGGCCGCGCGCCTCGCCGGCAGCGTCCGCGCCATGGCGCACATCCACTGCGAGGTGGCCGAGAACATCGCGCGCACGCTGGAGCTGCCGCTCAGCGTGCGGGCCACTGTGCGCCATGCCTTCGAGAACGCGGACGGCAGCGGCACGCCGCAGGGCCTGGCCGGTGCCGATGTGCCGCCCGCCGTCTTCGTCGTCGCGCTGGCTGGCGACCTGGAGATCCTCTCCCGCCACTACGGCCTGCAGGCCGCGCTGGACATCGTCACCGAGCGCGCCGGCCGCCGCTACCCGGCCCGCCTCGTGGAGCTGGCGCGGCTGCACGTGGCCGAGTGGATGGACGCGCTGGAGCAGGGCGCCGCGAACGGCGACACCTTGCGGGCCACGCTGGGCGGCGCGGGCCGCGAGGCGGCGCTGGAACTGATCGCCGACGTCATCGACCTCAAGCTGCCCTGGATGCTGGGCCTGTCGCGCCGCGTCGCCGAGGCCGCGCGGCGCAGCGCTGCCCACCTGGGCCTGGACGAAGTGGCGCAGGAGCGTCTGTACCGCGCCGGCCTCATCCACGGCATCGGCCGCTCGTCGGTACCCAATGCCGTGCTGGAGGCCGCACGCCCGGTGGGCGAGGCCGACCAGGAGCGGCTGCGCCTGGTGCCCTACTGGGCCGAGCGGGCCGGCCGCCGCATCGAAGCGCTGCGCGACGAGGCCCACCTGGCTTCCTATGTCGAAGAGCGGCTGGACGGTTCGGGCCACTACCGCGGTGTTCGCGCGGACGCGATCACGCAAGAGGCGCGGCTGCTGGCCACGGCCTGCCGCTGGGTCTGGCTGCAGACGGAGCGTCCCGGTATCCCGGGCCTGGACGAGAGCGCCGCGCGTGATCGGCTGCGCGCCGAGGCTTCAGCCGGCCTGCTTGATGTGAGCTCCGTCGAGGCCTTGCACGGCAACCCCGCGCCCGCCGCCGCAACCAGCGGCCCGCTGACGGCGCGCGAGCTGCAGGTGCTGCGCCGCATCGGCCAGGGTGACAGCAACAAGGAAGCTGCACGCACGCTGGGCATCAGTCCCAGCACCGTGCGCGCCCACCTGGAAAGCGTTTTCCGCAAGCTGGAGTGCTCCACACGCGCCGCTGCGACGCTGAAGGCGCTGACGCTCGGCCTGATCTGACCACCACGCCAACGAAGTCACGCCATGACACTCTCCATCGCCGCCTTCCTCGCCGGAGTGCTGACCATACTCAGCCCCTGCATCCTGCCCGTGCTGCCCTTCGTGTTCGCGCGGGCGGACGGGCGCTTCCGGCGCGGCGGCCATGCCGCTGCTGGCCGGCATGGCGCTGAGCTTCACGGCCGTTGCGACGCTGACGATGCTGGCCGGCGACTGGGCCGTGCGGGCCAACCAGTTCGGGCGTTTCGCGGCCCTGGTGCTGATCGCTGCCTTCGGCATCACGCTGCTGGCGCCGGGCCTGTCGGCGCGGTTGCTGCAGCCCGTCGTCGGCGCGGGCGAGAAGCTCTCGCAGGCGGCCGAAGGGCGCTCATCGCTGCTGCTGGGCGTTGCCACCGGTCTGTTGTGGGCGCCCTGCGCCGGCCCCATCCTGGGCCTGGTGCTGACGGGCGCGGCGCTGAACGGTGCCAGCGTCGAGACCTCGCTGCTGCTGCTGGCCTATGCGGCCGGCGCGGTGAGCTCGCTGGCGCTGGCGCTGCTGGCTGGCGGGCGGTTGCTGCGCACGCTGAAGCAGGCACTGGGCTTTGGTGAGTGGCTGCGCCGCGGCCTGGGTGCGGCGATGCTGGCCGGCGTTGCCGCGATCGCGACGGGCCTGGACACGGGGGCGCTGAAGCAACTCTCACTCGGTGGCAGCACGGCGGATCTCGAACAGCGGCTGCTGGACCGCTTGCCCATGGCAAGCGCAGCCGCGGCTGAGACCGCGCGCCTGCCCGTCGAGCCCGTCCTGCCCACGCTGGACGGTGCGGTGGACTGGATCAACTCGCCGCCGCTGACCCTGCAGGCCTTGCGCGGCAAGGTGGTGCTCGTGGACTTCTGGACCTATTCCTGCATCAACTGCCTGCGCACCTTGCCCTACCTGCGCGCCTGGCAGCAGAAGTACGCCGACCAGGGCCTGGTGATCGTGGGCGTGCATGCACCCGAGTTCGCCTTCGAGAAGAACCGCGGCAACGTCCGCAAGGCCGCCAAGGACTTGCAACTGGACTACCCCATCGCCGTCGACAACGACTTCGCGATCTGGCGCGCCTTTCACAACCAGTACTGGCCGGCGCTGTACTTCGTCGATGCCCAGGGCCGTGTGCGCCACCATCAGTTCGGCGAAGGCAACTACGAGCAGGCCGAGCAAGTCATTCGCCAGTTGCTGCAGGAGGCCGGCGCAGCGCCGGCCGCGGGCCTGGCTCATGTCGCGCCGGCCGGGATTGGTGCAGAGCCCGACCTGAACAATGTGCGCACGCCCGAGACCTATCTTGGCTACCAGAAGGGCGACGGTGGCCGAGGCATAGTCCCCGATCGACGCCAGCGCTACCAGCCCGGCACGCCGCGCCTGAACGAATGGGCGCTGGCGGGAGACTGGACCGTGCGGCCCGAGTACGCCGAGCTGTCGGGCGACAACGGCGCCGTCGTGCTGCGCTTCCATGCGCGCGACCTGCACCTCGTGCTGGGCCCCACGGCCGACCGCCGGCCGCTGCCCTTCCGCATCACCATCGACGGCCAGCCGCCGGGTGCCGATCACGGTGTCGACGTCGATGCCGATGGCCGCGGCGAGATCAGCGGCGAGCGCCTCTACCAGCTCGTGCGCCAGCGCGGCCCGGTCAAGGACAGGACCTTCGAGATCCGCTTCCTCGCGCCCGGCGCGCGCGCCTTCGCCTTCACCTTCGGCTGATGCCAGCCTTTTTCCGGAGTTTGTGATGAATGCCACGATGACATCGATGACCCCCGACCAGGCCCAGCCATCGGCCCCCACGCCGGTTCGCGCGGCCGTGTCCTTTGCGCGCATGCTTGTGTTGGCGCAGCGCCGCTTCAGGGCTCAGCGAGGCCAACAAATGCCGGCGACGGCACAGATCTGACGCGGACATTCACTCCGGGCGGTCTGATTGCGCTCAAATGGCGCGGGTGGGCTGCCGGCGTTGGTGGTCTGCCCGGATCTCCTGCCATCGAGCCCGTGCTGTTCGGCTGACCTCAGGCGGCCGTCGCGTGTCAACACAAGGAGGCGACCTTGAACGCTGCTGCCAACCTGAAGATCGGTACCCGCCTGACCGTGGGCTTCGCGCTGGTCATCGTGCTGCTGATCATCCTGGCCGCCATCGGCCTGACCAAGATCAACGCGATCTATGCCGACACCGAGGTCATCCTGCATGACCGCTTCGTCAAGGTGTCACAGGCCCAGACCATAGAGAACGAGGTCAACAAGCAACTGCGCGCCATACGCACGGCCCTAATCGTGCCCGACCCGGCCATGGCCGAGAAGGAGTTGGCCAAGATCGAGGCCTCGCTGCCCGTCGTCGCCAAGGCCATCGAACAACTGACGGCCACCGTGCACAGCGAACGCGGCAAGGCAGCGCTGAAGGAACTGGTGGAGAGCCGCGCAAGGTTCAAGGAGCGCGAGATCCAGGTTGTCGAACTGGTCAAGGCAGGCAAGGCCGAAGAAGGACGCAACCTGCTCGTGACGGCCATCTTGCCGCTGCAGAATACCTACCTGCATGCCATTGAGGAGTTCACCCAGTCGCAGGCCGACAGCATGGAGCAGTTCGGCGTAGAGGCCGGCGAGATGGCCAAGGGCGCACGCACGCTGATGCTGCTGCTATCGGCCATCGCCGTGCTGCTGGCCATCGGCATTGCCTGGCTGCTGACGCGCTCCATCACGCGGCCCATTGCGGAGGCGGTGCGCGTCGCAGAGACCGTCGCCGCGGGTGACCTGACGTCCGCCATCGAGGTGCGCAGCCGCGACGAGACCGGCCAGTTGCTGACAGCGCTGAAGGCCATGAACGAGAGCCTGGTGCGCATCGTCGACGAGGTGCGCCAGAGCAGCGAATCCATCGCGACCGGTTCCAACGAGATCGCCACCGGCAGCACCGACCTGTCCCAGCGCACCGAGGAGCAGGCCTCCAACCTTCAAGAGACGGCAGCGTCGATGGAGGAGATCACGGCGACCGTGCAGCGCAGCGCCGACTCGGCGCGTGCCGCGACCTCGTTGGCCGCCTCGGCCAGCGCCGTGGCGGCCAAGGGCGGTGCCGTCGTCGCCGAGGTCGTGACGACCATGGGCGACATCAGTGCCAGTTCGCGCAAGATCGCCGACATCACCGGTGTCATCGACGGCATCGCCTTCCAGACCAACATCCTCGCGTTGAACGCGGCGGTGGAAGCGGCGCGTGCGGGCGAGCAGGGCCGGGGCTTTGCGGTCGTGGCCGGCGAGGTGCGCTCGCTGGCCCAGCGCGCGGCGACGGCGGCCAAGGAGATCAAGGCGTTGATCGGCGAGAGCGTCGGCCGCGTCGAGGCCGGTGCCCGCCTCGTTGAAGGCGCCGGCGCGACGATGCAGGAGATCGTGCAAAACGTGCAGCAGGTCGCCCAGCTCATCGCCGAGATCGGCACCGCTTCCGACCAGCAGAGCATTGGCATTGGCCAGATCAGCCATGCGGTCTCGCAGCTCGATGAGGTCACGCAGCAGAACGCCGCCCTCGTCGAGGAATCGGCTGCGGCGGCCGACAGCCTCAACCAGCAGGCCCGGCGGCTCACCGAATTGGTGGGCGCGTTCAAGCTGCACGCAGGGCGCTGAGCCGGCGGCCGGCATCCGGCGACCATGACTAAAGAGTCTTCTCGAATGATGCATGGCTGAGCTGAAATGCCGGCATGCCTTCCAGACTCTGCCTCTCCCGTTGCGCCTGCCTGCTGCTTGCCTTGATGACCGCCGCGACGGCGCGCGCGGCACCGCCGCCCGAGGTCTTCGCGCCGGGCGTCGTCTCCGGCCCCGCTCACGAGGCCGCGCCGGTCTTCAGTGCCGATGGCCGCACGCTGTGGTTCGGGCGCAGCGACGGCCCGCAGTCCACCATCCTCGAATCCCGCCTCACGCCGACGGGCTGGAGCGCGCCCGTCACGACATCCTTCTCGGGCCGCTGGAGCGACATGGAGCCGGCGCTGTCGCCCGACGGCCGCTTTCTCGTCTTCGTGTCCAACCGCCCGCGGCAAGATGGCGGCGCGCCGCTGGACGGCTTCTTCATGGGGCGCAAGCACCCCGGTGGCGGTGGCAACCTGTGGCGCATGGAGCGCACGGCCGCGGGCTGGTCGGCGCCGCAGCGGCTGCCGGACGTGATCAACGCGAGCGACTCGACCTTTGCCCCTGCCGTCGCCGCCGACGGCACGCTGTACTTCATGCGGCCCACGCCGGACGGCCGGCATTTCCGCATCTACAGCGCCCGGGCCAAGGCCGATGGCGGCTACGAGGCGCCCGAGGCGCTGCCCTTCAGCGACGGCCTGCAGACCGACGTGGACCCCGCCGTCGCGCCGGACCAGAGTTACCTCGTCTTCGGCTCCAGCCGGCCGCCGGCGCGCGGCATGGACCTCTTCATCGCTTTCCGCGAGGACGGGCGCTGGGGCCGGCCGCGCCACCTGGGCGACGTGGTCAACGCGCCGGGCTCGGACGCCGAGCCGCGGCTGTCGCCCGACGGGCGCACGCTGTACTTCTCCAGCGAGCGCCGCGTGCCCGGCGTGGAGGCCGACTGGAACAACGGCAACTACAACCTCTGGGCGGTGCCGATGACGCCGCTGCTGGCGGAGTTCGGGCCCAGGCGTGCGGGCGAGCTGGCGCTCACGCTGCCGCACCCGGCCGCAGCGCCGCGTGGTGCGACCGAGCTGCGTGCGCTGGTCTGGTACCCCGCCGTGGCGGAGGCGCGCGAGACCGAGGCCCAGGCCGGGCCGGCGTTTGCAGCTGGCCGCGTCGCGCCCGGCGCGGGCTGGGCTTCGATGGCGCCGCATCCGCTGGTGCTGCTGTCGCACGGCTTTGGCGGTGCGGCGCGCCAGATGACATGGCTGGGTGAGGCGCTGGCGCGTGCCGGCTATGTGGCCGTGGCGGTGGACCATCCGGGCACCAACGGCATAGACGGCGTCAATGCGGCGGGTGCCTATGCGCCCTGGGAGCGCGCGGGCGACCTGAGCCTGGCGTTGGACCGTGTGCTGGCCCATCCGGCCATAGGCCCGCAAATAGACCGCAATCGCATCGGCGTGGCAGGCTTCTCCATCGGCGGCTGGACGACGGCGCTGCTGATCGGAGCAACAGCGGACTTCGAGCGCTTTCGCGCCTTCTGCCGCAGCCCCGAGCGCGACAGCATCTGCGACCCGCAAGTCGAGTTCGATCTGAACTACCTGCGCCAGCACGAGGAGCTGAAGCGCGCTGGCGCCGAAGGCCTGCTGGCGGGCGAGCGCAAGTCCTGGCGCGATGACCGTATCAAGGCTGCCGTGTTGATCGCCCCGGCGCTGGCCCAGGCACTTGACCCCGCCAGCCTGGCCGGCATCAAGCTGCCGACTCTGTTCATCGCCGGCGACTCGGACCGCATCGTGCCGACCCCCACCAATGCGGCCTGGCTGCAAGCGCGCGTCGGCGGCGCGAAGCTCCAGGTCCTGCCCGCTGTGGGGCACTACGACTTCCTGTCGCTTTGCACGCCGGCCGGCCGCGAGCTCGTGCCCCGGCTCTGCGAAGAGGCCGGGCCGCCGCGACGGCTGACGCATGAGACGACCACGGCTGCCGTGCTGGACTTCTTCGCGACCACGCTGCAGCCGTCGCCGCGATGAGCCCTCAGCCTTCCTCGGGGCGCCGCTCCCGGGCGCGGGCGAGCGCGCCGTCCAGCGCTTCCATCAACAGGCCCGCATCCAGCGGCTTGGTCAGGTAGCGGAAGAAGCCGGCAGCCAGGCTGGAGGCCGCGGCATCGGGCATGGCATTGGCCGTCAGCGCGATGACGGGGATGTGGGCCGTGCGCGGGTCCAGGCGCAGCAGCGACTGCGCCTCGCGGCCGCTCATGCGCGGCATGTTGTTGTCCATCAGGATCACGTCGGGCAGGGCCGTGCGCGCGAGGTCGACACCGGCCTGGCCATCGGGCGCCGTCAGCAGGCGTATGCCGCCCCGGCGCCTCAGCAACTCCTCGACGAGCCTGAGGCTGGCGGGGTTGTCTTCGACATAGAGCACCGTGGCTTCGGGCTCGCCATCGTGTGACGCCATTGCGGTGGCCTCGGGCAGGGCGAGGGGCTCGGCCAGGGGCTGGGCCTCGCCCGCGGCGAGCTCCACCCAGAACACGCTGCCCTCGCCGGGCGTGCTGCGCACGCCGATGCGGCCGCCCATCAGCTCGACGAGGCGCTGCGTGACGACCAGGCCTATGCCCGTGCCTTGTTCGGGGCCGGCTTCCTGGCCGAGGCGGTTGAAGGGCTGGAAGAGGGCGGCCAACTGTTCGGGCCGCAAGCCCTGGCCGGTGTCCTGCACGCAGACCAGCACGTGCCGCGGGTCGGGCATGGCGCAGTCCACGCGCACCGAGCCATTCGGGCGGTTGTACTTGATCGCGTTGCTGACGAGGTTGAGCAGCACCTGCTTGAGCCGCGTTCGGTCGGCCATGGCGACGTAGCCGGTGACCACGCTGAACTGCACCGTGATGCCGCGCTGGCCGGCCATGGGCTCCATCATCTGGCGGCAATCGGCCAGCACGTCGTCCATCAGTACGGGTTCCACCGACAGCTGGACATGGCCGCTCTCGATGCGCGCAAGGTTGAGGATCTCGTTGATCAGCGTCAGCAGGTGCCGGCCCGCGCCGACGATGTGGTCGACGAACTCGCGCCGCCGCTCGGGCTTGACCTCGCCGACGTCGCCGGTCAGCAGCTGGCCGAAGCCGATGATGGCATTCAGCGGCGTGCGCAGCTCATGGCTCATGCTGGACAGGAACTCCGACTTCGCGCGGTTGGCCTTCTCGGCCTCGGCCGTGGCATGCCTCAGGTCCTCGTTGGAGGCTTCGAGCTGGGCCGTGCGCTCGCGCACGCGCGCCTCCAGCTCCTGGTTCAGCCGCATCACCTCGCCGGTGCGGCGCTCGATCTCGGCCAGCATGCCGTTGAAGGCGTCGGCCAGCGCGCCGACCTCATCGTCCGTTCCGCGGGGCGCGCGGCGGGAGTAGTCCTGGCGCTGCATGACGTCGCGCGCGGCGTCGGCGATGGCCAGGATGGGACGCGTGACGAGACGCTGCAGCCGCGACGACAGCAGCAGCGCCACGCCCAGGGCCGCCAGCGCGACGGCAGCGGCAATGCCGAGATAGCTCAGCACCCGGTCATAGAGGGCGTACTCGGCGCGCAGGTAGACGCTGCCGACGGCGCGCCCGTCGAGCTGTATGGGGACGACGACGACGAGGTCGCGGTCCACTGTGCGCACACCCGGTGCCTCCGCATGGGCCGGGAGCTGCAGCGCGCGGTCCTGCGCGCCATAGGACGCGAACAGGGTGCCCTCGGCGCTGTAGATCGCGGCCGCATGCACCTTGGGCTGCAGGCGCAACAGGGCCAGGTTGTCGCGGGCGACCTGGGCTTCGTCGAACTCCAGCGCCGGTGCCGACGAGCGGCCCAGCAACTCGGCCTGGGACTTCAGATCGCCGACCCAGCCCTCGTGATAGGCGCGCAGGTCGTAGGCCACCATCGCGCCCAGGGCCACGAGCAAGGCCGCCAGGGTCGTCAGTATCGTGACGCCGAGCAGCCTGCGCTGGAGCGAGACCCTGAACATGCTATGACCTGCCTTCGACCCGGCGCGCCACGCCGAGCAGCCGCACGCTGATCTTGAGCCCGCTTTGCACGGCAGGCTGCAACAGGATGTCGAAACGCACCTTGTCCTCGACGACGACGAAATTGATCATGCCCGTGGCGGCGCCAGGGTCGAGTTCGGTGATGGTCAGGATGGGCCGGCCGCGGGCCGCCGCCATGACGGCCGCGGCCTGCGCCGCCATCGCGCGCGTGACGAAGACGGCGTGCAAGCCCTCCGGCAGTTCGCTACGCACGAGGCGGCGCACCTCGATAGTGCGCCCGCCCACGGAGGCCGCGGCTGCCGTGCGGCGGAACTCCTCCAGCACGGCGTCGCTGCCCAGCACGCCGATGCGAAAAGGCTCCCCCGCAGCCAGGCCCTGCGGAGGCCATTCCACGTAGTTGCCGAACTTGCAGACGAAGGCCGCCTTGACCTGGTACTCCACGCCGTCGTCCTCGGCCGCCCACGACGCCGGGCCGGCCGCGGCCAGCAGCGCGAGCAGCAGAACGCGGCGGGTGTGCGGCAACATGGACATCAGACGCGCTGCCACACCAACCCACACGCCAACCCAGGGGCGGTTGCATGGCAGTGGCGGCGGACGGACAGGCTCAAATGGCTCCCTGGAGTTTTCTCTGCCGGGCCACGATAACGCAGGGTTCAGGCGGCGGCAACGTGCCGGCCTGGCGCCGTTGTCATACGGTGGCGGGTGAGGTCGTCCGGGCCTGCATTGACATTGACAATTCGGCCAGCAGGAGCTGCAGCAGCAGCATGGTCAGCAGCGTTGGCGCTGCCGCGGATTCGCGGCCGGTGACGAGTTGCTGCAGCGCAGCCGCGACCGGCCGCGGCACCTCGGTGATGAGGATGCCCGGCGTTTGCGGACCGGGGCTGGCGCCCAGGGCCAGGCAGACCGGCGCAGTCTGCCGCTCGCCGGGCAGCACGGGCCGGGCAGGCAGGCCCAGGCGCCAGAGCGTACGCAGCGCGAGATCCAGCAACGGTGCACGCGGCGTGTCGGTGAATACGTCGATCTGGCGTGCGCCGGCCAACGTTTTGGCGGCGGCGACGAGCTGCGCGCGATCGACATGGACGAGGGCCTGCAGGCTGCGCGTCAGCAGCGGGTGGCCCGTGGGGGCATCCGCACCGCTGGCCAGGCTGGCTGTCAGTGCGCGCTTCAGGCTGCTGACGCCGTCGAAGCCCACGGCACGGCAAAAGCGTATGACCTGCGGCTGGCTGACCTGAGCGGCCTCGGCGAGCCGGGCGGTGGCGGTCTCCAGCGCCGCGGCCGGGTTGGCGAGCACCACGTCGGCCACGCGGCGCTCGGTGCGCGTGAGCGAGGCATAGGCGGCGCGGATCTGCTGGCAGACGGCACCCTGCCGGCCTTCCATTGGCAGTGCGCCGCCGTCGACGGTCATGGTGACTTTGGCAGGGCCACGAAACGGATCGCCTGGCCGCCGCCGGGCGCGAGGCGCAGCGGCAGCGTGTCGGTGGACTGCACGGTGATCTGCTCGGTGACGAGGTCGAAGCGGCGTTGTGCGTCGCGGTAGTCGGCGCGGTCGCCGTCGCGGTAGATCTCGGCGCGGTAGCGGCGGTTGGGGTCCAGGAAGGCCAAGGGCAGTGAGAGCCGCCGCGCATCGCCGTCGGTGATGGCGCCCACATACCAGTCGTCGCTGCGGCGGTCCTTGCGGGCGATGATGGCGACCTCGCCAATCTCGCCGTGGATGACGCGGGTGGTCTCCCAGTCGGTGGGCACGTCCTTGATGAACTGGAAGGCGGCCGGCCAGCGTTCGTAGTGTTCGATGAGGTCAGGCACCATGACGACGGGCGAGTACAGCACCACGTACAGCGCCAGCTGCTTGGCTTGCGTGGAGTTGAGCTTGCGGCCGCGCGCACCGTCCAGGCTGACGATGCCGGGCGTGTAGTCCATGGGGCCGCTCAACATGCGCGTGAAGACGAGCTTGGCCTCGTGATCGACCTCGTTGATGGGGTCGCCCCAGGCGTTGAACTCCTGGCCGCGCGCGCCTTCACGCGACACCCAGTTGGGCCAGGTGCGGCGCAGGCCGGTGTCCTTGACCGGCTCGTGGGTGTCGATGGCGATGCGGTGTTTGGCGGCCACCTGCACGGCCAGCAGGTTGTGGCGCACGCCTTCCTGCGACTCGGTGAAGCCGAAGTGCGTGCCGCTGCCACCTGCATTGGCAAACTGCGCCGTGCCGGCGTCGGTCACATAGCCGGACTTGACGGTGTCCACGCCCAGCTTGGCGTAGAGCGCATAGGCCGCATCCATCTGCGCCTCGTAGCGGGCGATGTTGCCGCCGGTCTCGTGGTGGCCGATGAGGCGCACACCCTTGGCTTTGGCGTAGGCGGCCACGGCCTCGAGGTCGAAGTCCGGCATGGGCTTCAAGTAGTCGAATGCCGACTGGCTGCCCACCCAGTTGCCGTCCCAGCCCAGGTTCCAACCCTCCACCAGCACGCCGCGAAAGCCGTGCCTGGCGGCGAAGTCGATGTGGCGCTTGGCGTTGGCCGTCGTCGCGCCGTGCCTGGGGCCACTGGACCAGCTCGACCGGTCCAGGTGCATCTCCCACCAGACGCCCACGAACTTGCCCGGCTGCACCCAGCTCACGTCGCCGAGCTGGTTGGGCTCGTTGAGGTTGAGTTCCAGATTGGATTCGTAGAGCGCTGCTGCCGTGTCGGCCACGCGCAGCGTGCGCCAGGGCGTCGTGAAGGCGCCGCGCTTGTAGACGGCCGCACCGCTGGCGCTGGGGGCGAGCTGGGCGCGCAGCTTCTGGCCTTGCACCTTGCGCACCCACATGGAGGCGTAGTCGACGAGGGCCGCCTCGTGCAAGGCGAGATGCAGGCCGCTGCGTGTGCGCATCGTCAGCGGCGTGTTGGCCAGGCCCACCTCGGCGAGCGGCGTGCGCTGCACCGGGTACTCCAGCACCAGGGCCTCGCCGGCCGGGATCCACCAGGCGGTGGCGGGCTCGGCGATGTCGAACTCGGTCAGCTCGTCGCTGATGCGGGCGACGGGCAGTTGCGGCTGATCGGGCAGCTCGTAGCGAAAGCCGATGCCGTCGTCGAAGACGCGAAAGCGCAGCGTCATGCGGCGTCCACCCTGGCCCGGCTGGGCAAGGTCGACCTGCAGCTCGCGGTAGCGATTGCGCACCCAGCGGCTTTCGCCCCAGGGCTGCTCCCAGGTCTCGTCGTGCTCGCGGGTCTGCTGCCCGACGAGCTTGAAGCCGCCGTCGAGCTGGTGGGCGTTGGTCAGCAGCAGGCCCAGGCGTGAGGCGTTGACGAGGGGCTTGCCGCCACGCTCGACGCGGTAGGCCAGCCGCCCCGCGCCGCTGGCCTGCACGGTGACGACGAGCTGGCGGTTGGGGGACGCGATGGTGGCCAGCGTTTCGTCGGCATTGGCGAGGCCGCAGAGCAGGGTGGCAGCGAACGCGATGAGCAGGCGGCGAGTCAGTCGTTGCATGGCGAGCCTTATTGGACGAAGACGCGGTATCCCCAGGCGGGGAGCGTCAGCGTACTGCCCTCGTGCAATTCGGTGCGTGAGCCGGTGTTGAAGTCGATGTAAGTTCCGGTGTGGTACGGGCCCTTGAGCGTGGCGTCCACCGCCTTGGCCGACAGGTTGATCACCGCGACGACCCTGTCGCGGCCGTTGCCGCGCACGAAGCTGAAGACTTGCTTGGGTGCGCTGTTGGCCAGCGGCTCCATGACGGCGCCGTCGGCCCCGTTCCACAGCGCCGTGTTGCGCTTCTTCAGCGCGATGAGGCGGTGCAAGAGATCGCCCTGCGGCGCATCCTGCCAGGCGATGGGGTCGCGTTCGAAGAAGGCCAGGCGTTTGCGGTTGCCGGCCTCCTGGCCGTTGTAGATCAGCGGCAGGCCTTCGCCGACGAAACTCAGCACGGTCGCGGCATCCACGGCGGCGCCGAAGATCTCGAACTCCGTGCCCTCCCAGGCGTTCTTGTCGTGGTTGGTGGTGTACAGCAGCCGGTAGGCCTCGCGCGGGTAGAACTTGCGGTTCCATGCGTAGTAGGGGTAGAGCGAGGTCGCATCGGCGCGGCCTTCGGCAATGAGCTTCATCGCGTCCCACCAGGTCCAGGCATAGGTGGCGTCGAAGGCGCGGGCATGCAGGTCGCGGCTCTCCCATTCGGCGAGCAGGAAGACGGGCTTGATCGCACGCAACTCCCTGGCCGCCTGCTCCCAGAAATCCAGCGGGGACAGGCCCGCCGCATCGACGCGGTAGCCGTCCACGCCGGCCTCGCGCACCCAGTACAGCAGGGCCTGGGTCATGTAGCGGCGCAGGCCGGGCTTGGAATAGTCCAGGTCGATGATGTCGTCCCAGTCGTACCAGGGGGTGGGGCGGAAGTTGCCGCGTTCATCGCGGTCGTACCAATCGGGGTGTGAGGTGACGAGCACGTTGTCCCAGGCCGTGTGGTTGCCCACCCAGTCCAGGATGACGCGCAGGCCCAGCGCGTGGGCCTTGGCGACAAAGCGCTTCAGGTCGGCCAGCGTACCGAACTCGGGGTTCACGGCGAGGTAGTCGCGCACGGCGTAGGGGCTGCCCAGACTCCCCTTGCGCTGCTTCTCGCCGATGGGGTGGATGGGCATCAGCCACAGGATGCCCACGCCCAGTTGTCTGAGCCGCGGCAACTGGGCCTCGGCGGCGCGCAGCGTGCCCTCGGGCGTGAACTGGCGCAGGTTGACCTGGTAGAGCGTGGCGTTGCGCGCCCAGTCGGGGTGCTGGACGTGGACGTAGGGCTTGGGGTCGTAGGGCGACGCGGCCGGCGTCTGGGGCGCAAGGGCAAGCAGCGCCAGCAGGCAGAAAAGACGGAGGACGTGAGTCACGTTCGATAGCGGGAAGCAGGGGAGGGCCGCGCCCGACCCGCAGTTGGTCGGACGCGGTGAGCTGGGCGGTCAAAACTTGTAGTTCAGGCCCAGGCGGTAGGTCTTGCCGTAGACCACCTTGTTCGTGATCACGTTGCGATCCGTCGTGTACTCACGGAAGGGCTGGTTGGTCAGGTTGTGGCCCTGGGCGAGCAGGGACAGGCCCTTGAGCCAGCCGTCCTGGAACTCGTAGCCGATCTGCGCGTCCACGATGGTCTCGCCGTGGATGTAGGTGAACTGCGAGTCGCTGCGATAGTCCAGCACCTGGCCGATGAAGTCGGAGCGCTTGTAGGCGGCGTAGCCCAGCTGCCAGCCGTACTTCTCGTAGTACAGCCGCGCGGACGTGACGTTCTTGGACAGGCCCGGCAGGCCGATGCTGGTGACCTGGTCCTTGAACACCGGCCCGTTCTGCGGGCTGACAAAGCCGCTGGTGGGCAACTGCACGGAGCTGTTGCTCAGCGAGTGGCTCAGCGTCATGCCGAAGCCGTCCAGCCAGCTCGTGAACATGCGGAAAGGCAGGTTGGCCGTCAGCTCCAGGCCGCGCAGGTTGCCGCCCTGGCCGTTGACAGGCTGGGTCAGGAAGCCGTTCGTGGAACCCTTGTACGGCCCTTGCGTCGGCAGCGGCGTGTTCGGGCCGGTGTAGGGCCCGAAGTCGAAGGGCCGCGGCACGTTCAGGATGTAGTTGTCCAGCTTCTTGTAGAAGCCCGCGACGCTGATGTAGCCGTACTTGTCGAAGTACTTCTCGTAGGACACGTCCAGGGCCTTGGCCTGGTAGGGCTTGAGCTTGGGATTGCCCGCGAAGCCGGTCAGCGCAGGCTCCAGCGCGGTGGCGTTCTGCACCGCGAAGTCCATGCTGGCCTTCATGTCGTTCAGGTTGGCGCGCGCCACTTGCTTGCCGGCACCCACGCGCAGCAGCTGCTGGTTGCCGAGTTCGAACGTGAGGTTCAGGTTGGGCAGCAGGTTGGCGTAGCTGGTGCCGTCGGTGCGCACCTTGTAGGGGCAGGTGTCCACCGTGATGCCGGTGCAGGCGGCCAGGTCCACCTGGTTGCCCGTGGCGGTCTGGTTGGTGTAGACCAGTTGCACGCCGACGTTGCCGGAGTAGGGGATGCCGCCCAGCGTGCCGCTGAGGTCGCCCACGGCGTAGGCCGTGCCCACTTTCTCCTTGACGGTCCAGTCGCGCGACAGCACGGTCTGGTCCACCCAGCGGGTCAGGCCGTAGATGCTGCCGAGGGAGCCGGTCGGGTCCCAGGACGCGACCATGATGCCGGACGGGCCGGCCACCGCGGTCTCTGTGCCGGGCATCTTGGCGGAGGCGTAGCCGTTGCCGCCCAGGATGTAGAGGCGGCCTTCCTCGCCGGTGCGGCCCTTGCTGCGGTGCGTGAGGTTGAAGCCGAAGCGGCTGCCGTCGAAGAAGCCCCAGGGGCTGTCGTAGTGGGCCGTCACGCGCACGCTGTCGACGGTGTCGGTGATGTTGGGCAGCGAGACATAGCCGGCCTGCGGCAGGTTGGGGCCACCGCCCCAACCGTCCACGTCGGTCAGCACGGCGACGTTGCGGTCGGCGTAGTTCAGGCTGGGCGTGTACTTCACGTCGGAGAAGTTGCTGCCGTTGAAGCCGCTGAAGCTGATGGAGCCGAGCTGCGCGTTGGGCGTGTTGCCCGGTTGGCCGGCCGTCGTCTCGAAGTTGCTGAGGTTCTTCACGCCGCGTGAGTGGCTGAGGTCGCCCTCCAGGCGCCAGTCGCCGCTGCGCAGCTCGGAGTTCAGGCCCAGCGACAGCAGCCGGTCCTTGTTCGAGTACATGTGGTTGCGCACATCAGCCTTGTAGTTGCTGAACGTGCCGCTCTGCGCCACGCCGTTGACGATGGTCGCGTTGGTCAGGTCGCCATTGGGGTCGTAGGGGCCGGTGCCGAAGGGCACGGCGCCTTCGATGCCGGTGTGCTTCTCGCTCTGGTGGCCACGCGAATACAGCACGTCGGCCGTGGTCTTGAAGTTGGCGTTGGGCTTGTACTGCAGGGTCAGCGTCGCGGCATCGCGGTCGCTCTTGCGGTGGATGGTTTCGGCGAGAAAGCCGCCCGGCACCTTCACGGTCTGGCCGTTGTATTGCACCTCCGGCAGCCAGCCGCCCCAGTTGTCGAAGCGCATCTGCCCGCCGTTGTCCTCGCGGAACGAGCTGATGCCTATGGCCACGCCCAGCGTGCGGTCGGCGAACTGGTCGATATAGGCCAGGTTGGCGCGGTGGCCCGAGCCCGCGTCGGAGCCGGACTCCAGGCCGATGCGCTCGCGGCTGTAGCCGCCGGCCACCATGCGCTTGCCGTAGTCCAGCGGGCGGATGGTGCGCAGGTCGATGGTGGAGGCGAGGCCCTGGCCCACGAGGCCGGCGTCGGGTGTCTTGTAGACCAGCAGGCTGCTGGTGAGCTGCGCGGGGAAGAGGTCGAACTCGGGGCTGCGGCTGTCGCTGGTGGACGCCTGCTCGCGGCCGTTGAGCAGCGCGCCGTTGAACGAGGGCGACATGCCGCGCACGCTGACGCCGGTGGCCTTGCCGTTGACCTTGTCGCGCTGCGTCGCGACACCGGCCAGGCGGCTCAGCGTTTCGGCGACGGTCACGTCGGGCAGCTTGCCGATGTCTTCGGACGACACGGCCTCGACGATGGACGTGGCGTTGCGCTTGGCGGCGATCGAGTCCTCGATGCTCTTGCGGATGCCGGTGACGACCACGGTGTCCAGCGACTGCGGCTTGGTCGTGTCGGCCTGCTGGGCCTGGGCGGCCTGCGCGCCGATCAGCAGCAGTGCGCAGGCGCGCGCCACAGGAAGGGAATTGAGCCCGCGCGTTCGCGGCTGGCGCGGCGCTGGTGCGGCTGACGAATGAGCCATGGGGTTTGCCTCACGAATGTTGTAGTGATCGGGTCCGGGTTCGTCACGCGTCGACCGGGTCGCGAGTCCGGTTGGTGCACGAACGGTGGCGATGCTCTTGATTGAGGCGAGGGGCGTCAATCCGGAGCGTGAGCCGCTGAAGATTGCGTAAAGATTCGCACTGCAGGCGTCTTGGTCGGTGCCTGCTTCAAGTGGTGCAAATAGGTCATTGCACCGCGCTGAAGAAATCCTGAAGATTCCTGTTTTGGCCTTTATCCATCGGGCATCTGCTCGATCCGACAGTGCCGTTTCAGCGTTTGCAGGGGTGAACCCGTATGGCCCGCGCCGCTAGACTGGCCGCGTGAAGATCTATCTGATTGAGGACGATCTGAACATCGGCCGGGCCCTGCTGACCGTGTTCAAGGACGAGGGCCACGAGGTCGTCTGGGTGCGCATGGCCAGCGATGCGCTCGAGCGCCTGCAGGCCGAGGACTTCGACGCCGTGCTGCTGGACCTGGGCCTGCCGGACGGCGACGGCAACGACCTGCTGCTGCGCATGCGCGCGGCCGGCGTCACGGTGCCTGTGCTCATCATCACGGCGCGCGACGGCCTGCAGGACCGGCTCAAGGGCTTCGACAACGGCGCGGACGACTACCTCATCAAGCCCTTCGAGATCCCCGAGCTGCTGGTGCGCCTGCGGGCCATCCTGCGCCGCACGGGCGCGCATGGCGAGGCCGAGGCCCTGTGGAGCAGCGGCAACCTGACGCTGGAGGAAAAGCGCATGCGCGTCACGCTGGACGGCGCGGCCGTCACGCTGTCCAAGACCGAGTACGCGCTGCTGCTGACGCTGATGAAGCAGAGCGACCGCGTGCTGACCCGTGCCGAGCTGGAGAAGCGCGTGCTGCCCTACAGCGATGGTGCGACGCTGGACGTGCACATCTCCAACCTGCGCAAGAAGATCGGCGACGGGCACATCCGCACCGTGCGCGGCGTTGGCTACATGATGCAGCGTGACCACGCCCACTGACCAGTCCTCGCTGTTCAGGCGGCTGCTGCTGGGCTTCAGCGCGGTCATCCTGTTCGTCGCGCTGGCGGGCTTCATGTACGTGGCCTGGGAGGCGCGTGAGACGCAGCGCTCGCGCACGGCGAGCGAGAACCAGGCCCATGCGCGCGAACTCATGCTGCACCTGGCGGACGTCGCGGGTGATCCCGAGCGCATGCGCCAGGTCGCGCAGACGCTGGAGGCCGTGCGCGTGGAGATGTTCCGCCAACTGGACTACCACTCGCGGGTCAGGGTGCGCGTGTGGCAGCGCGACGTGTTGCTCTACAACTCGCAGCCCGAGCTGCCTGCCGACCTGCCGCCCCCCGGTAGCCCTGAGGCCACCGAGGAGAACGCATGGGTGCAGGCCGTCGAGCGCGATGCGCCGACGGGCCTGGTCGTGGAGCGCAGCCACGAGGTGGACGACCGCTGGATGATGAGCTTCTCGGGCGTCAGCTTCCTGCTGCGGTCCACCATCTTCAGCCTGCCGCTGCTGCTGTTGCCGGCCTGGTTCATCGTGGGCATGGGCCTGAGGCCGCTGCGCTCATTCGCCGCCATGATCGAGAACCGCTCGGCCCAGGACCTGACGCCGCTGCCCGAGTCCACCTACCGCGAGCTGTCGCCGCTGGTGGCGGCCATCAACCACTTGATGGCGCGGCTGCGGCGGCGCATCGAGCACGAGCACGAGTTCCTGTCCGACGCGGCGCACGAGCTGAAGACGCCGCTGGCGGCCATACAGATCAACGCCCACCTGCTGCAGACGCCCAACGGCGACGCGCAGCGCCATGCGGAGGTCAGCGCCGGCCTGCGCGACGGCGTGGCACGCGCCAACCACCTGGTGCACCAGCTGCTGGCGCTGGAGCGAGCGCGGTCCGATGCGGGCGATGACGCGGCGCTGCCGGTGCTGTCGCTGGAGACACTGGTGCGTGACCGCCTGGCCGCCGCCGCGCCGCTGGCCTTGCGTCGCGGCATAGACATCGACTTCCATGCCGAGGGCAGTTGCGAGCGGCCGTTGCACCAGGAGACCGTCTGGGCGCTGGTGGACAACCTGGTGGGCAACGCGATCAAGTATTCACCCGAGCAAGGCCGGGTCGAAGTCAGCCTCGTGCCGCTGCCCGACGGACACTGCCAGCTGGCCATCAGCGACCAGGGCCCGGGCATTGCCGAGGAGCTGCGCCAGCGCGTCTTCGAGCGCTTCTACCGCATCCCCGGCCAGCAGCAGAGCGGCAGCGGCCTGGGCCTGGCCATCGCCGAGCGGGCGGCGGCCCGCAACGGCGCGAGCATCAAGCTGGATGCCGGGCCGGACGGCCGTGGGTTGCTGGTGACGGTCGATTTCGCCTAGTGCTGCATGGCCGGCTGGCGCACCATGCCGCGCCGCAGCCACCAGATCAGCACGCCGACGACCAGCGTCGTGCCGATCAGCACATTGCCCACCACGGGGAAGTTCTCCAGGCGGCCGTCGGCACCGATGTGCACGATGTGGCCGGCGATCAGAGAGGCGAAGCCGCCGGCGAGCTGCTGCATGGCCGAGTTGATGGCGCTGAAGGCGCCGCGCTGCTCGGGCGCCGGGATGCCGGCCACCATGGCCTGCCAGGGCACCATGCGCGAGAAGATGCCGGCGAACAGCACCACGTTGATGATGATGAGCTCGATCAGCGGCGACGTGCCCAGGCGGGTGTAGACGGCCACCATTGCGATGGTCAGCGCGCTGCCCGTGTAGAAGACCGGCAGAGGCCCCAGCTTGTCGGCCAGGCGGCCCACCGTGGGCGCGACGAACAGCGTGCTGATGCCGGTGACGAGGTAGACGATGGGCAGGTGCGCCAGGTCAATGCCCACGTTGCCCACCGAGAAGGCGCTGGCGAAGGGCATGATCATGAAGCCGCCCGTCGTCAGCAGCGCCGTGATGAGGAAGGCCAGCAGGTGGCGACGGTTGGCGACGGTGTGCAGCAGGTGCTTGAAGGCGCTGCGGTCGTTGGGCAGGGCCAGGTGGGCGTCCACCGGCTTCATGCGCCAGGCGATGAAGACGCCGCCCACCACGCCGAAGGCCACCAGCGCTAGGAAGGGGCCGTGCCAGTCCCAATGCGTGGCGACATAGAGGCCGAAGGGCAGGCCCAGCACCTGGCTGGCCGCGAACGCGCCTTGCAGCAGCCCCATGACGCGGCCGCGCTGCGCGGGCTGGAACAGGTCGGCCACGATGGCCATGACGATGGAGCCGATGACGCCACCGAACAGGCCGGTGACGACGCGCGCAAGCAGCAGGGACTCGTAGCTCGTGGCCAGACCGCACCACAGCGTGCCCAGCAGGAAGCCGCCGTAGAAGAACAACAGCAGCTTCTTGCGGTCGAAGCGGTCGGCGAAGCCGGCCGTCAGCAGGCCGGCGATGCCGGCGCTGAAGGCATAGGCCGAGACGACCGAGCCGAACTGCTGGGCCGACATGGACAGCGCCGGCATGATCATTGCGCCCAGCGGCGACATGATCATGAAGTCGAGGATGACGGCGAACTGCAGCAGTGCAAGCAGACCGGTTGCGAAGCGCTGGTAGGGCGTGAAGTCCGCTGGAGCGGCGGCGGGGGAGGCGGTGGATTTGGGTTCAGGCATGGCGGGCAGTGGCTGGCAGGCGGGGCGCCTGGCGGCGCATCAGGGGTTCGGGAGGCAATCCGGCCGCCCGCGGCACGCCGAGTGTCGTGTGACGAAGGTCCAGGATTGGCAGCAACGCCATCGAGGCGCGGCGACGGGGCTTGAAATGGATAGGTGCCTATTCATATTAAAATAGGAGCCTATGTAAAGTCAATGGTCATGGTCGACGATTGATCGGCCATTTCCGAGCACTCATGGACAAGCCCTCGCCTTCACCCCAAACAACGTCGGTAGAGCCCGTGCCGACGCTGAAGCTGATAGGCCACATCCACCGCAGCTTCCATCGCATGGCCGACCCGCTGCTGCGCGAGCACGGTTTTGCCGTGGGCCAGATGCCGGTGTTGATGGCGTTGAAGGATGGCCAACCCCACTCCCAGGCGGAGCTGGCCCGCTTCGCGCAGGTGGAGCAACCCAGCATGGCGCAACTGCTGGCCCGCATGGAGCGCGACGGCCTCGTCGAGCGCGTGCCCGACCCCGAGGACAGGCGCAGCCGCCTCGTGCTGCTGACGCCGGAGTGCCGCGCCCGCCTGCACGAGTCGCGCGCCGTCATGCAGGCCTTGGGTTTTGAGGCGCTGCAGGTGTTCGACGATGCGGAGCGCGCCGAACTGGCGCGGCTGATCCGCCGGCTGGCGGACCGGGTCGACCAGATGCTGGCCGAGCGGGGCTGAGCGGCACGCTGTCCTACAAAGCGCCGCGCCAGCGCCTCACATGGCTCTCGTAGGACCGGGCCCAGAGTGAGGGCGTCCCACCGCGTGGAGCTGGCGCCATGAACACGACCGACCGCCTGTCCGGGGCCGCCCCGGCTACCCATCACCCGCTGATCTGTGTCGTCGGTACGGCCGAGGTGCTGGACCGCTCCGAGGATCAACTTGCCGTGCTGAACGACGATGGCATCGACCGCCTGAACTGGCGCCTGGATGCCGAGTTCGGCGAGCCACCGGTCGCGGCGGACTGGGCCGATGGCCTCATCGTGCTCAACACCGACGTGTGGGCAGCGCCGACGGGCTGCGCCCGGCTGCAGGCACTGCTGAAAATGGCCTGGCGCTGCGGGCGCACCGTCGCGCTGTGCGGCGACGCGGTCAACTCGCTGAGCGTGCTGGGCTTCCCGACAGACGTGCCGGCCGAGGCCGAAGGGCTGTTCCTGTGCCCCGATGGCCCCTGCCGCGAGACGCTGAACGAGTTCCTCGACGCCCTCCACGACCAGCCGCACAAGAGCCGCTGAAATGAAGCCCCTCGTCCAGTCCCACGCCGCTGAACGCGGGTGGGCCTGACCGGTCCCCCAAGGGGACGGCGATGCTTGCGGCATTGAGCCGCAAGCACATCGCCATAGGGGCCGGCTCGGTGAACTGGAGTCGGACACACAAGCAGTCCCTGCGGACTGCTTGTGCCTACGGAAGGCCATTGGCCTCCGGCCAATGGGAGGCCCAGCGCTCGGCCCCGAATTCCGGATACGTGGGTCAGCCTCCCTTGATAGGTGGCTTTTCCGTTTGCGGCTTGCCCGTCTTGCAGTCCAGCGGCGGCAGGTCTTCGCCCGGGTCCAGGAAGGCCAGCAGCGCTGCCGGCGGCGACAGCGCCCCCAGCGCCAGCGCGGCGAAGCCACGGCCGGCCAGGCGTTTGCCTTCAAGCGCGACGTGCGGGTCGCCCAAGGTGCCTTGCAGGCGCACCGGAGCGCGCAGCGTCAGCGGCGAGAAGTCCTTGGGATGGGTCACGACGCGCAGGTCCAGCGTCTCGTCGGAGAGGTTGACGCGCCCGTCCATTTCCATGCGGCTGTCGCTGTTGTCCATGACGGCCGTGCGCGGCCTCAGCACGCCGGCCTTGAAGTTGCCGTCCATGCGCGCGCAGTTGAGTGCCAGATTGCTGTCGCCCTTGATCCACATGCCCAGGCCCTGCGCCACGTCCAGGCCCATGGCCTCGGTCAGCAGATGCGACAGGCTGCCTTGCTCAAGCTGCAGGCGCACGGGCCCGTTCAGGCTGCCCAGCAGCTGCGCCGTGCTGCGGCCGCTCCCTTGCACGTTGACGTCGACGTCCAGCCGGCCGGTGACGGGGCTGGCCGTCAGCGCCTTGGTCTGTACCTTGATCCAGCGTTCGATGGCCATGCCCCGCACGCCGGCCTGGATCTGCCACAGCGGCGGGTTGGGATGGGTGTCCAGCGTCAATTTGCCGGCGAGTTCGCCACCGGCGATGCCGGCGTTGAAGTTCTCCAGTTTCAGCACGCCGTCCACCAGCACCACGCTGGTGTTGACGGGCCCCAGCGGCGCGAGGCTGGCGGCGCCCAGGTCGAGCTGGCTGAGCGCGACGGCCACGCGGGCGTCCATTGCGTTCAGCGCCGGCAGGTCGAAGGCCCGGTCCGGCAGCACCCGGCCGGCGCGGCTGGGCGCCTTGTCGGTACCGACGGCTGGCCCCAGGTCAGCCAGGCGCAGCGGGCCGCCGCGCAGCGCGCCGCTGAGCATGGGGCGGGCTGGCCGCGTGTCGAAGCTGAAGTCGCCACCCAGGTGGCTTTCGCCCACGCGCGCCTTCACGCCGCTGAGTTGCCAGACGCCCGACTCGTGCTGAAGCCGGCCTTGCAAATCCAGCGGCGGCGTTTGCGGCAGCGTGATGCCGAAGGGTTTGCCGATGGGCGCCAACGACCGACCCTGCACGTGCAACTGGCCGTCAAGTGCGCGCGCGTCCAGCAGCGAGGCGGCGGCGCCTACGAAGGAGATGCTGCCCTGCGACTGGCGCAACTCGGCGCTGAGCTTCACCGGCGGATGGCCGGCCTCGGGTGATGACAGCAGCGCCAGGCCTGCGCTGGCCTCGGCTTTCAACGCCAACTCCTGCTCGCGCAGCTTGCCTTTCATGTCAGCGGTCCAATGGCCGTCAGCCTGAGTCGCAAAGTGCCCGTCGGCATGCAATTGCAGCGGCACGTCGTCGATGCGGGCGGAGCCCTGGCGGATGACGAGCTGGTCGATCTGCGGCACCGGTGTCGGCTTGGTTTTGTCCTTGCCGGGCTGTATGGGCCAGGGGCTGACGCCAGCGGCGTCCCGCTCCCACTTCAGGTTCAAGGTGTCGGCCTGCACCAGGCGCAGCCTCAGCGGCGCGCCGCGGCGCCAGTGCCAGATGTCGCCCCAGGTCCAGTGCAACTCCACGATGCCGGCCGCGGCCAGCTCTTCGCCCCCTTCGGACACGACGCGCAACTGCGGCGATTCCAGCCGTGGGCGGAACAGCAGGTGCATGCGGGCGCCGGAGTCCATCTGCAGGCCGAAGCCGGCGCGCTCCGCCAGCCGCGGCGCGAGGCCGGGCCAGCCGGCGAGGTCCAGCCCGACGACGGCGACGGCAAGGGTCAGCACGACGGCACCGACGACGACGGCGGTCTTCTTCATGCGTCGATGCTGTGCGCCTGCGGTTGCCATCGGCGTGGGACGGCCGCGCCGACGCATGTAGGACGCGTCTGGCCCTCGGAGCGCTGTCGGTCAGGTCCCACACGTGATCGGCGCCTGGACCGAACGCCAGCACCGCCGTTGGCGCCCAAAGTGGGAATACCGGCCGTCATGGCCAACGGTAGCAAAGGAAGCCCGATGAAACAGCCGCACACCCTCCGCTGGCCGGTGCTGACCGCACTGGCCCTGTCCGCCCTGCTGGGCGCCTGCAGCAGGCAAAGGGACGATGAACTGGCCGCCAACCAGCGCCTGGACGGCGCCGCCGCCGACCTCAAGCAGGCCGCCGATGACGTGAGGCGCGATGCCCAGCAGTCCAACGTCGATGCACAGGTCGCCGCCAACCAGGCTGCCGAGACGACCGCCCGCGTCTCCGCCGACATGGCCATCACGGCCAAGGTCAACGCGGCTCTCGTGTCTGACGACCAGCTCAAGGCCACGCAGATCAACGTCGACACGCGCGACGGCAGCGTGACGCTGAGCGGCAAGGCACCCGATGCGAATGCGCGTGAGCGCGCGACGATGCTGGCCTCTGCCATCAACGGCGTGAAGCAGGTGAACAACCAGTTGGTCATCACCGGTTAAGCCCGGCTTCGCCAAAAAGGAAAGGCGCCCCAGCCGGGCGCCTTTTCTCTGGGTAATTTCCCGACCGTGCGGTCGGCAAATCGCCGATACCATGGCGGCGACGTTCACTTCGTGCCGCCATGGATCTCACGATTGCCGCCATCCTGGGCCTAGACGGCCTGACCAACGGGGCCATCTACGCCCTCGTCGCGCTGGCCTTGGTGCTGGTGTTCTCGGTCACGCGTGTCATCTTCATTCCGCAGGGCGAGTTCGTCGCCTTCGGCGCGCTGACGCTGGCGGCCCTGCAACTGGGCAAGGTGCCGGGCACCGTCTGGCTGCTGTTGCTGATGGCCGTGGCCGCCACGGTGCTGGACCTGGTGCAAGGCCTGCGTGAGCGCTGGCTGGTCGGGCGCCTCGCGCAGAAGCTGCTCGCGACGCTGGGTTTCCCGCTCGCCGTCTCGGGCGTCACGCATTGGCTGGCGCCCCAGCAGCCGCCCCTCATCGTGCAGGTGGCGTTGACGCTTGGGCTCGTGACCGCGATGGGCCCGTTGCTCTATCGCCTGGCCTACCGCGCCCTGTCCAGCGCCAGCGTGCTGACGTTGCTCATCGTGTCGGTGGGCGTGCACTTCGGGCTGACCGGCATCGGCCTCGTGTTTTTCGGTGCCGAGGGCTATCGCACGCCGGCCTTCTGGGATGCGCGCTTCGACGTCGGGCCGCTGGCCTTCACGGGGCAGACCATCATCATCTTCGGCGCGTCCATCGCGCTGCTGGTGGGGATGTTCCTGTTCTTCGAGCGCACGCTGACGGGCAAGGCCTTGCGCGCCACGTCGGTCAACCGCACGGGCGCACGGCTGATGGGCATCTCGGGCGATGCGGCCGGCTCCTTGAGCTTCACGATGGCGGCCTTCATCGGCGCGCTGTCGGGCCTGCTGATCTCGCCGTCCACGACCATCTATTACGACACCGGCTTCCTGATCGGCCTCAAGGGCTTCGTGGCTGCAGTATTCGGCGGGCTGGCCAGCTTCCCCATGGCGCTGGCCGGCGCGATAGGCGTGGGCCTGATCGAGAGCTTCGGGTCGTTCTGGGCCAGTGCATTCAAGGAGGTCATCGTGTTCACGGTCATCCTCCCCGTGTTGTTGTGGCGGTCCTTCGTTGACCCGCATCACGAGGAGCATTGAAGTGATGCAGCCCCTCGCCCAGTCTTGCGGCGCTGGACGCGCGCCAACCTGGTCGGTCCCCCGCGGGGACGCCGACGCGTGCGGCATCGAGCCGCACGCGTCGCCAAGCGGGCCGGCTCGGGAGCGGCCCAGCGCTCGGCCCGGAATACACGGTTTCATGCGGCGTGTGCACCGCGAATGCGGAATGGATCAATGAACCGCACCCATCTATCGGTCGCGGGCGCCGCCCTGCTGCTCGTCCTGCCCTTCGTGCCGGTGCCGGACTTCTGGATCACGCAGCTCAACTACATCGGCCTCTTCTCGCTGGTTGTGCTGGGCCTGGTGCTGCTGACCGGCGTGGGCGGCCTCACTTCCTTCGGCCAGGCGGCGTTCGCCGGTGTGGGCGCCTATGCGACGGCCTACCTGTCTACCGTCATGGGCTTGTCGCCCTGGCTGGGGCTCGTCGCGGGCCTTGCGGTCACGTTGGTGCTGGCGCTGGTCATCGGCCTGCTGACGCTGCGCATGTCGGGCCACTACCTGCCGCTGGCCACCATCTGCTGGTGTTTGGCGCTGTTCTACCTCGTCGGCAACCTGGAGGCGTTGGGCAAGTACGACGGCCTGCTGGGGCTGCCGGCCATCCAGATCGGCGACTTCAGCTTCCAGAGCGAGCGCCGCATCTACCTGCTGATCTGGCTGGCCGCGTTGGTGGCGGCGCTGGCCGTCACGCGGCTGCTGGACTCGCGGCCGGGCCGCATCATGCGGGCGCTGAACACCAACCGCGGCGGCGGCTCGACGATGCCCGAGGCCATGGGTGCGTCGACCTTCCGCTACAAGCTGGTCATGTTCGTCGTCGCGGCGCTGCTGGCCTCGATTTCGGGCTGGCTCTACGCCCACATGCAGCGCAGCGTGAACCCCTCGCCCTTCGGCATCAAGTTCGGCATCGAATACCTCTTCATGGCCGTGCTGGGCGGCATTGGCACGGTGGGCGGTGCGTTTACCGGCGCGGCCCTCGTGAAGCTCGCGGAGGACCAGCTCAAGGTCTGGCTGCCCATGGTGTTCGGTGGCTCGGGCAACTACGAGATCATCGTCTTCGGCGTGGTGCTGGTCCTGGTGCTGCGCTTCGCGCCAGATGGCCTGTGGCCGCTGATCTCGCGCTGGCTGCCGGCGCCGGACCGGCGCGCGGTGGACGAGGGTGTGCCGGCCCTGAGTGCGCGCAGCCACCCGCCGCAAGGCGCGGCGCTGCTGGACGTGCGGGCCATACGCAAGCAGTTCGGCGGCCTGGTGGCCGTCAACGACATCAGCTTCGCGATCCGCGCCGGCGACATCGTGGGCCTCATCGGCCCCAACGGCGCGGGCAAGAGCACCACCTTCAACCTCGTCTCCGGGGTGCTGCCGCTGACGGCCGGCGAGGTGGAGTTGCTGGGCCAGCGCATGGACGGCCGCGAGAGCCGCGACATCGCGCGCGCCGGCCTGTCGCGCACCTTCCAGCACGTGAAGCTGGTGCCCGACATGACGGTGCTGGAGAACGTGGCCCTGGGCACCTACCTGCGCACCAAGAGTGGCACCGTGGCCGCCATGCTGCGCCTGGACGCCGCCGAGGAGCGCCAAGCCCGCGCCGAGGCCATGCGCCAGTTGCGCCGCATCGGCCTGGCCGATCAGGCCCACGAGCTGGCCGGCAACCTGGCCCTGGGGCCGCAGCGCCTCGTCGAGATCGCACGTGCCCTGGCCAGCGACCCGTCGCTGCTGCTGCTGGACGAGCCCGCCGCCGGCCTGCGCCACAAGGAGAAGGAAGCGCTGGCGGAGGTGCTGAGACAGTTGAAGGCCGAGGGCTTGTCACTGCTGCTGGTGGAGCACGACATGGACTTCGTCATGAAGCTGACCGACCGCATCGTCGTCATGGAGTTCGGCCGCCACCTGATGGAGGGTACGCCGGCCGAGGTGCAGGCCAGCCCGGCCGTGCGCGCCGCCTACCTGGGAGCGGACGAATGAGCGCCTTGTTGGAAGTGCAGGATCTGCATGCCGGCTATGGCCGCGCCGAGGTGCTGCATGGCTTGAGTTTCACAGCCGCGGAGAAGAGCGTTGTCACCGTCATCGGCCCCAATGGCGCCGGCAAGTCCACGCTGCTGGGCGCGCTGATGGGGCTGATCCCGTCGCGCAGCGGCGCGCTGCGTTTCAATGGCGAGGACATCTCCAAGCTGACGCTGGAAGACCGCGTGATGGCGGGCCTGGCCCTGGTGCCCGAGAAGCGTGAGCTGTTCGGCACGATGACGGTGGAGGACAACCTGCTGCTGGGCGGCTGGCGGCCGCGCAAGCTGGGCGACGGCCGCTGGCGCGATGGCCTGGAAGGCGTCTACGCACGCTTCCCGCGGCTGAAGGAACGCAACAAGCAGGCAGCGGGCACGCTGTCGGGCGGCGAGCGCCAGATGCTGGCCCTGGGGCGCGCGCTGATGGGCCAGCCCAAGTTGTTGATGCTGGACGAACCCAGTCTGGGCCTGGCGCCGCTGATCGTGCGCGAGATTTTTTCCATCGTCGAAGACCTGCGCGCCACCGGCGTGAGCATCCTGCTGGTGGAGCAAAACGCCCGCGCCGCGCTGCGCGTGGCCGACCATGGCCATGTGCTGGAGACGGGCGAATTCGGCCTCAGCGGGCCGGCGGCCGAGCTGGCGGCCGACCCGCGGGTCATCGAGACCTATCTCGGGGCCGGGCGCAAGGACTGAGCCTTGGCATTGGTGCTCAAGGCGCAGCGCGCCGACATCACGACGCTGGCCGTCGACTTGATCGTCAATGCGGCAAATTCGTCGCTGCTGGGCGGCGGTGGCGTGGACGGTGCGATCCATCGTGCCGCTGGCCCGGAGCTGGTGCATGAATGCCGGCTGTTGGGCGGATGCAAGACCGGCGAGGCCAAGCTTACGCGGGGCCATCGTCTGCCGGCCCGACACATCGCGCACACCGTGGGGCCGGTATGGCGCGGCGGCACGCATGGCGAAGCTGAGTTGCTGGCTTCTTGTTATCGGAACAGCCTGAGGCTGGCCGCTGCCCAGGGCGCGGCGACCGTGGCCTTCCCGAGCATCAGCACGGGCATCTTCGGCTATCCCATCGAGCAGGCCGCCCGCGTAGCCGTCGAGACGGTGCGCAAGGAGGCGGCCGCGCACGACAGCCTCCGGGAGGTCGTCTTCTGTTGCTTCTCAGGTGACGACCTGAGCGTCTACGAACGGGCGCTCATTGCGCCATGAATCCGCCGTCCACGACGACAGACTGCCCCGTCAGATAGCGCGCCTTGTCGCTGGCCAGGAAGACGATGGTCTGTGCGATCTCGTCCACCGTGCCGGCGCGCCTGGCGGGCACACTCGCCAGCAGGCCGGCCTTGGCTTCGGCGTTGTGACCGGTGAAGCGTTCCATCATGTCGGTCTGGATGGGGCCCGGCGCCACCGCGTTGACGCGCACACCTGCGGCGGCGCCTTCCAGCGCTGCGCTCTTGGTCAACCCCTCGACGGCGTGCTTGCTTGCGACGTAGACCGACGCGCCGGCAAAGCCGATCTGGCCCGCCACCGACGACAAGTTGACGATGGCGCCGCTGCCTTGCGCCAGCATGGCGCGCATCTCGTGCTTCAGCGAGAACAGCACGCCGCGCACGTTGGTGTCGAAGATGGCCTCGTAGTTGTCGGCGCTCTGCTCGGTGATGGGACCGGTGGCACCTTCGGTGCCGGCGTTGTTGACGGCCACGTCCAGGCGGCCGAAGCGGGTCACCGTCTGCTCGACGAGGGCGCGCACCTCGGCCTCGTCGCGCACGTCGGCGCGGATGAAGGCGGCCGTGCCACCCAGCGCTTGCAACTCAGCGGCCAGGGCTTGGCCTTCGGGCTCGCGGCGGCCACTGACGACGACGGTGGCGCCGTCGCGGGCAAAGGCGAGGGCGGTGGCGCGGCCGATACCGGTCAGGGCGCCGGTGATGAGGACGATGGGAGAAGAGGTCATGGAAAGCTCCAGAAGAAAGGTTGAGTGACCTCACTGTGATTGCTGCCTGGGCGATGCAGAAGCCGGCCTGATTGCCTAAGATTTATTCCCATCAGGACTGGAAAGGCGGATATGGACCGTTTGCAGGCCATGCAGACCCTGGTGCGGGTCGTGGAGCTGGGCAGCTTCTCGGCGGCGGCGCGGGAGCTCGGGAGCACGCAGAGCGCCGTCAGCAAGCAGGTGGCGGCGCTGGAGAAGGCCTTGGGCGCGCAACTGCTGGCGCGCAGCACGCGGGCGCTGAAGCTGACCGAGGCGGGCGGGCGCTATGTGGAAGAGGCGCGGCGACTGGTGGCCGAGATCGCCGAGGCCGAGAGCGAGCTGCGAGCCGGCGAGCACCAGTTGCAGGGCTGGTTGCGCGTCGCGGCCTCGGTGGCCTTCGGGCGTATCAACCTGATGCCGCTGGTGCAGAGCTTTCTGGCCGCGCATCCCTGCGTGCAGATCGACCTGCGCCTGGACGACGGCTTCATCGACCTCATCGAGCAGGGCATAGACGTGGCAGTGCGCATCGGCGACCAGCCCGACTCCAGCCTCGTCGCACGGCGCATCGGTACGACGCGGCGCGCCGTGCTGGCCTGCCGGGGCTATGAGCAGCGCCTGCCGGCGGGCTTGGCGATGCCGCGGGCGCCGCTGGACCTTGAGCGCCACAACTGCATCGTCTACAGCGAGTTGCGCACGCGCGACGTGTGGAGCTTCGAGGCCGGTCCGGGCGCAGGCGCTCCGCCTGAACAAGTCGTCAGCGTGCAGGTGGGCGGCAACCTGCGCAGCAACAGCAGCGAGGCGGTGCGCACCGCGGTGCTGTCAGGCCTGGGTCTGGCCTATGCACCAACCTGGCTGTTCGTCGACGAACTGGCCCGTGGCGACGTGCAGATCGCGATGCCGCACTGGCTGGGACGCGACATGCCCATACAACTCGTCAGCCCGCAGCAGCGGCGCCAGTCGGCCAAGGTGCGCGCCTTTGGCGACCATTTGGCCGCTGGGCTGGCCGGGCGTTGATCAGGGGTTGCGTGACCAGACCAGCAGCTTGTTGTTGGCCGGCATGTCCAGCCGTTCGCGCAGTTGCAGGCCAGCAGCGGCCGCTGTTTCGGCAACGTCAGCGAGGCGGCGGATACCCCAGCCGGGGTCGCGTGCGCGCAGGTCGGCGTCGAAGGCGAGATTGCTCGGCGCCGTGGGCTCGCTGTCCAGCAGATAGGGGCCGTAGGTGATCAGCAGTCCCTGAGGCGCCAGGTGTCGTGCGGCACCCTGCATCAGGCCTGCCGTGCAGGCCCAGGGCGCGATGTGGATCATGTTGGCGCAGTAGATGGCATCGAGCGGCGATGGCACGCCGGGCCAGCTCGCATCGAGCACATTCAGCGACACCGGCGGCCGCACGCGGTCCAGGCCTTGGCACCACGCCGCGATCGAGGGCAGTGCGCCGAGCTCCACGTCGCTGGGCTGCCATTGCCAGCCGGGCAAGCCTTCACTGAGGAAGGCCGCATGCTGGCCCGTACCGCTGGCAATCTCCAGCAGCAGGCCAGTGGGCGGTAGCAAGCGCTGCAAGGCCGCCAGAATGGGCGGGCCATTCCGTTCGGCGGCAGGGCTGTGGCGGCGGGGATCGTCCATCCCCGCATCTTCGCCGTGTTGACGGGTCCTAAGCCAGCCGCCCCGCCTGGAAGTCGCGCACGGCCTGCACCAGTTCGGACTCGGTGTTCATGACGAAGGGACCGTACTGCGCAATGGGCTCGCCCAGCGGCTTGCCGGCAATCAGCAGTGCGCGCGTGGCTTGCTCGCCGGCTTGCAGGCGTACGCCGTCGCTGCCGGGCGTGTTGGCGAGTATGGCCATGCGGCCGGCGAGTTGCTGGCAACCGCTCTCGAACTTCAGCGCGCCTTCGTAGACATAGACGAAGGCGTTGAACTCCGGCGGCAGCACCTGCTCGAAGCGGGCGCCGGGCGCGAAGTGCAGGTCCAGGTAGAGCGGCTCGGTGCTCTCGCGCTGCACCGCACCGGCCACGCCGTGGCTTGCGCCGGCAATGACGCGGGCCTTGACGCCATCACGTTCGAACTCGGGCACCTCGGCACTCGTGATGTCGCGGTACCAGGGCGTGCGCATCTTGTCCTTGGCGGGCAGGTTGAGCCAGAGCTGGAAGCCGGCCATGCGGCCTTCGTTCTGCTCCGGCGTCTCGCTGTGGATGACGCCGCGGCCGGCGGTCATCCACTGCACGCCGCCATCGCTGATGACGCCTTCATGCCCAGCCGAGTCGCGGTGGCGCATGCGGCCATTGAGCATGTAGGTGATGGTCTCGAAGCCGCGATGCGGGTGGTCGGGGAAGCCGGCGATGTAGTCGTCCGGGTTGTCCGTGCCAAAGGCATCCAGCATCAGGAAAGGGTCCAGCCGGCGCTGCAGGTTCTGCGTCAGCACGCGGTTGAGCTTGACGCCGGCACCGTCGCTGGTCGGCTGACCGGCGACGAGGCGCTCGACCTCACGCGGTTGGGTCAACAGGGAAGTGGCGACGGTATTCACGGTGATCCTTTCAGTGCTTTCGTTAATGCATTCGGGCCGAGCGCAGGGCCGCTCCCAAGCCGGCCTATATGGCGATGTGCTTGCCGGTCAATCCGGCAAGCATCGCCGCCCCCTTGGGGGACCGACCAGATGCGCCCGCGTTCAGCGGAGCGCACCTGGGCGAGGGGCTCAAGCAGCGAGAAGCTCGCTGATCTGGGCACGGGCGTTGGCGATGCCTTGCTCGGCGGCGAAGGCCATGCCCTCGGCATAGACGAACTCGATGTCGGTCATGCCCAGGAAGGCCAGCACCGTGCGCAGGTAGGGCGTCATCTGGTCGCTGGGCTGGTCGCGGTGGATGCCGCCGCGGGCGGTGACGATGTAGACCTTCTTGCCGGTCAGCAGGCCGACGGGGCCCTTTTCGCTGTACTTGAAGGTGACACCAGCACGGGCCACGGCATCGATCCAGTTCTTGAACTGGGCGGTGACGTTGAAGTTGTACATGGGCACGCCGACGACGACCGCGTCGGCGGCTTGCAGTTCGGCGATCAGCGCGTCGTCCAGCGCGACGCGGGCGGCTTGCTCGGGAGTGCGCTGGTCGGCCGGCGTGAACAGGGCGCCCAGGGCGGCTTCGTCGAGCACGGGTTGGGGCGTCAGTGTCAGGTCGCGCACGGTGACGGTGGCGGCCGAGTGGGCGGCGCGCAGGCCGGCGGTCAGTTCATTGGCCAGGCGGGTAGAGACAGAGCCTTCGGCGTCGGTGGCACGGCGGGCGCTGGCGTTGATTTGCAGGATGTTCATCTGGAACTCCGGAGAGGTCGGTTGCGATGGGATGAACTCTAGGATTGCTCAGTCAGCACCGGAAGGCGGCGATTTGCATAAGATTGTTCCGTTGATGGATCAATGAGGAATTCGAGATGGAACCCGACGCCGACGACCTGGTGCTTTTCGCCCGTGTCATGGAGAGCGGCAGCTTCAGCCGCGCGGCCGAGCGCGTGCACTGGCCCAAGAGCACGGTGTCGCGGCGCATCGCGGCGCTGGAGACGCGGCTGGGCGAGAAGCTGCTGCAGCGCAGCACGCGCAAGCTCGCGCTGACGGACTTTGGCGCCGGCGTGCTGGAGCATGCGCGGGCCGTGGCGGCCGAGGTGGACGGGGCACTGGCACTGGCGCTGCACCGCCAGCAGAAGCCCAGTGGCCGGCTGCGTATCAGCATGCCGGCGGATTTCGCGCAAACCGTCGCCATTCGCGTGCTGGCGCAGTTTGCGATCGACTATCCCGAGGTGCAGCTGGAGTTGGACCTGACGCCGCGGCGCGTGGACATCATCGGCGAGGGCTTCGACCTGGCGATCCGCATGGGCGATCTTGCCGAGGACAGCCAGCTCGCCGCTCGGCGGCTGGCGACGACGCACTGGGGGCTTTACGCCTCGCCCGACTATCTGGCCCGCGTGGGCGAGCCGCTGTTGCCGCAGGGACTGGAGGCCATGCATGGCCTGATGCTGCTGAGCCGCACCGGCGACCCCGTCCCCTGGCGGCTGCGTCGCGACGGCAACGGCGAGCCGGTCACCATCCTGCCGCTGGAACGCACGCTGGCGAACGCGCCCAGCCTGCTGGCCCAGATGGCCGAGGCGGGCGTGGGCATTGCCGGTTTCGACCGGCTGCTCGTGACCGACGCCCTGGCGTCGGGCCGGCTGCAGCGAGTGCTGCCCGAGTGGGAGTTGCCCGGATCGAGCTGCTGGGCCGTGTTCCCGGAGCGGCGGCTGATGCCGCTGCGCACCCGGGTGTTCCTGGAGGCGATGTCAGCCTTGATGGAGACGTGCCCGACGCCGGCGGCTTAGCGCCACGACGACCAGGCCGACCGCGAACAGCGCGGCCACGTCGGGCTCGGGCACGGCGACGGTGGCCAGCACGGCCGCGGCGAGTTGCTCATGGGCCAGCGTCGTCGGGTGGATGCCGTCCCAGAACAGCGAGGTGTTGACGTCGCAGGCGTTCACGGCCGCGCCGCAGGCATTCGTCCAGTTGCTGAAGCCCGAGGCCGGGCCGGCTCCCACGACGCCGGTCATGAAGCTGAACATGTCGAAGGTCTGCGCACCGCTGCCGGCCAGTGCGCCGGCGAGTGCTGCGTCCATCGCGAAGCTCAGCCCCGTGGCCTGGGCACTGACGCCCATGGCGTTGGCCAGCGGCGTGAGGCCGAAGTTGGGCGTGTTGAGCACCAGCACGTGCTGGGCGCCGGCCGCCCTGAGGCTGCCCACCATGCCGGCCATGTCGGTGGCGTAGCTGCTGATCGTCGCGGCGGCGATGGCGTTCGCATCGGAGCCGGGGACGGCCATGGCTTCCAGCGCGGCGCGGATGTTGTTGCCACCGCCGGCCACGACGTAGAGCGCGTTCGGGTCGGCGAGGTTGCTGGTGGCGCCCAGGTAGCTGTTGACCTGGGTGCGCATGCTGAACGGGAAGCCCGGCATGGCCGGGATGTCGCTGCCGTCCATGCCGGTCTGCGCACCGCCAAAGGCGAAGTTGGTGCCACCTGGGGCTAGCGAAGGCGCCAGCGCCACACCCAGGGATTGGGCGAGGTATTGCGTCCAGACCATGCCGTTGGAATAGGTGCCGGCGGTGGACGGGATCTGGCTATAGAACCCGTCGTTAGGAATGACGACGGGCGGCAGGCTGCCGCCGAAGACGGGCGCCAGCAGCAAGGCGTTGTTGCCGCTGTCGGAGAGGCTGTCGCCGAAGACGACGAGGCCGGAATAGGGGCCGGCGGAGGCCGACAACGCGGCGACGCAAAGGCCCAGGCCCGCGAGGGCGCGGGCGAGCAGACGTGTGGACATGGGAACTCCCTGTTGGTGCCGCGGCACTTCGAGCGGCGCGGTGGAGCATCCCCGGGCGCTGGCTTGCCGTCAAGCCGGAGCGTACCTGTGAACAGGGGTTCAGTTGTCGTTGTTAAAGGCGACTTCGACTGCTGCTTCGCGTGCCTTGCCGATGGGCGCGAAGCGCCATTGCTTGATGGCATCGACGGCCGCGATGCCCAGGCGGACATTGCTGGCCTTGATGCTTTGGGCCTGGCTGACCGAGCCATCGGGTGCCACGGTGAACTGCACCTGGGCGTAGCCGTTGCGCAGGTTCTGCTGCAGCATCTGGCGCGGTATCGTCGGCTCGACCTTGACGAGCAGCTTCAGCGGCTCCTCCACCTCCTCGGCCGGCTTGGGCGGAGGCTCAACCGCGCGCGCGGCCGTAGCCATGGGCGCGGCCGGTGCGGGTGTGGGTGCAGCGGAGGCGAGCAGCACGGGCGTGCGGTCGGGTTCGGGTTCGGGCTGGGCGACGGCCACGACCGGGGCGGGCGCCGGTGCGGCCTGCGCTTGCACGGGCGCCGGTGCACTGCTCTGAGTTGGTGCGGCGGGCCGTGGTGCGGCGGCGACGGGCGCTGGCGCAGGCGCGGCCTTGCGTGCGACGGGTGCCGGTGCGGGTGCAGGCGCTGGAGCCGGGGCCTGGCGGTTGGCGCCCTTGTCGGCGTTGAGCTTGATCCAGTGGAAGACCGCGTCGGCGGCCTTCTGCGCGCGCTCCAGGCCTTCGGCCTTGGCGGGTTCTTGCGCGCCGGCCGTTTGGGCCAGCAACAGCAGCGTAGCGCCCGCGATCGCGGACAGGGTATGCGCCAGGGTGGGGCGCGGTCCTAATGTCATGACAGCTCCACGAAGACAAGAGGGCGGGGGGCCTTCGAGCGGCGGACTCTAGTCAGGGTTGAGGATGCCGTCAGCGGGGTTTGTCCCCCGTGCGACGCAATTTAGAGCGCTCTCCCGGAAAACGTCACGCTTGGCCGGCCAATAGCGCGCGGCAGCGCTTCTCGTGCTGCTGGATCTCGGCCAGCGTGACCTCGATGTCATGGCGCTGCTGCTCCAACTGGTCGCGGTGCTGGGCCAGGATGGTCAGGAAGGCGCGCAGTTGGGGCGCCGCGCTGGCCTGGCTGTCGTACATGTCGACGAGCTGCTTGATCTCCTGCAACGCCAGGCCCAGGCGCTTGCCGCGCAGCGTCAGCTTCAGCCGCGTGCGGTCGCGAGGGGTGTAGACGCGGTTGCGGCCCTTGCGGCCGGGTTCCAGCAGGCCCATGTCCTCGTAGAAGCGGATGGCGCGCGGCGTGATGTCGAACTCGGCCGCGAGTTCCGTGATCGTGTAGGTCGCCTGCGGGGCTTCGGTCGCGGCGGAGACAGATTTGCGGGGGGGCATGGCTACACTTGATTGACGTAAACGTCAGTCTAAAGGGTCTGTTGGGGTGGCGGGAGTAGGGTGCGTTGCCACTCAAAAGCCCGCGAGCAAGGCGCGAGACGAAGCTGGGGGCGTCCCCAGCGAGGATTCGCAACGCTGCGCGCGGGTTTTTGAGTGACAACCCATAGGGAGAGGGGCTGCGCGGGCGCATGGCGTCGTTGCACGCCTGGCCTGGGCATGAGCCCAGGCGGCGTCGCACGCCTAGCCCTGCACCCGCGCAGGCCCTCTCGCACCCCACTCCCGCCACCCCAACAGACCCCCGCCATGGCCAACCCACGCGAATCCGAATTGCATTACCCCTTGGGCGAAACCCTGCCCGGCCCCGGCGAGGCGCTGGACCTGGCCCCCGGGCTGCGCTGGGTGCGCATGGGCCTGCCTTTTGCGCTGGACCACATCAACCTGTGGCTGCTGCGCGATCGCATCGATGGCCGCGAAGGCTGGACCATCGTCGACTGCGGCATCGCCAGCGACGAGACGCGCGCGAACTGGGAGACCGTCTTCGCCGAGCGACTGGACGGGCTGCCGGTGCTGCGTGTGATGGCCACGCACTTCCACCCCGATCACCTGGGCCTGGCGCACTGGTTGACCGAGAAGTGGGGCTGCCGCCTCTGGATGAGCGCGACGGACTTCAACCTCGCGCGCCTGGCCAGTTCGTCCACCGTGGGCATGGGCGGTGCATCCGCCGCGGCCTTCTTTGGCAGCCATGGGCTCACCGACGAGGAATCGCTGGCAAAGATCCGCGCTCGGGCCGACTACTACCCCAAGATGGTGCCGCACGTGCCGTCCAGCTACCGCCGCCTGATGGATGGCACGACGGTGGAGATCGGCGGCCGCAGCTGGCGCTGCATCGCCGGCTACGGCCACGCGCCCGAGCACATCAGCCTGTTCTGCGAGGAAGCAGGCCTGGTGATCTCCGGCGACATGGTGTTGCCGCGCATCTCCACCAACGTCTCGGTCGTGGATGTGGAGCCCGAGGCCGACCCGCTGAATCTGTACCTGAACTCGCTGTCGCGCTACCTGGAGCTGCCCGCCAGCACGCTGGTGCTGCCGTCACATGGCAAGCCCTTCACGGGCTTGCACCAGCGCATCGACCAGCTGCGCGAACACCATGACGAGCGGTTGGCCGAGACCGTCGCCGCCTGCACCGCGGCGCCCACGCATGCTGCGGGCCTCCTGTCGGTGCTGTTCAAGCGCAAGCTGGACTTGCACCAGACGACCTTCGCCATGGGCGAGTCCATCGCCCACTTGAACGCACTGTGGTTGCGCGGCCAACTGAAGCGCGAACTGAGCGCGGACGGCGTCTACCGCTTCTCGCCAAGTTGAAGCCCCTCTTCCAAGGAGTACCTTGGCCGGTCTTGCAGACCGCGCTGCGGCTTGTGCCGCAGCTCTTCGGCAGGCACATGCCGCCCACTGGGCGCCATGTGTCCGGCCGAAGCCCCCAAGGGGACGGCGATGCCTGCGGCATTGAGCCGCAAGCACATCGCCCAACGCGGGCCGGCTAGGGGCGGCCCGGCGCTCGGCCCGCAGATCCTCTGCGCCGTGGCCGCGCACTAATAACCAAAAGAAAAGCCGCCGCGGGCAAACCCGGCGGCGGCGTTTCGGCCTTGCTAATCGGTACCTTCACTCCCTCTGATTGCCAGCTTTGCCGGCCGCGGGTACCTGTGATGACAGCGTCGTGAAGGAGTGTTGCCGAAGGTGAATACGGCGGGATGACGGCCACGAGGGAATATTCACAAGCAAACCATTGCAAGAGGCCTTTTAGGGAGGGGCACCCAATCTGACGGAGCGTCGGGAGGCCGCCTGACGCCTCAGTTCACTGCACGACGATGGATTCCTCGCGCAGCGCTTCGCGCGAGCGTTCGAAGTCCGGCAGCACGGAGCGCACTGTGTCCCAGAAGGCTGGGCTGTGGTTCATCTCGCGCAGATGGGCCAGCTCGTGGGCCACGACGTAGTCGATGATGGCCGGCGCGAAGTGCACCAGGCGCCAGTTCAGGCGGATGCTGCCGTCGGCGCTGGCGCTGCCCCAGCGCGTCTGCGCCGAGGACAGGCGCAGCGAAGTCATCGTGACGCCCAGCATGACGGCAAAGCGCTGGCAACGGGGCAGGAAGTCTTCCTTCGCACGAGCCTTGAGCCAGGACTGCGTCAGGTCGCGGAGCTGCTCGGCCGCGGCGCCATGCGGCAGCGGCAGGCGCAGCTCGCGTGTGGTGGTGTCCCACACGACCTCGCGCTCGCCGGGTGCCACGACCATGGTCAGCATCTCGCCCAGATAGGGCAGCCGGCCGCCGTCCAGCCAGTCGATGCGGGCGGCCTGCATGCGCTGCTGGCGCTCACGCTGCTCGACGAGCTTGCGCAGGATCCACTCGCCCTTGTGATGCAAGGCCCGCTCGATCTCGGCGATAGGAACCCAGCGCGGCGCGCTGACCCGCAGGCCCTGCGGCCCGACGACGAAGCCGATGCTGCGCCGGCGGGCGCGCTTGAGCTCGTAGCCGACGCGGTGCTGGCCCAGCCACAGCTCGCGCCGCGCCTTGGCCGCGCCGGGCTCGGCGGGGGTGATGTCGGCCTCGGCATCGAACAGGGACAGCTGGCTGTCCTGCAGGAGTGGGGCCGGGCGCTTGGGCTTCATGTCAGCGGTATCAGGCGGTGGCCAGTTGCTGTGGCGGCTGGGTGTAGGCCTCGGGGTCGAGGCGGTGCATCTCGGCCTCGATCCAGTCCTTGACCTCACGCATCAGCTCGGCCGGCTCGCGGCCTTCGGGGCGGATCTGCTTGCCGATGGAGATGTCCACGACGCCAGGGCGCAGCAGGAAGCTCTTGCGCGGCCAGCAGCGGGCCGACGTGGCCGCGATGGGCACGACGGGCAGGCCGGCCTCGATGGCCAGGCGGCTGCCGCCAGTCTTGTACTCGCCGGCCTGGCCACGCGGGATGCGTGTGCCCTCGGGGAACATGATGATCCAGTTGCCTTGGCCACCCAGGCGCTTGCCCTGGGCCAGCACCTTGTTCCAGGCCTCGGTGCGCCGGCTGCGGTCGATGTGGATCATGTCGATGCGGCCCATGGCCCAGCCGAAGAAGGGCACATAGAGCAGCTCGCGCTTGAACACATACGCCAGCGGGTGGCTGAACAGCGCCGGGTAGGCAAAGGTTTCCCACGTGCTCTGATGCTTGGACAGCAGGACGACGCCGGCTTGGCGGTCTTCGGCCGGCGGCAGGTTTTCCATGCCCTGCACGCGCCAGCGCACGCCGCAGATCCAGCGCGCACTCCAGATGGCGATCTTCAGCCAGTTCGCGCAAGCCCAGTAGATGGGGTCGCCGCGGCGGAAGATGGACAGGATGCAGACGCCGGTCCCCCAGGGGATGACGGTGACGATGAGGACGACGACGAAGATCAGTGAGCGGATGGCGCTCAGCAAGGTGGACATCAGTTCAGGTCTCCGGCCTGCGTATCGGGGGTCAGGGCTTCGCCGCGCTGCTCGGCCATGCGGCGGCGGTCTTCCTGGATGAGGGTTTCGGCAAAGCTCATCAGGTCGTCGTGCACCCGGGCGTTGGGCACCTGCACGAGCAGGTTGGCGAGTTCTTCCGTGCCGAGGCTGCCGAAGGGGCCGGTCAGCACGAGGTGGGGCATGCAGCCGGCGGCCTGGGCCGTCAGCAGGTCAGTCAGCGAGGCGCCCACCATGTGGATGGTGTCGAGCTCGACGTCGAAGCGCTCGCCGATCTGCTTGATGAGGCCCGGCAGCGGCTTGCGGCAGTCGCAGCTTTCCTCGGGCGTATGCGGGCAGAAGAAGGCCGCGTCCAGCCGCCCGCCTTTTTCGGCGAGCAACTGGTTCAGGCGCAAGTGCACCGCGTTCAGCGAGGCCATGTCCAGCAGGCCGCGGCCAATGCCGGCCTGGTTGGTGGCGAGCACCGTGTGCCAGCCGGCGTGGTTGAGCCGTGCAACGGCCTCCATCGCGCCCGGCAGAGGGTCGAGCTCCTCCGGCGCCTTGACGTGGTCGTCACGGTAGCGGTTGAGCGTGCCGTCGCGCCCGAGGATGACGAGCTTCATGCTGTGGGCGTGGTCGGCGCGCATGGGGGCTCTATGCGGCAAGGCGGGACAGGTCGGCGACCCGGTTCATGGCGGCGTGCAGGCGTCCCAGCAGCGCGAGGCGGTTGGCCCGCAGCGCCGGGTCTTCGGCGTTGACCATCACGTCGTCGAAGAAGGCATCGACCGGGCCCTTGAGCGCGGCCAGGGCCTTCAGGGACCCCGTGTAGTCGTGCTGTTCGAAGAGGCGGTCGGCGGCGGGCTGCACCTCGGCGATGGCCGCGGCCAGCGCCTGCTCGGCGGCTTCCTTCAGCAGTGCGTCGCTGATGGCCGTGGGCAGTTCGCCCTCGACCTTCTTCAGGATGTTGCCCACGCGCTTGTTGGCGGCGGCCAGCGATGCAGCTTCGGCCAGTGCGGCGAAGGCGCGCACGGCTTCCAGGCGGCGCGGCACGTCGCCCAGACGCGTGGGCTGCAGGGCCAGCACAGCCTCCACTTCCTGGGCGCTGTAGCCGTGGTCGCGCAGGCTGACGGCCAGGCGGTCGGCGAAGAAGGAGAGCAGAGCTTCGCGCGGGTTTTCGATCAGTTCGCCAAAGGCCGGCACGGCGGCGTCGATGAGGGCCGGCAGATCCAGTGGCAGGTTCTTCTCGACGAGGATGCGGATGACGCCCAGCGCATGGCGGCGCAGCGCGAACGGGTCCTTGTCGCCGGTGGGCAACTGGCCGATGCCGAACAGGCCCACCAGCGTCTCCAGCTTGTCGGCCAGGGCCACGACGGTGCCGGTGTGGTTGCGCGGCAGCGCGTCGCCGGCGAAGCGGGGCTTGTAGTGGTCCTCGATGGCGATGGCCACGCCGTCGCGCAAGCCCTCGTGGCGGGCGTAGTAGCCGCCCATGATGCCTTGCAGCTCGGGGAACTCGCCCACCATGTCGGTCAGCAGGTCGCACTTGGCCAGCAGCGCGGCCTGCTGGGCCTTGCTATCCAGCACCTCGAACTCGTCCTTGGCCTCCACCGTGTAGGGCACGGTGGCCATGCGCATCTGGTTGACGATGGCGTGGGCTATTGACCTGACGCGCTCGGTGCGCTCACCCTGCGAGCCCAGCTTGCCGTGATAGACGACCTTGGCCAGGCCGGGCAGACGGTCTTCGAGCTTCTTCTTGCGGTCCTGGTCGAAGAAGAACTTGGCGTCGGCCAAGCGCGGGCGCACGACGCGCTCGTTGCCGCCGGTGACGGCGCTGGCGTCAGCCGGTGCGATGTTGCTCACGACGAGGAAGTGGCGCGTCAGCTTGCCCGCGGCATCCAGCAGCGGGAAGTACTTCTGGTTGGCCTTCATCGTCAGGATGAGGCACTCCTGCGGCACGCTGAGGAACTCGGGCTCGAAGGCGCAGGTCAGCACATTGGGGCGTTCCACCAGTGCGGTGACTTCGTCCATCAGCGCTTCGTCATCGATGGGCGTGAGGCTCAGCGCGTCGGCCGCGCCCTTGAGCTGGCGCGCGATCTCGGCACGGCGCTCGGCAAAGCCGGCGATGACGGCGCCCTGCTCGAACAACTGCTTGGCGTAGCTGTCGGCGGACTCGATGTTGACCGTGGCCTGTGCAGCCTCGAAGCGATGGCCCATCGTCGTGCGGCCGGACGTGAGGCCCAGGGCCTGGACCGGCACGACCTCCGTGCCGTGCAGCGCGATGAGGCCGTGCGCCGGGCGCACGAACTTCACGTCCGTCCAGCCATCAGCGAGCTGGTAGGTCATGACCTTGGGGATGGGCAGCTTGGCCAGCGTCTCGTCCAAGGCCTTCTGCAGGCCTTGGGCCAGCGTCGCGCCGGGCTGCACGCTGTCCCAGAACAAGGCTTCGGCCTTGCCATCGGGCTGGCGCTTGAGCTGGGGCACGACCTCGGGGCCGGCGCCGAGAGACGCGAGCTTCTTCAGCAGCGCCGGCGTGGCCTGGCCGTCGGCCGTCAGCGCCACGGCGACGGGCATGAGCTTTTGCTGCACGGCCTTGTCGGCGGCCTTGGCGGCAACACTGGTCAGGTGCACGCCCAGGCGACGCGGTGACGCGAAGGAGGTGACGGCCGCATCGGCCGCAGCCAGGCCTTGCGCCTTGAGGCTGTCGGCCAGCACGGCGGAGAAGGACTCGCCCAGCTTCTTCAGCGCCTTGGGCGGCAGCTCTTCGACAAACAGTTCAACGAGCAGATTCATCAGGCCGCCTTCTTGTTCTTCAGTTCGATCTGCGCGACGACTTCATCGGCCCAGGCCTTGGGTGCCATCGGGAAGCCCAGGCGAGCCCGGCTGTCCACATAGCTCTGTGCGACGGCGCGGGCCAGGTTGCGGATGCGGCCGATGTAGGCCGCGCGTTCCGTCACCGAGATGGCGCCACGGGCATCCAGCAGGTTGAAGCTGTGGCCGGCCTTGAGCAGTTGCTCGTAGGCGGGCAGTGCCAGCTGGTGTTCCATCAAGGCCTTGGACTGGCGCTCATGCGCGGCAAACGCACCCAGCAGGAAGTCCACATCGCTGTGCTCGAAGTTGTAGGTCGACTGCTCGACCTCGTTCTGATGGAACACATCACCGTAGGTCAGGCCGTCGGTGAAGACCAGGTCGTAGACCGACTCCTTGCCCTGCAGGTACATGGCCAGGCGTTCCAGGCCATAGGTGATCTCGCCGGTGATGGGCTTGCAGTCGATGCCGCCCACCTGCTGGAAGTAGGTGAACTGCGTGACTTCCATGCCGTTGAGCCACACCTCCCAGCCGAGGCCCCAGCAACCGAGCGTGGGGTTCTCCCAGTCGTCCTCGACGAAGCGCACGTCGTTCTTCTTCAGATCGAACCCCAGCGCCTCCAGCGAGCCCAGGTACAGCTCCAGGATGTTGGCCGGCGCGGGCTTGAGCACCACCTGGTACTGGTAGTAGTGCTGCAGGCGGTTGGGGTTGTCGCCGTAGCGGCCGTCCTTGGGGCGGCGGCTGGGCTGCACGTAGGCGGCCTTCCAGGGCTCAGGGCCCAGGGCGCGCAGGAAGGTGGCGGTGTGGCTGGTGCCGGCGCCCACTTCCATGTCGTAGGGCTGGAGCAGGGCACAGCCCTGTTTGGACCAATAGTCCTGAAGCGTCAGGATGATTTGCTGGAAGGTCAGCATGAGATCAGGGAAGAAGGGGGTGGCCGATTCTATTGGGCCGCCCTCTTCAGCCCGATCAGGGTCAACAGCGCGATGATCCAGAGCGGCCAAAGGCCCAGCGTGCTCAGCCAGCGTGCATAGGGCGTGGTGCCGCTGCGGCCCTCCACTTCGGCCTCCAGCACGGCGCGCTCCAGCACCGGCAACCGGGCGGTGATGCGGCCGTGGTGGTCCACGACGGCCGTCGCGCCGGTGTTGGTGGAGCGGGCGACGGGGCGCTGGAACTCCATGGCGCGCATCTGCGAGAACTGCAGGTGCTGGTCCTGGATCATGAGGGTGCCGAACCAGGCCAGGTTGCTGACGTTGACGAAGGCGGTCGCGGCGTCCGGCCCCACGGCGCTCTGCACGATGTCCTCGCCGAACAGATCCTCGTAGCAGATCAACGGCCTCAAGCGTTGGCCGGCTACGGCCCAGGCTTGCTGGTGGTCGCCGCGGGCCTGGTCGTCCAGCGGGATGTTCATCGCATGCACGAACCAGCCCAGGCCCGGCGGGATGAACTCGCCGAAGGGCAGCAGGTGGCGCTTGCCGTAGTGGTAGTCGGTACCCAGCACGACGACGGAGTTCACAAAGCCCTGGTCGGCGTTGCCCAGGAAGGTGCCCAGCAGCGCAGGCCGCTCGGGGCGGGCCAGGCGCACGAGCGTGGCGCGGTCCAGCTCGGCCAGCGGCAGCGGCACGACGGACTCCGGCGTGATGACGGCCTGGCCCTTGGACGACTCGATGAGCCGCGCCAGCACCTCCAGGTTGGCGGCGAAGCGGGCGGGGTCGAACTTCTGATCCTGCGGGATGCTGGGCTGCACGAGAGACAGCGTCACGCGGCCCGCCGACGTCGTGAAGTCCTGCGGCAGCACGAGGCCCGCCAGCGGCAGCAGCAGGGCCGGCACAGCCAGGGCCCAGGCCTTTTCGCGCAGCAGCGCCAGGCCCACCGCCAGCAGCGCCGCCAGCGCCGTGATGCCGTAGACGCCTATCCATGGCGCCCAGCCGGCCAGTGGCCCCACGGTGTGCGCATAGCCCGACGCGATCCACGGGAAGCCGCTGAACCAGGTTGCCCGCGCGAGCTCCGCCAGCAGCCAGGCCGGCGCCAGCGCCAGCACCCGCCAGCGGCCGGGGGCGATCCAGCGCGCCGCCAGGCCCAGGGCCAGTGCGTAGTAGGCGCAAAGGACTGTCGCCAGCAGCGCGACGGCCAGCGCGGCGGCGACCCAGGGGATGCCGCCGAACTGGTGCATGCTGATGTGCAGCCACCACAGGCCCGAGGCCAGCCAGCTCCAGCCGAAGAGGGCGCCGCACAGGGCGGCCACCTTGGGCGTGGCGCGCGCGACGACGCCAAAGAGCAACGCCAGCGCGGCGATCTGGGCCCACCAGGCCTCGGTGGGGGCGAATGAAGCGGTCTGCAGCAGGCCGGCGGCCAGCGCGACCGCGGCGGCAAGCCTGGCCCTCACGCGTCGGACTCTTCTTCGGTGGCGCGCGTGACCTTGAACCAGCGCACCGCGCCGCCGCGGGTCAGCATGACGGCGAAGTTCAGGCCCGCCACAGTCACGGTCTCGCCCCGGCGCGGCACGCGGCCATGCTCGTGGGCCACCAGGCCGCCTATGGTGTCGAAGTCGTTGTCCGGCAGCGCCAGGTTGTAGGCACCGTTGACCGCGGCGATGGTCGCGTCGCCGGCGACGCGCTGGCTGCCGTCGGCCAGCGTGTAGATGCCGGTGTCGGAGATCTGCTCGTCGAACTCGTCCTCGATCTCGCCGACGATCTCCTCCAGCACGTCCTCGATGGTGATGAGGCCGGCCGTGTTGCCGAATTCGTCAATGACGATGGCCAGGTGGTTGCGGTTGGAACGGAAGTCGCGCAGCAACTCGTTCAGGCCCTTGCTCTCGGGCACGAAGACGGTGGGCCGCAGCAGCGCGCGGATGTTGAGCTCGGGCGCGCGCTGCATCTTCAGCAAGTCCTTGGCGAGCAGGATGCCGATGATGTTGTCGCGGCGGCCCTCGAAGACCGGGAAGCGCGAGTGGCCGCTGTCGATGACGATGCCCAGCAGCTCGTCATAGGGCGCGTCGATGTCCAGCAGGTCCATGCGGGGCGCGGCCACCATGGCGTCGCCGGCCGACAGCTCGGCCATGCGCAGCACGCCTTCCAGCATCTGGCGCGACTCGGGCTCGATCAGCTCGCGCTGCTCGGCGTCGGCCAGGGTTTCCATCAGTTCGGTCTTGGAGTCGGGGCCGGGGTGTAAAAACTCCAGCATGCGCTCCAGGAGACCACGCGCCTCGGGCGGATGTTTGGCGGCCCCGCGAACTGGGGGCCTACCTGAATGGGGTTCGCTCAAGGGGGAGCTGTCAGGGTATTGCGGAAGGGACAGAATAGCCGATTGGTTTGACAACGCCTGTACTCTTGTTTCGGGGACACCCGCCCCCATATCCGCTGCCTTCTCGAAAAACGGTCACCACCATGTCCACTGCCCAAGGCCTCATTCCCGCCACCATCCTGACCGGCTTCCTGGGAGCCGGCAAAACCACGCTGCTGAAACGGGTGTTGACCGAAGCTCACGGCCAGAAGATCGCCGTCATCGAGAACGAGTTCGGCGAAGAGAACATCGACACCGACATCCTCGTGTCGGACACCAACGAGCAGATCATCCAGATGAGCAACGGCTGCGTCTGCTGCACCATCCGCGAGGACCTGCGAACCACGCTGGCCGACCTGGCCGCCAAGCGCCGCAAGGGCGAGCTGGACTTCGAGCGCGTCGTCATCGAGACGACCGGCCTGGCCGACCCCGGTCCGGTGGCCCAGACCTTCTTCATGGACGACGAGATCGCCGAGAGCTATCTGCTGGACTCCATCCTGACGCTGGTGGACGCCAAGCATGCCGACGAGCAGCTCAACACCCGCCAGGAAGCGCGCATGCAGGTGGGCTTTGCCGATCAGATCTTCGTCAGCAAGTCCGACCTCGTGGAGCCCGCTGCTGTGGAGGCGCTGACGCACCGCATCAAGCACATGAACCCGCGTGCGCCCATCCAGACCGCCCATTTCGGCGAGGTGGCGCTCAGCAAGGTGTTCGACCTGCGTGGCTTCAACCTGAACGCCAAGCTGGAGATCGACCCCGACTTCCTGAAGGCGGACGACCACCATCACCACCATGACCATGGCCACGACCATGAGCATGGTGAACACTGCGACCATCCGCACCACCATGCCCATGACGATGATGTGAAGAGCTTTGTCTTCCGCTCGGAAAAGCCGTTCAACCCGGCCAAGCTGGAGGATTTCCTCGGCGCCATTGTCCAGGTGTACGGCCCCAAGATGCTGAGATACAAGGGTGTCCTACACATGAAAGGCACGGACAAGAAGGTGATCTTCCAGGGTGTTCACCAGATGATGGGTTCCGATTTGGGCCCGAAGTGGATGCCGGGAGAGAAGAAACAGAGCAAGATGGTGTTCATCGGTATCGACCTGCCCAAAGAGGTGTTGATGCAAGGTTTGGAAGGCTGTCTGGCGTGATGTTTTTGGTCCCCTGAGGCCCTGGTTTCAGGGGGGTGTGGGCACCGGAAATCGCATGGCTACAATCCGCCGCGCTCAAAATCGGGCAGAAGGCTGGAAAGCAGTGAGATTGCAAGGTCTGACACCGCGCCAACAAACGCCGAGAGCGAGGAGAAGACAGTGAGCAAGACCCCGGCCCCAAAATCCACCGCAGCAACCGCCAAGAGCGCCAAGGCTGCCAAGCCTGACGCAGGCGCCGACGTGGCGACGCTCGAAGCCCCGGCGCCCGGCAATCGGTTCTCCGATCGCTTTGCGCCGCCCAAGCCCCCTGCGCGTGGCGCCGCCCAGCCCGAGGAGATCACTCGCGTGGCCGCCAAGGGCGACCCCAAGCTGGTCAACGCCTGGAAAAGCAAATCGGGCGCCGAGCTGAGTGACGCCGAGGTGCTGGCCATGCCGGACGCGGAGTACATGAACGCCAAGCAGATCGAGTTCTTCCGCGCCAAGCTTGAAGGCCTGAAGAACGAGGTGCTGTCCAACGCTGGCGAGACAACTGAGCACCTGCGCGAGGACACGACCATCGTGCCCGACCCGGCCGACCGTGCCACCATCGAGGAAGAGCATGCGCTGGAACTGCGCACGCGCGACCGCGAGCGCAAGCTGCTGAAGAAGATCGTGCAGTCCATCGCCCGGCTGGACAGCGGCGACTACGGCTATTGCGACGAGACCGGCGAGCCCATCGGCCTGGGCCGCCTGATCGCGCGCCCGACCGCGACTTTGTCACTCGAAGCGCAACAGCGCCGCGAGCTGAAACAGAAGATGTTCGGCGATTGAAAAGCCATGCATGAAGCTGTTGCGCGTACACACGGGAAGCCTGTGCGGTCTGCCGCATTCCGTGTCCACGCGCTAGGCTTCTTGCAAGGCTCCTCCGGGTTTCCCGGTTAAGCTGAACTCAACCATGGCCGACTCCAAGCCCGCAGATCCCAAGGAAGGCGACAGCTTCTTCCGCAAGGTCGCGCGCTTTGTCGCCAACCCGACCACCGACTGGTCGGAAATCAACTCGCGCCAGGACGACCCCGAGGGCGACCTCGCCAAGGCCGAACTGCGTGCGATGGTGGAGCGCAAGCGCCGCAATGACTTCGTGCGCAAGCGCGAGCTCGACATGCTGCGCCGCATCCGCCGCGAAGGGCTGACGCCCGAGCAGCTCGCGGCCCTGGCCTCGTCGCCGTCCAAGCTGGGTGACGACGAGCGCGCCAGCGAGCCGAACTCCAAGATCGACCTGGGTGTGAAGGCCAAGATCGACGAGATCGAGCAGCAGATGGTGGGCGAGAGCTTTGCGACGACGCAGGCCGTGCCCAAGCAGCAGCCCGGGTTTTTCGAGACCAGCACGCGGCCGGTGGCCTTTGCGTCCACCGTCTCGGCGCCGCCCATGGAGCCCGCGGGCGGTCGCGTCAGCGAGTTCTCCAGCCCCCAGGAAGTGCAGCGCCTGCAGGCCCCCACGCCGCCGGCCTCCGTGACCATGGGCGCGGCCATCCCGCCGCTGTCCGACTCGCCGCCCAGCCGCCTGCCTGACCTGCCGCCGCTGGACATGCCGCTGTCATTCACGCTGGCGGAGTCCACGCCCGAGGTCGAGGTGCAGGAGGTCGTGCACGACCCCGAACTTGACGAAGCCGTCATCGCCTTCGCGAACGCCGACTACGACACCAGCGAGCGCGCGCTGACCGAGCTGGTGCGCCCGGGGGGCAGCCGCAACCTGCATGGCGAGACCTGGTTGGTGCTGTTCGACCACTACCGCGCCACCGGCGCCCAGGGCAAATTCGAGGTGCTGGCCGTCGAGTACGCGCAGCAGTTCGGCCTGTCGGCACCGCAATGGTTCTCCATGCCCAAGCTGGTGGCCGAGTCGACGCGCCAGTCCAACCGTTCGCCCATGGCCAAGGCCAGCCAGGTGAGCTGGACGGCGCCCGCCGCAATGACGGCCGACGACGTTTCCTTGCTGCAAAAGCGCAGCGAGACCCTGCCCATGCCCTGGGTCTTCGACTGGAATGCGCTGGACGATATCGAGATCGAGGCCGCCATCCAGTTGCGCCAGGTCTTCCGCGGCTGGGCCCAGCAACAGGTCGACCAGCGCTGGATAGGCGGCGACCGCTTCCTGAACCAACTCAAGGAACTCGCCCCCGTCGGCGAGCGCGACACCGACCCGGCGATGTGGATGCTGCGCCTGGAGGCCTTGCGCCTGGCCAACCGCCCGGACCAGTTCGACGAAGCTGCCATCGACTACTGCGTGACCTATGAGGTCTCGCCTCCGTCCTGGGAGCGTGCCAAGTGCCGCGTGCGCATCGGCGGCGAAGGCACGTCGACGAACAGCCCCGCCACGAGCACGATGCAGAGCGAGGCCAATTCGACCTTCCTCGACACCGGCTTGCCCGACGCCGCCAGCATGGCAGCCCAGCTCGAACTGATGGGCCAGCTCAGCGGCGACATCTCGGACAACCTGCGTACGATGTCCGGCGAGGTGGGCGAGGCCAGCCTCATCAACATCTCCTGCACCAAGCTGATCCGCCTGGACTTCATGGCCGCCGGCGACCTGCTGAACTGGGTGCTGCAGCGCCGCAGCGAGAACCGCTCGGTGATCTTCACCGACGCCCACCGCCTCGTCGCGCTGTTCTTCGGCGCGATGGGTATCAACGAGCACGCAAAGGTGAAGGTCCGCATCAACTGACCTTGCACTGCGGCTCCTGGGCCTTATCTGGAGCCTCTATGTCCTCTGACTCCTCCGCCGCCGTCTATCACGGCACCACCATCGTTTCCGTGCGCCGCCAGACGGCTGCGGGCTTGCAGGTCGCCATCGGCGGCGACGGCCAGGTGACGCTGGGCAACACCATCGTCAAGGCCAGCGCGCGCAAGGTGCGCAAGCTCTACCGCGACCAGGTGCTGGCCGGCTTTGCCGGCGCCACGGCCGACGCCTTCACGCTGTTCGAGCGCTTCGAGGCCAAGCTGGAGAAGCACCAGGGCCACCTCGTGCGCGCCGCCGTGGAGCTGACGCGTGACTGGCGCACCGACCGCGTGCTGCGTCGCCTGGAAGCCATGCTGGCCGTGGCTGACCGCACGGCCTCGCTCATCATCACCGGCAACGGCGACGTGCTGGAGCCCGAGCAGGGCATCGTCGCCATCGGCTCCGGCGGCGCCTACGCGCAGGCGGCGGCCAAGGCATTGCTGGCGCACACGGAGCTGGGCGCGGCAGACATCGTCAAGCGCTCGCTGGAGATCGCCGGCGAGATCTGCATCTATACGAACCAGAACCACACCTTGGAAGTCCTGGAATGAGCTCAATGACCCCCCAGGAAATCGTCTCCGAGCTGGATCGCCACATCGTGGGCCAGCAGGCCGCCAAGCGCGCCGTTGCCATCGCGATGCGCAACCGCTGGCGCCGCCAGCAGGTCGACGAAAAGATGCGTGGCGAGATCACGCCCAAGAACATCCTGATGATCGGCCCCACCGGCGTGGGCAAGACCGAGATCGCGCGCCGACTGGCCAAGCTGGCGGGGGCGCCCTTCATCAAGGTCGAGGCGACCAAGTTCACCGAGGTGGGCTATGTCGGCAAGGACGTGGACTCCATCATCCGCGACCTGATGGAAATGGCCGTCAAGCAGGAGCGTGAGGTCGCGATGCGGCGCTGCCAGACGCGCGCCGAGGACGCCGCCGAGGAGCGCATCCTCGACGTGCTGCTGCCCGGCACTCATGCCGGCAGCGATGGCAACGATGGCGGCAGCGCGACCCGCCAGACGCTGCGCAAGCGCCTGCGCGAAGGGCAGCTCGACGACAAGGACATCGAGCTCGACCTCCTCGCGTCGCGCCCTACCCTGGAGGTGCTCGGGCCCTTCGGCAATCAACCGGGCATGGAGGACATGGCCGAGCAGCTCAAGGGCATGTTCAACCAGTTCGGCGGCAACCAGAAGAAGACGCGCAAGCTCAAGGTCGCCGAGGCCATGAAGCTGCTCGTCGACGAAGAGGCCGCCAAGCTCGTCAACGAGGAGGAGATCCGCGCGACGGCGCTGGCCAATGCCCAGGAGATGGGCATCGTCTTCATCGACGAGATCGACAAGGTCGCGTCGCGCCAGGAGCATGGCGGCGCCGAGGTGTCACGCCAGGGCGTGCAGCGCGACCTGCTGCCGCTGGTCGAAGGCACGACCGTGTCCACGAAGTACGGCCTCGTGAAGACCGATCACATCCTCTTCATCGCCAGCGGCGCCTTCCACCTCAGCAAGCCCAGCGACCTCATTCCCGAGCTGCAGGGCCGGCTGCCCATCCGCGTGGAGCTCGACTCGCTGTCGGTCGCGGACTTCGAAGCCATCCTGACGAGCACGCATGCCAGCCTCGTCAAGCAATACCAGGCCTTGCTTGCGACCGAGGGCGTCACGCTGGACCTGCAGCCCGAGGCCATACGCCGCGTTGCTCAGATCGCCTTCGAGGTCAACGAGCGCACCGAGAACATCGGCGCGCGCCGCCTGGCGACCGTGATGGAGCGGCTGCTCGACGAAATCAGCTTCGACGCGCCGCGCAACGGCGGCCAGACCGTGTCGCTGGACGCGGCGGCCGTCGACGCCAAGCTGGCCGCGCTTGCGGCCAACGAGGACCTGAGCCGCTTCATCCTTTAGGCCTCAATGCGGCAGCATCTGCGCGCTGCCCGTCCAGCGCAGCAGCTGCATCAGCGAGGGAGCCTGCGTCTTGCCGAGCAGGTTGCGCACGTGGCTGCGCACGGTGCTGACGCACAGGCCCAGATGGCGCGAGGCCGCCTCCACCGGTTCGCCGTCCGCCAGCAGCATCAGCACGTGGCGCTCGGCCTGGCTGAGGCGGCACTCGCGGGTCAGCGCCTCGATGCGCGCGGCCTGGGTCAGCACCGGTTGGTCCAGGTGGATGACCAGCAGCACGCAGCGCTCCGGCCAGCCCGAGGCCCGGGCGATGGACGGCGCCAGCGGCGCGGCCTGCAGCCAGCCGGTCGCGAGGCTGGGCGTGAACCACAGCCCCGTGCGCGAGGAAGAGCCCGCGGCGGCCAGTGCCAGCACCTCGCCCAGGCGCTGCGCGTCCAGTTGCCCCAGGCTCATCAGGTGCTCGGAGCGCGACTGCCACAAGCCGTCGGCCATCAGGTGCTCGGCGCTGGTGTTGACGAACAGCAGGCGCCGATCGGGCAACAGCACCACCAGGGGCTGGGGCAGGGCGCCGAGGATCTGGCGCGGTTGGGCTTCATGGCCGACCGGGTGTTCGGCGAATGCGACGGGAACGGCTTGCAGCATGTCAATCTCCCTGGGCCTGTGCGGCGCAACGGGCGCCGTCTCTGATGTCATCAAGTTTGGTGATTGCAAGTCGGTCGCGCCATTGCCGAGAAGTACGCCAACCCATTACCCATGCCGCTGCGCATAGGCCAAGAGGCTAGGCCAAAAGGCCTACCCGCCGGCTGGCATGGCATGCAGCTGCGTCGATACCATGGCGTTCAGCGGGAGACGGCCCATGAAAATACTGTTGATCGATGACCACCCATTGTTCCGGGAGGGAGTGGCCCTGCTGCTGAAGCCGCTGGTGGAAGCGCTGGAAACCTGGGAGGCAGGCAGCTGCGAGGAGGCTTTCGAGCTGCTCGACAAGCGCGGCAGCGCCGATCTGGTGATGATCGACTTGGGGCTGCCCGGCCTGTCAGGGCTGGAAGGGCTGGCCCGGCTGCGCCAGGACCACCCCGAGGTGCCCGTCGTCGTGATGTCCTCCGCCGACGACAAGGACACCGTGCTCGCCGTGCTGGACGCCGGTGCCATGGGCTTCATCCCCAAGAGCTCGACCTCGCAGGTCATGCTCGGCGCGCTGCGCCTCATCCTGTCCAAGGGCATCTACCTGCCGCCGTCGGTCTTCCTGGGCGGCCGGCCCATCTCCGCCCCGGTGGCGCCTCCGGCCCACGCACCGCTGCCGCCGCCCCAGGGCCGGCGCCCGGCGGAGCTCGGGTTGACGCCTCGCCAGGCTGACGTGCTGCACCTGCTGCTGCAGGGCAAGCCGGCCAAGCTGATCGGGCGCCAGCTCAACCTGTCGCTGAGCACCGTCAAGGCCCACACATCGGCGGTGCTGCGCTCGCTCAACGTGACGACCCGCACCCAGGCCGTGCTGGCGGCCAGCCGCCTGGGCCTGCGCTTCGAGGACCCAGCGCCCGCTCAGGGGCCGACGGAGGACTCCAGCGCTTCCTGCATGGACTCCAGCAATCGCTGAAGCCCGACGGGCTTGTGCAGCAGGCGGACGCCCTGTGCTGCGGCCTGGGCCGGCAGGCTGGCGTCCGTGTTGGCGGTCACGATCAGGGCGTCGATGTCGTCGTCGTAGTGCCGGCGCAGGCGGGCGATGACTTCGAAGCCGTCATGCCCGGCCCCAAGCTGGTAGTCGGTGACGATGAGATCGGGTGTGCGCAGATGCCCTTGCAGCTGCTGCAGCACATCGTCGCAGGAGGCGGCGGCGACCACATGGCAGCCCAGGTTGAGCAGCGCATCCACCAGGGCCTGGGCATTCATGGCTTCATCGTCCACCACGACAATGAATCGACCTTCCAGCGCCTGCTGGCTCGCCACCAGGCGGGGCGAGGGCTTCAATGTGGGCGGCGTTGAGCGGGTCAGCGGCATCGTGAGGCTGAAGACCGAGCCCTGCCCGACGCGGCTGTCCAGATCGAGGCGATACCCGAGCATGTGGGCGCAGCGCTGCACGATGGACAGGCCCAGCCCCAGCCCCTTCTCGTGGCCGGTGCCTGGCGCATCAATGCGGAAGAACTCCTCGAAGATGGCCTCGCGGTAACGAAGCTCGATGCCGGGGCCGGTGTCCCAGACCTGCAGCACGATCTGGCCGCCGCGCAGCCTGCAGCCGACCAGCACGCCGCCACGGCGCGTATAGCGGATCGCGTTGGCCACCAGGTTGCCGGCGATGCGCTCCAGCAGGGCCGCATCGCCCTTTACCGCGAGGTCGCAAGGGCGCACGCGCAGCCGCAAGCCTTTCTCGGCGGCCTGTGGCGCCCAGGTCTGCTCCAGTCGGTGGAGCAACCATGCCAGCTCGACCTCTTCGACATGAGCCTGCATGGCGCCGGCATCGAGTTTGGAGATGTCCAGCAGGTTGCCGAACAGGCTCTCCATCGTCGCGACCGAGGATTGGATCTTGTCGGCCAGTGCCAGATGCTCGGGGTGCCCCAAGCGACTCTGCAGCACGCCGAGCAGCAGGCTGATTGAATGCATGGGCTGTCGCAGGTCGTGGCTGGCTGCGGCCAGGAAGCGGGTCTTGGCGGCATTGGCGCGCTCGGCTTCGTCCTTGAGCCGCGAGAGCTCATCGGCCCGGGCGGCCAGCACGTCGCGGGCCTCGGAGAGTTGCGCCGTGCGCTCGGCGACCTTGGCCTCAAGGCTGGCGTAGAGCTCGCGCAGGCGCGACGACATCTGGTTGAAGTCTTGGGCGAGGCCCTCGATTTCGTCGTGGCGGCTGAGTTGTATGGTCGTGTCGAGGTTGCCGCGCGCGATCTGGGCCGTCGCGCGGCGCAGGGCGACGATGGGTGCGGCCATGCGGCGGGCGAAGGCGATGCCGCCCACCAGGGCCGCGGTGCCACCCAGGGCCATCAGCAGCAGCGTGCGTGTCAGCGTCGCCCAGGCGGGCTTGAGCGCTTCGCTGCGCGGTTGTTCCATCACAACCATCCAACCGGTGAACGGGACGCTGGCGCCCGTCACGATGACTGGGCGCTTCTCCAGATCCACCGTTGCCAGGCCGCTCACCAGGATGGCCGCCGAAGCGGCTGCGGCCTTGGCCTTGACGACCACATCGGATGTTCCCAAGTCGATGCGGCGCAAGACGTAGGTTTGCTGCGTGTGCGCGATCAGCTGGCCATGCTCGTCGACGATGTAGGCGCGCCCGCCTTCTCCGGCATTGAGCCGCATGACCACTTCGTTGAGCAGGCGCAGGTCGATGGTGGCGACGGTCGCGCCGAGACCGTCGAACGCCGAAAGCCGGACCGTGGGCAGGTAGCCCTCTCGAAAGAAGGCCCGGCCATGGCGTATGTCCTTCTGCACCGAGCTTGGCTGCAGCAGGTCAGGCTCCGCCAGCAGCAGCCGCGAGTTGACGCTGTCCGCCGCATGCTTGGAGACATGCAGGGTCTCGCGCCCGTCGCCGTCGAACGCCTGCAGGTCGATGATGGCGGGCACCAGTTGCATCAGCCGGTAGAACTCGTCGCGCCGCTGCTGCGGCCCGAAGCCAGGGCGCCCCCACGGCATCTTCGCCACGTCGCGAATGCCGGCCTTGATGATCCCAAGATAGGTCGCGATCTCGTTCGCAGCCTGGTTGGCCTGGGCCTGTTGGGTCTGCTCGATGTGGTCGAGGGACTCCTGATAGCCGAAATAGCTCTCCGAGATGCCCGACAACATCACCAGCAGCAGCGTCAGCCCGCACATCCATGCGGCATATTGCCGGGACAGCTGGCGCCTGGCCGTACCGCGCATCTGAGGCATCGGGCTCATCGGATGACGATGTCGGCGCGGCGCACGACTTCGATGCTGGGTGGCGGCAAACCGGTTTCCGGCCCGGTCCGCACCGCCAGCACGAACCGCTGCGGACGCTGCACGGGAATCGCCGCGGCGGATTCGCCGCCCAGCACGCGAGCGACCAGGTCCGCCAAGGCGGGCCAGATGAAGGCCGTGTCAAGGGCATAGGACATCGGTGCGCCTGCGGTGACGTCCGCCGTGTTCGCGAAGATCACGGGCTTGCCCAGTTGGCGGGCGCGTTCGGCGAGGTCACGGGTGGCGACCATGGCGACCGATGTGCGTGGAATGCACCAGGCGTCGAAGCGTGCGAACAGCGGGTCGTTCATGACCGCGTCGATTTCCGCCCGGGTGTCGGCCGAAGCAATCGTCAGCGCGATGCCCAACCTGGCCGCGACGGGAGGCAGGCTGCGCTCCGCCTGGATGCCCTCCCGCCAGGGGCTGTCCCCGAGGATGAGGATGGAGCGCACGTGGGGGTAAGCGTCATGAAGCAGTTCGAGGCGCTTGCTGTCAAGGTGATCGGATATCCAGATGCCGGTGGCGGCCTCGTTGCGCCGCTGAACCGAGGACACCAGGCCTGCCTGGACCGGGTCGAGATAGCTGGAGAAGACGGTCGGCACATGCGCCGCCACCCGGCGGGCCGCCAGGGCCGTCCTGCCATTGGGCGCAACGATGACGCTGGGCGACCTGAGCACCACGCGTGACATCGCTTCATCCTCTGCCATGGGATCGATGGCGGCGAACTCGACATGCGGGCGCTCGTCCGATCCCACCAGGCGGGACTGCAAGGCGTCTACGAAGGACCGGTAGCCGAGGTCCTTCTCCGCCAATCCCTGCCCGAGGTAGATGACCAGCAGCCGATTCCTCTGATCTGATGATGTGCGCAGGCTGCATACCGTCAAACATGCCAGCGCCACCAGGACGAAAAGACGGACCACCGCAACGCGCCTTCGCGTTAGCGCCTCTGGGCCTGCTGAAGTCTCGGTGCGCGACATCGATCAACTGTCAGTGTTGAAGGAGGGATGACATGGATATTGCCTGCCTGCAATCTTCTGAGGGCCAACACGCCGCGACAAGGCGTGTTCACGCTAAGGAGGGCTTCCCCGCTTCGGGGGCATTGAGTCCGTTGCCCGGTTGCCCGCAACCGGTGTCGGACTGGCATCGCTTCGGCGAGCCGATGCGCATGAGCGACTGGAAAGATCCGCCCCCGCCGCCGGCTCCGATTCCCGCCATCGCGGCCAGGCCGCGGATGCTGCAGGCCCCCAGCCAGCCGCCTTCACCGGTGCCGTCCTGACGCCATGGGTGGCGCCAGTTCTTCGGGGTTCGAGCCGCGCCGGCTGCTGGCATGCAGCCCCGCGCTCGAATTTCCGTTGTCTTCCTGATGCGTTTTAGAGAGGAATGAGTCATGAGCTACTTTGAAGCGAAACCATTTCCGTTCCGCGACTGGGACAAGAAAACGATGACCATGGTCGATCGAGTGCCGGTCCATCTGCCGATTGACTGGGTGGACCAGATCAAGATGCCTCCGCCGCCCGGGCCGGCCTGCATCGAGGTGGAATGCCAGGCCGTGTTCGCCGCGACGACCGAGCGCCCTCGCAAGCTCCAGGAGATCGAGGGCCAGGCGCGCGACTACGACACGCTTGTGAACGCCGTGCTCGGGGTCGTTGCGACGGGCGCACTTCCAAAGACAAGGGAAATGATCCGCGCGGCGTTCTGGGACCTCACGCCAGGCGTGTTCAGGACCAAGATGACGGTCAACCGCGGGCGCCCAGCCTTCTGCTGTGACCTCGACATCGACCCGATGTTCCCGCCGGGCGATCCCGACCATCCGGGGCATCCGTCCTACCCGAGCGGACATTCCAGTCAGGCCTTCACGATGGCCTTGCTGCTGGCCGAGATCCGTCCGGCCAGCGAGAAGGATCTGATGGCAGCGGCCTATTCGGTAGGTCGCAACCGCGAAGTCGCCGGCTTGCATTACGCCTCCGACACCGCGGGCGGCCGCAAGCTGGCTGAAGGCTTCGTGGGCCTGCTCATGAAGACGGATTCGTTCAAGGCGGTTTTTGACGCGGCCAAGGCCGAGTTGGAAGGCGCGCTTGCCGCCGAGGCGGAGGCGGTCATCGCCAAGGCCAAGGGCGAGCCGGACGCCGTCGCCGCACCCAAGTAAGGGCAACCGCGCATGGCGCCTGCGCGCCATGCGCATCGCTGATCGCGTGGGAACGCCATCAAGCGGTACAGATCTCCCGACACGGTTGCAGAGGCCTGGCGACTTCGCGTCGCCAGGCCGCTGAACTTTCAGCAACGGGTCCGATTGAGCCCGCAGCGTCGCCGTTGCAGCCAGGCCCCCAGCCCCAGGCCCGTCGCGAACAGCATCCACGTTCCCGGCTCCGGCACCGCCTGTGCCTGGAATACGGCGCCGCCGTCGGCGCTGAAGTGGAAGCTCGTGAACTGGTAGCTGCTGCTGGTCGCCGAGTAACTCGTGCCACTGAGCAGTGCATGGTCCAGCGCGCCGCTGCCTTGGCGCAGGAAGCTGTCGATCTGGAACCCGCCGCTGGCCTGGAAGGCGTTGGGGTCGGTCCCGCCAAGGAAGCGGAACTCGACGGCCAAGCTCCCGAGGCTCACGCTGCTGCCGGCGTCGAAGACGAGCTGGTCGGTGGCGAAGCCGCCATGGCCATCGTCCTCGACTTCCAGCACCAGCTTGCCGCCGGCCTGGTTGGAGAAGCTGCCCTGCAGGTGCAAGGTGCCCGGCGAGTTGCCGGGGCTGAAGACGCCGCGGTTGACGATGCTGCCCATCAGCGTGCCGGTGCCGCCCACATAGCCCTTGGCACCTATCTCTATGGTGTTGGCCGTGACGCTGCTGGTGTCGTTGACGATCAGCGTCGCCACGCCGCCGTCGCCATCGCGCGAGGCACCGACGCCGACGTAGCCGCCCGTCAGCGCCGACCCGCCGCTGAGGCTGAGGATGCCGGTCGATCCCGGCTGCCAGCCCACGACCACGCCGCCGGTCGCGCCGACATCGAGCAGGCTGCCGTTCTCGAAGCTGGCCTGGCCGTTGCCGTTGTAGCCGATGACCGCGCCGGTGACGCCAGAGGGGCCGCTGATCTGCATCGTCGATGCGCGCACGATGAGGCTGCCGTTGCCGCCTGGCGCGCTGTTGGCACCGCCTATGAGCAGCAGCGCGCCCTCGCTGCCGTTGTTCTGCAGCGTGACCGTGGAGCCACCCGCGATGCGCACCGTGCCGGCCGAGCCCGAGCCCAGGCCTATGCCCAGCGTCGCACCGATGTGGCTGCCGCTGTGCTGGCCCGTCAACGTGAGCGTGGACGCATTCATCTGCAGCGCACCCACACCGCCTTGCAGGCCCACGTCCAGCAGCGTCGTGTCCAGTGCCGCGCCGCTGCTGAGGTTGAGGGTGCCCGTGCCGCCGGGGTTGCGGCCGACGTAGACCGCCGGGTCGGTGCCCTGCACGCTCACGCGCGAGCCCGCGCCGCTGACGTTGAGCGTGCCCGTGCCGTTGATGCCGCTGATGTTCTGGCCCACGGTCATGCGGGTGTTGGCGATCTGGGCTGGCGTGGACGTGCCGCGGCCGTTGAGCAGCAGCTGGCCGCCGTTGCTGATCTCGACGCTGCCGCTGCCGCCCCAGCCGATGTTGGCCTGGGGCAGGTCGAAGGCGCCGGCAGCGCTTTGCGGGCTTTGCAGCGTCAGCAGGCTGCCGGCGCCATCGATGCGCAGCGTGCCCGTCGTGCCGGCGGCGCCGTCGCCCGAAGCCACTGACAGGCGCGGCAGCCATGAATCCATGCTGACGACTGCGCCTTGTGTGATGGCCATGCCACCCTGGCCCCCCTGGCGCCCGACGTAGAGGTCGGCGAAGGCGCTGCCGTAGGCTATGTGGCTGCCGCTACCGGTCACGGCCAGCGTGCCGGTCGCGCCGGTGTTGCCGACTTGGAGACGGTTCACGCCTTCGATGACCCCGCCGCTTGTCACGCTGAGGCTGGCCGTGGCGCCGTTGCGGCCTATCCACAGGCCCGCGTTGTTGGTCGTGCCGTAGGTGAGCTTGGAGCCCGCGCCCGTGATGCTCATGCGGCTGAGGCCGCCGTTCGAGCCCAGCTGGATGAAGGCCGCCGTGCTGGCGTCTGCCGTCAGCAGCAACTGGCCGCCATCGGCGATCTGGATGTCGGTCAATGTGTTGGCTGCGGCGCCCATGCCGCTCATGAAGCTGGCCTGCTGGCCACTGCCTCCGCTGACCGCCCAGACCGAGCCGGCGCCCTTGATGCGCACCTGCGCGATGACGCCCTCGCTGCCGGTGGCGTTCGGGCCGCTGGGGCCGGTGGCGATGTAGACCTGCCCCGTCTCCAGCCGGCCGCCGGCCAGCACGTTGACCTGGGCCAGGCTGGTGGCGCCCGGCTCGCCCAAGGTCCAGGCCGTGGTCGGTGGCGCCGTCACATAGGACTGGCCCAGGTTGAACTGGCTGACGAAGCTGGCCCGGGAGCCCGCGCCGGTGACGGTGAAGGAGCCGTTGTCGCCGGCGTTGTTGGCGATGAAGACGCCGCACCAGTGCGTGGCGCAGGTGGCGGCGTTGCCGGCGGCGTCCAGCAGCGCGCCGCCGGACACGATCACCTCGCCGTTGTTGATGGACAGACGGTGCCAGTCCACGGCGTCCGTGACGACGGTGCTGCCGGCGCCGTCGATGACCACGCGGCCCCAGCTGTTGGCATGGTCGTAGCCGTTGCCCACCTGCAGCGAGAAGGCCGAGGCCGTGCCGCCGGCCTGCACGTCGACGCGGCCGGTGCCTTGCTGGCCCACGTTGAGCTGGCCCACGAAGCTGCCGGTGCGGTCTGTCGTCAGCAGGCTGCCGGCGCCGCTGATGAGCAGGCTGCCGTCGCCACCGTTGCCCACGTTGACCGAGCGCGCACCGCTGACCTGGCCGCCGGAGAGGATCTCCACGCGGCCGCTGGCGCTGCCTTCGCCGATGTTGAGGTAGCTCCAGTCGCTGCCGCTTTGCGCGACGGCGCCGCCGTCCCTGACCTGCAGCAGCGCCGTGCCGCCCGCGTTGTTGCCCACCGCGAGACGCGAAGTGGCGCCGTTGATCTCGAAGCGCGAGCCCGTGCCGTGCACGGTCGTCACGCTGGTGCCGCCACCGGCCGTCGGGTCGCCGGGGCCGTAGCGGCCGGCCGTAAGGTCCACGGCCGCCAGGCGGCCCGTGGGCGCCTCCACGCGCAGCAGGCCGCCGTCGCTGATGTCCAGCGTCGTCAGCGCGTTGCGGGTGCGTGCGAGGTTGAGGTTGGCATCGCGGTTGGAGAGGGCGTTGCCGGTGACCAGCCAAGTCGAGCCCGCGCCGCTGACGACGAGGTCAGCAAAACTGCGCTCGCCCCCGCCCTGGTTCGGGGTGGTCCAGCCGCCCGCGTTGACGCCTTCGGTCACCAGTCGACCGCCGGCCAGTACCTCCACGCGCGCATGCGTGGCGCCATTGAGTTCGCCGCCGGTCCAGCCATCGGTGGCCGGGCGGGCGATAGCGATCTCGCCGACGTTGAAGTCGCTCAGGAAGCGGGCCTCGCTGCCCGTGCCCGTGACGGTGAAGCGGCCTGTGTCGCCCGCCATCTGGCCAATGATGGTGCCGCACCAGTGACCGGCGCAGTCGGCTGGATTGAGCGTGGCATCGAGCAGTGCGCCACCGCTGACCGTCATCGCGCCGGTGCCGGAGCCGCCCACGATGAGGCGGTGCGTGTCCACGGCACCGCCCAGCGCGATGAGGCTGCCGGCGCCTTGCAGCGTCACTGTGCCCGTATCGCGGTCCTGGCCCGTGCCCACGTTGAGCTGGCGGGCGTCCAGCCGCCCGCCATTGCTGACGTTGAGCGCACCGGTGGCCGAGTTGCCCACCCACACGTCGCCGTGAGAGAAGTCGGCCGTACCGCCGGACAGGTTCAACGTGGCGTTGCCGCCGCCGTTCAGGCCGATGTTCACCCAGCGCGCGCCACCGATGCGGCCACCATTGGCGACATCGAGCAGGGCCGTGCCGCCGTTCTCTGCCATGTGGAAAAACCCATGGTCGGCATCGGCACTGAGCCACAGCACGGAGTTGGCTCCGGTGACGCTGCCGCTGAAGCTGCCGCCGTTGCCCAGACGCAGGCCCGCGTTGCGTCCGGCATCGGCCTGCAGTTCAAAGCGTCCGCCGTTGCTGATGGTCAGGCTCGCCGAGGCCTTGGCGTTCCCGGCGGCGAAATTGGCACCCGCTTCGTTGCCGTTGATGGCGTTGGGCGTGATCAGCCATTGCGAGCCCGCGCCGTCCACCACCACCGTGGCGATGTTGTGCTCGCTGCCATTGGCGGCGGGCGGGACCCAGCCGCTGCCGGCCGTGAGATCGTTGGTGCGCAGCAGCCCGCCCGCCTCGACGCGGACCGTGCCGCTCGTCGTGCCGCCGGGCGTGCCGTAGCCGGTGCCGTTGACGTAGCCGTTGGCCAGCGTCATGCCGCCGAGCAGGCGCGCCTCGCTGCCGGCGCCGGTCACTGTCAGCGTGCCCGTGGAGCCGGCCGCGTCGCCGATGAATGTGCCGCAGAAGCGGTAGCCGCTCAGGCAGTTGTCGGGCTGGTAGCGGCCGTCCAGCAGGGCGCCGCCGCTCATGGTCATGGCACCTTCGGTCGTCACGCCTATCGTCAGCCGGGCGAGGTTGCCGTTGCTGTTGAGCCGCAGCACCGTGCCCGCGCCGTCCAGGGTCGCGAGGCCCGTGCCGCCGGTGCCGAGGTAGAGGCTGCCCAGCTCCACCTGGCTGCCGGCGCCCGCGCTGAAGGAGGCGTTGGCGCCCGCGGCCAGCCACACCTCCGTGCTGGGCAGCAGCAGGTTGGGGCCGTTCGTGAGGATGGCTCCGCCCGGGTTGGTGAAGTAAGGCCCCGTGACGATGACGGCGGAGCCGGCCGGCGCCGCGGCGCCGAACAATGTGACCGCGACGGCCATCGCAATGCGATGGCGTGAATGCCTGTTTTTCATGTGCGCCCCCTGATGTCGCCTGGATTGGAGTCAGGCCCCGATGACCGGGGCAAGCGTCAGGGTGGCGATACCCCCTGTCGAGGGGGCACGTTGCCGGGTCAGGCCTTGCCTCACATCCTCAACAGTGGTGAATCGCGGGGCGACGGTGCCGGCCAAGAATGCCGGCATGGTCCTGAAGAAATCACGCGAACTGAGCCGCCTGCGCGAGCTGTGCGCGCTGGACCTGCCCACGCCGCTGGTCATGCCGACGCTGCTGGCCGAGCTGCATGCGCTGGTGCCCTCCAGCCGCAACCTGTTCGACTGGTGCGACGGTGATGGCGCGTTGACGCGCTACTGCGTCGAGGGGCCGGTGGACGAGGCCGTGGCCCGCCTGTACTTCGACGAGTTCCACAACAAGCGCGAGGCCGAGGCCATGCCGTCGTTCGCGCAGGTGTTGCGCTCGGGCGCCGTGCTGAACAGCGCCGCGCAGCTGGACACGGCGCGCTTCCTGAAATCGGCGCTGTATGCCGAGATCTGGCGGCCCCAGGGCTTTCGCTATCGCGTCGAGCTCATCGTGCGCTCGCCCGCCGGCCGGCCCCTGGGCTCGCTGGTGCTCTACCGCGCGCCGGGCGAGCCCCGCTTCAAGGCCGCCGAGGAGGCGCGCCTGCTGCCGCTGCTGCCCTACCTGGCCCAGGCCCTGGGACGCGACGCCGTGCCGCGCTGCGCCCCCGAGCACTGGCTGCCGGCCCCCGAGCCTGCCGAGGTGCTGCTGCTGGACGAGGCCGGCAGGCGGCGCCACGCCAGCTCGGGCGCCGAGAGGCTGCTGCTGCAGGCGGGCCCCGGGCCTGGCCTGCCGCTGGCCGCGCCGACGCCGGACGACCTGCTCGCCACGCTGCAGGTCCAGGCGCGCCAGGGGCCGGTCGTGCACCTCGTGGACAGCCCCTGGGGCCGCTTCGAGTTCAGTGCCCGGCGGTTGACTGCCGTCGAAGGCGACGCACCGAGCTGGACGCAGGTGCAACTGCGCCGCTTCGAGCCACGCTCGCTGGTGGACGAGCGCCGGTTGCAGCGGTTCGAGCTGTCCAGCGGCCAGTCAGCCGTCGCACGGCTGCTGCTGCGCGGCCTGGCCCAGGGCGAGATCGCCCAGCGGCTGAACGTGGCGCCCAGCACCGTCGTGGACCACACCCGCAAGCTCTACCAGCGCCTGGGCGTGCGATCCGCGCGCGAGCTGGTGGACCGCGTCAGGTCCGCGCCTGATTGATCGCCAGCAAGCCGTCGAAGATCAGCCCGTCAATGAGCTCGTGCGGCGCGTCCAGCGCCGGGGCGACCTTCCAGCCCGCGCCGCCGGTCATCAGCAGCAGCGGCGCGCGGCCTTGGTGTTGGGTCAGCAGGCGGTACATGCGCTCGATGGCGCCGGTGATGGCGAAGGTGCCGCCGGTGGTCAGTGCGTCGCTGGTGTTGGTGGGGAAGTCACGCACCTCGCCGGTGGGCACGCGCAGGCCGGCTGTGCCGCCTTCCAGGGCGCGCAGCATGATGCCGTGGCCCGGCAGGATGAGGCCGCCCAGGAACTGCGCGTCGCTGGACAGTGCCTCCACGGTCACCGCCGTGCCCACCATGACGACGAGCACCGGCCCGTCGAAGCCGCGCTGCTTCGCATGGGCATGGGCGCCGATGACGGCCACCCAGCGGTCGGCGCCCAGGCGCGTCGGGTGGTCGTAGCCGTTCTTTACGCCGGCCGCCTCGGCAGCGGGCACCACCCAGCGCGGCACCAGGTCCCAATGCTCCATCTGCTCCTCGACGCGGCGGCGCACCGCGTCGCCGGCCACGTTGCTGCCCAGCATGCGCGTGGGCGGGGCCAGGCCTTGCCAGTCTTCGTCCGCGAGGCGGTCGATGTTTTCCAGGAAGACGGCCCCGTGCTGCAGCGGGTGGCCGCCGGGCTGGGCGTCGTCTTCATAGACGGCCCATTTAAGCCTCGTGTTGCCGATGTCGATAGCCAGAAAGCTCATGTTGGGCTGTGGCGTGAACGATGCCGCGAGCCTACCAGTTGGTTTTGGGCGTCCAGGGGCGGGTTTCTGCTTCAATCGCCAGTTGCCCTCACCCCCAGGAGAACCCTCATGCTGCGTAGCCTGCGCATCCAAGCCCGCCTCTGGCTGGCCTTTGGCATCATCCTCGCGATGACGGCTGTCCTGGTGGCCGTGGGCGGCTTCGGGCTGAACGTGTCGCAGAAGGCCATCCAGGGCATCACGCAAAAGCTCATCCCGACCTCCAACATCACCGTCGCCGCCCGCAGCCAGCTGCTGCAGAGCAAGACGGCCACGTCCACCCTGGTGGCCTCCATCTTCAACAAGGAAGGCACCGCCCGCGCCAAGAAGGAATGGGACACCGCGCAGGCCGCGCTGGACAAGGCCATGGACGACTTCGGCGCGATGGCGACCGAGGACAAGGGCAAGGAAGCGCTCGTCAAGTTCCGCGCCCTGATGGCCGACTACCGCAAGGCCGTGAAGCCGGTGGCCGAGAAACTCGTTGCCGACGGTTACCCTGACGCCCAGGCCGCCTTCGAGGACATGAAGGCCGCCGACTCTGCCTATGACCCGGCGCTCGCGATGCTGAACGGCATCGAGGCCGACCTGAAGAAGCGCGGCGACGAAGTCTTCACCAAGGTGGACGGCCTGGTCAGCAGCGTCTTCGTGGGCTTCATCATCGCCTTCGTCGTCTGCATGGTCGTCGGCGGCGCGCTGGCGATACAGATCTCGCGCTCCATCATCGGCCCGCTGACGGCCGCCAAGCGCTTTGCCGAGCGCATGGCCGACGGCGACCTGTCGCGTGCCCCCGAGGTGCGCGGCTCGGATGAGTCCGCCGAGATGATGCAGGCGCTGGCCGCGATGCAGCAGTCGCTGTCCGAGATCGTGGGCCAGGTGCGCGAGTCGGCCGAGAGCATCCAGGTGGCCTCCACCGAGGTCGCCACCGGCAACATGGACCTGAGCCAGCGCACCGAGCAGACGGCCTCCAACCTGCAGCAGGCCGCCAGCTCCATGACCCAGCTCACCGGCACCGTCAGCCAGAGCGCCGATTCGGCCATGACGGCCAAGCAGCTCGCCGGCGCTGCCGCCGAGACGGCCGGACGCGGCGGCGACGTCGTGTCGCGCGTCGTCAGCACCATGGGCGAGATCAACACCGCCAGCCGCAAGATCAGCGACATCATCGGCACCATCGACGGCATTGCCTTCCAGACCAACATCCTGGCGCTGAACGCCGCCGTGGAAGCGGCGCGCGCCGGCGAGCAGGGCCGCGGCTTCGCGGTCGTGGCCGGCGAGGTGCGCTCGCTGGCCCAGCGCTCGGCGGAAGCGGCGCGCGAGATCAAGGCGCTGATCGGCGCCAGCGTCGAGCGCGTCGAGGCAGGCACCACCCTCGTCAACGACGCCGGCACCACGATGACCGATATCGTCGGCTCCGTGCAGCGCGTGACCGACATCATTGGCGAGATCAGCGCCGCGGCCGTGGAGCAGAGCCACGGCATCGCCCAGGTCAACGGCACCGTCACCGAGCTGGACCAGATGACCCAGCAGAACGCCGCGCTGGTGGAAGAGTCCGCCGCGGCCGCTCAGTCGCTGAAGGAACAGGCCGTGCGCCTGGCCGGCATCGTGTCCAGCTTCAAGCTGAGTTGACCAGGCGTTCGATATCGGCAGCTGCCGCGTGAGCGGCGACCTCACCGATCACCAGCAATGAGGGGCTCTTGAGCCCCTCTCGCTTTATGCAGTAAGGCAAATCGGACAGTGTCGTCACGGCATGGCGCTGTTGCGCCGTGTGGGCGGCGCTGACTATTGCCGCGGGCAGGTCGGGGCGCAGGCCAGCGGCCAGCAGCTTGGCCGTGATGTCAGCGGCACGCGCCACGCCCATGTAGACCACCAGCGTGAGGCCGGTGCGGGCCAGCGCCGCCCAATCGGGCTCCTGGCGGCCTTCGCCGGGGTGGCCGGTGACGAGGATGACGCCGGGTGAGGCGCGCCGGTCTGTCACCGGGATGCCCACGGCTGCCGGGCCGGCGATGCCGCTGGTCAGGCCGCTGACGACCTCGACCTCCAGGCCTGCTTCGCGCAGCGCGTCGACCTCCTCGCCGCCACGGCCGAAGACGAAGGGGTCGCCACCCTTGAGGCGCACGACGCGCTGGCCGGCCTTGGCCTCGCGAATCATCAATGCGTGGATGAAGTGCTGGTCGGTGCTGATGCAGCCGCCGCGCTTGCCGACGCGCAAGAGGCGGCCCTTGACGAGGGCCAGCACGCGCGGGTCGATGAGGTCGTCGGCCAGCACCACATCGGCGGCCTCGAGGCGCTTCAACGCGCGCACGGTCAGCAGTTCAGGGTCGCCAGGGCCGGCGCCCACGAGAGAGACGGTGTGGTGGTTCATGCGGGGATTTCCTCGGGAGTCGTTGCGACGAGGCGGCGCAGCGTCGGCAGGCAGGAGCCGCATTGCGTGCCGCAGCGCTTCTCGGCCTGGAGCTGAGCGAGGCGCTCGGCCGGGCTGCCGCTGCAGCGGGCCAGCGTCGCGCAGATGGCGTCCTCATGCACGTCGAAGCAGTTGCAGATCTGTGGACTGGCGACGGTGCGCGAGCCGGTGGGCGGCGCGCCGGGCGACAGCAGCCAGCGGCCCGCTGCGGACGCGGCCGTGCGCTCGCGCCACAGGTCCACCAGCCAGGCGCCTTCGTCGTGCAGGCCCACGCGCAGCAGGGCTTGCAGTGGTGCGGCCTGCATGTCGTCGCCTTCAAGATTCAGGAGCCGCAGCCGGCCACGCTGGGCGTCGGCATAGCGCAGCACGGCCGGGCCGTCCAGGCCCAGCGCAGCGGCGAGTGCGTCGACCAGTTCCGGCGCAGGCGCCTCGACGCCAGCGGCTTCGAAGGTCCAGCCGACCTGTTCGCCGCGCGTGGGCTCGGGCAGGCATTGGGCGTAGCCGAAGCGCGGCATCAGTGCGCGCAGCTTCTCGCGCAGTGCTGCGCCTTGCTCCGGGGCGACCCAGGCGCAGCCGCTGATGCGCCAGGGCAGGTTGGCGGGCTCTATGGCGACGGCGCTGAACTTCAGCTCGGGTTGGCGTGAGTCGGGGCAGTTGGCGCCGTTGGTCACCGCATTGGCGCCGAGCTGGGCGCCTATGAACTCCTCGCCCCAGTGCATCGCGATGTCGGCACCGGCCAGCGGCACGCGCTCGTCGAGCTGCAGCGGCAACACCAGCTCACCACGGCGCGAGCTGACGGTGACCAGTTCGCCCTCGGCCAGCTTGCGGCGCGCCGCGTCGCTCGGGTGCAGGCGCACGACCGGGCGGCTTTCATGCGCGAACAGGCCCGGCACGCTGCCGCTGCGGCTCATGCCATGCCACTGGTCGCGCATGCGCCCGGTCGTCAGCGCAAAGGGGCGCTGCGGCGTGGCGGCCTCGGCCGTGGGCTGGTAGGGCTTGGTGATGAAGCGGGCGCGGCCGTTGGCGGTGGCGAAGCGGCCATCGGTGTACAGGCGTGCCGTCGGGCCGGTGACGTAAGGCCATTGCTGCGGGCCGTCGGCCTCCAGCGTGGCCCATGTGAGACCCGTGATGTCCAGGTCGCGGCCACGGGTGGCTTCGCGGTGCTCCAGCCACAGGTCTTCAGGCGACCGGGCCTGGATGCGCGGCGGGCGGGCCAGGCCTTCGTCGATGAGGGCCGCGATATCGCAGGCGATGCGCCAGTCGGCGCGCGCCTCACCGGCTGGCGGTACGGCCGCGCGCACGCGGCTGATGCGGCGCTCGCTGTTCGTGACCGTGCCTTCCTTCTCGCCCCAGGTTGCGGCGGGCAGCAGGTAGTCCGCATGGCGGGCCGTGGCGGTGTGCGCGAAGGACTCCTGCAGGATGACCAGCTCGCAGCGCTCCAGTGCCTGGCGCACGACGGCCTGGTCGGGCATGGACTGAGCCGGGTTGGTGCAGGTAATCCACAGCGCCTTGATCTCGCCGCGCGCGGCGGCCTCGAACATCTCGATGGCCGTGTGACCTCGGCGCGAGGGCAGGTCTGCCACGCCCCAGAGCTTGCAGACCTCGGCCCAGTCCTCGGCCTTGGCCGGGTCGCGATGGCCGGGCAGCAGCGTGGCCATGCCGCCGCTCTCGCGGCCACCCATGGCATTGGGCTGCCCGGTCAGCGAGAAGGGGCCTGCGCCGGGCTTGCCGATCTGGCCGGTGGCCAGGTGCAGGTTGATGAGGGCCGTGTTCTTGGCCGTGCCGCTGCTGCTCTGGTTCAGGCCCTGGCAATAAAGGCTCAAGGAGGACGGCGAGGTGGCGAACCATTCAGCCACTTGCCAGATGTCGGCCTCCTTCACGCCGCAGACCTGGGCCGCGCGCGAGGGCGGCCAGTCGCGCACCAGCTCCTTCAGCGCCTGGAAGCCCTCGGTGTGGTCGCGCACGAAGTCGGTGTCCACATGACCGGCCCAGACGACGGCATGCAGCAGGCCGTGGCACAGGGCCACGTCGGTGCCGGGGCGGATCTGCAGGTGCAGGTCGGCCAGCTCGGCCGTCTCGGTGCGACGGGGGTCGACAACGATGAGCTTGTGGCCTGGCTTGGCGGTGCGCGCGGCTTCGAGGCGGCGGAACAGGATGGGGTGAGCCCAGGCCGGGTTGGCGCCGCTGATGAGTACGCAGTCGGCCTGCTCGATGTCCTCGTAGCTGCAGGGCGGCGCGTCGGCGCCCAGCGCCTGCTTGTAGCCCACGACGGCCGAGCTCATGCACAGCCGCGAGTTGGAGTCGATGTGGGGCGTGCCGATGACGGCGCGGGCCAGCTTGTTGAAGGCGTGATAGTCCTCGGTCAGCAACTGGCCGGAGATGTAGACGCCTATTGCCTCGGGGTCGTGAGTGGCGCGTATGGCCAGCAACCGCTCGGCGATCTCGCGGTTGGCCTGGTCCCAGGACAGCGCTTGCGGCGCGGCACCGCGGGCCGCACGCTTCATGGGCTGCAGCAGCCGCTGGTGCTGCAACACCACGGGCGTGGCCGTCAGATGCAGGTTGGTGCCCTTGGTGCACAGGCGCCCGAAGTTGGCCGGGTGGTCGGGGTCGCCACGCACGCCGGTGATGGCCTGGCCGTCGTGCTCGATGACGACACCGCAGCCCACGCCGCAATAGGGGCACGTGGATTTGGTTTCGGCCATCACGCCACCGCGATGGCAATGCGTGGGCCGGCGATGGGCGCGCCCAGGTCCAGGCCTAGCGTTTCCAGTTCGGCCTTCAGCAGGAAGACGTCGCCCCCTTCCAGTTTCACCTGGAAGGCCGGTGTGCAGCCCTCGTCGGGCTCCTTGGCGCAACCGTCATGCAGCGCGATGGTCCAGTTGTGCAGCGGACAGGCCACGCTGCGGCCGAAGACGATGCCCTGGCTCAGCGGGCCGCCCTTGTGCGGGCAGCGATCCAGCAGCGCGAAGACCTCGTCCTCGGAGTTGCGGAACAAGGCCACGTCCAGCCCTTGGGCGCGCTGCACCCGGCGCGAGCCGAGTACGGGGATGTCTTGCAGGGTGCAGATGCGCGTCCAGTCCATGGTTTTGTCTCAACTACTTTGTCGGGTGCAGTGCTCGGTGATGGCTTCCATCACGGCGAGCAGGCGCTCGCTGGCGATGAAGACGGGCACGGGGCGGCCGGCGCTGGCGCCATCCTTCAGCGGGGTCCAGGCGGCGTCGGCCAGGGCGAGGCGCTCGCGCAGCGTCGCGTCGCCGGCGTTGCGCAGCGCCTGCAGGCCAGCCTCGAATTCGTAGATGGCGGACTGGCGCTCGCGCCGCGTCGATTCATTGCCCGGGTTGGCCAGGCCCAGCAGGGCCACGCGCTGCGACAGCAGGCGCTGGTGCCCCGCGAGGCGGGCTTGCCAGGACAGGCCTGCGCGCATGTTGTTGGCGATCTGGGCCAGCGTCAGCATCTCGTTGGACGTGCTCAGCAGCGCGCGGTGGCCGTCGGCGCCGGGGGTACCGGCGAGCAAGGCCTGGTAGTCCTCGTAGCGGCGGGCCAGCGCGCGCAGGCCGCCAGCCTGCTCGGGGCTGGCCGGGCGTTGGTGCATTTGCACGAGCTGCTGCTCGAACGCCGTCTGGCTGGCGGCCAGCACCTGGCGCGCCGGCACGGCGAGCTCGGCGTCGGCCGTGCACAGCCAGGCCTTGCCCATACGCTGGCTCAATGCACCAAGACTGGGCGAGCTGCACTCGGCAGGGGTCTGGCTCCAACCCATCATGGGGGCAGAGCCCAGGGCGGCGATCAACAGGCGGCGTGTGTACTGCATTCAGGCGCTCTCCGGGAACAAGGGTTCAGACCGGGACTTTCTCGAACTGGCGCAGGTCCACCTGCGCCTGGTCGAAGTCGAACCACGGGTCCGGCTCACCGTCGAGGCTGAACTGCAATTGCGCCCATAGCGCCTTGCGGCCTTCCACGTCATCGAGAACCTTGCGTTTCACGTGATCGAGTCCCACTCGGCCTACGTAATGCACGGTTCGTTCCAGGTACCAGCCTTCCAGCCGGTAAAGCTGCAAAAAGGCGCCGCTGACCTCCAGCACTTCCTCGGGGGTCTTCACCTTGCACAGGAACTCAGCCACCTCGGTCTTGATGCCGCCGTTGCCGGCGACGTAGATCTCCCAGCCCGAGTCCACGCCGATGACGCCCACGTCCTTGATGCCGGCCTCGGCGCAGTTGCGCGGGCAGCCCGACACGGCGATCTTGACCTTGTGCGGCGCATACATGCGCCACAGCGCGCGCTCCAGGTCCTTGCCCATCTGCGTGCTGTCCTGGGTGCCGAAGCGGCACCACTCCGAGCCCACACAGGTCTTCACCGTGCGCAGCGCCTTGGCATAGGCATGGCCCGAGGGCATGCCGATGTCGCGCCAGACGCGCACCAGGTCTTCCTTCTTCACGCCCAGCAGGTCGATGCGCTGGCCGCCGGTGACCTTGACGGTGGGGATCTGGTACTTGTCCACCGCGTCGGCGATGCGGCGCAGCTCGTCGGCCGTCGTCTCTCCGCCCCACATGCGCGGGATGACGGAGTAGCGGCCGTCTTTCTGGATGTTGGCGTGGCTGCGTTCGTTGATGAAGCGGCTCTGCGGGTCGTCCACGGCCTCCTTGGGCCAGGTCGAGATCAGGTAGTAGTTGATCGCCGGCCGGCAGGTCGCGCAGCCATCGGGCGTCTTCCACTCCAGCGCCTTGAAGACCTCGCCCTTGGTCAGCAGGTGGCCACCCTTGATGGCGTCGCGGGCATCCTGGTGGCTGGTGTCGGTGCAACCACAGATGGCCTTCTTCTTGGGCGTGGCCGAATAGTCGCCGCCGGCCGTGAACATGATGAGCTGCTCCACCAGGCCCGTGCACGAGCCACAGGAGGCCGAGGCCTTGGTGTGCTTGCGCACCTCGTCCAGCGTAAAGAGGCCCTTGTCGCGTATGGCCTTGCAGATGCTGCCCTTGGCCACGCCGTTGCAGCCGCAGACTTCGTCCGTGTCCGCCATGGCCGCGGCGCGGTTCTGGCCCTGGTGGCCCACGTCGCCGATGTTGGCCCCCGCCTCGCCGAACATCAGCTTGTCGCGGATGTCGGCGATCTTGCGGCCCTCGCGCAGCAGCTTGAAGTACCAGCTGCCGTCCACCGTGTCGCCGTACAGGCAGGCGCCCACCAGCTTGTCGTCCTGGATGACCAGCTTCTTGTAGACGCCGGCGAAGGGGTCGCTCATGACGATCTCCTCCGTGCCGGTGCCGCCGGTGAAGTTGCCGGCGCTGAAGAGGTCGATGCCCGTGACCTTGAGCTTGGTGCTGACCGACGAGCCGAGGTAGCGCCCGATGCCGAACTGCGCCAGATGCGTGGCGCAGACCTTGCCCTGCTCGAACAGGGGCGCCACCAAGCCATAGGCAATGCCGCGGTGCGCCGCGCATTCGCCCACCGAGTACACGCGCGGGTCGGTGACGGTCTGCATCGTGTCGGTGACGACGATGCCGCGGCTGCAATGCAGGCCGGCCTTCTCGGCCAGGGCCGTGTTGGGGCGGATGCCGGCGGCCATGACGACGAGGTCCGCCGGCAGCTCGGTGCCGTCCTTCAACTGCACGGCCCGCACACGGCCGGCCTCGTTGCCGAGCAGCGCCTGGGTCTGAGCACCGAGCGCGAACGTCAGCCCGCGGTCCACGAGGGACTTGCGCAACAGGTCGCCGGCGACCGGGTCGAGCTGGCGCTCCATCAGCGTGTCCACCAGGTGGATCACGGTCACCTGCATGCCGCGCAGCATCAGCCCGTTGGCGGCCTCCAGGCCCAGCAGGCCGCCGCCGATGACGACGGCATGCTTGTATTTGGCGGCCGCGTCGATCATCGCGTTGGTGTCGGCGATGTCACGGTAGGCGATGACGCCCTCCAGGTCCTTGCCCGGCACCGGCAGCACGAAGGGGTTGGAGCCGGTGGCGATCAGCAGGCGGTCGTAGTCGGCCGTCGTGCCGTCGGCAGCCACGACGCGGCGGCGCACGCGGTCGATTTCGGTGACCGTCTTGCCCAGATGCAGCGTGATGCCGTTCTCCGCATACCAGGAGAGCGGGTTCAGGATGATCTCGTCGATGGTCTGCTCGCCGGCCAGCACCGGCGACAGCAGGATGCGGTTGTAGTTGGGATGCGGCTCGGCGCCGAAGACGGTGATCTCGTAGAGGTCAGGTGCGATCTTCAGCAGCTCTTCCAGCGTGCGCACGCCGGCCATGCCGTTGCCCACCATCACAAGCTTCATCTTCTTCATCACGACCTCGAACTTCCAAGCTGGTCTGCCCTTTGCTTTGCAAGGCATGTGCCAGCGATGAAGCTGGCCTACCGCCCTGCCGCAGCGTGCAAAACGCCCAGCGGCGCCCCACGCCGAAGCGCAAAACAGCCCGGTGCGGGTGCACTCATCCTCAAAATTGCACCAAGATGAAGCCCCTCGTCCAACGGGTACGTTGGCCGGTCCCCCTGGGGGACGGCGATGCATGCGGCATTGAGCCGCATGCACATCGCCTATGGCGGGCCGGCTTGGGAGCGGCCCTGCGCTCGGCCCGCAACGCGGATCGATAACCGACAACACCGCATGCGCTTCGAACTCGACACCGGCCTGTCCAGCCTGCAAGGCAAGCGGCCGCGCAATGAAGATTTCGCTGGCGTGCAGGCGCCTGCTGCCTATGAGGCCGAGCGCGGCTGGGTGGCGGCGCTGGCCGATGGTGTCAGCGGTGGTGGCGAGGGCCTGATGGCCGCGCAGACCTCGGTGATGAGCCTGCTGCGCGACTTCCATGCCGTGCCAGCGGACTGGGACACCAGCGTGGCGATGGACCGGCTGCTGGGCCACCAGAACGCCTGGCTGGCGGCGCACAACCGCCGCCCCGGCCCCGACGGCCAGCCGCACGAGGCGCTGACGACGCTGACCGCCATCGCGCTGCGCGGCCGCCGCTATGCGCTGGCCCATGTGGGCGACAGCCGCGCCTGGCTGCTGCGCGACGGCCAATGCCTGCTGCTGACGCAGGACCACCGCCGCGACCGTCGCGACTTCGCCGGCCTTACGCGTGCGATGGGCCTGGACGATGCGCTGCGGCTGGACCACAGCCAGGGCGAGCTGCGCGTGGGCGACCGCCTGCTGCTGACCAGCGACGGCGTGCACGGGTCCTTGCGCAGCCGCGACATCGCCGACCTGCTGCGCGCGACGCCCGGCGCGCAGGCCGCGGCCGATGCACTCACCGCCGCAGCCCTGGCCGCCGGCAGCCAGGACAACGCGACCGCCCTGGTGCTGGACGTGAAGGATCTGGCCGACGCGGGCCTGGACGACCTCGCCGCGTTGGGCCGCACGCTGCCCAGCCCCGGGCCGCTGGGCGTGGGCGCCCAGCTCGACGGCTACCAGGTCACAGCCCTCGTGGCCGACAACGGCGTGCACCGCCTCTTGCAGGCGCGCGAGCTGGCCACGGGCCGGCTCGTCGCGCTGAAGATGCTGCGCCCCGGGCGTGCCGACGACCCCGAGGAGCGGGCCATGCTGGCCCACGAGATCTGGCTGGGCCTGCGCCTGGCCGAAGCGCCGCGCAGCCGCCGCGGTGGCGCCGCGGCGGGCAGCGGCTTTGTGCGCGTGCATGCGCCCGCTGACGGCGCAACGCATTTCTATGCTGTCTTCGACTGGCACGGCGGCCATACGCTGGAGCAGTTGCTGGCCAAGGGGCCGCTGGACGCGGCCCAGGTGCTGGCCCTGGGGCAGGCGGTTGCGCGGTCATTGAGCCTGCTGCACGCGGCCGGCGTCATCCACCGCGACCTGAAGCCGGCCAACCTGCACCTGGGCGACGATGGGCAATGGCGGGTGCTGGACCTGGGCGTGGCACTCAGCCGCCGCTCGTCGCCGGCAGCGCGCGAGCTGCACGCTGGCACGCCCAGCTACATCAACCCCGAGCAGTGGCTGGACCCGCCGGCCCCTGCTGATGAGAGCTCGGACCTGTTCGCGCTGGGCGTCACGCTCTACCGCGCGCTGACGGGCCGCCTGCCCTATGGCGAGATCGAGCCCTACCAGCTCGGCCGCTACCGCCGCGAGCCGCAGAGTGTGAGCCGGCTGCAGCCCAGCGTGCCCATGCCGCTGGACCATGTCGTCATGCGCGCCGTCGCGCGCGAGGCCAAGGCCCGTTTCGAAACGGCCGAGGAGTTGCTGCTGGCGCTGGAGCGCTGCGCGGCGCGCGACCAGACAGTGCCACCGCGCAACCCGCGCAACGGCAGCGACCCCGTGCAGGCCTGGCAGATCGCGTTCGGCCTGTCGGTGCTGCTGAACCTGCTGCTGGTGGCCTGGCTGCTCTTCTTGCCTCGCTAGAGGCCGAGGCGGTCGCGGTTGATGCCCTTGACCTCGACGTCAAAGCTGCAGGAGCCGCTGGTCTGGTCGGTCGTGAACTCGACCTTGCCGACGGCGCGGCCGGTTGCGTCGTGCATCTCGAAGCGCGTGAAACTGAACTTGCCGCCGGTCACGCGCTGCTGCTTGCCCTGCACGCGGATGACGGAGCGCCACAGCGACTCCATGGCGAGCGTGTAGTCGCCCGGCGCCGTGATGTCCACGGTCTTGAGCTCAATGCTGCTCGTCGGCGCATCGCCGCCGTCCAGCGTCATCAGCCGAAAGCGCGAGATCTTGCCGGTCGCGCCGGGCTTGCCGCTGGGCGAGTAGTTGAAGTCCGCGAGGCTGTCGCTGACGCGGATGTCGGCGCCGCCGATCTTGCAGCTGACGCCGGCCTGGGCGCTGGCGGCGGCCAGGCCCAGCAGGGCCAAGGTGATGAAGGTCTTCATGCCCCCAGTGTGCCGAGACTGGTGAGGCCGGCTGTCCCCCACGCAAGGGGCAGCAGGGCCTCAGGCGCGCTGGTAATGCACGGGGTCTGTGTTGCCGCCGGCCGTGGCGCCGTGGCGGGCGCGGCCCCCCTTCTCGGCCCAGGTGCGCGTCCAGCGAATCTGCATGATGCGCATGACGCCCAGCATCAGCACGGCCAGCACGGCGAAGACGACGAAGCCCCACAGATAGGTGCCGGCATGCTGCTTGGACAAGCCCATCAGGTTGGGCACCAGGCCGCCGCCCAGCGCACCGATCTCGCCGATCATGGAGCCGGCCACGGCCGTGGCCGCGGGCCAGCGCAGCGGCACGAGCTGGAACAACGCGCCATTGCCCGCACCCAGTGCGGCAAAGCAGACGATGAGCAGCAGCGTCGTCAGCACCAGCGAGCCGCTGGACAGGCCCACGCCGGTCAGGCTGATGGCCACGATCACGAGCACGATGGTCAGCATGTTGACGCCGCCCCAGCGGTCCGACAGCCAGCCGCCCACCACGCGCACCGCCGCGCCCATGAAGGCTGCCAGCATCGTCAACTGGCCGGCCTGCACCTTGGAGACGCTGAACTGGTCGTAGTAGTAGGTGGGCAGGAAGGTCGTGAGGCCGATGAAGCCGCCGAAGGTCACACCGTAGATCAGGCTGAAGGCCCAGCCGTCCTTCTCGAACAGGCAGGCCACGTGCTGGCGCAGCGAGGCGTGCGAGTCGACGTCGGGCGGCTCTTTGGCGAAGACGATCATGACGGCCATTGGCAGCAGGATGGCGCCGGCCGCGAAGGCGTAGACCGTCTGCCAACCGAAGGCCTGGGCCAGTGGCGGCGCGACGAGCACCGACACCGCCGTGCCGACGTTGCCGGCGCCCACCAGGCCCATGGCCAGGCCCTTGTACTGCGGCGGGAACCAGCCCGAGCCCAGGCTCAGCGCGACGCCGAAGCTCGCGCCCGCGATGCCCAGCAGCACGCCCATGGCCAGCAGGTCGTCATAGCTCTTGACCATGAAGAAGCCGTAGAGCATGGCCACGGCGATCAGGCCCATCTCCACCAGCGTCGCGTTCTTGCGGCCGATGTATTGCGACAGCACGCCCAGCGGGAAGCGCATCAGTGCGCCGGCCATGATGGGAATGGACAGCATCAGGCCCTTCTGGGCCGGCGTGAGCTGGAAAGCTTCGCTGATGAAGGGGGCCAGCGCGCCGTTGAGCACCCAGATGCAGCAGGAGAACGCAAAGTACAGGAAGGCCGCGAACAGGGTCGGGCCGTGGCCGGCGCGTTTGAAGTTTTGCAGTGCAGACATGTGGGGCTCGGTAATGCTGGCCGCCACGCGCCCATGCCAGCCCGCCGGTCGCGTGCCAGGGCTGGCTCGGACGTGCAACGGGAAGGGCGCCCGCACCATTGCGGTCACCGTGCTCCGATACTTGCAAGCCCCATGCCTGCATGCCGCCGCTGTGGCTGGCCTGCTTCTTGCGCCGTTTTGGGGCGTGAATCTTTGAGCCATGTCCGACACCCCTGTTGCCATTGAGAGCCTGACGCTGTTCTGCAGCCCCGCCGAGCCGCCCCAGGGCGCCGATCTGCAGGCCCTGGGCTGGTCGCTGTGCACCGTTGCGGATCTCGCAGCCCCCCCGCCTGGGCCGGCGCTGGGCCTGCTCTGGTGCCCGGAGTGCACCGCCTTGGAGCAGGTGCTGCACTCCGATCGGGCCTTTGCCCTGCCCACCGTGCTGCTGTCGCCACCCCTTCAGGCCGCCGAACGGCGGGCCGTGCAGGCCCTTGGCGTCCTGCTGTGGCTGCCTCCCGACGTCGATGTCGGCGTGCTGGACCCCTCCCTGCGCTGGATGCACGACCTCGCGGCGCAGATCCAGGCCCGCGACAGCGCCGCCCAGGCCAAGCTCGACGAACGCAAGTGGACCGAGCGTGCCAAGGGCCTCTTGATGCAGGCACGCGGCATCGACGAGGCCGCCGCCTTCGCGCTGCTGCGCAACACCGCGATGCAGACCCAGGCCCGCCTGCCCGAGGTGGCGCGCGGCGTGGTGCACACCAGCGAACTGGCCGAGGCGCTGGAGCGTGCCGGCGCCCAGCGCATGCTGAGTCAGCGCCTCGTCAAGCTGCAAGCCCTGCGCCAGTGGCCGCGCCTGGCACCACCCGAGCGCCGCGAGGCGCAAGCCCTGCTGGATGCTTCGGCCGAGCGCGTCGCCGCCAACCTGGCGCGCCTGACGGAGTTGCTGCGCGGCGAGTTGGCCGAGGAATTGGCCGAGGTGTCGGCCGCCTGGGGCCAGTTGGACGGCGCGCTGGCCGCCCGCCATCCCGACCTGGCCCGTAGCGACCTCACCGCCCAGCGCCTGCTCGAAAGCAGCGAAACCCTGGTGGCGCGCCTGCATGATCGCGCCGGCCAGCGGCCGGTGGGCGTGCTGGCCCAGGTCACGCGGCTGCGCCTCTTGAGCCAGCGCCTGGCCAAGGAGGGGCTGCTGGCTCAGCTGCTGCCGGGTCACGACGTCAGCGGCCTGGCCGCGGGGCTGGATGAGTTCGTCAAGGCCTATGACGAAGTGCGCGCCGCGCCGCTGGCCGGTCCGGCGCTGCAGCCGGCCTTCGCGGCCGTCGACGAGGCCTGGCTGCTGCTGCTGCGCGGCCTGCGCGTGGAGCAGGGCGACGCCGTGCAGCGCATGCACCAGGGCAGCGAGCGGCTGCTGCAGGCGCTGGAGGCGTTGATCCAGGCGCTGCAGAGTTCGCTTCAACTCATCCTCGGTTGAAATGGAGCCCCTCGTCCAGCCGCACGCCGCTGAACGCGGGTGCGGCTGACCGGTCCCCCGCGGGGACGCCGGCACTTGCGGCATTGGGCCGCAAGCGCCGTCAGGCGGGCCGGCTCGGGAGCGGCCCAGCGCTCGGCCCGTGGTACCCCGGTTTGGAGAGCCGACGTGTCATGTCAGACACAAACTGCCGATCCCCTCGATACATCGCGGCGTTGCAATGCTTCCAGCACAACCGAAGGAGCACGCGATGCACGACCATGACCTGGGCCTGGCCCACGACCTGAACCGCCTGCAGCAGCAGGCCCTGGCGCGCCGCACGGCGCTGCGATGGCTGATGGGCGCCGGCGCCATGTCGCTGGGCGGATCCGGCGCCATGATGCTGGCCGGCTGCGGCGGTGGCGGCAGCAGCACGACGAGCGATTCGTCCTCGTCTTCGGGCTCCTCCGGCAGCTCGGGCGGCAGCAGCGGCGGCTCGACGACGACCAGCTGTTCCGTCATCCCGAGCGAGACCGAGGGCCCCTATCCCGGCGACGGTTCCAACAATGGTGCCAGCGGCAGCGTCGCCAACGCGCTGGCCCTGTCGGGCATCGTGCGCAGCGACATCCGTTCCAGCATCGCCGGCGCGACCGGCGTCGCCACGGGCGTGTCGCTTCAGGTCATCATCGAGCTTGTGAACACCAACGCGTCCTGCGCCGACCTGTCCGGCTACGCCATCTACCTGTGGCATTGCGACGCCCAGGGCCGCTATTCGATGTATTCCAGCGGCGTGACGGCCGAGAACTACCTGCGCGGCCTGCAGGCCACCGGCAGCGACGGCACTGCGCAGTTCCAGACCATCTATCCGGGCTGCTACTCTGGCCGTGTGCCCCACATCCACTTCGAGGTCTACCGCAGCACGACGACGGCGACGAACTGGAACAACAAGCTGCGCACGTCGCAGCTGTGCTTCCCGACCGACGTCAGCAGCGCCGTCTACGCAGGCAGCGGCTACGCCAACAGCGCGGCCAACAATGCGGCCATCAGCTTCTCCACGGACGGCATCTTCAGCGATGGCTATTCGACACAGATCGCCACCGTCACCGGCTCGGCCAGCGCCGGCTACGTGGCCAAATTGCAGGTAGGCATCGCCGTATGAATCGGATCGAGCGACGGGCCGCCCCTAGCCGAGCCGCATCCCCTCGGGGGATAGTCCGGTGTACCCACCGGACGAGGGGCTGATATGCGTTGCCTCGTTGTCGACGATGACGCCGAGATCCGCACCAACCTGACGGCCTATCTGGAAGGTTTTGGCTGGCAGGTCAGCGCGGCGGCCGACGGCGGGGCAATGCGACGGGTGCTGGCGGCGACCAAGGTCGACGCCATCGTGCTGGACCTGATGCTGCCGGGCGAGGATGGCCTGACGCTGTTGCGCTGGCTGTCCACCCAACCCGATGCGCCACCCGTGCTGATGCTGACCGCGCGCGGCGACACCATGAGCCGCGTCATCGGCCTGGAGCTGGGTGCCGATGACTACCTGGCCAAGCCCTTCGAGCCGCGGGAGCTCGTTGCCCGGCTGCAGGCGCTGGTGCGGCGTGCGAGCAAGGGGCTGGCCGTGGCCGAGGACACGCGCATGCTGCGCTTCGGCCGCTGGCGCTTCGACCGGCTCACGCGACAGCTTGTCAATGCCGAGGACGTGGGCATTGCGCTGTCCAGCGCCGAGTTCCGGCTGCTGGGCGCCTTCGTACAGCGCCCGGGCCGCGTGCTGAGCCGCGACCAGCTCATCGAGCTGACGCGCGCGCCGGGCGTGGAGGTCAACGACCGCAGCATCGACCTGGCCGTGTCGCGGCTGCGCGCCAAGCTGGGCGACACGGCGCGCGAGCCGGCACTGATCCGCACCGTGCGCGGCGAGGGCTATCTGTTCGACGCCGAGGTGAGCCCATGCTGAGGCGCATCAAGTCCTGGGACAGTCTGGGCCTGCGGCTCTTCCTGCTGATGTGGGCCGCGCTGGCACTGAGCCACATGGTGGCGTGGAGCCTGGTCGTGCAGACGATGCGTGGTCCTTCGGACTCACCAGGCCCACCCATGCATGCGCAGGGCGACCGCCCCCCGCCTCCCCCGGGCGGGTTCAATGGCGGTCCGCGGCATGATGATCTCGATTTGGCCGGTCCGCCGCCGCGTGGCGAGCCCAGCGCGCGCATCCCGACCTTCCCCTCGCTGCCGCCCAGCCTGCCATGGGGCTCCAGCCTCGTCGACTACGGTGTGCGCATGCTGGTCATCGCACTGGCAGCCTGGTGGGGTTCGCGCTGGCTGTCTCAGCCGGTGCGCCGCCTCGTCAGTGCGGCCCGGCAACTCACGCCGGCCCTGGCCCAGGGACGGCCGGCACCCGAGCTCAGTGAGGACGAGGGCACGCGCGAGGTACGCGAGGCCGCGGCCGTGTTCAACCACATGGCGGCGGAGCTGAGCGGCCAGTTCGAGGAGCGTGGGCTCATGATCGCAGCCATCTCGCACGACTTGCGCACGCCGCTGACGCGCATGCGGCTGCGACTGGAGATGGGTGAGGTCGAGGCCAAGGTGCGCGAGCGCTGCATCGACGACCTGCGCGAGATGAACCGTCTGGTGGAGAGCGTCATCGAGGTGTTCCGCCCCGGTGACGAGGCCGATCCGCAGCGGGTGGACTTGTCGGCGCTGGCCCAGTCCGCCGTGGACGATCTGGCCGAGACGGGCGCCACCGTCACCTTCGAGGGGCCACCGGCGGTCGTCAGCGCCGACCCCGTGGCCTTGCGCCGCGTGGTCGACAACCTCGTGGGCAATGCGCTGCGCTATGCCGGTAGTGCCAAAGTCAGCGTGGAACTGTCGGCCGGTGTGGCGCGGCTGGTGGTGGAGGACAACGGCCCGGGCATCCCCGAGGCCGAGTTGGAGCGCGTGCGCCAGCCCTTCCGCCGCGTTGAGGGCTCGCGCAATCGGGCGACCGGCGGCACGGGCCTGGGCCTGTACATCGCCCAGCAACTGGTGCGCCGCCAGGGCGCGCTGCTGGTGCTGGCCAACCGGCCCGAGGGTGGGCTGCGGGCCGAGGTTGTGTTTTAGCCTCCGGACGCGGCCAGCCAGGCGTCGATGCGCCGCTCCAGCAGGCTCAGCGGCATGGCACCGGCATCCAGTACCTGGGCATGGAAGTCGCGCATGTCGAAGCGTTCGCCCAGCGTCTTTCGTGCGCGCTCGCGCAGCGCGAGGATGCGCAACTCGCCGATCTTGTAGGCCAGCGCCTGGGCCGGCCAGGCCATGTAGCGCTCCACGTAGCGGCGGGCCTCGGCCTCGTCATAGCCTTCGACCTCCCGCTCGTACTGCATCGCGCGCTCGCGCGTCCAGCCCTTGGCGTGCAGGCCAGTGTCCAGCACCAGGCGCACGGCGCGGTGCAGCTCGTTGGTCAGGCGGCCCAGCCGCGCGGCGCGGTCGCCATAGACACCCAGCTCGCCCCCAAGGCCCTCCGCATACAGGCCCCAGCCTTCGCCATAGGCGCCGTACCAGAGGAAGCGCCGAAAGCGTGGCAGGGCCAGCTCCTGTTGCGAGGCCATCTGGTAGTGGTGACCGGGCTGGCCTTCGTGCAGCAGCAGCGAGGCCATGCCGGGGGTGGCGTAGTCCGCCGCGTTCAGCACGACGACGTTGAAGACGCCGGGCCGCGAACCGTCCTGGGCCGGCGGCGTATAGGCGTCGGAGGCCGTCGCCGCACGCAGCGGGTCGACGGGGCGGATATCCAACCGCGCTCGTGGTGCATGGCGGAAGAGTCGCGGCAGCCGGGCTGCGATGTCGCGGTTCAGCGCGGCATAGGCGGCCAGCACCTCGGCCTCGGTCTTGAAGGGGCGCAGTTCGGGCCGCTGGCCGACGTGGGCGAGGAAGTCCGACTGGGAGGCCGGGTCGCCGAAGTCGGCCTGCACGGTGGCGATCTCACGCTGGATGCGTGCCACCTCGCGCAGGCCCAGGGCGTGGATGTCGGCGACGCTCAGGTCGGTCGTCGTGCGGTTCTTCACCAGCGCGCGGTACCAGGCCGCACCGCCGGGTAGCGCCGACAAGCCGGAAGACGTGCGGCAGCGTGGCAGGTAGGTCTCGGCGATGAAGCGGCGCAGCCGCAGCATGGCGGGGCGGATGCCCTGCTGCACCGTGCGTGCATAGGCGGCACGCAGGGGCTCGGCCTCCGGCCCCTCGGGCAGGCGCGCCGCGGCCTGCATGAAGGGGTTGGCGTCGGCGGCGGCCAGCGCGTCGATCTGGCTCAGCACGCGTTCCATCACGGGGCGCGGCTGCGTGATGCCTTGGGCCAGGCCCGTGCGCATGTTCGCGATGGCCTGGTCCACCCAGGCGGGCAGGGCGTGCAGGCGCTGCAGGAAGTGCTGGTGCTGCGCAATAGTCTGCAATGGCTGGGCGGCGTTGCCGCTGGCGTATTCGGCCAGTTGCGAAGGCAGGCTATCCATCTGCTGCAACGGCAGCAGATGGTCCGGGAAGCGGAGCAGGGCCAGGCGGCTGCGGGCCTCATAGGCCAGCAGTTCGCGGGTCGTGCGCTCATCGGCAGATAGCGAGCGGTTGGGTATGCCGGCCAGTTCGCGCAGCGTCGTGGCATAGAAGGCCTGCTGGCGCTGGCGATGGGCGGGCGCGATGTCGATCTCCAGCGCCCCTTCGAAGTGCGGGTCACCGGTGTCCTCGGTGGCCTTCATGGGGAAGAGGGCGTAGTAGCCGTCGTAGTAGCGCTCGGCAAGATCGGCCAGACGCTGCCCTGGCGTCTGAGCCCAGGCGGGCAGGGCGAGTACCAGCCACAGGGCCGCGATCAGGCGGCCTCTCATGCGCTGGCCTCGGCCAGGCGGGCGCGCAGGCCCCGAGCCGCGCAGAAGGCCCGGTAGTCGGCCATGCGATCGGCCGTGGTGATGCGGCGCTGCACCGAGCCATCCGCCGCCACGTAGTCCACGTCGCCGCGCACGACGACGTGCAGCACCAGCACCTCGTCGCCCACGGCCTCCCAGCTGTCGACGTTGCCGTCGGGCTCGAAGACATAGTCGCCTGTGCCGATGATGCGGCCGTCATCCAGCCGGCGCTGGCCTTGCAGGTTCAGGCCGTGCACCTCGCCATGGTGGCGGTGCAGCGTCAGCTTCGTGCCGGGCGCAAGGCGCATCAGTTCCACCCAACCTCCCTCGGGGAGGAATTGCAGCGGCAGTGACCACTTGCCCTCGCCTTCGGGCATCCAGGCGTCCAGGCCAGCGCGCTGCATTGCAGAGGTCACATGGGGTTGCACATGGGCTTGCAGGCCATCCAGGGGTGTTTGCATCATGGGTCTCCTTCAGAAGGCCTTAGAGTGCCGGTTTGGATGGCTCCAAAAAAGAGCCAAGTAAGCCGAAGAATATGGATCCAAGCCTGGAACTCGATCTGCACATCGCCGGCCGTGGTTCGCGCCTGGCCAGCCTGCATGCGGCGCTGCGCGAGGCCATTGCCAGCGGCCGCCTCGCGCCTGGGCTGCGCTTGCCGTCTTCGCGCGAGCTGGCGGCGCACGTGGGCGTGTCGCGCAACACGGCGGTGGCGGCCTACGAGCTGCTGGCGTCCGAGGGCTGGCTGGAGTCGCGCGGCGCGGGTGGCAGTTTCGTGGCCGAACTGCCCAAGGCGGCGGTGACTGTGTCGGACCGCGCCAGCGTCGCGCCCTGGGCCGACAGCCGCTGGCTGCGCGGCGACGGTGGCGGCTGGCCGGCGTCGCTAACCAGCGGCCCCGAGCCGGCCTATCTGTTCAAGACCGGCATGCCGGACGTGGCCAGCTTCCCGTTCGATGTGCTGCGTCGCTTGCAGACGCGGGCGCTGCAGGCCGCCGCGCGCGAGCCCGCGCGCTACCCGGACGCGCAAGGGCTGCTGACGCTGCGGGAGGCCATTGCCGGCCATGTGTCGTCGTCGCGCGCGGTGGCCTGCACGGCGGAGGACGTCATCATCACGGCCGGCGCCCAACAGGCCTTCGACCTGATCGCACGCGTGCTGGTCACGCCGGGCCGCACGCTGGCTGCCATCGAGAACCCCGGCTACCCGCCGGTGCGCGCGGCGCTGCTGGGGGCAGGCGCGGCGCTCGCGCCGGTGCCGCTGGATAGCGAGGGTCTGGTTGTCGACGCCCTGCCCACCGAGGCGCGCATCGTCTGCGTGACGCCGTCGCACCAGTCGCCGCTGGGCATGCCCATGTCGCTGGCGCGCCGGCGCGACCTGCTGAACTGGGCCGCGGCGCGCCAGGCCGTCGTCATCGAGGACGACTACGACGGCGAGTTCCGCTTCACGTCGAGGCCACTGGATGCCCTGAAGACGCTGGACCGCGACGGCCGGGTCTTCTACGTCGGCACGCTGTCCAAGAGCATGCTGCCCGCGCTGCGCCTGGGCTATGTCGTCACGCCAGCCTGGGCCCGTGAAGCGCTGGTGGCCGCCAAGCATGCGGCGGGTTTCGGCACGCCGGCACTGATGCAGGCGGCCGTGGCGGACTTCATCGCCGAAGGCCATCTGCTGCGGCACGTGCGCCGCATGCGGGCCGAGTACGCCCAGCGGCGGCGTGTGCTGGAGCAGGCGCTCAAGCGCCATCTTGGCGACAGGGCCAGCATCTACCCGGCCATCGCGGGGCTGCACCTGGCTGTTGCCCTGCCCGGAGTCGATGCGGACGAGTTGACGCGCCGCGCCTGGGCCGCGGGCGTGCGTGTCGAGCCGTTGAGCCGCTACTGGCTGGGCGAAGGTGTTACGCAAGGCCTGGTGCTGGGCTACGGCAGCATCACCGCGGTGCGCATCCCGGAAGCAGTGCGCCGGCTGGCCCAGGCACTTGGCACCCTCTGAATCGCTGAACTTGGCTCTGTGCCTGCCAGGCCCCTCTGCCTACGCTGGGGGCCTGGTGATTCACGGAGAGCCCCATGGCCTATTTCATGTGCCGCACCTGCGGCACCGAGCACGCGGACAGCCCCCGGTCGCCCGCGCTGTGCCGCATCTGCAGCGACGAGCGCCAATACGTTGGCTGGCAGGGCCAGGCCTGGACGACGCATGATGAGCTGGCCAGCACCCACCGCAACCGGCTGGAGACGGATCACGAGCTCTTTGGCATCGGCATCGCGCCGCCGGGCTTCGCCATCCCGCAGCGAGCCCTGCACCTGCCCGAGGCGCGCGTGCTGTGGGAGAGCACGGCGCTGGTGACGGACGAGGCAGTGGCCGAGCTGAAGCGGCGCGGTGGCGTGGAGCGCATCTGCATCTCGCACCCGCATTTCTATTCGGCCATGGTGCGCTGGAGCGAGGCGTTGGGCGGCGTGCCCATCTTCGTGCACGAGAACGACCGGCTGTGGGTCAGCCGGGCCTCGCGTTGGGTGGAGTTCTGGCGCAGCGACTCGCTGGACCTGGGCCATGGCGCCACGCTGCTGCGCTGCCCCGGCCACTTCCCCGGCAGCTCGGTGCTGCACTGGCGCGACGGCCCCAAGGGCAAGCCGGTGCTGCTGGCGGGCGACTCGCTGCACGTGGCCCAGGACCGACGCCACGTGAGCTTCATGTACAGCGTGCCCAACCACATCCCCGCCAAGCCTGAGCATGTGCGCGAGACGCAGGCGCGGCTGCGGGGCCTCGCCTTCGACGACGTCTACGGCTTCACCTGGGGGCTCAACATCATCGGCGGCGCCCGCGCGGCGGTGGATGCGTCCTTCGAGCGCTATTTCGCGATGGTCAGTCGCTGAGCTTTTGCCCCAGCGCCTTGCCGACCTCGTTCGCGACCTCGGCCTGTACGCCCAGGCGGTCGCCGGCCGGGCGGTCGTAGGTGGATGACCAGACCACGTAGCCGTCGTCCACGCGCACCAGGCGGGCGCTGACCCGCAGCGTGGCGTCCGAGCGGCGCACGCTGCCTTCCAGCAGGTGGCGCACGTTCAGCTCGCGGCCGAGTTGCGTGAGCGTCGTTTCCTTGCCCTTGTAGGACAGCACGCGCGAGAAGGCCGGGATCTTCCAGCCGGGCCGATGGCTCAGCGTGTCGATGAGCTGCTCGGTCATGCCGTCGGCGAAGGGCTCCTGGTCCATCGCATCGGTCAGGTCCAGGAAGGGCATGACCGCCACCGAATGGGCGTCGGCCACCGGGCGCTGCCAGGGGCGCAGCACGGCCACGCCAGCGGCGACAGCCACCAGGCCAAGGGCGGCGGCCAGCTGGAAGCGTCGGCGTGACCCTTTCGGCGCGGGCGGGGCTGATGGCACTGGCGGTGCGGCCGGCACGTCCACGTCCGACAACGGCGTCGCGACGAGGCGGTAGCCCTGGCGCGGCACGGTGGCGATGTAGCGCGGCTCCCGGGTGTCGTCACCCAGCGCTCGGCGCAGGCCCGCGACGGCCTGATAGACCGAGTCCGGGCTGACGACCACGCCCGCCCAGACCTCATCCAGCAGCTCGTCGATGCTGACGACCACGCCGGGCCGGGCCGCAAGATGCAGCAGCAACTGGAAGGCACGGGTGTCCAGCCGCAGCGGCTCGCCGCCATCGCCACGCGCCAGCAGGCCGCGCGCAGGGTCGACGCGCCAGTCCAGCAGGCGAAAAGGGGCGGCGGTGAGGGTGCGGCTGTCCATGCCGGGCGCATTTTGGGCACGAAATCAGGCGGGTTCAGAAGATTTCAGGGCGAATTCAGGCCTGCCGGAGGGGCGCTGGCTACAACGGGCCACCTTTTTTTCAACCCGTGCAAGGAAGCTCCATGTCCCTACTCCGCCCCACCCTGCTGGCCCTGGCGCTGGCCTGCTCCGCCACGGCCGCAAGCGCCGCGCCCACGTCCTACAACATCGTCAGCAAGATCTCGCGCGTCAGCTTCAGCCTGTTGCATCAGGGCTTCATCGACCTGGTCGGTACCGTGCGCCTGACGCCAGGCCGCTTTGTCTTCGACCCGGATGACTGGGCGCGCTCCTCCATCCAGGTGAGCATGCCCGTGGCGTCCATCGACCTGGGCGATGCAAAGTGGAACAACCAGGTGCGCGGCGACGACTCCTGGGGCAAGCTCTTCATGGGCCCCGGCAACATCAGCTTTCGCAGCACTCGGCTGGAGAAGGGCGAGGGCATGCAGGGGCGCCTCTACGGCGACCTGACGCTGGCCGGCGTGACCCGGCCCGTGGTGCTGCAACTGCGCTTCAACAAACTGGGCCTCAACGAGGTCAGCGAGAAGCCCTCGGTGGGCTTCTCGGCCCGCACCGCCATCAAGCGCTCGGACTTCGGACTGGATGCCTACCTGGACCTCGTGGGCGACGAGATGGCAATCAACATCCAGGTCGAGGGCACGCAGGGCGAGGATGGCGATGCGGGCAACGCCACCAACGCGCTGGGTGTGAAGAGCAAGCCTTGAGGGGGTGTTGAGGATTTTGTTGCGGGCCGAGCGCCGGGCCGCCCCTAGCCGGCCCGCAGGCGATGTGCTTGCGGCTCAGCGCCGCAAGCATCGCCGTCCCCTCGGGGGACCGGCTGGGCACGCCCGCGTCCAGCGGGGCGCGATCAGACGAGGGGCTTCAGGTCAGGCAGCGGCTTCGACATGGGCGTGGCGGGTGTAGAGGAAGTCGATGACCTCCTTGCGTGCTGCCACGTAGCGGGCGTCCTCGGCCAGCTCGACGCGCACGCGCGGGCGTGGGATGTTCACGTCCAGGATCTCGCCGATCGTCGCGGCCGGGCCGTTGGTCATCATGACGATGCGGTCCGACAGCAGCACGGCCTCGTCCACGTCGTGCGTGACCATGATGACGGTGCTCTGCGTGCGCGCGACGATCTTCAGCAGCTCGTCCTGCAGCTTGGCGCGGGTCAGTGCGTCCAGCGCGCCGAAGGGCTCGTCCATCAGCAGCACCTTGGGCTCCATGGCCAGCGCCCGGGCAATGCCCACGCGCTGCTTCATGCCGCCGGAGATCTCGTGCGGGCGCTTGTGCAGCGCATGGCTCATGCCGACGAGCTCCAGCGCCGCGCGGGCGCGCATCTTGAGCTTGGCGCTGGCCTCCTTGCCGCCGAAGACGGACTCGACGGCCAGCAGCACGTTCTCCAGGCAGGACAGCCAGGGCAGCAGCGAATGGTTCTGGAACACGACGGCGCGCTCGGGGCCGGGTGCAGCGATCTCGCGGCCATCGCAGATCAGCGCGCCCGAGGTGGGCTGCAGCAAGCCGGCGATGAGGTTGAGCAGCGTGGACTTGCCGCAGCCGGAGTGACCGATCAGCGTGATGAACTCGCCGCGCTGTACGTCGAGGTTGACGTCCTGAAGTGCATGGAAGCGTCCCTTGCGGGTGCTGAACACCATCTCGGCGGCCTGGACCTGGATGAAGGGCTTCATGGCATCAGTCCTCAAAGGTGAAATGCTTGGCCAGGCTCATCAGCAGCCATTCGAGCAGCAGCCCGACGATGCCGATGACGAAGATGGCGATGATGATGTGGGCCACGTTGAGGTTGTTCCACTCGTCCCAGACCCAGAAGCCGATGCCCACGCCGCCGGTCAGCATCTCGGCCGCGACGATGACCAGCCAGGCCGTGCCCACCGACAGGCGCACGCCAGTCAGCACATAGGGCAGCACGGCGGGCAGCAGGATGCGGGTGATGACCTTCCACTCGCTGAGCTTGAGCACGCGGGCGACGTTGAGATAGTCCTGCGGCACGCGCTGCACGCCCACCGCCGTGTTCACCACCATGGGCCAGATGGAGCAGATGAAGATGGTCCAGATCGCGGCCGGGTTGGCGCTCTTGAAGGCCAGCAGGCCGATGGGCAGCCAGGCCAGCGGCGACACCGGCTTGAGCAGTGCGATGAGCGGCGACACCATGCGGTTGGCGAACTCGAAGCGGCCGATGATGAAGCCCAGCGGTATGCCCACCAGCGCCGCAAGGCCGAAGCCCATGCCCACGCGCGACAGCGAGTTCAGGATGTTCCAGCCTATGCCCTGGTCGTTGGGGCCCTTGCGGTAGAAGGGGTCGGAGAAGAGCTGCACGGCGGCGTCCCAGGTCTGGCCGGGCGTGGGGAAGCTGCCGCCTTTTTGCGTGGCAATCGCCCAGATGCCGATCAGCAGCGCCATGCTGATCAGGGGCGGCAGCACCTTCAGCGCCAGGCCGCGCCAGTCAATGGGCTCGCGTGGTGGCTTGACCTTCACCTCGGGCTTCTCGACGGCTTCGGTGACAGGACGACTGACCGTGACCGGAGCGGTGGCGGGGGCGACGCTGTCGCCGGGGGAGTGGAAGACGGCGGAGACCATGGTTCAGACCTTGAGCTTGAAGGAATCGGCGTACTTGGCGGGATCCTTGCCGTCCCAGACGACACCGTCGAGCAGCTTGGAGCTGCGCATGGGATCCTTGGGCACGCTGACCTTCAGCGCGCTGGCGGCCTGGGTGTAGAGGGCCGTCTGGTTGATGGCCTTGGCGGTGGCGAGGTAGTCGGGGTGGTCCTTGATGAGGCCCCAGCGCTTGTGCTGGGTCAGGAACCACATGCCGTCGGACAGGTAGGGATAGTTGACCGCGCCGTCGTCGAAGAACTTCATGTGGCGCGGGTCGTCCCAGGTCTTGCCCAGGCCGTTCTGGTAGCGGCCCAGGATGCGCTGGTTGATCGCGTCGACACCGGTGTTGACGTAGGCCTTGTCGGCGATGGTCTCGGCCATCTTGTTCTTGTTCAGCAGGCCGGCGTCTATCCAGCGGCTGGCCTCCAGCACGGCCATGATGACGGCGCGCGCGGTGTTGGGGTACTTCTTGACGAAGTCGCCGGTGGTGCCCAGCACCTTCTCGGGATGCTCGGGCCAGATGTCCTGCGTGGTGGTGGCCGTGATGCCTATGCCGTCGATGATGGCGCGGTGGCCCCAGGGCTCGCCCACGCAGTAGCCATCCATGTTGCCCACGCGCATGTTGGCCACCATCTGCGGCGGCGGCACGGTGATGACCTTGGCGTCCTTGAGTGGATGCACGCCGTGGGCGGCCATCCAGTAGTAGAGCCACATCGCGTGCGTGCCGGTCGGGAAGGTCTGCGCGAAGGTGTACTCGCGTTTGTCCTTGGCCATGACCTTGGCGAGCGAGGCGCCGTCCACGGCGCCGGCGTCGGCCAGCTTCTTGGACAGCGTGATGGCCTGGCCGTTGCGGTTCAGCGTCATCAGCACGGCCATGTCCTTCTTGGCGCCGGCCACGCCCAAGTGCACGCCGTAGATCAGGCCGTAGAGCACATGAGCCATGTCCAGCTCGCCGTTGACGAGCTTGTCGCGCACGCCGGCCCAGGAGGCTTCCTTGGTGGGGATGATCTTGATGCCGTACTTCTTGTCGAAGCCCAGCACCGAGGCCATGACGACCGAAGCGCAGTCGGTCAGGGGGATGAAGCCGATGCGGACCTCTTCCTTCTCGGGCTTGTCCGAGCCCTGGGCCCAGGCGCCGCCAGCAACACCTGTCGAAAGGGGCAGGGCGGCAGCCGCGGCGAGCAGGCGGCGGCGTTGCAGATCAGGGCTGGGGTGGGGCGTGGTGGTCGAGAGGTCGCTGACGGTCATCACGGGCTCCTGCGGGAAAGCAATGCAAAAACGACGTCGCGACCGGGTCCTTCCCGCGCCGCGAGTGGGCGCAGGAAAGGGAGAGGTCGGACGCCGTTGTCCTGAAGCGCCAGCCGACGTCATCGGCCGGCCAGCCCAAGAAACCTGCGCCATTGCAGGTCTCATCCGTGTTGAGCAGGTTGCGTGCCAGCCCCGTCGCAGCCTGGGCAAGCCCCGTTTGCACGGCAATGGCGCAGAAATGGGGCGCTGGCGGGCGGCCTGCGCCGAGGCGGTGCGTGTTTGTTGGTGCGCCGCGCCTCAACGGGAGCGCAGCAAGTGGTCCGCGTCGATCAGGCGTGCGGCGACGGCCGCCAGCGTCTGGCCGCCATCCATGGCGAGCTGGCGCAGGCGCTGGAAGGCCGCATCCTCGTCCAGGCCTTGCTCGCGCATCAGGATGCCGCGGGCGCGCTCGACGAGCTTGCGTTCGGCCAGCTGGGTCTGCGTGTGGCGCAGGTCCTGCTGCAGGGCCTGGTCGCGGGCGAAGCGGGCCAGCGTGAGCTGCAGCAGGGCGCCCAGGTGTTGAGGCGGCAGGCCGGTGAGCTGAAGCATGCTGACGCCTGCGCCCAGCGCGGCGCGCATCTGCTCCGGCGTGGCCTGCGCGGCGACAAGCAGCAGCGGGCGCGGCTGGGCTTGCTGGGCGGCGTCGAGCTGGGCAAGCAGCTCTGGCGTGGGGCGGTCGCAATCGACCAGCAGCAGCTCTGGTGCGAGGCGCTGCAAGGTGTCGCTCAGCGCAGTGGGCTCGGCAACGAGGTCCAGCACGCCGACGAGCTGGCAGCGCAGCCGTATCAGCTCAAGGCGGATGACGGGGCTGCGGCGCTGGCCGGCGTCGGCCAGCAGTACGCGCAGCCCGGGCAGGGAATGCAGGGGCGTGGTGTCCATGCCCCAAGGCAGTGCAAATAGCGTGCCGTCAGCCTGTTTTGATCGGCAGATACAACTCGACGGCGCCTCGTTGGCCTTGCACCGGATCGCTCAGGTAGCGGGCGTAGGGCGGCATTTGCGGGTGGGGTTGGCGCTGCTCGATGCGCAGGCGCTGCATGGCCTGGTACCAGGCCAGCTCCAGCGCTTCGGGCATGCCGTCGAAGCGCAGCACATAGGCCTCGTGAGCGGGCAACTCGTGGGCGGTCAGGCCATACGGCACGTTCGGCAGGTCCGTGGCCTGGGGCAGCTCGACGCCGACCCGGCAGTCGATGATGCGCAGCTTGAGTTGGGTCTTCAGGTAGTGGACGATGGCTGCGCCGTCGGCCGGCAACTCGGCGACTGCCAACTTGGCGCGCACGCCGGTGATCTGCGGCGGCAGCTCGGCGGCCAGCGTGTCCAGTGGGCCGCGGTACAGCTGCTGGGCGCACAGACGCACGGGCTGGGACTGCACGCCGGCGTAGTCCAGCACATAGGCGGGCGGCGTGGCCTCCAGCGTTGCGGCAAGGCGGTCCAGGCCGAAGCGCAGATCCAGCGCGGTCGCGCCTTGCACGGTCGAGGAGAAGGCGCGCAGCGTGAAGGCGACCCGACCCTTGAAGCGCCAGGTGACGCGCGTGCCGCCGGGGGCGGGCTCAAGCAACCAGTCGGAACGGCCGCGGAAGGCGAAGGGCAGGTCGAACTCCAATCGCTGGCGCAGCGCCTGCAGCCGGCGCACGCAGCCGCGGCCCACTGGCGGCACGTCCCAGGCCAGCGTGTCGCCATCCAGCCTGGCACTGGCCTCGCGCGCGTGTTCCAGCCAGGGGTTCCAGGCCTGCCACTGGGCGAGGTCGGCCACGCGGGCCTGGATGGCCTCGGGCGGCGCGGCGATGAAGCGGCTGGCTTCGGCCCGCACACGGCCGCTGTAACGGCCCATGTAGACCAGCAGGGCCACGATCATGAAGGCCAGCACGAAGAAGAGGGTGCTCATCGAAGGGCGGTGTCTGGATGGAAGAAAGCCCGGCCGGGGCCGGGCTTGGATCGTGGGGATGCTACGTGCTTACATCATGTGCATCGCTTGCGGCAGCACCAGCGTCAGCCACGGCCAGTAGGTAACGATGACGAGGAAGACGATCATCGTCAGCAGCCAGGGCATGACGGCCTTGGTCAGCTCCGTGATGCCCAGCTTGGAGATGCCGGACGCGACGTACAGGTTCAGGCCCACCGGCGGGTGGCACAGGCCCACTTCCATGTTCACGTCGATCAGGATGCCGAAGTGCACCGGGTTCACGCCCAACTGCATGGCGGCCGGGAAGAAGATCGGCGCCATGATCAGGATGATGGACGAGGGGTCCATGAAGTTGCCGGCGCCCAGCAGCACGAGGTTGACGACGAACAGGAAGCCGTTCTGGCCCAGGTTCATCGACAGCAGCCAGTCCGCGAGCTGGTGCGGCAGGTTCTCGTTGGTCAGCACGAAGGAGAACAGCACCGCGTTCGTGATGATGTACAGCAGCATCGCGGACATGTTGGCCGAGTCCTTCAGGACCTTGGGCACGTCCTTCAGCTTCAGGTCCTTGTAGACGAAGATGGCCACGAAGAACGCGTACACCGCCGCCATCGCCGCCGCCTCGGTCGCCGTGAAGGCACCCGAATAGATGCCGCCGACGATGATGACCACCAGCAGCAGGCCCCAGAAGCTCTTGCGGAACGCATGGAAGCGCGCGGCCCAGCCCATGCGGGCCATGCGCGGGTAGTTGTTCTTGCGGGCGATCCACCACGTCACGGCGGCCAGCATCAGCGCCAGCGTGATGCCGGGCAGCAGGCCGGCGACGAACAGGGCACCGATGGAGGTGTTCGTCGAGATCGCGTAGATGACCTTCGGAATCGACGGCAGCATCAGGATGCCGAGCGAGCCGGCCGTGATGATGACGCCGGCACCGAAGCGCATCGGGTAGCCGTGGGCCACCATGGCGGGCAGCACGATGGAGCCGATGGCCACCACCGTCGCGACGCTGGAGCCGCAGACCAGCGCGAACATCGAGCAGGCCAGGATGGACGCGAGCGCCAGGCCACCGTGGAAGTGGCCCACCATGCTGGTCGCGAAGTTGATCATCCGCCGCGCGACACCCCCGTGGGTCAGGAAGTTGCCGGCCAGGATGAAGAAGGGGACGGCCATGATCTCCCACTTCTCGATGCCGGTGAACAGCTTGAGCGCGACCGACTCGATGGGCACCTGGGTCATCGTGACGATGAAGGTCATCACGGTGAGGCCCAGCGAGATGCTGATCGGCATGCCGGTGAGCATCAGCGCCAGCAGCAGGCTGAAGATGATGAGTGCGTTCATTTGCGGGCCTCCACTTCCAGCGGGGTCTGTTCTTCGATGCCCTCGACATGGGATTCGTCATGCTTGGGCAGCTCGCCGGTCTTCCAGAAGGTCACGCAGACCTGCAGGAAGCGATAGCACATCAGCGAGGAGCCCAGCGGGATGGCGGAATAGACCATCCAGGTGGGCCATTCCAGGTCAGGCGTCGTGGGGCCTTCGGGCACGTCGGGGTTGGGCTTGCCGATGAGGTCCAGGAAGGCGTAGTGGGCGCCGTTGTCCCACACGAAGGTGCCGCCCATGATGGCGATGGCGCCGGTGAACAGCGCGCCGGCCAGCAGGCCGAAGATGACGAAGCGGGCGCGGTTCTTGGGGTTCATGCGGTTGATGACGACGTCCACCCCCACGTGGATGCCGGTGCGCACGCCATAGGCCGCGCCGAACTTGCACATCCAGACGAACAGGATGATGCACAGCTCCTGCGCCCAGCTCATGTGGATCTTGAGGGCGATGTCCTGGATGTAGGGCACGCCGGCGAGATAGCGGTGGACGACGGCGACGAAGATCACCAGCGTCGCCGCGGCCATCAGGAAGGAGATCAGCCACTCCTCCAGATGGTCTAGCGCTTTGTTCAACATTGTTCTTCTCCAGTCACGAGCGACCGCGTGCCCACCGAAGACCGGGGCCTTCGGCGTTCACGCGGCATGACACAGCGGCAGCAGGTTTACTTCGGGGCCACGAAGCCGGCGGCCTTGTAGGCGGCGTCAATGGTGGCCTTGCCGACGCGGCTTTCCATTTCCTTGTGGACGGGCATCAGCGCCTTCTTCCACTCGTTGGTCTCGGCCGGCGTGGGCGTGTAGATGGTCACGCGGCCGCTGGCCTTGATGCCTTCCAGCGCGCGGCCGTTCTCGGTGCTGGCGATGGCGTTGGCGTAGACCGTCGCGTCCTTGATGGCGCCTTCCAGCTGCGTGCGGATGTCGGCCGGCAGGCCGTCCCAGAACTTCTTGTTGACGATGACCGCATAGGCCAGGTGGCCGTGGTTGGACAGCGTCATGTGCTTCTGCACTTCGAAGATCTTCTGCGTGTAGAAGTTGCTAGGCACGCCTTCGGTGCCGTCCACGACGCCGGTCTGCAGCGCCTGGTAGAGCTCCGAGAAGGCCATGACCTGCGGGATGGCGCCCAGCGCGCGCATCTGCGCGTCCAGCACCTTGCTGGACTGGATGCGCATCTTCATGCCCTTGAAGTCCGCCACGTTGTGCAGCGGCTTGTTGGCGCTCATGATGTGGAAGCCGTTGTCCCAGTAGGCCAGGCCCTTGATGCCCTTGGGCTCCAGCTTCTTGAACAGGTCGGCACCAACCTGCCCGTCGGTGACGGCGCGGAAGGAGTCGGTGTCCTTGAACAGGTAGGGCAGGTCGAAGACCTCGAATTCCTTGACGCCCAGCGGGCCGAACTTGGCCAGCGACGGGGCCAGCATCTGGACGGAGCCCAGCTGCAGGGCTTCCATCTCTTCCTTGTCCTTGTAGAGCTGGCTGTTCGGGTACAGCTCGACCTTGACCTTGCCGCCGGTGCGCTGCTCGGCCAGTTCCTTGAAGCGCTGGGCGCCCTTGCCCTTGGGCGTGTCGGGCGCCACGACGTGGCTGAACTTGATGACGATGGGTGCCTGGGCCTGGGCGGCGAAGGGCAGGGCCGAGAGGGTCGCGGCGGCGACGGCGGTAGCAAGGACGAGACGGCGAAGTGCCATGGTTGTCTCCGAATGGTTGGTATGACAGGGATTCTTCCGACCCGGCCCTCGGGCGGGTAGTTGTGGAGTTCCACATTTCGCGCGGCCTCCAGGCTTCATAGACTGCGAACCATGAAGCTGCGCGAGCTCTTGTCCCGGACCCTTTGGCTGGCGCCCTTGGTGTTATCCCTGATTTTTGTGCTGGGGGTGCTGACCTGGGTGCGTGCCAACGAGGCCGAGGAGCTGGAGCAGCAGCGCCAGACATTGATCTCCGACGCCCTCAGCACCGAGGCGCAGTTGCGCGACCGCATCGACGAGGAAGAGGTGCACCTGCGCCAGCTGGCCGCGGGCCTCAAAGGCCAGCCGGCCACCGTCGCGGCGCTGGCGGCCCACCCCGAGGTGAACGCCGGGCTGCGCCGGCTGTGGCAGTCGGTCACCTGGCTGGATTCGCGCAACCGCGTGCTGGCCGAGGTGCCCGAGGATGCCGAGGCCGGGCATTCGGAGGATGGCCTGTCGCTGCACCTGACGGCGCCCGTCGGCACGGGTGGCGTGCTCGTCGTGCGCTACGCGCCGGCCTTGCTGCTCAAGCGCGGCGTGCCCTGGTGGCTGGCGCGCAAGTACGACGTGCAGCTCGTCGACAGCGCCGACCAGGTCATCGCCTCCAGCACCGAGTCGCCGCTGCGCGCCGCCCAGTGGCTGCGGCCCAGCTACCGCGTCGCGCTGACCGGCCCGCTGCGGGCCAGCCCGCTGGCTCAGCAGACGCTGACCGACGCCGCGCTGGAGCTGACGCTGCGCGAGCCGGCCACCAACGGCACGCGGCCGCTGGCCTGGGTGCTGGTGGCAGGCTTCCTGCCGCTGGTGGCCGTGGCGAGCTGGCTGACGCGCCGCCAGATGCGCCAGGTGCAGCGCGCGGAAGGGGCCTGGCGAACCGAGGCCGCCTGGCGCCGCGCGATGGAGGACTCGGCCCTCGTGGCGCTGCGCGCGCGCGACTTCGACGGTCGATTGCTGTACGTGAACCGTACCTTCTGCGACATGGTGGGCCTGCCCGCCGAGCAGCTCGTGGGCCTGTTGCCGCCCATGCCCTACTGGCCGCCCGACGCGCTGGCCGAGGTGGCCGAGCGCAACCGCCGCAACCTGGCCGGTCATGCGCCGCGCGAAGGCTACGAGGCGCGCTGGCGCCACAGCTCGGGCCGCATGGTGGACGTGATGGTGTTCGAGTCGCCGCTGGTGGACGCCACCGGCCGCCAGATCGGCTGGATGGGCTCCATCATCGACATCACCGAGCGCAAGCGGCTGGAGGAGCGCGAGCGCCGCCAGGTCGAGACGCTGGCCCACAACGCGCGGCTGACCATGCTGGGCGAGGTCGCCTCCACGCTGGCCCATGAGCTGAACCAGCCGCTGACGGCCATCGCAAGCTATGGCGCAGGCATCAGCAACTCGCTGGCCAAGCTGGGTGTGCAGGACGAGCTGGTGTGCGGCGCGCTGCAGCGCCTGGGCCAGCAGGCCGCGCACGCAGGCCGCATCGTCGCGCGCATCCGCGAGTTCCTGACGCGGCGCGAGCCGCGCCACGAGCGCTGTGACCTGCACGAGGTCATCACCGCCGCCATCGACCTGCTGCGCCGCGACTGCCAGCGCCGCGGCGTCACGCTGGAACTGTCGCTCGCGCCCGGCGTGCCGGCCGTGCTGGCCGATGCCGTACTCATCGAGCAGGTCGTCATCAACCTGGTGCGCAACGCGACCGATGCGTTGCAGGCGCGCGAGGACGGGCGCCGCGTCACCGTCAGCAGCCGCGTGGTGGGCGAGTTCGTGCGCATCGACGTGCAGGACAACGGTCCCGGCCTGCAGGGCCGGCGCGTGGAGCAGGTCTGCGCGCCGTTCTACTCCACCAAGTCCGACGGCATGGGCATGGGCCTGGCCATCTGCCGCTCCATCGTGGAGGCCCACCAGGGCGTGCTGGATGCCGGCGAAGCACCCGGTGGCGGCGCGCTCTTTTCCTTCAGTCTTCCCCTGACTCGGGAGCCCGCCCATGCATGATCCAAAGATGGGCACCGTCCACTTCGTCGACGACGATCCCGGCGTGCGCGATGCGCTGTCCTTCCTACTGCGCTCGCGCGGCCTGAACGTGCGCGCCTTCGACAGTGGCCCCGCGCTGCTGGAGATGCTGGACCGCGAAGCCGCGCCGCGTGGCGTCTTCCTGCTCGACGTGCGCATGGAGCCCATGAGCGGCACACGGCTGCATGACGAGCTGCTGGCGCGCCGGCTCAGGAACCCCGTGCTCTTCCTGACCGGGCACGGGGACATCCCCATGGTCGTGGAAGCGCTCAAGAAGGGCGCCTTCGACTTCCTGGAGAAGCCTTACAGCGACAACGCGCTGGCCGATCGCATCGAGCAGGCGCTCGCGGTCGATGCGGCCATGCAGGCCGAGGGCGCCCAGGCGGCGGAGCGCACCGCGCGCCTGGCCAGCCTCACGGAGCGCGAACGCGAGGTCATGACGCGTGTGGCGGCCGGCAAGCTCAACAAGGTCATCGCCGATGAGCTGAACGTGTCGGTGCGCACGGTGGAGGTGCACCGCGCGCGCGTGTTCGCCAAGCTGGGCGTGCGCTCTGCGGCCGAGGTGGCGACGCTGCTGGCCGGGCGTTGAGCCCCGGTCAGGCCTCCACGTAGCGGATGCGGCGTATCGGTGTGAAGCTCACGCCGATGGCAACGACGGCCAGCAGGCACAGCGCGGCGGCGGTGAAAAGCTCGGGCACGTCCAGCACGCGCAGTGCCGCGCCTGCCGCGGCCGCGGCCAGCGGGGCCAGGCCCATGACGATGAACATGAAGAGCGCCATGCTGCGGCCCAGCATCTCGGGCGCGATGCGCTTTTGCAGCCAGCTGAACACGGCCACCTGCACGAAGCCGCCCAGCGCGCCCAGCGGCAACAGCAGCAAGGCGCCCTGCCAGGCGGCGTGCACATGGCCGAAGACGAGGAAGACGCCGCCGGCGATGCTGTCGATCAACAGCACCGTGCCACCCAGCGTGGACAGGCGCCAGTGGGGCTTGAGCCCCGACACGGCCATGCCACCCAGTGCGCCCAGGCCGTGGGCAGCGAGCATCAGGCCCAGCGCTGCAGCACCGCCGGGCAGGCGCTCGCTGGCCAGCACCGGCAGCGCGACCTGGATGGGCCCGCCGACGAAGAAGGCGATGGCCGCGAAGTACATGAACATCGCGCGCAGCTCGCGGTCCTGCCAGCAGGCGCGCAGAGCCTCGGCGATGGCCGCGAACATGGGCTGCGGGGCCTTGGGTGCTTGCGGCGCCACCTGCACGCGCGACAACGTCCAGGCCGAGATGGCAAAGCTGAAGGCGTCGAAGCCAAAGGCCCAGGCCAGGCCGGAGCGGCCGAGCTGCGGGTCGCTGCCCGACGTGACGAGCAGGCCGGCCAACACCGGGCCCAGCAGCAGCACGAGCTGGCGCAGGCCCATCAGCACGCCGTTGGCGGGCTGTATCAGTTCCGCCGGCACGACCTGGGGCAGGATGGCGCTGCCGGCGGGGTAGCTGAACGCGGTGGCCAGGCCAATGGCCAGCGTCAGCGCGTAGACCCAGGGCAGCGTGATGCCGCCCGTGGCCGTCAGCGCGGCGAGCAGGCCCAGCAGCGCAAAGTTGATCCACTTGGTCAGCAGCAACACGGCCTTGGGCGAGTGCCGGTCCACAAGCGCGCCGCCCACGAGGATGAAGATGGCGCGCGGCAGGCTGCCCAGGGCCAGCACGGTACCGAGCACCAGGGGGTCCTTGGTGAGCGTCAGCACCAGCCAGGGCAGGGCCAGCAGCGTGAACTGGTCGCCCAGCATGGACAGCAGGCCGCCGCCGATGATCCAGCGGAAGTTGGCGTTCTGGAACAGCGCACGGCGCGGGTCGGGGGTGGTGGTCATGGCTTCACCTGAGTCTGTTGTTCTTCGGCGGGTAACGTCTCTTTCGAGCGGCGCAGGTAGGCGATCAGTTCGGGCGTGATGCCGGACTGGCGGGCCAGCTCGGGCTCGGCGGCATACATGCGCTGCATGGTTTCCTTCATGCCGGGCGCCACTTCGAGGAACTGCTTCTGCAGCACCAGCCAGCGGCGCACCAGGGCCTGGACCTCAGGCGAGGCCGGGTCCAGGCCGGCCTCCATGGCGGCATTGGCCTCCTGGGTCAGCCGCGGCCATTCCAGCTCGACGGCGTCGCGCTGCGTCTCGGGGATGGCTTCCCAGCTGCGGCGCAGCGCGCGCATCTGGTCGGCGCTGAACCATCGCTCGTGCACGCGGCGTATCTGCATCGCATCCAGCAGCACCTGCACCGCGTCGCCGCCGTCGCCATGCAGCTCCAGCCGCTTGGCGGCATTGCGCAGCGTCTGCAGCAGCGTCTCCTGGGCCTCGATCTGGGCCTCGATCTGCTCGATCTGGGCCTGCAGCACGGCGGCCAGCGGCTGGGGTGCCTCGCCGTCCAGCAGCGGGGCGATCTCCTTCAGCGACAGGCCGGCGTCGCGCAGCGCCAGCACGCGGTGCAGGCGCAGCACGTCGGCCTCGCCGTAGCGGCGGTAGCCCGCCTCGCTGCGGCTCGAGGGCTGCAGCAGGCCAAGCTCCTCGTAGTGATGCAGCGTGCGGACCGTCAGCCCCGCGCGTTTGGCCAGTTCTCCGACCGTGTAGTCCATCGTGTCCGTTGCGTTGTTTTCTGCGACGGGCCGGATGATGAAGCCTCACGCTACGTCAGGGTCAAGCCCTTTGCGCCATCGCGATGCACGGCTGCCGCTGGCCGGGGCACGTGGGCCCTTTGCTGGGGCAAACGGGGTTGTCAGCGCTGTCAAAAAGCTGGCATGGGGTTTGCACTCATGGAAACCGCCGAGGCGACTGGCCTCGGGGTCAAACCCAAGGAGTACCCGCAATGACCACCGCTATCACCGCACGCCGCATCACCCTGTCGGCACTGCTTCTGGCCGCCACCACCCTCATGGCACCGGCCCAGGCCCTGGAACCCACCGTGCCCGCGACGAGCGAGCGCGCCCTGCTGCGCGAAGCCAGCGGCAACTACGAGCTGGATGACGGCCGCTCGGTCAAGGTCTCGGTGGGCCAGACCCGCCTGGGCGTCAGCATCAACGAGCAACCCGCCGAACTCTGGCGTGCCCAAGGGGTGGACCTGCTCGTCAGCCCCGACGGCATGCGCCGCCTGCGGCTGCTGCGCAATAGTGATGGCAGCGTCGATCGCATCGCCTTGGAGACGGACCGGCTGAAGTAACTACGGCCTACGGCCGCGGTTGCCCGTCCATCCAGGCGGCGCGGATCTGTCGGCCGCAGTTCACGGAGGCGACCGCGGGCTTGTCGCTCGGGTCGCCGCTCATGACGCCGTGGCGCTGCTCGCGCGCGACGATGCCGTAGAAGCGCTTGTCGGCGCTGATCCAGGGATAGAAGCCGAAGGCGCCGGGGCTGCTGAACGCGCCATCGCCCACTTGTGGGTCGTCCTCCACCCAGTGGCCCAGGCTGTAGTGCCAGCTCTCGGTCGACGGGATGGGTGTCTTCACCGCTTCGTTCGGGCAGCTCTGCGGGTTGGTGCAGACCGCCTGCGTGCCCAGCAGATGGCCCAGTTGCAGCTTGTCGCCCATCAGCGCACGCAGGAAGCGGCTGTAGTCGGCCGCGTTCGTCTGGCCACCGCCGGCCGGTTGGGCCTGGATATAGCTGAACGACCAATCGCCGCCCAGCGCGGGCGCGAGCGCCTGCTTCATGGCGAGGGCCAAGCCATCGGAGCCCAGCGAGCCCAGGCCCATCAGCGCGGCGTGCTTCTGCATGTGGCCGCCGTTGTAGTCGAAGCGGTTCTCGGTGGCCGGGTTCATGCGGCCGCGGCCGTTGAGCAGGCTCTCCTGGCAGGCCGCCACGCTCTGGTTCGCGCGGCAGACATGGAAATACGTGTAGCCGGACTGGAAGTGCAGGAACTTCACATCCTCGGCGCTCAGCTGCCCTTGCCGACGCTCGGCGACGAAGGCGCCGTAGATCCACTTGGAGGCGGACGCGATGGCCATCTCGGTGTGGCGCTCGGGCGCCTTGTCCCCGGCCTTGCCGCCGGCCAACGGTTGCGTGGCATTGCCGATCTCCCAGTAGAAGGGCTGGGCGGCCACGCAGGCGGCGGACTTCTCGGCCGTCAGCCGCGCGGCACCGGCGCGTTGCAGCGGCGTGGGTTCGGCATGTACGGCCAGCGGCGTGGCGATCAGCAGGGCGATGGCGATGAGGCGCATGAAAGGTCTCCGGGGTTGACGGTGAGGCCATGCTGCCCAGCCCCGGTCGCGCAAAGGTTGCCACGCGGGTTGCAGTGCTTGCAGGTCCTGACGGCGCGCCCGGCTTGCAACGGTTTGTCATTGTTTTCCGGCTGCGCCTCAGGCTGAGCCGTCTCTAACATGCCGCCATGACCGCCGCGCCGCCCCGCATCCTGATCGCCGACGACGAGGCGGAGCTGCGCGGCCTGCTGCAGCGCTACCTGACCGAGCAGGGCCTCGCGGTGCGCGCCGTGCCCGATGCGGCCGCCGCCGCACAGTTGCTGGCGCGCGAGCGCTTCGACGTGCTGGTGCTGGATCTGATGATGCCCGGCGAAGACGGCTTGTCGCTGTGCCGCCGCCTGCGCGGCCAGGGCGAGACCATCCCCATCCTGATGCTGACCGCGCGCGGCGACCTCGTGGATCGTGTGCTGGGCCTGGAGATGGGCGCCGACGACTACCTCGCCAAGCCCTTTGCGCCGCGCGAGCTGCTGGCGCGTATCCAGGCCATGGTGCGCCGCCAGCAGCAACTTGGTGCACACCTAGGTCCGGCGACCGAGGAGCCGGTGCGGTTCGGCGCCTTCACGCTCTACCCGGCGCAGCGCCGGCTGGAGCGTAACGGTGTGGCGGTCGAGATCAGCACCGTGGAGTTCAACCTGCTGCGCGCGCTGGCCAGCCAGCCCAACCGGCCGCTGGGCCGCGAGAAGCTGCTGGTGCTGGCGCATGGCGACGAGCATGGCGTCAGCGACCGCAGCCTGGATGTGCAAGTCATGCGGTTGCGTCGCCTCATCGAGGCTGATCCCGGTGCCCCGCGCCACATCCAGACCGTGTGGGGCTTGGGCTATGTGTTCATTCCAGAACCGGGGGTGCGATGAAGCTCGTACCCACCACGCTGTTCGGCCGCAACCTGTGGCTCATCGTGGCCCTGGTCGTCGTGGGCCAGTTGGTCAACGCGCTGGCCTACAGCCAGTTCATCGCCCGGCCGCGGCTGCGCCAGTCCGCCGAGGCGACGGCGCGCAGCCTGCAGGCCGTGGCGGAGGGTTTGCGCCTGCTGCCCGAGGCGGATCGGGCGGGCTTCGTGGCCCGCTTCAATGCGCGCACCGGCGCTGTCGTGCTGGAACGCCAGGCTGAGCGACCCTCGTTGATGGAGCGGGCCTTCCTGGCTGAACTTGCCACGCAACTGGGCGTGGCCCGCCGCGAACTGCCCTGGCGGCGCGAAGCCAATGGCCTGATGGCCGTGAGGGTGCCCGACGTGCCCTTCTGGTTAGTCGTGCCTTCCCTGCAGCCGGCCCACCAGTTCGCCCGCACCTGGCTCATCGCCAGCGTGGTCAGCGGCCTGCTGGCGCTGCTGGGCGCGTGGCTGATCCAGCGGCGCATCAACCGGCCGCTGGCGCGCCTCGTCGAAGCGACCCAGGCCCTGGGCGCCGGCAAACGCCGCGTCGTGCTGCCCACCGACGGGCCCGACGAGACGGCAGCGCTGGCGCGCGGCTTCAACGACATGGCCGAGGCGCTGGCCCGCGACGAGGAGGAGCGCCTCTTGATGCTGGCCGGCCTGTCGCACGACCTGCGCACGCCGCTGGCCAAGATCCGCCTCGCCAGCGAGCTGCTGCGTGGTTCTTTCGATCAGGCAGGCCAGGGCGACAAGGAGCTGCTGGACACGCTGGACCGCAGCCTGCACGGCCTGGACGGGTTGCTGACGCAGTTCCTCGATTACGCGCGTGCCTCGCACCCGGCCGAGCAGGAGCTGCCGGCCGTGGACATCGAGTTGCGCCAGTTCCTGGCCGAGACGCTGGCCCTGGCGCCGGGCACACCGCAGCCCATGCTGGTGGACGGTCCGCCGGTGCAGCGCCGCGCGCGGCCGCAGGCGCTGCGCCGCCTTGTGCTCAACCTCGTCGCCAATGCGCAGAACCACGGCGCACCGCCCATAGAGCTCGCCTGCGGCACCGGCGATGGCAAAGCCTGGCTGGAAGTGCGCGACCGCGGCCCGGGCATCGCGCCGGGCCGGGTGGATGAACTCAAGCGCCCCTTCCAGCGCGGCGATGCGGCGCGCGGCGGCAAGCCGGGCTCGGGCCTGGGCCTGGCCATCGTGGAGCGCATCGCGCGTGCCGAGGGCGCCGAGCTGAGGCTGTTGTCGCGCGACGGCGACGGGCTCGTGGCCCGCGTCCAATGGCCCTAGCTCAACGAGCCGCGACGAAACGGTACTCGTGCTGCGCGTCGCGCAGCACCAGCGTGGGCTTGGCGGCCTTGTCGTCGCGCACGAACTCGATGCCGCCGATGCCCGGGTCGATGGTCATGTAGCTTTGCGTGCCGTCCTCGTTCTTGCGCAGCGCGACCTCGCTGTTCCAGTGCGCGAAGGCGAAGCGCATCTTGCCGCCCTGGCGCAGCACCTTGATCGAGCCCAGCTCGGGGCTGCTGTAGCTGGTGGCCAGCGCCTTCATCGCATCGGCTGGGATGGGCAGCGTCAGCAGCTGGCGCTGCTTGTCAGCCTCGGCCTTGCGGTTGGCTATTGCCACCCTGAGGCGGTCGTCGGCCTCGGGGCGGCCGTCGAAGATCAGCTCCAGCAGCTTGCGCTGCAGTGGGCCGCGCAGCAGCACGCCGGCGTCGGAGTTGGTCAGTATGGTCACGCCCACGCCGTACTCGGGCAGCCAGATCATGTTGGAGTGAAAGCCCAGCATGTCGCCGCCGTGCGAGGCGACGGTGATGCCGTACTGCCGGTCCACGAAGAGGCCCATGCCGTAGGTGAGGTCCTCGCTGACCATGACCTGCGGCTTGTAGCGCTCGGCCCAATTGACCTCGCTGATGACGGGCTGCCCGTCCGGTCCGCGGCCCTTGGCCAGCTCCATCAGCACCCACTGGCTGAAGTCGTGCGGGCTGGTCCACACCGCACCGGCGGGGCGGGCCGGGATGATGGTGTAGTTCAGGTCCATGCTGGCGCGGCGGGTGCTGCCGTCGAAGGCGTCGCCGTGCGGCATCGCATGATTGCCGCGCAAGACCTTGGCGTAGTCGAAGGTGGTGTTCTTCATGCCCAGCGGCCCGAAGAGCAGTTGCTGCATGGCTTCGTCGTAGGCCGCGCCAATTTCCTTGTCGGGCTTGAGCGCCGCAGCGGCAATGAAGCCGCCAGCGCCCACCATCAGGTTGCTGTACTGGAAGACCTCGCCGAACTTGCTGGTGGGCTTCATCGCACCGAGCTGGTCGAAGGTGGTCTTGGCCGGTGCGCGGCCGTCGGCGAACAGCCATTCCAGGTCTTGCCGCGGCATGCCGGTGCAGGCACAGACGAGGTGCTTGATGAGCACGCTCTTGGTCACGTCGGGGTCGGCGAGGCGGAAGCCCGGGTAGGCATCAGCGGCGGGCTGGTCCCAGCGCAGCTTGCCGGCGTCCACCGCGCGGGCCAGCAGCGCGGTCGTCATCGCCTTGGTGTTGGAGGCAGCCATGAACAAGGTGTCGCCATCCACCGGCGTCGGCTTGCCGATCTCGCGCACGCCCAGGCCGCCGGCCCAGACGACCTTGTTGCCGTCGATGAAGCTCAGGCCAACGCCGGGCACGTCGAGCTTGCGCATGCCCTCGGACACAAAGGCCTTGAGCTGCTCCACGCGCTCCGGCGTCAGCGGCTTGGCCGTCTTGCCAGCGAAGCTCTCGCGCTGGTAGCCCATGGGCCTGAGACTCGTGAAGAACTTGCCGATGGGGGCGCCGCGCTTTTCCAGCGTGCCCTCGGCGGCGTTCAGCAGCAGCACCACCCAGGCCTTGCCGTCGCCGGTGCTGGCACGCCGCGCGATGGCCTGCAGCACCAGCTTCTCGTTGGGGGAGGTTTCGTATTCGAAGACCTGCTGCTCCACCCAGCCATTGCGGTTGGGGCGCGGCGTGGCCAGGCGCAGCGTGCGCTTGAAGTCGGGCTGCACGAGCTGCCAGGCCTGGGCCACGGCATCAGCTGCGTCCTTGGCGGAGGCCAGGTCGACAACGGTGATCGTCGCGTCGCCCTCGGGCGCGGTGAACTTGACGACGTTGTTGGTGGCGTTCGCCGTGAACGCTTCGGGCGGCGAGTAGCTGTGGCCGGCGGAGGTGGTGTCGGCATTCGCCGCGAAGGCAACGGCGAGCAGGGAGGCGATCAGCAGGCGGCGCATGGGGGCTCCTTGATTCGGAGCCCGCATGCTAGGCCCAGACCCGCCCGCGCCGGGCCGTGTCGCTTGTCGAGGTGACGCTCCCGCGAACGCGGGGGCGGGCCGCCGGTTTTTGCTAACGCTTGCCTAATGGTGAGGCGCGACTCTGGCGGCAACCGTTGGATGCGGTGCAACCCCAAGGAGTCTTAGCGATGACTTTCCCGACTTCCGTTCCGCCCCTGGCCGCGGCGACCCTGCTGGCGCTGGGGCTGACAACTGCCGCCCAGGCCTACAACGAGGACTTCGGAGGCATCACGCCCAGCAACGGGGCCTACTCGAGCGGTGTCGTCCCCGGCAGCGGCTTCGAGGTCGTCACGGGCTATGTCTGGGCCGTCGACACCGACGCGACGCCACAGCACGGCAAGGCGCTGGACCTGGGCTCGGGCTGGTATTCCTGGAACTACGACGCCGGCACCGACCTGGGCACGTCGGCGGTGCGTACGGTGCAGACCTTCGACCTGATGGCCGGCTACCAGTACACCTTGACGTTCGACTATTCGCGCCAGGGCTTCAGCGCCGGCAACGGGCCTTTCGACAGCGCCATCACGGCCACGGTCGGCGGCCGGTCGGTGAGCTACTCCGACGTTGTCGGCTTCTTCTACGGCATCGATTGGAAGGCCGGCAGCCTGAGCTGGATCCAGGCCGCGGATCAGCCGGGCGTGCATCTCGTGTTCACGGCTGCCGGTCCGGGTGGCTACTCCGGCATGGTCATCGACAACGTCATGTTCAGTGGCGTGGCGGTGGTGCCGGAGCCCGCCACCTGGCTGCTGCTGCTGGCCGGCCTGGGGTTGCTGCCGCGCCTGCGCCGCGAGTGACGACTCCGGTTCAGCGGATGGTCACGACGACATTGCCCGTCGAGCTCTGCCCCAGGTTGTCCTTCAGCGTGACGACCAGGGTGTAGCTTCCGGCGACGGCCCTGGCCCAGGAGACAGCAATGCCGCTGCTGGTGGCCGAGAAGCTCATGCCGCTGGGCGCGCCGGCGATGGTGATGGACAGCGAACTGGCGCCCGGCGCCGTGTAGGCAATGGTGCCGCTGAAGGCCTTGCCGGCGGTGCCGCTGAGGCTGGTGGTCGTCAGCTTGGGGCCTGTCGTTGTGGTGGTGCCGCCGGTGCTGCTGCCGCTGTTGACGGTGGAGCTGCTGAGGCTGCTGAGCAGCGCGCTGGCGTTGGGCGTGCCCCAGCCGGTGGGCGTGTCGTAGCCCGCCTTGGCGGCGCAGCCGGTGCATGTGCCGTTGCTGCCGCTGGCAACGTCGCCGAAGGCGGCGGCGTAGGTGCCGGGCACGGCGCCGATCTGCGTATACAGCACGGTGTGCGGTGCGCCCAGCGCGGCCTTGCCGCCGGTGGCGCGCAGCGCGTTGGCGACGGCGACGAGGCCGGCCCATTGCGGCGTGGACAGGCTGGTGCCGCCGGCGCTGACCCAGCGCGTCGTCGTCGACCCTTGCGCGATGGTGGCCACGTACTGGCCGGAGTTGGGGTCGGCGTTGAAGGCCACGTCGGCGACGGCGCGCTTGGTGTAGCCGCTGATGACACCGCTCTGGTAGCTCGGCAAGGCGGTGTAGGCGCTGGTGCCGCCGCCGGTGCCGCTCCAGGTCGTCTCGCTGCGGGCGCCGCTGCCGTTGTAGGTCAGTGTGGTGCCGCCCACGGCCAGCACCTTGGTCGACACGGACGGCCAGGACACGGCCGCGCCGTTGTCGCCAGTGGCGGCCAGGTAGCTCATGCCGCTGGCGGAGAAGACGTTGTCGTAGCTGGCCGTCCAGCTGCCTTCATTGGCGCCGAAGCTCATGGACACGACGCCGCTGCCCATCTTGTTGGCCAGCGCCACGGCGTTGGACAGGCTGGTGACGCCGGCGTCGGGCGCCTCGATGAGGACGAGGCGTGCCAGCGGCGCGGTGGCGTGGGCCCATTGCACGTCCAGCGCGATCTCGGTGGCCCAGCCACTGTCGTAGGCCGGAGTGGTGGCGGTGAGGGCGCCAGCGGTGGTGCTGTAGGCGACGACCAGCTCGCAGGCCGTGCTGGACGCGGCCGCCAGCGGCAGCGTGGCGGTGCTGGCCAGCGTGCGCGTGGTGCAGGTCGGCAGGCCGAACTGGGCGTTGAAAGCGGCGAGCTCGGCGGCGACGTTGGGGTCGTGCTTGGCGTTGACGATGTAGATGGTCTGGCCGGCGCCGAGTTGGGCGGCTTGCGCGGCGGTCAGGCCCGTGACGGTCGACGGCAGGGCCGGCAGGCCGTAGGCGGCGCGGATCTGGGCCGGCGTGTAGGTCGTCACCGCCGTGGTGGCGGCCATGGGGGCGGCTTCGCCGTTGCCCGAGGCCAGGGCGCGCGGACGTGTGGCGTCGTCCAGGCCGGCGGGCGTCAGGCCTTTGGTGGCGACGCCGGAGAGGCCGCGAGCGCGGTGCGGGGCGAAACCGTTGTCCGGTGCGTCCAGGGCGACGGCGGCGGTGTGGAAGCTGGGCTGGGCCACGACGTCGGTCGCGGCGCCGTCATCGAGCTGCACGCTGAGCGAGACCACGTTGCCCGCATCGCTGGCCTGGACATTAGGGCTGTCGCCACTGCCGCCACCGCAGGCGGTCAGCGCCGCGGCGGTCAGGAGGCTCAGGGTCCAGGAAAGACGGGTACTGCGCATGGCCGGGATCTCGCGAAAAGAAGAGGGCCACGCCGTGCAAGACCTGGGAGGTCCTGGCGGCCCCGCTGCCGTGGCGCTGCGATTCGCAGGCGCTGTAGGCCGGTGGCTTTGCGTCCCCGCCTTTCGACGGGTTTGCCCTCAGGGTTGGTAAAACAGGTTCAGTCTAGGCGCCGGGGTCTCGGCATGCACGGGCCGCTGGGAGTGGCGCGTGACATCTGCCTCGGTGCCTGCGTGAGCTTCCAATGCCGCCAGTCTGCGTTTCGTGAGTAACTGCCGTGTCGTTGCTTTGTGTCACGAGGGACACAAATTCTTAGGCCGGTGCGATCTCCACGGCGACGCCGCTGAGCACCGCGTTGCCGCTCAGCGGGTCGCGCGCCGCGTCGTCCAGCAGCTCGTTCATGTTGACGCCGGGCCGCTCGCGTGCGACGGCCAGTTGCACGCCGTCGAGGCCATGCCCCCAGCCATGCGGCAGGCTTACCACCCCGGGGCTCATGTCGACACTGCGCTCCACGCGCGCGACCAGCTCGCCCACGGCGCTCTTGACCTTGGCGAACTCGGTCAGGCCCAGGCGATCGGCATCCTCGGGGTGGACCAGCAGCGTGCAGCGGTCCGGCCCCTTGGCGAGCACGGGCAGGTTGTGCATCCAGCTGTTGCCCGAGCGCGTGTCGCGCCGGCCGATGAGGCTGAACTCGGGCGCCGCTTCGGTCTTCACCAGGGTCAGGTCGGCCAGCACCAAGGGCGGCGCGAGCTCGATCTTGCCGCTGGGCGTGCGCAGCAGCTCGGGGATGCGAGGCACCAGCGCGCCTAGGTCCACGCCGCCGCCCTCCACGGTGCTTGCGGCCTTGACCTTGGCGAGGTTGATGCCATCGGGCTTGCGGCCAAACTGGTCGCCATAGGGGCCGATGCGCAACTGCAGGTCGATGAGGCGCTCGGGGCCATGCCAGGGCTTGAGCGCCGCCAGGACGGCGGGCGTCTGATCACCGGCGAAACGGCGCACATCGGATTCAATCGCCTCGTCATCGAGTTGCTGCACGTCCACGTCCAGGCCGCGGCCTTCGAGCAGGGCGCACAGGCGCAGGATGGTCTGCCATTCCTGTGGCGTGCCGGCCGGCGCGTCGAAGACGGGACCGGAGAAGCGCGCGTGGTTGCGGTGGCTCAACTGCGGGAAGGCGACGTCGAAGTGCAAGTCCTCCAAGGGGGAGAGGCCCGGCAGGATGACGTCGGCGTGGCGCGAGGTTTCGTTGACGTAGATGTCCAGGCTCAGCATGAAGTCCAGGCCTTCCAGCGCCTTGGCGATACGCGGGCCGCCGGGGGCCGACAGCACCGGGTTGCTGGCAATGCTGATCAGCGCCTTGACCTGGCCCTCGCCGGGGGTTTCCATCTCCTCGGCCATGACGGTGATGGGCAGCTCGCCGAAGACCTCCGGCGCACCGGACACGCGGCTCTTGCGCCGGCCGGTCGTGATGCCCTTGCCGCTGCCGGGCTTGCCTTGGGTATTGGGTGCGAACGCCGCGGCCTTCGCGAACATCGCGCCACCTTCGCGGTCGAGGTTGCCGGTCAGCGCGTTGATGAGGTCCACCAGCCAGGAGTTCACCGTGCCGAAGCGCGTGGTGCAGGTGCCGATGCGGCCGTAGACGGCGGCGTGCGGCGCGGCTGCCAGCTCGCGGGCGATGCGGCGCTGCGTCTCGGCGGGGATGCCGCAGCCGGCGGCGGTGACTTCGGGTGCGAAGGGCAGCACGGCGGCGCGGGCTTCCTTCAGGCCGTTGATGTGATCGGCGAGGTGGCTCAGCTTGACGAGGCCCTCGTCGAACAGCGTGTGCGCGATGCCGGCCAGCAGCAGCGCATCGCCGCCGGGGCGTATGGGCAGGTGCTCGTCGGCGGCCGCGGCGGTCTCGCTGCGGCGCGGGTCCACGACCACGATGCGGCCGCCGCGGGCGCGCATGGCCTTGGCCTTGCCACGGTAGTCGGGCACCGTCCACAGGCTGCCGTTGCTGATCATGGGGTTGCCGCCCAGGATGAGCAGGTAGTCGCAGCGCTCGATGTCGGGCAGCGGGATGGACAGCCAGTGGCCGAACATCAGCCCGGCGCTGAGCTGCTTGGGCATCTGGTCCAGCGTGGAGGCGCTGTAGACATTGCGGGAGCCCAGCGCGCGGTTCAGCCGTGGTGTGTAGGCCAGCAGGCTCACCTTGTGGGCGGCGGGGTTGCCGATGGTCATCGCCACAGAATCCGGGCCGTGTTCGCGCCAGATGGGCAGCAGGCGCTTTTCAATCTCGGCGAAGGCCTCGTCCCAGCTCGCCTCGACAAACTTGCCGTCGCGCTTGATCAGCGGCGTGCGCAGGCGGTCGGGGTCTTCGTGCAGGTCCTTGAGGCTCACGCCCTTGGGGCAGAGATAGCCGTGGCTGAAGACGTCGTTGGCCGCACCGCGTATGGCGATGACCTTGGGGCCTTCGGTCTTGACTTCGAGGCCGCAGCAGGCCTCGCACAGCGGGCAGATGCGGTAATGGCTCTCGGACATGGGGCGTCTCCTGGTTCTGCGATCGATTCTGCGGCGCAGAGCCTAGGCCCGGAGTCAAGCGGGCGACATGACCCGGGAGGTCATTGACGGTATGCGGCGGTTACCAGTTGCCGATGGTGGGGTTCACGTAGCTGAACTCATTGGGCACGCCCGCGTCGAAGTTTGTGTACGAGAAGGACATGCTCATCTCCAGCGAGCTGACCTGGTGCCACCAGCCCAGCGGCAGGAACAGCGTGTCGCCCGGCTCCAGCACCGTCTCCAGCACCGTGGCGTCGCGCGCCAGCGGGTAGCGGGCGTAGTCCGGCGCGTCCAGGTCCAAGGGGCTGTAGACGTTCATGCGGTTGTAGAGCAGCGGCGTCTGCAGTGGCGACACGAAGCGCCAGCGCTTGCGGCCCACGATCTGCGTGTGGAACAGCATCAGCGTGTCGTGGTGCAGAGGCGTGCGCGTACCGGCGGGGCCGAACCAGAACGACGCGGCGGTGTGCAGCAGCTTGGGGTCGCAGATGGGCGGCATGCTGCCGATGTCGGCCAGCAGCGGCAGGAACTCGGGCCGGCGCAGCATCTCGTCGTTGGCCGTCAGGTAGTGGTCGTTGGTGGCGCCACCGCTGACGACGAGGTCCACGAACTCGGCCACCTTCATGCGCTGGCGCAGCTTGGCCTTGTTCTGTTCGAACAGGGTGTCGCTGTTGCGGCCCACCTGCACGTCCACCTCCAGGTGGCCAAAGCGCTCGCTGAGGTTGGCGGGCGACCAGGTGCGCATGGCCGGCCAGTCGTCGGCCACGCCTTGCAGCACGACGGGGCGGCAGCCGCGCACATAGCGGGCTATGAACTCATCGCGCGGCACGTTGCGGCGTTTCTCGATGACGCTGTAGCCGGGGTCGCTCTGCCAGAGCTTCTGGAGGTTGCCGACGACGGATTCCAGCTTGCGCAGCATCTGCAGGTGGCGGCGCGCGGCCTGCAGGACCGGGTCATGCTCGATCTGCGCGATGGCGGCCTCGCTGGTGGCGGCATCCTGGCCGGCCGCGATCATCGTGGCCAGCATGGAGTCGGGCGAGCAGTCCCACAGCCGGTTCTCGGCCACCCATTGCAGCCAGTCGGGTGTGAGGTCCAGCAGGGCGGCGGGACGAGGCAGTGGCGGGGGCTTGAGAGGGGAGATCGTCATGGCGGCGATGGTGTGGAGCTGGCCAGCGAGCGGCATTGTGAGGTTAGCGCGTGGAGTCCACCGCCTGCACGATGCGCTCCACCACTTGGCGCCCGGCGGGTGTCCATGGCGCGATGAGTTCGAAATGGCCGGCCTCGGCGAGATTGACGGCGTCCACCGCGTCGCCCAGCGGCGCGGCACGCTCCCTGTAGCGCTCGCCGTTGACCGTCGGCACGATGCGGTCGCGGTCGCCCTGCATCAGCACCTGCTTCACGCCCAGGGGCAGCAACGCAGAGGGCGACGCGTCAGCCCAGACCGCGGCCTCGCGGCCGCGGTGCGCCACGTCCATCAGCTTGTCGACCGAATCGCCGCACAGCCCCTGGCTGGCCGCGAAGGCCAGGTCGGGCACGCCGGCCACAGCGACGACGGCGCGGATGGGTAGGGATGATGCAGTGTGCAGCGGGCTGGCCGCGGCAATGCGGGGGCGTGCTGCGGCCCAGAGTGCGAGATGCCCGCCGGCCGAGTGACCGGTGGCGACGACACGGTTCAGGTCCAGCGTGTATTGCGCGGCGAGTGAGCGCAGCTTGTCGGTGCCCAGGGCTACATCCTGGAAAGTGCCGGGATAGCCGCCCCCGGCATGGCCCACACGGCGGTAGCTGATGCTCCAGACGGCGACGCCGGCCGCGCGCAGCGCGTCGGCCTGGAAGGCCAGCAGCTCCGGCCCGGGCAAGGCCGCCAGCCAGCAGCCGCCATGGATCATCAGCACGACCGGGTGCGGCCCGGCCCCCTTGGGCAGCCAGAGTTCGCCGACCTGGCGGGCGTCGTCGCCATAGGCAATGCGCTGGTCGGGCTGCGGGCGGTCTGGGCGGTCAAGGATCTGCTGGTAGCTCAGCAACTGGGCAAAGGCGGATGAGGTCATCAGCAGCAGCAGGCTCAACAACCAACGGGTCAAGTGCATGGGGTCAGCCACTCCTGCAGTTGCTTCAAGACCTCGGCATCTGTCTGCAGGCCCAGATGGCCCAGCCCGGTGAAGAGGGCGGTGTCGGTGAAGGCCAGGCGTCGGGCCGGCGAGCGGTGCTGGCCCAGCGCGCTGGCCACTGGCACCAGGCCGTCGCCCAGCCAGCGGGCCGGCGGGCCACTGGGCTTCTTGGCCGTGGTGGACGCCACCGCGTAGCAGGCGACGCCCTCGGGCAGTGGCAAGGTGCTGGCCTTGCCGGCGTCGGCTTCCAGCAGGCTGGCATGGCGCAGGTCGCGGATGCCGGCGCTGCGCCGCGCGGCCAGGGCGGCGAGCGGGCGGGAGTAGGCACTGACCGACAGCAACTGCTGCACCTGCTGGCCGCCGCGCTCCAGCGGCGCGCCCTGGTGCGGCGTACCCAGCGTGATCAGCCGCTGCAGCCGCTTGGGCCAGCGCCGCCCTTGGGCCTGAGCTTGCGCGATGGCGCTGCGGGCCACCAGGCCACCCATGCTGTGGCCCAGCAGCGTGATCGGCCCGGGTACGCGGTCAAGCAGCTCGGCGAGTTCGGCGCCATTGCGCCAGATCGGCCGGCCGCTGTTGTAGCGCAGGCCCAGAGGCCGGTAACCCAGGGCGGCGAGCGCGGCGGGGAAGTCGGCTCCGTCGCGCCGCCACTGCGCCTCGTTCATGCACAGACCGTGCAGCATCACGAGGGCCGGGCCGGTGGCGCCCTCCACCAGCGGGCGCAGGCTCATGGCCGTGGCCAACGGGTTGGCGGTGGCCTCCAGGTAGTCGCCCAGCACGCCGTTCAGCGCAGCCTGCACGGCGCTGGCGCGGTCTGCCTCGGCCTGGCCGATCAGCGGTGCCAGTGCGCCCAGGGCCACATCCAGCCCGCCGCCCACCAGGCGGGTCACGCCGCGCACGCTGCGGTAGACCAGGCCAGTGATGCCGCCGGTGCGCTCGCGCGCCGCCGTCAGCGGCAGCCGGGCGATCTCGGCATGCATCGCCTCGACGAGGTTGGTGACGCCGGTCGTGGCGGCCACGGCGAGGCGGCTGGCGCCGCGCAGTTGCTGGGGATTGGGCATGAACGGATCATGCCTGGTGATCGTGCCGCCCTACATCTGCCGGAACAGATGCGCGCAGCTCTCCGCGACAAGCAGCATCTCGGTGCCGTGCTTGAGCTTGATCTGCATGCGGCCGCGGAAGTCGCGGCTGACGCTGGCCACGGCGTTGACGTTGACCAGCGTGGAGCGGTGGATCTGCCAGAACTGCTGCGGGTCGAGCTCGTCGATGAGCTCCTTGAGCGGCTTGCGGATCAGCGCCTCGCCGTCCTTCAGCGCGAGCCGCGTGTACTTGTTGTCGCTCTGGAAGAACATGACCTCGTCGACGGTGATGAGGCGCAGCGTCTGGCCCACGGAGGCGTTGATCCAGCGCAGCGGCGCGCGCGCGGCGGACGGCGTGGCAGCCGCGGGCCGGGAACCGAGCTGGTCCAGCACGCCGCCGAGCTGGGCCGGGGCCTGGCCCAGGCGGGCCTTGAGCCGCGAGATGGCCGTGAACAGCCGTGCGCCGGCCAGCGGCTTGAGCAGGTAGTCGACGGCGCCCTGGTCGAAGGCGGCGATGGCGTACTGGTCGTAGGCCGTGACGAACACGACGTGGGCGCGGCCATTGACCTGGCGCGCCACGTCGATGCCGGTGGCGCCGGGCATCTCGATGTCGAGGAAGAGGATATCGGGTTGGTGTCGGTCCAGCAGGTGCAGCGCTTCCAGCCCGTCAGCGGCTTCGCCCACGATGCTGAGCTCGGGCCAGAGCTTGCCGAGCTGCTCGACGAGTTCGCCGCGCAAGGGGGCTTCGTCCTCCGCCACCACGGCGGTCGGGGCGATCAGGCTCATTCAGGCAACTCCAGAGTGAACAAGGTGCGGCCGGCACCGCTGGTGCAGACAAGATTGCCACCCAGCACGGTCAGGCGCTCGCGCAGCGAGGCCAGTTCGGCATCGTCGCTGCACAGGCCTTGCTGGTCGAAGCCCAGCGTGATGCGTTCGTCGACCTGCAGCCAGCAGCGTTTGGGCTGGCCCAGCCGCAGCGCGCGCTGCACCAGGGGAAGCAGCAGCATGGGCGGCAGTGCCGTGGCGCCGCGCGAGCCGAGCTCGCACTCGAAATCGGGCGGGTGGCCGTTGAGATCGCGCAGCAGGTCCAGGTAGCTGGCGATCAGCTCGGCCTCGCCGCCCAGCGTGGCGCCGGCATCGCGCAGCCGTGGCAGGGCCACGCGCAGGTGGCGTATCAGCCGTTCCAGCCGCGCGCTGGCGGTGCTGTCCTGGCGGGCATAGGCCTGCTCGATGGAGACCAGGGCGTCGAACAGCAGCCCAGGCTCGACCTGGGCTTGCAGTGCCGCGAGCCGCGAGGCCAGCGCGTGGCGGCGCAGCACGCTGTGTTCGCGCAGCATGGCCTGGGCGGCCTCGTCCTGGCGGCGCCGGCGCGCGTGTATCTCCAGCGCGCCGACGATCATCAACGCTGGCATGAAGACCCACAGCGTGTCGCCGATGAGGGCGGTGAAGCGGAACACGTTGCAGGGCGGTTTGCCATAGCTGGCGCGCATCAGGTCGCAGATGGACGGCCAGGGCAGGGCGCGCATGACGAGATAGGTCAGGCCCATGCCCAGGGCCGAGCCCAGCAGCGTGGCGAGGACGAGGCGGCGGCGCCGGTCCGGCCCCGTGGCCGGGCTGCGCGCGGCCGGGAGCCAGCACAGCAGCAGCACCAGGCCCGACACCTGGGGCAGCATGAAGTGGCGGGCCAGCACCTGCGGCAACTGCTCGCCGACGCGGTATTCCAGCAGCGAGGTCAGGTCGATGGCGCCGAACAGGAAGGCGGCGACGACGAAGATCGCAAGCTCGTGCGGGCGCAGCGAGCGCCAGGCGGCCCAGACCTTCGTCATACGGCCACCAACGCCTGTGCCGGCAGCCGTACCCGGGCAACCACGCCGCGCGGCTGGGCGGCCTCCAGTTCCAGCGCGGCCGCGTCACCGAATTGCGCGGCCAGCCGTGCACGGGTGTTCGCGAGGCCCACGCCCGCGCCACCACTGGCCGAGCCGAAGCCCTGGCCGTTGTCGGTGACCTCGACCGTCACGCCGCCGCCGGCTTCGGCGCGGGCGCGGATCTCGATGCGGCCGCCCTCGGGCAGTGGCGAGAGGCCGTGCTTGATGGCGTTCTCGACGAGCGTGGGCAGCACCAGCGTCGGCAGCTTGGTGAGCAGCAGTTCGGGGTCGGCGACGATGTCGAAGGACAGGCGCTCACCCATGCGCATCTGCAGGATGGCGAGGTAGTGGCGCACCAGCTCCAGCTCGTCGGCTAGCGTCGAATCGTGCCGGCGCATGCCGGGCAGAGCCGCGCGTAGGTAGGCGATCAGCGCCACCAGCATGTGGCGGCCGCGCTCCGGGTGCGTTTCATACAGCCGCTTGACGTTGGCCAGCGTGTTGAACAGGAAATGCGGCTCGATCTGCGCATTCAGCGCCGAGAGCTGGGCCTCGGTCTGCTGGCCCTGCAGCAGCTCGCGCTCGCGCGCCAGGCGGGCGAGTTGCTCGCGGCTTTCCTGCTCGGAACGGCTGAAGCTCAGCAGCAGATAGGCCATGCCGCCCAGCAGCGTCCAGATGGCGATGGTGGAGATGACCCAGGCGGCGCTGACGTCGGCATAACCGCCCTTGTCCAGCCTGGAGACAAAGTAGCGCGACCATGTGCCGAAAGACGCGCCCGACAGGACGGCGGCCGCCTGGATGAAAACGGTAGCCGGCCGCGGCCAGCGCCGGTTGGCGAGCAAGGCTTCGGCCAGCGCCACGAAGATGAGCAGTGACAGCCCGGTCAGCAGCGACTGGCGCGAAAAGCGCACCACTTCATAGAACGTGTCCCAGCCCGAGCCATCCTCGCCCATGAACCACGTCAGCGAGCGCGACACGGCATGCAGCAGGCAGAAGTAGTAGACGACGGCCAGCATGCGCAGATTGCACACGCGGCGGAACGCCTGTAGTGGGGTCACATCCTCCATGGCGCCCATTGTCCGACCGCCCGGGCGGCGATGGGGCGGCGTGCGACAGAACCCGTCAGACGGGGTGCCAAACCGGCTCAGGCTGTGCCGGCTGCGGCGATCAAAGCCTTGAGTTCGCGTTCCGAGGCGGTGGGGTCACCCAGGTTGACCTCGATGAGGCGGCGCAGGTGGGTGATGGACTCGATGTCGATGCTGCGGCACAGCACGCCGGCATGGCTGCCTTCCACATGGGCCAGTTCGCCGGCCATCGCGATGACGATGTCGCCCGCGCCCCCCCCGAGTGGCAGCTTGACGAGGCAGGGCATGCCCACCTGCGGTTTGTGGCCATCGGGCAGTTGCAGCAGCACGCCCTTGAGCGAGACGTCGATGACCTGGCAGCGCAGGTGCTCCTGCGTGGTGATCAGCTCCGCGCCGGAGGCGAAGGCGACGCGGGCGAATTGGCGGCGTTCGGTGCTGATGATGGGCTCCCGCTGGCTGGCTGGGGCGATCCTAGACGAAAGGCTCCAGCTCGGCGCCGCTGCTGAACACGGTGCTGTGCTCCACGGCCTGCTGCAGCCGCTCGGGCGACAACGCTGCCAGGCCCATGGCCTCCAGCATAAACCAGGCCGCGCGCAGGAAGGCGATGGTCTCCTCGCGCACGCCGTCGGGGCTGGTGGGCGGGCTTTCGAAATCCCGCCCGGGCGCCTGGCGCGGTGCGACGACGGCCGGGCGGTGGGCGCGTGCCACGCGGGCCAGCAGTTCGCGCGTGTCCACCGTGGCGCTGGGCGCGTCGATGAGGCGCACCAGGTCACCGAGCTGCTGCTCGGCCGCAGCCGCCAGCAGCCGCGCCGCCTGGTCGGCCCCGCCGGCGAGATACAGGCCGGCTGCGAGGTCGACGTATTCGAGCGCGGCGGACAGCCGCTGGAGGTCGGGGTTGGACGACATATAGCAATCAAGTCTAGGTTGTAAGCGGGCGCAGCGACCGGCCAAACTTCACATTGCTTTGTGTTTATGCTGCCCCTTCCACAAGGAGTGCCGACGTGATCGACCGCCGCCAACACCTGCAACACCTCGCCGCCCTGGCCGCGGCCTCGGCGCTGCCCGCCGTCGCTGCCGACGACGCGGACAGCACCTATGACCAGGACTCCGTCCTGAAAGCTGCAACCGATTTCTTCGGCCAGACCACCGAGGGCCTGGCCAAGGTCATCGAGAAGGCTTTCAAGGAGCAGGGCCGCCCCAATGCCTACATCAAGGGCGAGGAGGCGGGCGCCGCCATCACCGTGGGCCTGCGCTATGGCGACGGTGAATTGCTGATGAAGGGCGGCGGCAGTGCCAAGGTCTACTGGGCCGGCCCGTCCATCGGTTTCGACCTGGGCGCCAACGCGTCCAAGGTGTTCACGCTGGTCTACCACCTGCCCAAGGTGGCTTCCATCTTCCAGCGCTTTCCCGGCGTGGACGGCAGCCTGTATTACATCGGCGGCGCCGGCATCAACTACCAGCGCCTGAACGGCATCACACTGGCACCCATTCGCCTGGGCGTTGGGCTGCGTGCTGGCGCGAGCGTGGGTTACATCCATTACCGCCGCGAGAAGAGCATCAACCCCTTCTGACCTCGGTCAATTTCCGGCCGATTTTTTCAGGCGCCGTGGCGGCAGCAAAGGCGTAGACTGTAAATTCATACAGCGCCGAGGCCACAGTGAGCACCACCACCGCCGACCTGCCCGTGCAGGACATCAGCAGCGAAGTCCTGATCGAGAAATACGCCAAGGGCGGCGAGCAGACGCCCGATGAGTTGCGCGAACGCGTGGCCCGCGCATTGGCCCAGGCCGAAAAGCCCGCCGACCGCGCGCGCTGGACGGCCGCCTTCCTCGACGCGCAAAAGCGCGGCTTCGTGCCGGCCGGCCGCATCATGTCCGCCGCCGGCACCGAGCTGTCGGCCACCCTCATCAACTGCTTCGTGCAACCGGTGGGTGACTCCATCGCGACGCCCGAGGACGGTGTGCCCGGCATCTACACCGCGCTGACCGAGGCCGCCGAGACCATGCGCCGCGGTGGCGGCGTGGGCTACGACTTCAGCCGCATCCGCCCGGCCGGCGCCTGGGTGGGTTCCACGCGCAGCCACGCGTCAGGCCCCATCAGCTACATGCGCGTCTTCGACCGCAGCTGCGAGACGGTGGAAAGCGCCGGCAGCCGCCGCGGCGCGCAGATGGGTGTGCTGCGCTGTGACCACCCCGATATCGAGGCCTTCATCCACGCCAAGGACGAGGGCGACCTGCGCAACTTCAACGTCTCCGTCGGCGTGACAGACGCCTTCATGGAGGCCGTGCAGGCTGACGGTCCCGTCGAGCTGGTGCACAAGGCCCAGCCCAGCGCCGAGCAGATCGAGGCCGGCGCGTACCAACGCGGCGATGGCCTGTGGGTCTACCGCAAGGTGCGCGCCCGTGAGCTGTGGGATCAGGTCATGCGCTCCACCTACGACCACGCCGAGCCCGGCGTGCTGTTCCTGGACCGCATCAACAGCGACAACAACCTGCATTACTGCGAGACGATTGCGTCGACCAATCCTTGCGTCACGGCCGACACCTGGACCATGACCAGCGAAGGCCCGCGTCAGGTGCGCGAGCTCATCGGCCAGCCCTTCCAGGCCGTCGTCGACGGCAAGGCCTATGCGACCGAGTCGCGGGGCTTCTTTGTGACGGGCGTGAAGCCCGTGCTGCGATTGAACACTCGTGAAGGGCATGCGCTGCGCCTGACCGGCGACCACCCCGTGCGCCGCGTGACGCGCAAGACGCGTTATCTCGTTGAAGCCGAGTGGGCCAAAGCCGCCGATGTGCGGCCCGGCGACGAGTTGATGCTGCACGACCACCGCGCGCTGCAGGGCTGGGAAGGCCCGCGCAGCGAGGCCGAGGGCTATCTGCTGGGCCTGCTGATCGGCGACGGCACGCTGAAGGCCGACAAGGCCGTGCTGTCTGTCTGGGCGCCGGAGCTGAAGGCAGTGGGCAGCGACGTGAGCCACCGGCCGGCCAGCGTCGAAAGCGTCATGCGTGCGGCCGAGACCGCGATGCGTGCTGCCATCGTCAGCCGCGCTGACTTTCAAGGTTGGCAACGTCCCGTGGCGGGCCGCGGTGAATTCCGGTTGGCGTCCACCGGATTGCGTGACTTGGCTCGAACAATGGGCGCGGCGCCTGGCAGCAAGCGCATCACGCCGGCCATGGAAGCCACGTCATCGGACTTCCATCGCGGCCTGTTGCGTGGCTTTTTTGACGCTGACGGTTCGGTGCAAGGCATACAGGACAAGGGCGTCAGCGTGCGGCTGACGCAAGCGGATCTGGACCAGCTGCAGGCGGTCCAGCGCATGCTGCTGCGTCTGGGCATCTCTTCGGCGATCTACCGCGACCGCAAACCCGCAGGCTTGCAGCGCATGCCCGATGGCCGTGGCGGCGAGCGTGACTACGAGCGACGCGCCGTGCACGAGTTGATCATCAGCGGCGAAAATCTGCGGCGCTACGCCGAGCAGGTGGGCTTCGAGGACAGCGCCAAGCAGGCGCGCCTGGACGAGTTGCTGGGCAGCTACCGGCGCGAGCTGAATCGCGAGCGCTTCACGGCCACTGTCGAGGCGATCGAGCCTGACGGTGTCGAAGAGGTCTTCGATGTAACGGTCGAGCACGTCCATGCTTTCGATGCCAATGGCCTGTATGTGCACAACTGCGCTGAGCAGCCACTTCCCCCCTACGGCTGCTGCTGCCTTGGCTCCATCGACCTGACCCGCTTCGTGCGCGACCCCTTCAGCGCCAAGCCGGTCTTCGACGAGGCCGGCTTCACCGAGGTCGTGGCCATCGCCACGCGCATGCTGGACAACGTGCTGGACGTGACGCCCTGGCCGCTGCCTGCGCAGGCCCAGGAGGCGAGCAACAAGCGCCGTGTGGGCCTGGGCTTTACGGGCCTGGGCGACGCCCTCGTCATGCTCAACCTGCGTTACGACACGCAGGTGGCGCGCGACATGGCCAGCCGCATCAGCGAGGTCATGCGCGACGCGAGCTATGCGGCGTCCAGCGACCTGGCGGCCGAGCGCGGCAGCTTCCCGCTCTTCAATGCCGATCTCTACCTTTCGGGTGGCAGCTTCGCGTCGCGGCTGCCGCAGGGGCTGAAGGACAAGATCCGCGCCCAGGGCCTGCGCAACTCCCACCTGCTGTCCATCGCGCCCACTGGCACCATCAGCCTGGCCTTTGCCGACAACGCGAGCAACGGCATCGAGCCGGCCTTCTCGTGGGCGTACACGCGCAAGAAGCGCCTGCCGCAGACCGAAGGTGGCGGCTTCAAGGAGTACCAGGTCGAAGACCACGCCTGGCGCCTGTACCGCCACCTGTTCGGCGTCGACGCGCCGCTGAGCGACGCCTTCGTGACCGCGCTGGAGCTGAGCGCAGCCGACCATGCCGCCATGGTCGCGGCCGTGGCGCCCTACATCGACACGTCCATCAGCAAGACGGTCAATGTGCCGGCCGACTACCCGTATGAGGACTTCCAGAACCTCTACATCCAGGCCTGGCAGAGCAAGCTCAAGGGCCTGGCCACCTACCGGCCCAACAGCGTGCTGGGTTCGGTGCTGAGCGTCACGCCGGAGGTCAAGCAGCCCGAGCCGCTGAGAGCGGACCTCGGCGGCGCCAACCAGCGCCTGCGCGTGGAGCGCTTGCCCAATGCCGTCGTCGCATCGCTGCGCTGGCCCGGCCGCCCCGAGATGCCCGGCGGCAACCCGGCCTGGAGCTACCTGATCCAGCACCCGCATGGCGACTTTGCGCTCTTCATCGGCGAGCTGCCGCTGGACGGGCCGGACGGCGGCCTGTTCGGGCGCAACCTGCCGTTCGAGGTCTGGGTCAATGGCGCCGAGCAGCCGCGTGGCCTGTCGGCCATGGCCAAGACGCTGTCCATGGACTTGCGCACCAACGACGCGGCCTGGCTGCGCCTCAAGCTCGACGCACTCGCCACCGTGGCCGAGGAGCGCGCCTTCGAGATGCCCACGCCGCCCAGCGGCGAGAAGCGCCTCTTTCCCGGCGTCGTCGCCGCGACGGCCGCGGTCATCCGCTGGCGCTGCGAGCAACTTGGCGCGCTGGCCGAGGGCGGTCCCACGCCGGTCGTGGACGCCATGTTCAGCCGCAACGAGCCGCGCACCGGCATCTCCGGCACGCTCGCCTGGGCCGTGGACGTGGACAACCCGGCCACCAACGAGCAGTTCACGCTGACGCTGAAGGAGGTGGTGCTGCCCACGCCCGACGGCGGCACCGTCATGCGCCCCTGCGCGATGGGTTTCTCGGGCAACTACCCCAAGGCGCTGGACGGCTTGGCGCGCCTGCTGTCGCTGGACATGCGCGTCATGGACCCCGGCTGGATCGCGATGAAGCTGCGCAAGCTGCTCAACGTGGGCGAACCGCTGGGCCACTTCATGGCCCCCGTGCCTTCACTGAACGGCGAGCGCCGCCAGCAGGTCTGGCCGTCCACCGTGGCCTATGTGGCCCGGCTCATCATCCACCGCTACGCGATGCTGGGCATCCTCGACGAAGCCGGCCAGCCGCTGACCGACATGGGCCTGCTGCAGACCCCGGCCCCCAAGCTCGCCGCGGCCCCGGGCACGCTGCAGGTCCAGGCCGGCCGCCCCTGCCCGGAATGCGGCAACGCAACCATGATTCACAAGGACGGCTGCGATTTCTGCACCGCCTGCGGGTACGTGGGGCAGTGCGGCTGAACCCCGCCGTGCCTAGGGAACCTTCGCCGCGCTCGGTGGGCTGATCGACCACTGCTGGCGGTACTCCGCCCGGTAAGGCAGCAGGTCGTCGACCTCCATCTGGCCGAGCTGGCGCAGCAGTTCCGTCGTGACGGCGATAGGGTGGGCGACGCGACCGCTGGGCGGTTGCCTGGCGAAGGCTCGCCTCAGCTCGTCGGCCAGTTGCCAGCCCTGCAGGCCGGTGGGTTCGGCGATGGTCGCCAGCTGCTGTGAGCGACCGGAACGGATGCGGCTCAGCGCCGCGCGCGAGCCGTCGCCGGCCGCGATGCCGACGATGTCGCCGCGGCCCAGGGCCTGTAGCGGGAAGTGCATGGAGTCCAGGTAGACGTCGTTGATCGCCAGCACATGGGTCCAGCGCTTGCCGAAGCGCTGCTGCAGCCTTTCCAGCGCGGCCGGCATCTCCTTGCCGGCGCTGGAGATCGGGAGGTCCTCGACGGCCAGCAGCTCGCAGCGGGTGCAGCGCGACGACAAAGCCTCGCGCATGCGCAGCGTCTTGGCGTTGGCGATGTCGAAGCGGCTGTCGTTGAAGATGACGACGCCGGCCTGTCCACCGCTGGGTGGGGCCACCAAGGCCGCAGCCATGTCGGCGACGGCCTTGGGGTCGGTACTGACGTTGGCGAACAGGATGGACGCCGGACCATCGCGCGCGGCCGCATGCCAGCCGACGAGTACGGGCTTGGGCCGCGAAAGCGCGGCCAGCCGGTCGGCCACGTCGACCTCGTCGAAGCCGCCCAGCACGATGCCGTCCGCACCGGCCGCCATGGCTTCGTCGAACAGCCGCCGGATGGTTGCCTTGTCGCCCTTGCCGTTGACGATGGTCAGCGTCCAGCCGAGTTCCCGGCAGGCCTGTTCGAAGCTGCGGTAGACGGTGGTGATGCCGCCGTTGCGGAAGTCCTGGGCCAGGAAGACGACGCGCCGGCGGCCCTCGGCCATCCGCTCGTCCTGTGCCAGGCAGGCGGTGGTGACCCATACGGCGATCATGGCCAGGAACGAGCGGCGCAGCCACCTTGGCAGAAGGCGGGATGCCGGGCGCGGTCCCGAGAGCGGTGGGGTCATGCGCGCAGCCTAACTTGGCGCGGCTATTTCCGCACGTCCCAGGTTCAGGAGCTCAGTTCGCTTCAGCCGGCCCATCGATCAACCGCCTCAGCCACGGCCGCAGCGCGAACAGCACCGCGCCCGTGACCAGGCTGCTCACGGCCAGTTGGGTGAACAGCGTCGCATAGGCCGCGTTGGTGGTCAGTGGTGAGCCGTCCACCGGCTGGGCCACGATGCCGGAGAAATCACCGGCGAAGAGGGACGCCAGGCCCGTGACCAGCATCCAGCTGCCCATCATGACGCCCTGGTACTGCCTGGGTGCCAGCCGCCCGATCATGGCGTAGCCCACCGGCGAGATCAGCAGCTCGCCGACGCTTTGCAGCACATAGCTCAGGAACAGCCAGAAGAAGTCCGAACGGCCTGAGGCGTCGGCTAGATGGATGCCCACGGGCAGCACCAGGAAGCCCAGGCCCATCAGCACCAGGGCCGCGGCGAACTGCATGGGGATGTCCACCGGCCAGCCGCGCTCGCGCCAGCGGGCGAATAGCGTGGCCAGCAATGGGCCGCCGATGACGATGGTGACGGTGTTGATGTTCTGCACCCACTGCGGCGCGACGGGCACGCCCCAGACGTTCATCAGCACGTTGCCCACGGCATAGAGCTGCAGGCCGTTCGGCGCCATCTGGTAGAGCGACCAGAACACCAGCGAGCCCAGCGTCAGCACCAGATAGGCCTTCATGCGCTGCTTCTCGGCCAGCACGGGGTGGCGCAGCGTCAGCACGACGAGGGCGATGCCGACGGCGGCGCAGAAGGCCTTCATGCCGATGGCGGTGTCGCCCGGCTGCTTCAGCAGCCACACCAGCACGGGCACCAGCCCCACCAGAATGGCGATGCCCACGGCGAAGCGGCCCCAGAAGGCCAGGCCGCGCCGCTGCATGAGGGCCGTGTTGCGGTCGGCCAGCGAGCGCCAGAAGAACAGCGCCACCGCGATGGCCGCGGCATTGCCCAGCGTCGCGAACCAGAACAGCGAGGCGTAGTCCTCGCTGAGCTGGAACACGCCCGACACCGTGAAGCCGATGAAGAAGCCCACGTTCATGCCGGCGTAGTTCCACAGGAAGGCCGCCTCGCGGCGGTTGTCCTCCGGCGCGAAGCGCTGCGTCAGCATCATGTTCACGCAGGTCACGTTCAGCCCGCTGCCGGTCAGGAACAGGGCCATGCCCCAGTACAGGCCCTCCAGGCTGCCGCCCGCGACCGAGCCGCAGCCCAGCACCTGCAGCAGCATGCCGCCCACAAACAGGTTGCGGTTGCTCAGGAAGCGGCCACCCAGATAACCGCCGAACAGGTGCAGCCCGTAGTTGAAGGCGCCGAACACGCCGGTGATGAGGGCGGCCTGCTCGGTGCTGAAGCCATGATGACGCGTCGTGTACAGCGTCAATGTGAACTGCAGGACGGCAAAGCCCAGGGTCGCGAAGACCTGGATCAGGAACAGCACGGCAGACCCTTCGGGAATGCGTGCCTGGAGTTGTCGGAGTCGGCTCATGGGGCGGCGATTGTCCCGGTGCCTTGAGGCCCCGGCCCTGCGTGTCATCCCGCGGACAGGGGCCTGTCAGCCGGCCGACTAGGATGCCCCGAACCGGGTTTCTCCTCTGTCCATGGCCCAATCCACGCTGCCGTCCTTTACGAAAGTTTTCGTCGCCAACCGCGGCGAGGTTGCTTTGCGGGTGCTGCGCGCGCTGCGTGAGCTGGGCATCGCCAGCGTTGCCGTGCATGCGGCCGATGACACGGCCGTAGAGGCTGACGAAGTCCTCGCCCTGCCGGCCAGCGGCCCGGCGGCCTATCTCGACATCGATGGCCTCGTCGCGATCGCGAAGCGCATGGGTTGCGACGCCGTGCATCCGGGCTACGGTTTTTTGAGCGAGCGCGCCGACTTCGCCCAGGCCTGCGCGGCGGTGGGGCTGGTCTTCATCGGTGCCACGCCCGGGCAGCTTGCTCTCTTCGGCGACAAAGCCCGCGCCCGCGCGCTGGCTCAGCAGTGCGGCGTGCCGGTGCTGGCGGGCAGCGAGGGCGCCGTGACGCTGGAGCAGGCCCAGGCCTTCTTAGCGGCTCAGGGCGAGGCAGGCGTCATGCTGAAGGCCGTGGCCGGCGGCGGCGGCCGAGGCATGCGAGCCGTGACCAAGGCCGACGAACTGTCGGCTGCGTATGAGCGCTGTCGCTCCGAGGCGCGCGCCGCCTTTGGCGTCGATGGTGTCTACGCCGAGCGCCTGATGCGCGGCGCGCGCCACATCGAGGTGCAGGTGCTGGGCGACGGGCAGGACGTTGTGGCTCTTGGCGAGCGCGACTGCACGCTGCAGCGGCGCTTCCAGAAGCTCGTCGAGATCGCGCCCAGCCCGGTGCTGACGGATGCGATGCGCGAGCGACTGACCGACGCTGCGCTGCGCATGGCGCGCGCCGTGAACTACCTGGGCCTGGGCACCTTCGAGTTCCTCGTCGACGTGGCCCGCGGCGAGTTTGTGTTCATCGAGACCAATGCGCGGCTGCAGGTCGAGCACACCGTCACCGAGGAGGTCACGGGCCTGGACCTCGTGCAGTTGCAGATGCAGGTCGCGGCCGGACGGCGTCTGGCCGACCTGGGGTTGATCGAGCCGCCGCGGCCGCAGGGCTTTGCGATCCAGTGGCGCATCAATGCCGAGACGCTGGACGCGCAAGGCCAGGCCCTGCTCAGCAGCGGGCGGCTGGAGCGATTCGATTTGCCTGCCGGCCCCGGCGTGCGCGTCGACACGCATGCGCTGGCCGGCACGACACCGTCGCCGCACTACGACAGCCTGCTCGCCAAGCTCATCGTGCGCGGCCCGCGCTTTGAAGACGCGCTCAGGCGCTCGCAGCGTGCGCTGGCCGAATGCCGCATCGAGGGCGTGAAGACCAATGTGGAGTTGCTGCGCCTGCTGGCCGCGCGGTCCGAACTGGCCGGCGAGGAGTTGCACACGGGCTGGTTGGAAGCGCATCTGGCGGAGCTGTTGCCGACCGTTGTCGAGACTGCGCCGACCGACCCGCATTCCGTGATCGCAACAATGCCGGGCCGGTTGCTGCAGCTCAGCGTGGCCATCGGCGACCACGTCGCGGCTGGCGCCGAACTGGCCATCGTCGAGGCCATGAAGATGGAGCATGTGCTGGCCGCGCCAAGTGCAGGCCGCGTCGTGGCGCTGAATGTCGTGGTGGGCAGTTTTGTCGAGCTCGGCCAGTTGCTGCTGGTGCTGGAGCCTTCGGACAACGACAGCGCTCAAGCGGAGATCGCAGCGGCAGCGGATCCGGACCGCATCCGCCCCGATCTGCAGCGCCTCGTCGACCGCAGCGCGTTCACGCTCGATGCAGCACGCCCCGAGGCCATCGCCAAGCGCCATGCGCAAGGCATGCGCACGGCGCGCGAGAACATTGACGACCTCTGCGACGCAGGCTCCTTCATCGAATACGGCGCGCTGGCCGTTGCGGCCCAGTCTCGCCGCCGCACGCCTGAGGACTTGATCGCCAACACGCCGGCCGACGGCCTCGTCACCGGCATTGGCGCCGTCAACGGCCGCGACTTCGGTGCCGAAAAGTCGCGCACCGTCGTCATGGCCTATGACGCGACCGTGCTGGCCGGCACGCAGGGCGCGCGCAACCACGCCAAGACCGACCGCATGCTGGGCATCGCTGCCGAGCAGGGCCTGCCCGTCGTGCTGTTCGCCGAGGGCGGCGGCGGCCGGCCGGGTGACACCGACATGCCGGTTGTCGCCGGCCTCAACGTGCCCACCTTTGCGAGCTATGCCGCGCTGTCGGGCCGCGTGCCGGTCGTGGGCATCGCGGCGGGCCGCTGCTTTGCCGGTAACGCGGCGCTGCTGGGCTGCAGCGACGTGGTCATCGCGACGAAGCGCAGCAACATCGGCATGGGCGGGCCGGCCATGGTGGAGGGTGGTGGGCTGGGTGTGTTCAAGCCCGAGCAGATCGGCCCGGCCGACGTGCAGCACGCCAATGGCGTCATCGACGTGCTGGTGGACGACGAGGCTGCTGCAGTGAGCGCGGCGAGGCTCTACCTGTCGTTCTTCCAGGGGCGCACCAGCACCTGGACCGCGCCCGATGCGAGGCGTCTGCGCAGCGTCGTGCCCGAGAACCGGCTGCGCGTCTACGACAGCCGCACCGTGCTGCCGGCGCTGTTCGACGAGGGCAGTGCGCTTCTCCTGCGCACCGGCTTCGGCGCTGGCATCCACACGGCGCTGGCGCGGCTGGAGGGCCGGCCCGTGGGCGTGCTCGCGAGCAACCCGCTGCACCTGGGCGGCGCCATCGATGCCGACGCGGCAGACAAGGCGGCCCGCTTCATGCAGTTGTGCAACGCCCATGGCCTGCCCCTCGTCAGCCTCATCGACACGCCCGGCTTCATGGTGGGGCCGGACGTGGAGGCCCAGGCCCAGGTGCGCCACGTGAGCCGCATGTTCGTGACGGCCGGCGCGTTGCGCGTGCCCTTCTTCGCCGTCGTGCTGCGCAAGAGCTATGGCCTGGGCGCCATGGCCCTGGCCGCGGGTGGCCTGCACCGGCCCGTGTTCACCATCGCCTGGCCCACCGGCGAGTTCGGTGCTATGGGCCTGGAGGGGGCGGTACGCCTGGGCTATCGCAAGGAGTTGGAGGCGCTGCCGGCCGGAGCCGAGCGCGAGGCGCTATTCCAGCGCCTGGTCGCGCAGCAGTACGCCAACGGCGAGGCGCTCAACCTCGCCGCGACGCTGGAGATCGATGCCGTCATCGACCCCGCCGACACGCGGGCCTGGCTTGCGCGCGGCCTGGCTTCGGCCACCGTCCGGCCGCTGGATGCTCGGTTCGTGGATACGTGGTGATGGGCGTCATACAGCCCGGGGTACTACGGGCCGAGCGCTGGGCCGCTCCCGAGCCGGCCCGCGCTGGCGATGTGCTCGCGGCTCAACGCCGCGAGCATCGCCGTCCCCTCGGGGGACCGGCCAGGCTCGCCCGCGTTCAGCGCGGCGAGACTGGACGAGGGGCTCATACCTTCGCGCCCTTCAGCGCTGCCAGCGTGAACACATAGCTGTCGGCCGCCTTGGGCTGGTGGCAGGCCAGGCAGCGGGGCTGCTGCAAGGCAATGCGCGGCGTGCCGTCGGCGCCCCATACGCCGTAGTTCCAGTTGCCGTTGCGCAGCAGCGGCGGGATGGCATCACCCCAGCCGGCCCGGGTTTCCATGCCCACGTAGTTCTTGACGGCGCCGGGCTTCCAGCGGCCATCGGCTTCGATCTGGGCGGTGTAGTTCACCGTCAGCAGGATGGAGCCCTCGGGCAGCGGCTGGCCGGCGCGTGCCGCGTCGACGGCGGCGCGGTTGGCGTAGCGCAGCGTCAGCGTCTTGCTGGCCTCGTCCTGCTCGCGCTTGTATTCGACATAGCCCTGAGGGAAGTCCTTGGGCAGCGTCATGGCCGACACGGTGGCGGCATGCGGCGCTGCCGCGGTCGCACTCGCAGGTGCTGGCGGCAGGCTGCTCCAGTAGGCGGCCAGCACCTTGATGTCGTCCGGCGACAGCTGTGCTGCCATGGCGGCCATCAAGTCGTTCTTGCGGGTGCCGGCCTTGAAGGCTTCGAGCTGCTTGGCCAGGTAGGTGGCCTTCTGGCCGGCAAGGTTGGGAATGTCCGGCGCGATGCTGACGCCCTCGGCGCCATGACAGGCCTGGCAGGTGGCGACCTTGGCCGGTGGTGCCTCGGCCAGCGTGGCGGAGCTGGCGAACAGGGCGGCGAGCAGCAGGGGGCGTGACAGGTGCATGGTCGGCTCCAACGAAGCCTCACATGCTGCGCTCCATCCGCACGCTTGGCAGTCCGGACAAGCCCGGGCGTGACGAAAGTTGGCTAAAGAGGAGACGCCGGGCGGAAGGAGCGATAGACGCCGCGCCGCTCCGGCCGGCTCAGCACCAATTGCCAGAGCTGGCCCTGGCGCGAGCGGAAGAAGCCGGCGCAGCTCAGCAGGTAGTAGCGGAACATGCGGCGGAAGGCCTCGTCGTAGCCGGCCGCAAGCCGTGGCCAGGCGGCCTCGAAGCGCTCGGCCCAGGCCATCAGCGTGCGGTCGTAATCGGGGCCGAAGTTGTGCCAGTCCTCGACGATGAAGCGGCCCTCGACGGCGTCGCCCAACTCGGCAGGCGAGGGCAGCTTGCCGTTGGGGAAGATGTAGCGTTCTATCCAGGGGTCGGTGTGCGGCGCGCGGCGGTCTACGCCAATGGTGTGCAGCAAAAAGAGTCCATCCGGCGCGAGCAGGCGGTGGGCCGTGTCGAAGTAGGTGGGGTAGTTCTTCAGCCCCACGTGCTCGAACATGCCCACCGACACGATCTTGTCGAAGCGACCCTGCAACGAGCGGTAGTCCTGCAGCAGCAGCGTGACGGGCAGGCCGGCGCAGCGCTCTTGAGCCAGCGCGAACTGCTCCTTGCTGATGGTCACGCCGGTCACGCGCACGCCGTGGTGCTCGGCCGCGTAGCGCGCCAAGCCCCCCCAGCCGCAGCCGATGTCCAGCAGCGTCTCGCCGGGCTGCAGTTCCAGCTTGCGGCAGATCATTGCGAGCTTGTGCTCCTGAGCCTGCTCCAGGTCCTGGGCCTGCTCCCAGTAGGCGCAGGAATAGATCATGCGGGAGTCCAGCATGGCCTCGAAGACGTCGTTGCCGACGTCGTAGTGGTGCTCGCCCACCTGGTGGGCGCGCTCCACCGTCTGCAGGTTGAACAGGCGCTGGCGCAGGCTCTCCATGACCAGCTTGAGCTTGGCCAGGCCCGGTGCGGTGCGGTCCAGGCCGGCGCGCAGCAGGCGCTCGAACAGCATGTCCAGGCGTTCGCAGTCCCAGTCGCCCTCGATGTAGGACTCACCGGCCCCCAGCGACCACTTCGTCAGCAGCCGGTAGTACAGCCGGTGGTGGTTGACGCGCAGGTCCCAGGGCCGCGCGCCGTTGAAGCGCACGTCGGCACGGGCCAGCAACTCGCTCAGAACGGGTGGCGGATCGAAGTCGAGGGCGGCAGATACAGCAGGCATATGCGGCAGGTTCTCGATGTCCCTGCCGCAAGTTTGCCGCTGCCATGGGCGCGTGGCACTTCAGCGAAAGTGAATCAGTGTTCGTCCTACAAGAAGCCCCAGGCCAAGGGGTCCTTGGGGTCGATCAGCAGCGTGGCTTCCGCGCTGATGAAGGCCTGGCCGCGGATGGTGGGCACGATGCCTTCCTCAAGGCCTTCGTACCAGCCCTCGAAGACGCTGCCGATGACGCTGGCCTGGCGCCACACGTCGCCGGCTTTCAGCTTGCCACGCGCGGCCAGACAGGCCAGCTTGGCACTGGTGCCGGTGCCGCAGGGCGAGCGGTCGTACTGCCGCCCCGGGCACAGCACGAAGCTGCGCGAATCGGCCAGCGCCGGGTCCGCGTCGGCGAACAGCTCGATGTGGTCGATGACCGCGCCGTCCGCGCCGCGGTGGCCTTGGCCCTCCAAGGCCTCGCCCAGCATCGCCGCGTAGTCGGTCAGCGCGGCGACGCGGGCGGGTGCGACCTCCTGGCCATGGTCGGCGCACAGGAAGAACCAGTTGCCGCCCCAGGCGATGTCGCCGGTGACCGTCTGGCCCGTGGGCAGCGTCACGCTGACGTCCGCCGCCAGCCGGTAGGCCGGCACGTTGCGCACGCTGACGCGGCCGTCCTCGTGCAGCGTGGCGCGCACGTCGCCCACCGGCGTCTCGATGACGTGCTCACCGGCATGGATGCGGCCCATGTGGGCCAGCGTCGCGACCAGGCCTATGGTGCCGTGGCCGCACATGCCCAGATACCCGGCGTTGTTGAAGAAGATGACGCCGGCCGTGTGCGCCGGGTTCTGCGGTGCGCACAGCAGCGCGCCAACGAGCACCTCGCTGCCGCGCGGCTCCAGCAGCGTGGCGCGACGGTAGCGATCATGCTCGCGGGACAGAAGCTCGCGGCGCTGGGCCATGGAGCCCGTGCCGAGTTCAGGGAAGCCGTCTATGACGAGTCGGGTGGGCTCGCCGCCCGTGTGCGAATCGATGATCTGAATGCGCTGCATGCCGCATCATGGCCTAGAACGATGTCCACTCCTCGTCGGAGGCGGCTGCGGCGGCCGGCGCTGCAGGAGCGACCGGCGCGACGGCAGGCGCCTTGCGCACCTGGGCCACGACGGCGGGGCTGGGCTTCACGACCTTGGCCGCCGGCTTGGGCGCCGCCGCCGCATCCAGCTTGAAGGCCGCCACCGTCTCGGCGAGCTGGCGGGCCTGGATGCGCAGGCTCTCGGCCGCCGCGGCGCTCTCTTCCACGAGGGCAGCGTTCTGCTGGGTGACCTGGTCGAGCTGGTTGACGGCATCGCCGATCTGGCCGATGCCCTTGCTCTGCTCGCCGCTGGCCTCGCTGATCTCGCTGATCAGGTCGGCCACGCGCTGCACCTGGCTCACCACCTCTTCCATGGTGCGGCCCGCTTCGCCGACCAGCGTATTGCCGGCCTCCACGCGCTCGACGCTGGTGCTGATCAGCGTCTTGATCTCGCGGGCCGCCGCCGCCGAGCGCTGGGCCAGGGCCCGCACCTCGCCGGCCACGACCGCAAAGCCGCGGCCTTGCTCGCCGGCCCGGGCGGCCTCGACAGCCGCGTTCAACGCCAGGATGTTGGTCTGGAAGGCGATGCCATCGATGGTGCCAATGATGTCGGCGATCTTCTTGGAGCTCTCGGTGATCTGGGCCATGGTGTTGACGACCTGGCCCATGACCTGACCACCGCTCTCGGCCACGCGGGCCGCGCTGCCGGCGAGCTGGGCGGCCTGGCGCGCGGTGTCGGTGTTGTGGTTGACGGTGGCGCTCAACTCTTCCATGGAGGCGGCCGTCTCCTGCAGGTTGCTGGCCTGCTGCTCCGTGCGCTGGCTCAGGTTGGCATTGCCCTGGGCGATCTGGCCGCTGGCCGTGGCCACGCTGTCCGCGTTGCCGCGCACCGTGCCGACGATGCCCACCAGCGAGTCGTTCATGCGCTGCAGTGCGCCCAGCAACTGGCCGGCCTCGTCCTTGCGCGTCGTCGCGAGGTGCAGGCGCAGGTCGCCGGCTGCGACCGTCTCGGCCGCATCGACGGCCTGCTGGATGGGCGCGACGACCGATCGCGTGATCAGCCAGGCCAGCGCCGCACCGACTGCGATCGCGCCGGCTGCGGCGACGAGCACGGCGATGGCCGCAAAGTCGACGAGTTGGTCGGTGGCTTTGGCGGAGGTGTGCATCAGCTCCTTCTGGAAGGCAATGAGCCCGTCCAGCGCGGCGGCGTATTGCTGCTGCAGTTTGTGCGTCTCGCCAACGAGCAGGTCACGGGCTGTATCCGCCTCGCCTTTCAGGCCGAGGTCGATGACGCGCTGCACGGCGGCGTCGTAGGGCGTGCGCGCCGCGACGGCGCCGTCCAGCAGGCGGTCTCCCTTATCGGACTTGATGGAATCGTCCAGTTTCTTCAGCAGCGTGACACTGCTGGCGCGTGCGGCGTCGATGACGGCCAGCTCCTGTTTCTTCGCAGCTGCGTCGGGCATCAGCACAAGGTTGCGCGCGGCCTGGCCGATGGTCCCGAGGTTGTGTTTGACCTGCTCCAGCTGCTCGACTTTGACCATGCGGTCTTCGACCATCACCTCGAGTTCGTCGTTGATCTGGATCAGCGCGTTGCGGGCATATCCGGCCAACAGCACGCTGAAGGCGATGGAGATGGCGAAGGCCAGTCCCAGACGCCGGCCGATGCGCAAGTCGGAAAGGAATTTCATGTGTTTCTCCCGGACGGTGGCAGTCGTTCCCGAGTCTGTGCCATTCTGTTGGCGTGGCGCAAGGTGCAGATATGCATATATAGCGCTGGCCGTCCTTGGAGTCAGGCATGAGCAGCAACGCAAATCTCGGCGATCGGGTGCTGGCCCTGGTGGCGACGCCACCCCAGCCCGATTTCGCGCCCAGCCCCCGGCCGCGCGATGCGGCCACGCGCGCCATCGAGGGTGCGGCCAGCAAGGCGGCACTAGCCGCTGGCACGCTGGCCCTGCCGGTGGGGCCGCTGGGCTGGGCCACGATCGCACCGGAGATGCTGGCCGTCTGGCACATCCAGCGCCAGCTCGTTGCTGACGTGGCGGCCCTCTATGGCCGCACGGCCGAGCTCGGTCCGGCGCAGATGATGTGGTGCCTGTTCCGCCACACGGCCGCGCAGGCGCTGCGCGACCTGTCGGTGCGCGTGGGCGAGCGCGTGCTGGTGCGGCCAGCCGCCCAGGCCGTCTTGCGCGGCGTGGCGGCGGCCGTGGGTGTGCAACTGGGCCAGCGGGTCGCCGGCAAGGCGCTGGCGCGCTGGGTGCCGCTGGTGGGCGCGGCCGGTGTGGGCGCCTATGCCTACTGGGACACGCGCCAGGTGGGCCGTGCGGCCATGGAGCTGTTCGAAAGTCTGCAGGTCATCGACAACCCTGTGTAACTTCTGCATCGGGCCTGACAAACTCGGCCCATATGCAGCTCCCGGCCATCCTCGACATCGAAGCCTCAGGCTTCGGGCGGGGCAGCTACCCCATCGAGGTCGGCTTCTGCGCGGCCGATGGGTCTCTGTTCTGCGGCCTGATCCGGCCCGAGCCCGACTGGCAGCACTGGGACGACAGCGCCGAGGCGTTGCACGGCATCAGCCGCGAGCTGCTGAGTCGCCATGGCCGGCCAGTGCGCTGGATGGCCGAGGAGATCAACGCCCGCCTGGGCGGCCAGACCGTCTACTGCGACGGCTGGGGCCAGGACTACCCCTGGCTGGGCCGCCTTTACGACGCCGCGGGCCTGCAGCCCAGCTTTCGCCTGGACGACTTGCGCCGCCTGCTCAGCGAGGCCGAGGCGCAGCGCTGGCGCGCCGTGACCGAGGCCGTGCGCTGCCGCCAGCAACTGACGCGCCACCGCGCCAGCAGCGATGCGCGCGTGTTGCAGATGGCGCTCAAAGAGATCAAGAACGGCGTGGCCGCGTAGAGATCCGGCCTACAGGGTCCCGCCCCGCCTGCAGCCGCGGCCGGCGCGCTTGGCGTCGTAGAGGTGCTCGTCGGCCTGGGCAACCAGCCGTTCCAGCCCGACCGCACCCGTCGTCGCGACGCAGTAGCCGATGCTGACGCCGATCTCCAGCTCCAGCTCGCCGATGTGGTACGGCGTGCTGATGGCGTACAGCAGCTTGTCGGCCACGGTGGCGGCGTCTTCGGCGTTGTGCAGGGCCGGCAGCATCACGGCGAATTCGTCGCCGCCCAGGCGGGCCACCAGGTCGCCCGGCCGCAGGGCATGGCGCAGGCGCAGGGCCACGGCCTTGAGCAGTGCGTCGCCGGTGGGGTGGCCGTGCTGGTCGTTGACGGGCTTGAACTTGTCGAGATCGAGGTAGAGCAGGGCCAGGCGCTGGCCGGCCGGCGCGGCCAGCAGCCGGCGCGCGCCTTCCTCGAAGCCGGCGCGGTTGAGCAACTGCGTCAGCGCATCGGTCTGCGAGGCCAGGCGCAGGCGCGCCTCCTCGCGGCGGGCTTCGGTCACGTTCAGTTCGATGCCGATGACGCCCTCGATCTTGCCGCTCTGCACACGCAGCGGCCCGTATTGCACGTCGAAGCTGCGGCCGTCGCGCTCGTTCTGCCCGGGCAGGTCCAGGCGCTGGGTCTCGCCGGCCAGCGCGGCGGTGATCAGTGGGGCGCGGGCCGGGTAGTCCACGGGGCCAAACAGCTCGGCCAGCGGCCGGCCCACCCAATCGCACAGCAGCACGCCGCGCTGCTGCTCGAAGGAGGCGTTGAAGAAGATGACGTGGCCCGTCTTGTCGCCGACGAGGAACTGCGCCCGGGCCGTGTGAGCGACGGCCAGCAGCATGGCCTCGCTGCGCTCGCGCTCGCGCTGGGCGCGCAATTGCTCCGACACGTCGCGCAGGATGACGGAGATGGTCTCCACGCGACCACGCACGTCTCGGTGCACGAGCAGGGTGCAGTCCACCGGCACCGTCTCGTGGCCGAGCTGCACGCGGGCCCGGCCGCGCCAATGGCCTTCGCGCAGAGCGATGGGCAGCACATGGCGCTGGTATTGGTCGAGCTGGTCGGCCGAGAAGAAGCGCGAAACGTGGGCGTCGTCAAGCGACGCGTCGAACGCCATGCCCAGGCGCTGGCGCGCGGCCGGGTTGAGGTAGACGATGGTGCCGTCCTCGCGCGCCTGGCAGATGAAGTCGGGCGTCATGTCGAAGATGGCGGCCAGCGTCTGGCGCGCCTTCTCCTGTTCGCCGCGCTCGGTTACGTCCTCGACGGTGCCAGCCTGGCCGGCGACGCGGCCGTCAATGATGAGGGGCGCCGTGCGCAGCGCGATCCAGCGGATGCGCCCGTCGTCGCCGCGCTTCATCTTGCGCACCATGTCTATGGGCTCCCCGGTGGCCATCTGGTGTTTCCAGCGCTGGATCAGCATGTCGCGCTGGTCGGGGTGGACGAGGGTGGTCCAGCCCCAGGCGATGTCCTCGCGCTTGAGGCCGTGCACGCGCAGGTAGCTGTCGTTCACGTAGACGATGCGGCCGGTCTCGTCGCAGCGGAACAGGCCCAGCGGCATGGCGTTGCTGGTGGCCTGCAGGGCAGCGTCGCGCAGGCGGGCGGCGCGCTGCAGCAGCGCCAGCCAGCGGCCCAGCAGCCCCAGGCCCAGCGTCGCCAGCGCCGCCACGGCCAGCAGGGCGAGGCGCTGGCGGCGGTGAGCGTCCAGCGCGGAGTCTTCGGTGTCGGACAGCAGCAGCTTGATGCCGAAGTCGCCCAGCGTCACGTAGGCGCCCATGCGCGGGCGGCCGTCGCTGGCTGCGCCGGTGCTGGCGAAGAAGCCCTCGTTGTCGCGCAGGTCTCGGCGTGCGGCGGGGAACTGGTCGAACAGGTTGCGGCCGACGAAGCCCGGGGCCTCGGGCTGGCGCGACAGCGCCAGGCCGTCGCTGCGCAGCATGACGAGGGAGGCATGCCCGCCGGGCGTGAACAGGCTTTGCACATCGCCCAGCCGCTTCAGGTCGACGACGGCCATGATGGTGTCGACGTCCTCCAGCGGGCGTGACATGCGCAGCATCATCGGCAGTCGCGGGTGGCCGTCGTCGTTGCGGCCACCCAGCAGCAGCGGCAGGCCCACGGTGATGCCGTCGGGCACGATGCCGGCCAACTGGTCGAAGGCCGTGCTGCCCTGGATGGTGGCGCCGTCGTCTTCGGCCCCGGCCTGCAGCCGCCGGATCTTGCCGGTGCGCGAGACGAGCACCACATCGACGATCTTGCTGGAGCTGTTGCGCACGCCGTCGGCGAGTTGGGCCAGGGCGGGGTTGGCGAGCGGCTGGTCGCTTTGCCGGTGCAGCAGCCACAGGTCCACGACGCGCAGCGCGTTCTCGGCCTGGCGCAGCATGGGCTCGGTCTGCATGGCAACCACACGCACGTTGCTGGCCAATTCGTGGCGCTGCAGCAGCAGCAGCTCGCGCGGCTTCTCGATGGCATACCAGATGACCAGGGCCCAGATCGTCAGGATGACGGAGCCGAAGGCGAGGATGGGCGCGAGCAGCAGCGCACGTTCGCGCCGCCGGCGCCGGCGCGCGGTGCGCTGCCGCTCGGCGTCGACCGCGGGGTCGTCAATGACGGAGTTCTGGGGCTCGTTCATCGGCAGGGCTGGCTTGCGGGCCATTGTGCCGCGCGGCCCCAGCTAGGGAGGGTCTGCATAACCCTTGCGGGTCGCGGCGAGGTCTTTGCCGGATGCTGGGCGACGTCGCAGACCGCCGCCCAGGCTCACTGCCTGGGCCAGGGCGGCGGCGCCGTCCAGCGCCGGCAAAGCCACGCCCCTGTGGGTTTGCGAGATAACCGGCCCGCAAGGGTGTTGCGCCGCGAAGCAGGGGCGTCAAGCCCCAGCTTCGCAGCCCGCCTACTCGCGGGCCGGTTCTCTCGCAAACGCGACCTGCAAGGGTTATGCAGACCCTCCCTAGGGGGCGGGCTTACTCCGGGGCGAAGAGCCGGGCCTGCTGCTCGCGCAGCAGCTTCTTCTGCACCTTGCCCATGGCGTTGCGCGGCAGCTCGGTGGCGATGATGACGCGCTTGGGTACCTTGAAGCCGGCGATGCGGTCCTTCAGCGTGCGGATGAGGGCTTCCGGGTCGGGCGATGCATCGCCACGCGGCGTGATGACGGCGACGACGGCCTCGCCGAAGTCCGGGTGCGGCACGCCGATGACGGCCGACTCGCCCACGCCCGGCAACTCGTTCAGGAAGCCCTCCACCTCAGCCGGGTAGACGTTGAAGCCACCGCTGATGATGAGGTCCTTGCTGCGGCCGATCAGCGTCAGCACGCCGCCGGCGTCCACGCGGCCCACGTCGCCGGTCTTGAACCAGCCGTCGGCGGTGAATTCTTCGGCCGTCTTCTCGGGCATCTGCCAGTAGCCGCCGAAAACGTTGGGGCCGCGCACCTGCACGTTGCCGATCTCGTCCGGAGTGCAAGGTTCGCCGTCGTCGCGCAGCACGCGCAGGCCCACGCCGGGCAGGGCGCGGCCCACGGTGCCCGGGCGGCGCTCGCCGTCTTGCGGCTTGCAGGGGTTGGAGGTCAGCATCAGCGTCTCGCTCATGCCGTAGCGCTCCAGGATGCGGTGGCCGGTGCGTTCCATCCAGGCCATCCAGGTCTCGGCCAGCAGCGGCGCCGAACCGCTGATGAACAGACGCATGCCCGCGCAGTGACCGGGCGTCAGCGAGGGCTCGTGCAGCAACCGGGTGTACAGCGTCGGCACGCCCATGAAGACAGTGGCTTCGGGCAGGTGGCGCGCCACGGCGGCCGGGTCGAAGCGGTTGAACCAGATCATCTTGCTGCCGTTCAGCAGCGCACCGTGCGAGGCGACGAAGAGGCCGTGCACGTGGAAGATGGGCAGCGCGTGCAGCAGCACGTCGTTCGGTTTCCAGTCCCAGAAGGCCTTCAGCGTCTGCGCGTTGGATAGCAGGTTGCCATGGCTGAGCATGGCGCCCTTGCTGCGCCCGGTCGTGCCGCTGGTGTAGAGGATGGCGGCCAGATCGCCGCTGGCGCGCTCGGCGGGCTGGTGCTGGTCGCTCATCTGCGAGGCGCGGTCCAGCAGCGTGCCGGTGCGGTCCTCGTTGAGCGTGAACACCCAGCGCACGCCGCGCTGGAAGGCCAGCTTGCTGACCCAGCCGAAGTTTTTGCCGGCGCAGACGACCACGGCCGGCGCCGCGTCGGTGATGAAGTGCTCCAGCTCGGCCGCGTGATAGGCCGGGTTCAACGGCAGGTAAACATAGCCGGCTCGCAGCACGGCCAGGTACAGGATCAGGCCTTCGACGCTCTTGTCGGTGTGCACCGCGACGCGACTGCCGGCGGGCAGGTCCAGCTTGAGCAGCCAGTTGGCCAGCATGGCGCTGCCGCGCTCCAGGTCGCGCCAGGCGTAGTGGGCGCCTTCGGCGTCTATCGCGGTCGCGTCGAGGTCCGCCGGGAAGCCGGCGCGCAGGGCGGTGTAGAGATTCATGGCGCCCGGATTATGGGAGCCTGCGCTTGCTCACCGGCTCAGCAGCTCCGTCACATGGGCCAGCAGCTCCGCCTTGGCGAAGGGCTTGTTCAGGCTGCTGGCGCGCGCCTCGTCAAGGAACTGGCGCGCCGTGGGGGACAACGTATCGCCGGTGACGAAGAGCATGCGCCGGGCCAGCGCAGGCCATTGGCGTTTGACCTCGCGCCACAGACCGGCGCCGTCCAGGTCGGGCATGTGCAGGTCGCTGACGATGGCGTCGAAACGTGCCTCGGCCAGCATGGCCAGCGCCACCGCGCCGGACTCGGCCGTCATCACCTCATAGCCGGCGCCGGACAGCATCTCGCCGATCAACTCGGCGATCTCGGGTTCGTCGTCGACGATCAGCAGCCGGGCGTGGCGCTCGTCGGCCTCCGGCAGGGGCGTGGGTTCGGTCTCGGTGGCCTCGGGCTCGCCGCTGACGGGCAACTGCAGGCTGAAGCAGGCCCCGCTGCCGTCGTCCAGCAGCGTCAGCTCGCCGCCGTGGTCGCGGGCGATGGAACGAGACACTGCAAGGCCCAGGCCGGTGCCCACGCCCTCGCTCTTGGTCGTGAAGAAGGGCTCGAAGACGCGCTCGCGCAGTTCCGGCGCGATGCCGGGGCCGTTGTCGCGCACGCGCATCCACACGCGCGGCACGCGGCGGCGGTCGCCATCGGTCATGGGCGTGAGGCCGGTGGAGACGGTCAGGCGGCGGCCGTGGTCGCGCGCACCCAGCGCCTGCTGGGCGTTGACGATGAGGTTGAGCACGATCTGGCCGATCTGGTCGGCATCGGCCGTCACGGGCGGCAGGCCGGGCAGCAGGTCCAGCGTGACGGCGATGCCGTGGCTGCGCAGCACATAGCCCAGCATGTCGACGGCCGCCATGGCGAGGTCGTTCAGCGCCACCTCGCTGCGGTTGGCCGGGCGGCTGCGCGCCATGTTCAGGAAGGTGCGCACGATGCGGCCACAGCGCTCGGCGGCCTCGTGGATGCGCTGCGCGTCGGCGGCCAGCGGGTTGCCGCTCATCTTCTCGGCCAGCAGCGCGGCACGGCCCATGACAATCGACAGCGGGTTGTTCAGCTCATGGGCCACGCCGGCCAGCAGGCTGCCCATGGCGGTGAGCTTCTCGCTCTGGCGCAAGGCCTCGCGCTGACGCTCGATCTCGCTGCGCGCCGACTCGCGCTCGGAGAGGTCGAAGAGGGACGCGGTGTAGAAGATCTGCCCAGCCACGTCGGTGCGCCATAGCACCATCTCGACCGGGAATTCGCTGCCGTCGGCGCGCAGCGCCTGCATCTCCAGGCGCTTGCCCATGATGCGGCGCTCGCCGCCGGCCGACACGCGGGCCATGCCGGCCTCGTGGGCCGCGCGCAGCCGTGACGGGATCATGACCTCGGCCACCGAGCGGCCCATCACCTGGTCACGCTGCAGGCCGAACATGGCGGCGGCGGCCGGGTTGAACTCCACGATGTGGCCGGTCTCGTCGGTCGTGACGAGGGCCGCCATCGCGTTGTCGAAGATGGAGGATTTCAGCGCCTGCGTCGCCTCCAGCTCCGCGACCTTGGCCGACAGCTCGGCGTCGCGCAGCTTCAGCTCGGTCAGGTCCAGGCTGATGGCGACGGTTGCCTGCGGGATGCCGTCGCGCACGTCCACCGGCACCAGGTGCTCGCGCATGTAGCGCCGCCCGACGCCGGCCAGGTGGGTCCAGCCCTCCCAGGCGACGGTCTCGCCCGTGGCCAGCCGTGCGCGCACGGCCTTGTAGCCGGCGTAGGCGATGTCGCCCAGGATGCGGCCTATGGGCTGCGTCAGCACCTGCTTGGGGTGCAGGCCGGTGAACTTGAAGAACTCGTGGTTGGCCCAGACGAGGCGCTCATTCACGTCGATGACGACGACGCGCGCCGGCACGGCCTCCAGCAGCTGGCCCAGCAGCGGCAGCGTGGCCTTGAGCACGCAGTCGAGTTCGCCCACGCCGGCATCCGGCGCGGGGTGAAAGTGGAAGTCATCGGTCATGGCGCGGCCGATGATAAGGATGCTTACGCCGCCATGGGTTGCTCGGCGTCCGCGCCTTCCTGCATGGTCTGCGCGACATGGCCATACATCGTGGTCCAGGCTTCGCGCACTTCGGCCGTGAAGCCGTCGCCCAGGCCGGCGGACAGCGTGTCGAGCAGCGCTGCACCCACGCTGGCGTAGTGGGCGGTGGTGACGCCGTAGCCGGTATGGCGCTGGCCGAGCTTCAGCAGCACAGGGCGCAGCGACGCGGGGCGGTCCAGCAGGTCGATGGCGGCGGCCATCATCTGCATCAGGCGGCCGCCCTGCTCGCTCATGTCGCTGCCACGGAAGAGCGCGCGCAAGGCGGGGTCGCGAGCGAACAGCTGGGCGTAGAAGGCCTCGGCGACGCTGGCGGCCAGCGGCTTGAGAGGTTCGAAACTGGTGCGGACGAGGTGGATTTGCTGCGGGGTCATGATGGCTTCCTATTTATTGGCGCATGTAGGCGTCGGCGACCGGGGCTAGCAGGCATAGCAACGGCAGGACCGCCACGAGACGCTCCAGCGGGTGCCAGGCCGGGGCGGGCGGGTTGTCCAGGTCTTCGAGGTCCTCGGCAAAGGCCTCGCTGCGGTAGATGACGGCCATGGTGTCCGGCCAGTCGGTCTGGGGGTTGTCGCTGCGGTAGTTCATGGCGGTCTCCGGTGTTCGGTGTCGCTACTGTCTGCGGCGCCGGTTTCAGCGCCGCTTCACGGCGCCCCGCCTGTGTTGCGTTTGTTTCAGCACCGCGCCGCCGTTATGGGCACATGCCTATCATTCGCTGCCATGCCTGATACCGCTGCCACCCCCACCGTGCTGCTCGTCGACGACGAGCCCGAACTGCGCGCGCTGCTGGCCGAGTACTTCGGCCGCAACGGTTTCCAGGTCATGCAGGCGGAGGACGCCGCCGCTGCGCGGGCCCGCGTCGCCGAGCGCGTGCCCGACGTGGCCGTGCTGGACATCAACATGCCGGGCGAGACGGGGCTGTCGCTGGCACGGGCGTTGCGCGAGGCCCACCCGCGCCTGGCCGTGCTGATGCTGACGACGGCCGGCGAGGCCATTGACCGGGTCGTGGGCCTGGAGATGGGCGCCGACGACTACGTCGCCAAACCTTTCGAGCTGCGCGAACTGCTGGCCCGCGTGCGCGCCGTGCTGCGACGGTTACAAGTGACGGCACCGCCGGCCACGGCTCAGGCGCCGGCCGATGCAGAGCAGGTCGCTTTCGGCGCCTGCCGGCTGGACATGGCCCAGCGCAAGCTCTATGGCGCCGACGGCGCCGAGATCGACATCACGGCCGCCGAGTTCGACCTGCTCGCCCTGTTCGCCCGTCATCCCAACCGCCCGCTGAACCGCGACCAGATCATGGAGCAGGCGCACAACCGCGGTTGGGACGTGTTCGACCGCAGCATCGACCTGCGCGTCATGCGCCTGCGCCGCAAGGTGGAGCGCAACCCCGACAAGCCCGAGGTCATCAAGACCGTGCGCAACGTCGGTTACGTGTACGTTCCTGCCGTGGGCTGAGCGCGGAGCGCTCCCAGGGGGTCAGCTCGCCTCTGGCAGCTTCAACCAACGTTGAAGGCGGGTCCGCAACGCCACAAAGTCCAGCGGCTTGGTCAGGTGTTCGTCCATGCCGGCCTCGATGCTGGCGGCCACGTCGGCGTCCAGTGCGTGGGCGGTCAGCGCCAGGATGGGGAAGGCGGGCAGCTTGCCGTCGCGCTGCTGGGCGCGCAGGCGGCGGGCGCATTCCAGGCCGTCCATGCCGGGCATCTGGATGTCCATCAGCACGAGGTCGGGGGCGGCTTCGGCGCAGGCGGACAGGGCTTCCAGGCCGTTCTTGGCCAGGCGGGCCTGCACGCCCATCAGGGCCAGGAATTCCAGCGCGACGACCTGGTTGATGTGGTTGTCTTCGACGAGCAGCACCTGGGGTTGACGTTGGCCTTGGCTCAGGTCGTCCCGCCCGGTAGCGGGCGAACCGGCATCCGCGCCGCCGGCAGCCGCGTTCAGCCAGATCGGCAGGTGCGTCTGCATCACCCCGGGCAGCGTCGTCTTGTCCATCCCCATGTCCTTGCTCAGATTGTTTTTATCGGGCCCTCAAGGGGCCGTTGAGCCATTGTTGCCTCAGCCGCAGCCGGGCGCAACCGAGAGCCCCACGAATGCGGTACGACTTGGCGGACCGCGAAGGCTGGTTGTGCTGACAGTTTTCGTCAACAGGCCTCCCTACACTGCTCGCCTTTGTCGTTTTTCCCCTCCTCATGTCCGACGGTCTGATCCGCATCCGAGGCGCCCGCCAGCACAACCTCAAGAACCTCGATCTCGACCTGCGCACGGCCGAACTGACCGTGGTGACCGGGCCCAGCGGCTCCGGCAAGTCCAGCCTGGTGTTCGACACCCTCTACGCCGAGGGTCAGCGCCGCTATGTGGAGACCTTCTCGGCCTATGCGCGCCAGTTCCTGGACCGCATGGACCGCCCCGCCGTGGACAAGGTGGACGGCGTGCCCCCGGCCATCGCCATCGACCAGACCAACCCGGTGCGCACCAGCCGCTCCACCGTGGGGACGATGACGGAGCTGAACGACCACCTGAAGCTGCTCTACGCCCGGGCGGCCGAGCTTTTCGACCGCAAGACGGCGCTGCAGGTGCGGCACGACACGGCGCAGACCATTTATGCCGAGCTGATGGCACGCACGGAGGGCACGGACCCCCGGATGGTGCTGACCTTCCCGGTGGAGTTGCCGGCCAACACCACCGCCGAGCAGGTGGCGCAGTGGCTGTCGGCAAGCGGTTTCACGCGCACCCAGGGCGAGCGCGAAGTCGAAGGTAAGAAAGTGTTGGACGTGGTGGCCGACCGCTTCCGCATCCAGGGTGCCGACAAGCAGCGCGCGATGGAGGCCATCGAGCTGTGCCTGAAGCGCGGTGCGGGCAGGGTGAATGTTCACGTCGGTGACGACGGCGCAACACTCTGGCGGTTTTCGACCGGGCTGCACTGCCCCGAGAGCGACCTGCGCTACGCCGACCCGCAGCCGGCGCTGTTTTCCTTCAACTCCGCCTTTGGCGCCTGCGACACCTGCCGGGGCTTCGGCCGCGTCATCGGCGTGGACCTGGGGCTGGTCATCCCCGACGAGCGCAAGACGCTGCGCAACGGCGCCATCAAGCCCATGCAGACGCCCGCGTGGAAGGACTGCCAGGACGACCTGCTCAAGTACGCCGGCGAGGCCGGCATCCCGCGCGACACGCCCTGGAAGGAGCTGAGCCCGGCCCACCGCGAATGGGTCATCAACGGCACGCCCAACTGGAACGGCAACTGGAACAAGCAGTGGTACGGGGTCAAGCGCTTCTTCGACTACCTGGAGAGCAAGGCCTACAAGATGCACATCCGCGTGCTCTTGTCCAAGTACCGCAGTTACACCGAATGCCCGTCCTGCCGCGGCGCGCGGCTGAAGACCGAGGCCCTGCTGTGGCGCGTGGGTTCCAAGGCGCTGGCCGACGCGGCACTGCCGGCCGCGCAGCGCTTCCTGCCGGTGGGCGTGGACTGGAGCCGTGAGCAGCTCGAAGCACTGCCGGGCCTGTCGCTGCACGACCTGATGCAGTTGCCCATCCAGAAGCTGCGCAACTTCGTTGACGAACTGCAACTGCCCAGCACCATGCTGGACGAGGCGCTCAAGCTGCTGCTGGACGAAATTCGCCACCGCAGCCGCTACCTCTGCGACGTGGGCCTGGGCTACCTGACGCTGGACCGCCAGAGCCGCACGCTGTCCGGCGGCGAGGTGCAGCGCATCAACCTGACGACGGCACTGGGCACCTCGCTGGTGAACACGCTGTTCGTGCTGGACGAGCCCAGCATCGGCCTGCACCCACGCGACATGGGCCGCATCGTGCAGGCCATGCAGCGCCTGCGTGACGCGGGCAACACGCTGGTCGTCGTGGAGCATGACCCGGCCGTCATGCTGGCCGCCGACCGCCTCATCGACATGGGCCCCGGCCCGGGCGAGCGTGGCGGCGAGATCGTCTTCGACGGCTCGCCCGAGGCCATACGCACGGCGGACACGCTGACCGGCGCCTATCTCGGCGGGCGCAAGCACGTGGGCATGGGGCTCAAGCGCCTGGTGGACGACAGCACGCCCAAGCTCATCATCGAAGGCGTGCGCGAGCACAACCTCAAGGACGTGGCGGTCGAGTTCCCGCTGCAGCGTCTGGTGGTGGTCACCGGTGTTTCCGGCTCGGGCAAGAGCACGCTGATGCAGGACGTGCTGTACCCGGCCCTGGCCCGCCAGTTCGGCAAGGCCACCGAGACACCCGGCGCTCACGAGCGGCTGCTGGGCGGGGACTTCCTCGCCGACGCGGTGTTCGTGGACCAGTCCCCCATCGGCAAGACGGCGCGCTCCAACCCGGCCAGCTACGTGGGCGCCTTCGACGAGATCCGCAAGCTGTTCGCCGTCGCGCCGCTGGCCGTGGAGCGCAGCTACAGCGCCGGCATGTTCAGCTTCAACGCCGGCGACGGCCGCTGCCCCACCTGCGGCGGCTCGGGCTTCGAGCATGTGGAGATGCAGTTCCTCAGCGACGTCTACCTGCGCTGCCCGGATTGCGACGGCAAACGCTTCCGCGCCGAGATGCTGGATGTGAAGCTCGCCCTGAAGGACCGCGACCTCAGCGTGTCCGACGTGCTGGAGTTGACCGTCGCCGAGGCGGTGAACCTGTTCTCTGACCACCGCGCCGTGGTGGCCAAGCTGCAGCCCATCGTCGACGTGGGCCTGGAATACGTGAAGCTGGGGCAGCCCGTGCCCACGCTGTCCGGTGGCGAGGCGCAGCGCCTCAAGCTCGCCGGCTTCCTGGCCGAGGCCGCGAGCAGCCCGCGCTTCGGCGTCGCCAAGAAGGGCACGCTGTTCCTGTTCGACGAGCCGACGACGGGCCTGCATTTCGACGACATCGCCAAGCTGATGCGCGCCTTGCGCAAGCTGCTGTCCGCCGGCCACTCGCTGCTCGTCATTGAGCACAACCTGGACGTCATCCGCGCGGCGGACTGGCTCATCGACTTGGGGCCCGAGGGCGGTGAGGACGGCGGCGAGGTCGTCTGCACCGGCACGCCGGAGGACGTGACCAAGCACGCGACATCGCACACGGCGGCCGCGCTGCGCGACTACGCGCTGCACATGGACCGCCCGGCCGTGGCCGTGGAAGAGGGCCGACCGCTGCAGGCACTGATCCGCGCCCGCCGCACAGCGGAGGAGGCCATCAAGATCGTCAACGCCCGCGAGCACAACCTCAAGGGGCTGAATGTCGAGATCCCGCGCGGCAAGTTCAACGTCGTCACCGGCGTCAGCGGCTCCGGCAAGTCGACCCTCGCCTTCGACATCCTGTTCAACGAGGGCCAGCGCCGCTACCTGGAGTCGCTGAACGCCTATGCGCGCTCCATCGTGCAGCCGGCCGGCCGGCCCGAGGTGGACGCCGTCTGGGGCATCCCGCCGACGGTCGCCATCGAGCAGCGCCTGTCGCGCGGTGGCCGCAAGAGCACGGTCGCGACGACGACCGAGGTCTGGCACTTCCTGCGCCTGCTCTATGTGAAGCTGGGCGTGCAGCATTGCGTCAACGACGGTGCACCGGTGCGCCCGCAGAGCGTGGAGTCCATCGCCGCGCAACTCATGCGCGACTACCGCGGCCAGCATGTGGGCCTGCTGGCGCCGCTGGTCGTCAACCGCAAGGGCGTCTACACCGACCTCGCCAAATGGGCCAAGGGCCGCGGCCACACCCACCTGCGCGTGGACGGTGAGTTCCTGCCCACATCGCCCTGGCCGCGCATCGACCGTTTCAAGGAGCACACGCTGGAGTTGCCGGTGGGTGACCTCGTCATCGAGCCCGCCCGCGAGGCCGAACTGCGCGAGCTGCTGGCCAAGGCGCTGGACGCCGGCAAGGGCGTGCTGCACCTGCTGGCGCCGCTGGACGGCCTGACGCTGGAAGGCGGCTCAACCGGTGCCGGCATAGGCACCGTGAAGGTCTTCTCCACCAAGCGCGCCTGCCCGGTCTGCGGCACCAGCTACCCCGAACTGGACCCGCGCCTGTTCTCCTACAACTCCAAGCATGGCTGGTGCACCAGCTGCGTGGGCACGGGCCTGTCGCTGACGCGCGAACAGCGCAAGGCACTGGACGACAGCGTGCAGGCCGACGACAACCGCGGCCGCGAGCAGAGCTTCCCATCCGAGGAGGTCGAGGTCGAAGGCCTGGCGGACGCCCCCTGCCCGGACTGCCACGGCACGCGCCTGAACGCGACGGCGCGATCGGTGGAGTTCGAGGACAAGGGCATCGGCGAGGTCGCCGCCTGGAGCGTGGGCGATGCGCGCGAGTGGGTGCAAGGCCTGCACCTGCATGGCCGCGACGCGGACATCGCGCGCGACGTCGTCAGCGAGATCCTGGGCCGGCTGGAGTTCCTCCAAGAGGTGGGCCTGGGCTACCTGACGCTGGACCGCGCGGCGCCCACGCTGTCCGGTGGCGAGGCCCAGCGCATCCGCCTGGCGGCGCAGTTGGGCAGCAACCTGCAAGGCGTCTGCTATGTGCTGGACGAGCCCACCATCGGCCTGCACCCGCGCGACAACCAGATCCTGCTGAAGGCCTTGTCCACGCTGGGCGACAAGGGCAACACGCTGGTCGTCGTGGAGCACGACGAGGACACCATACGCCGCGCCGACCACATCATCGACATCGGCCCCGGTGCCGGCAAGCGTGGTGGCCGCGTGGTGGCCGAGGGTACGGCGGCCGACCTGGCCAAGGTGGCCGAGTCGACCACCGGCCGCATGCTGGCCCACCCGCTGATCCACCCGCTGCAGGCGCGCCGCGCGATCGACAAGGACACGCCCAAGCTGAAGGTGCTGAACGCCTCGCTGCACAACCTCAAGGACGTGACGGTGGACGTGCCGCTGACGCGCCTGGTGGCCGTGACCGGCGTGTCCGGCTCCGGCAAGTCCACGCTGGCGCGCGACGTGCTGCTGGCCAACATGGCCGTGGCCGTGCCGCTGCGCAAGGCGCCGGCCAGGTGGACAGGCTGCAAAGGCATCGAGGGCCATGCCCAGGTGGACCGCGTGCTGGAGGTGGACCAGACCCCCATCGGCAAGACACCGCGCTCCTGCCCGGCCACCTACATCGGCTTCTGGGACGCCATCCGCAAGCTCTTCGCCGAGACGCTGGAGTCCAAGGCGCGCGGCTATGCGCCGGGGCGCTTCAGTTTCAACACCGGCGAGGGGCGCTGCCCAGGCTGCGAAGGCCAGGGCATGAAGACCATTGAGATGAGCTTCCTGCCGGACGTGAAGATCCCTTGCGACCAGTGCCATGGCCAGCGCTTCAACCCCGAGACGCTGGGCGTCACGTGGCGCGGCAAGAGCATCGGCGACGTGCTGTCCATGGAGGTCGACGAGGCCGTCGAGTTCTTCGCGGCCATGCCGTCCATCGCCCACCCGCTGCAACTGCTGAAGGACGTGGGGCTGGGCTACCTGACGCTGGGGCAGCCGTCACCGACGCTGTCGGGCGGCGAGGCGCAGCGCATCAAGCTTGTCAGCGAACTGGTCAAGGTGCGCGACGACGTGGCGCGGCGCGGCCAGAAGGCGCCGCACACGCTCTACGTGCTGGACGAGCCCACCGTGGGCCTGCACATGGCCGACGTGGAGAAGCTCATCCGCGTGCTGCACCGGTTGGTGGCGGGCGGGCATTCGGTCGTGGTCATAGAGCACGACCTGGACGTCATCGCCGAGGCGGACTGGGTGCTGGACTTGGGGCCGGAAGGCGGCGACGCGGGTGGCCGCGTGGTCATCGAAGGCACGCCGGAAGCGGTGGTGAAGTCGGGCAGCCATACCGGCGTTGCGTTGAAGTCGGTCCTGGCTCGCAAATGAAAAGACTGAGTTAAAGCAGCCAACACTTCGGTTTTCTGGAAGTGTCTCTGAACCGCGAGCCTGTTTTTCGCGGCCGCTTGGCCGCGCACACTCCAGGCTTCGTTGGACCGGAGTCGTGTCATGGCGTTCTTGGTGGGGTGGGTGTTCGTCTTGCTGCTGCTGGCCCTGTGGTCCGGGCTGGTGGCGTCGGGGCATGCCTTGCTGGTGGGCATCCTGGCCCACACCGGTGCACTCGGCACTGTCGACTGGAGCCTGCCCGAGTCGGTGACCGCCTGGCTGCCCGTGCCGGTGGCCAATTGGCTGATCTCCACGCTGGAAACCTGGACCCCGCAGTTGCAATCGCTCGCCAACGCGCTGCCGGGGCTGTCCGGCGGCGTCACCGTGCTGGCCTGGGTGGTGTGGGGCTTCGGAGCCTTGCTGCTGCTGGCTCTCGGTCTGGCCGTGCATGTGGCCATCGCGCTGTGGCGCAAGTCCAAGCAATCCACCGCACCGCGGCCCGTTGCCGCGTTGAGCTGACCCTTTTCCTTCAACCTGATCGATCTGCACATGGAACCGCTGACTGGATGTTTCACGCTTCTCGCCGCGGCCCTCAGCTGGTCCGCATGGCAGGCCTGGCGCCTGCGCAACGCGCGTCGCGACGTGTGGCTGATCGGCGCCACCGGCGGCGCCTCGGGCGTGGGGGCCGCGTTGGTGCAATGGCTTTGAGTCCAGCCGTGACGAATGGGAGCCGGGCGGCCATTCCCTAGAATGCGCCGCCCCTAACCCTAGGGGGTAAGTTCAGGAGACCCCCTTGAAGCCCGTGTCCTTCGCTGCCGCAGGCAGCCTGGCCCTCGTTTTGGCCCTTGCCACCGTCATGCCGCTGCAGGCGCAGACGGCGCCCCAGGCGACGGTTGCCGCCGTCCCCAGCCTCGAACAGATCTTCCGCGCCGAGCCCTACCGCGGCGAGAACGCCAAGGACCCGGCCTTCAGCCGCAGCGGCCGTTACCTGGCCTATCTGTGGAACCCGTTCGGCGAGCCCGGCACCGACCTGTGGGTGCACGACACCAAGACCGGCAAGACGCAGCGCGTCACCTCGCCCCAGGTCATGGCCGCCTACGACGCGCCCGAGGACCTGGAGCGCTTCGACAAGAAGCTCAAGCAGCGCCAGAGCGAGTACGCCGAGCGCCAGGCCCGCGAAGTGGCCCAGCAGGCCTATCTGCGCGGCGAGAAGGTGGACTTGTCGCAGTGGGAAACCGCCGCGATCGCGACGCTGAAGAAGGAACTGGCCGACAAGAAGGCCAAGGACGATGCCCAGAAGGCCGCCGACAAGGCCGAAGCCGACGCCGAGAAGCAGGCCGCCGCCGCGCTGGCCGCCAAGCGCGCCGGCAAGCCCGTTGCTGCCGCTGCTCCTGCGTCTGCGGCCTCCGCCGCCGACAAGAAAGATGACAAAGAGAAGGAACTCTGGGAGCTGCGCGACGAGCTGAAGAAGAAGCTGGTGCGCGAGAAGCTCAAGCCCACCGACCTCTATCCCGGCGTGGGCCAGTTCGTCTGGGCCCGCAAGGCCGATGAGCTGATCTTCCAGTACCGCGGCGGCCTGTACCGCTGGCGCGCTGACGACAAGGCGCCCGCACCGCTGCTGGCGACGCAACGCGACCTGCGCGTGGTGGCCTACACGCCCGACGACGCTGGCTTCGTCTACATGGACGACAGCCGCGTGCTGCGTGCCTACTTCAAGCAGGCCGGCGTGCAGGTGCTGAACCGCGAGCTCATCATCCCGGACGAGGAGCAGAAGAAGTACCGCATCGACCAGACCGCCATCAGCGAGGACGGCCGCTGGATGTCGCTGCTGGCGCGCGCGCCGGTGAACCCGCCGGGCGCCGACGGCAAGGTGCCGCCGCCGCCCGCGGCCAAGCAGGTCGAGATCATGAACTACAGCGAGCGCTGGGCGACGGCCAAGAAGGTCAACCGCGAGGTGTCCGACGACAAGCGCACCGAGAAGCCACTGGCGCTCTACATCCGCCAGGTGCCCACCGGCAGCGACGCGCCGCGCAAGCAACCCGAGCCGGTGTTCACGAGGAACGGCGGCGACGTCTGGTTCGAGATCAGCCTGGTGACCTGGGCGCGCGACGGCAGCCACTACGCCTTCACGACCTGGGAACGCGAGAAGGAGTTGCTGCGCGTCTACCTCGGCAATGCGGATGAGAACGCCAAGCCCGAGATGGTGCTCGAGCGCCGCGGCGACGTGGGCCACGAGGTCGTCAACGTGCTGCAGCCGCGCTTCACGCCCGACGGCAAGACGCTGGTGCTCGCGCTGGACGAAGCCGGCTGGCGCCAGCCCTATGCCATCGACGTGGCCACCAAGGCGCTGCGCCCGCTGGTGAAGGGCGAGTTCGAGGCCCATCAGGTCGTCGGCTTCACGGCTGACAGCAAGGCCATGTTCGTGCTGGCCAACCCCGGCGATGCCGCGGCGATGAACCTGTTCCGCGTGGACATGGCCAGCGGCGCCATGCAGGCCCTCGGTGCGGCCGGCGAATACCACCGCGGTGCCGCCTCGTCCGAGGATGGCCGCTGGGTCAGCGCCAACTCCGGCAACTGGGCCCAGCGCCCGGAGCTGAAGCTGCTGGCCGGCGACGGCAAGGCCCAGCCGCGCGTGCTGACCGACAGCACCGACAAGGCCTGGGCGGCCGTGGACGTGCTGCGTCCCGAGCGCTTCAACTTCACCAACCGCCATGGCGACCGCATCGAGGCCTATGCCTTCAAGCCCGCCGGCTGGAAGGCCAGCGACAAGCGCCCGGCCATCGTCTACGTCTACGGCGGCCCGCTGAACGACCGCCACATCGTGGAGGTGGACAGCTTCCAGAACACGGCCTACCTGTTCGGCATGTACATGGCCGCCAAGTATGGCTACGTGACCATTGCCGTGGACCCGCGCGGCCACAGCAACTACGGCCGCAAGTTCTCCGACGCCAATTGGGAGCGTGCCGGCGAACCCCAGGCCGAGGACCTGGAAGACCTGGTGAAGCTGCTGCCCGCACAGTTCGGCGTCGACGTGAAGCGCGTGGGCCTGAACGGCTGGAGCTTCGGCGGCTTCCAGACGCAGTACACGATGTACACCCACCCCGACCTGTTCGCCGCTGGCATCGCTGGTGCCGGCCCGACGGAATGGGAGAACTACAACAGCTGGTACAGCGGCCGCACCATCGGCAAGGTGGACCGCACCAAGCCCGTGCTGCGCAAGTACTCGCTGCTGCCGCTGGCCCGTGGCCTGAAGAAGCCGCTGATGCTGGTGCACGGCATGCAGGACCCCAACGTGCTGTACCAGGACACCGTCAACGTCTACCGCGAGCTGCTGGACTCGGGCAAGGAATCGCTCGTCGAGCTCTTCCTCGACCCGGACGGCGAGCATGGCCTGGGCGGCGTCGTGAAGCCTGCCTCCTGGCACCGCAAGTACGAAGCCTTCTGGGTGCGCAACCTGGGCCGCGCGGCACCCTGAGGAAAATTCAGGGCAAAGGCCGCAACTGCGTCGCCAGCACTTCCTCGGCCACCTTCTGGCCGAGGCGGTAGCCCACGTCGACCGCAGTGCGGAAATGCACGCCGCTCCAGACGCGCGAGTTGGCCAGCTCCTGGCCCAGGGCCTCGGGCGTGGCCCAGCTGCGCGTCATCGACAACGTGGAGTTGACCCAGACCAGTGGCGCCCGGCTGTCGCCACGGAAGGCCGTCAGCAGCGCCTGCAGGTTGCCGCCGCCCGCAGCGCCGCCTGAGGGGTAGTCGCTGTTGGGCGGCGTATGGATCAGCGGCTCCCACGTCGCGTCGCGCAGCTTTGCATCGGCAAAGGCGCCGCGCAGCGCGTTGTACGGCCGCCAGTGGCGGTATTTGGTTTTCAGGCCGACGTAGACGATGCGCGAGTCCAGGTCGGCCATGTCCGTCAGCGCCAGCATGCGCGCGAACTCCAGTGGCGTGGCCTGGCGCTGTTCGGCCAGCGTCTTCAGCATCAGCACGACGTCCTCGCCCTCGCCGGAATTCCAGAACAGCGCGATGACCGACTGCTCGCCCGTGCGTGCCGTGCTGACGCGACCACCGACGGCCTTGACCTCGGCCAGGTCGCGCTGTGCAACGGCACTGCCAACGGCCGGCGGCGGCCCGGGGTCGTAGGCCGCCACGTCGCGGATGCCGAAGGGCCGCAGCCGCGACATCCCGATGCCGGACTCCTGCTTGGACTCCGGCGTCAGCACATGGATGCCGGGCGCCGGCTCGACCTTGGGCGGCTCGACGCGCGCGAAGCTGTCGTCAGCGCGCAGGGCCAGCAGCGCCAGTGCGACGCGCCGCCCCAGGGCCACGCCTTTGGCGCGTGCCAGCGGGTCGCTGGCGGCCTTCAGCGAGGCCTCGTAGGTCTTGTCGAGCAGGGCCTGGTCGGCTCCCGGCACGCTGCCCAGCACCACTCGGGCGGCCGACGCGACGGCCGCGTCCGGCGAGGCGTCGGGCACCGGCGCGGGAGCAGGGCCATAGGCCTGGTAGCGCGGCGTGATCGCGTTAAGCGCGTTGAACATCGCCAGATCGGTCAGCAGCGTGGCGTGCAGCACCTGCGAGCGGGGCGACTTCAGCAACACCTTGGGTGTGGCCTCGGCCCAGTCGCTGACGACATCGGCTCGTGCCGGCGCGATCAGCAGGGCCCACAGCACCAGGCCGCAGAGCTTGTGCATGGCGTTCTCCCTCAAACGGCAAAGCGGCGACGCTACGCTTCGCCGGCGCAGCGTGCAATGCCTGTCAGGGTGCACTGTTGCCGAGCTGGGCGTCCAGCCGCTGCAGCGGCGTGCGGTAGTAGGCCGCGGCTTCGGGCCTGGCCTGCAGGATGGCGCGGGCCTGCTGGGCTGAGTCCTGCGCCGCACGGAGCTCGCCGAGGCCCGCCTGACAGAGCCCGTTGGCGGCCAGCAGCCGGGCCAGCACGGGGTCGTTGGGGCCGCTGTCGACGCGCACCTTGCGCGCGAGCTGCAGGCTGTGCGCCAGGTCGGCAGCACCGGCGCGCCACTGTCGCAGCGCGCAGCGCGCCTCGCCGCGTATGGCCAGCGCGACCTGGGCGTCGTACTGGCTGATGCGGTCCGGGCCCGGCCGGAACCACGCCTCGGGCACAGCTTTCAACGCGGCCTCGGGCTGCCCGGCCTCCAGCAGGATGCGGGCGCGCGAGCTGTCCATCATGTGGTTGTAGCGCAGCGGGTCGGGTGTGGCCTCGCCCCGCGCGGCCTCGAACTTTGGCGCACCGTCGAGCAGTGCGAGGGCCGCCTGGACCTGGCCGCCCTTGGCCAGGTTCTCTGCCGCCGCGCTGTACTGGAAGGCCGTCATGGGGTTATGGCCCATGCCGCCGTCGATACGTGCCTTCAGCGCCATCTGGTAGCCATGGTCGGCTTCGGCATAGCGCCCCAGGCCCTCGTTGACGTCGCCTACCGTGTGACCCAGGCGCAGCCGCTCCGACGGCGTGCGCGCCCAGGCCTCCAGCGCTGGCAGGCTGCGCGCGAGCAGGGCCTGCGCCTCGACGTTGCGGTTCATGCGCGCCAGCGCGGTGGCCTCGTAGAGGTCCATCAGCGCATTGATCTCGCCGGCCACGGGCTGGCCGCGCAGCGACAGCTCCTTCAACCGGGTGCGGCTGTCCTCGATGGTCTTCAGCGCTTCGTCGCCGCTGATCTGGAAGAAGGCCGTGAAGCGCGCGGCGGCGAAGCCGGCAGCCGTGATGGCTTCGCGGATGCGGTGCTCGCCGCCCAGCTCGTGCAGGGCCGTGAGCGCACGCGAGAGGTGCAGGTCCGACAGCTTGCGGTCCTGCGACTGGATGGCCGCCTCAGCGGCGGCCAGCTCGATGGCGACATGGTCCAGCGGCGCGGCGTCGGCGTTCCGCTGCGCCAGGGCCACCGCCTCCTCATGCAGGCGGTTGGCGTCGTCGCGGCGGTTCGCGAGGGTCGCCAGGTTGGCCTGCAGCGACAGCTCCCAGGCGGCGTCCATGCCCGTGGGCTTTTGTGCCTCGATGTCTCGCATGATGTCCTGCGCCTGCGGTACGGCCTGGCGCCGCACCAGGGACCGTGCCAGCAGGATGCGCGCCGGCATGCCGGGTTGGGCCTGCAGCGCGGCCTGGGCCTGTTGTTCGGCGGCCAGCGGGTCGCGCGCGTCCAGCAGCATGCGCGCCAGTGCCAGCCGCGCTTGCGCCAGCACGGCCGCCGGGGCGTCGCCCTGGGTCAGCGCTTCGACCTGCCGGGCGCCGATGTCGGACGCCAGGCGGAAGGCTCCCATGCGGCCCAGCACCGCCCCCACTGCGCCGTAGAGCTCGGCCCTTTGCTGGGGTTGCTTGGCAAAGCGCTGCTCGATCAATTCGGTGCTGCGCTGGAACAGGCCTTGCGCGCCACCAGCCTGGTCGCCTGCGCTGGCGCGCACGACGTCACTCACCAGGCTGCGCGCTGCTTCCTCGCGGTGCGCGGCGTCCCAGGCCAGCGTGGCCTGCCGCCAGGCCACCCCGGCGCCCACGGCCAGTGCCAGCAGCGCAATGCCACCGCCCCAGGCCAGCGGGCGGTTGCGGCGCAACAGGCGGCGCGCGGCGCGCCAGCCGCTGTCGGGCAGGGCCATGGTGGGCCGACCGTCCAGGTGGGCCTGCAGGTCGGCGGCAAACTCTGCGGCGCTGCCATAGCGCGCCGCTGGGTCGGGCTGCAGTGCCCGCGACAGCATGGCCTGCAGCTCGCTGCGCGCAGGCTGCGGGATGGCCGCGGGCAGCCGGGCGGCCTCACCGGCCTTGGGCAGCTCGCCGGTGAGCAACTGGTGCAGCAGCACGCCCAGGCTGTAGACGTCGGAGCGCGCATCGGCACGGCTGCCCTCGACCTGCTCGGGCGCGGCATGGCGCGGCGTGTGCGAGGCGCCCACAGCCTCGCCACCCAGCAGCTCGGCGATGCCGAAGTCCAGCAGGCGCGGCGTGCCGTCAGCCGCGATCAGCACATTGCTGGGCTTGAGGTCGCGGTGGATCACGCCCTGCGCATGGGCGTAGGCCACGGCGCCTATGACCTGCTGCATCAGCGCCAGCGTGGCGCGCAGATCCAGCCCCTGCGACCGCACATGCTGGTCGATGGGCTGGCCGGCGACGTACTCCATCGCAATGAAGGGGCGGCCCCGGGCGTCGCGGCCGGCGTCGTAGAGGCGGGCGATGTGGGCATGCTCCAGCCGGGCGCTGATGCGCTGCTCGCGCTCCAGCCGCACCGCCAGCGTGTCGCTCCAGGCCTGTCGCGGCAGCTTGAGGGCCACGCGGCGGTCGTAGGCACCGTCGGCGCGCTCCGCCAGCCAGACCGAACCCATGCCGCCCTGGCCGATCTCTTCAATGAGCCGGTAGGGGCCCAGCAGCTCGCCGGCGCTGGCGGCGGGCAGGTCGACGGCCAGGCGGGGCAGGGTTGCCAGCGCGCCGCCGGCCAGGCTGTCCTGGTCGGCCAGCATGCGCGTGAGTTCCTCGCGCAACTCCTCCGGCTGGCGGGCCAGCCAGGCCGCACGTTCGCCCGACGGCAGGTCCAGCGCCTCGTCAAGGAGGGCGCTCAGGCGCAGCAGCAGGGCGGTGTCCAGGCGCATCGTCAGCGCAAGAGGGCCAACAGCAGCAAGCGGGCCTTTTCCCAGTCGCGGCGCACGGTGCGTTCGGTCAGGCCCAGCGTCTCGCCGATCTCGATCTCGGTGTAGCCGCCGAAGTAGCGCATCTCGACGACCTGGGCCAGGCGCGGCTCGGCGGCCTGCAGCGTGGCCAGGGCCTCGTGCACCTTGAGCACCTCGTCGCTGCCACCTTGCAGCTCGTCCTCGACGCGAGTGTCCAGCGTCAAGGCCTCGCCGTCGCGCGGGCGGCGCAAGGTGTCGACAATGAGCTCACGCATGACGCGCGCCGCGTAGGCGAAGAATTCGCGCCTGCTCTCGGGCTGCAGGCGCTGGCTGCGCGCCAGGCGCAGGTAGCTCTCGTGCACGAGCTGTGTCGTGTTCATGCCGCCGGCATGGCCGCCGCTGTCGCGCAGGCGCGCTCGCGCCAGCTCGCGCAGCGCCGGGTAGGCGGTGGCAAACAAGGCATCCTGGGCACCGGGCTCCCCGGCGTTGACTCGGGCAATCAGCCCGTCGACGGCATCCTCTTCCATGCCGGCATCTTGCCGCAGTCCGGCACTACCTTGCCATAAGCTCTCGATCATGGTGACCCCTACCCCGCCACCCGATGAAGACCGCCGCCTGGCTCGCCTGGCCGCGCTGGCCGTCATGGACAGCGAGCCCGAGCCCCTGTTCGACCACCTGACCGCGCTGGCCGCGCAGATCTGCGGCACCCCCGTGGCCTTGCTGGGCTTGCTGGACGAGGAGCGCCAGTGGTTCAAGTCCGCCGTCGGCTTCGGCCGCAGCGAGACGCCGCGCGCCCAGACCTTCTGCGCCCACACGCTGCTGGCCGATGGCCTCTTTGAGGTGCGCGATGCGCGCCTGGACGCGCGCTTCGTGGACCATCCCGATGTGCTGGCCACGCCAGCCCTGCGCTTTTACGCCGGCGTGCCCATACGCCTGGACGACGGCAGCCACCCGGGCACGCTGTGCGTGGTGGATTTTCGCCCGCGTGAGCTCAGCGAGGCCCAGCGCGAGGCGCTGACGCGGTTGGCCGATGCGGCCGCCGAGGCGCTGATGATGCGTGAGCGGACGCTGGCCCGCAACGAGACCGATGTGCAACCTTTTCGGGTGCTGGCCGAGACGGCGCCGTTGGGCATCTTCCGCACCGACGCGGCCGGGCAGTTCATCTATACGAACGCGAACTGGCAGGCCATCTGCGGCCTCACGGCCCGGGCCAGCCTGGGCGACGGCTGGGCCGCGACGCTGGCGCCCGAGGACGCCACCTCGGTGCTGGACCACTGGCGGCGCTGCGTGGCGCGGCGCGAGCCCTTCGAGATGCGCTACCGGCTGTGCCGGGGCGGCAAGGGTAGCGGCCTTCGCCAGGTCTGGGCGCGCGCCCGGTCGCTGCTGGCGGACGACGGCACGCTGCACGGCTTTGTCGGCATCGTGGAGGACGTGACCGACCAACTCAGCGCCGAGCGCGAGCTGCGCGACAGCAAGGCCTTGCTGGACCGCACCGGCCGCGTTGCCGGCATCGGCGGCTGGAGCCTGGACCTGCAGACCGAGGAGATCGTCTGGAGCGACCATACCTGCCGCATCCACGACCTGGAGCCCGGCTACCGGCCCACGCTGGACGAGGCGATCGCCTTCTACAAGCCCGATGCTCGGCCCGTCATCGAAGCTGCCGTGCAGCGCGGCATCCAGCACGGCGAGCCCTGGAGCCTGGAGCTGCCCCTGGTGACGGCCAAGGGCCGCGAGATCTGGGTGCTGTCCCAGGGCCAGGTGGACTGGCAGGACGGCGTGCCGGTGCGGCTGGTGGGTGCCTTCCAGGACGTCACCGAGCACCACCGCGCCGCCGTCGAGCTGGAGCACAGCCGCCAGCGGCTGCGTGCGCTGTACGAGTCCACGCCGGCGCTGATGCACTCCGTCGACGCGGCGGGGCGCGTGCTCAGCGTGTCGGACCGCTGGCTGGAGCGGCTGGGCTACAAGCGTGCCCAGGTCATTGGCCGGGCGCTGGACGACTTCATGACGCCCGAGTCCTCGCAGCAGGTGCGCGATGTCTATCGCCCGGCGATGTGGCGCGACGGCCACGTGGACGACTGCCCGGTGCAACTGATCTGCGCCGACGGCCGGCTGCGCGACATGCTGGTCTCCGCCGTCGCCGAGTACGACGCCGACGGCCGGCCGCTGCGTGCGCTGGCCCTGGTGGACGACGTCACCGAGGACTTGCAGCGCCGCGCCGAACTGGCCCAGGAGCAGCAGATGCGCCGCCAGACCGAGCGCCACGTGCAGGAGCTGGACCAGTTGCTGCGCGAGCGATCCGAGATGCTGGACGTGCTGGCCCACGAGGTGCGCCAGCCGCTGAACAACGCCAGCGCCGCGCTGCAGAGCGCCGCCGCCAGCCTGGCCGGGCGCGGTGAGCGCCAGGCCCAGGAGCGGCTGACGCGCGCCCAGGGCGTGCTGGGCCAGGTGCTGGCGGGCGTGGACAACACGCTGGCCGCGTCCAGCCTGCTGGCCGGCGGCGGCCGCATCGCGCGGCTGGACACCGACATCGACACGCTGATCGCCGTCACCATCGCCGACCTGCCGCGCGACCAGCGCGACCGCATCGTCGTGCACCGCCACACGGCCACGCGTACCGCGCTGATGGACATGAGCCTGCTGCGCCTGGGGTTGCGCAACCTGCTGTCCAACGCGCTGAAATACGCGCCGGGCGTCAGCCCCGTGACGCTGCACGTGATCGACTTTGACGAGCCGCCCGCGCTGCAGTTCGAGGTCGCCGATGCCGGCCCTGGCATCCCGCGCGAGCTGCTGCCGCGCCTGTTCACGCGCGGCGCGCGTGGCGGATCGAGCGCCGAGTCGACCCACGGCCTGGGCCTTTACATCGTGCGCCGCGTGATGGACATGCATGGCGGCAGCGCCGAACTGCTTCGCACCGGCCCCCTGGGCACGGTCATGCGGCTGACGTTGCCGCAAGCTGACTAGGATCTGTTGCGGTGGCGCCAACAGGCTTCAAGCGTGACGGCTGGCACGGCTGTGACTTCCTGTTGCGTTGCCCGGGCCGACACGGCGGCCGGCGATGCCGTTACGCTGCAGACCGCCTGAATTCGCGTTGCCCCCCGGCTCACCGCACATGCATGCACCTGCGTCACTGCCTTCCCAGGCCCGGCTGGCCGCGGTCGAGGCGCGCCCCATGAAGAGGGGCCCGCTGAGCCTGCGCGGCCAGCTCAGCCTTGTGCTGGGGGGGCTGGCGCTGGCCATCCTCACGCTGGTGGGCGGCTACCTCGGCACGCTGGCGACCGACGAGCTCTACACTGCCCAGCAGTCAGCCGTGAGGGCGACGGCCCAGGCCGCGGCCGAGTTGCTGGCGACGCAGTTGCGCGACCGCGAGCGGGAGATCGAACTGCTGAGCCTGGCGCCCTATCTGGTCGATGGCAAGCTCGACGCCGCGGCGGTGCGCGAGGCGCTGGACCGCCGCCAGGCCTTGCACGACGAGTTCGCATGGATGGGCGTGACCGACCCCGATGGCATGGTGCTGCAGGCCACCGGCGGCATGCTGACCGGCCGCTCGGTCGCACAGCGGGAATGGTTCGTCGCAGCGCGTGAGCGCGTCTACGTGGGCGATGTTCACGAGGCCAAGCTGCTCGCCACCATGCTGCCGGCCCAGCCGAATGGCGAGCCGACGCGCTTCATTGACTTCGCCGCCCCCATCCGCGACGCGGACGGGCGGCTGCGCGGCGTCATCGGCGCCCATGCGCACTGGCGCTGGATCACCGGCATCGTGGATGGCACGGCGCGCCGCCAGCAGCCGGGCAGCGGCATCGACGCCCTCATCCTTGACCGCCAGGGCCGCGTGCTCTACCCCGAGGCCATGAAGACGGCCCAGGCCGCAGGCGAGGCCGTGCTGCCCAGGGAGCTGGCCAACGGCCGTTTCGAAGGCCCGCTGCGCTTCGGCGACGGCAAGGACTACCTGACCAGCGAGGCGCCGCTGTTGGCGCGCACCAATGCCGAGCTGGGCTGGCGCATCGTCGCCCGTCAGCCGCTGGAGCTGGCCCTGCGCCCGGTGCGCGACCTGCGCCGCGAGCTGGTGCTGCTGGGCATCTTCGTGGCCACGGTGCTGACGCTGGCGGCACTGCTGCTGGCCCGGCGCATCAGCCGCCCGGTCGAGCAACTGGCCCGTATCGCCCAGCGCGTGGAGAGCGAGCGCCGCATCCCCGAATTCCCCGAGAAGCCGGCCGCCCGCGAGCTGGCTCAGCTCAGCGACGCGATGCAGTCCATGGCACGTTCGCTGCTGGACACCGAGCAGCGGCTGCAGCGCACGAACGCCACGCTGGAGGCGCAGGTCGAGCAGCGCACCGCCGAGTTGCAGGCCGCCAACGCTGCGCTGGAGCACCTGGCCACGCGCGACCCGCTGACCGGCCTGCACAACCGCCGCAGCCTGGACGCGCGCCTGGCCGAGGCCCAGTCGCTGGACCGCCGCTACGGCCGCCAGAACGGCCGCGTGCACGGGCTGCTGCTCGTCGACGTGGATCACTTCAAGCAGGTCAACGACCGCTTCGGCCACCCGGTGGGTGACGCCGTGCTGCGCCAGCTCGCATCCATGCTGCAGGCCTCGGTGCGAATCACCGACGTCGCTGCCCGCTTCGGCGGCGAGGAGTTCGCGGTGCTGCTGCCCGAGCTGGCCGGCCCGCTGGAAGCCGTCATGGCGGCCGAGAAGATACGCACGGCCGTCGAGCAAGCCAGCTTCCCCGAGGTGGGCCACCTGACGGTCAGCATAGGCGTGAGCCTGGCCTCGCCCGACGACGCCGACGTGCGCCCGCTGGTCGACCGCGCCGATGCGGCCCTCTATGAGGCCAAGCGCGGCGGCCGCAATGCCGTCGTGCTGAAGGCGGCCGAAGTCGTGAACTGAGTCACGGATGGCCGGCGCCGTTCGGCAAGGCTGGTGGCGGCCCGACAGCCCGCGTCAAGAACTCCCCGCAGCGCCGTGAAGGCCCGGCTCCTAGGCTAGCCGTCATGCTCGCTGTAGTTCGAACGATGACGCTGGAGAAGGATTTCGAGGTCGAGTCTGCCCTGCAGCGTCTCGCCGCCCTGATGAAGACGGCCGTGGGCTTGACCTTGCCAGACTCGGGCCTGGTTCAGGCGGCCGGGCGCCTGGCGCCGCGCCTCAGGCGGTTGGGGCTGGAAGGGCTGCAGGACTACGTCGCCCTGCTCGGCGGCCGTGGCGCGGAAGGCGAGCTGTCCCTGGCGCTGGACCTGCTGACGGCGCCGCAGGCCGGGTTCTTCCGCGAGCCCGCCCAGTTCGAGCTGCTGGAGTCGGAACTGAGCCGCCTGCGCCCGACGCGCCCGCGCCTTTGGAGCGCCGCGGCGGGCTTTGGCGACGACGCCTACAGCCTGGCCATGTTGCTGGCCGACATGCAGCTCGCCGGGCGCATAGGCGCGGACTGGCTGGTGCTGGGCACGGACATTGGTGAGCAGCGGCTGCGCAGTGCGGCCGAGGCCATCTACCCGGAATCGCGGTTGCGCCAGGTCACGCCCGAGCGGCTGAGGCGCTACACGCTGGGTAGCGGTGGGGCCACCACCGGCCTGGTGCAGATGCAGGCGGCCCTGCGCGAGCGGGTGCGCTTCGAGCGTCACGACCTGCGTGCGCCGCTGCATGGCGCGCAGGGTTTTGATGCGATCTGGCTGCGCCAGGTGCTGGTGTACTTTGACGCGGCAACCCGCCACGCCGTGCTGGCCCAGGTGCTTGCGCGCCTGCATCCCGGCGGCCTGTTCTTTGTCGGCGCGGCCGAGGAAGGCCTGGTCACGACGCCTGGCCTGGAGGCCCTGGGCAGCGGCGCGTTCCGAAAGATCGTTTAGATCAGCTGCAGCGGCGCGCGGAACACATAGCCCACGCGCGACTTGCTCTGCAGCGGCACGAGGGTGGGCGTTGCGCGCTCGATGCGCCGGCGCAGGCGATAGATGGTGGCCGAGAGGCCGTCGTCGGTCTCACCCTCGGGCACCTCGCGGCCCAGCTTGGCCAGCAAGGCCTCGCGCGTGACCGGCTCGCCATTGGCCTGGGCGAAGCACTCCAGCAGTTGACGGTCTGCCTCGCTCAACTGGATGCGCGTGCCGTCCGGCACCACGAGTTCGCCACTGGCCCGGTCCAGCTTCCAGACGGCATCTGCCGCCGAAGGCTTGGCGACGCGGCGCTGCACGGCGGCGATGGCCAGCGCCACCTGCTCGAACTGCACCGGCTTCACAAGGTACATATCCGCCCCCGCGGTGATGACCTCGCGGAAGACCTCTGGCCCCAGGCGGCCCGACACGACCACGATGCCGGCATCCGTGCGGCGGCGCAGGATCTTGATGAGCTCCACGCCGTTGACGCCTGGCAACATCAGGTCCACCAGGTAGAAATCGAACGAGAAGGCATCCGGTGCCGCCAGCAGCGCATTGCTGTCGTCGAAGCGGTTGACGGTGATCCCCTGCTCCTGGAGGAATTGCGCCAGGAATTCGGAGTACTCGGCGTCGTCGTCGATCAGTGCGAGGGATTTGGGCTGCATGTTCTAGGGGGCACGAGAGCAACCGCGAAGTTTGCCGCATGACTGGGCCGTCAGGACGCGTTCTATTGCACGCTTCTGTGGCTTTGCTGTTTTCTACTTGTCATAAATGACTGACACTAGCTGGGCGCCGTGAGAAATCAAGCCAACTGCGAGTGGCACCGAGGAGACCATGATGGCCGACGATGCGCAAGAAGAGGGCCCTGATGAACTGGACTGGCTGCAGCCCGGGCAACGCGCGGCGCCGGCCGAGGCGTTGCGCCGCATCCAGGTTCTGTGTGCCGGCAGGCCCGACCTGTTTGCCGCGATGTTCCTCGTACTGGGAACCCATCAGGAGTTGCCGCGCGACATGCTGGCCGCGGCGATCAAGCAGTTCCGCAGCGACCTGGACGCCTACACGCGTGAGGACGTTGTCAGCTTGCTGACAGCCATCTGGAACGGCGGCAAGAGCGGCTTCGACGCGGTGCTGCGCACCCGCGCCAACTCGCCCAAGAAGGGCGGCGGCGGCGCCTTTTCCTGGGTCAAGGAATAACGCTCTGGCGTTTCAACGCTTCAAGCCCAACGCAGTCCAGCCCTCATGGCCCAGCCGGGCCAGCGTGTCGAGGTTGTTCTCGTAGATGGAAGCCGTGTCCGGCATGGTCTCCACGGCGCGCGCGATGCTGTCCTCGCGCAGCAGGTGCAGCGTGGGGTAGGGTGAGCGGTTGCTGTAGTTGGAGATGTCGTCGGCGTCGCTGCCCTCGAACTGGTAGTCGGGGTGGAAGTCGGCGATCTGCAGGATGCCGTCCAGCTTCAAGTCTTCCACCAAAGCGTCGGCCGCATCGAGGAAGTCGTTGAAGTCCAGGAAGTCGGTCAGCACGCCGGGGTGGATGACGAGCGTCGTATCCACGTCCTCGGGGTCGGCGCGGTTCAGCGCCAGCAGCTCGCGGGCGAGGTCTTTCAGCAGCGCTTCGGGCTCGCTCGCGTCGCTGACGACGTAGCGGATGCGCTCGTTGACGTGCACGGCCTTGGCGAACGGGCAGAGGTTCAGGCCGATGACGGCCTTGACGACCCAGTCGCGGGTGTCCTGGATGACTTGATCGTGATTCATCGCGGCGTGTTCAGCCAGGCCTCGGCCATGCGGACCCACATGGAGCCGCCCAGAGGAATGAGGTCGTCGTTGAAGTCGTAGCTGGGGTTGTGCAGCGTGCAGGGCCCCAGGCCATGGCCGCCGGTGCGGTGTTCGCCGTCGCCATTGCCGATCAGGAAGTAGCAGCCGGGCTTGTGCTGCAGGTAGTAGCTGAAGTCCTCGGCGCCCATGGTGGGCTCGAACTCCTGCACGTTGTCGGCACCCACCATGTCGGTCAGCACGCGGCGCGCGAACTCGGTCTCGGCGGGGTGGTTGATGGTGGGCGGGTAGTTGCGGCGGAACTCGAACTCGGCCTGCAGCTCGAAGGCGCCGGCCAGCTGGTCGGTCATGGCCTTCATGCGGCGTTCCAGCAGGTCCAGCAGCTCCAGCGTGAAGGTGCGCACCGTGCCCTCCATGACGACCGAGTCCGGCACCACGTTGGTGGCCTCGCCGGCGTGGATCATCGTGACCGAGATGACGCCCGGGTCCAGGGGCCGCTTGTTGCGGCTGATGATGGTCTGGAAGGCCGTGACGAGCTGGCAGGCCGCCGGCACCGGGTCCAGGCCCAGGTGGGGCATGGCGGCGTGCGAGCCCTTGCCCTTGAGCGTGATCTTGAACTCGTTGCTGGACGCGAACACCGGGCCGGTCTTCAGCGCGAACTGGCCGGCCTTCATGCCGGGCCAGTTGTGGGCGCCGAACATGGCCTCCATCGGGAACTTCTCGAACAGGCCTTCCTTGATCATCTCGCGGGCACCGCCGCCGCCTTCCTCGGCGGGCTGGAAGACGAGGTAGACCGTGCCGTCGAAGTTGCGGTGCTTGGCCAGATGCTTGGCTGCGGCCAGCAGCATGGCGGTGTGGCCGTCATGGCCGCAGGCATGCATGCGGCCCAGGTAGGAGCTGGCATGCGGGAACTGGTTGCGCTCGGTCATGGGCAGCGCATCGATGTCGGCGCGCAGGCCCACGGCGCGGTCCGAGGTGCCGTTCTTGATGATGCCCACGACGCCGGTGGTGCCCAGGCCCCGGTGGATGGGAATGCCCCAGTCGGTCAGCGCCTTGGCGATGACGTCGGCGGTGCGCTCCTCGTGGAAGCAGAGTTCGGGGTGCTTGTGCAGGTCGCGGCGTAGCGCCGTGATCTCGGGGGCGTCGGCGAGGATGGTGTCGATGAGCTTCATGAGAGGGTGACTTCAGGCTCTGTAAGGGGCCGAGTTTAGGATTGCGGCCGTGAACTTGCGTCGCAACCTCCGCGGCTGGCTGTTTTGGCTGGCTCTGCTCCTGCCCATCGCCCAGGCGATGGCCGGGGTGCACGCGTTGTCGCACGTCAGCGGCGAGCGCCAGGACGATGGCATCGCCCACCTGGTTCACTGCGACCTTTGCCTGACCGCGGCCGACCTGGCCGGTGGCGCACCGGCCGCCGAGCCGGGCCCGCTGCCCGGCAGTGTGGCCGTCGAGGTGCTGGCCGCCGTGCCGCTGGCGGCCATTGTCGAGCGCGCCGCCGAGTGGCGCCCGCCGGCCCGCGCGCCGCCCGCTTCCGCCTGAACTCCAAGCACTCCCGCGCCTTTTTGCCGGCGCGGGTTCTTGCGTTTTCTTGCGGAAGTTTCCTCCCATGCGTTCCTTTGCACTGGCGCCCGTCGCGGCCGCCTGTTTCCTCTCGTTGGCCGCCCAGGCCGATCCCGCCCCTGCACCTGCCGAATCCCTGGACAAGGTCGTCGTCACCGGCAACCCGCTGAAAAGCCAGGTGCTGGCCCAGCCCAGTGACTCGCTGGGCGGTGATCAGCTCGTGCTGACCCGCGCCGCCAACCTCGGCGACACGCTGCAAGGCCTGCCCGGCGTCGCCGCCACCAACTTCGGCCCCAACGCCAGCCGACCCAGCATCCGCGGCCTGGACGGTGACCGGGTGCGCATCCTGAGCAACTCCGGCGCGTCGGTGGACGCCTCCAACCTCAGCTTCGACCATGGCGTGGCCATAGACCCGCTGGTCATCGACAAGGTCGAGGTGTTGCGCGGTGCGGCGGCGCTGCTGTATGGCGGTAACGCCGTGGGTGGCGTCGTCAACACGCTGGACAATCGCATCCCGCGCAACTTCACCCCCGGCATGACCGGTGCGGCCGAGCTGCGCCTGGGTGGCGCCACCCGCGACAAGAGCGGTGCCGTGGTGCTCGACGGCGGCATGGGCCAGCCGCATTCAGGTTTCGGCTGGCATGTGGACCTGTCCGGCCGCGACGCCAGCGACCAGGCCACGCCGCGCTTCGACAGTGACGGTGAAAGTCGCACCAGCGTGCGCAACTCCGCCGCCCGCAGCCACGGCGGCGCGGTGGGCGGCTCGGTGTTCTTCCAAGGTGGCTTTGCCGGCGTGTCGGTGGACGATTTCCACACCAACTACGGCACCACGGCCGAGGAGGACGTCACCATCCGCATGCAGCGCCAGCGCATCGCCACGGCCGGCGAATGGGCCACGGCGGACGGCCCCATCCACCGTGTGCGCTGGCAGCTCAGCCGCAATCGCTACGAGCACCAGGAGGTGGAAGGCACGGGCGAGGTGGGCACCACCTTCAAGAGCACCGGCACAGACGGCCGGCTGGAGGTGGAGCATGCGGCCTTGGGTCCCGTGAAAGGTCTTTTCGGCCTGCAGACCGAGCAGTTGAACTTTTCGGCCCTGGGCGAGGAAGCCTTCGTGCCCAGCACGCGCACGCGCAACACCGGCGTCTTCCTGCTGGAGCAGGCCAAGCTGGCTGGCGTGGATTGGTCGGCCGGCGCACGCACCGAGCACGTGACGGTGGACTCGGATGGTGGTGACCGCTTCGGCGCCGCTCAGTCCAAGCGCTTCAGCCCGGTGAGTCTGGCGCTGAGCGGCGTCTACCCGTTGTCCGAAGCCTGGAGCCTGAGCGCCAACCTGAACCGCACCCAGCGCGCGCCGGCCTATTACGAGCTGTTCGCCAACGGCCTGCACCTGGCCAGCGCCGCCTTCGAGCGCGGCGATGCCAACCTGGGCCTGGAGCGCTCCAAGGGCGCGGACCTGGGCATCAAATGGGAGGGCGACGGCAGCCATGTGCACGTCAACGTCTACGAGACGCGCTTTTCCAACTACATCGCGCTGCAGGCCACCGGCGAGATGGCCGACAACGACGGCGAGAGCGTGCCGGTCTACAACTTCCAGGCCGTGCCGGCGCGGTTGCGCGGCATCGAGTTCGAAGGCCGTTGGCAACTGCACCCGGCCATCGCACTGCTGAGCCAGCTGGACGCCGTGCGCGGCGACAACCGCGCCACCGGCGAGCCGCTGCCGCGCCTGGCGCCGCTGCGGGCCATGCTGGGGCTGGAGGCCAAGCAAGGCGACTGGTCTGGCAAGCTGGAATGGCGTGGCGCAGCCCGCCAGACCCGCGTGGCCCAGTTCGACACGCCGACGCCCGGCTACGGCACCGTGCGCCTGAGTCTGGCCCGCCAGCTCCACTGGGGCCAGACCGATGCGCTTTGGTACCTGAAGCTGGACAACCTGGCCAACAAGCTGGCCTACAACGCGACGGCCGTGCCCACCATCCGGGACCTGGCGCCGCAGGCAGGGCGCTCGGCCAGCACGGGGCTGCAGATCCGCTTCTGACGTTGTTTTCCTGGGAGAGTGCCAAGGCCCGGTATAAATCCGGTGCCTCGGCGCCCCTGCGGCGGGCATCCTGCACTTGAGCAGTGCCTGCGCGCACCAGAGCTGCATCCCCCTCGTGGGCGCGGTTCTTGCGTCGTTGGCTGCGAACAGGAGCAACGATGCAGACTGCGTTTGACGAAATGAACGCCGCGGGGCCCCAGACCCGCGCCCATTACGAGGCCTATGCCCGCTGGCTGGCCGATCAGCCGGAGTCGCTGATGCGCGAGCGGCGCGAGCAGGCGGAGCTGATCTTCCGGCGCGTAGGCATCACCTTCGCCGTCTATGGCGACAAGGATTCCGGCGAGGGCACCGAGCGCCTCATCCCCTTCGACCTGATCCCCCGCGTCATCCCGGCGACCGAGTGGACGTCCATGCAGGCCGGCCTGGCCCAGCGCGTGACGGCGCTGAACCGCTTCATCCACGACGTCTATCACGACCAGGAGATCCTCAAGGCCGGCATCGTGCCCGCCGACGAGATCCTGAAGAACGCGCAGTTCCGCCCCGAGATGATGGGCGTGGACGTGCCCGGCGGCGTCTACAGCCACATCGCCGGCGTCGACATCGTGCGCGCCGGCCACAGCGACGGCAGCGGCCACTACTACGTGCTGGAAGACAACCTGCGCGTGCCCTCCGGCGTGAGCTACATGCTGGAGAACCGCAAGATGATGATGCGGCTCTTCCCCGAGCTGTTCGTCAGCCACCGCATCGCGCCGGTGGCCCATTACCCGGACCTGCTGCTGGACACGCTGCGCAGCGTGGCGCCCTCGGGTGTGGCCGACCCCACCGTCGTCGTCATGACGCCGGGCATGTACAACTCGGCTTACTTCGAGCACGCCTTCCTCGCGCAGCAGATGGGGGTGGAGCTGGTCGAGGGGCAGGACTTGTTCGTGGACGGCGGCTTCGTCTACATGCGCACGACGCGCGGGCCGAAGCGCGTGGACGTCATCTACCGCCGCATCGACGACGACTTCCTGGACCCGCAGGTCTTCCGCGCCGACTCGCAGCTCGGCTGCGCGGGGCTGGTGAGCGCCTACAAAGCGGGCAAGGTGACCTTGTCCAACGCGATCGGCACGGGCATCGCGGACGACAAATCCATCTACCCCTATGTGCCGAAGATGATCGAGTTCTACCTCGGCGAGAAACCCATCTTGCAGAACGTGCCGACGTACGTCTGCCGCGAGAAGGAGGACCTGGCCTACACGCTGGCCCACCTCTCAGAACTGGTCGTCAAGGAGGTGCACGGCGCGGGCGGCTACGGCATGCTGGTGGGGCCGGCCGCCACCAAGGACGAGGTCGAGGCCTTTCGCGCGCGCCTCATCGCCAACCCGGGCAACTACATCGCGCAGCCGACGCTGTCGCTGTCGACCTGCCCCACGTTCGTGGAGAGCGGCATAGCGCCGCGTCATATTGATTTGCGACCCTTCGTGCTGTCGGGCTCCAGCGTGCGCATGGTGCCCGGCGGGCTGACGCGTGTTGCATTGAAGGAGGGTTCACTCGTGGTCAACAGCAGCCAGGGCGGCGGGACCAAGGACACCTGGGTGCTGGAAGACTAAGGGGAGAACCAGATGCTTTCTAGAACCGCAGACCACCTCTACTGGATGTCGCGCTATATCGAGCGTGCCGAGAATACGGCCCGTTTGCTGGACATCGCCTACCAGACCACGCTGCAGCCGCAGTCGGCCGAGGAGTCGGAGCAGAGCTGGCGCAGCCTGGTGTCCATCTCCGAGCTGAACAGCCTGTATGGCGCGAAGTACTCGACGATCAATGGCCGCAACGTCATGGAATTCATGGTGGCCGACGAGAGCAACCTGTCGTCCATCTTCAACTGCCTGCGGGCCGCGCGCGAGAACGCGCGGGCCGTGCGCGGGGCGCTGACGACCGAGGTCTGGGAGACGATGAACCAGACCTGGCTGGAGTTCCGCCGCCTGCTGCGCGAGGGCGCGCTGATGCGCGACCCCTCGCAGTTCTTCGAGTGGGTCAAGTATCGCTCGCACCTGTCGCGCGGCGTCACGGTGGGCACCATGCTGCAGGACGAAGCCTTCCACTTCATCCGCATCGGCTCCTTCCTGGAGCGCTCCGACAACACGGCGCGGCTGCTGGACGTGAAGTTCTATCGCCAGGAACCGATCGCGACCGAGCGGGACGCGGCCCGCGACTTCTATTACTGGTCGGCCGTGCTGCGCTCGGTGTCGGGCTTCGAGATCTACCGCAAGGTCTACAGCAACGTCATCCAGCCCGACAAGGTGGCCGAGCTGCTGATCCTGCGCCCGGACATGCCACGGTCGCTGTCGCACTGCATCACCCGCATGCTGGCCAACCTCAAGCGCGTGGCCAACCCGCACTCGGCCGAGACGCTGCGCCGCGTCGGCCGGCTGGAAGCCGAGCTGGCCTTCGGCCGCATCGACGAGATCCTGGCCACCGGTTTGCACCCGTTCCTGGACGGATTCCTTGCCGAGGTGTCCGACCTTGGTGATCGCATCAGCAAAGACTTCCTGGTCTAAACCAAGACAGCTCATGAAAAACCAACGACAGCGGGCCGAGCGCCGGGCCGCCCCTAGCCGGCCCGCATCCCCTCGGGGGATCGGCCGACGTACTCGTCGGGCGAGGGGCTGACATGAGTATCCACGTCGCCCTCAAGCACGTCACGCGCTACAAGTACGACCGCCCGGTCAACCTGGGCCCGCAGGTCGTGCGCCTGCGCCCGGCGCCGCATTGCCGCACGCCGGTGCTGTCGTACTCGCTGCGCATCGAGCCCGCTGAGCACTTCATCAACTGGCAGCAGGACCCGTTCGCGAACTACCTGGCGCGGCTGGTGTTCCCCGAGAAGACGACCGAGTTCACCGTCACGGTGGACCTGGTCGCCGAGATGGCGGTCTACAACCCCTTCGACTTCTTCCTGGAGCCGCACGCCCAGACCTTCCCCTTCGCCTATGACGAGGCGCAGCAGGTGGAGCTGGCGCCCTATCTGCAGGTCGAGCCCACGACGCCGCTGCTGGCGGCTTACCTCAAGGACATCCCGCGCACCGAGCGCACCACCATCGACTTCCTCGTCGACCTGAACCAGCGTGTGCAGAACAGTGTGTCCTACCTGATCCGCATGGAGCCCGGCGTGCAGACGCCCGAGGAGACGCTGGAGAAGGCCTCGGGCTCCTGCCGCGACTCTGGCTGGCTGCTGGTGCAACTGGCGCGCCACCTGGGCCTGGCGGCGCGCTTCGTGTCGGGCTACCTGATCCAGCTCACGCCGGACGAAAAGGCGTTGGACGGCCCCAGCGGCACCACGGTCGATTTCACGGACCTGCACGCCTGGTGCGAGATCTATCTGCCCGGCGCCGGCTGGATAGGGCTGGACCCCACCTCGGGCCTGTTGGCCGGCGAGGGCCACATCCCGCTGGCGGCCACGCCCACGCCGGGCAGCGCCGCACCCATCAGCGGCGGCGTGGACAAGGCCGAGGTGGAATTCGGCCACGAGATGAGCGTCACGCGCATCTACGAGTCGCCGCGCGTGACCAAGCCCTATACCGAGGACCAATGGGCCGAGGTGCTGAAGCTGGGCGAGCAGGTGGACCGCGAGCTGGTGGCCGGCGACGTGCGGCTGACCATGGGCGGCGAGCCGACCTTCGTGGCCATCGCCGACCGCGACGCGGCCGAATGGAACACCGACGCGCTGGGGCCCACGAAGCGCATCTACGCGCAGCAACTCACGCACCGGCTGCGCGACGAATACGGCCAGGGTGGCTTCCTGCACTTCGGCCAGGGCAAGTGGTACCCCGGCGAGCAGTTGCCGCGCTGGGCGCTCTCGATCTACTGGCGGGCCGACGGCCAGCCCTGCTGGCGCAACCCCGACTGGTTCGCCGACGAGCGCGAGAACCACGCCTACACCAGCGAGCACGCGAAGAATTTCATGGGCGCGCTCACGCGGCGCCTGGGCCTGCCCGACAAGCATGTCGAGCCGGGCTACGAGGACACCTGGTACTACCTGTGGCGCGAGCGCCGGCTGCCGGTCAATGTGGACCCCTTCGATTCGCGGCTGGATGACGAGCTGGAGCGCCAGCGCCTGCGCCGCGTGTTCGACCAAGGGCTGTTCCAGGTCGTCGGCTACGTGCTGCCCCTGCGCCATGCCGGCGACCCGCCATTGGGCGGTTCGCGCTGGCAGACCGGGCCCTGGTTCTTCCGCGATGAGCGCCTGTACCTCCACCCCGGCGACTCGCCCATGGGCTGGCGGCTGCCGCTGGATTCGCTGCCCTGGGTCACCAAGGGCGACTTTCCCTACCTGATCGAGCAGGACCCCTTCGCGCCGCGCGGCATGCTGCCCGCAGCCGCCGCACTGCGCGTGCAGACGCTGGGCGTCACGTCCGCCGGACCCGTGCCGGGGCTGCTGCGCGACGGCAAGGCCGGTGCAGCGGGTGGGTCTGGTGAAGGGGCGGGTCAGGCCGCGCCGGGCCGCTTTGAGAGCGCCCATGACCTCACGCGCACGGCCGTCTGCGTCGAGGCGCGCGACCCGCGCCGTGCCAACGGCCCCAAGGCCGAAACGCAAGGCCAGGCCAGCGGCGTGCTCTATGTCTTCATGCCACCGCTGGAGAAGGTCGAGCACTACCTGGAGTTGCTGACGGCTGTCGAGGCGGCCTGCGAGGACACGGGCTACAAGATCGTGCTGGAGGGCTACCCGCCGCCGCGCGACCCGCGGCTGAAGCTGCTGCAGGTCACGCCCGACCCCGGCGTCATCGAGGTCAACATCCACCCGGCGCACAGCTGGGGCGAACTGGTCCAGCACACCGAATTCCTCTACGAGGCCGCGCGGGTCACGCGACTGTCCAGCGAGAAGTTCATGATCGACGGCCGCCACACCGGCACCGGTGGCGGCAACCACTTCGTGCTGGGCGGCGCCACGGCGGCCGACTCGCCCTTCCTGCGCCGGCCCTCGCTGCTGGCCTCGCTGCTGGCTTACTGGCACAACCACCCCTCGCTGAGCTATCTCTTCAGCGGCCTTTTCATCGGCCCCACAAGCCAGGCACCGCGCGTTGACGAGGCGCGCAACGACCAGCTCCGAGAGCTGGAGGTCGCACTGGGCGAGATCCACAAGTTGGGCAGCGAAGTGCCGCCGTGGATCATCGATCGCATGCTGCGCAACGTGTTGGTGGACGTGACCGGCAACACGCACCGCAGCGAGTTTTGCATCGACAAGCTCTACTCGCCCGACTCCGCGACCGGCCGCCTGGGCCTGCTGGAGCTGCGTGCCTTCGAGATGCCGCCGCATGCGCGCATGAGCATCGTGCAGCAGTTGCTGCTGCGCGCGCTGGTGGCCCGCTTCTGGCACCAGCCCTACCGCGCGCCGCTGGTGCGCTGGGGCACGGAGCTGCACGACCGCTGGTTGTTGCCGCACTTCGTGCGCGAGGACTTCGCCGACGTCATGCAGGACATGGCCGATGCCGGCTATGCGATGGGCGCCGACTGGTTTGCGCCGCATTTCGAGTTCCGCTTCCCCAAGTACGGCGAATTCGCCTCACGCGGTGTGCACGTCACGCTTCGCGCCGCGCTGGAGCCCTGGCACGTCATGGGCGAGGAGGGCTCGGCCGGCGGCACGGTGCGCTATGTGGACTCGTCGCTGGAGCGGCTGGAGGTGCATGTCAGTGGCCTCGTCGACACCCGCCACCGCGTCACGGTCAATGGCCAACCGGTGCCGCTGCAGCCCACGGGCCGCGTGGGCGAATTCGTCTGCGGTGTGCGCTACCGCGCCTGGCTGCCGCCGTCGGCCCTGCACCCGACCGTAGGCATCCATGCGCCGCTGACGGTGGACCTCGTCGACACCTGGCAACAGAAGTCGCTGGGCGGCTGCCGCTACTTCGTGGCCCACCCGGGCGGGCGCAACTACGCGACGCTGCCGGTCAACGCCTACGAGGCCGAAAGCCGGCGCCTGGCGCGCTTCGCATCCATCGGACATTCGCCGGGCAAGGTCGAGGTCGGCGAACCGCAGCGCAGCCTGGAGTTCCCGTTCACCTTGGACCTGCGCAAAGTATCCTGACCGGATGCACATCGAAATCCAACCCGGCGTCCGCCTCTTCGTCGACATCGAAGGCCTCGGCCAGGTGCCCGATGGCCCGCGGCTGCGCGAGAAGCCCACGCTCGTCCTCATCCACGGCGGGCCCGGCTTCGACCACACGGCTTTCCGGCCCTTCTTCAGCCGCTTCGCCGACCTCTGCCAGGTCGTCTACTTCGATCTGCGCGGCCATGGCCGCAGTGACGCGCGGCCGGCCGAGGAGTGGCGGCTGGACGTGTTCGCCGACGACGTGGTGCGGCTGTGCGATGCGCTGGGCGTTGTGAAACCCATCGTGCTGGGCCAGAGCTTTGGCGGCTTCGTCGCGCAGCGCTATCTGGCGCGGCACGCGGCGCATCCGCGCAAGGTCGTGCTGTCCAGCACTTCGCACCACTTTGGCCTTGCGCGCAAGATCCGCCACTTCGGCCGCCTCGGCGGGCCCGAGGCCGCGGTGGCCACGCGCGAGTTCTGGGAGAGGCCCGGCCCCGAGAGCTGGGCCTTGTACGAGAAGCATTGCCGCCACCTCTACAACACCCAACCCAAGAACCCGGATGCCGGTGGCTGGATGATGTTCAAGCCCGAGATCCTGTTCGAGCACACGCGCACCGAGCTGCCCGGCATGGACCTGCGGCCGGGCCTGGCGGGCGTGCAGTGCCCCGTCCTGGTCATGGCGGGCGAGGAAGACCCCGTCACGCCGCCCGAGGACGCACAAGAGATCGTCGCGGCGTTGCCGCCGCAATGGGTGAGCTTTGAGCGCTTCCCGGGCGTGGGCCACGGCGCCTGGCGTGACGACCCGGAAGCGGCCGAGCGTGTGCTGCGCCGCTTCCTGAGCGAGCCCTGATCAGGGCGCCGGGGAGGCCAGCGGCTTGCCCTTCTCGATGACGTAGACGCCAATCAGCCTGGTTGGCGTGTCGGTGGCGTTGTGTGCATCGTGCACCGTGCCGGCAGGGACGACGAAGGACTCGCCGGCCTTGACGATGCGCGGTGGCTGGCCGTCGATGAGCAACTCGACCTGGCCCTCGGCGACGTAGCTGATCTCGTCGCCCGGGTGGGTGTGGCGGCCGGCGCGGGCACCGGGGGCGACCTCGACCTTGGCGACCACCGCCTCGCGACCCGGGATGGACACGTCGGCGCGACCCACCAGCGTGCGCGTCAGGCCACTGGCCTGGGCGAACAGGCCGCCCGCCACCGCGAGGCCCGCCAGGGCCAGGGACCACTTCAGGACTCGATGCTGCATGCCGGACCTCCGCCAAAAAGGAGCGCTATGGACGGGCCAGTATCCATCGGACACCCATGCCGGCGCGGACATTGCTTGACAATGCCTTTTCCGCTTCCCATGCCCATGCCCGCATCGACCCGCCTCGCCCGCTACCATGACTGAGCTCACCCCCAGCCAATGGAGCCTGCTCCCCGACGAGCCCGAGGAGGTCTTGTCGCCCGACCCCATCGCGCAGGCGCTGTCCGCAGCGCTGCGCAGCCGTGACGGCCACTTCTACGAGCTGACCGGCCAGGTCAACCGCGCCGGCGAGCCCCAGGGCGGCCTGACGGAACGCTGGCGGCGCTTCTTCGAGGCGGGCGGCTCGGCCGGCTGGCAGGAGCTCAGCGCCAAGGCCTTGCGCGTGCAGCGCCGCGTGCTGGAGGACGGCGCCAGCTACAACGTGCACAGCGACGCGCCCCCCATGCCGGGCGACGGTGCGCCGCTGGCCCGCCATTGGCCGCTGGAACTGCTGCCCATGCTCATCGAGCCGGACGAGTGGCGCGGCATCGAGGCGGGCATCGCCCAGCGCGCGCGGCTGCTGGACGCCGTCATGGCCGACACCTATGGCGAGCGCAAGCTGCTGCAGCAAGGCCTGCTGCCGGCGTCACTGGTGCTGGCCCATCCGCAATACCTGCGCGCCATGCACGGCAGCAAGGCGGCCGGCGACGTGCACCTGCACGTGCTGGCCTTCGACCTGACGCGTTGCGCCGACGGGCACTGGTGGGTGGTGGGCCAGCGCACGCAGGCCGCCTCCGGCCTGGGCTACGTGCTGGAGAACCGCCTCATCATTGCCCAGCAGTTCCCCGAGGCCTTCCGGCAGATGGCGGTGCAACGCCTGGCGGCCAGCTACCGCGACCTCATCCAGGCGCTGACCAAGCTGTCCCCCGCCGGCGAGCGCAGCCGCGTCGCGCTGCTGACGCCGGGGCCGCGCAACGAGACCTATTTCGAGCAGGCCTTCCTGGCGCGCTACCTGGGCATCACGCTGGTGGAGGGGGCCGATTTGACCGTGCGCGCCGACAAGGTCTACCTCAAGACCCTGTCCGGACTGGAGCGCGTGCACGTGCTGCTGCGCCGCGTGGACGACACCTGGCTGGACCCGCTGGAGCTGCGCCCCGACTCCATCCTCGGCGTGCCGGGCCTGCTGCAGGCCGTGCGTGCCGGCGAGGTCATCCTGGCCAACGCGCCGGGCTCCGGCTGGCTGGAGAGCCCGGGGCTGACCGCCTTCTGGCCCGGCGTTGCAGAGAGCCTGCTGGGGGAGGAACTCAGCCTGCCGGCCATCCAGAGCTGGTGGTGCGGCGAGGAGAGCGCCTGGCGCACGCTGCGCCCGCGGCTGGCGGAGTTCATCGTCGTGCCGACCTTCTCGGCCAGCAGCACGACGCGCAGCTTCAGCCCCATCGTCGCGGCCGAGCTGAGCGACGAGGCCTTGTGGGAGCTGGCCGCGCGCATCGACGCCGATCCCACGGCCTACACGCTGCAGTCCCGCGTGAAGCCCACCAAGCAGCCGGTGTGGACGCGTGGCGCGTTGGAGCCGCGCGTGGCTGTGCTGCGCGTCTTCGCGCTGACCGATGGCCAGGGCGGCTGGAAGGTGCTGCCCGGCGGCCTGACCCGTGTTGCGCCGCGCCGCGACCCGCTGGCCGACGCCTGGCTGTCCATCCAGCGCGGTAGTCTCAGCGCCGACACCTGGGTCATGACGGACGGCGAGGTCGATGCGACGACGCTGCTGTCCCAGCCCCTGCAGCCCACCGACCTGCGCGACGTGCATTGGACCGTGACCAGCCGCGCCGCCGAGAACCTGTTCTGGCTGGGCCGTTACACCGAGCGCGCCGAGAACAGCGCGCGGCTGGCGCGCTACGTCATCGAAGCCAGCGTCATGGTGCAGCGCGGCGCCATGCCGCCGCCCATGCTGCCGCTGCTGGACGCGCTGGCACGCCGCCACGGCCTCATCGGCGCGAAGGCACCCGAGGCCGAAGAAGACCCGCGCGGCTTTGAGCGCGCGCTGCTGGCGGCCCTGCTGCCCGCCTCCGGCGTCACCAGCGTCGGCTGGAACCTGCGCGCGCTGCAGGCCTGTGCCCAGGCGCTGCGCGAGCGCCTGTCGCCCGAGGCCTGGAAGCTCATCCACGAGACGGCGGCGCAGTTCGAGCAGCACCTGCGCGCCGTGCTGGACCGCCCTGGCCAGGGCCCGGCTGTGGCGGACGTGCTGAACGTGCTGGCGCGGGCTGACACTCACCTGGCCGCCATCACCGGCGCCCAGACCGACCGCATGACCCGCGACGATGGCTGGCGGCTGCTGTCCATAGGCCGCCAGGTCGAGCGCCTGTCCTTCCATGCCGAGGTGCTGGCCGAGGCCTTCGAGCAAGACCTGGCACTCACGGAAGATGGCTTCGGCCTGCTGCTGGGGGTGTTTGACTCCACCATCACCTACCGCGCGCAGTTCCAGGCCCGCCGCGAGGCGCCGCCGCTGTTGCACCTGCTGGTGCACGACACCGACAACCCGCGCTCGCTGGCCTGGGTGGCGCGCACCATGCGGGACCGTTTCGCCAAGCTGGCCCGTCACGACCCGGGCTGGGCGTCGGACATCGCCGCCGAGCTGCCCGTGCCTGAGGCCTGGCCACTGGCGGAGCTGGCTGCGCCGGGCCCGGCGCTGGTGGAGCATCTGCGCCGCGCCGCGGCCCAGGCGGGCGAGCTGTCCAGCCTCATCAGCCAGCGCTATTTCGCGCACGTCATCGGCGCCGAGCAAAGGGTGTGGCAGTGAGCGACGTTGCGCAAAGCGTTCACCTGGCGGTGCACCATGTCACCGAGTACACCTACGAGGGCCTGGTGGAATGGGCCTACCACGCAGCCTGCCTGGCGCCGCGCAGCACGGCCTGGCAAAAGGCCAGTGGCTGGCAGCTCGGCATCACGCCGCTGCCCGACGGCTGGGGCATCGAGGGCCTGGAGTTGGACGCCGGCGAACTGGCCCGCCACCTGCGCCGCGACCCCTGGGGCAACCGGCACCTGAGCTTTGGGCACGCGCGCGTGCACGAGAGCCTGGTGGTGGACAGCCGCTTCGAGGTCGAACTGAGTGCCCGGCCCGCGCCTGACCCCACTCGCGGTCCGGCCTGGGAAGCCGTGGCAGCCAGCCTGCGCTACCGTGCCGGCCGCGCGCTGCAGGAGGCCGACGAGTTCGCGCTTGCCTCCACCTATGCCGCGCCGGACGAGACGCTGGCCGCCTATGCCCGCCGCGCCTTCTCGCCGGGCCGCGCCGTGGCCGCTGGCGGCCTGTCGCTGATGCACCAGATCCATGCCGACCTGCGCTACCTGCCGCAGAGCACCACGGTCGCGACGCGCGCGGCCGACGCGCTGGCGCAGCGCAGCGGCGTGTGCCAGGACTTCGCCCATGTCTTCATCGCCGCTTGCCGTTCGCTGGGCCTGGCGGCGCGCTATGTGTCGGGCTATCTGCTGACGCGGCCGCCCGAGGGGACTGCGAAGCTCGTCGGCGCCGATGCCTCGCATGCCTGGGCCGAGCTGTGGTGCCCCGAGCAGGGCTGGCTGGCGCTGGACCCGACCAATGCCGTGCCTGCGGGGCTGGACCATGTCACGCTGGCCTGGGGCCGAGACTATGCCGACGTGGCGCCGCTGCGTGGCGTGCTGCGCGGCGGCGGCGTGGCGACGCTGCGCGTGGGCGTCACGGTCGAGCCGGTGGCCTGAGCAGGCTGGCGATGCTTTCGCCGAGTTGCTCGGCGATGAATTCCTTGCGCAGCAGGCCCACGCCCGAGACGCGGCTGACGGCGGTGCGCAACTCCTCGGTCAGGTTGCCCGAGACGATGAGCACTGGCATGTCGGCGCGCAGGCGGCGCACGGCGCGCGCTACCTCCAGACCCGTCATCCGCGGCATGTTGTAGTCGGTCACCACCAGCGCCACGTCCCGTGGTGCCGCGGTGATGGCCGCCAGGGCCTCGTTCGGGTCGGCGCAGGCCTCGACGCGATAGCCCAGTTGCGTCAGCAGCGCCTCGACGGTGAGGCGCAGCACCTCGTCGTCATCCAGGTAGAAGATGCGTTCGCCGTGCCCGCGCGCGACCTCGGGCACGAGGGTCGCGGCCACCGGGGTGACGGCTTGCGCTGCGCTGACCAGAGGCAGCCAGATCTCGAACAGCGTGCCCAGTCCCGACTTGGAGCTGACCTCGATGCGGCCGCCGTGGCCGGTGACGATGCCGTGCACCATGGCCAGGCCCAGGCCCGTACCCTGGCCGCTGCCCTTGGTGGAGAAAAAGGGCTCGAAGATGCGCTCGCGCACGGCCGGCTCCATGCCGGCGCCGTTGTCGTGCACGCTCAGGCGCGCCCACTGCCGGCCGTTGGCGGTGGTCTGCGCGTCCAGCGAGATCTCGATGCGGCCGCGCCGGCCCGGCATGGCCTGCCAGGCGTTGTTGCACAGATTGAGCAGCACTTGCTGGATCTGCGTCGGTTCGGTGACCACGTGCATGGGTTCGTCCGGCAGCTTCACGTCCAGCGTGACCGTGGCGGGCAGCGTCACGCGCAGCAGCGTCAGCGCCTCCTGCACCAGCGGCTGCAACGGCTGGGCCCACAGGCCTTCGGTGGACGGGCGGCTGAAGGTCAGCAACTGCTGCACCAGCGTGCGGGCTCGCAGCCCCGCCTGGCGGATGCGGTCCAGGTGGGGCCGGGCAGGGTGGTCTTCGGCGATCTCGCCCGACAGCAGCGCCGCGCCGCCCAGCACGACGGCCAGCACGTTGTTGAAGTCGTGCGCGATGCCGCCGGCCAGCGTGCCCACGGCCTGCATCTTCTGCGCATGGCGCAACTGGGCTTCGAGGCGATGGCGCTCGGCGGCTGCCTCCAGCGTGGCGCTGAGGTCGCGGATGATGACGCTGGTCAGCGGGCTGCCGTCGACGTCCTTGTAGACGGCCGTGCTGACTTCGGCCTCGAAGAGGCTGCCGTCGCCGCGCTTCACACGCATGTGGCCGCGCGCCCGGCCGGTGGCCGTGCGCTCCGCGATGATGGCTGGCAGGCGCGGATCGCTGAGATCCAGGATGTCGCCGCGGTCCAGCGCGATGAGCTCCTTTTCGCTGCGGCCCAGCAGTTCACAGGCCGCAGGGTTGGCCGCCACGACGCCGCCGCCGGGGCGGGCCGTCAGCAGTGCATCCTGGCTGTGCTCGAAGATCAGCCGCCAGCGCGTCTCGCTGCGGGTGAGCAGGGCTTTTTCGTCCTCCAGCCGTGCCCGGCCTTCGCTCACCAGGGCCTCGGCCTGGCGGCGGGCGCGGGCCAGTCCGGTCGTCAGCAGGGCCAGCGAGATCGCGCAGACGAGGCCCGCTGCCAGCAGGCCCAGCGTGCCTTCGCCGGCGTCCTGCCACCAGGCCAGCGGCGGCGGTGCGACCTCGACGAGCCAATGCCGGTCGGCCACGGTCAGCTCGAAGCGCTGCGCACCCCCTTCCATGACGGCGCCTGGGGCGCTGTCGTAGACCGGCATGGCCTCGGGGCCGGCGGCGGGATCGGTGATGCGCACGCGGGCCGGTGAGTCGAGTTCGGCAGGCAAGGCGCCGCGCACGAGGTCGGCACAGCGCAGCGCGATGCCGACGACGCCCGTTGCCGCCGTGCGCCTGACTGCCGAGTCCTTGGGCACGTGGTCGCCGCGGTAGGTGGCGGCACGCACGACGATGCTCGTGAGCTTGGCGTGCTGGGGGCGGTGGCGGTCGCGCGCCAGCAGCAGCGGTGGTGTCGCGACCAGGCCGCCGGAATCGATGGCGCGCTCGACGGCCTTGCGATAGTTCTGGCCGGGGTCGTAGAGGTCGTAGCCGTCTATGGTCGGGTCGGCGGGGTGCTGGTGGCGCAGCAGCATGTACTCGGGCCGGGTGCCGGGTGGCTGGATGTCGAACGTGGGGTGGCCGGCTGGGTCGGTGCTTCGGTCGGCGCGCACGCGTTCCAGGTAGGCCGCGCGGCCGGCCGCGTCCACGCGTTCGGCGACGAAGGTCAATGTCAGGCCCGGGAAGCGGTCGGTGCCGAGAACGTCGCCGACATAGCGGGAGAACTGCGCGTCATCCAGCGTCACCGGGCCGCTGGCTGCGAGGCGCAGGCCCGGCAGCAGATCGAGATGGCTGCGCAGGCTGGCGGCCAGCGACAGTCGGAAAGCCTCGGCGCGGCGCTCGAACAAGGCCTGGCGCTCGGCCGCGTTCTGCCCCATGGACCAGGCCGCCAGCGCCAGCGTCAACGCGAGGGTGGCGACAAACAGCAGCCAGGGCAGAGCCCGGCGGGCGAAGGGCTCGGCGCGGGCGGCGGATTCGGGCATCGGCGGTGCGGGCTCCCTGTCTGGCTCCGCCATGCCCTGGCACTAAGGAGACGCTGAACAAGTCCCTCACGCGCATCGCATCCCTGCTTTGGGCGGTCTGCGGCGTTACAAATGCTCGCCATAGCAAAGGCTATGGCTGTGCTTTGCGCCTTGCAGCCCATCCCAAACTAGGGCGCGCTGCATCGCGGGGACTTATTCAGCGGCTCCTAACGCTCTGTTGGCATGACAAGGCCATGATAGAGCGGCCCACCGCCGCCCAGTACGCCAGATGTGGCGGCTCAGCCGCGCAGCAACGGCAGCACGGAGACCACCATCAGCGCCGCGGCGCCCCAGTTGAAGGCCTGCAGCGCGCGCGGGCGGTGCAGCCAGCGCCGCATCTGCTCACCCAACAGCGCCCAGGAGCCGCAGCAGGGCAGATTGACGAGCACGAAGATGGCCGTCATGGCGACCACGCCCAACTCGCCATAGGCCGTCACGGCGGTCAGTGCCATGGCCCAGGCCTTGGGGTTGACGGCCTGGAACAGCGCCGCGGCGCCAAAACCCATGGGCCGGCCGGCGGCGGCATCGCCTGCCCTGGGTGGCGCGGCCGTCGCCACCTTGTAGGCCAGGTACAGCAAATAGGCCAGGCTGGCCCACTTCAGCGCGCCGTGCAGGCCCGGATAGGCCGTGAAGACCTCGCCCAGGCCCAAGCCCACCAGGGCCAGCATGACGCCAAAGCCGAAGCTGATGCCCAGCAGGTGGGGCAGGCTGCGCCGCCAGCCGAAGTTGGTGCCCGAGGCCAGCAGCATCAGGTTGTTGGGGCCGGGCGTGATGGACGTGACGAAGGCGAAGCCGGCGAGGGCGATCAGGGTGGCGCTGGTTTCCATGGGCCGCAACTCTAGGCAGCTTTGCCTCGAATGGGTTTGCGTCCTGCGGCGCTTTGGCGGCTTGATGTGCAATCATCTGCGGTCATGGATGCCATTGACGAGAAGATATTGCGTGAATTGGTCGGTGACGGCCGCATGACCAATGCCGAGCTGGCCCAGCGCATCGCGCTGAGCCCCTCGGCCTGCCTGCGCCGCGTGCAGGAGTTGGAGCGGCTGGGCGTCATCAAGGGCTACCGGGCCGTGCTGGACCCGGCGCGGCTGGGCCTGGGCTTCGTTGCCTACGTGGCCATCGGCCTGTCGCGCCACACGCTGGCCGAGCAGAAAGGCTTCGAACAGGCCATGGCCGATTGCCCGGTCGTGCGCGAGTGCCACAACGTGACTGGTGTCTTCGAATATCTGCTGCGCGTGGAGGTGGCCGATCTCGCGGCCTACAAGCGCTTCCATGCCGACGTGCTGGGCGGGTTGCCTCAGGTCAGCATGATCACCAGTTACATCGTCATGGACTCGCCGAAAGACGATCGGGCTTAACGCCTCACTTTGCCGTCGCCCGTGAGCATCGTCATTTCCACGAAGCTGGACCCGACATGCTTGGTGGGCGTGAAGTTCAAGTGGTAGCCGCGCGACTCGTAGCCGGACAACGTCTCCAGCGCGGCGATCAGGCCTTCGCGGCTCAGGCGCCCGCCCAGGCGGCGCAGGGCGTCGACGATGACGCGGGCGGCCACGTAGCCCTCGATGCTGGTGTAGTTGGGTTCGGCCTTGGCGTCGGCACGATGCAAGGCCTGCTGGTAGTCGTTGACCAGGCCCACGGCCGTGCCGAAGGGTGAGGGCATGACCTGGGAGACGACCACGCCGGCGGCGTCCTTGCCCAGCTCGTCGGCCAGGGCCTGGGTGCCCACGAAGGACACGTTGTAGAACAGGCCGCCGTAGCCGGCCTTGCGGGCCTCGCGGATGAAGGCGGCGCAGCTCTTGTACGCGCTGATCTGGATGATGGCTTCCGGCTGGCCGGGCACCAGCGCCTTGACGGCCGCGGCCACGTCGACGCTGTTGCGCTCCACCGTCGCGACGGCCGTGGGCTGCAGGCCGCGCTTGTCCAGCGCGCGCAGCACGCCCTTGAGGCCGGCCTGGCCGTAGGCGTCGTTCTGGTGGAAGACGGCGATCTTCTTCAGGTCCAGCTGGGTGAGTTGCTTGACGATGAGTTCCGTCTCGTCGTAATACGAAGCCCGGATGTGGAAGACCAGCTTGTTGAAGGGGTCGCGCAGCGCCTCGGCGCCGGTGAAGGGCGCGACGAAGGGGATCTTGGCGGCCGTGAGCAGCGGCAGTGCAGCGAGCGACGTGGGCGTGCCGACATAGCCGAACAGCGCGAAGACATCCTCCTGGATGAACTTCTCGGTGTTGGCCTTGCAGCGCGCGGGGTCATAGCCGTCGTCCAGCGTCTTCAGCACGATGGGCAGGCCGCCCACGCCGCCGGCGGCGTTGACCGCGTCGAAGTAGGCCTTGGCGCCGAGCTGCATCTGCAGGCCCAGCTGGGCGGCGGGTCCGGTCAGCGGCACGGACTGCCCGAGCACGATGGCGCGGCGTTCCTGGGCACGGGCGAGGCTGGCTGGCAGCAAGAGGCTGGCCAGGGCGAAATGGGCTTGGCGACGGGTCGTCATGGGCGCGCATGATGCCGCAAGCCGGGCGACAGCTTCCAACCGCCAGGCAAACGGGTGGCCCAGACCGTGAATACGCCCTATGGGAGACGATCGCTAACTCGTGCGTGCGCGGGCCCGGCCGGCCCGCTTGTTGACGAACATCGCCTCATCGGCATGCCGCATCAGTGCGTCGGCGGTCTCGCCGTCGGCCGGGAAATGGGCCAGCCCCAGGCTGCTGCCCACCGCGACCTGCACGCCCGAGCTCAGCGTGACGGGCTGGCTCAGCGCGTCGAGCAGCCGGTTCAGCACCGGTTCGGCGTCGGCCGGCGCCTGGGCGGGCGTCAGCAGCACGACGAACTCGTCGCCGCCCAGGCGGGCGACCGTGTCGCTGGCCCGCAGGCCGGCCTGCAGCCGCGCGGCTACGGCCTTGAGCACCTCGTCGCCGGCGTCGTGGCCGTGGGTGTCGTTGACCTGCTTGAAGCCGTTCAGGTCCAGGTAGGCCAGCGCGAAGACGTGGCTGTTGCGTTCGGCGGCGTGGATGGCCTGCTTGAGGCGGTCGGCCAGTAGCAGCCGGTTGGGCAGGCCCGTCAGCGCATCGTGCAGCGCCGCGCGTTCCATGCGTGCCTCGTGGGCCTTCATCTGCGTGATGTCCAGCATCATCCACAGCGTGGCGCCGTCGCTGCCCGGCAGTTCAACGCCGGCCAGGTCCACCCAGATCTGCGAGCCGTCCTTGCGGCGCATCTGCTGCTGGCTGCGGAAGCGCCCGCCGGCCCGCAATTGCGGATAGGCCAGCGCGCCCAGCGCGTGGAAGGACGTATCGTCGGCATAGAGCATCCGGGCCGACACGCCCAGCAGTTCACCCTCCTCGTAGCCGAACATGCGCTCCAGCGCGTGGTTGTTCCAGACCGACTTGCGGTCGCGCAGCTTGACGATACCCACCAGGTCGCTCTCCAGCATGGCCTCCTGGTCCAGCGTGAGCTGGTGCAGCTGCTGGCGGATGCGGTGCGTCTCGGTGATGTCGTACATGACGGAGCGGCTGCGCAGGAACTCCCCGTTCGCGTCGTAGATGGCCGTGGCAGCCAGGCTGACGCGGCGCTTTTCGCCATGGCGGCCCAGCAGGTCGAACTCCAGGCCGGCTACGCGGCCCTCGCGCTTGAAGCGCGGGAAGGCCTCGACGAAGACGGCGCGGCCCTCGTCGGTGAAGAAGTCCGAGGGCCGCATGCGGCCGATCAGATCCTGGGCCGTGCAGCCAAGCCAGTTCAGCCCCATGGCATTGACCTGCAGGAAGCGGCCCTCGCCGTCCAGCGCGTAGTAGGCGCAGGGCGCGTTGTCGTAGAGGTCCTGCAGGCTCTGGCGGGCCTCGTCGGCCTGGGCCTGGAGCTGCTTGCGCGCCGTGATGTCGGATTCGATGACGACGAAGCCGGTCAGCGCATCGTCCTCGTCGCGCAGCGGCTGAATCTCCACGTCCACCCAGTAGTCATGGCCGTCCTTGCCGCGGTTCATCAGCTCGCCCTTGCAGCCCATGCCCACGTCCATGGCCTCGCGCAGGCCGTGCACGGTGTCCTGGTCGGTGAACTCCGAATGCAGCAGCTCTGCAGGTTTGCGGCCCTGGGCATCCGCCAGCGTGTAGCCGGTGATGCGTGTGAAGCCATCGTTGACCCAGGTGATGTGGCGGTCGGCGTCCAGGATGAGAACGGCGTTGGTCGTGCGGCTGGCGACGGTCGCGAGCCGGGCCAGGTCGGCCGTCATGCCGCGCGCCATCTGCTCGGCGCGCGCGCGGCCGGCGGCCAGCAGATAGACCGTCACGGCCAGCAGCAGGCTCAGCAGGGCGCCGCCCAGCTCCAGGCCGACGCCGGACAGGCCCAGCAGGCTGATGGCAGCATCGTGCGTCAGCGCCGCGTCGAGCCGGAATTCCCGCCCCGCGACCGTGAAGTAGGACGTGTCGCCCACGGGTTCATCGGCCTGCGCGGAATCTGCTACCTCCTCCAGCGACAGCGCCGCGCCCTGGCGCGTGGCCAGCAGCGGTGCGAACTCGCCATCCAACGTGCGAGCCGACAGCCTCAGGTCCAGCAGCGAGGCGGCCTGGTCGGTGGCACCCTGGAGCAGTTCACTGGCCACCAGGGGGGCGTACAGCAGCCCCAGCAGTGCAGCGCGGCGTTCGGCCGGTGTGCCCGGGTCGCGACCTTGCTTGTAGACCGGCACCATCAGCATGAAACCCGGGCCCTTCTTCAGGTCCTGCACCAACTGCACCGGGCTGGACAGCGTGGCTTCGCCGCTGTCCACCGCCTGCTCTATGGCCTGGCGGCGTATCGGGTTCGCGCCCGAGTCGATGCCCCAGGCCTGGACGTTGCGGCCCAGAGGCTCGATCTGCGTGACGATGTAGTGCGTCGTTTCCCGGCCCAGGCTGTGCACGCGGAAGTCCGGTGCGTCGTCGCGCCTTTGCATCGCGACGAAGGCGTCCAGGTCAGCCTGCTCGACCTTCTCGATGATGCCGAAGCCACGCGCCCCGGGGAACTCGCTCGGCAGGTCGCGCGACTCGACGTAGGCACGGAACGCCTGCCGGCTGATGCGGCCCTCCATGGCGGCCAGCGTGCCGCGGGCACCCTTGAGGCCGTAGACCGGCATGGTCAGCCGCTTCACGAGATCGGCCTGCAGCCGCTCGACCTGGCGGTCCTGCAGCGCCTGGGCCTCGGCGCGTGCACGCTGCTGCTGCCAGATGACGGCGGCGCCCGTCAGCGCTAGGCCGATCGACAGCACCACCGCCGCGGACACCCACGCCGATGTGCTGACCATCTCGGGCCCGGTGTAGCCGTCTCCGATCCGCAAGCCTGTCTCTCTTGTTGTGGCGGCTGATGCCTGCAGGGCCATTGAAGCATGCGCAGTCGGCCGCTGGCAACGCACCGTTTGAGCACAATGAGCGCCATGAACCTGTTCCTCATCCAGGCCCGCGCCAACTGCCTGGCCAACCGCCGCCTGCTGCGCGCCGTGGCGCAACTTTCCGACGCCGAGTTCCACGCGGCGCGCACCAGCTTCTTCCCCAGCCTGGCGCTGACGCTGAACCATGTGCTCAACGTCGACCACTACTACATCGCCGCACTGGAGGGCGACGCCGCCATGCGCAACGTCTGGGCCAGCTACGTGCCGGCGCAGACCGCAGTGGAACTGGCCCAGCGGCAGGATGCGAGCGACGAGAGGCTGATCGCCTTCTGCGCAGGCCTGCAGCCCGGCGACGAGGAGCGCATCGTCGCCTTCGACCGCGATGCCGGCATTGAGCACGGCCCGCGCGAGCCCGTGGGGCGCGTGCTGGCCCACCTTTTCATGCACCAAACCCACCACCGCGGCCAGGCGCACGCGATGCTAGCGGGCACGTCCTTGAAGCCGCCCCAGCTGGATGACTTCATCCTGCTGGGGGACAAGGTGCATCGCGAGGCCGACATGGCCTCGCTCGGCTGGGAAGAGCCCGTCTGAAGCCGTCCGGTCAGAGCTCCGCCACGCCCTTGACCCGCACCGGCATCGCCACCGGCTGAGCGGCCACCTCGACAGCGCGACCGTGGAAGCGGTCCAGCAGCGTCTGCCACTGCTTCTTCACCGCGACGACGTTGGCGTGCTTCACATGGCCATAGCCGCGGATCTTTTCGGGCAGGCGGGCCAGTTCGACGGCGGTGTTCAGGTTGTCGGCGGTCAGTGAGGCCAGGATCTCGTCGACCAGTCCCTCATAGTCCTTGATCAACTGGCGCTCCATGCGGCGCTCCTCGGTCTTGCCGAAGATGTCCAGCGCGCCGCCGCGCAGGCCCTTGAACTTGGCCAGCCACTTGAAGGCGGTGAAGGTCCAGGAGCCCATTTCGATCTTCTTCGCGCGGCCGTCTGGGCCAGGCTTGGAGATCAGCGGCGGAGCGAGGTGGAAGCTCAAGGACTCCCAGTTCTCGAACTGGTCCTTCATCGCGGCCATGAAGCGGCCATCGGTGTAGAGCCGCGCCACTTCGTACTCGTCCTTGATGGCCAGCAGCTTGGCGTAGTAGCGCGCCACGGCCTGCGTCAGGCGCTGGCCCTTGCCGAGTGCGCTCTCGGCTGCGCGCACGCGGTCCACCAGCGCGCGGTAGCGCTGGGCGTAGGCGGCGTCCTGGTAGTCGGTCAGGAACTGCATGCGCCGCGCTATGAGGCCTTCGGGGCCATCGAGCTGGTCGAAGTTGAAGAACTTGACGATGTTGGCCTCGCCCGCCAGGCGCTGGATGGCGTCGGGCGCGGCAATGGCCAGGCGCCCCAGCGCAAAGGCCGTCTTGTTGGCTTCGGCGGCGACGCCGTTGAGCTCGATGGCGCGCATCAGCGCGGCCTCGCTGACGGGGATGAGGCCGCGCTGCCAGCAGGCGCCCAGCATGATGATGTTGCTGGGCAGCGTGTCGCCCATCAGGCGCTGCGAGACGTCCTGGGCGTCGATGGTTTCGAGCGCACCCTGCTCGCCAACGGCGAACTTCATCTTGGCCAACAGCGAGTCGCCTTGCAGCGACGCGTCAGGGTTGCGCACGAAGCCCGCGGTAGGCAGTTCGTGGGTGTTGGCGAGGATGACGGTGCGGCCGGGCTTGACGGTGCCCAGCGCGTCGGGCGAGGCGCCCACCACCATGTCGCAGGCCAGCAGCACGTCGGCCTGCTGGGTGTCGATGCGTACCTGGTTGAGCAGGTCCAGCGTGGGCGCCACGCGCACGAAGCTCAGCACCGCGCCGCCCTTTTGCGCAAAGCCCATGAAGTCCAGCACCGAGGCCTGCTTGCCTTCCAGGTGGGCGGCCATGGAGACCAGCGCGCCGACCGTGACGACGCCCGTGCCGCCCACGCCGGTGACCAGCAGGTCAAACGGCCCCGTCCACTGCCAGGGTGCCGGCGGCTGGATGGCGGCGATCTCGCGGGCCAGGTCCTGCGCCGTGTAGCTCGCACCGGCCTTCTTCTTCAGTACGGGAGAGTGCACCGACACGAAGCTGGGGCAGAAGCCGTTCACGCATGAGAAATCCTTGTTGCAGCTCGACTGCTCGATGGCGCGCTTGCGGCCCCAGTCGGTCTCGACCGGGACGACGGACAGGCAGTTGCTTGCGACACCACAATCGCCGCAGCCCTCGCAGACCGCTTCATTGATGAAGATGCGGCGCGGCGGGTCCGGAAACTCCTTCTTCTTGCGGCGGCGGCGCTTCTCGGCGGCGCAGGTCTGGTCGTAGATCAGCACCGTGACGCCTTCGATCTCGCGCAGCTCGCGCTGCACGGCGTCCAGCTCGCTGCGATCGTGGAAGGTAGTGCCCGCGGGGAACAGGCCGTGGTGGCCGTCGTACTTGCCAATCTCGTCGGACACCACCACCAGGCGCTTCACGCCCTCGGCCTCCACCTGGCGGGCGATCTGCGGCACGCTGGTCTGGCCGTCCACCGGCTGGCCGCCGGTCATCGCGACGGCGTCGTTGTAGAGGATCTTGTAGGTGATGTTGGTCTTGGCCGCGATGGCCTGGCGGATGGCGAGATACCCCGAGTGGTAGTAGGTGCCGTCGCCCAGGTTCTGGAAGACGTGCTTCTCGTTCGTGAAGCGGCTGTGCGCCGCCCAGTCCACGCCCTCGGCGCCCATCTGGATGAGGCCGGACGTGCCGCGTTCCATCCAGCTCGCCATGAAGTGGCAGCCAATGCCGGCCAGCGCCCGCGAGCCCTCGGGCAGCTTGGTGCTGGTGTTGTGCGGGCAGCCCGAGCAGAAATAGGGCTGGCGGCGCACCGCGTCGGCCGCGTTGGACAGCAGCTGCGGCGTCAGGAAGTCCACCACCAGGTGGCGGCGGTCCAGCGCCGGGTTCAGGCGCGCCAGCCAGTCGGCCACCGTGCCCATGATGCGGCTGGGGCGCAGTTCGCCCAGCGCGCTCAGCACCGCGCAGCCGTGTTCGTCCGTCTTGCCGACGACGCGCGGGCGCTGGAAGTCGGGCAGGTGGTAGAGCAGTTCCTTGATCTGGCGCTCGACGACCGGGCCCTTCTCCTCGATGACCAGCACGTCGGTCAGGTTGGAGCAGAACTCGACGATGCGGGTGGGTTCCAGCGGGAACACCAGGCCCACCTTGTAGACGCGCACGCCGGCCGCGGCCAGCGCGTTGGGGTCCAGGTCCAGGCGGCGCAACACTTCCATGAAGTCGTAGTGCGCCTTGCCCACCGTCACGATGCCCAGCGTGGCTGCCGGGCTGGTGACGATGTGCTTGTCTATGCTGTTGACCTTGGCGAAGGCCTTCACCGCGTCCAGCTTGTGCGCCAGGCGCGACTCCAGCTCCAGCGAGGGCAGGTCCACCGAGCGGATGTGCAGGTTGGTGGGTGCGACAAAGTCGACCTTGTGCTCGAAGTCCAGCGGCACCGCGTCCAGATCCACGGTCATGCCGCTTTCGACGACCTCGGAGATGGCCTTGAAGCCCACCCAGGCGCCCGAGAAGCGGCTTAGCGCCCAGCCGTAGAGGCCGAATTCCAGGTATTCGGCCACATTGGCCGGGTGCACCAGCGGCATGCTCCAGGCCTGCAAGGCCTGGTCGCTCTGGTGCGGCGTGCTGCTGGACACGCAGCCATGGTCGTCGCCGCACACCACCAGCACGCCGCCCTGGGTGCTGGTGCCATAGACGTTGCCGTGCTTGAGCGCGTCGCCCGAGCGGTCCACGCCGGGGCCCTTGCCGTACCACATGGCGAACACGCCATCGACGGTGCGCTGTGGGTCCAGCGCCACGCGCTGTACGCCCAGGCAGGCCGTGGCGGCCAGGTCTTCGTTGATGGCGGGCAGGAACTCGATGTGGGCCTTCTCCAGGAACTTCTTGGCCTTCCAGAGCTGCTGGTCCACCATGCCCAGCGGCGAGCCGCGGTAGCCGGACACGAAGCCGGCCGTCTTCAGGCCCATGCGCTCGTCCTGCTTCTTCTGCGCGAGCAGCAGGCGCACCAGGGCCTGCGTGCCGGTCAGGAAGACGGCTCCGCTGTCGGCGGCGAGGTTGTCGCTGAGCTGGTAGGGGCGCAGCGTGGGTTGCACGTCGGTGGCGGCGGCGTCGGACATGTCGTGACTTCTCCTGGAGGCGCGAAATTCTTTCTCCGAACAGCCGGAGGAAATTGCCTTAATGCCCGTGGATCAATGGCTCAATGAGATGATTCTTCTCCAAAGAGACGAATCATGGAAAAAATTGAACTTGATCGCGCCAGCCGCGAGATCCTGGAAGCGCTGCAGGCCGACGCCAGGCTCAGCACCCAGGCCCTGGCCGAGAGGGTGGGCCTGTCCGCCACGCCCGTGTGGCGGCGCGTGAAGGAACTGGAGGACCGCGGCGTCATCCGCGGCCAGGTGGTGCTGGTGGACCGGGAGAAGATCGGCCTGTCCATCTGCGTGCTGGGGCACGTGAGCCTGGTGCGGCACAACGAGGGCGCAGTGGAGCAGTTCGAGCGCCTGGTGACCACGCGGCGCGAGATCATCGAATGCCACGCCATCACTGGCGAGGCCGACTACGTCATCAAGGTCGTCGCGGCCGACATGAAGGCCTACGACCTTTTCCTGCAGCAGCACATCTTCAAGCTGCCAGGCGTGGCCAGCGTGCGCAGCAACGTGGTGCTGCGCGAGGTCAAGTACGAGACGGCGCTGCCGGTGGGATAGGGCCTGTCAGTTCAGCAGGCCGTTGACGGTGATGTCGACACTGGCCGCGTTGCCAAAGGCGACGCAGGACACGCCGCTGATCGGCGTGTAGACCAGCGGCGACGGGTAGGTGAGGTGCACGGTCTGGCCGGCCGGCACCTGCACGTAGAAGCGCGGGAAGCTGCCACCGATCACGTTCGTGCTGCCGCAGTCCTGGCCGCCGGCCAGTATGGGTGCGAAGACGAAGATGCTGCGGTTGACGCTGCCCAGGTTGGTGAACGTGATCGACGTGATGCCGAGCACGCCGCTGGTGCCGGGGCCGAGAGTCACGTAGTTCGCCGAGCCGTTCACCGAGTTGTTGAAGGGGCGGCTGGGCAGGACGGACTCGACGAGAGCCGCCTTGGTGGCCGCCGTTGCAGGTGCGACGGGAAGCGCCGACAGCGCGGCAAGCCCGACAAGACCGAGGAGGTGATGGAGTCGCATGGCAAGGTCCTTTCAAAAGGGATGGCGAGGTTCAGTCGCGCCGTTTCAGCCAGAGCATCAGCAGGCCCGCCGCCAGCAGCAGGGGCGCTGCCGGCTCGGGGACGAGGGCGCCGGACGAGATGTCCAGTGCATAGGCGCTGCTGCAACTGGATGCGCAGGCGCCGCTCGACCAGTCCGCCGCCAGCCCGATGAAGCCATCACCCAGCGTGCCCGTGCCGAGGTTCTCGGCAAAGGAGAAGTTGGCGGGCATGCTGATGGCGATCGTGTAGCGCCCCGCCGGCAGTGCGCTGACGTGCAGCGTCGAATCGGCGCAACTGGGCGCGGCCGTGCCGGGCGGGCACAGGCCGTCGTCGTTCGAGGCCAGGAAGGTGGCCGTGCCGCCCCAGCCCGCGAACAGCGACAGATAGGTGTCGAAGCCGCCCGCCGCGATGGCCTGGCCGGCGGCGTTCACGCCCCCGCCAAAGCTCCAGGTCTGGGCGTCGAGGGCCGCCGCGGCGCTGGTCTCGAACTCGATCAACGCGACGTCGTTCGGGTTGTCGGCCGCCAGCACGCCCTGCACAGACAGCGTGGCGGCAGGCACGGCCGTGCTGAGGACGAGGGCGGCGAGCGAGGCGGCGGATCTGAGCAGCATGGCAACTCCTTGTCGAGGCGCGAGGCATGCTGCGCGTCGGGCTCGATCAGCGTCGACCCCTAGAACCGCCGTCCTGCACCGGTTGCGGGGGTTGTGACCTAAGTCCGTGAGTCAAGGCTCATTGCGCGGCCGCGTCCTGCGGTGTGAGGTGAAATGGCGTCCTGCAAGACTTGGCCCCCTAACCAGGAGGCTGCTCGCCTAGGCAGTGCCGCCGTGGCATGCCTACAGTCCGCGCATCGACACCTGCTGCCCTCTGATGGATCAACTCCTTGCCCAGCTCTCCAAGTCCGTCTCTTCAGCGCGCACGCTTGAAGGGCTGACCCGTCCCCTGCTTGAAATGCTGGAGGCCGTGACGGGCCTGGAGTCCACCTACCTGACCACGGTCGATCTCGTCGGCGGCATGCAGCACGTGGTGTATGCCCGCAACTCGCAGGAACTGCAGATCCCCGAGGGGCTGACCGTGCCCTGGGGCGACACGCTGTGCAAGCGCGCCCTCGACGAGGGGCGGCCTTATACCGATAACGTGGCCGCCGTCTGGGGCGACTCCGGCGCGGCGCGCGACCTTGGCATACAGACCTATGTCAGCACGCCGGTGCGCACCGAGGAGGGTGTGCTCTACGGCACGCTGTGCGCCGCCAGCGCGCAAAGCCGGCCGATGAACCCTGGGGCCGAGCACGCGTTGCGCCTTTTCGCAGGCCTCATCGAGCAGCAGGTCGCGCGCGAGCACCTGCTGGCCGAGCTGCAGCGCAGCAATGCCGAGCTGAAGACGCAGGCGCTGACCGATGCGCTGACGGGCCTGATGAACCGCCGCGCGATGACGCAGGAGCTGGGGCGGCTGATCTCCCAGGCCCAGCGCACCGGGAGCTGGCTGCTGGCCGGCGCCATCGACCTGGACGGCTTCAAGCAGGTCAACGACCAGCACGGCCACGACGCCGGCGACGCCTTCCTGTGCGGCATTGCCAGCGCGCTGACGGCTGCGCTGCGCGGTGGCGACGTGCTGGCGCGCATGGGCGGAGACGAGTTCGTCGTGGTGGGTCTGGGGCCAAAGCTCAGCGGCGATGGCGCCGAGGCGGCCAAGCTGCTGGAGCGGCGCCTGGCCCTGGCCACGATGGGCCACTATCCGGTCGGCATGACCGTCATCGACTACGCCGGCGCCAGCGTGGGCGTGGCCTGCCTGGACCCGCAGCAGGTCAGCGTCGAGGACGCGCTGCGCGAGTCCGATGCGGCCATGTACCGCATCAAGCTGACGCGCCGTCAGTCGGCCCAGCGCTGACCGGGGCGAGGGCCGCCTCGGCGGCCTTGAAGTCCAGCCGGGACAGCGCCTCGCGCAGTTGCGCAAAACCAGCCTCGCCGCAGGCGGTGCGCAACGCTGCGGACAGGGGCTCGAACAGGTCCAGCGCGGCCAGGTCTTGCGCTTGCAGCGCCGCGCGCAGCCGGGCCAGGGCCTGTGCGTCCAGAGACGCCCCGGTGTCGGCCACGGGAGCGGCCGCAGCGGCGCGCTGGCGCGCCAGCCAGGGCCGGGCGGACGCCGCCAGCGCCTGCATCAGCCGACGCACCTCGGCCAGGCCATCGTCTTCATCGGCGGTCGGCCCGCCGGCCCGCCAGAGGGCTTCGGCGCGCTGGGCGGCGGCATGCAGCTCGCGGGCGGCCAGCAAGCCGGCGCTACCGCCCAGCTTGTGCAGCCGGGCCGCCAGCTCGCGGGCGTCGGGCGATTGAGGCAAGGCTTCGGCCAGGTCGCCGAACTCCTCCAGCAGCCTCGCCAGCAGGCGGGCAAAGAAACCTACGTCGCCCTGCAGGCGCTGCCGGACTTCCTCGCGCACCACGCCGTCGAGTTGGGGCCAGGGGTCGTCGGCGGGCGGTTCGGCCGCTCGCGCGGCGATGGGCACGCGCTGGCCCCGGTCCTGCTCGACGTGCTGGCGCAGCAGCAGCACGAGGCCGGCCGGGTCGAAGGGCTTGCTGACGAAGCCGTTCATGCCGGCGTCCAGCGCCCGCTGGCGCTCGCTGAGCAAGGCCCCGGCCGTCAGCGCGAGGATGGGCAGCTTGTGCAAGCCGAGCTCGGTGCGGATGCGCCGCGTCGCGGCCAGGCCGTCGAGCACCGGCATCTGCACGTCCATCAGCACCGCGTCGAAGCCGTCGGGCTCGGCTGCCAGCAGGGCGACGGCCGCCGCGCCCTCCTGGGCCAGCGTGACCTGGGCGCCCTCCTGTTCCAGGATGCGCTGCGCGACTTCGAGGTTGATGCTGCTGTCGTCGGCGACCAGCACGCGAACGCCGGGCAGCAACTGCACGGCGGATGCGCCGCGCGCGCTGGCGAGCAGCGGCTGGGCGGCGCCCCGCTCAGCCAGTGCCGCATGCACGGCGTCGAACAGGCTGGACACATCGGCCGGCAGCCGCAGCTGGCCGGGGGGTAGGGGGGCGGAGGCGCGGCTCATCAGCACGCAGGGCAGTTCGGCCAGGCGCTGCCGCGTCGCCTCATCCAGCGACGCTTGCAGGCGGTGATCCAGCAGCACCAGGTCGGGCGGCATGGCGGCCAGCCGTGCGCGCAGCGCCGCGGCGTTGGCTATGCCTTCGGCCTGCCAGCCCAGGTCGGCGCACAGGCGCTGCAACGCGTCGCGCTGGGTCGTGTCGTCGCTGGCCAGCACCAGGATCAGTCCGCGCGTGGGCAAGGCCAGGCCCTGCGCCGGCTCGAAGGGCAGCCGCACGACGAAGCGCGTGCCGGCGCCCGGGCTGCTGCTGACATTGACCTGCCCGCCCATCAGCTCGCAGAGCTGCTTGACGATGGACAGGCCCAGGCCCGTGCCGCCATAGCGCCGCGACGTGGAGCTGTCGGCCTGCGAGAACGGCGCGAACAGGCGCGACAAGGCGTCGGCCGGGATGCCGATGCCGCTGTCCTCGACGGTGATGTCCAGTTGCAGCGGCCGTGCGCTTGCGTCTGCGCAGGCGGCGGTGACATTCACCTGGCCTTCGGCCGTGAACTTGATGGCGTTGGAGACGAGGTTGCCGACGATCTGGCGCAGGCGCGCCGCGTCGCCCAGCAGCAGGGCCGGCAGGTCGGGCGCCGCTTCAAGCTGCAGTGCGATGCCCTTGGCGTCGGCCTGGTCCTGGAACAGGCCCACGACGTCTTGCAGCAGGGCGCGGGGGGCGAAGGGCGCGGCCTCCAGCAGCATCTCGCCGGCTTCGATCTTGGACAGGTCAAGCACTGCGTTGATGACGTCCAGCAGCGAGCGGCTGGCGCTCTGGATCTTGGCCAGCAGCTCGCGCTGGTTCGCGTCCAGCGCGCTGCGTTCGAGCAGGAAGGACAGGCCCATGACCGCATTCATCGGCGTGCGGATCTCGTGGCTCATGTTGGCCAGGAACTCGCTCTTGGCTGCGCTGGCCGCGTCGGCCACCTGGATGGCATGGCGCAACGTGTCAGCCGCGGCGCGGCGTTCCGTCACATCCTGCACGGCGCCCACCAGGCGAACGACAGGGCCCGGCTCCGTCTCGCGCTCGGCGGCGCCCACGCAACGCAGCCAGCGCAGCTGGTGGCCAGGGCTGAGCAGTTCCAGCTCCAGGTCCCAGCCTTCGCCGGTGCGTGTTGCATGGGTCATCGCATCGCGCAGCCTCGCCTCGGAATCGGGCATGAAGCTGCGCAGCACGGACTCCACGTCCAACTCGCGGGTCTGCTGCGGTTCATGCGCGGACCGGGTCTGTGCCGTCCAGCTGAGCCGGCCGCTGGCCACGGCCAGTTCCCAGCCGCGCACGCCGGCCATCTGCCCGGCGCGGCGCAGGAAAGCTTCCTGGCGTGCGAGCTGGCGGTTGGAGTCGCGCAGTGCCAGGTCGCGCTGCTGCAGCGCGCCGGTCATCGCATCCAATGCTTGCGACAACTGGCCCAGCTCGTCGGGGCGGGGCAGCGCAATGCGCGCAGACAGGTCGCCGCCCTCGACGGCTTGCGCAACGCCGCGAAGCCTGTCGATGGGCGCAAGGACCCGGCGCAGCAGCAGCCCCGCAAGAACGAGGATGACCGCCAGCAGCGCAAATTGGTTGGCCACAGCGATCCAACGCTGGCGCTCGGCATCCGCGCGGCGGCGCTCGGCGAGGCTGCGCGACAGGTCGAAGGCGCCGTCGCTGACGCGGCGTGTCTCGTTGACGAGCTGGTCGGTCAATGTCTCGCGGCGGGCCAGCGCGTCGAGGTCGTCACGCATGCTGGCGCGGCGCAGTGCCGCAAAGATTTGCGGCAGCGCGCGGGCGGTGTTCTGCAATTCGTCGACCTGGTCGGCGCTGCCGGCGTCGGCGGCGGCATAGTCGGCCAGAGCGTGGGACAGCCGCTCGTGCAACAGGCCCCATTGCCGGGCCGCACGTTCGTTCTGGTGCAGGCCGTAGTCCTGGGTCAGCACCAGCAATCCAGCGGCGTCGCGTGCGATGACCTCCACGGTCTCGCGCTGCGCGTCGTTGGCGGCGGCAAACTGGCGCTCGACGACGAGCGTCGTCAGGCGCAGGCCGACGATGGCCAACGCGGCGATGACGCAGGTCATCAGGGCAGGGCGCAGGCGCATCGCCGTCAGCTCACTTCACCAGGGTCACCGCACGCGGGTCCAGCGCTCGCAGCGGCTCTATGCGCATGAGCTCCAGGTAGTCGGGCATGGTGGGGTTGTCGACCAGGCCCTCGCGCAGTGCCCAGCGCGATTGGGCCTCCAGCGTGGTCAGCAGCGTCTGGTCCAGGCCCAGGCGGAACTCATAGCCTTCAAGCTGGGCCGCCACGGCCTTGGCGTCGAGCTTCCAGCGTGCCTGCAGCATGGCATGCGCGCGCGCCGGCTGGCTGTTGAGCTGCGTGATGGCGCGCTGGGTGGCGCGCAACAGGCGCACGAGCACATCCTGGCTCAGGCCCGGCTGGGCGACGAGGTTGACCATGACCGTGTAGGGGCGCAACGTGGCCAGCATCTGGCCCTTGGCGCCGAGCTGCTGGGCCGCTTGCGGGCCCAGCGGGCGATAAAGGGCGGCCGCGTCGACCTCGCCGCGCAACAGCGGCTCGGCGCCGCGGTTGGGGTCCATGAAGACGATGTGGACCGACTCGCGCGACACGCCATTGACCAGCAGGAAGACGTTGGTGAAGTAGTGGGCGCTGGTGCCGCGCACGACGCTGATGCGCTTGCCGGCCAGGTCGGCGGGCGCGCGGATGCCGCGGTCGGCGCGGGCCACCATGGCCGTGTCCTTGGACGAGGTGCCGAAGGTCGCGAGGATGTCGAAGCGGTGCCCACTGTGCAGCGCGAAGATCATAGGCGTGTCGGCCACCGTCGCGACCTGCGCCTCGCCGTCGGTCAGGTGCTTGAGGCAGCGCCGGCCGTTGACGCAGGAGACGACGCGCACGTCCAGGCCCTCGGCCGTGAAAAAGCCCTCCTGTTCGGCCAGCACCAATGGCGTGAACAGCGGTGACTCGCCGATCGCGATGACCAGCGGCGCGGCCTGTGCCGTGAAGCCGCCCAGGCTCAGCAGCAGCGTGATGGCCCAGCGCGTCATCAGGGTCCGAAGAGGCATTTCCAAGCCTTGTCTTTGAATATCTTGCAGGGATGATCGCCGCGTGGCGGCGTGTGCTCAGGCATCGGGTTGGCCGACGCGGCCGCGGCCGGCCGCTTTGGCCGAGTAGAGCAGACGGTCGGCCGCTTCGACGAGGCGCTCACCACGGCTCTCGACGACGGCGGTGTCCACATCGGGCCGCGCTGCCGCCCAGCCGACCGATGCCGTGACGATGCCGCCCAGCGGCGAACCGGCGTGGGGCAGGGCCAGCGCGGCGATGGCGTCGACGATGCGCTGGGCCATGGCCTGCGCGCCAGCACCATCGGTCTGCGGCAGCAGCACGGCGAACTCCTCGCCGCCGTAGCGGGCGGCCAGGTCGGCCGGGCGGCGTATGGCGGAGCGGATCGCGCCGCCGATCTGGCGCAGGCAGGCGTCGCCGGCGACATGGCCGTAGCGGTCGTTGTAGCGCTTGAAATGGTCCACGTCGACAAGCAGCAGCGCGAGGTCTTCGTGGCCGCGGCGCGCTCGCTCGCATTCGACCCGCAAGTCCTGGTCGAAGCGGCGGCGGTTGGCCAGGCCCGTGAGGCCGTCGGTCAACGCCGAGGCGCGCAGCGCGTCACCCAATGCCTTGAGCCTGAGCTGGGTGCGGGCCCGCGCGACGACGACCTCCGCTACCGGCGGCTTGCGGATGAAATCGGATGCGCCGGCCGCGAAGCCGGCCACCTCGATGGCCACTTCGGTATGGCCCGTAATGATGATGACGGGCACATCGGCCAGCCGCGGGTCGGCGCGCAGGGCGCTGCAGACCTCCAGGCCCGTGAGGCCCGGCATCTCGGCATCGACGAGGACGAGGTCTGGGGGGCTTTCGCGCGCCAGGCGCAGCGCGTCCTCGCCGGACAGCGCGAAGCGCAGCTCACCGAGGCCGTTCAGCATGCGGGCCAGCACTTGCACGCTGGCGGCATCGTCGTCGACCAGCAGCAGGCTTTGGCGCGCACCGAGTTCGGCGGGCCAGGATTCGGGGGCGGCGTCCTTCACGGCGTCAGGCCGCGAGCGGCGTGTCGTGGCCGCCTTGAGGCAGCGCGGCGCAGACGTAGAGGCCGCCCGGCCCGGCGGCCTGCGCTGCTGCCAGTGCCGCCGCCGCGGCGGTGCCGAGGTCGCCCTCGCCGGCCGCCAGCAGCCCTATGCCGAGGGCCAGGGTCAGGCCATCGGCGCCGCTGTCTGCGAGCGACTGCCGCAGGTGCGTGGCCAGCGCGGCGGCGCCCGCGGCCGTCGTGTCGGGCAGCAGCAGCGCGAAGACCTCGTCGCCATGGCGGGCCACGACGTCGGCCGGCCGCTGCAGCGCCTGCTGGCACAGGCCGGCGACGTGGCGCAGCGCGTTGTCGGCGGCGCCGGGGCCGTGACGTTGCCGGTAGGCGGCCAGGCCTTCGAGGCTGGCCAGCAACAGCGCCAGCGAGTGGCCGCCGCGGCGCGCCCGGCGGCATTCCAGGTCCAGTTCCTCCTCGAACTGGGCGCGCTCGGCCAGGCCCGTCAGCGCATCGCGCCGTGACAGCCGCACCAGCCGCTGTGCCGTGCGGTGCAGGCGCAACTGCATCGCGACACGGGCGCGCAGCGCAGGGCCGGCGACGGGCTTGGTGACGAAATCGGCCGCGCCGAGTTCGAACACGGCGGCCTCGACCCAGGCCTCGGTGTGCTGGGTCACGAAGATGACGGGCACCTCGGCGAGCAGCGGGTCGGCCTTGAGCCTGCGGCAGACCTCGAAGCCATCGATGCCCGGCATCTCGGCGTCGAGCAGGATGAGCTCGGGCTGCCAGGTTTGCGCCATGGCCAGCGCCTGGGCGCCATCGGTCGCGAAGCGCAACTGGTTGTAGCCCGACAGCAGCCGCCCCAGCATCTGGATCATGCCGGGGTCGTCATCGACGAGCAGCACGCGGGCGTCGGCCAGCGAGGGCAGCAGGCTGTCGAGCCGGCTGGCCAGCGCGCTGGGCGCGGCGGGGCGGAGGGAGCTGGGGAGGGTCAACGGCATGGCGCAGCCATTTTGGGGCCGCGCGGTGAGTCCTCGTCAACCCGGGGCGTTTGGCAGCTTGCCAGCCTGCAGCAAGAGTTCGAACCGACAGCCCTGGCCGGGGCGGCTTTGCACCAGCAGCCGCCCGCCCATGGCCTGCACCAGGTCGCGTGTCAGCATCAGGCCCAGGCCCGTGCCGGGTATGGGGCCACCGTCCTGGCCGAGGCGGTTGTAGGGCTCGAAGAGGTGGGCGAGTTGCTCCTCGTCGAGGCCGGCGCCGTGGTCCTGCACGGTCAGCGCGACCTCGGCACCGCGGGCTTCGATGCCCACGTCGATGCGGCGGCCGTCGCGGCCGTACTTGATGGCGTTGGACAGCAGGTTGTCCAGGCACTGGCGCAGCCGGCGTTCGTCGGCCTTCACGTGCACGGCCGACTGAGGCTGCGGGGACGTGAGCTGCATGTCGGCGGCCCTGGCCTGTGCAGCTGCCTGCTCGCAGGCCTGCCGGGCGAGCGAGTGCAATTCCACGTCTGCGAGCTGGACACGAAACTGGCCCGATTCCAGGCGCGCGACGTCGCTCATGTCCGTCATCAGCCCGGCCAGCCGGTCCACGGCGTCGAGGATGTGGGACAGCATGTCGGCCTGGCGCGTCGACAGCGACTCGCCCTGCAGCAGTTGGGTGAAGCCCTTGATGACGTTGACCGGGTTGCCGATCTCGTGAGCGAGATAGGCCAGCATGGGCACGGTCGGGTCGCTTGCCGGGGCAGTGGCTGGCGGCCTCTGCCTGGCGCGGCCAACCAGGCGGTTCACGCGGGCGCGCAGCACCGGCGCACTGAAGGGCTTGCGCAGGAAATCGTCGCCGCCCAGCGCCAGCGCGCGGGCTTCGTGGCCCACGGTGCCGGACTGGGTCAGGAACATGATGGGCACCTGGCCCAGCACGGGGTCGGCGCGCAGCTTCTTGCAGACGCGATAGCCGTCGCCGTCGGGCAGGTCGATGTCCAGCAGCACCAGGTCGGGGCGCAACTCGCTGGCCAGGGTCAGGGCCTGGGCGCCGTTGAGCGCGAAATGGCATTCGCCCACCTCGCCGAGCAGGCGGCGCACGAGCTGGATGCTGATGGGGTCGTCATCGATGATGAGGATGCGGGTGGGCTCGGCTGCGTTGACCGCGGCTTCGTGGTCCTGTGCGGCGGCTTCGCGCAACCGGGTGCGCAGGCGCGAGAGCACCTGCACGTCGTCGAAGGGCTTGCGCAGGAAGTCGTCGGCGCCGAGCTGCAGCGCACGGACCTCGGTCTCGGCATCGACGTGGCTGGTCGCGAAGACGATGGGCACGCCGCGCAGGGCCGGCGTGGCGCGCAGCCGGCGGCAGACCTCGAAGCCACCGATGCCCGGCAGCTCGACGTCCAGCAGCACCAGGTCGGGGCTGTGCTGCGTGGCCAGCCGCAGCGCGTCCTCGCCGTTGGTCGCGAAGCTGACCTGCGCGAAGCCCTTGAGCAGTTGCCCGAGGTGCTCGATGGTGCCGAGGTCGTCGTCGACGATCAGCAGGTGGAAGGGGCTGGCGGCGGGCGGCTCGGCGTCGTTGGCCGGGCGGGTGGCGCTCGGTGCCGTGCCGCGCCAGGTCGGCGGGGCCGTTCGAGGCGTTGGGTTGTTCGTGGCGCTCGTGGTGGCGTTCATCATGGGTCTCCCTGGGTTCGGACTCAGCTGCCGGCGTGCCGGGCGATCGCGTCGGCCAGGCGGCCGGCGAGATCAAGCACATCCAGGGGCTTGGTCCAGTAGTCGTCGAAGCCGGCCTGCATGGCACGTTCGATCTGTCCCGGCGTTGCATCGGCGGACAGCGCGATGCACAGCGTGCCGGCCAGGGTCGCGTCTGCGCGCAGTTCCTGGACGACGTCCAGGCCCGACAGGCCTGGCAGGTTGATATCGGTCAGCACGACCTCGGGCCGCCGCGTGCGCGCCAGGGCCAGGCCAGCGGAACCGTCGGCGGCATGCAGCACCCGCCAGCCGGGGTGCTGGCGCAGCGCTTCCTGCACGAGCAGCGTGTTCAGCGGCTCGTCCTCGATGTAGAGCAGCGTGCGGGCGCCTTCGGCGCGGCCTTCAGAGCCGCCGGAGCCACCCGCATTGCCACGGTCAACGTCCAGCAGGCCGTCGACAAGCTGGTGCAGGCGCTGCGCCGAGCTCAGCACCCATTCGATGCGCTCGCGCTGGCGGTCGCCCAGGGGCTCGCTCTCGCTCATCAGCAGCAGCTGGCTGAAGCCGATGACGGCATTCAGCGGTGTGCGCAGCTCATGGCTGGCGCGCGACAGGAAGGCGCTCTTCTGCGCGCTGGCCTGCTCGGCGGCCAGCTTCTCGCGACGCAGGTCCTCGACCTCGACATGTTCGTCCACATCGGCCACGAAGCCGTGCCAGAGCACGGTGCCGTCGGCCAGGCGCGAGGGGCTGGCGCGCGCCGACCGCCAGCGCGGCTGAGCCTCGCCGGGAATGCGCACGCGGAACAGTTGCTGCCAGGGCTGGTGGGCTGTCGCCGCGTCACCCATGCGGCGCAGCAGCCCTGGCAGATCGTCCTCGTGGCAGCGCTGCAGGAAGGTGCGCAGGCTGGCGGCCTGCAGAGGCTCCAGCGGGCCAAAGACATGCTCGGCCCGGCCACTGACGAAGCTCAGCCGGCCGCGCTGGCCTGGCGGCTGTCGGTACTGGAACAGCATGCCCGGCGTCTCGCGGCTGAGGCTGTGCAGCAGTTCGGCCTGGTCCTCCAGGTCGGCGCGGCTGGCGAGCAGGTCCACATGCTCACGGCGGTGGCTGAACCAGGCGCTGACGGCGTTGGCGATGTCCACCAGCAGCGTGGCCTGCACGGCGTCCAGGCGGCGCGGCACGGTGTCGGCGACGCACAGGGCCCCGAGCGTCAGCTCGCCCAGGCGGATGGGCAGGCCGGCATAGGAGCGCATGCGCACGTGCCCGGGGTTCTGGCCGGTGACCCAGGGGCTCTGGGCGAAGCGGTCGTCGGCCTGGGCGTCGGGCACCTCGAACAGCGCGTTGCCCAGGATGGTGTGTGTGCAGAAGGATTGGTCGCGCTCGGCGTGCGCGGCCTCGATGCCATAGCGGGCCTTGAACCACATGCGGCGCTCGCCGACGAGGCTGATCAGCGCGATGGGGTAGCCCAGCAGATGGGCGGCGCAGCGCACCAGGCCGTCGAGGACCGCGTCGGCCTCGGGCTGCTGCGGCGGCTCGGCCAGGCCCAGCTCGGCCAGGCACTGCAGCCGCTCGGCCTCGTTGATAGGGAGTTCAGTGGCCCGCATGCTGGGGCCCGGTGACGGGAGCAGGGTTCATCGGCAGCCTCGACCGGCGGGTTTGCCGGTGCTGCCCAATCTAGGTGCACGCCCCTCGCGGCGATGCCGGGAGTTCTTGATCCGGCCTGTCAGGCCGGTTCACACGTCGTTGTTGATAAGACCGTGGCGCAGGGCCAGCTTGACCAGCGCAGTCACGTCGGCGGCGCCCAGCTTGGCCATCAGCCGGCTGCGGTAGCTGTCCACCGTCTTGGGCGACAGGTGCAGCGTGGTGGCGATCTCGCTGCTGGAATGGCCGTCGACGACCATGGTGACGACCTGGCGCTCGCGTACCGACAGGCTGGCGAACGGGTCCTCGCCGTCGTCCTGGGCCAGCGCGCGCGCGGCCAGCTCGGCCACGCCTTCGCCCAAATGGCGGCGGCCGCTGCGCAGCGCAGCAATGGCCTGCAGCAACTCCTCCGACGGCGAGCCCTTGAGCACGTAGCCACAGGCGCCCAGCTTGAGCGCCATGCCGACGTGGCGCGGCTGGGCCGACATCGTCAGCACCAGCGGACGCGTCGGGATCTGGCGGCGCTGCAACTCGGCCAGCAACTCCATGCCGGAGCGGGTGCCCAGCGAAAGGTCGACGAGAACGATGTCGGGCGTGAGCTGCGTCAGCTCGGCCAGCGCCGCGGTGATGTCGCCGCTGTCGCCGATGACGTCATGGCCGGCCTCGGTGAGCAGCGCGCGCAGGCCCTGGCGCACCATGGCGTGGTCGTCGACGAGGTAGATGCGGGCGCAGGCCGTCGTCATGCGGGGGCGCTCCAGCGCAGCGTCACCTGCGTGCCGCCGCCGTCGCGCGCGGCCAGCTCCAGCGTCGCGGCGATGGCGCGGGCACGTTCGCGCATGCCTACGAGGCCCAGGTGGCCGGGGCGGCTGCGCTCGGAGCCAGCCGTGAGGCCGGAGCCATCGTCCTCGACGCCCATCTCGATCTCGTCGGCGCCGCCATAGAGGCTCAGCCAGACGCCCTTGGGGTTGGCGTGGCGCAGGGCGTTCTCCAGGGCTTCGCGGGCGACCATGAACAGAGCGTACTCGACCTGGGCCGGCCAGCGCTGCAACTGCAGCGCCTCGTCCACGTCCAGCATCAGGCGCACGCCCGGGTGCTGCGCGCGGCGCTGGGCGACCTCGTTGTCCAGCGCCGCGGCCAGGCCTTCGTCTTCCAGCAGCGGCGGGCGCAGGTCCACCAGCACCTGGCGCACCTCGCGCAGCGCCTGGTCGATGAGGCCGCGCGCCTGCAGCCGCGAGTCGGCCGGCTGGGCGCCCAGGTCCAGCGTCAGGCGCAACGCCGTCAGTGTCTGGCCAAGCTGGTCGTGCAGGGCCATGGCCAGTCGCTGCGTCGTCAGCCGCTCCTGGTCCATCAACTGCTCGGCCAGTGCCGACAGCGAGGCCTCGGCCAGCACCTGTACGGTGATGTCCACGACGGCGCACAGCAGCAGACGGCGGCCACTCAGCTCCACCGTTTCCGCAACGAACTTGGCATGCCGGCGCGGGCCCGCCTGGTGGCGCACCACGAGGTTGTCCACCTCGGCCCGGCCCGTCGCGGCCAGCCGCGCGAACACCTGCTCGCGGGCGGTGTCGTCCGCCCACAGCCCCAGCGCCGCGGCCGTGCGGCCCACCAGGGCCTGCGGTGGCCGGCCCAGCAGCCGGGCCAGTTCGTCGTTGGCCTCGATGACGACTTCGTCGGCCAGGTCCAGCAGCGCGATGCCCACCGGCGCCGTGTGGAAGAGGGCGCGGAACTTGGCCTGGCTGTCGTTGAGGGCCTGCTCGGTGAACTTGGTGATGGTCACGTCGGACAGCGTGGCCAGCACGCGGGCGGGCAGGCTTTGCGCGTCGCGCTCCGTCCAGCCGCGGCAGCGCAGCCAGCGCCCATCGGCGCCGGCCAGGCGCAGGTCGATGTCCAGCGGCGCGCCATGCAACAGATGGGATTGCAGGGCCGAGCGCCACTGCCCCTGGTCGTCGGCATGCAGCCGCTGCGCGAGGCGGCCGGCCCAGTCATGGCCGAGCAGCGCCACGCCGCGCGGCGACAGGTATTCGCTGTCGGCGGCGATGTCCCATTCCCACAGGCCGTCGGCCGCGCCTTGCATGGCACGGGCATAGCGGGCCTGTTCGTCGTCCATCGCCGCCTGGGTGCCGATGTCGCGGGCGACGCAAAGCCAGCCTTGGCCTTCAGGCAGGGGTGCAACGCTGGCCTCGAAGCGGGCCAGCCGGCCGGCCGACGTGCGCAGCGAATAGGTCAGGCGCTGCGGGCCGCCGGCCTCGCAGGCGCTGACGAAGCGTTGGGCCAGCTCAGGCGGCCCGACGCTGTGCAGCGGCCGGCCCTGCAGCGTGACCCACGGGGCATGCAGGTCGGCGTGGTCGGGCCGGTTGCAGGCGGCGAAGCAGAGGTCAGGCCCGATCAGGAAGCACAGCTCGGGCAGTGCCGCCGCGATGGCCGGCGCCGCCAGGCTCCACGGCTCGCGGTCCGGCTGCTGCATCGGTGGTTAGAGCTGCCCGTAGCTGTGCAGGCCCGACAGGAACATGTTGACGCCCAGGAAGGCGAAGGTCGTGACCAGCAGGCCCACCAGCGCCCACCAGGCCGAGGCCATGCCGCGCAGGCCCTTCATGAGGCGCATGTGCAGCCAGGCGGCGTAGTTCAGCCAGACGATGAGCGCCCAGGTCTCCTTGGGGTCCCAGCTCCAGTAGCCGCCCCAGGCCTCGGCGGCCCAGAAGGCGCCCAGGATGGTGGCGATCGTGAAGAAGGCAAAGCCCAGCGCGATGGCCTTGTACATGAGGTCGTCGAGCTGGGGCAGGTCGGGCAGGCGCGCGGTCAGGTGCTTGCGCAGCGCGATGGCCAGCGCCAGGAAGACGGCCACGCCGGCGATCTTGCGGGCCCAGCCGTCCAAGCCGATGACGGTGGCCGCTTCCAGCGTGGCGCCGAAGCGCACGGCCAGGATGAGGGCGATGAGGCCCACGGGCATGGCCACCAGGCCTATCCACAGCGAGCGGGTCTGCGCCGTCTTCAGCAGGTAGGCCAGGGCCACCATGGCCGCCAGCGAGAAGCTGCCGTAGCCGACGAAGTTGGCCGGCACGTGGATCTTCATCCACCAGCTCTGCAGGGCCGGCACCAGCGGCTGGATGACCTGGGCGTCGCGCGTCATCGCGTACCAGAAGGCGAAGCCCACGGCCGCCGTGACGATGGGCATCACGAAGCCGCCCAGCGCCCGCGTCGCGAAGCGCTGTTCGTAGTACAGGTAGAACAGCGTCGTCATCCAGCAGAACAGCACGAAGACCTCGTAGAGGTTGCTGACCGGGATGTGGCCGATATCCGGGCCCATCTGGTGGCTCTCGAACCAGCGCACCAGCGTGCCGGTCAGGGCCATGAAGACGGCGGCCCAGGCGAGCTTGGAGCCCAGCAGCTCGGCCGTGCTCTGCTCGCCGCGGCGCGTGAAGAAGCCGCCCCAGTAGGCCAGCGTGCTCATACAGAACAGGGCGCTCATCCACAGCATGGCGCTCTGGCTGGCCAGCATGTACTTGAGCCAGAACACCTTGTCGGCGGCGGCGAGATCCGCGCCGTAGTTGCCGGGATGCTGCTGGTACAGCGCGATGGCCGCCAGCGTCGCGGCACCGGCGCTGACGCACAGCCAGCGCAGCGGCTTCCAGAACCAGCCCAGCGCGATCAGGGCCGGCACGGCGCAGGTGAGGATGCCTTGCTCATAGACGTCCATGCTGGCGTGGTAGCGGCTGAAGGCGTAGCCGCCGCCCAGCAGCACCAGGGCCGCGAAGACCCAGTCCAGGGTGTCGCGGCGCTGCAAGGGGTGGCGGCGCGGCAGGTCGAAGGTGGTCGTGTTCATGTGTGATCCTTGAGCACAGCGGCCTTGAGCTGGGCAAAGAGCGTGGCGTTGTCGGGCGACTCGCGAGTGCTGGACATGGCCATGCGCACTTGCGAGCTGGCCGGGTCGGCACTGGGTGCAATCCACACCCACAGCCGCCGCTCCTTGATGTAGAGCATGGAGAAGACGCCGACGATGAGCAAGAACGCCCCAAGATAGACCAATTTCTGGCCGGGCGCGCGTGCCACCTGAAAGACACTGGCCTGGACTTGCTGGTAGTCGTCGAGTTGCAGCAGCAGCGGCGTGGGGTAGTAGAGGCTGTCCGACAGCGACATCACCGCCGAGGTCATGAAGGCCTGGGCCGCAGCGTCGACCGGGGCGCGCTGGAGGCCGGCGCGCTCGCGGGCGATCTGATGCAGCTCGAAGAGGCTGCCGTTCAGGATGCGCAGCAGCACCTCGGAGACGCGCTGGCGCTCGGCCTCGGGCACATCGCGCTCGATGAATTGCGACAGCGCCGGCAGGCCGCCGCGCACGTCGTCGGCCGGTTTGGCCGCCGCGCCGGAGAAGAGTGTGAGCGCTCGCTGAGCCGTGACTTGCAGCTGCGGCGTCAACTGGGGCTGGTTGGGCGGCGTGGCCGAGACGGCGTAGGCGCGCGCGGCAGCGTCACGCAGGGCCGGGTCGGCCAGCGCCCGGCGCAGGCGCAGCCAGCCGTCCAGCGCGCCGTTTTCGTCGGCCGGCATGCGCAGGTAGCGGAAGCTCTCGGCCGGCGACTCGCGCACGCCGGCGAGGAAGACGCGCTGGCCGTCCAGCTCCACCGGCAGCCGGTAGTTGTTGTATTCGCGGGCCTGGCCGGCGGCGTCGCGCAGCTTGTAGGTGAAGCTCTCGCCGACGTTGTGCAAGACCTTGCCCGTGTCGCTCTTGGCGCCGCTACCCAGGTGCTTGCTCAGGCGGTCGCCCAGGTCCACCTTGCGCACGTCGGCACCGCTGGCGTTGTCACCGGCGAGGTTCTCGACGTTGATGACGCGCAGGCCGTCCAGCTCCAGCGTCTGGTCGCCGAACTTCAGCTTGCTGCCCACGCGGCCCTCGATGGGGATGGGCTCGCCGCCGCTGTTCAGCGGATAGCCCTTGAGCTTGAGCCGCGAGCCACCGTCCTCGAAGCTGCTCTGGTAGATCGCGATGCCCTTGTGGATGACGGGCTCATTGACCTTGACCGTGGCCTCGCGCGTCGTTTCGCCGTCGCGGATGACGATATCGCTGGCGAAGCTCTTGGGCATGCCGGTGTTGTAGTAGTCCACCGTGAACTTCTTCAGCTCGACCTCGAAGGGCAGGTCCTGCATCACGCTGCCGGTGGGCAGGCTCAGTTCCGCGACGCCATTGCGCTGGTGTTCGGGCACGAACAGTGTGCCGCGGAAGCTCGGGTTGGCGGTGCTCAGCCGGTTCTGCGGCCCCACGTTGCCGGCGCCGGTGAAGATCTGCTTGCCCTGCACCCACATCGCGAGCCTGACCATGGCGCTGCCGTCCAGCACGCCGCCCACGAGGACGAGGACGATGGCCGAGTGCGCCCACAGGTAGCCGATCTTGTTGGCCGCGCCGCGGCGGGCCGCGATCATGATGCCGTTCTCGCGCTGCTGCACGCGGGCCTTCCAGCCCAGCTGCGTCAGCGCGCTGCCGATCTCAGCCAGCGCCATCTGCGGGTTGCTGGGCACCTCGCCTATGGCCTTGTGATGATGGGCCTGCAGCGACTGCTCGCGCACGCCTTCCTTGTAGCTGCGCAGGTCCACCAGGATCTTGGGCGCGTTGCGCGCGATGCACAGGCTGGTGGACACGACCAGGAAGGTCAGGATGACCAGGAACCAGGGCGCGCTGTAGACCGTGTACAGACCCAGGCGGCCGAACACCTCGGCCCAGAAGGGGCCGAACTGGTTGATGTAGTTGCCCATGGGCTGGCTCTGGATCAGCACCGTGCCGATGACGGCGGAGATGCAGATCACGCACAGCAGCGCGATGGCGAAGCGCATGGACGCGAGCAGGTCCAGCAGTTCGCGGCTGGCCGAGGAGCGGGGGATGACGGCGGCAGAGGACATCAGTTGTTCATTCCGCATTCGTGGCCGTAGTGCATGCCTGCGGGCCGAGCGCCGGGCCGCTCCCCAGCCGGCCCGCGCTGGCGATGTGCTTGCGGCTCGATGCCGCAAGCATCGCCGTCCCCGCGGGGGACCGACCGGACTTGCCCGCGTTCAGCGGCGCAAGGATGGGCGAGGGGCAGGTTCATTTCAGGCGCGACGGAAGGACCCAGTAAAAAAGGCCGGTGAGGTGCACCGGCCTTCGTTCCTCGAGGCTTGCAAAAGGTTCAGCGCAAGCCGGCGACGTAATCGGAGACGGCCTTGATCTCCTTGTCGTTCATCTTGCCGGCTATGGCAACCATCATGGGGCCATTGGCACGGGCGCCGCTGCGGAAGGCCGTCATCTGCGCCTCGACATAGTCGCCATGCTGGCCGCCGATGCGCGGGTATTGGGCCGGGATGCCGGCGCCGGTGGGGCCGTGGCAGGCCGCGCAGGCCGGCACGTTGCGGTCGGCAATGCCGCCGCGGTAGATCTTTTCGCCCAGGGCCACGGTGTCCTTGCTCTTCGCGAAGCCCGGCTTGGCGGTCTTGGCGGCGTAGAAGGCGGCGACGTTGCGGATGTCTTCTTCCGACAACGGGGCGGCCATGCCGCTCATGACGGGGTTCTTGCGCTTGCCGGACTTGAACTCGGCGAGTTGCTTGGCCAGGTATTCGGGGTGCTGACCCTGCAGAATCGGGTTGGCCGGGCTGCCGCGCGAGCCGTCCGCCGAGTGGCAGGCCGCGCAGGTTTGCGACGAGATGGCGCCACCCTTGGCGAGATCGGGCTTGGCCGCGGCAGCGGCCGGCTCATTGGCTTGAGCCGTGACAGCCAGCATCAGACTCGACAGGAGGAGGGCGACAGTCTTCATGAGTTTTGTTGGTTTCGTTGGGCGCAACCTTCAAATTTTACAATGACCCACCGAAGCCTCCGACATTGCCATGACCGACGAAATCCCTGAGGCTCAAGCCATCACCGATAAGCTAGCGCTTGCCTGGACCCATACGGCCCGTTTTCTGACGACCGCGAGCCAGCTGATCCACCTGCCAGCGACCGAGCTGCCGGAGATCGCTTTCGTGGGTCGCTCCAACGCCGGCAAGTCCACGGCCATCAACACGCTGGCCCAGCAAAAGCGCCTGGCCTTCGCGTCCAAGACGCCGGGCCGCACCCAGCACATCAACCTGTTCGAGCTGGGCCCCAAGGACGCGCCGGACGCGCTGTTCGCCGACCTGCCCGGCTACGGCTATGCCGCCGTAGCCAAGGCGGCCAAGCTGCGCTGGCAGAAGGTCATGGCCGACTACCTCGAAACCCGGCGCAGCCTCTCGGGCGTGGTGCTGATGGTGGATTCGCGCCTGGGCCTGACCGACCTGGACAAGCAACTGCTGGAATTCGTCGCCGCGCGCATCGCGACCGGCGAGATCAGGCTGCTGGTGCTGCTGACCAAGTCCGACAAGCTCAACCGCAAGGAGGCCGACGCCGCGCTGCGCGCGACCACCGACTTCCTGGCCGGCATGACGACGGAGAACTCCGACGTCGCGGTGACGCTCTTCTCGGCGCTGAAGAAAAGCGGTGTCGGCGACGTGGCCGTGGCGCTGCACGACTGGGCGCATGCCCGTGCTGCCGACTGAGACGCTGCGCGTCGCAACGGCGCCCGGCGTCGAGATCGCCTGCCGCGCCAGTGGGCCGGCGGGCGCGCCGCGCCTGGTCTTCCTGCACGGCTTCCCGGAGGGCGGCTTCATCTGGGATGGCCTGCGGGCGCGCTTCAGCAGCCGCTATCGTTGCCTGGCACCCGACCTGCGCGGCTACGGCGAGTCCAGCGCGCCGGCCGAGGTGGCGGCCTCCCGGGCCAAGCACCTGGTCGCCGACATCGCCGCGCTGATTGCGCAGACGGGCGATGGCCCGATTGAGGCGCTCATCGCCCATGACTGGGGTGGCGCCATCGCCTGGAATCTGGCGGCATCGAAGCCCGAGCTGCTGCGCCGACTCGTCATCGTGAACTCGCCGCATCCGGCGCTCTTCCAGCGCGAACTGAGCCGCAACCCGGCTCAGCAGGCCGGCAGTGCCTACATGAACGAGCTCTGCGCGCCGGGCGCGGAGGCTCGCTATGCCGCGGATGACTTTTCCGGCCTGTTCGAGTTCCTGACCCACCAGGGTGGCTCCGACGTCTGGCTGGACGAACCCACGCGCGCGCAATACCGGGCGCTGTGGTCGCGCGGCCTGACCGGCCCGCTGAACTTCTATCGTGCGTCGCCGCTGCGGCCGCCGACGGCGTCGGATGCGGGTGCCATGGCCGTGCAACTGCCGCCGGAGCTGGTCACGGTGCGAGTGCCCACTCTCGTTGTGTGGGGCGAGGCTGATACGGCTTTGCCGCCGACGCTGCTGGATGGGTTGGGAGGCTATGTGCCCGACTTGCGCGTTGAGCGCGTGCCGGGCGGCACGCATTGGCTGGTGCATGAGCAGCCCGAGCGAGTGGCCAGGCTGATCGAAGACTTCCTCAGCCGCCGTCCAGATCGCTCATGAGGGTGTCGACGGCGCGCTGGACGACGCTGTCGTCCTCCAGCGCCGTGATGAGGCCGTTGGCCAGCAAGGCCTCGATGGCGCCGCGCGTCAGCGACAGGCGTTCCTCGGACTCGCGGCCGACGAAGAGCATGAACTGCCGGCCTTCGCTGATCCAGGCGATCTGCACGGTATGCCAATCGCCTTGGATGAAGAGGTGGAACCAGCGGCCGATCTGCAGGCCGTCGACCCAGCGCGCCAGCGCGGCGCGGGCGTCCGGCGAGTCGTTCTCGTTGTAGAGCTGCACCGGCACGGTGGGCAGCTCGGCGCGGTCCACGTCGGCGCTGAGCCAGTGCGAGGGCACCTGGGAATCGCGCTCTTCCATCAGGCGCTGCACGATCTCGTCGGCCGATGCGGGGGCGGCGGTGCCGGGCGCGGCAGGCCGGGGCGGCGCCGGGCGGCGCTCGGCCGGGTCCTGGGCAGGCTGGCCGCGCAGCAGGCGGGCATGCTGGGCCATCAGCTCGGTCAGCGGGGGCTCGCGCTTGTCCTCGGGCAGATGGATGCTGTCGCAGCCGGCGATCAGGCGCTCGATGAGGACGGGCAGGCGCATGCGCAGCGTCTCGCGGTCGGCGAGGTCGCGCGGCGTGATGAGGCTTTCGAGCACGGCGTCGACCACCTCCATCGCGGCCTGGGCCTCGCGCGAGTCGCGGCCGTGGCGCACCATGGCGGCGACGATGGCGTCCACCCACGACGTCTGCAGGAAGCGGTGCATGCGCGGTCCAAGCGGCGCATCGGCGATCTGGTGGTCGATCTGCTCGCGCAGCAGTTCGCGCCAGTCGTTGCGCAGGTGCTCGCGCTCCAGCGCGGCCAGTGCCACGGCGTTGCGCTCGCTGCTGGCGCGGGCCTGGCGGTCGATGCGCGCATCGACGCGGGCCAGCACGCCTTCGAACAGGGCGGCCGTGGGCGTGGGTGCGTCGACGAGGAGCTGGGCCTCGCCATCCATGAAATGCAGGAAGTCCTGCAGCCGCTCGTCGTCGGCGCGCTCGAAGGCCATGCCGTGCGCCGCGACGCGGTTCAGCAGCGACCAGGTGGGGTGGTCCTGGCGGCGCAGCAGCGTCGTGTCGCTGCGGGCCAGGCGCACCACGGCGACCTGCAGCCGCGCCAGCAAGGCCTTCAGCGGTGGCAGCAGGCGCGGGTCAGCGAGGATCTGGTCATACAGCCGGCTCAGCATGTCCGGGCTGGTGGAGCGCACGAACGGCATGCCGGCATCCCGCGCCACGCCGGGCATGGCGGGTGACAGGCGCTGCGGCCGCGAGTTGACGGCGTCGACGCGGCGCGACAGCCCGTCCAGCGTGCCGTGGCCGGTGGGCCGGGAGCCGATGCCGCGCGCAGCGGCCAGGCGCTGGTGGGCGAGCGGGTCGGTCTGGGCGCCGCCGTGCGAGGCGACCATGTCGCTGATGTCGGCATCGCGCAGCGCGGCGCAGGCCTGGCCGTAGAGGCGGTGCAGGGCCCGGGCCAGCGGCGTGGCGGCGACGCGCATCAGCTCGTACTGGGTCTGGGCGCTCAGCGGGCTGGCGGCCAGGGCATGGTGCAGCGCATGGGCGTAAAGGGCCGGGCGCAGCGGGTTGTCGCGCTCGCGGGCCCTGGCGATGCCACGCAGCGCGGCAAAGAAGTTGCCGATCTGGTGCAACTCGGCCCGGCTCAGCTCCTCGCTGGTGTGAGCGACATGGGCGATGGCCACATCTTGCAAGGCCTGGTGCTCGTCGACGAGGCTGAGGCTTTCCAGGCCGCCCAGTTGCACGGGGGCACGGTGCAGCGGGTCTTCGCCGCGGCGGCCGGCCTGCAGCAGGTCGATGAGCTTGCCCTCGAAGTCGGCCGCGAAATGGGGCCGTGCCTTGCGCCAGGCCTCGCGCAGCGGGAAATGCTGGGGCTGGGCGTCGAGCTCGTCCTGCACGACGTTCAGCAGCTCACGCGCCAGCGGACCGGCTTCGGTCAGCGCATGGTCGAGCAGTTCGTGAGGATGCAGCGAGGCGGACATGGACGATGGATGTCGAGGGAATGAGATTATCTGGCGCCAAGCTGGTGCACCTTGGGTGGAACTGGCCTGTTGGTTACCCCCGATACGTATGGCAAACGCCGCACTTCAGAACCTTTTCACACTTTTCCAGGCTGGCCGCCATGCCGACATGGCCGCCCAGGCGCGTGCGCTGCTGGCCCAGGCGCCCCAGGACGGGCAGTTATGGAAGGCCTTGTCCGTGGCCCAACAGATGCTGGGCGAGGACGCCTTGCCGGCCTTGCAGCGCGCGATGCAACTGCTGCCGGGCGACGCCGACCTGCCCGCCAACCTCGGCGCCCTGCTGGCCGCGCGCGGGCGCTGGGGCGAGGCCCTCCAGGCTTATGAGCAGGCCCTGCGCCTGCAACCGCGGCTGGCGGGTGCACACAACAACCAGGGCAATGCGCTGCTGGCGCTGCATCGGCCGGCCGATGCGCTGGCGGCCTTCGACGCCGCGCTGGCTTTGCAGCCGGGCCTCGTCGCGGCCTTGGGCAACCGCGCGCGGGCGCTGCTGGCGCTGGAGCGTCACGACGAGGCCGCGGCGGGCTTCCAGCAGGCGGCGGCCTTGCGGCCCAAGGACGCCGGCTTGCGCCTGCATGCCGCGACGGCCCTGGCCGCCGCGGGCCGGCCGCTAGAGGCCATCGCCCGGCTGCGCGAGGCGCTGGCTCTGGATCCGGGGAGAGCAGCAGCCTGGTTCACGCTGGGCGACCTGCTGCGAGCTGAAGGCGATGCCGAAGGTGCGGTCGCGACCTTTGTGCGGGTGCTGGCGCTGGACGCCGGACATGCAGAGGCGGCCTGCAACCTGGCGTTGTTGCAGCCGGAGCAGGGCGAGGCGGTGCTGGGGGCGGTCCTGGCTACCGGCATCACCGGTGAACGCCGCGCGGCGGTGCTGGCCAACCTGGGCGGGCTGCGTCTGCAGCAAGGGCGCCATGGCGAAGCCGTTGCGGCCTATCGCGAAGCATTGACAGCAATGCCGGACTCGGCCCAGGCCCTGAGCAACCTCGCTCAGGCCCTGAAGCGTCAGGGTGAGCTGGACGAAGCCGATGCAGTGTTGACCCGGCTCATCGAGCTTGATCCGACCCGTCTGACGGCGCGCAGCGATCGGCTGCTGTTGCGGGCCTACCGCCAGGCCCACTCGGACGAGTCCGCAGCCTTGCGTGCAGAAGCCGCTGAGTTCGGCCGCGTCGTGGCCGCGCCTGCAATGAGGCTGCATGCAGCGGGCACACTTCGCGTTGGCCTGGTATCGGCCGACCTGCGCGGCCACCCGGTCGGGCGGCTGGCCGAGGCCTGGCTGCCGGCGCTGGCGCGGCGTTGCGAGCTTTTTGTCTATGCGAACCACGCGTCCGACGACGCGCTGTCGGCGCGCCTGCGTGCGGCTGCGCCGCACTGGCTGAACGTGGCCCAAATGGATGATGGGGCGTTGGCCGAACGCATCGCCGCCGATGGCATCGATGTGCTGGTGGACCTGAACGGCCACACCGGCGGCCATCGCCTCGCGGTGTTCGCGCGCCGGCCAGCGCCGCGCCAGTTCAGCTGGCTGGGCTATGCGGCGAGCACGGGGCTGGAAGCGATGGGCGGCTTCATCGGCGACCGCTGGTTGCTGCCGGAGAACGCCGAGGCAGGTTTTGTCGAGCCACTGCGGCGGCTGCCGCACAGCTTCACGGTCTATGCGCCGCCGCCGGACGCGCCAGCGTTGGCGGTGCGTGAAGGCGCACCGTGCTTTGGCAGCTTCAATGCCTTGCACAAGCTGGGCGACGAGGTGCTTGCGATGTGGGCACGGGTGCTGGAGGTGGTGCCGGACAGCCGGTTGCTGGTGAAGGCACCGGGCTTGCAGCACGCGGCCGAGCGCGCGGCCTTCATGGCGCGCTGGCCAAGCGCTCGTGATCGTGTGGACCTCGAAGGCCCGGGGCCGCTGGCCGACTACCTGGCGGCCTTCGGCCGTGTCGACATCGCGCTGGACCCCTTCCCGCACAGCGGCGGCATGACGACGCTGGACGGGCTGTGGATGGGCGTGCCGGTGCTGACGCTGCCCGGCCCGGCACCGATCTCGCGGCAGGGCTTGAGTTTCATGCAGACGCTGGGCCTGGCCGAGGGCTGGGTGGCGAGGGACGACGCCGACTTCGTGCGGCTGGCGCGTGAGCGCATGGCGGACCGTGCCGGCCTGGCCGCACTGCGTGCCGGCCTGCGCGAGCGCATGGCGGCCAGTCCGCTGTGCGGCGCTGAAGGCTTTGCGGACGACCTGCTCGCTTTGCTCCGGAAATAGAAAAGGGGCTGCTTGCGCAGCCCCTTTCGTTCCAGCGAAGGATTCGCCGGGCGTGGACTTACATGTCCATGCCGCCCATGCCACCCATGCCGCCCATGCCACCCGGCATGCCGCCGCCGGCGGCTTCGTCCTTCGGCGACTCGGCGACCATGCACTCGGTCGTCAGCATCAGCGAAGAGACCGAAGCGGCGTTCTGCAGCGCAGTGCGCGTGACCTTGGTCGGGTCCAGGATGCCCATTTCGATCATGTCGCCATAGGTGTCGTTGGCGGCGTTGAAGCCGTAGTTGCCGGAACCGGCCAGCACGGCGTTCACGACGACGGAGGCTTCGCCACCGGCGTTGTAGACGATCTCGCGCAGCGGGGCTTCGATGGCCTTCAGGACCAGCTTGATGCCGGCGTCCTGGTCGGCGTTGTCGCCCTTGATGGCGCCAGCGGCTTGCTTGGCGCGCAGCAGCGCGACGCCACCACCGGCCACGATGCCTTCTTCAACGGCGGCACGGGTTGCGTGCAGCGCGTCTTCGACGCGAGCCTTCTTTTCCTTCATCTCGACTTCGGTGGCAGCACCGACCTTGATGACGGCAACACCGCCGGCCAGCTTGGCCACGCGCTCTTGCAGCTTCTCGCGGTCGTAGTCGCTGGTGGCTTCCTCGATCTGGATGCGGACCTGCTTGACGCGGGCTTCGATGTCGCCAGCGGCACCGGCGCCGTCGATGATGGTGGTGTTTTCCTTGCCCACTTCGACGCGCTTGGCCTGGCCCAGGTCAGCCAGCGTGACCTTCTCGAGCGTCAGGCCCACTTCCTCGGCGATGACCTTGCCACCGGTCAGGATGGCGATGTCTTCCAGCATGGCCTTGCGGCGGTCGCCGAAGCCAGGCGCCTTGACGGCCACGACCTTCAGGATGCCGCGGATGGTGTTGACCACCAGCGTCGCCAGCGCCTCGCCGTCGACTTCTTCAGCAACGATCAGCAGCGGGCGGCCCGACTTGGCCACCTGCTCCAGCGTGGGCAGCAGGTCACGGATGTTGCTGATCTTCTTGTCGTACAGCAGGACAAACGGGTTGTCCAGCAGCGCGGCTTGCTTTTCAGGGTTGTTGATGAAGTAGGGCGACAGGTAGCCGCGGTCGAACTGCATGCCTTCGACGACGTCCAGCTCGCTGTCCAGGCTCTTGCCGTCTTCGACGGTGATGACGCCTTCCTTGCCGACCTTGTCCATGGCTTCGGCAATGATGCGGCCCACTTCGGAGTCGCTGTTGGCCGAGATGGTGCCGACCTGAGCGATTTCCTTGGAGGTCGTGGTGGCCTTGGAGGCCTTCTTCAGCTCGGCGACCAGGGCGGTGACCGCCTTGTCGATGCCGCGCTTCAGGTCCATCGGGTTCATGCCGGCGGCCACGTACTTCATGCCTTCGCGGACGATGGCCTGGGCCAGCACGGTGGCGGTGGTGGTGCCGTCACCGGCGTTGTCGCTGGTCTTGGAAGCGACTTCCTTGACCATCTGGGCGCCCATGTTCTGGAGCTTGTCCTTGAGCTCGATTTCCTTGGCGACCGAGACACCGTCCTTGGTGACGGTGGGGGCGCCGAACGAGCGCTCCAGCACCACATTGCGGCCCTTGGGGCCTAGGGTCACCTTGACCGCGTTGGCCAGGATGTTGACGCCCTCAACCATGCGGGCACGGGCTTCGCCGCCAAAGATCACGTCTTTTGCTGCCATTTGATTCTCCGGATTCTTAAATTGGGGTCAGAGTCAATTACTCTGAATCAGTTGGGGACAGAGCTCGCGCGATGCGCTTCGGTCTGTCCCGCAAGCCATTACTTCTGCACAACAGCGAAGAGGTCTTCCTCGCGCATGACCAGCAGTTCCTCGCCATCGACCTTGACGGTCTGGCCGGAGTACTTGCCGAACAGGACGCGGTCGCCGACGGCGACGTTCAGGGCCACGAACTCACCCTTGTCGTTGCGCTTGCCCGGGCCGACGGCCAGCACTTCACCCTGGTCGGGCTTTTCAGCGGCGTTGTCGGGGATGACGATGCCCGAGGCGGTCTTGGTTTCTTGCTCCAGACGGCGAACGATCACGCGATCGTGCAGGGGGCGCAGCTTCATGGGATCTCCTTTGAGAGTTTGAACTGAAGCGGCCGCGGCGCTTGAGGCTGCGGCTCGCCGAAAAAACGGGGCCGCGAAAGCCGGCCCGATTTCGTTAGCACTCAGGTTGGTTGAGTGCTAGCAGTCAGGCATTATAGGGACGGAGTGTGGCGATTCAAGACTTGGGCGATCGCGATTTCACAAGCGGCCCGCACAAGAAAAAACGACCGCCGAGGCGGTCGTTTCATATGAAGGCTTGCGGCTCAGCGTGCGGCGCGCTTGCGGGCCCAGCCCAAGCCGGCCAGAGCACCCACGACCAGCGCGATGCTGGTGGGTTCGGGCAGCTGGCCGGTGGCGGCGGGGGTGGTGAAGCGCAGGTCGTCGAGGATGATGGATTGATCGAGTGCCGTGAAGACCACGGAGCGCGCGACACCCTGGAAGGACAGGTTCACCGACTGCCAATTGCAGAAGGGGAAGTTGCCGCAAGGGCTGCCAGACAGGCCGTCCAGGCCCAGACCCAGTTCACGACCGGCGGCATCGAACAAGTGAATGCTCAGGCCGGGAGAGCCGGTGTTGGCGGAATACACGAAGGACAGCGAATTGATGAACCCGTCAGCCAGATTGAACGTCAAGGAGTTGTCGTCGCCGGTAGGCACGTCGGTCGGATCCGCAGCCAGCCAGACCGCGCCGCAGCTGCCGTCGCGCTGAAAGCCGACCTTGCCGGGCGTAGCGGCAGCGCCGTACTTGCAGGCCTTGGACGTTGCCGTGAATGCGTCACCCGTGACCGCCACGCCCAGGTTGCTGTAGCGGTTGGTCAGCTTTTCGACAGTCTGCACATCCTCGAAGTCAAGGAAGACCGTGCCAGCCATGGCCGGTTGCAGGGCTGCCGTGAAGGCGAGTGCCAGAAGTTTGCTCGTCGCGCGCATGGCGTTCTCCGTCCAGGATGTTCGAGTTGGGGTTGTGGCACCGACTGTAAACAAGGGCCTCCTCTCTGGGCTGGGCTGCTGCCCCTTCAGTTGAGGGGGCGCGGACGCTCCGGGGCCGGGCTTAGGGGGGTGCATTTGCGACCTGTGAGGGAAATCACGGGTCGTCGACCGGACAAGGGACAGGCGGGAGGGCTTGGCTACACTGTTTCCGGTGGAAACCAAGTGGCTTGAAGACTTCGTCAGCCTGGCCGAGACGCGCAGCTTTTCCCGCTCCGCCCAGCTCCGCCATGTGACGCAGCCGGCGTTCTCGCGCCGCATCCAGGCGCTGGAGGCCTGGGCAGGGGTCGATCTCGTGGATCGCTCGTCCTATCCGACCCGGCTGACGGCCGCCGGCGCGACGCTGCTGGCCCAGGCGGTGGACTTGCTCGGCAACCTGCAGGCGACGCGCAACATGCTGCGCAGCCACCAGGCCGCCGACCAGGACATGATCGAGTTCGCCGTGCCGCACTCGCTGGCCTTCTCCTTCTTCCCGCACTGGCTGATGGATCTGCGCCGAGGCTTTGGCGCCATCAAGTGCCGGCTCAACGCGGCCAACGTGCATGACGCAATGCTGCAGCTCAGCGAGGGCAACTGCGACCTGCTGCTGGTCTACCACCACGCCAGCCAGCCGTTGCAGCTGGACCCGGAGCGCTACCAGATGGTGTCGCTGGGCTACGAGACGCTGTCACCCTACGCCAAGGCGGACTCGCAGGGCGAGCCCATGTTCCGCCTGCCCGGCCGGCCGGGCCAGAAAATCCCCTTCCTGAGCTACGCGGCCGGTGCCTACCTGGGCCGGCTGGTGGAGCTCATCGTCAAGCAGGCCGACTGCGCGCTGAATCTGGATGCCATCTACGAGACCGACATGGCCGAGGGCCTGAAGGCCATGGCGCTGGAGGGGCATGGCTTCGCCTTCCTGCCGGCCAGCTCGGTGCAGAAGGAGCTCGCCAGCGGCCGCCTTGTGCCCGCCGCGGCGCAGGGCAGCTTCAGCGTCAGCATGGAGCTGCGCATCTATCGCGAACGGCCCGAGCTTTCGCGCCGGCTCAAACCAGCCTCCGTGGCCTTGTGGGATTACCTGACGTCCAAGGCATGAAGTCATCGCGACTGTGCATGCCGCGTATAAACCCGTATTCGGGCTGAGCGCTCTGCGTGGTCTGCTCACGCCTGTTTGCTATCGATATCTCATTTCCGTTACTGGAGTCCTCATGAAGAAAGTCCTGCTCGTCGCGGCCTTGCTGGCTGGCGGCGTTACCGCCGTGCATGCGGAAGACACGCTGAAGAAGATCAAGGACAGCGGCGCGGCCACCATGGGTGTGCGCGAATCGTCGGGCGCACTGTCCTATACGCTGGGTGACGGCAAGTACGTCGGCTACCACGTCGAGATCTGCCAGCACGTGCTGGCCGACGTGCAGAAGCAACTGGGCTTGTCCAAGCTCGACATCAAATACCTGCCGGTGACCTCGCAGAACCGCGTGCCGCTGGTGCAGAACGGCACCGTCGACATCGAGTGCGGCTCGACCACGAACAACCTGACCCGTCAGAAGGACATCGCCTTCGCCGTGACGACCTACGTCGAGGAAGTGCGCATCGCCGTGAAGGCCAATTCCGGCATCACCTCGATCGCGCAACTGAATGGCAAGACGGTCGCGACGACCACCGGCACCACCTCGGTGCAACTGCTGCGCAAGCATGAGCGCGCCAACAGCGTCGATTTCAAGGAAGTCTTCGGCAAGGACCACGCCGACAGCTTCCTGCTGCTTGAATCGGGCCGCGCCGATGCCTTCGTGATGGACGGCCAGATCCTGGCTGGCAACATCGCCAAGTCCAAGAACCCGGCCGATTTCAAGATCGTCGGCGAAGTGCTGTCGGTCGAGCCGATCGCGATCATGATCCGCAAGGACGATCCGGCCTTCAAGAAGGCCGTGGACGACAGCATCAAGGGCCTGATGAAGTCCGGCCAGATCGCCAAGATGTACGACAAGTGGTTCACGCAGCCGATCCCGCCGACCAACACCAAGGTCGGCCTGCCGGCCACCGAGGCGACGAAGAACGCCTGGGCGAACCCGAACGACAAGCCCGTGGAAGAGTACGCCAAGAAATAAGCAGCTGACGCGCTGCCGCAGAGGCGGCGCGTTTCGAGGCGACAGCGGGTGCCCTAGCGCACCCGCTTTTTGTAGCGAGGGTCTGGACGATGGCGAGTTGGGACTGGCAGTTGTACTGCACAGACATGGTGACGAACGAGGCGGCGCCTCAATGCTTCGGCGCGAAGGGGTACGAAACCTACCTCGACGCGATGATTCACGCCTGGGGCTGGACGCTGTACGTGTCCGTCGCCGGCCTGGCCGTCGCACTGATCATGGGCTCGCTGATGGGCGTGCTGCGGACGGTCCCCAACCGCAAGCTCGCCCTGCTCGGAGAGACCTGGACCGAAATCTTTCGCAACATCCCGCTGATCGTCCAGGTCTTCCTCTGGTATCACGTGATGCCGCAGCTCTTCCCTTCGCTGCAGGCGGTGCCGTCCGCGCTTCTGGTGATCGTCGCCATCGGTTTCTTCACCTCGGCGCGGGTCGCCGAGCAGGTCAAGGCCGGCATCCTGACGCTACCCAAGGGCCAGCGCTACGCCGGCCTCGCGATGGGCTTCACGCTGCCCCAGACCTACCGCTTCGTGCTGCTGCCGATGGCCTTCCGCATCGTCATCCCACCGCTGACCAGCGAAAGCATGAACATCGTCAAGAACTCGGCCGTGGCCTTCGCGGTCAGCATCCCGGAGCTGGCGCAGTTCGCGCAACAGGCCTCGGAGCAGTCCAACTTCTTCCAGATCTTCCTGCCGGTGACGCTGCTGTATTTCGTGTCGGGCTTCGCGATCAACCGCGTGGCCAAGCTGATCGAGCGCAGCGTGCGCGTGCCTGGCATCCTGGGAGCGAAGTGAGATGCTGCACCTCGACTTTTCCTTCCTCGACTGGGAGTTCCTGCGCAACTGGATCAGCAAGGGCTTCCTGTTCTCGGTCCAGCTGACGCTCACCGCCATGATCGGGGGCATCATCCTCGGCACCGTGCTCGCGCTGATGCGGCTCTCCGGCAGGGCCTGGCTGGAGAAGCCGGCGGCCGCCTATGTCGACACCCTGCGCTCCGTCCCGCTGGTGATGGTGATCCTCTGGTTCTACCTGCTGGTTCCGGGCTTCCTGCGACAGTACGGCATCGAGCTTGGCTCGGAAAGATCCGCGCTGATCACGTTCACGCTGTTCGAGGCCACCTACTACTCCGAGATCATGCGGGCCGGTATCCAGTCGGTTTCGAGAGGGCAGGTCTTCGCTGGCTACGCGATGGGCATGAGCTATCGCCAGACCATGCAGTTGGTCGTGTTGCCCCAGGCCTTCCGCAACATGCTGCCCGTGCTGCTGACGCAGACCATCGTGCTGTTCCAGGACACCTCGTTGGTCTATGCCATCAACGCCTACGACTTGCTGAAGGGTTTTGAATCGGCCGGCAAGAACATCAACCGCCCGATCGAGACCTATCTGCTCGCGGCCCTGGTCTACCTGATCATCTGCTTCAGCCTGTCGATGCTGGTGCGCCGCCTGCAGAAGAAGATCGCCATCATTCGATAAGGATCAAGTCGTGATCGACATCAAGAACATCTCCAAGTGGTACGGCAGCTTCCAGGTGCTGACCGATTGCACGACCACCATCAAGAAAGGCGAGGTCGTCGTCGTCTGCGGGCCCTCGGGCTCGGGCAAGTCAACGCTGATCAAGACTGTCAACGCGCTGGAGCCCATCCAGAAGGGTGACATCGTCGTGGACGGCATCTCCATCGCCGACCCCAAGACCAACCTGCCCAAGCTGCGCTCGCGCGTGGGCATGGTGTTCCAGCACTTCGAGCTCTTTCCGCACCTGTCGGTGACCGAGAACCTCACCATCGCCCAGATCAAGGTGCTGGGCCGCTCGGCGGAAGACGCCAAGGTGCGCGGCCTGAAGATGCTGGACCGCGTGGGTCTGAGCGGCCACAAGGACAAGTTCCCTGGCCAGCTTTCCGGTGGCCAGCAGCAGCGCGTGGCCATTGCCCGTGCGCTGTCCATGGACCCCATCGTCATGCTGTTCGACGAACCCACCTCGGCGCTGGACCCCGAGATGGTGGGCGAGGTGCTGGACGTGATGGTGCAATTGGCCCACGAAGGCATGACCATGATGTGCGTGACGCACGAGATGGGCTTCGCCAAGCGCGTCAGCAACCGCGTCATCTTCATGGACGCCGGCAAGATCATCGAGGACTGCAGCAGCTCGGACTTCTTCAACAAGCCCGACGAGCGCTCGCCGCGCGCCAAGGACTTCCTGGCGAAGATCCTCCAACACTAGGAAGGAAGCGCCATGGGCAGCGTCGGCACGGGATGGAAGGAAGTCATCGCGGCCGACGAGGCCACCCGCCACGCCGAGGCAGCGCGGGCTTTTGCCCAGATGCAAAAGCGCAAGGACGAGCGCTTCGGCAGCGGCCGGGCGCTGCACCGCAAGGCCCTGGCTGCCGTGCGCGGCCGGCTGCGCGTGCTGGATGGCTTGCCCGAGCATGCCCGCCACGGCCTCTTCGCCACGCCGGGCGAGCATGAAGTCTGGGTGCGCCTGTCCAACGGCGCGATGGACCGGCAGAGCAACCGCCGACCCGACATCCGCGGCTTCGCGATGCGCGTCTTCGGCGTCGACGGCGAATCGGCCCTCGGTGGCCGCATCGATCACCAGGACTTGTCGCTGATCAACCAGGTGGCCTTCGCCTTCCCCGACAGCCGCCATTTCTTCGGCCTGGTGCTGGCCGCCGGCCGCAGTCCCGGCGCCTTGCTGGCCTGGGTGTTCAAGACCTTTGGCGTCGTCGGGGGCTTCAAGCAGCTCAAGCGCCTGGCCGCCACAGCCGGCAAGCCCTTCACCGGCTTTGCGACCGAGGCCTTTGCCAGCACCTTGCCCATCAGCTGCGGGCCTGCGGCCGTCAAAGTGCGCCTGCTGCCGCCCGCCGGATGCAAGCCGCGCGCCGAAGTGAACGGCGATTGGGCCGGCGACCTCGCCGCCCAGGCCGCCAACGGGCCGTTGAAATACCGGCTGCAACTGCAGTTCTTCGTCGACGAGGCGCGCACGCCCATCGAGGATGCCGTCGTCGAATGGCCCGAATCCGTCGCGCCCTTCGTGGACGTGGCCGAGCTGGTACTGGAGGCACCGTCGACCGACGCTGACTTCATCGCCCTGGTCGAGGCCGGCACCTTCGACCCCTGGCAGGCCCTGGCCGCACACCGCCCGCTGGGCGAAGTGATGCGCGCCCGCAAGGTTGTCTACTTCACCAGCCAGCAGACGCGGGGCGCGGCTTAGCCTTTGGCGTGGCGCGCGGCCTCCACGGCCGCCGTGTCATAGATGCCCACGAAGCGCGCGACCTTGTCGCCGCGCAGCGTGAAGATGTGCACCCACGGCGTCTCGAACACGCCGCCGTCGGGCTTGACGCGCGTGCGCTCCCAGCCCAGCACGGTGACATGGTCGGGGCCGGCGAAGAACTCGCGCGGCTCGAAGGCCTGGATGTCGTCGAACTCGGCCACCAGGCCGAACCAGCGCAGCAGCTCGGCCTTGCCCTGGAAGCGGCCGAGATAGGGGTGGCCGATGCTGCCCAGCATGCTCCAGTCGATGTCGTCGGTGCACAGCCCCAGCAGGGCCTCCATGTCGCCGCTGCCGAAGGCGGCGTACATGGACTGGATCACGGCGGTCGGGCTCGTCGTCATGGCGGTCTCCTTGTTTGGGGTAACCGGCTGTACGCGGCTGGATCAGCCGTGGATGCGTCAGGGCTCGATCGCGGCGCCGACGACGGCGCCGGCCGCGACTGTGCCAATGCGCGTCGCCCGCCCGGTCGCCAGGTCGATGCGGTACCAGGCCGACTTGCCGTCCGCCGAGACCGCGGCGTAGGCGGCGTTGGACACGTCGGAAATGTCCAGCGTCGCGTGCTGGAAGCTGCCTATGCCCAGCGATCCGACCGTGAACAGCCGGCCGGTGTTGGGCGAGACGGCTGGCTGCACGCCCTCCTTGCTGCCCTGGTGCACAAGCACACCCTGGCGGCCGTCGAGGGCGTAGTTGGTCGTGATCTTGTCGTTGTCCTTGTTGTAGGTGTAGCCGGCCGCGACGATGGCCGGCGTCTTGCCGGCATTCGCGTCGGTCGCGTCATAGGCCAGGCGGCCATCAAACTGCACGCCGGGCTCATTGGGGTTGCCGTCCACGACGGCACCCGTGTCCGGATGCAGGCGCAGGTTGTAGCCCGCGTCGTTGACGACGCGGATGCGGTCCACCGTGGGATTGAAGTCGAAGCCCCACTCGGTCACGCCTTCCTTGGGCAGGGTGCTGGGCGTGCCGACGGCGGTGAGCGTGCCGGTCTTGGTGTCGATGCGGTAGAGCTGGCCGCTGGCGCCCAGGCCGAAGAGCTGGCCCTTGGCGACGCGGTAGTCGATGCCCACGAGCTTGTCGCCCGCGTTGAACCCGGTCAGCGGCTTGCTGGACAGCGTCTTCTGCGGTTGGCCGGCGTTGAACTGGACCAGCAACTGGTTGGCCTCCGTCACCGCGTAGATCATCTCCTTGGCCGGCGGGCCCACGGGTTCCATGGGCTCGCCGGCGCAGGCCGCGAGCAGGGTGGCTGAGACGGCGACGAGCGTGAGAGCGTGACGGGTCATGACATCTCCAGGGCTGAGGGGTTAGGGCCAATGCAGGATACGCAAGGCCCGGCACCCTGGATGCCCAGACCCCTAGGTTCAGAGGAACATGCCGCCCGAAGCCTCCACGCGCTGGCCGGTGATCCAGCCCGCGCCCGGGCGCATCAGTGCCGCCGCGGCGCCGCCGATGTCCTCGGGCTCGCCCACGCGGCCCAGCGCCGTGATGGAGGCGACGAAGCGGTTCAGCTCCGCGTTGTCGCGCACCGCGCCGCCGCCGAAGTCGGTCGCGATCGCGCCCGGCGCCAGCGTGTTGACGCGTATGCCGCGGCCGGCCAGTTCCTTGGCTTGGTAGCGTGTCAGCACCTCCATGGCGCCCTTCATGGCCGCATAGGCGCCGTAGCCGGGGATGGCGAAGCGGGCCAGGCCGCTGGAGATGTTCAGGATGCGAGCACCGTCAGCGAGAAGCGGCAGCAGGGCCTGCGTCAGGAAGAAGGGGCCCTTCAGGTGCACGTTCAACAGCATCTCGAACTGCGCCGGCGTCGTCTCCGCAAAGCTGGCGTGGGCGCCCATGCCGGCGTTGTTGATCAGGCCGTCCAGCTGACTCGCGCTCCAGGCCGACAGGCCGGCACGCAGCTTTTCGACGAAGGCGGGGAAGCTGTTCGTGTCGGCCACGTCCAGCGGCATGGCCAGTGCGCGCCGGCCCAGGGCCTGGATCTGCGCGACGACGTCGTTGGCGGCGGAGCTGGCCTCGCGGTAGGTCAGCACGATGTCGTGGCCGTCGCGGGCCAGGTCCAGCGCCATCTGGGCGCCCAGGCCGCGGCTGCCGCCGGTGATGAGGGTGATGGGGTGTTGGGTGGAAGTCATGTGGGCTCCGTCAAAGTGAGGTGGGGACGGAGGGAAATTTATTGTTCGCCGTGAAATGGATAAAGTCGCCGTCATTGAATTGACTGTGCTCTGAATGCCATCCAATCTCGACCTGACCGCGCTGCGCGTCTTCCTGCAAGTCGCCGAGCTGGCGCACTTCAGCCGCGCGGCCGATGAGCTGGGGCTGCCCAAGGGCCGCGTCAGCCAGGTCGTGCGCGAGCTGGAGGCGCAGCTCGGCACGCGGCTGTTCCAGCGCACCACGCGGCGCGTCAGCCTCACGTCCGATGGCGAACTGCTGGCCGAGCGCGCTCGCGCGCTGATGGCCGATGCCGGCGAGATCGAGGCGCTGTTCCAGCAGGACAGGCAACTGAACGGCCGGCTGCGCGTGGACCTGCCCGTGCGACTGGCGTTGGACCTGGTGCTGCCGGCGCTGCCGGCCTTCCTGGCTGCCCACCCGGGCCTGCAGGTGGAACTGAGCTGCACCGACCGGCGCGTGGACCTGGTGGAGGAGGGCTTTGATTGCGTGCTGCGCGTGGGCGCCGTGCACGACCCCATGCTGGTGGCCAGGCCCGTCGGCCAGCTGTCGATGATGAACGTGGCCAGCCCTGCCTACCTGGCGGTGCATGGCACGCCAGAGACGCCGGAAGACCTGCTGGCCCAGGGCCATGAGCTCGTCCACTACAGCCAGACCTGGGCCGACCGCCGACCGCGTTTCGACTGGGTGGACGCGCAAGGACAGGCCCACAGCATCCACCTGCCCGCGTGCGTCAGCGTCAACCATACGGACGCCTACGAGGTTGCGGCGTTGGCCGGCATGGGCATCACGCAGGCGCCCTGCATCGGTGTGCGTGCCGCGGTGGCGGATGGGCGCCTGGTGCGCATCTTGCCCGGCTATGAGCCGGCGGCCATGCCCATCAACCTTGTCATGAGCCAGCGCCGCCACACGCCGCGGCGCGTGCGCGTCTTCATGGACTGGCTGACCGGCCTGCTGGCCGGCTACCTGCAAGACGGTTAGAGGTTCACCGGGCCGTCGATGGCCGTGCCCGACACCGCCGCCTTGGCCTGCTGCTGGCGCACGCGGTCCAGATAGCCCTCCGAGCGGGCCAACTGCTCCTGGATGAGCTTGTTGTTGGTGCCCATGGTCTCGATGGCCTTGCTGCGGAAGTTGTCCATCGCGTCCATGGCCTGGAAGGTCTGGTCGAACATGGACTGGATCTGCTGTATGCCCAGCATGGGGTTGGACGAGAACTCCGCCGTCGCGTCCACATGCTGGTTCAGCGCCTGGCCGGTCTGGTTGATCAGGTCGCCAATGGTCGTGTTGACGCCCTGCAGCATCTTCATGACCTCGATCTGGTTGCCGGTGGCGCGGGCCACGGTCTGGGCCACGGCCAGGGCGCTCATGCCGGTGGTCGCGACACGGTCGCAGCCGATCATCATTTCGCGGCCGGTCTTCTTCAGCACGTCCAGCGCCAGGTAGCCGTTCACGCAGACGGCCTGCTGGGTCTGGATGTCGGCCAGGTTCTGGCGCGCATAGAACAGCACCTCCTGCTCCAGCGCCTTGGCCTTCATCGGGTCGGTGGGCTGCAGTTGCTGCACGCGTGTGGCCAGGCGTTCATCCAGCACGCGGGCGAAGCGTGCAGCAGCGGCGAGCTTCTGCATCGCGTCCCACAGCTTGCCGCGCGTGGCCTCGATGTCGATGACGTCCTTCTGGATGTCGTCCTTGGCCGCGTAGAGCTGGGTCATGGCCGTCTGCAGCTGCGAGCTGGCGGACTGGAAGCGGCGGAAGTAAGCCTCCAGCTTGTTGCCGAAGGGGATCAGCCCCAGCAGCTTGCGCGGCTGCAGCAGGTCGCCATCCTTGCCGGGGTTGAGCTCGTCGAGCTGGCCGCGGATGGCGGCGATGGCCTTGTAGGCCGGCGTGTCCGTCGCACCGACGAAGTTGCGTTGCATCAGGCTGCCCTGCATCAGGCCGGCGGCGACGCTGATCTCCTGGCGGCCGAGCTGGAAGGCACTGTCCAGCTTGGCCTTGAAGGGCTCGCTGTGCAGATCTTCCTTTTCCAGCGCCTCGATGAAGCGGCGCACCTGCTCGTCCACCTTGTCGGCCACTTCGGTCTTCAGCGGCACCGCTTCGACAGCCTGGACGGGCTGGACTGGCGTGATGACTTCGGGCGGGGTCAGCGTGAAGGTGGGGGCTGCGGTCGTCGTCGTGGTGTTCATGCGGTGTCCTTGCTGCCGAACTTCTGATTCAGGAATTCACTGTGGCGCAAAAAGGCCTGGGCGTCCTGCGAGGCGAGATCGTCGCCCAACTGCTCGACCTTGGTCTCCAGCTCGGCCAGCACGCCCTCGAAGGTGTCCTGCGCCGTCTTGCCGTTGGCCAGCAGCTTGGTCGTTGCAAACTTGGCCGGGATGCTGAGATACGTGTTGAGCGCCTGCGGCAGGTAGCTGATGGCGATGTGCCGGGCATGGAAGGTCTCCTGCAGGCTCAACTGCCCCTTGCTGCGCTCCCACTGGTCCAGCAGGCCTTCCAGCCGCTGGCACAGCTGCTGGATGCGCTGGGCCAGCCGGATGGGGATGCGCTGGCCGGGGTTGTGCTCGGTGAGGCGGCGCACACCGTCAAGCGCGCGGCCCATGGCCTCGCGGGCGTCGCCTTCGTCCTCGAACTTCAGTGCCTCCCAGGCGTCCTCGCGCGTGCTGGGCCAGCCCCACCAGAGCGCGCCGCCCACCAGGCCGACCCCATAGCCCAGCGCCGCGACGCCCAGGCCCCAGCCGCCCAGCAGGCCCAGGCCTTTGAGCACCAGCACGGCGCTCGCCGCGAGCAGCCCACACCAGTTGGCCGGCGCGTTCAGCCATCTGACCAGTCCGCTCATTGGTAGGCCCGGATGTCCTTGAACACCGCATACAGCGGCGTCTTGCGCGCGTCGAAGACCCTGCCGCCGGTGATCTCCACCAGCGCCTTCAGGTCGCCCGCATCGGCCTCGCCGAACAACACCATGAACACGGGGATGCCGCGTACGTCCTCGGGCAGTTGCTCATAGGCGCGGCGGAAGTCCTCCAGCTTGCGGCCCATGTTGCTCTTGCCGTCGGTGAAGGCCACGACCGAGTACTGGTACTCCGGGTGCAGCTTGCGCTCCTCCAGCATGTTCTGCAGGCCGGTCAGCACCGCGTCGTACAAGGCCGTGCCGCCGGCCATCTTCAAGTCGTCGGCCGCGTCGCGCACGCGCTTGAGTTCGGCCCGCTTGGCGTCGGTGTCGGTTTGCGGCAGCACGCCCTTGGCCACCTTGCTGCCCGCGGGGATCTCGAAGGCCACGGGCTCGCGCGGCCGGTCGCTGAAGGGCAGGAACCACAGCCGCTCGCGGTTGGTGAGCTTGGCAACGCGGCCGGTCAGCGATGCGTCGGCGCCGGCCAGGTAGTGGATGGCCTCCACGAGCTGCTCACGCCGCTTGCCCTGCATGCTGCCACTGGTGTCCAGCACGAAGGTGCTGGCGATAGGGCGGCGGAACTCGTTCAGGTAGGCGTCGATGAGGCCGTCGGCCAGCTGCCGGTCGGGCGAGAACGGCAGCTCCACCTGGAAGCCTCGCGCGGGCAGGATGTCCGCCACCTTCGCGGCCACTTCGGCGCGCATGGGGCGGCGCAGCGTCTGCCGGGCCAGCCACAGCTGGGCGGCGTCGCTCTTCAGGTAGTCCACCACCTTGAGATAGTCGGCGCGGCGCGCGTCGTTGAGCAGCATGAAGGGGTAGTCGGCCGTGGCCACACCCTCGAAGGGGTAGATCAGGTGCAGCGGCTCGCGCAGCTTGCCGCTGGCGTTCAGCGTCAGCAGCCAGCTCTCGTAGTTGATGAAGGCGTTGGCGCGCGTGCCTTGCTGCTTGATGAACTGTTCGGCCAGGTAGGTGGAGTTGTCGCCGACGATCTTGTAGCCCTTCAGGAAGTCGGCGATGGCGCCGCGGTCCACGTCGGCCGCGGTCAGCGCCTCGCCCTTGCCGCCGGCCGCCGCGACGACGCCCAGCAAGGCCATGAAGCCCTGGTTGCTGGTGGCTGGGTTGGACAGCGCGTACTGCAGCTTGCCGGCCTTGGCGGCGCGGGTGATGTCAGCCCAGGTCAGCTTGGCGTCGGGCTTGTCCCAGCCGTTCTTGGCGGCGTCGCTCTTGCTGACGCCCACCGCCATGGGAGACAGCATGATCTTTTCCTGCAGCTTGACCTTGCCCTGGCCGGCCGCGTCGCTGAGCAGGTATTTGGCGTTGGCGAACCAGGCCACGTCGGGCTTGGGCTGGCTGCCGCTGTCGCCGCTGAGCACCTCCTGCGTGCTCTCCATCGTGCCGCCGAAGCGGAACTGCACGTCAACGCCGGTAGCGGCGCGGATCTGCGCCGCCAGCGGCTCGATGTCCTTGAGGTCACTGGTGGCCAGCACCTGCAGGCTGGGCCCGGCCAGGGTGGTTGGCGCGGGTGCCGAAGGGGTTTCAACCTCCGGCTTCTTGCCGCAGGCGGCCAGCAGGCTCAGAGCCAAGACACAGAGGGTGCGGCGCATCACTGGTTCATCTCCCGGCTGACGATGTCAATCATTTCAAACATCAGGTCGAACCCCGGCGGGTCGATGACCTGGTTCAGCTTCACGTCCACGGCGAGGCCCGCCTTCTGCGTGGCGGCAGCGAAGGCGGCCGTGTCGCCGGTGCGAAAACCTTGCTCCAGCGCCACGGCCTGCAGCGTCTTGTTGGAGGCCAGCAGGTCGGCGAGCTTCTTGCCGCGCTCGTTCAGCGCCACCAGCACCCATTTGTTGACGATGGTGGGCTGGGGATACATCAGCACCATCTCGGGCCTGATCCCGCCTTGGCCGCCCTTCTGAGCCTGGGCCACCATCTGCGCCTCGTAGATGAAGGTCAGCGGCGTCTTGCCCATGCCGATGGACAGGTAGTCGTCGAAGGCGCCGTTGACGTAGTTCTCCTGGAAGCCCTGGCGCTTGAACAGCTCGGCCAGTTGCGTCGCGTACTTCTGGGCGGCCGTGCGGTCGGCCACCACGTCGCCGTTCAGCGCGGCCGAGGTCAGCGCCAGGTACATGGCGGCCGAGTTGCTGCGCCGGATGTCGGTCGTGGACACCAGCACGCTGCGCGACACCGCGTAGTCGCCGCTGCCCTTGAGGTCGCGCCAGCGCTGCTTGGCCAGCATGGCCTGGGTCAGCTTCTCCATGTCCAGGCTGTAGACCTTGGGTCCTTGCGCCTTGGCCATGCCGTTGGCTGCCAGGATCTTGGCGATGGGCTCCCAGGAGGCCACGACCAGCGGCGTGTGGAAGGGCGAGGTCTGGGTGGCCGTCTTGCCAGCCTTGCGGGCGGCGTCGGCAATCATGTTGGCGGCGACGACGCCGCTGGCGATGAAGAAGTCCGGCTGGTCGGCCGCGCCTATCCGGGCCGCCATGTCGCGGCTGCCCACGCGGGTCACCTGCACCGGCAGCTTGCCGCTAGCCAGCACCTGGCTCACCCTCTCGTCCTTGAAGAACGCCTCCACGTCGACGGCGATCAGCCCCTTGAGCGGTTCGGCGGTGGCGATGGCCGCCTGCTCCTGGGCGATCTGCTTCGTTTCCTGGTTGTTCCGCAGCGCGAAAAACAGGGCGCCGCCGAACAGCGCCAACAAGACCAGGGTGCCGGCCAGGCGTTTAGGGGTGTTCATGAGGGGGTGCTAGCTCCTTTCAATGAGATGCGCAGTGTGCCTGCACTGCAGCGCGGCGCGGCGACGACAATGCGGTTTTATGACCCAAGCTCCCATACAGCTCACCCTCACCCGCCCTGACGACTGGCACTTGCACCTGCGCGACGAGGCGGCGCTGGCCAGCGTGCTGCCCTATACGGCGCGCCAGTTCGCCCGCGCCATCGTCATGCCCAACCTGCGCCCGCCGGTCACCACCGCCGCCCAGGCGGTGGCCTACCGTGAGCGCATCCTGGCCGCGCTGCCGGAGGGTTCCGACTTCCAGCCACTGATGACGCTGTACCTGACGGACAACACGCCCGTCGACGAGATCAAGCGCGCCAAGGACGCCGGCGTCGTGGCCCTCAAGCTCTATCCGGCCGGTGCCACCACCAACAGCGACGCCGGTGTGACCGACCTGCGCAAGACCTACAAGACGCTGGAAGCCATGCAGCGCGAAGGCCTGCTGCTGCTGGTGCACGGCGAGGTGACGGACGGCGACATCGATGTCTTCGACCGCGAGGCGGTGTTCGTGGAGCGCGTCATGCAGCCGCTGCGCGCCGCCATGCCCGAGCTCAAGGTCGTCTTCGAGCACATCACGACGAAAGAGGCTGCGCAGTACGTGACCGAGAGCGATCGCTTCACGGCGGCCACCATCACGCCGCAGCACCTGCTCTACAACCGCAACGCCCTCTTCACCGGCGGCCTGCGCCCCCACTTCTACTGCCTGCCGGTGCTCAAGCGCGAGGAGCATCGCCAGGCGCTGCTGCAGGCTGCGGGCTCAGGCCTGCCGAAATTCTTCCTGGGCACGGACAGCGCACCGCATGCGGCCCAGTTGAAGGAGAACTCGGTCTGCGGCGCCGGCTGCTTCACGGCCATCTCGGCGCTGGAGCTGTATGCCGAGGCCTTCGAAGCCATCGGCGCACTGGACAAGCTGGACGCCTTCGCCGGCCACCACGGCCCCGACTTCTACGGCCTGCCGCGCAACACCGGCACCGTGACGCTGAAGCGCGAGCCCTGGACGCTGCCCAGCGCCGTGGCTTTCGGCGAGGCCCAACTCAAGCCGCTGCGTGGCGGCGACACGCTGAACTGGAAACTGATCGCATGAAGAAAGTCGCCTTCCTCGTCGACTTCGACAACGTCGCCACCGACGTCATCGAACAAGCCCTGACCACCGTGTTCAAGGACTACGGCGCGGCCCACATCCGCCGCGCCTATTGCAATGCCGAGCAGGCCCAGCGCGAACAGAGCTTCCTGAAGCGCCTGGGGCTGCGCGCCATCGTCAACCTGGCCATAGGCAAGAACTCCACCGACATCGCGCTGGCCGTGGATGCGATGGACCTGGCCATCACCGAGAAGCCGGACGTCATCGTGCTGGTGTCGTCCGACAGCGACTTCGCGCCGCTGGTGCTGCGCCTGCGCGAGAAGGGTGCCTGGCTGCGCGGCTTTGGCCAGTACGGCAAGACGGGCGACGGCGTGATCCAGATCTATGACCAGTTCAACGAGCTGGCGCACGACAGCGGCCGATCGGCGCCCAAGCCGGCCGCCAAGCGCGAGCCCGCGAAGAAGGCCGCGGCGCCGAAGCCGGCGACGAAGAAGGCAGCGCCGGCCAAGGCCGCGGCGCCGGTGCCCAAGCCGGCCCCCGCGCCCCAGCCCAAGGCGACGCCCGCCCCCAAGGCCGCCGCACCTGCGCCCGTCGACGCCCACGTGGCCGCCGCCAAGGAGATCAACGCCATGCTGGCCGTGCTGCCCAAGCTGGCCGACGGCCAATGGCACGACCTGGGCGCCGCCGCCAAGTTGCTGAAAGACGCCGGCCTGCTGCCCAAGACCGCGCCGTCGACCAAGCTGTTCCGCAAGCACCCGCAGGCCTTCCAGTTGCAGCCGGACAAGCAACCCAACCAGGTGCGCTTTGGCCACGGATGAGGTCCAGGCATCCCGATTGCCTAGCAACGTGGTCCGGGCGAATGCGTCACGGGGCTTACAGGCTGACGATCGGGTCTTGCGTCCAAAGCAGCTAGCATCGGCGCCCGCCTCGGGAGGTCTCGCTTGTTGATGAAGTCCTGTTTGAAACCCCTGTTCGCCTGCTTGCTGGCCGGGCTGGCCTGCGTGGCCGGCGCGCAGCCGGCGCCATCGCCCGCTCCCGCGCCTGCGCCTCAAGCGCAGGGCCAACAGCCGCCGCAACCGCCTACCGTGTCGGCCAGCGCCAGGCGCCTGTATGAGCGCAGCAAAGGCCAGTTGCTGCAGATCCGCACGCTGCTCAAGACGCAGGACAGCCAGGCCTCGGTCGGCTCGGGCTTCATCGTCAGCGACGACGGCCACATCGTCACCAACTATCACGTCGTCAGCCAGTTCGCGCTGGAGCCCGACATCTATCGGCTGCGCTACGCGACCACCGACGGCCAGAGCGGCGCGCTGGAACTGCTGGACTTCGACGCCCGCCGCGACCTGGCGCTGCTGCGCGCCGTGGACGACGGCAAGGGCGGCGGCCTGAAGGGCCACGGGGCGCTGGCGTTCCGCCCGCAGAGCCAGCCGCTGGCCAAGGGTGAGCGCATCTACTCCATGGGCAACCCGCATGACGTGGCCTTCGCCGTCGTGGAGGGCAACTACAACGGCCTGGTGGACCGCAGCTTCGACCCGCTGATCTACTACGCGGGCGGCATCAATCCCGGCATGAGCGGCGGTCCGGTGCTGGACGAGGATGGCCGCGTGGTGGGCGTCAACGTGTCCACGCTGCTGTTCTCGCAGCAGGTCAGCTTCCTGGTGCCGGGCGAGTTCGCCGAGAACCTCGTCAAGCGCAGCCTGACCGCCAAGCCCATACGCTCTGCCGCCTGGGGCCGGCTGCGCGACCAGCTCACGCGCTACCAGGACGAACTGGTCGCGCGTTTCCTCAGCGCGCCCTGGGAAAGCGCCAACCACGACCGCTACCGCCTGCCCGTGCCCAAGCAGGAGTTCATGCGTTGCTGGGGGCGGGGGACGTCGGCCGACACCAAGGGCCTGGACTTCGAGCGTTCGCAGTGCCGCATGGACCATGCCCTCTTCGTCAGCGGCAACCTGCAGACCGGCTGGCTGGACATGTCCCACGAGGCCTACGACGGCAGCAAGCTCGGCGCGCTGCGCTTTTCGCGCCAGTACTCGGGGAGCTTCCGCAACGAGCGCCTGGGTAGCGCAGACAAATCGCGTACGGCGCCCTACTGCAAGGAGCAGTTTGTCGACCGCGATGGCCTGCCGCTGCGCGCCGTCGTCTGCCTGCGTGCCTACCGCAAGCTGGAGGGCCTGCACGACCTCAGCGTCCTCGTGACGACGGTGGACTCGCCCACCGAAGGCGCGCTGGGCCGCTTCGACGCCCGCGGCGTCAGCTTCGACAACGCGCTCAAGCTCGCGGCGCACTACCTGGGAGGCTTCGCGTGGACGAAAAGCAGCAAGGCGAAGTGATGGCTCCCGCGACCGCTACGGCGCCCGCGGCGGCGGTCGTCGAGCTGCTGGGCCGCGACGGTCGGGCCATCCACGTGCAGCATGTGACGCACTGGCCGGTGCGCATCGGCCGCTCGCCGGCCTGCGACATCGTGCTGGACGATGGCCACATCGCCGGTGAGCATGCCGAGTTGCACCTGGCGCCCGATGGCGGCGTGGTGCTGAAACTGCTGCCAAGCCGCAATGGTGGCTCGGTGGCAGGCAAGCGCGTGCCTGTCGGGGCCGAAGCCGCGCTGCCCGCGGGCGGCGCCTTTCAGCTCGCGGGCAGCACGCTGCGCCTGCGCACCAGCGCCGACCCGCTCGCACCCGAGCAACTCCTCATCGTGCAGCAGGCGCGCCACTGGGCGCTGATGCCGGCTTTGCTGTTGCTGATGTTGTTCCTGCAGTGGGTGGACCGCTGGAGCGCCGTGGACCCGGACTCGCGCTGGATCGACTACGCCGTGCCGCTGCTCGCACCGGTGGCTTTCATCCTCGGCTGGGCGGGCCTGTGGTCGCTGGGCAGCCAGATCTTCCAGCACCGCTTCCCGTTCGTGACGCATCTGCGCCGCGCGCTGCTGGTCATCTGTGCGCTGGAGCTGCTGGACTGGCTGCTGCCGGCGGTCGCCTATTCGCTGTCCTGGCCGCGGCTGATGGTCTTGCAGGCGCTGATAGCGCCGGTCGCAGCGGCTTTCCTGGTGGCTTGGCATGCGCGGCTGGTGTGGCCCGGCGCGCGACGCACGCTCAGCGTCGGCATTGCGGCCCTGCTGCTGCTGGGACTGGGGCTGCAGATCGGCAACCGCCAGGAGCAGCAATACGTGTTCGGCCCGCCGTATCTGGCCAGCCTGCCGCCGCCGGCGTTGCGCCTGGCCCAGCCCCAGCCACCAGAGGTGCTGATCGAGTCGCTCAAGCCGCTGAAGGCCGAACTGCAGCGCCAGGCGCGCAAGGACAACGAGGGCGCTGCCGACGACGACAGCGAGTGACGCTCGCTCAGCCCTGCGGAAGGAAGCCGTCCACGGACAGGTAGCGCTCGCCGGTGTCGTAGTTGAAGCCCAGCACCCGCGCAGCCGGGTTCTGGGCGTGCAGCTCGGGCAGCTTCTGCGCGATGGCTGCCAAGGTGGCGCCGCTGGAGATACCCACCAGCAGCCCCTCCTCGCGGGCACAGCGGCGCGCGTACTCGCGGGCGGCCTCGGCTTCGACCTGGATGACACCGTCCAGCAACGCCGTGTCCAGCACCGCCGGGATGAAGCCCGCGCCAATGCCCTGGATGGGGTGCGGGCTGGGCTGGCCGCCGCTGATGACCGGCGAGGCGCTGGGCTCCACCGCGTAGACCTTGAGCTGCGGCCAGGCGGCCTTCAGCACCTGGGCGCAGCCGGTGATGTGGCCGCCGGTGCCCACGCCGGTGATGAGCGCGTCCAGGCCCTCGGGGAAGTCGCGCAGGATCTCCTGCGCCGTCGTTTGCACGTGCACGGCCGGGTTGGCCGCGTTCTCGAACTGCTGTGGCATCCATGAGCCGGGGTGGAGCTCCAGCAGCTCGCGGGCACGCGCGATGGCGCCCTTCATGCCCTTCTCGCGCGGCGTCAGGTCAAAGCTCGCGCCATAGGCCAGCATCAGGCGGCGGCGCTCGATGCTCATGCTGTCGGGCATGACGAGGATGAGCTTGTAGCCCTTCACGGCCGCCACCATGGCCAGGCCCACGCCCGTGTTACCCGAGGTCGGCTCGATGATGGTGCCGCCGGCCTTCAAGAGGCCACGCGCCTCGGCGTCCTCGATCATGGACAGCGCAATGCGGTCCTTGATGGAGCCGCCGGGGTTGCTGCGCTCCGATTTCACCCACACCTCCGCGCCGCCGAACAGGCGCTGCAGGCGGATGTGAGGCGTGTTGCCTATGGTGTCGAGAACGTTCTGGGCCTTCATGCGGGCTCCTGCCAAGGTACGGGGATAATCGCTAGTGTGAAGCAAGCCAGACCGCCGCTGGGGCAAGCATGGAAACATGGCCCTGGAGGAAGGTCCGGACTGCATAGAGCGGCGTAGCAGCTAACGGCTGCCCGGCGAAAGCCGAGGATCAGAGCAACAGAGACGAGTTCAGTTAGGCGACCCATCGAGGTGGTCTACGAGGCGCCAGCGCAAGCTGGCGTGGGGCAGGGCGTAAGCCCTGAACCGTCGGGCGAAAGCCCGAACCGAGTAGCACCTCAGTTGGGCTCCGCCCAACTGAGGTGAAACGGGCAATCTCTACGCGCAGCAACACCAAGTAGGCCAGCGTTGATGCGGCTCGCAGAGCTGGCGGGTAGGTGGCACCGAGCCGGGCAGTGATGTCCGGCCCAGAGGAATGGCGGTCACGCCGTCCGAACCGCAAGGGGAGGGCGGTGCACAGAATCCGGCCTATCGGCTTGCTTCACTCTTTTTCTTTCAATCTCCCTTTTGGGGCTCGCAATGCGGGCCTGCAGCGTCTAGATTTCACGTTATTGCGGCGTTAGCGGCCTGGGCTGCCATGCATTCAGCATGACAGTTAGACCTGCCGTGCGCGATCGGTGATGCGGCATCAGGGAGACAACATGGATCAAAGTCATCCGTGCATCGAGGCCTGGCGCTCGCCAGGCCCGGTTTTGTCCATGGCTAGAGCCATGTCGCGTTGCCGCGGCAAATGGTTCCGACGCCGCATCCCAATCGACGCCGCGAATCATTGCTGATCCAGGCCGCAACGACGCGGGCACCTTCCGGCACCGGCTGTGGTGCCTCCCTCCAAAGTCTTTGAACGCTCGATCCCGCCCGAATCGAGCGCTGCGTGCCATCCCGGGCCAAGCCAAGGGGTTTGTCATGAAGCTGAACAATCTGCGCCTGAGGTCCAAGCTGATGCTGGGCTTCGCCTGCCTGGCGGCCGTCGTGCTGCTGGTGTCGGGGTTGGCCTTGAATTCCCTGAGTCGCTCCAACGGGCGCTTCACCGACTACCTGGACGGCGTGGGGCAGCGCGAGCGCCTGGCCAACGACGTGCGCGACGCTGCGGCACGGCGTGCCATCGCGGCGCGCAACCTGGTGCTGGTGACGACGCCGGCCGACCGGGACGTCGAGAAAGTGGCCGTCACCAAGGCCCACGAGGACATGCAGCAGTCCATGGCCAAGCTCAAGCAGTCGCTCGCCAAGGCGGGTGACCTGGGCGACCGCGACGCCGCGCTGGTGGGCGAGATGGAGCGCATCGAAGCCCAGTACGGGCCGGTGGCGCTGGCCATCGTCGGCATGGCGCTGGAAGGCAAGCGCGACGATGCCATCGCCAAGATGAATGCCGAATGCCGGCCGCTGCTGGCGGCGCTGCTGAAGGCAGCCAACGACTACATCGCCTATGACGGGCAGCAGGCTGTGGCGCGCGTGCAGCAGGCCGAGAGCGCGTATGGGCGCGATCGCCTGCTGATGCTGCTGGCCAGCGTGGCCGCCGTGGCCGCCGCCGTGCTGCTGGGCTGGGCGCTGAGCAATGCCATCACGCGGCCGCTGGAGCGTGCCGTGCACCTGGCCGAGGCCGTCGCCGCGGGCGACCTGAGCTCGGACATCGTCGTCGACCGCGAGGATGAGACGGGCCAGTTGCTGGCGGCGCTCAAGCGCATGAACGATGGCCTGGTGGACATGGTGGGCCGCGTGCGCCAGTCGGCCGACAGCATTGCCACCGCGTCGCAGGAGATTGCGACCGGCAACCACGACCTGTCCAGCCGCACCGAACAGCAGGCAAGCGCCCTGCAGCAGACCGCGACGTCCATGCAGCAGATGACGTCCACCGTGCAGCAGACGGCCGAGAGCTCGCGCCAGGCCAGCCAGCTGGCCAGCGCGGCGACCGAGGTGGCCGGGCGCGGCGGCGATGTGGTGCAGCGCGTCGTCACGACCATGGGCGAGATCAGCGACTCCAGCCGCAGGATTGCCGACATCATCGGCACCATCGACGGCATTGCCTTCCAGACCAACATCCTGGCGCTGAACGCCGCCGTTGAAGCGGCGCGAGCCGGCGAGCAGGGCCGCGGCTTTGCGGTCGTGGCGGGCGAGGTGCGGCGCTGGCCCAGCGCAGTGCCCAGGCGGCGCGCGAGATCAAGAGCCTGATCGGCGCCAGCGTCGAGAAGGTCGAGGCCGGCAGCCGCCTCGTGGGCGAGGCCGGCACGACGATGGGTGACATCGTCAGCCAGGTGCGCCGCATGACTGACCTGATGGCCGAGATCAATGCCTCCGCCAACGAACAGAGCAGCGGGATCGGCCAGGTCAACCAGTCGGTCGCCTCCATCGACCAGGGCACGCAGCAGAACGCAGCGCTGGTGGAGCAGAGCGCCGCCGCGGCCGAGAGCCTGCAGCAGCAGGCGGCCGGGCTACTGGAGGTCATCGCCCAGTTCAAGACGGTGCAGCAGGCCCGCCACCGGCTGGCCTGACCCTGGCCGGGGGCAGGTCTACACTGGCCGGCAGCCGCAAGCTCGCGGCTGCCGCTTCACGCTGATCGCCCCTGATGAATCCTGATGCCAGCCGCCTGTGGCGCGCGCCCCGTTGGGCCCTGTCCGTGCTGCTGGCCTGCCTGGCCATGGTGGGGCCGTTCTCCATAGACACCTACCTGCCGGCCTTCGCCGGCATTGCGACGGCGCTGGACGCGACGCCCGTGCAGATGCAGCAGACGCTGTCCGCCTATCTGCTGGGCTTTGCCTTCATGAACCTCTTCCACGGCGCGCTGTCGGACTGCTTCGGCCGCCGGCCGGTGGTGCTGATCGGCCTGGCGGTGTTCACGCTCGCCAGCGTGGGCTGCGCGGTGGCGGGCTCCATCGGCCAGCTGGTGTTCTGGCGCACGGTGCAAGGCATGTCGGCGGGGGCCGGCATCGTCGTGTCGCGGGCCATCATCCGCGACATGTTCCCGCCGGCGGACGCGCAGCGCGTCATGTCGCAGGTGACCATCTTTTTCGGCGTGGCGCCGGCCATCGCGCCCATGGTGGGCGGCTTTTTGTTCGTGCATGCCGACTGGCACTCGATCTTCTGGTTCCTGACGGCCGTGGGCGCCACGCTGCTGGTGTCCAACTGGCGGCTGCTGCCCGAGACGCTGCACACCGGCATGAAGCAGCCCTTCCATGTCGGCGCGCTGATGCGGGAGTACTGGCGGCTGTGCTCCAGCAAGCGTTTCATGATGCTGGTGCTGGCCAGCGGCATCCCGTTCAACGGCATGTTCATGTACGTGCTGGCCACGCCGGTGTTCCTGGGTGAGCACCTGCATTTCGAGCCGCAGCAGTTCTTCTGGTTCTTCCTGTGCTCTATCGGCGGCATCATGGCCGGCGCGGCCGTCAGCGGGCGCCTCGCCGGCAAGATGTCGCCGCAGCGCCAGATCATGCGCGGCTTTCGCATCATGTTTGCGGTGTCGGCGCTGAACATCGCGCTCAACCTGTTCGTGCCGCTGCACGCCCTCTGGGCGCTACCGCTGATCGGGCTGTTCGCCTTTGGCTGGGCGCTGATGGTGCCCGTCGTCACGCTGCTGGTGCTGGACCAGGTGCCCGAGCGCCGCGGCATGGCTTCGTCGCTGCAGGCCTGCATAGGCTCGGCCGCCAACGGGCTGGTCGCCGGCGTGCTGGTGCCGCTGGTCATGCATTCCACCGTCGCGCTGGCCGTCACGTCGGCGCTGCTGATGCTGGTGGGCCTGGCGGCCTGGTACGGCGTACGTCGCTCGATCACCGCTCAAGCCTGACGCTGCGGTGCCGAAATCACCGGGATGAAGCCCCTCGTCCAAGGAGTACCTTGGCCGGTCCCCCGAGGGGACGGCGATGCTTGCCGGGTCGACCGGCAAGCACATCGCCAGAGCGGGCCGGCTAGGGGCGGCCCGGCGCTCGGCCCGCGGGTTTCATGCATCGCCGTGCCGCGAAGTGGGATGGATAGCTGACATGATGAAAAAGCGCTGGCTGATCACCGCGCTGCTGGCTGCGTTCGCGGCTGCGCAGGCGCAGGAGTCCAACAAGGAACCCGTCGAAGTGCTGCGCCAGCGCCTGGCGGAGCGCTTGTCGACCAAGGGCGAGGGCGCCACGGCGACCGTCAAGCCGGGCGCGAAGGCCGCCAAGCCGGGCAAGGCTGAGCCGCACAAGGCCGTGCACTGGGGCTATGCGGGCGACATCGGCCCCGAGCGCTGGGCCGAGCTGGCGCCCGAGAACAAGCTCTGCGCCGTGGGCACCCGCCAAAGCCCCATAGACATCCGCGAGGGCATCGCCGTCGAGCTGGAGAAGATTGCCTTCGACTACCGGCCCAGCGCCTTCTCGGTGCTGGACAACGGCCACACCATCCAGGTCAACGTGGCGCCGGGCAATGGCCTCACGATCATGGGCCGTCGCTACGAGCTGCTGCAGTTCCACTTCCACCGCCCCAGCGAGGAGCGGGTCAACGGCAAGCAGTTCGACATGGTGGCCCACCTGGTGCACAAGGACGGCGAGGGGCGGCTGGCCGTCGTGGCCGTGCTGCTGGAGCGCGGCCGTGACGACAAGGCCCACCCCATCATCCAGTCGGTCTGGGCCAACCTGCCGCTGGAGAAGGGCGAGGCCCTGCAGGCGCAAGGGCAGCTGGACCTGAACCAGCTGCTGCCCGCCGACCGGGGCTATTACACCTACATGGGGTCGCTCACGACCCCGCCCTGCAGCGAGGGCGTGCTGTGGATGGTGATGCGCCAGCCGGTGCCGCTCACGGCGCAGCAGCTCGGCATCTTCGCCAAGCTCTACCCGATGAATGCGCGACCGCTGCAGGCCGGCTCGGGCCGACTCATCAAGGAGTCACTGGGGAGCGTCCCTTGAGCGTCGTGCGCGCGCCGGACAGCCAGTCGTAGAGCGTCGCGAACAGCTGCTCGGCGACGACGGGCTTGGCGACGTGGTCGTCCATGCCGGCGTCCAGGCAGCGCTGGCGCTCCTCGTCGAAAGCATTGGCCGTCATTGCGAGTATGGGCAGCTCCGCGCCCTGCGGCAGGCGGCGGATGGCCCGCGTTGCGTCCAACCCGTCCATGACGGGCATCTGCACGTCCATCAGCACCAGGGCGTAGTCGCCGCTCTTGACCATGTCTATGGCCTGCTGGCCGTCGGCCGCGACGTCCACCGTCAGGCCCGCGCTGCCGATCAGCGCGACGGCGACTTCCTGGTTGACCGGGTTGTCCTCGGCCAGCAGCAGCCGGCGCGGCTGGGCCTTGACCAGCATGGCCAAGCGCTCGCGCGCCGAGTGCGGACGCGGCTGCGCGACGGGCGCGACCGGCACGCTGGCGGCGGCGTCGACATTGAGCGTGAACCAGAACGTGCTGCCGCGGCCCAGGGCGCTGTCCACGCCCACGTGGCCGCCCATCAATTCGGCCAGGCGGCGGCAGATCGCCAGGCCTAGCCCTGTGCCGCCATAGCGGCGCGTCGTGGAACTGTCGGCCTGCTCGAAGTCGCGGAACAGCCGCAACTGCGCCTCGGGCGCGATGCCAATGCCACTGTCCTGCACCTCGAAGCGCAGCGTGAGGCGCTGGCTGGGCAAGGTGCCGCTCACCAGCCGCGCGGCCAGGCGCACATAGCCGCTCTCGGTGAACTTGACGGCGTTGCCGGCAAAGTTGAGCAGCACCTCGGCAATGCGCTGCGGGTCGCCAATCAGCGCGCGGCCGCGCAGTTCGGGCGCGATGTCGGTCTCGACGCGCAGCCGCTTGGCGGCGGCGGACTGCGTCGTCATGTTGGCGATGTTGTCCAGCACCTGGTCGACCGTGAACTCGCGCTGCTCCAGCTGCACCTTGCCGGCCTCGATCTTGGAGAAGTCCAGCACGTTGTTGATGACGCTGAGCAGATGCTCGGCCGCATTGGCCACCTTCTGCAAGCGCTGCTGCTGCTCGGGTTCTATGGTGTCGCTCTGGGCGAGATACGTCAGGCCGATGATGGCGTTCATCGGCGTGCGGATCTCGTGGCTCATGTTGGCCAGGAAGGCGCTCTTGGCCAGGCTTGCCGCCTGGGCGGCCTGCGTGGCCTCGGCCAGCTCGGCCGTGCGCGCCTCGACCAGCTCTTCCAGGTGGTGTCGGTAGCGCTCCAGCTCCAGTGCGTCGCGGCGCTGGCGCGAGATGTCGGTCAGGAAGCCGTGCCACAGCACGCTGCCATCGGCCTCGCGCTGGGCGATGGCGTTGCCGTACAGCCAGCGCTCGCTGCCGTCTGCCTGCGGCGTGCGGAACTCCTGCTGCCAGGGGCTGAGGTTGCGCGCCGAGGCGAGCAGGCTCTCGCGCACGGCGGCGCGGTCGTCGGGGTGGATGCGCTCGAACCAGGGCGTGGCGCTGCGGCTCAGCTCGGCGCTGCCCAGCAGGAAGTATTCGCGCACCGCCTCACTGACATAGGCGAACGAGAACTCGCCATTCACGGCCAGGCGCAACTGGTAGACGACGCCGGGCACCGTCTCGGCCATGCCACGCAGCCGCTCGATCAGGGAGCGCTGCGCGTCGAACTGCTGCTGCAGCGCGTCGCGCATGTGCTCCAGGTGGCCGCCCAGCAGGCCGATCTCGTCCTGGCGGGTGTGCTCCAGCTTGGCGCTGAAGCGGCCCTCGGCCAGGTCGTTGGCAAAGTCGCCCAGTTCGCGCAGAGGGCGGAAGAGGCGGGAATTGAGCAGCCACAGCACCAGGGCCAGCGAGGCCAGCAACTGGCCGCCGACGGTGGCGCCATAGAGCCAGCGCTGGCGCAGCACGGCCGTGGTGCTGAGGTGGTCGTCGATCTCGATCTGGATGTGGCCGATGCGGGTGGAGCCGCGCAGGATGTCGCGCTCGCCGGTCAGCGTCTGCCCCAGGCGGCGCTCGGGCAGGTGGTTCTCGATGAAGGGCAGGCCTTGCGACGCGTCGCTGACGCTGACGCGCACCACCTCGGGCGACTTGACGATGGCCGAGACAACCTCGCGCGCAGCCACGGCGTCCAGATTCCACAGCAGCTCGGGCAGGCTGCTGGCCAGCACGTCCAGCTTGGCGTCGAGGTCGCGCTGTAGCGCCTGCTCGGCCACCTTGGACTCGCGCAGGCCGATGAAAAGGCCGCCCACGATGAGGGCGGGCAGCAGCAGGCCGATGCTGGCCCCGAGGGCCAGGGCAGCGAACAGCGAGGAGGAGGGCTTGCGACTACTCAAGATGCCGTCATGCTGCCACAGGGCGAGCCTTCAAAAAGCAAACCGCGCCACGACGCGTGGGGGCGGCGTGGCGCGGCTGGCTTGCATGGGGTGTCAGGCCTTGCCCAGCAACTGGGGCTTCAGCGTGGTGTCGACCGGCTTGTCGCCGAGCCAGATCTTCAGGATGGCGTTGTAGAAGTTGATGTCCTTCATGGGCTCGCCGATGGGCTTGCCGTTCAGCGTCATGACCGTGCCGGTGTCGGGGATCCAGTCGACGTTGATGATGTCGCCCTTCTTGCCCTGGGGAATGCTGACGAAGGCCTCGCCGAACTGGGCCAGCTGGTTGACGAACTTGGAGCGTTCGGCCTTGTCGGTGTTGGCCGTGATGCCGGCCATGAAGGCCTGGCCCAGCTCGTCACCGGTGACTTCGCGCAGCATGCCGAGGCTGAAACGGCGAGGCCCCTGGGTTTCCAGCACGCCAGCCGTCGTGTCCTTCTTCTCGGGCAGGTAAAGCACCATCGAGTAGACCTTGACGACGATGCGCACGCGCACGCCAGCGCCGTTGACCTTCAGCTCCTTGCCGGCGACCTTGGCCGTGTCATCGAATTTGATGCCGCCGACTTCGACGGCCTGGGCTGCGCCGGCCAGACCGAGGGCGAGGGCCAGGCCGGAAATCCAGCGAATGGCGGTGTGCGTCTTCATGCAGTCTCCTGATCTTGTGGGGTGGGGATGTCGGCGCTTCAGCGTGCGGTCTCGAGCTTGAAGAGGCTGACCACCTCCTCGAGGCCATGGGCCTGGTCACGCAGGGAGTCGGCGGCCGCGGCGGCTTGTTCCACCAGGGCGGCGTTCTGCTGCGTGCTCTTGTCCATGTCGTGGATGGTATGCGTGACGCGCTCGATGCCGGTGCTCTGTTCGGCGCTGGCGTGCGTGATCTCGCCCATGATGTCGGTCATCCGTTGCACGCTCGCCACCACACCCTGCATGGTGCTGCCGGCCTGGTTGACGAGCTGGCTGCCCAGGGCGACCTTTTCGACCGAGTCGGCGATGAGGCGCTTGATCTCCTTGGCGGCGTCGGCGCTGCGGCCGGCCAGGCTGCGCACTTCGCCGGCCACGACCGCAAAGCCGCGGCCTTGCTCGCCGGCGCGCGCCGCTTCCACGGCGGCGTTCAGTGCCAGGATGTTGGTCTGGAAGGCGATGCCGTCGATGACGCTGATGATGTCGACGATCTTCTTGGACGAGGCGTCGATGGAGCCCATGGTCGTGACGACCTTGGCAACCACCTCGCCGCCTTCGCCGGCCACCTGGGAGGCGGCCTTGGCCAGCTGGTTGGCCTGCTGGGCGTTCTGGGCGTTCTGCTGCACCGCGTCGGTCAGCACCTTCATGGCCGACAGCGTCTGCTCCAGCGATGCGGCCTGGGCCTCGGTGCGCACCGACAGGTCCAGGTTGCCGCTGGCGATCTCGCTGGAGGCCGAGGAGATGGACTCCGTGCCCTCGCGAACGCGGCCCACGATGCCCTTCAGGCTCTCGTTCATGTCGTGCAGCGCCTGCAGCAGCTCGCCGGTCTCGTCGTGGCTGCGCACCTCGATCTCGCTGGTCAGGTTGCCGGAGGCCACCTTGCGGGCCACGGCGACGGCGCCGCGCAGCGGCACGACGATGCCGCGCGTGATCAGCACGCCCGTCAGCACGCTGGCCGCGATGGCGGCAACGGCCAGGCCCACCAGCAGCAGGGCCGTCTTGCTGGCCACGCGGTTGGACTTCTGGCCGGCGACGTCCATCTCGGCGTTGCGGGCCTCGACCAGCTTGTCCAGCGCGGCGAGGTACCTGACCTGGGCGGCACGCACCGAGAACTGGAACTTCAGCGGCGCGCCTTCCGTATCACCGGAGGCCACCGTCTTCACGAAGGCCGCCTGGGCCGGCAGGAACTTGGCGCGGGCCTCCTCGACGGCCTTGAGCTGCTCCTGGCTGGCCTCGTCGGTCAGCAGCGGCTTCAGCTCGGCCATGGTCTTCTCGTGCGAGGCCATCAGGCTGGCGACGGTGTCCAGCTCCTTCTTGATCTGTTCCTCGCCGGTCATGATGAGGGTGGTCATCATGCTGCGCGACGCGTCGCCCAGCTCGGCCTTGGCCTTGTTGGCCAACGCCACGGCCTTGTAGTCGCTGCTCAGGAGCTGGCTGATCTCGCCGTTGAGCGTCTGGATGCCGAAATAGCCCAACCCGGCCATGGCCACGAGACAGAGGATCACGACCGCGAAGCCGGCGGTGAGGCGTTGGCCGATGCGCATGCGGGACAGGAACGTCATGAAGGCAGCCCTCGTGTGTTGTGGAGCCCCTCGATTCGAGTTCTAAGCGTAAGAGAGGCAGGGATGAAACAACATGAAATTTCAGCAGAAATCACCGACCTCAATGGATTCTGAGCGCCCAGGGAATGGGCATTCGCGTGACTTGTGCGGCAAAACAAGTGCAGTCCTCGCCCCGATCTGGTGCAGCCCGGCAAAGCGGCCGTTCCCATCACCGCAGGCTATACGGTTGCCACAGATTGGTGGCCAGCGAGCTTGCGCAGCCGCCGTACGCTGCGGCGCTTCGCGCGCCCAAGGGTTACGGACGTCAAGACATGCACTCGCCTTTCAAGTTCCTGGCCTCGGCTCTGGCCGCTTGCGTGCTGGCCGGGTGCCAGCTCAACCCGACGGCCGGTGCGCTTTCCGCCGGCGCGACGGCCCTGCAGGAACAGCGCTTTGCCGCGGCCTTCCAGGAGATCGAAAACCAGTTGGCCCGCAAGGCGTTCCCGGGTGCCGTGCTGGCCGTCGGGGTGGATGGCAGGCTGGTTGTGCTGAAGGCATTCGGGAAAATGGACGCGTCGCCGGATGCTCCGCTCATGCCGGTCGACGCCATCTTCGACGTTGCGTCATTGACCAAGGTGGCCGCCGCGACGACAGCGGCGGCCCTGCTCCACGACCAGGGGCGGCTGGACCTGGACGCACCGGTCGCCCGCTACATCCCGGAGTTCGCCGGGCCGCAGGGCCATGCCGGGATCACCGTGCGCCACCTGCTGTCGCACAGCTCCGGCCTGCCGTCGCCCCTGCTGCTGTGGCAGCACGCGAAGACCCGCGAGGAGCTGCTGAAGCTGGTCTACGCGTTGCCCGCCGAATGGCCGCCGGGCATCCACTTCGACTACCGGGACGAAAACTTCATCCTGCTGGGGGAGATCGTCGAGCGCATCTCGGGCCAGCGCCTGGACCGCTTCCTGGCCGGTCGTGCGTTCGAACCCTTGGGCATGAAGGACACCGGCTTCAACCCGTCGCCGGCGTTGCTGGCCAGGATCCCGCCCACGGAACAGGACAACCACTTCCGCCACGCGCTGGTGCGCGGCACCGTCCATGATGAGAGCGCCCACGTGATGGGCGGCGTCAGCGGCCATGCCGGCCTTTTCTCGACCGCGGCCGACTTGGCGCGGCTGGCCCAGCTCTACCTGGACCGGGGGCGGTTCAATGGCGTGCGCCTGCTGAGCGCGCAAACGGTGGACCGGTTCACCACGCGCCAAGACCTGCCGCCCGGCAGTTCCCGCGCGCTGGGCTGGGATACACCCAATGGCAATGCCAACACCTTCGCGGGGCCGCTGGCCTCGCCCGATGCGGTCATGCACACGGGGTTCACGGGCACGTCCATCTACATCGACCGCTCGCGCAACGCCTTCATCGTGCTGCTGACCAACCGCGTCAATCCCAGCCGGGAGAACCGGCAGATCGGCGCTGCGCGCATCGCCATCCATTCGGCGGTGCTGTCTGCCCTGGATGCCGGCGCGGCTCGCTGAGCCAACATCCCCGCCACCTTCTGAACCTTGCATCGCACCGCGGGATCGTCCCCGGGCAAGTCGCGGCGTGTCTTTGCGATGCTGGCCGTACGGCAAACCTCCGGTGAGCCGCTGTGCGCGCATCCCATATGCGCGTAATCCCGCATGTCGCAATGGTTCGCAATTGGTACGCTCCAATTGTGTTCCAAATGCGTGCCTGTGCTTGCAAGGTAGCGCACCAATGAAGACCCTCAACGACGACGAACTGATTGCTGCCCTGAGCCGCGAGCTGACGCCTGAAGCCTCGAGCGCAGGCCCGCTGTACTTCCGGCTCGCGGCCCGGCTGCGCGAGCTGATCCAGCAAGGGCTGCTGGCGTCGGGCCGCAGCCTGCCGCCGGAGCGCGAACTCGCGCAGCGCCTGTCCGTGTCGCGCCAGACCATCCGCCGCGTCGTCGACGAACTGGTCGGCGAGGGCGTGCTGACGGTGCGCCAGGGGAGCGGCACCTTCATTGGCGGGCGCCTCATCGAGCCCCTGACCGAACTTGCCAGCTTTTCGGACGACATGCGTCGCCGCGGCATGACGCCCGGCTCGCTGTGGCTGGAGCGCAAGATCGCCGTGCCGACACCGCAGGAGGCCTTCACGCTGGGCCTGTCGCTGAGCGATCGCGTCGTGCGCGCACTGCGCGTTCGAACCGCCGACGACCAGCGCATCGCCGTGGAACTGGCCGTCGTCGGTGCCGACCTGGTGGGCGGCAAAGCCGATTTCGGCACGTCGCTGTACGACGCCATCCGCCGCCACGGCCGTGCGCCGGAGCGCGCGCTGCAGCGGGTGCGGGCGGCGATTGCCGACGCGCGCATCGCGGAGCTGCTGCACATCGACGTTGGGGCTCCCGTGCTGGAGGCCGAACGCCATTCCTACAGCGCCGACGGGCGGCCGGTCGAATGGACGCGCTCGACCTACCGCGGCGACATGTACGACTACGTCGTCGAGATGCGCATCAGCGCATCCGGCCCCTGATCCATCGGCGACCGCCGAAACACACGAGGAGATTCCGAATGAGAGCCCCATCCCTGCATGCCGTTGCCACCGCCGTCGGACTGCTGGCGCTGCATGCCGCTGCCCCGGCCCAGCAGGCGGTCGACGACAAGCAGCAACTCGAGGCCGTCATCGTGACCGGCATCCGCGCGTCGCTCGAGAAGTCGATGACGGCCAAGCGCAATGCCAACACCAACGTCGAAGTGATCTCGGCCGAGGACGTGGGCAAGATGCCGGACAAGAACATCGCCGATGCGATCTCCCGTGTCCCTGGCGTGAACGTGCAGTACGGCGGGGCGAACGCGATGGACGAGGCCGAGCGTGTCGCCATCCGCGGCACGCCGCCCAGCCTAAACCTCGTGACCATCAACGGCCATGCGGTGTCCGCCGGGGACTGGCACGTGGGCGACCAGTCGGCCGGCAACGCGGTGTCCAGCCGCAGCGTGGGCTTCGGCCTGCTGCCGTCGGAGCTGATCGGCCAGACCGTCGTCTACAAGAACCAGCGCGCCGACCTGACCGAAGGCGGCCTCGCCGGCAGCGTGGACGTGTTGCTGCGCAAGCCCCTGGACATGAAGGTGGGGCTGAGCGGCGAGGCGGCGCTGGGTGCCGTCTACTCGGACCTGCCCGGCAAGACCGACCCGCAGATCAGTGCATTGCTGGCCTGGAAGTCGCCCGACAAGCGTTTCGGCGTCATCGCGCAAGCGTTCAAGGAGGACCGCTCGCTGCGCCGCGACGGCCAGGAAACCTTCAGCTACACGGCACTGACCAATGCACAGGCGCTGTCGCTGACCGGCAACGACGCGGCCAAGGCCACCCAGCTGGTCGGCAAGCGCCTGCCCAACCAGTTCAACTCGACGATGTTCGAGGGCGACCGCAAGCGCACCGGCGGCTTCCTGTCGCTGCAGTGGCGCCCCACGGACGAGCTCGACGTGTCGCTGAGCGGCTTCAGCTCCGAACTCAAGGCGGTCAACTACAACAGCTCAGGCTTCCTGACGCTGAACAACCTGATGGCCGGCGGCTGGCAGTTGTCCAACGCGGTCGTCGAAGGCGACGTCATCACGGGCGGCAAGCTGACCCGCCCGGTCGGCTCGACGACGAATGCGCTGGGCCTGGAGTACGACCACTTCCTGCGCGACGGCGCCCGCTCCACGTCCAAGTTCTACGACCTGGACGCGAAGTACAAGCCCACCCAGAACCTGACACTCACCGGCCGCATCGGCTCCACTGAAGGCGCCGGCTACACGACGCGCCAACCCAACATCGTGCTGGCCGTCGTGAACCCCAACGTGGCGTGGCAGATGAACGCGACGCGCCCGACCGACTGGAGCATCACCGACGCCAGCGGCAAGGCCATCGACCTGTCCAACATCAACAGCTACCAGTTGATGAACGCCAACCTGCCGGCCATCACCTCGATGGACAAGGAGAACTACGTCCATGGCGACGGCGAGCTGAAGCTGGGGGAAGGGTTGTTCAGCAGCCTGAAGTTCGGCGCGCGCAGCGCCACCCACAAGCGCAACGTCGACGTCATCACCAGCCGCTGGACGCTGCAGGACGCGCCCGGCGCGACGGCACCGTTCACGACCGCCATCACCGGCGGCGCGCTGATCAACCAGGGTGCCTACCCCATGCCCCTGCCCAACCCGGCGACGGCCTTGCCGGGAGACTACGCCAGTGGCCTGGATGCGACCTTCCCGCGCAACCTGCTGCGCTTCGACCAGGCCCAGCTCGCCGCGTTCGCCGACAAGTACCAGTACTGGGACCCCGTCGGCGGCCGGCAGTGGAACAGCGGCTACGGACTGAAGGAGACCAGCAACGCGCTGTACGCGATGGGTGAGTTCGACGCCGACGCGCTGTCCGGTAACGTGGGCCTGCGCGCGGTGCAGACCAAGGTGGACACGACCTCCTACACGCAGGTGCCCGCCAACATCTGCGCGCCGCTGCAGCCCTGCGGCGTGAACGGTGCCATCGTGGGTTCTCGCTTCGGCACCTTCGTGCCGGCCTACACCAGCACCAAGCACACGGCCTTGCTGCCCAGCCTCAACCTGCGCTGGGACATCGACAGCAAGCTGGTGGCGCGCGCGTCGCTGAGCCGCTCGCTGGGCCGCGCGAACTACAACGAGCTGGCCGGCGCGCTGACGATCAACAGCAACACGCTGATCGCCAGCATGGGCAACCCGCTGCTCAAGCCCATCACGGCCAACAACGGCGACCTGTCGCTGGCCTGGTACTTCGCGCCGCGCGCGTCGCTGAGCGGCAGCATCTTCACGCAGCGCCTGAGCAACTACGTGAAGCCGGTGACCGAGGTCGCCACGCTGGAGGATCCGTCCGCCCCGGGCACCATGCGCCAGTACACGCTGACCAAGCGCATCGGCCTGGACGCCAAGCTGACGGGCGCCGAAGTGGCGCTGGAGATGCCCATCGCCAACGGCTTCGGCTTCTCGGCCAACTCGACCTACGTCAGTTCCCGTGACGCCGACGGCCAGCCCATGCTGGGCAGCTCGAAGTGGACCTACAACCTGGTGGGCTACTACGAGAACGACAAGTTCAACGCCCGCCTGGCATGGAACTGGCGCGACGACTATGCCTACACCGTCATCGGCGACGGCTCAGGCGTCACCAAGCAGGACCTGAAAGGCAACTACCTGATCAACGGCCTGCACTACTTCAAGGGCTATGGGTCGCTGGCGCTTTCGCTGGGCTACAAGTTCACCGAGCAGATCAGCGTGACCTTCGACGCCAACAACCTCAACAACCCGGTCCGCCACACCTACATGCTGACCGAGAACGCGCCGGCCAACTGGTACGAAAGCGGCCGCCAGTACTACGTGAATGTGCGGATGAAGTTCTGAGGCCGGTCATGCCCCTGCAAACCACCGAAACCGTGTCGGCGGCGCATGCCGACCTGGACACGCTGGACTCGCGCGCCATGGCCCGGCGCTTCATCTCGGAGCAGCAGGGCGCCGTGGCGGCGGCCCTGGCGGCCAGCGACCAGATCGGCGCCGCCGCCGAGGCGGCCGCTCCCCGCCTGCGCGAAGGCGGCCGGCTGCTGTACTTCGGTGCCGGCACCTCCGGCCGGCTCGCGCTGCTGGATGCCGTGGAGCTGGTGCCGACCTTCTCCTGGCCGCCCGAGCGCGCCGTCGCCACGCTGGCCGGCGGCCCAGGTGCCGTGCATCAGGCCGTGGAAGGCGCGGAGGACGACGCGCTGCAGGCGGAGCGCGACCTGCTCGCGCTGCAGCCCACGGCGCAGGACGTGGTCATCAGCGTCGCCGCCTCCGGCCGCACGCCCTATGCAATGGCCGTGCTGCGCGCGGCCAGGCCCGCCGGTGCGCTGACGATCGCGATCGTCAACAACGCCGGGTCGCCCATGGTCGAGCTGGCCGACCATGCGATCGTGCTGGACACCGGTGCCGAGGTCATCGCCGGCAGCACGCGGCTGAAGGCCGGGACGGCGCAGAAGATTGCGCTGAACACGCTGTCGAGCTGCCTGATGGTGCAGCTCGAGAAGGTGTACGGCAACCTGATGGTGGACCTGCGTGCCACCAACGCGAAGCTGGTGGCGCGCGCCACGGCCCTGGTGGTGCGGCTTACCGGCGCCGGGGAATGCACGGCGGCGCGCATGCTGAAGGACTGCTCGCTGGAGGTGAAGACCGCCGTCGTCGCGCTGCAATGCGACCTGAGCCCGGCCGATGCGCGGGCGCGCCTGGCGGGTGTCGGCGGCAGCATGCGCCGCGCGATCCAGGATCCGCTGTGAGCCTTCCCCTTGAACCGGGCGGCGGGGAGGGCGCCGCCGGCCTGGCGATGCCCAGCGCCGGCGCGCTATCCGCGCCGCTGCTGCTGGGCGTGGTGCTGGGCTACTTCGCGCTGCTGCTGGGCGTGGCCTGGTGGACCGGCCGGCGCTCCGACAACGCGAGCTTCTTCGTGGGCAACAAGAGCAGCCACTGGCTGCTGGTCGCCTTCGGCATGATCGGCACGTCGCTGTCCGGTGTCACCTTCATCAGCGTGCCCGGCATGGTGGCGGGCGGCCAGTTCGCCTACCTGCAGATCATCGCGGGGCAGTTGATCGGCTATGCGCTGGTGGCGTTCGTGCTGCTGCCGCTGTACTACCGCTTCAACGTCAGCTCAATCTACACGCTGCTGGCGCTGCGCCTGGGCAGGCCGGCCCACCTCACGGGTGCGAGCTTCTTCGTGCTGTCGCGCACGCTGGGCGCGACGGCGCGGCTGTATCTCGTCGTGCGCGTGCTGCAGGACATGGTGCTCGAGCGCATGGGCCTGCCGTTCTGGCTCAGCGCCGCCGTGGTGCTGCTGATGATCCTGCTCTACACGATGGAAGGCGGCGTCAAGACCATCGTCTGGACCGACACACTGCAGACCGCCGGCATGCTGGGCGGCCTGGTGATCTGCGTAGGGCTGCTGCTGCATGCACTGGGGTTCGACCTCTGGCAGGGCTGGCAGGCGTTGGACGCGGCGGGCATGACCCGCATCGTCGTGCACGACCCGGCCAGTGCCGGCTTCTGGGGCAAGCAGCTGCTGGCCGGTGCGGCCATCGCGGTCGCCATGACCGGGCTGGACCAGGAGATGATGCAGAAGAACATCTCGGTGCGCCGGCTCGCGGACGCGCAGAAGAACATGATGCTGATGGCCGCCATCACCGCGGTCGTCGTCGCGCTGTTCCTGTTCCTCGGCGGCCTGCTGAGCCTCTTTGCGCAGCAGCATGGCGTTGCGGCCCAAGGCGACCGCCTCTTCCCCACCGTCGTGCTTCAGTACCTGCCGGCCTGGGTGCAGCTCATCTTTCTGCTGGCGCTGATCTCGGCGCTGTTCCCCAGTGCCGACGGTGCCATCACCGCGCTGACCTCGTCCACCTGCCTGGACCTGCTGGGCCTGATGCGGCGTGACGACCTGGACGAAGCTGCGAAAGCCCGCATCCGCCGGTGCGTGCACCTGGGCTATGCGGGCGTGTTCCTGCTGCTGACGCTGGCCTTCCGGTGGCTGGACGACCCCAGCATGGTCAACCTCATCCTCAAGCTGGCCGGCTACACCTATGGCCCGCTGCTGGGGCTGTTCGCGTTCGCCATCCTGGCCAGGCGTGAGCTGCGCGGCTGGGCCCTGCCCGGCGTCGCGCTGGCCGCCCCCGCCCTGTGCTGGGCCATCGAGCGTTCGCAGGCCTGGCTGTTCGGCCCCTACCGCTTCGGGCTGGAACTGCTGCTGCTGAATGCGGCATTGACCTTCATTGGGCTCTGGGCCGCATCGCGCCCCGCACCGGCGACCGCACCAGCGAGAGCCTGAACCTGGCCTCGGCCCCGAGGCCCAAGGCCCCCCAAGGCCCTTTTTCTCCGCTTGCCCCCCCTTTGCCGCGCGCCGTCATCCCGTGACGGCGCGCGCAGCGCTTTCTGGGTATGGGCCTCCCCCATGAATGAGGACAAATCCCCTGCGTTGCGCAATTGCACTTAAAGCGTAGCTTTGCAATAAGCATCCAAGTCCTTATTTCTTAAGGATATTTTTAGTGCAGCTGTATATATCAACAGTCTGCGCTAAGTGCTTGATTTCATTGCAAAAACTTGTGCGGAAACTTGACCGGAGGGGTATCGGCCCTTAAAGTGGGAGCAAGTGTCGTTTCGTGGTGAAAAGTGTCGGAAATCGTCTTTCAGGGAGCCTCCAACTTGGCGCTGGACGCCAAGGGCCGCCTGAGCGTGCCCGCGCGGCACCGTGAGGCGCTGCAACTGCTTTGCGAGGGGCGGCTGACCGTCACGCGCCATCCCGACGGTTGCCTGATGCTGTTCCCCAAGGCGACCTGGGAAGCCTTTCGGGACAAGCTCAACCAGCTGCCGATGTCGGCCGTGGCCTGGAAGCGGGTGTTCCTGGGCAATGCGATGGACCTGGAGATCGACTCCGCGTCGCGCGTGCTGATCTCGCCCGAGCTGCGCAAGGCGGCCGGACTCAAGAGCGACGTGATGCTGCTGGGCATGGGCAGCCACTTCGAGCTCTGGGATACCGAAGCCCATGCCGCCCACGAAGCCAAGACCATGGCCGGGCCCATGCCCGAGGCACTGCAGGACTTCACCTTCTGATGGGCGGCGCGATGGACGAAAACGCCCCGTTCCGCCACACCACCGTGCTGCTGAACGAGGCGGTGGAAGGTGTGCTCGCGCGCCCGGACGGCACCTATGTGGACGGCACCTTCGGCCGCGGCGGGCATTCGCGCGCACTGCTGGAGCGCCTGGGCCCGCAGGGCCGCCTCATCGCCATCGACCGCGACCCCGAGGCCATTGCCGCGGCGGCCGCGATCACCGACCCGCGCTTTTCCATCTGCCACAGCGGCTTTGCCGACATGGCGGCGCAACTGGCGGAGCTGGGTGTTCATCAGGTGGATGGTGTGCTGTTGGACCTGGGTGTGTCCAGCCCTCAGATCGACAACCCGGCGCGTGGCTTCAGCTTTCGCTTCGAGGGGCCGCTGGACATGCGCATGGACACCACGCGGGGTGCCAGCGCGGCCGATTTTCTCGCCAAGGCCGACGAGCGCGAGATTGCAAGGGTGATTCGAGACTATGGCGAAGAACGGTTTGCTTCACAGATTGCAAAGGCGGTTGTTGCTCGCCGAGAAGCCGGTACGCCCCTCACGCGCACCGACGAGCTGCGCGAACTCGTGGCTCGCACGGTCAAGACCCGCGAGCCCGGCCAAGACCCGGCCACGCGTACCTTTCAAGCCCTTCGGATTCATGTCAATGGCGAGCTTGAAGAGCTTGAGCAAGGCCTGATCGCCGCGCTGGGCCTGCTGGCGCCGGGCGGGCGCCTGTCCATCATCAGCTTCCATTCGCTGGAGGACCGCCGCGTCAAGCAGTTCATCGCCGCCCACAGCAAGGCCGTGGTGGACCGCCGCGCGCCCTTCGCGCCGCCACCCGCGCTGGCGCTGACGTCGCTGGGCCGCGTGATGCCCAGCAGCGCCGAAGTGGCCGCCAACCCGCGCGCCCGCTCCGCCGTGCTGCGCATCGCCGAGCGCACGGATGCGCCGCTGAAGGGCTGATGCGGTGGCAAAACTCAACCTCCTGCTCATCATCGCGGTGCTGCTCAGTGGTGTTGTGCTCGTGCACAGCGCCTACGAGTCGCGCCGCCTGTTCACTGAACTGGACCGCGCCCGCGCCGAAGGCCAGCGCCTGGCGGCCGATGCCGAGCGGCTGAAGGCCGAGCGCCATGCGCAGGCCACCAACCTGCGCGTGGAGCAGGTCGCGCGCGAGCGTCTCAACATGCGGGTCATCTCGCCGGCCGTCGTGGCGTCGGGGGTGAGCCAATGAGCAAAGCTCCGAAGTCCGGCGCGCGTGCCCTCGGCTCGGGTCGCGGTGTCAGCTATTCGACGAGCCCGCTGCTGGCGTCCAAGACGCCGCCCTGGCGCTCGCGCTTCCTCGTGGCCCTGGTGGGCCTGGCCTTCCTGGGGTTGCTGGCGCGCGCGGTCTACGTGCAGATCCTCAATACCGACTTCTTCCAGAAGCAGGGCGAGGCGCGCTATGCGCACACGCTGGAGCTGCCGGCCAGCCGTGGCCGCATCAACGACCGCAGCGGCCAGACGCTGGCCGCCAGCGTGGCCGTGCCATCCATCTGGGCCATCCCCAAGGAAGTGGACGCCGACGCCGACAAGCGCCGCGACCTGGCCAAGGCGCTGGGCCTGTCCAACAAGGAGCTGGAGGCCAAGCTCAACCCCGAGACGCGCTTTGTCTGGCTCAAGCGCCTGGCCGACGACGAGACCGCCGCGCGCGTGAAAGCGCTGGGCCTCAAGGGCGTGTTCCAGGACCGCGAGTACCGCCGCAAATACCCCGAAGGCGAGGCGGCCGCCCATGTGGTGGGCTTCACCAACGTCGAGGATAAAGGCCAGGAGGGCATAGAGCTGGCCTTCCAGAAGGAGCTGCAGGGCCGCGACGGGTCGCGCTCCGTCGTGCGCGACCGCCTGGGCCGCGTCGTGGAGGACATCGGCGACGTGGTGCCGGCCGCCAACGGCCATGACATCGACCTGTCCGTCGACTCCAAGGTGCAGTTCTTCGCCTACCAGCGCGTGCGCGACGCAGTGACCGAGAACAAGGCCAAGGCCGGCTCGGTTGTCGTGCTGGACGCGCAGACCGGCGAGGTGCTGGCGCTGGCCAACTACCCCAGCTACGACCCCAGCAACCGCCAGAACCTGTCCGGCGAGCAGTTGCGCAACCGTGCGCTGACCGACGTCTTCGAGCCCGGCTCCACGATGAAGCCCTTCATCGCCGGCCTGGCCATGGAGACGGGCCGCGCGACGCCCGACACGCTGGTGGACACCGGCAACGGCAAGTACGCCTTCCAGGGCGCGGTCATCAGCGACACCAAGCCGCACGGCGTCATCCCGGTGCGCGAGGTCATCAAGTTCTCCAGCAACATCGGCGCCACCAAGCTCGCGATGCAGATGCAGCCGCGCGAGATGCACGAGATGTTCACGGCCATCGGCCTGGGCCAGCGGCCGCAGATCAACTTCCCCGGCGCCATCACCGGCAAGCTGCGGCCCTACAAGACCTGGCGGCCCATCGAGCAGGCCACGATGAGCTATGGCTACGGCCTGTCGGCGTCGCTGTTCCAGCTCGCGCGGGCCTACACGGTGTTCGCGCGCGACGGCGAGATCGTCCCCGTCAGCATGCTGCGCCAGCCGCACGACCACCCGGTGCCCGGCATCCGTGTGTTCTCGCCCAAGGTCACGCAGGACTTGCGGCTGATGCTGCAGGCCGCCGCCGGCCCCGGTGGCACGGCCCCCGAGGCCCAGGTGCCCGGCTACAGCATTGGCGGCAAGAGCGGTACCGCTCACAAGCAGGAGGGCCGCGGCTACGCCAGCCACAAGTACCGCTCCTGGTTCGTGGGCATCGCGCCCATCACCAACCCGCGCATCGTCGTGGCCGTCATGGTGGATGAGCCCACCGCCGGCGTGTACTACGGCGGCAAGGTGGCCGGTCCCGTGTTCAGCCAGGTCACGGCGCAGACGCTGCGCCTCTTGGGCGTGCCGCCCGACCTGGACGTGAAGAGCCAGATCGTCGCCAACCAGAAGGCTGTCGCCGTGGAAGAGAGCTTCTGATGCTGACTCGTTTGAAATCCCCCGAAGCCGCCGCGCGCTGGCTGTCCGAATGGTGCACCGGCACTCTGCGCACCGACAGCCGTCATGTCCAGCCTGGTGATGCCTTCATCGCCTGGCCCGGCTATGCTCGCGACGGCCGCGAGTTCGTCGCGGCTGCGTTGGCGGCCGGTGCCTCAACGTGCCTCGTCGAGGAGGGCGACGTCGAGCGCTTCGGCTTCGTCGATGCGCGCGTCGCGTCGCTGCCGGGCCTGAAGGCCCGCACCGGCGAGATCGCCGCGGCCTTCTTCGGCAAGCCCACCGACACGCTGGACGTCATCGCCGTCACCGGCACCAATGGCAAGACCTCGTCGGCCTGGTGGATCGCCCAGGCCTCCAGCCAGCTCGGCAAGCGCTGCGGCGTGGTCGGCACGCTGGGTATCGGTGAGCCGCCCAAGCTGGACTACAACGGCCTCACCACGCCCGACCCCGTGCTGCTGCAGGCGGCCTTCGCCCGCATGCGCGACGACGCCTTCTCGGCCTGCGCCATCGAGGCCAGCAGCATCGGCATCGTGGAGGGGCGCCTGGCGGGCAGCGCCATTCGCGTCGCCGTGTTCACCAACTTCACGCAGGACCACCTCGACTACCACGGCAGCATGGACGCCTACTGGACGGCCAAGCGTGCGTTGTTTGACTTCCCCGGCCTGCGCGCCGCCGTCGTCAATCTGGACGACCCCAAGGCCCCGGCGCTGGCGGCCGAGCTCAGCCATCTGGACGTCTGGACGATTGGCGTGGAGCGCAGCGATGCGCGCCTGACGGCCCGCGGGCTGCACTACACCGGCGAGGGCCTGGCCTTCACGCTGCACGAGGGCGCAGACGCCGTCGAGGTGCAGACCACGCTGATCGGCGACTACAACGCGGCCAACCTGCTGGGCGTGGCCGGCGCATTGCGTGCGCAAGGCCACGCGCTGGCCGACGTGGCCCGCGTGCTGGCCCGCGTGACGCCGGTGCCCGGCCGCATGCAGCGCGTGGGCAATGGCCGCGAATTGCCGCAGGTCGTCGTCGACTACGCGCACACGCCGGATGCGCTGGACAAGGCGCTGTCGGCCCTGCTGGGCCTGGCCAAGGCGCGCGGTGGCGAGCTGGTTTGCGTGTTCGGCTGCGGCGGTGACCGCGACCGCGGCAAGCGCCCGCAGATGGGCGCCATCGCCGCAAGGCTGGCGGGCCGTGTCGTCGTCACGACGGACAACCCGCGCACGGAAGCCCCCGCGCAGATCATGGCCGACATCGCCGCCAGCGCTCCAGGCGCCCTGGCCATCGAGGCCCGCGAGGAGGCCATACGCGCCGCCATCATGGAAGCCGGTTCGCGCGACATCGTGCTCGTGGCCGGCAAGGGGCATGAGGACTACCAGGAGGTGCACGGCGTGCGCCGGCCCTTCTCCGACGTGGCCGAGGCGCGTGCAGCGCTGCTGGAAAGGTCGGGTCTGTGAGTTTCTTGACTCTGGCTGAAGCCCAAGCCCTGCTGCCAGGCTCCACGCTGGTGGGCGACGGTGCGACTGGCTTTGACCGCGTGCACAGCGACACCCGCACGCTGGAAGCCGGCGACCTCTTCGTCGCGCTGCGAGGCGAGCGCTTCGATGCCAACGACTTCCTGGCGGAGGCCAAGGCTTCGGGTGCCGTCGCGGCGCTGGCCGAGCGCGGCCTGGCCGAGGCCGGCCTGCCCGGCCTGCTGGTGCCCGATGCGAAAGCGGCCCTGGGCCAGCTGGCCGCCGCCTGGCGCCGCCAGCAGATCCTGCCGCTGATCGCGGTGACCGGCTCCAACGGCAAGACGACCACGACGCAGATGATCGCCAGCATCCTGCGTGCCTGGGTGGGTGACGGCGCGCTGGCGACCGAGGGCAACTACAACAACGACATCGGCGTGCCGCTGACGCTGCTGCGGCTGCGCCATGACGACACGGCCTGCCACCGCGCTGCCGTCGTCGAGCTGGGCATGAACCACCCCGGCGAGATCGCCCCGCTGGCCGCCATGGCCCAACCGACGGTGGCGCTCGTGAACAACGCGCAGCGCGAGCACCAGGAGTTCATGGCCACGGTCGAGGCCGTCGCGCTGGAGAACGGCCAGGTCATCGAAGCGCTGGGCAGCACCGGCTGCGCCGTCTTCCCCGCCGAGGACGCCTGCGCGCCCATCTGGCTGGAGCTGGCCGGCTCGCGCCCGCACCTGAGCTTTGCGCTGCGCGGCGAGGCCGATGTGACCGGCGACGCGGCCTGGATGGGCACGCACTGGGCGCTGGAGATCCACACGCCGGCCGGCTGCGTGCCGGTGGCGCTGCACATGGCCGGCGAGCACAACGTGCGCAACGCGCTGGCGGCGGCTGCCTGTGCATTGGCCGCAGGCGCGCCGCTGGCGGCGATCGGCCAGGGCCTGGAGGCCTTCCGCGCCGTCAAGGGCCGCTCCGAGCTGAAGCTGGATGCGCGCGGCCGCACGCTGATCGACGACAGCTACAACGCCAACCCCGACAGCGTGCGCGCCGCCATCGACGTGCTGGCCGGCATGCCGGGAGAGGGCTGGCTCATCCTCGGCGACATGGGCGAGGTGGGCAATGAGGGCCCGGCCTTCCATCGCGAAGTGGGCGCCTATGCCGCCCAGCGCGGCATCACGCATTTCTGGACGGCCGGCAGCGCCGCCCGTGACGCAGCCGTGGCCTACGGACCTGGTGCCCGCGCCTTCGACAACACGGCTGCGCTGATCGCGGCACTGAACGAACAACCCGACGCGGCCCAGACCCTGGTCAAGGGCTCGCGCTTCATGAAGATGGAACAAGTGGTCGCTGCACTGCAATCCCGAGGCTCTCATGCTGCTTAGCCTCGCCCAGTGGCTGCAGAGCCTTTACCCCGACCTGGGCTTCCTGCGCCTGTTCCAGTACATCACCTTCCGTGCGGTGATGGCCGCGATGACGTCGCTGCTGATCGGCCTGGCTTTCGGGCCCTGGGTCATCCGCCGGCTGACCGCGATGAAGATCGGCCAGCCCATCCGCGCCTATGGCGTGCAGCAGCATCTGGCCAAGAGCGGCACGCCCACCATGGGCGGCGTGCTGGTGCTCATCGGCATCGGCATCTCCACGTTGCTGTGGTTCGACTGGAGCAACCGCTTCGTCTGGGTCGTCATGATGGTGACCATGGGCTTTGGCGCCGTGGGTTGGGTGGACGACTGGCGCAAGGTCGTCGACAAGAACCCCGAGGGCATGAAGAGCCGCGAGAAGTTCTTCTGGCAAAGCCTGATCGGCCTGTTCGCGGCGCTGTACCTCGCGTTCAGCGTGTCGGAGACGTCCTTCCTGGGCGTCGTGCAGCTGTTCTTCCGCTGGGTGTCCAGCGGCTTCTCGACCGAGCTGCCACCCAAGGCCGACCTGCTGATCCCGTTCTTCAAGACCATCAGCATGCCGCTGGGCGTGTGGGGCTTCGTCGCGCTGGCCTACTTCGTCATCGTGGGCACCAGCAACGCGGTGAACTTCACCGACGGGCTGGACGGCCTGGCCATCATGCCCGTGGTCATGGTGGGCTCGGCGCTGGGCGTGTTCGCCTACGTGACCGGCTCGTCGGTGTTCTCGCGCTACCTGCTGCTGCCCTACATCCCGGGTGCCGGCGAGCTGCTGATCTTCTGCGCGGCGATGGCTGGCGCGGGCCTGGCCTTCCTGTGGTTCAACGCCCACCCGGCCCAGGTCTTCATGGGCGACGTGGGCGCGCTGGCGCTGGGCGGCGGCCTGGGCACACTGGCCGTCATCACGCGCCAGGAGATCCTGCTCGGCATCATGGGCGGCATCTTCGTCGCCGAAGTGCTGTCGGTGATGCTGCAGGTGAGCTGGTTCAAGTTCACCAAGAAAAAGTTCGGCGAGGGTCGGCGCATCTTCAAGATGGCGCCGTTGCACCACCACTTCGAGAAGAGCGGTTGGAACGAGACGCAAGTCGTCATCCGCTTCTGGATCATCACCATGCTGCTGTGCCTCGTGGGCCTGGCCAGCTTGAAGCTGCGGTGATCGCATGAAGCTGGACCTGCCGCAACTCAATGGACAGCGCGTGCTTGTGCTGGGCCTCGGAGACTCCGGTCTCGCGATGGCCCGCTGGTGCGCGCGCTTTGGCGCGCAGGTCACGGTCTGGGATTCGCGCGAGCAGCCGCCGCAACTCGCTGCGCTGGGCGACACGGCCGCCTTCATCACCGGCGAGCTGACAGCCGAGCGGATGGCCGACTTCAATGCCGTGCTGAAGAGTCCGGGCCTGTCGCCACTGGACTCTCGGCTGGCTGCCGTCTATGCGCATGGCGCCGCCGTGCGCGGCGAGCTGGACCTGTTCGCCGACGCGCTGGCCGCGCTGAAGGCCCAGCATGGCTATGCGCCCGCGGTGCTGGCCATCACCGGCACCAACGGCAAGACGACCACCACCTGCATGACCGGCCTGCTCGTGGAGCGCGCCGGCAAGCGCGTGGCCATCGCCGGCAACATCGGCCCCACGCTGCTGGACACACTGACCGAGGCGCTCGCGAAGGAGCCCGATCCGGTGCCCGTCGAAACGCCGGCCGAAGCCGTTGCTGAAGCCATCGAGGACGCGCCCGTCGAGGAAGAAACGGAAGCCGTTGCCGACGAGCCCGTCGTGGTGCCCGACGAAGAAACGCCCCTGCCCATCGACCCGCCGCCGCCGCGCGGTCCGGTGTTCGAGACGCTGCCCGAGGTCTGGGTGCTGGAGCTGTCCAGCTTCCAGCTGGACAACGTCCACGGCTTCGAGCCCACGGCCGGCGCGGTGCTGAACCTGACGCAGGATCACCTCGACTGGCATGGCGACATGGCCGCCTATGGCCGCGCCAAGGCCCGCATCTTCGGCCGCGAGTCCGTCATCGTCGTGAACCGCGACGACGCCGAGGTGGAGGGCCTGGTGCCAGCCCCCGTGTTCGTCAAGGGCAGCCGCGGCAAGCCCGGCCGCACGGTGTCGCGCTACGTGGTGCGCTTCGGCCTGAATCCGCCCAAGGCGCCAGGCGATTTCGGCCTTGTGGACGAAGGCGGCCTGGCCTGGCTGGTGCGCGCCCGCGAGCTGGACCCGACGATCAAGCGTCGCAAGAGCGACGAAGAAGAGCCTTTGCTCATTCAGCGCCTGATGCCCGCCGACGCGCTGCGCGTGCGGGGCCGCCACAACGCGGCCAATGCGCTGGCGGCGCTCGCCCTGGCGACGGCGGCCGGCTGCGAGCTCGCGCCCATGCTGCACGGCCTGCGCGAGTACCGCGGTGAGCCGCATCGCGTGGAGGCAGTCGGCAGCATCGATGGCGTGGAGTTCTACGACGACTCCAAGGGCACCAATGTCGGCGCCACGGTCGCCGCGATCTCGGGCCTGGGCGCCGACCGCGCACCGGCCAAGCTGGTGCTCATCCTGGGCGGCGACGGCAAGGGCCAGGACTTCGCGCCGCTGGCCGACGGCGTGGCTCGCCACGCGCGTGCCGTGGCGCTGATCGGCCGCGACGGGCCGCAGATAGCAGCCGCCTTGGCCAACACCGGTGTGCCCATGCAGCGCCACGAGACGCTGGAGGCTGCAACGAGCTGGTGCCTGCAGCAGGCCCAGAGTGGCGACAGCGTGCTGCTGTCGCCGGCCTGCGCCAGCCTGGACATGTTCCGCAACTACGCCCACCGCGCCGAGGTCTTCGTCGCGACGGTGCAGCGGCTCGCCGACGAGCGCGGGGTGACGCTGTGAACGCCGCGTTGACCGGCTTCACCACCAAGCTGCAGTCGCTCTGGAAGCGCGATGCCGAGGACGCCAGCGTGCCGGTGCGCGACTGGGTGTCCACGTCCGCCGGCCGGCCCACGCAACTGCAGGGCTTCGACATCACCATGGTGTGGGTCGTGCTCGCGCTGATGGCCTTTGGCCTGCTGATGGTCTATTCGGCCTCCATCGCGCTGCCGGACAACCCGCGCTTCGCCAAATACCTCCCCACGCACTTCCTGACGCGGCACATGGTGGCGATCGGCTTCGGACTGGTCGCCGGCCTCGTCACGGTGCAGATCCCCATCTCCATCTGGGAGCGCTGGGCGCCCTGGGTGTTCGTCGCGGCGCTGGTGTTGCTGGTGGCGGTGCTGATCCCGGGCCTGGGCAAGGTGGTGTACGGCGCGCGGCGCTGGATTCCTCTCGGCGTCATGAACTTCCAGCCGTCGGAGCTGGCCAAGTTCGGCATCGCGTTGTACGCGGCCAACTACATGATGCGCAAGATGGACGCGCGGGAGAACTTCTTCCAGGCCGTCACGCCCATGGCCATCTCGCTGGCCTTCGTGGGCCTGCTGCTGCTGGCCGAGCCGGACATGGGCGCCTTCATGGTCATCGCGGCCATTGCGATGGGCATCCTGTTCCTGGGCGGTGTCAACGGCCGCATGTTCTTCCTGATCGTCGCGGTGCTGATGGGCGCGTTCACACTGATGATCACGCTGAGCGACTTCCGCCGCGAGCGCATCTTTGCCTACCTGAATCCCTGGGACGAGAAGTACGCGCAGGGCAAGGCCTACCAGCTCACGCACAGCCTCATCGCTTTCGGCCGCGGCGAGTGGTTCGGCCAGGGGCTGGGCGGCAGCGTCGAGAAGTTGCACTACCTGCCCGAAGCCCACACCGACTTCCTGCTCGCCGTCATCGGCGAGGAACTGGGCTTTGCCGGCGTGGCCATCGTCATCCTGGCCTTCTTCTGGCTCACGCGCCGCTGCTTCCTGATCGGCCGCCAGGCCATCGCGCTGGATCGCGTGTTCGCGGGCCTCTATGCGCAGGGCATTGGCATTTGGATGGGCGGCCAGGCCTTCATCAACATGGGCGTGAATCTGGGCGCGCTGCCCACCAAGGGGCTGACGCTGCCGCTGATGAGTTTTGGTGGGTCGGCCATCTTGATGAACTGCGTTGCACTCGCCGTTGTTCTCCGGATCGATTTGGAGAACCGGCAAATGATGCGGGGAGGCCGGTCATGACGGATCGACACCTCGTCGTGATGGCCGCCGGTACGGGCGGCCACATCATTCCCGGTCTCGCGGTCGCGGAAGAGATGCAGCGTCGCGGCTGGACCGTGTCGTGGATTGGCACGCCGGCCGGCATGGAGAACCGCTTGGTGCCCGCGCGCGGCATTGAGCTGGATTCGCTGCCGTTTGCCGGCCTGCGCGGCAAGGGGCTCAAGCATGCGCTGCGCGGCATCGTGGGCTTCTTCAAGGCCTGGGGCCAGGCGCGGCGTGTGTACGCGCAGCGGCATGCCACGGCCGTGCTGGGCATGGGCGGGTATGTCTGCGTGCCCGCGGGCCTGGCGGCGGCCTTCGGCGGTCGGCCGCTGATGCTGGTCAACGCCGATGCCGCCATGCTGAAGAGCAACGCCGCGTTGAAGCCTTTTGCGCGCCGGATTGCGTTCGGCTTCGATGGTGCGGCGGCGGCGTCGACGTCGGGCGCCGTCGTCAGCGGCAACCCGGTGCGCGCCGAGATCGAGGCTTTGCCTGCGCCGGCCGAGCGCTTTGCCGATCGGATCGGGCCCTTGCGCGTGCTGGTGCTGGGAGGGTCCCTCGGCGCCCGTGCGCTGAACCAGGCCCTGCCCGCAGCGCTGGCGCTGTGGCCCGAGGAGCAACGCCCGCAGGTGCTGCACCAGTCGGGGCAGGACCACCTCGGCGCCGTATGGCAGGCCTACAGCGACGCCGGCCTGTCGGCCGAGGTGCGGCCCTTCATCGACGACATGGCCGCGGCGCTGGCCTGGGCCGATGTCGTCATATGCCGCGCCGGTGCCATCACCGTCAGCGAGCTGTGCGCGGCCGGCTGTGCCGCGGTGCTGGTGCCGCTGGTCGTCAGCACCACCTCGCACCAGCGCGACAACGCCATCTTCATGGCCCAGCACGGCGCGGCCATCCACCTGCCGCAGGCCGAGCTGACGCCCGAGAAGCTGCACGAGTTGCTGAGCGGCATGGACCGCGCCGCCCTGGTCGCGGTGGGCGAGAAGGCTCGAAGCCTGGCCAGGCCAAGGGCCGCGGCGCGCGTGGCCGACGAGATTGAAGGAATGCTGAAGTGAAGCACGCAGTCCAGAAACTGCATTTCGTCGGGATCGGCGGCGCCGGCATGAGCGGCATCGCCGAGATCCTGCACAACCTGGGCTTCACCGTCAGCGGGTCGGACGCGGTCGAGAGCACGACGACGCAGCGCCTGCGCGAGCTGGGCCTGCGCGTGGAGATCGGGCATGCGGCGCCGCACATAGCCGACGCGCAAGCCCTGGTCACGAGCACGGCCGTCGCGGCGGACAACCCCGAGGTCATCGCCGCGCGCGCGCGTCAGGTGCCGGTGGTGCCGCGTGCCGTCATGCTGGCCGAGCTGATGCGGCTGCGCCGTGGCATCGCCATCGCCGGCACGCATGGCAAGACGACCACCACGTCGCTGGTCACCGCCATCCTCGTCGAGGCGGGCCTGGACCCGACCTTTGTCATCGGCGGCAAGCTCAATGCGGCCGGCGCCAACTCGCGCCTGGGCCGAGGCGAGTTCATCGTCGTGGAGGCCGACGAGAGCGATGCCTCCTTCCTGAAGCTCAGCCCCGTGCTGTCCGTCGTCACCAACATCGACGAGGACCACATGGACACCTACGGCCATTCGGTCGAGAAGCTGCACGAGGCCTTCGTCGAGTTCCTGCACCGCATGCCCTTCTACGGTGCGGCGGTGGTCTGCGTGGACGACCCCGGCGTGCGCGCCATCCTGGGCCGCATTGAGCGGCCGGTCGTCGGCTACGGTTTGAGCGACGGCGCCAGCGTGCGCGCCTTCGACGTGCAGGCCTTGCCCGGCGCGCAGATGCGCTTCACCTGCCAGCGTGAAGGCGCGGCCGACCTGGACGTGCTGCTCAACCTGGCCGGTGAACACAACGTGCGCAATGCGCTGGCGGCCATCGCCATCGCGATGGAGCTGGACTGCGCGGACGCCGACATCCAGAAGGCACTCGCGAGCTTCTCCGGCGTGGGCCGCCGATTCGAGAAGCATGGCGAATGGCCGGCGGCCGATGGCGGCCGCTTTGCGCTGATCGACGACTACGGCCACCACCCGGTCGAGATGGCCGCGGTGCTGGCCGCGGCGCGCGGCGCCTACCCGGGCCGCCGCCTGGTGCTGGCCTTCCAGCCCCACCGCTACACCCGTACCCGCGACTGCTTCGCCGACTTCGTGCGTGTCATGGGCGGTGCCGACGTGGTGCTGCTGACCGAGGTCTATTCGGCCGGCGAGGCGCCGATCGCGGGTGCCACCGGAGCGGTGCTGGCTGATGCTGTCGGCACGCCCAATTTCGTCGCCACAGTGGCCGACATGCCGGCCGCGCTGGCCGCGCTGACGCGCGATGGCGACGTGGTCATCGGCATGGGTGCCGGCTCCATGAGCGCGCTGCCGCGCCTCGTGGCCCAACATTTCTCGCAAGGAGCGTCCGTATGAAGACGCCAATTGATCTGAACATCGACGCCAAGAGCCTCGGCAAGGTCGCCGTGCTGTTTGGCGGCAGCAGCGCCGAGCGGCCGGTGTCGCTGATGAGCGGCACGGGCGTGCTGGACGCGCTGAAGTCCGCGGGTGTCGACGCCCACGCCTTCGACCCGGCCGACCGGCCGCTGCAGGCGCTCAAGGACGAGGGCTTCGCGCGGGCCTTCATCGCGCTGCATGGCCGCGGCGGCGAAGACGGCACGCTGCAGGGCGCGCTGGAATGGCTGGGCGTGCCCTACACCGGCTCCGGCGTGACGGCCTCCGGCGTCGCGATGGACAAGACCATGACCAAGCGGCTGTGGGCCAACGAAGGCCTGCCGACGCCGCAATACCTGGCCCTGGCCCGTGCCGAGCTGACGCGCGAACGCGTGCGCACCATCCCCGACGTGCTGGGCCTGCCCGTCGTCGTGAAGCCGCCGCACGAAGGCAGCAGCATCGGCATCACCAAGGCCGCGGGCTATTCCGAGATGCAGGGCGCCGTCGAGCTGGCGCTGGGCTTCGACGACGAGCTGCTGTTCGAGCAGTGCATCGAAGGCCCTGAGCTGACCTGCGCCGTGCTGGGCGAGGGTGACGGCGCCGTCGCGCTGCCCATCATCGAGATCCGTGCCGAGGCCGGCAACTACGACTTTGCCAACAAGTACGAGACCGACACGACGCAATACGTCTTCGGCTCGCTGCCCGCCGCGCTGGAGGCCGAGATCCAGCAGATGGTGTTGCATGCCTACCGCCTGCTGGGCTGCCGCGGCTGGGGCCGCGCCGACCTGATGCTGAGGAAGAGCGACAGCAAGCCCTTCCTGCTGGAGATGAACACCAGCCCCGGCATGACCTCGCACTCCCTGGTACCCAAGGCCGCCAAGGCCGTGGGCATCGACTACCCGCAGCTCTGTCTGTGGCTGCTCTCGCAAGCGAGGCTCGACAGGAAGTGAACTCCGCCGCCGCCACCGCCGCGATGCCGCCCGACGTCCGCTTGATGAATGCGGTGTCGGCGCTGCTCGTCGCGGCGTTGCTGGTGACGGCGGCGTGGGCGGCGATGCGCTGGGTGGTGCGGCTGCCGCTGTTCAACTTCCGGCTCATCCAGGTGGAGGGCGACGTGAGCCGCAACAGCGTCGCGTCGCTGCGCGCCAATGCGCTGCCCCGCCTGCACGGCTCCTTCCTCAGCATGAGCCTGAAGGACGGCCGCGCCGCCTTCGAGGCCGTGCCCTGGGTGCGGCACGCGCAGTTGCAGCGCGTCTGGCCCATGCGGCTGAAGGTGAAGCTGGAGGAGCACAGTCCGGCCGCCTACTGGGAGGCACGCGTCGATGGCGCCGATTCGGCCAGTGAGGCCACGGCCGACCGCGCGCTGGTCAACAGCTTCGGCGAAGTCTTCCAGGCCAACCTCGGCGACGTCGAAGACGAAGACCTGCCGGTGCTGGCCGGCCCGGCGCAGTCCGCTGGCGCCATGCTGCAGATGTGGCGCCAGCTGTCCCCGGCCGCGGAGGCTTTAGGCGAATCCATCACCCGGATGGACCTGTCGGGCCGCGGCTCCTGGCGCGCCACCTTCGGCAGCGGCGCCGTCATCGAACTGGGCCGGGGCAGCGAGGCCGAGGTCGTGGCCCGCTTCGGCCAGTTCGCGCACTCCATCACCCAGGTCACGGCGCAATACCGCAGCCCGCTGCTGTCCGCCGACCTGCGCCACGCCGACGGCTATGCGGTCAAGCTGCGCGGCGTGACGACACAGATTCCGGGTAAACCCGTAAATAGAAAGCGTTGAGGACGGACATGCCCAAGGAATACAAGGATTTGGTCGTCGGGTTGGATATCGGTACCGCGAAGATCATGGCGGTCGTGGCCGAGGTTTTGCCGGGCGGGGATTTGCGCATTGCCGGCCTGGGTGTGGCGCCGTCGCATGGCCTCAAGCGCGGCGTGGTGGTCAATATCGACGCGACCGTGCAGTCCATCCAGCAGGCCCTCAAAGAGGCCGAAATGATGGCCGATTGCAAAATATCGCGGGTTTACACGGGGATCACCGGCAGCCATATCCGCGGCCAGAACTCCACCGGCATGGTCATCGTGCGCGACAAGGAGGTCACGCCGGTGGATGTGACCCGGGTCGTCGAAACCGCCAAGGCCATCAATATCCCCAACGACCAGCGCCTGCTGCTGGTCGAGCCGCAGGAATTCGTCATCGATGGCCACGAGGTCAAGGAGCCCATCGGCATGAGCGGCGGCCGGCTGGAGGTCAAGGTCCATATCGTGACCGGCGCGCAAAGTGCGGCGGAAAACATCGTCAAGTGCGTGCGCCGCTGCGGTTTGGAGGTCGACCAGCTGGTTTTGAACCCCAGCGCCTCCAGCCATGCCGCGCTGACCGCCGACGAACGCGATCTAGGGGTTGCGCTGGTGGATATCGGTGCCGGCACGACCGATGTCGCCATATTCACCGGCGGCTCCATCCGCCATACCGCCGTCATCCCAATAGCCGGCGACCTGATCACCAGTGACATTGCCATGGCGCTGCGCACGCCAACCAAGGATGCCGAGGAAATCAAGGTCGAGCACGGCGTCGCCAAGCAACTGCTGGCCGACCCGTCTGACCAGGTGGAAGTGCCGGGCCTGGGTGATCGCAGCCCCCGCATGCTGTCCAAGCAGGCACTGGCCGGCGTCATCGAGCCGCGCGTGGAGGAAATCTTTTCGCTGGTCCACCAGGTCATTCGCGAGAGCGGGTATGAGGAATTGCTGTCCTCCGGCATCGTTTTGACCGGTGGATCGGCCGTCATGCCGGGCATGGTGGAACTCGCCGAGGACATTTTCCTGAAACCCGTCCGGCGAGGGCTACCCACCTATTCGGGGGCCCTTTTCGACATGGTCGCCAACCCCCGCTCAGCCACCGTCATGGGCCTGTTGGAAGAGGCGCGGCTGTCGCGCAGCCGGGGTTTCAAGGCAGCCCAGCAGGCCGGCTCGGTGCAAACCCTGCTCGGCCGCGTCAAGGATTGGTTCATGGGCAGTTTTTGACCCCAGATCCATTTGCGACAAATCGCAAAAAAAGTGTTTCAGCAACTAGTCATTCTTTATGTGCCCAAGGCACAATTGCAGTAGGAGGTTTGATATGCCCATCGAGATGATCGAAGAGTTTGACCAAGGCACCCAAATCAAGGTGATCGGGGTCGGTGGTGGCGGCGGCAACGCCGTGGACCACATGATCGCCCAGGGCGTTCAAGGGGTTGAGTTCATCTGCGCCAATACCGACGCGCAGGCCCTCAACCGCTCCAAGGCCGACCAATTGCTGCAACTCGGCACGTCCGGCCTCGGCGCTGGCGCCAAACCCGAAATGGGCAAGTCGGCCGCCGAAGAGGCCGAGGCGCGCATTCGCGAATCCATCGCCGGCGCCAATATGCTGTTCATCACCGCCGGCATGGGCGGCGGTACCGGCACGGGCGCCGCGCCGGTGATTGCACGCGTCGCCAAGGAAATGGGCATCCTGACCGTCGGCGTCGTCACCAAACCCTTCGAATTCGAAGGCAGCCGCCGCGCCAAGGCCGCCGATGCCGGCCTGGCCGAGCTGGAAGCCAACGTCGACTCGCTGATCGTCGTGCTCAACGACAAGCTGCTGGACGTGTTGGGCGACGACGTCACGCAAGACCAGGCCTTCGCGCACGCCAACGACGTGCTGAAGAACGCCGTCGGCGGCATCTCGGACATCATCCACGTGCCGGGCCTCGTCAACGTCGACTTCGAAGACGTGAAGACGGTCATGAGCGAGCCCGGCAAGGCCATGATGGGCACGGCGCAAGCCACCGGCCCGGACCGCGCCACCAAGGCCGCTGAAGCGGCCGTTGCCTGCCCGCTGCTGGAAGGTATCGACCTCTCCGGCGCGCGTGGCGTGCTGGTGCTGATTGCCGCGAGCCGCGCCAACTTCAAGCTCAGCGAGTCGCGCAACGCGATGAACGCGATCAACCGCTACGCCTCGGAAGACGCCCACGTCATCTTCGGCACGGCCTACGACGAGAGCCTGGGCGACGCGCTGCGCGTGACCGTCATCGCCACCGGCCTGACCGCCGCCGGCCGCGCCCGCCAGCAGGCGCCGCTGCAGGTCGTGCAGACCCAGCAGGTGGTGCGCAACGGCACCGACGGCATGCCCGTGCTGACGCAAGCCGTCGCAATGGCCGCGCCCGCAACGACCGGCCAGCAAGCCAATGTGGGCCTGGGCCTGGGTGACTTCGCGAACGCCAATGTGCCCAGCGTGTGGCGCCATGGCCGTTCGGGCAGCGCAGCCGCCAAGGTCGAGGCGCTGTCGTCCAACGGCATGGACGAGATCGAGATCCCGGCCTTCCTGCGCAAGCAGGCTGACTGATCCCAAGAACCAAGAAGTCCGGGTTCAATCGGGGCGTGTCCGCGAAGGCGGCGCGCCCTTTTTCTATGTTCGCGGCTTAGTTGTTCAGTCCTTCGGAAATGAAGGCCACGCTGCGCGCAATAACGTCGTTATCGAGCAGCAAACGCCGGTGGCCCAATCCGGTGACGCGCTCGAAGCGCGAGCCTGCCCAGGCGGCATGAAGAGCCTCCGATGCGGCGATGGGCACCGTGCGGTCTTCCGGGTCGTGCACGATGAGGCCGGGGTGGCGCAGGCCGTGCTGCAACCGCTCCAGGTCCACGCAGCCCATGCGTGTGCCGATGAAGCCTTCCACCCAGCCCGCAAAGGCCGCGGCGTCCGAAGGGCCCAGGCCATGCACCCGTGCCAGGCCCTTGACCATGGGCGTCAGCGAGGACGGACCGGCGAGGTGAACGCTGCGCTTCACCTGCAAGCCGTGGGCGAAGGCCAGCAGCGCAGCGGCCGAACCCATGGAGTGGCCCACCACGGCGTGCACTTCGCCCAGGGCGGTCGTCAGCGTGCGCAGCGCGCGGCCGGCGTGCACCACGCTGGCCGCATGGCCGGTGGAGTCGCCGTGAGCAGGCAGGTCGAACAGCGTCACCGAGAAGCCGGCCTCGACCAGCGCGTGCGCAAAGCCCAGCAGTTGCGCCCCGCGGCCGTTCCAGCCGTGTACCAGCACCACCCGCGGGCCCTGGCCCAGCGTCCAGCGTGCGAGCTTGAGGCCCTCGTGGCGCAGCGGCGGCTCGGCGGCGCCGGCCAGCGCGGCGCGCTCGTCCTTGCTCAATGCAATGCGTTCGGGTGCCGAGAAGGCGTGGCGGGCGGCGGCGAGATGTCCGTCGGTGTACGCAGTGAGGGACGGTGGCTGGGCCAGGGCAGGGGACTGCATCATGGCGGCCTCCCGCATCAGCTCGCGTAGGCCGGCGTGGCGCTGGACAGGCTCGCCTTGACCTGGCGGCTGAGGTCGTCGGCCAGCACCTCGAAGGCGCCGGCTTCCAGCTGGGCCAGCGTGTAGCGGGCCACGTCGTCCGGCGAGGCCTTGGGGCCGTCCACGCCCTTGGTCATGTCGGTGTCCATGTAGCCCACGTGCAGGCTGGTTACCTGCGTGCCCTGCTCGCGCAACTCCAGCCGCAGGCCGTTGCTCAACGCCCAGGCCGCGGCCTTGCTGGCGCTGTAGGGCACGAGGCCCGGAATCGTCACCCAGCTCAGCACGGACAACACGTTCAGCACAGCGCCGCCGCCGTTGGCCTTCAGCACCGGGGCGAATGCCTGGCTCAGCGCCCACAGGCCGAAGAAGTTGGTGTCCATCAGGCGGCGCGTGACGCCCAGCGCGTCGTCGCCAATGGTTGCGGCCCGCAGCGAAATGCCGGCGTTGTTGACCAGCAGCGTCACGTCGCTGCATTGCGCGGCTGCGGCGGCAATCTGGGCCGGATCGGTCACGTCCAGTGCCACCGGCACGACGCCGGGGATGTCCACGCTGGCGGGGTCGCGTGCGGCGGCATAGACCTTGGCGGCGCCGGCGGCCAGGGCGGCAAGCGCGAAGGCGCGGCCCAGGCCGCGGTTGGCGCCGGTGATGAAGACGACGGCGTTCTTGAGCTGCATGGCGGGGTCCTTAGAGGGTCGATTTATTCATGTCGATCGACATGATTGATATAAATGTCGATCAACATATAAAATCTGTCAAGCCGTATCCCTAAAAGCCAGGAGGACTCCGCGATGAAGGTCACCCGCGCCCAGGCCGAACTCAACCGTGAACGCATCCTCGACAGCGCCGCCCAGCTCTTTCGCGAGCGCGGCGTGGACGGCATAGGCCTGAACGAGCTGATGCAGGCCGCCGGCCTCACGCGCGGCGGCTTCTACGGCCATTTCGAGTCCAAGGAAGACCTGATCGCCCAGGCCACCCGGCGCGCGCTGGAAAGCAACCGTGACGCCCGGCGCAAGCTGGCCGAGCAGGGGCTGGAGTCCTGGGTCAAGACCTTTTTGTCCGACGCCCATTGCGTGCGCGTGGGCGAGGGCTGCGGCTTGACAGCGCTGGCGGCCGACGCCTCGCGCGGCACACCGGCCATGCGCGAGGTGTACGGCAAGGGCGTCGAAAACTTCGCGATGGGCCTGCAGGCCTTGATGCCCGGCGCCACAGACGAAGAGAAGCGCGAGCAGGCGCTGGCCCGCATGGCCACGCTGGTGGGCGCCCTGCTGCTGGGCCGAGCGGTTGCGGACGAGGGCCAATCCCGCGAGCTGCGCGAGGCGGCCATCAAGGCCGTGCTGGCCGGCACCGGCTGAACGGTCATCCCGGGCGCCTGAGCGGCGTGCCGCCGGGTGAGATTGGCTCACCCCTGTGGCATGCTCGCGCCCCATGTCAAAGCCTGCAATTCGCCGGAATGTCTGAGTTCCGGGCCGCGCTGCGCACCTGGCTGTTGCTGCTGGCCCTGGGGACCTGCCTGCCCGCGCTGGCCCAGCGCCTGCCCCAGCCCAACCAGCGCACCACGGTCGACGACGCCGCGCCCACGGAAATCGCCACCACGGCGTGGACGCGTGCCCAGCTCGATGCCTGGTGGGCCGCGCTGCGCGCCCATGCCGTGACAGGCGGCGACCATCTGGCTCTGCCGCCCGAGCTGTTGCCGCCGGCGGACGCGGCAGCCTGGAAACCCATCCGGATGCCTGATGTGCAGACGCGCCCCGGCGCGGCCATGGTGGGCGAGCCGCGCGGCTACGAGATGCGCTGGTATCGCGTGCACGTGGAGCCTGGCAGCGAGGAGGCGATGGCCATGTACCTGCCCCGCCTGGTGACGCTGTCGGCCGCCGTGCTGGCCCGCACGCCGCAAGGCTGGCAGATGCTGCTGGACAACCAGCATGCCGAGCGCGAGCAATGGGTGCAGCCCATATGGTTGCCGTTGCCCGGCGCAAGCGCCCAGGGGCTGGAGCTGGTCGTGGCACTGCCCGTCCCGGCGGGCAGCTATCACGCGGTGTCGCGCATCTGGGTCAGCCCGCGCGACTCGCTGGAGAAGCGCTGGCTGTGGCGGGTACGCATGCAGACCGGGCTGCCGCAAGCAGTGAGCCTCACGCTGGCCGTGCTGGGCCTCTTCGCGCTGACGCTGTGGCTGCGCCGGCCCGGCGAGGCCATTTATGCGCTATTCGCCCTGGGCGCGGCGGCCTGGATGGTGCGCAACCTGCACTTCTACGTGAGCCTGCCGGCCTCGAACACCGGCCAGGACTGGTTCTGGTGGGCCACGCATGCGTCCATGGCCTGGGTCATGCTGACGGCCTTGTTGTTCGCGATGCGCTTCGCGACCCGGCGCGCGCGCTGGCTGGAGCGCACGCTCATCATCAGCGTGCTGGTCGTCAGCGTGTTCAGCATGCCGCTGTGGCTGCGGCAGCTCGACATGGTGGTGCTGCAATACGCGGTGACGGCCGGCGTCGCCGCCTTGGGCACGGCGTGGGTGGTCTGGCTGGCCTTGCGCGAGCGCCGCTCCGAGCTGCGGCTGATGGCGGTGGCCCTGATCACCGGCCTCGTGCTGGGCGGCCATGACCTGGCCGTGCTGGCCGGCTGGGCCTGGCCCGAGCACATCTTCCTGATGCCGTTCGCAACGCTGATCGTCATGCTGAGCTTCCTGCATGCGGTGCAGCGCCGCTACGTCGGCGCCGTGGAGCAGGTGCAGGCCGAGAACAGCCAACTGCAGGAGGACCTGGACGAGCAGGTCTCGGTGCTGCAGATGCAGAACGCCCAGTTGCGCGAGGTCGAGCGGCAGCAGGCCTTGCTGCTGGAGCGCCAGCGCATCATGGCCGACATGCACGACGGCCTCGGGTCCTCGCTGCTATCGGCGCTGGTGGCCGTGGAGCAGGGCAACATGTCGCACGACAACGTCGTGGAGGTGCTGCGCGAATGCGTGGACGACTTGCGCCTCGTGATCGACTCGCTGGAGCCCATAGGCCACGACCTCGTCTCGCTGCTGGCCACCATGCGCTACCGACTGGGCAAGCGGCTGCAGACCGGCGGCCTCAAGCTCGACTGGGACGTGCAGGACCTGCCGCCGCTGCCCTGGCTGGAGCCGCCCGACGCGCTGCACGTGCTGCGCCTGATGCAGGAGGCGTTGAACAACGTGCTCAAGCACGCCTGCGCCAGCCGCGTGCGCATGGTCACGCGCCACCACGGCAGCTATGTCGAGATCCGCGTCGAGGACGACGGCACCGGCTTCGACCTGCAATCCATCCAGCACGGCCGCGGCCTGAAGAGCCAGATCAAGCGCGCCCAGCGCCTGGGCGGCAAGCTGCGCATCGATTCGTCGCCCGGTAACGGCACGCGGCTGTCGCTGCGGCTGCCGGTGGAGCGCAAGGGCGGGGCGCCGGACACCCCCTAGCGCCTCCCGACGCAAAGGCAGGCCGCCGCCTGTGGTGATGCTGCATCCTGACACCTCGCGGCGGCGCTATCCGGGACAATTCGGCCCATGGTCAAGCAACGCACCCTGAAGTCGATCACGCGCGCCGTCGGCGTGGGCATTCACAGCGGCCAGCGGGTGGAGCTGACGCTGCGCCCCGCGCCGCCGGACACCGGCATCGTCTTCCGCCGCGTGGACCTGTGCCCGCCGGTGGACATCCCGGTCAGCGTCATGTCGGTCAGCGACACCCGCATGGCCACCACCATCAGCCCCGACGGCGACCCCGGCGGCCCCAAGGTGCAGACCATCGAGCACCTGCTGTCGGCCTGCGCCGGCCTGGGGCTGGACAACCTGGTCATCGACATCAACGCCGACGAGGTGCCCGTGCTGGACGGCTCGGCCGCGAGCTTCGTCTTCCTGCTGCAGTCTGCCGGCATCGAGCTGCAGAACGCGCCCAAGCGCTTCCTGAAGGTCAAGAAGCGCGTCGAGATCCGCCAGGGCGAGGGCAAGAAGCTGATGTGGGCCCGCCTGGAACCCCACCACGGCTACACCTTGAGCTTCGAGATCGAGTTCGACAATCCGGCCGTGGCCGCAACCGGCAGCCAGTTCGTCTTCGACATGGGCTCGGGCAAGTACAAGAAGGAGATCGCCCGGGCGCGCACCTTCGGCATGACGGCCGACATCGACCTGATGCGCTCGCGCGGCCTGACGCTGGGCGGCTCCATGGACAACGCCATCGTCGTGGACGACTACAAGGTGCTCAATGCCGAGGGCTTGCGCTATGACGACGAGTTCGTGAAGCACAAGATCCTGGACGCCATCGGCGACATGCAGGTCGCCGGCATGCCGCTGCTGGCCGCCTACACCTCCTTCAAGGGCGGCCACGCGCTGAACAACAAGCTGCTGCGCCAGTTGCTGGCCGACAAGGACGCCTACGAGATCGTCAGCTTCGACGACGAGCGGGAAGCCCCCAAGGGCTTCGCCGAACTTGCACCAGCATGGTGAAGCCCCCACGCGCGCTCCGCGCACTGCCCCCCGAGGGGGCGCGTCACCGCCTACGGGCGACCGGGCGGCGGTGACATGGTGATCGCCCGCCTCCTCATCGGCCTGCTGCTGTTCTCGGCCGTGCTGTGCTTCGCGTTTTCCATCGCGACCGGCCAGCTGCGCTGGCGCCGGCTGGGCATCGTCATCATGAAATGGACGTTGATCGCGGGCCTGGCCTTCTTCGGCGTGCTCATCCTGGAACGGCTGGCCGTTCTGCTGTGACGCCCGTCACGCCCGGTTGAGGGGCCCCCTCGGCTTGCGGGGATGGCAGGCCGGCCGGCAGTGCTCAGAATGCAATCACGGTCGCTGATCGAGTTGCAGCGACCGGAGTCCCGGGGGTTCCACAGCCCCGGGCGCCACGCGCGGAGAAGGCCGGGGGGCCGGGGAAGCGCCGTTGGTTGAAAGAGAGATCGTTCGAAGCAACTTGGGCCGCTCCCGATGGAGCGGCCCTCTTTTTTGATCTGTGCAGAAGCGCAGTGCCGCTTTGCGGCCCTGCCTGCGCGGGCGCGCAGCGCACCTGGGGGTGCGTCTTCTGCCCATCCCCAAGCCCGCCCGCTCTCGCGGTTCGTCTTGATGCTTCGATTTGCGTTTCTTGACATGCCTGTCAGCGAGCTGTCGGGCGTTACGTCTTTTCACCGACCGGCCGCCGATCAGGTCGGCGCATAGGGGTCCAGGGCGTTGAACACGGGCAGGCCAGCTTTTCGCTGACCGCCCAACCGCAAGATCTGCACTAAAGGACCCGACCATGAAGAAGATCTCTCTCATTGCCTCCGCCGCCATGGCTCTGATGACCAGCGCGGTGTTCGCCCAGACTCCGGCCCAGACCCCCGCCCAGGCCACCGTGCAGCGCGACGTGAACCAGCAGCAGCGCATCGAGAACGGCCTGCAAAGCGGCAAGCTGACGACCCGCGAGGCCGCGGCGCTCGAGCGCGAGCAGTCCAAGGTCGACAAGATGCAGGCCCGCGACATGAAGGACGGCAAGGTCAGCGCGGCCGAACGCCAGCGCCTGGCCGCCGCTCAGAACAAGGTCAGCCGCGACATCGAAACGGCCAAGAACAACGGCGTCAACGGGAACCCGCTGTCGGCCTCCAGCCAGCGCATGCAGGCTGACGTGCAGCGCAACGTGAACCAGGAAAAGCGCATCGAGGCGGGCCTGGCCAACGGTTCGCTGACCAAGCGCGAAGCCGCCCGCATGGAACAAGGCCAGGCCCATGTGGACCGCGCTGAGGCGCGCGCCGGTGCGGATGGCCACGTGGGCGCCGCCGAGCAAGCGCATGTGCAGCGTGCGGAGAACCGCCAGAGCGGCCGCATCCACCGCGCCAAGACCAACGGCACCACTGCGGGCTGATCGCACAGTGAACTGAATGGCCGCCGAGGGCTCGCACCCTCGGCGGCTTGCCTTCAGGCGCCCAGATAGCGCCCACGCAGGTGGGCCTCGAAATGCGCCGGGTTTAGCGCTTCGCCGCTGGCTCGGCGCACCAATTCCGGCGTCTCGTAGCGGCTGGCGGTGTGCCACACAAGCGTGGCCAGCCAGTCGAACACGCCGCCCAGTTCGCCGCGCGCGATCTGGTCATCCAGCGCCGGCTGCTGGGCTCGCATCGTCGCGAACCACTGCGCGGCGTACATGGCACCCAGCGTGTAGCAGGGGAAGTAGCCGAACAGGCCGGCCGGCCAGTGCACGTCCTGCATGGGGCCGTCCTTGAAGTCGCCGCGGGTGTCGATCCCGAGCAGTTCGGCCATCTTGGCGTCCCACAGCGCCGGGATGTCGTCCACCTCGGCCTGGCCTTCGATCAGCGCGCGCTCGATGTCAAAGCGCAGCAGGATGTGGGCCGGGTAGGTCACCTCATCGGCGTCCACGCGGATGTAGCCCGGCTGCACGCGCGTCAGCAGCTTGTGCAGGTTGCCGGGCTCGAAGGCGGGCTGGTCGCCGAAGTGCTTGATGAGCAGCGGTGACAGCAGTCCCGCGAAGGCCGGGTGGCTGCCCAGCTGCATCTCGAACGACAGGCTCTGGCTTTCGTGGATGCCCATGGAGCGAGCGCGGGCGATGGGTTGGCCCAGCAGCTCGCGCGGCAGGTTCTGCTCGTAGCGGCCGTGGCCCGTTTCGTGGATGGTGCCCATGAGGCTCGGGAGGAAGTTGTCCTCGCGGTAGCGCGTGGTCATGCGTACGTCCTCGGGCACGCCGCCGCAGAAGGGGTGGGTGCTCTCGTCCAGGCGGCCGGCCGTGAAGTCGAAGCCCATCAGCTTCATCGCGTCCAGCCCCAGCGCCTTCTGCGCCGCGGTGGGGAAGGGCCCCACCGGCTCGATGACCGTCTCGCGGGCCTGCTTGGCAATGACGTCGCGGATCAGCCCCGGCAGCCACTGCCGCAGCGGCGCGAAGGCCTGCTCCACGTCGGCTGAGCGCATGCCCGGCTCGTACATGTCCAGCAGCGCGTCGTACTTCGAGAGGCCGCTGCTTTGCGACAGCAGCTCGGCCTCCTGGCGGGCGATCTTCAGCACCTCGCGCAGGTTGGGCGCAAAGCCAGCCCAGTCGTTGGCCGGGCGCTGGCTGCGCCAGGCATGCTCGCAGCGGTTGTTGGCCAGGCTCTTGGCCTCCACCAGCGCTTGCGGCAGCGCATTGGCAGCGCGCCAGGCGCGGCGGATCTCGCGCAGGTTGGCGCGCTGGGTGTCGTCCAGCGACTCGGTGGCAGCCGCGTCCAGCAGGCCAGGCAGGGAGGGGTCGGTGGCGAGCTGGTGCAGCAGGCCGTCCATCTCGGCCAGGGCCAGGCTGCGCGCCTCGTTGCCCTTGGCGGGCATGTTGGCGGCCTGGTCCCACTGGGCGATGGCCTGAAGGTGGCCCAGATGGTGCAGGCGCTGTTGGCGGGCAGTGAGGTCTTGATAAGCGGTGGTCATGTCAGTCGTCCATGGCGTTGTGTTTTGAAACTTGCGGGCCGAGCGCCGGGCCGCTCCCTAGCCGGCCCGCCTATGGCGATGTGCTTGCCGGTCGAGCCGGCAAGCATCGCCGTCCCCTTGGGGGACCGACTGGGCTGGCCCGCGTTCAGCGGGGCCAGACTGGGCGAGGGGCAGCGTCACGACAGCCATGTTTCCGGAATGAAGTACAGCAAGGCGACGGTGAAGCAGATGAAGCGCAGGCCTTTGCCCAGTGCCATCCAGCCCACGCAGGGCCAGAACGGCAGCTTGAGCCAGCCGGCCACGGCGCAGAGCGGGTCGCCCACGATGGGCAGCCAGCTCAGCACGCAGGCCTTGGCGCCGAACCGTTTCAGCCAGGCAAGCGCACGTGGGTTGGGTGGTTCATGGTGCTTCACCGCTTCGACCGCCTTTTCGGCGCCGTAGCCTATCCACCAGCTCGTCATGCCGCCGAGTGTGTTGCCCACCGTCGCAACCGCGATGACGAGCCAGAACATGCTGGGGTCGGCCTTGACGACCAGGAAGACGGCGGGCTCCGAGCCTAGCGGCAACAGCGTCGCCGAGACGAAAGTGATGATGAAGACCGCGACCAGGCCCACCTGGGGCAAAGCCAGAGCGCCGAGCAGCTCCTGGATGAGGTGAGACAACCAAGCTTCCATCCACAGCATTGTGGGCCAGGGCCTGTTAGCCCCACGGCAATGGGCCGCGAAGACCCGCCATGAGGGGCCAATCTAGACGCAGCGCGCAGCCCGCACTCGCGTGCGGGCCAGGGATGCAACAACGAGTGGCCCCTCATGGCGGGTCTTCCCGAAGGGTTGTGGCCAGAAAGACCGGATGCTGCGCCGCAAATCCTCGCTGGGTATGGACCCAGCTTGCGGTTTGCGACTTGCCTGCGGCCTTTCTGGCCACAACGCGGCCCGTTGCCGTGGGGCTAACAGGCCCCGGAAAACCCGCCTGGATACAATCTCGCCTCTTTTTTAAGCAAATCCCTCGTGCAGATCGGCTCCCACCTCCTCCCCAATGCGCTGTTCGTGGCGCCCATGGCCGGAGTGACGGACAGGCCCTTCCGCCAGCTCTGCCGGCGCCTGGGCGCGGGCTATGCGGTCAGCGAGATGGTCACGTCGCGCAAGGAGCTGTGGAACAGCCTCAAGACCTCGCGCCGCGCCGACCACAGCGGCGAGCCCGGCCCCATCGCCGTGCAGATCGCCGGCACCGATGCGGCCATGGTGGCGGAGGCAGCGGCGTACAACGTCGACCGCGGCGCCCAGATCATCGACATCAACATGGGCTGCCCGGCCAAGAAGGTCTGCAACAAGTGGGCGGGCTCGGCACTGATGCGCAACGAGGCGCTGGCGCTGGAGATCGTGGAGGCCGTGGTGGCCGTCTGCGCGCCGCGCGGCGTGCCGGTCACTCTGAAGATGCGCACCGGCTGGAGCGCCGACGAGCGCAACGCGCTGCGCCTGGCCCGGATCTTCGAGGCCGCCGGCATCGCGATGCTGACCATCCACGGCCGCACGCGCGAGCAGGGCTACAAGGGCCTGGCCGAGTACGACACCATCGCCGCGGTGAAGGCGGCGTTGAACATCCCGGTCGTCGCCAACGGCGACATCGACAGCCCCGAGAAGGCGCGCGACGTGCTGGCCTACACGAAGGCCGACGCGCTGATGATCGGCCGCGCCGCGCAAGGCCGGCCCTGGATCTTTCGCGAGGTGGCCCATTTTCTGGCGACAGGCGAACACCTAGCCGCGCCCACTGTCGCCGAAGCGCGCGACTGGCTCACCGAGCACCTGCATGATCATTACGGCCTGTACGGCGAGCTCAGTGGCGTGCGCAGTGCGCGCAAGCACATCGGCTGGGCCGTGCGCGGCCTGCCCGGCGGCGAGGCCTTCCGCCAATACATGAACACCCTGGAGCGCAGCGACCTGCAGTTGCAAGCGCTTCGCGACTGGTTCGACGAACTCGGCCAGACGCACGACCGGCTGCCTCCCACCGTGGCGGCCAACGACGAAGAAGCCCAGGCCGACGAAGCCTGCGCCGCTTGAAACCTCATTCGCTCCTGTCATGAGTGCCCAGAAGAACACACCGCCCAACCCCATCGACGCCTGCGTGCGCGACAACCTCGAAGCCTTCTTCCGCGACCTCGACGGCCAGGAGCCGCATTCCATGCATGAGATGCTGGTGAAGCTCGTGGAGAAGCCGCTGTTCGAGATCGTCATGCGCGAAGCCGGTGGCAACCAGAGCAAGGCCGCGCAGTGGCTGGGCATGAACCGCAACACGCTGCGACGCAAGCTGACCGATCACAACATCCCCTGACCATGAGCCAACTCACTGCACTTCTTTCGGTCTCTGACAAGACCGGCATCCTCGAATTCGCCCAAGGCCTGCATGCCCTGGGCGCCAAGCTGCTGTCCACCGGCGGCACAGCCAAGCTGCTGGCCGAGGCCGGCCTGCCGGTCACCGAGGTGGCCGAGCACACCGGCTTCCCCGAGATGATGGACGGCCGCGTGAAGACGCTGCACCCCAAGATCCACGGCGGCCTGCTGGCCCGCAGTGATACGGCCGAGCATGTGGCGGCGATGGAAAAGCATGGCATCACGCGCATCGACATCCTGGCCGTCAACCTCTACCCCTTCGAGGCGACGGTGGCCAAGCCCGGCTGCACACTGGAAGACGCCATCGAGAACATCGACATCGGCGGCCCGGCCATGGTGCGCAGCGCGGCCAAGAACTGGAAGGACGTGACGGTGCTGACCGACGCGGCCCAGTACGCCGCCGTGCTGGACGAGCTCAAGGCTCACGGCAAGACCAGCGACAAGACGCGCTTCGCCGCGTCCGTCGCCGCCTTCAACCGCATCGCGCAGTACGACGCCGCCATCAGCAACTACCTGTCGGCGCTGCAGGAAGACGGCACCAAGGCCGAGTACCCGGCGCAGATGAACGCCACCTTCGTGAAGGTGCAAGACCTGCGCTACGGCGAGAACTCGCACCAGAGCGCGGCGCTGTACCGCGACCTGTTCCCCGCCCCCGGCTCGCTGGTCACCGGCAAGCAGTTGCAGGGCAAGGAACTCTCGTACAACAACATCGCCGATGCCGACGCGGCCTGGGAGTGCGTGAAGAGCTTCGACACACCCGCCTGCGTCATCATCAAGCACGCCAACCCCTGCGGCGTGGCCGTGGGCGCCAACCCGGCCGAGGCCTATGCCAAGGCCTTCAAGACCGACCCCACCAGCGCCTTCGGCGGCATCATCGCCTTCAACCGCGAAGTGGATGGTGCAGCCGCTCAAGCAGTGGCCAAGCAGTTCGTCGAGGTGCTGATGGCCCCCGGCTTCAGCGCCGAGGCACTGGAGATCTTCAAGGGCAAGGCCAATGTGCGCCTGCTGCAGATCGCACTGCCCCCGGGCGGCCCGCGCCCCTGGGACCAGGGCCGCAATGCCGGCGACAGCAAGCGCGTGGGCTCGGGCCTGCTGCTGCAGACCGCCGACAACCACTTCCTGCAAAAGAGCGACCTGAAGATCGTCACCACGCTGCAGCCCACCGCCCAGCAACTCGACGACCTGATGTTCGCCTGGACCGTGGCCCAGTACGTGAAGAGCAATGCCATCGTCTTCTGCGGCGGCGGCATGACGCTGGGCGTGGGCGCCGGCCAGATGAGCCGCATCGACTCGGCCCGCATCGCCTCCATCAAGGCCGAGAACGCCGGCCTGAGCCTCAAGGGATCGGCCGTCGCCAGCGACGCCTTCTTCCCGTTCCGCGATGGCCTGGACGTGCTGGCCGATGCGGGCGCCTCCTGCGTCATCCAGCCGGGTGGCTCGATGCGTGACGAGGAAGTCATTGCCGCCGCGAACGAGCGTGGCATCGCGATGGTGCTCACTGGCGTACGCCATTTCCGGCACTAAAACGGCTCTAGACGTACTTCTCTAGTCCAGGGCCTCCCCTGATGGTGAGGCCCTGTCCAGGGGTTAGTCTCGGTGCATAGCTAAAAGCTCCGGAGACAAGCCCATGGACACCGCGCTGCAGGAACGCCTGCACCTGGCGCTGCTCGCGCAGCGCCGCGCCTTCGAAGCTGAGCGCATGCCCTCGTACGAGGTGCGCCGTGACCGCCTGCAACGGCTGCTCGACATGACGCGCCAGCACGGCGAGGCGCTGGCCGCCGCCATGGCGCAGGACTTCGGCCACCGCGCCCGCCAGGAGTCGCTGCTGGCCGACATCTTCACCGTCGAGGCGGGCACGCGCCATGCGTTGAAGCACCTGCGCCGCTGGATGAAGGCCCGCCGCGTGGCCACGCCGCTGCACTTCCTGCCCGGGCGCAACGTGCTGATGCGTCAGCCGCTGGGCGTCGTGGGCATCGTGTCGCCCTGGAACTACCCCTACTACCTGGCCATGGAGCCGGCCGTCGCGGCGCTTGCCGCCGGCAACCGCGTGCTGATCAAACCCTCGGAGCTGACGCCGGCCACATCGGAGTTGATGGCGCGCCTCGTGGCCGAGCGCTTCGCGCCCGAGGAGATGCAGGTCATCACCGGTGATGCTGAAGTCGGCAAGGCCTTCACCGAACTGCCGCTCGACCATCTCTTCTTCACCGGCTCCACGGCCGTGGGCCGCCATGTGGCGCAGGCCGCGGCGAAGAACCTCACGCCGGTCACGTTGGAGCTGGGCGGCAAGTCCCCCGCCATCGTGGACCGCAGCTGCGACCTGCAGCTCACGGCTTCGCGCCTGGCCTTCGGCAAGCTCTTCAACGCCGGCCAGACCTGCGTGGCGCCGGACTACCTGCTGGTGCCCCGCGAGATGGTGGAGCCGCTGAGCCAGAAGATCCTGGCCGAGATGCGCCGCATGTACCCGCGCATCACGGGCAATGCCGACTACACCAGCGTCGCCACGCCACGCCACCATGCGCGGCTTCAAGGCCTGATCGCCGATGCCGCGGCGCGCGGCGCCCGCGTGCTGCGCAGCCACGACGAGCAGCCCGACGACCGCCGCCTGGTGCCTGCGCTGCTGCTGGACGTGCCGCTCGACGCGACCGTCATGCAGGAAGAGATCTTCGGCCCGCTGCTGCCCATCGTGGGCTATGACCGCGTGGACGAGGCACTGGCCCACATCAACCGTGGCGACCGGCCGCTGGCGCTGTACTGGTTCGGCCAGGACGGCGCAGAGCGCGACCGCGTCATGCGCGAGACGCTTGCCGGTGGTGTCACGATCAACGATTGCCTTTGGCACCTGGGCCAGGAGGATCAGCCCTTCGGTGGCGTGGGCGCCAGCGGCATGGGCTCGTACCACGGCGAGTGGGGTTTTCGCACCTTCAGCAAGGAGAAGCCGCTGTTCATCCAGTCGCGCTTTGCGGGCACCAAGCTGTTCCAGCCGCCCTATGGCGCGACCTTCGAGCGCCTGCTGGCACTGTTGAAGAAAGTGGTGTGATGAAGCGTCGTGGATTTTTGAAACTGGGCGTGGGCGCGGCCATCGTCATCGGCGTGGCCGGCGCTGGCGTGGCCCTGATCAAGCCGGGCCTCGTGGACGGCAAGCTCAGCCCCGGTGCGCGCGAGCTGATGCGCGCCTCGGCCGTGGCGGTGCTCGGTGACCTGCTGCCGCCCGCCGGCCCCGAGCGCGAGGCCGCGCTGGACGCGCAGCTCGTGCGGTTGGATGCCAGCATCGCGGCCCTGCCCGCAGCCACGCGCAAGGAGTTGTCCGATGCGCTGGGCCTGCTCGCCACCTCAGCCGGCCGCTATGCGCTCGTCGGCCTGTCCAAATCCTGGGCCGAAGCAAGCCCCGACGACATCCGCACCGCCTTCGACGCGATGCGCCTGTCCACCTCCAACACCCGCCAGCAGATCTATCACGCGCTGCGTGACCTGAACGCGATCGCCTTCTTCACCGAGCCGGGCAACTGGAAGACGGCCGGCTACACGGGCCCCCGAGACATCCCATGAGTTCATTGCCCGATCCCATCCTCGAAGGCCTGCAGCGCGGCTGGAAGGTGCACGGCGGCCCGCACGCCGCGCTGCTCGCCGCGCTGGACTGCGACGTCGCCATCATCGGCAGCGGTGCCGGTGCCGGCATCACGGCCGAGATGCTGGCCCGCGCCGGCCTGAAGATCGTCATCGTGGAGGAAGGCCCGCTGCGCTCCAGCAGCCAGTTCCGCCAGCGCGAGGCCGACGCCTACCCGCAGCTCTACCAGGAGGCCGGCGGCCGCAAGACGGTGGACCAGGCCATGAACATCCTGCAGGGCCGCTGCGTGGGCGGCTCCACCACCATCAACTGGACCGGGTCTTTCCGCACGCCGCCCGATGCGCTGGCCTATTGGGGCCAGCAGTTCGGCCTCACGGACTTTGGCGAAGCCGCGATGGCGCCCTGGTTCGAGCAGGCCGAGCGGCGCCTGAACATCGGCGACTGGCTGACCGAGCCCAACGAGAACAACAGTGTGCTGCGCCGCGGCGCCGAGAAGCTGGGCATCCCCACCAAGGTCGTGCGCCGCAACGTCAAGGGCTGCTGGAACCTGGGTTCCTGCGGCATGGGCTGTCCCACCAACGCCAAGCAGTCCATGCTGGTCAGCACGCTGCCCGCGGCGCTGGACCTGGGCGCCACGATGCTGGTGCAGACGCGCGCCGCGCGGCTGGAGCTGCAGGGCGACAAGGTCTCGGCCCTGGTGGCCGAACCTGTGGCGCTGGATGGCACCGTCACCGGCGCACCGGTGCGCATCACCGCCAAGCACTACGTCGTGGCCGGCGGCGCCATCAATTCGCCAGCCCTGCTGCTGCGCTCCAATGCGCCCGACCCCAATGGCCTGCTGGGCAAGCGCACCTTCCTGCATCCCACGGCCGGCGGTGTGGCGCTGTTCGACCACGAGGTGGCCGGCTGGGCGGGCGCGCCGCTGTCGGTGTTCTGCGACCACTTCCTGCACACCGGCCCCATCGACGGGCCCGTGGGCTACAAGCTGGAGGTGGCGCCGATTCACCCGGCCTTCGCGCTCACCAATGGCGGCGGCATCGGCGCCGAGCTGGCCCAGCGCGCCCGCGACATGCCGCGCACGCAACTGATGATCGCGCTGCTGCGCGACGGCTTCCATGCCGACGCGGTGGGCGGCGCCGTCAAGCTGCGCGGCGACGGCTCGCCGGTGCTGGACTATGTGCTCAGCGACTACCTGATGGACGGCGTGCGCCGCGCCTATCTGACCATGGCCGAGATCCAGTTCGCGGCCGGCGCCAAGACCGTGCGCCCCGTGCACGAGCAGGCCACCGGCTACGCCAACCTCGCCGAGGCCAAGGAAGGCATCGCCAAGCTGACGATGAAGCCCTTCCTCGCCACGGTGGGCAGCGCCCACGTGATGGGCGGCTGCACGATGGCGGCCGACGCCGGCCGCGGCGTGGTGCGACCCGACGGCCAGCACTGGCAGGTCGCCAACCTGTCGGTGCACGACGGCTCCATCTTCCCGACGAGTCTTGGCGCCAACCCCCAGCTCACCGTCTACGGCCTGGCCACGCGCCTGTCCAGCGGCCTCATCCAGCGCCTGGGCGCCAAGCCCGTGCAACTCGCCTGACCTGAGCCTGCAAACCGGCTGACGCCGAGGGGTGCGAACATGCGACGCATGTCCACGCCTCCCGTCATCCGCCACGCCACGCCCGCTGACGCGCAGGCCCTGGCCGCTTTCGGCGCCCAGGCCTTCGCCGACACCTACCGCGAGATCAGCGACGCGCAGGAGATCGCCGACTACGTCGCCGAGCATTTCCAGCCCGAGATCATGGCCGCCGTCATCAGTGATCCGGCTTGCACGACGCTGCTGGCCTGGATGGGCGAGCACCTGGCCGGCTATGCCATCGTCAAGGACGAGCCCGCACCCGACTGCGTGACAGGGCCTGCGCCGCTGAAGCTGTGGCGCATCTATCTGGGCGAGAGCTTCATCGGCCAGGGCCTGGGTGCGCGATTGATGGCCGAAGTCCATGCCGAGGCCCGAAGCCGGGGCGCGCAGACGCTGTGGCTGGGCGTCTACGATCGCAATGTGCGCGCCGTGGCGTTCTACGAACGCTTCGGCTTTGCCAAGGTTGGCGGCCAGGAGTTCATGTTCGGCGGCCAGATCTACATCGACCCGGTTTATGCCACTCCGGTATTGCAGGAGGGATGACGTGATTGAAGGTTCCTGTCACTGCGGAAGCGTCCATTGGCGCTTCGATGGCCAGCCCGACGGTGCCACGGCCTGCAACTGCACCGTGTGCCGCCGCTACGGCGCGCTGTGGGCCTATGACTGGGTGGACGAGGGCATTCACGTCTCGGGCCCCACCAAGCACTACGTGCGCGGCAAGGCCATCGAATTCCACTTCTGCCCGCACTGCGGCTGCGTGGCCTACTGGCGGGCGCTGAAGCTGCACGAGGACGGGCGTCGGCGCATCGCCGTCAACTTGCGCCTGACCGAGCCCGGGGCGGTGGGTGATATTCCCATCGACCATTTCGACGGGTTGGATACGTTCGACGATCTACCGCGAGATGGCCGCTGTGTGTCGGACTATTGGTTCTAGTCCAGGCCTTGTCCTACAGGTAAAGCCTTGAAACCTGACGGTCCGGCGCCAGATCAGGGGCGCAAACTGCCATTCGGTCACGCGCACCGCGCGCGGGCGATGGCTTGAGGAGTGTTGCAATGAAGTTCCCCCGTTTCCTGCTGCTGTGCATGGCGCTGCTGTCCGCGCTGTGGATGGGCGCGGCCCATGCGCTGCCCAACGTCGACGAGGTGCAGGCCGCCACGCAGCGCGGCGACTATGCCGGCGCCGAGAAGATGATGCGCGAGGTGGTCGCGGCCAAGCCCGAAAGCGCCCGCGCGCAGTACGTGCTGGCCGAGATCCTGGCCCACCAGCGCAAGTTCAACGAGGCCGCCGAGCACGCCCGTCGTGCCCGCGCGCTGGACCCGGCCCTCAAGTTCGCGCCCGATACGGCGAAATTCACCGCCTTCGAGCAGCTGCTGCAGCGTGAGCAGGCCGGCGCCGGCACATCCAATGTGCCCGCGGTCGTCAACGCCCCGCCGCCTGCCGTGCGCGCCGCGCCCGTGGAGCGCAGTAGCAGTGGCGGTGGCGTGCCCGTCTGGCTGCTGATCGTCGGCGCCGGCATCTTCATCTGGCTGGCCGTGGGTTGGATGCGCCGCCGCACGGCCGCGCAGGCGCAGCCCGCGATGGCGGGTGGCTACGGCCCGGGTGGCTATGGTCCTCAAGGTTATGGCCCGCAAGGCTACGGCGTGCCGCCCACTGGCGGCTCCGGCCCCGGTCTGATGGGTGTGGGCCTGGGTGTGGCGGGTGGTGTCGCGGCCGGCATGCTGGCCGAAAAGCTGCTGCACGAAGGCCATGACGAGCGCAGCATCCCGCGCGACACGGGCGGCAGCGGCAGTGGCCTCATTCCCGGCAGCTTCGGCTCCGGCGGCGACAACGGCGCAGCCGACGAACTGGCCAATCGCAACATCGATTTCGGTGGCGGCGACGGTTGGGATGCCGGTGGTGGCGGTGGCGATGCTGGCGGCGGTGGCGGCAGCGACGACTGGTGAGAGTTGAAGCCCCTCGTCCAAGGAATACCTTGGCCGGTCCCCCGAGGGGACGGCGATGCCTGCGGCATTGAGCCGCAAGCACATCGCCAAAGGCGGGCCGGCTAGGGAGCGGCCCGGCGCTCGGCCCGCAGGATTCATACGCATGGGCGTCGCGGGTACGGGATCTGAAACCGCATGTCACGGGCCGTGATAATCCCGGCCCATGACGCTAGCCGCCTTTACCGGCCAGTTGCTCGCCTTCATCGCCCGTCTCATCACGGGCGCGCAGGGCCACTGGAAGGGCTGCCCGCCTATGGCGGAGCAGCGTATCTACATCGCCAACCACCAGAGCCATTTCGATCTCGTCCTGATCTGGGCGGCGTTCCCGCACGAGTTGCGCGCGCAGACGCGGGCCATCGCCGCGCGTGACTACTGGACGAAGAGCGCCTTCAGGCGCTGGCTGACGACCGAGGTCTTCAACGCCATCTACGTCAGCCGCACGCGCGCCAACCCCGACGAAGACCCGCTGGAGCCCCTCGTCGAGGCGCTCGCCAACGGCGACTCCCTGGTCATCTTTCCTGAGGGCACGCGCTCCAACAAGGGCAATCCCATGCCCTTCAAGTCCGGCATCTTCCATCTGGCCGAGCAGTTCCCGCACGTGCAGTTGATCCCCACGTGGATAGACAACGTGCAGCGCGTGATGCCCAAGGGCGAGGTCGTGCCCGTGCCCATCCTGTGCACGGTGACCTTCGGCGAGCCCTTGCAGTTGCGCCCCGGCGAGAACAAGGCCGACTTCCTGTGCCGGGCCCGTGAGGCCGTCATGGAGCAGCGCCCCGACCCGTACTGGGTCGGCCGCGAGGAAGGGGGCGACTGATGCGCTGGCTCAAGCAACTGACCTCCAGCGAGCAGGTGGCCCTGCTCTTCGTCGTGCTGTTCGGCTTCCTGATGCTGCTGACGGTGGGCCTGTTCCTGAACTCGCTGCGCGAGCGCCCGAACGAGGACGAGCGCCTGAAGTCCCAGCTCGCCTGGGAGCGCGTGCGCCGCGACCTGCGCGCCGCCTGGATTGGCGGCTGCATGTTCTGGGTCGCTTGGATCTCCGGCCCGCTGGGCGCAACGCTGCTGTTCGCGCTGTTCTCGTTCCTCGCGCTGCGCGAGTTCATCACGCTGGTGCACACCGAGCGCAGCGATCACCGCACCCTCATCGTCGCCTTCTTCGTGCTGCTGCCGGTGCAGTACATGATCTGCGGCACGCGCTTCTTCGACCTGTTCACCGTCTTCCTGCCGGTCTACGGCTTCCTGGTGCTGCCCATCGTCAGCGCGCTGGCGGGCGACCCGCGGCGCTTCCTGGAGCGCAACGCCAAGATCCAGTGGGGCGTCATGGTCTGCGTCTATGGCCTGTCGCATGCGCCCGCGCTGCTGCTGCTGGACATCCCGGGCAATATCGGCCGTGGCGCCTTCCTGCTGTTCTTCCTCGTCATGGTGGTGGCCGCTTCGCAGATCGCGCAGGAGATTGCCACCCGCACGCTGCGCCGTCGCCCGGTGGCCCGGCAGATCAGCCGCAGTTTCTCCATGCGGGCCTGGTGGATAGGCACCTGCACGGGCGCGCTGGCCGGCCTGCTGCTGTACTGGATCACGCCCTTCAAGGCTGGCCAGGCGCTGGCCATGGCCTTCCTGACGGCCGCGGCCGCGGGCTTTGGCGGCCTGGTCATGAAGGCGCTGAAGAAGGACGCCGGCGTGCTGTACTGGGGCAACCGCAGCTCCATCACAGGCGCCGTGGGCCTGCTCGACCGCATCGCGGTGCTGTGCTTCGCGGCCCCGGTGTTGTTCCATTCGGCACGCTGGTACTACCGGTGAGGATTCTCGGCATCGATCCCGGCCTGCAAACCACAGGCTTCGGAGTCATCGAGGCCGACGGCCCCCGCCTGGCCTATGTTGCCAGCGGCACGATCAAGACCACCGGCGTGGACCTGGGCGACCTGCCCGCGCGGCTGAAGATCCTGTTCGACGGCATTCGCGAGGTCATTTCGCGTTACCAGCCGCAATGCGCGGCGGTGGAGATCGTCTTCGTCAACGTGAATCCCCAGTCCACGCTGCTGCTGGGCCAGGCGCGCGGCGCGGCGCTGACGGCGCTGGTGTCCGCCGATCTCGCCGTCAGCGAGTACACGGCCCTGCAGATGAAGAAGGCCATCGTGGGCCATGGACACGCCAAGAAGGAGCAGATCCAGGCCATGGTGCAGCGCTTGCTGAACCTGCCCGGCGTGCCAGGCAAGGATGCGGCGGACGCACTAGGCCTGGCCATCATGCATGCGCATGCGCGCGTCAGTTTCGAGGCGATGAGCAAGCACACCACGCTGCAGCGCCGCCAGCACGCCGCGTTCAAGGGCGGCCGTACTTACTGACGGCAGGCATGAGTTTGTGTGGGGCAGTCATAACCTGCCCCTGCGGCATCATCGTGCCCCATGTCGCCCGCACTGCTTTTGATTGGCGTCCTCGCCTATTTCGCGCTGCTGCTCCTGCTGGCGCGCCGCGTCTCGCGCGGGTCCGGCGCCGAGGGCTTTTACGTCGGCGGGCGGGAGAGCCCCTGGCCCATCGTCGCCTTCGGCATGATTGGCACCTCGCTGTCCGGCGTCACCTTCATCAGCGTGCCCGGCTCGGTCGCCACCAGTGGCTTCACCTACCTGCAGATCGCGCTGGGCCAGGTTGTCGGCTACGCGGTCATCGCCTTCGTGTTGTTGCCGGCTTACCACCGCCTGGGGTTGGCCTCCATCTACGGCTTCCTGGGTGAGCGCCTGGGCCCCGCGGCGCAGCGCCTGGGCTCGGCCTTCTTCGTGCTGAGCCGCACGCTGGGCGCCACGGCGCGGCTCTACCTGGTTGTTGAGGTGTTGCATCTGTTGATACTGGCGCCGCTGGGCGTGCCGTTCGCGCTGGGCGCGGCCGTGGTGCTCGCGATGATCCTGCTCTATACGGTGGACGGCGGCGTCAAGGCCCTGGTGTGGACTGACACGCTGCAGACGGCCGGCATGCTGACCGGCCTCATCGTCTGCGTGGCGCTGCTGTGGCGCTTTGACGCCTTCGCGCAGCTCAGCGCCGCGGGCCTGCCGCGCGTGTGGGTCACCGACCCGCTGAGCGCCAGCTTCTCCGCCAAGGCGCTGCTGGCGGGCATGTTCATCGCCATCGCGATGACGGGGCTGGACCAGGAAATGATGCAGAAGAGCCTGTCGGTGAAGCGCCTGCAGGACTCGCAGAAGAACCTGCTGGTGCTGGCCGTGCTGATGCTGGTGGTCGTCGCGGCCTTCCTGCTGCTGGGTGGCCTGCTGACGCTGTTCGCGCGCGAGCATGGCCTGGCCGCCACGGGCGACGCCCTCTTCCCCGCCGTCGTCATGCAACACCTGCCGGCCTGGGTGCAGGCGGTCTTCGTGCTGGCGCTGGTATCGGCCCTGCTGCCCAGCGCCGACGGCGCGCTGACGGCGCTGACGGCCAGCACCTGCCTGGACCTGTTGCGCCTGCCGCGCGAGGACGTGAGCACGCGTCGCCGCGTGCACATTGGCTTCGCCGTGCTGTTCCTGGTGCTGGTGCTGGGCTTCAAGGCACTGGACAGCGCCAGCATGATCTTTCTCATCCTCAAGCTGGCAGGCTATACCTATGGTCCGCTGCTGGGGCTGTTCGCGTTCGCGCTGTTCACGCCCAGGGCTTTGTCGGGCGTTCAGTTGCTGGTCGTCTGCATCGTCGCGCCGCTGCTGTGCGCCGCGCTGGACTTCGGCCAACCTTGGGGCGGCTACCAGATCGGGCTGGAACTGCTGCTACTCAACGGGCTGCTGACCTGGAGCGGACTGTGGCTGGCCGGAAGGATGCGGGGATGACGTTGCCGGTCTCGCCTGTCGAGGGTCTCACAGCCGTGGAGCTGACGTCCGCGCATGTCCCCGCGCTGCAGCGTTTCTTCGTGGCCAATCCGGCCTACTTCCTCACCGTGCAGGGCGAGCCCGCCCGGGCCGACGAGGCGCGCGAGGAGATCCTGGACCCGCTGCCCGAAGGCACGCCGCACACAAAGAAATGGGTCATTGGCTTTGTCGGCCCCGGCGGCGAGATCGTCGCGCTGGCCCATCTCGTTTCGGACATCTTTGCGCCCTGGGTCTGGAACGTCAGCACCTTCATGCTGGACAGCGCCCGCCATGGCTCGGGGGATGCCTGGCGCCTGTATGACTGTGTCGAGGACTGGGCTTGTCGATCGGGCGCCCGCTGGCTGAGGCTGGGGGTGGTGATCGGCAATGCCAGGGCCGAGCGCTTCTGGGCTTCCTGCGGCTTCGTCGAGACGCGCACGCGCAGCGGCTATCAGATTGGCAACCAGCTCAACGAGCTGAGCGTCATGTTCAAGCCACTGTCCGGCGGTACGCTGGACGACTACTTGGCCCTGGTGCCGCGCGACCGGCCGGAGCCAGCGCCCTGAGCTTTGGGGCGACACTTCCCCCTCTGCATGGCTGTTCCCGCTTCTCCCCCTTCCCCCTCCGGCCTGACCCGCATGCTCGCGGCCTTCGTGCGCGAGCACTGGCGTGCCTATGCCGGCGCCGGCGCGATGCTGAGCTGCATCGCGGTACTCACCGTCTGGATACCCCGCCAGGTGGGCCACGTGGTCGACGCGCTGGTGGCCGGCGGCCTGCACGGCGCGGCGCTGCTGCAGCAACTGGCGCTGCTAGTCGCGGCCGGCGTTGTCATCTACCTGCTGCGTGCAGGCTGGCGGCTGACCCTCTTCAAGGCGTCATTCCAGCTCGGCGCGCGGCTGCGCACGCGGCTCTACGGGCGGCTGGCGTTGCAGGGGCCGGCCTACTTCCAGGCCCAGCGCACCGGCGACCTGATGGCCCTGGCCACCAACGACATCGACACCGTGGAGCAGGCCGCCGGTGAGGCGATGCTCGCGGGCTTCGACGGCTCGCAGACGCTGATCCTCGTGCTGGCCATGATGACGCTGGGTATCGACTGGCGCCTGGGCCTCGCGGCCCTGGTGCCCTTCCCGCTGATGGCGCTGGCCTTCTGGTGGATCTCCAAGCACCTGCACCAGGCCGCCCAAGACTCGCTCTCGCGCTTCAGCGACCTGAACCAGCAGGTGCAGGAGAGCCTCACCGGTGTGCGTACCGTGCGCGCGCTGGGCCTGGTGTCGCGCAGCGAGCAGCAGTTCAGTGGCCTGGCCGACCGTGCCGCCGAGGCGAGCTTCCGGTCCCAGCGCTGGGAGGCTGCCTACGAGCCCGCGGTGGGCATGACGCTCGCCGCCGCGACGGCCATTGCGCTGGCCGTGGGCGGCTGGCTGGTCGCCCACAAGGAAATCAGCATCGGCCAGCTCACCGCCTTCACGATGTACCTGGGCCAGCTCATCTGGCCCATGTTCGCCGCCGGCTGGGTGCTGGCCCTGCTGGAGCGTGGCCGCGCGGCCTGGGCACGGCTTGCGCCCGTGCTGGACGCGCCGCTGACGCTGGCCGACGAGGGCAGGGCGGCGCTGCCGGCACAGGCACCGCTGCGCGCCGAGGGGCTGACGTTCACCTTCCCCGGCGCCAAGCGACCGGCACTGGAAGGCGTCGATTTCACGCTGGCCCCAGGCAAGACGCTGGGCATCGTCGGCGCCACCGGCGCCGGCAAGACGACGCTCGTGCGCCTGCTGCTGCGCCAGTCCGAGCCCGATGCGGGCCGCATGACGCTGGGCGGCGTGGCCCTGCCCGAGTTGCCGCTCGCAAAGCTGCGCGCCCACATCGCCTGGGTGCCGCAGGAGCCCTTTTTGTTCTCCGCCTCGGTGGCAGACAACATCGCTCTGGCCCGGCCTGGCGCCACGCGCGAAGAGGTGGAAGCCGCAGCCCGGCTGGCGGCGGTGCACGACGACATCGCGCGCCTGCCCGAGGGCTATGCCACCGAGGTGGGCGAGCGCGGCGTGACGCTGTCCGGCGGCCAGCGCCAGCGCGTCGCCATTGCACGGGCGTTGCTCAGCGACGCGCCGCTGCTGGTGCTGGACGACGCGCTGTCCGCCGTGGACACCGGCACGGAAACCGACATCCTCGATCACCTGCGCGAACTGCGCGCAGCACGATCGGACCGCAGCGTCATCGTCATTGCCCACCGTCTGTCGGCCGTGATGGATGCCGACGAGATCATCGTGCTGCGCCACGGCCATGTCATAGAGCGTGGCACGCATGAACAACTGCTCGCATTGAGCGGCTGGTATGCATCTCAATGGCGCTATCAACAGATCGAGGCCAGCCTTGAAGCCGCTTGAGAAGCCCAAGGAAAAGCCTTGGAAGAGCGTCGGGCTGCTGCTGGACGCAGCCAAGCCCGAGAAGCGGCACCTGCTGTGGGGTGGCCTGTGGCTGGTCATCGCCGCCGCGCTGGAAGCGCTCGGCCCCATCCTGGGCAAGCGCTACATCGACCACCACCTGCTGCCCGAGCGGTACGAAATCGGCGAGATGGCCACGCTGCTGCTTCTCGTGCTGCTGAACGGCTGGGCCTCGACGTGGATACGCTATGCCCAGCTGTCGCGCATGGCCGGCGTGGCGCGGCGCTCGGTGCTGCGGCTGCGCGAACGTGTCTATGCGCACGTGCTGGCCTTGCCCATGGCCTTTTTCGACAAGGCCATCACCGGCCAACTCGTCAGCCGCGTCACCAACGACACCGAGTCGGTCAACCAGCTCTACCGGCAGGTGCTGTACGTGATGCTGGACTCCAGCATCGTGGTCGTCGGCTCGCTGATCGCGATGGCCTTCCTGGACTGGCGGCTGATGCTCATCGTCGCGACGCTGGTGCCGGCCATGGTGCTCATCATCAAGGGCTACCAGAAGCTGTCCGCGCCGGCGGTGGCGCGCACCCGCCAGCTGCGCAGCGACATCAACGCGCAGATGGCCGAGAGCATGGCCGGCATGGCCGTGCTGCAGGCCAGCGGCGCGGCCGGCCGCTTCGGCGCGCGCTTCGAGACCACCAATGCCGAGCACCGGCTGTCGCGCATCGCCGAGCTGCGCGCCAATGCCTGGCTGCTGCGCCCGGCGCTGGACTTGATGAACGTGCTGCTGCTTGTCACCGTCATCTACGCCTTTGGCCGGCGCGAGCTGTCGGGGCTGGAGGTGGGGCTGCTGTACGCCTTCCTCAGCTACATCGCCCGCGTCGTGGAGCCGCTGATCCAGATCACCATGCAGTTCGGCCAGCTGCAGCAGGCCATGATCGCGGCCTCGCGCGTGCGCACGCTGCTGGAGGAGGCCGAGCATCGTGGGCCGCCGCAGGATGGCCGTGAGATCGCGCAAGGCTCCATCCGCATCGAGGGCCTCACCTTCGGCTACGACCCCGCGCGGCCCGTGCTGCACGGCGTGGACGTGGACATGCCGGCCGGCAGCTTCGTGGGCATCGTGGGCCATACCGGCAGCGGCAAGAGCACGCTGCTGTCGCTGCTGCTGCGCTTCTACACGGCGCAGACCGGCCGCATCACGGTGGACGGCCAGGCGCTGGCCAGCGTGCCAGATGCGGCCTTCCGCGACGCGGTGGGCCTGGTGCCGCAGGAGCCCTACCTGATGGCGGCCAGCGTGCGCTACAACATCGCGATGGGCCGGCCGGGCATCACCGAGGAGGACGTGCAGGACGCAGCCAAGGCCGCCCGCGCGCACGACTTCATCATGGCGCTGCCGCAGGGCTATGACACCCGGCTGGGCGAAGGCGGTGCCCGCGTTTCCACGGGCCAGAAGCAGTTGCTCGCGATGGCGCGGGCGCTGGCCGGTGCGCCGCGCATCCTGTTCCTGGACGAGGCCACCAGCAATATCGACAGCGCCACCGAGCAGCTCGTGGGCGAGGCACTGGCGGCCTTGCATGGCCGCGTGACGGTGGTGGCCATCGCGCACCGCCTGTCCACCATCCGTGCGGCCAACCAGATCCTCGTGCTCAACCACGGCCACCTGCAGGAGCGCGGCACGCACGAGGCGCTGATGGCCATCGAAGGCGGCCTGTACCGTCGCCTCGTGGAGCTTCAGACGCTGGAAGAGGTGGCGGAAGACGCCCAGGACGCTTAGAGCGCCCGGCAGGCCTTCCCCCTTTTGAAGGCCCCTGATCCAGGGACAGGCCAACACCGGTTGTTGGCTGCGCCCTGCCGCCCGAGCATGCACGCGCTCGCTGACCCTGTCATTGCGAGCACGCGTTCGGGACCGCTTTGGCGCCTGGCGGCCATGAACTGGCCGGGCCGTGATCCCGAGTTCATCCACCCGATCAGGGAACCCCATGATGCGTTTTCAACCCAAGCCCCTGGCCCTTGCCGGCCTCCTGGCGCTGTGCTCCTTCGCCCATGCCGGCGACAAAGTCTGGATCAGCCTCGGCGATGCCGCCCTGGCGCAATTGCAGAAACACACGGCCGTGACCGTGAACGCCAGTGCGGCACCCACCGCGCAATTGGCGGGCGTTGTGGCCGGCGCTGAAAGCACGGCCGCCGCCAGCCGCCGTGCAGAAGGCATCCACCTGGTGCAGGTGGACGAGGACGACCTGCTGCACTTGTCGGGCGCCGTGCATCGCGAGCTGCACCGTTGCGGCGGCTTCATGTTCCACGCCAGCCAGGCGGAAGGCCTGGCCACGCTGCAGCGCACCTCGGGTGCTGCCAAGGTGGCCGCGGTGGCGGCCATCACACGGCCCAGCTACGTCATCGACCAGCAGGCCGTGGTCACACCCATGCTCAACCAGATGCAGGCGAGCAACATCGGCCAGACCATCATCGACCTGTCCGGCAACATCAACCGCTACTACCAGACCAGCGCCGGCGTCGCCGCGTCGGACTGGCTGAAGCAGCGCTGGATCACACTGGCCGCCGGCCGCAGCGACATCACGGTGGAGCAGTTCACCCACGCGAGCTGGAAGCAGAAGTCGGTCATCGCCACCATCAAGGGCACCGACAACGCGAGCGAAGTGGTGGTGCTGGGCGGTCACCTGGACTCCATCAACCAGGCAGGCACCACGGAAACCACCCGCGCGCCGGGCGCCGACGACGATGCCTCCGGCGTGGCCAGCATCACCGAAGTGTTCCGCACCCTGGTCGCCAACGGCTACAAGCCGCGCCGCACGCTGAAGTTCATGGCCTACGCCGCCGAGGAAGTGGGGCTGCGCGGCTCGCAGGAGATCGCCACCAGCTACGCCAATGCGGGCACCAACGTGGTGGGCGTGATGCAACTGGACATGACCAACTACAAGGGGTCGGTCAATGACATCTACATGTACACCGACTACACCGACAGCGCGCAGAACACCTTCGTCACCAACCTCATCAAGACCTACCTGCCCACGTTGAAGATTGGCACCGACAAGTGTGGCTATGCGTGCTCAGACCACGCGTCATGGACGGCCAAGGGCTATTACGCCTCCATGCCGTTCGAGGCGGCCATGGGCCAGGACGACCCCTACATCCACACCGCCAACGACACCTACGCCAACACCGGCAGTCAGGCCGACAACTCGCTGAAGTTCGCCCGCATGGCGCTGGCCTACATGGTGGAACTGGGCAGCGACGGCAGCACGGGCCTGCCCGACAAGACCGAGACCTTCAGCGGCAGCCTGACGAAAAACCAGACGCGCAGCTTCGGTCCGTTCAAGGCCGGCGTGGGCACGTTCAAGGCCAGCACCACCGGCACCGGCGACATCGACCTGTACGCCAAGCGCGCCGTGGTGCCCACCACCGGCAGCTACGACTGCAAGTCCGACGGCAGCACCGCCACCGAGAGCTGCAGCATCAACGTCACCGCCAATGGCGACGTCTACGTGCTGCTCAAAGGCTACAGCGCCGGCAGCTACAACCTCACGGTGACCTACAAGCCACAGTCTTAACGCGCCCGGGCTTCCAGCACGCTCAGCGACCCGCGCAATGAGCGCAGCGCCTGCTCCATGCGTGTCTCGCCCGGCGCGGGCAGCAGGCGCGCCTCGCGCGAGGCCAGTACGTCCTCGCGCAGCTTCAACCCGGCGCGCTCGAACTGCGGCTTGAGCGTGGCGGCGCGCTCGCGCAGCAGTTCGCGCGTGGCCTGGTAGGCGTGCTCGGCGAGATGGCGGCGCTGGCGGTAGCTGAAGGTGTTGGCCATGAACAGCTCGGCATCGCGCGGATCGGGCTCGAACAGCACGATGTCGGTCTTCGGATGCGTCAGCTCATAGCCCTTCAGGCCCAGGGCCAGGCGCGAGTGGATCAGCGAGCGGAAGGTCTGCGACAGCACCAACGGCAGGCCGCCGTCCACCAGGCGGTGGATGCGTGGCTGCAGCGCCTTCAAGGCCGGGCGGCCCAGCTTGTTGGCGAGCTTTTTGGCCCGGCGCGAGCGCGCGTCGCGGGGCGACATGCGGTTGCTCTCGTAGGGCACCAGCGGGTTCAGGCAGATCAGCAGGTCCAGCCCGCGGTCAAGCAGCACGGAGGCGTGCAGCGTTTTTTTCAGCGCGCCGTCCACATAGTGCCGGCCGTCGATCTCCACCGGCGGGAACAAGCCCGGCAACGCGGCGCTGGCCTGCACGGCCTGGGAGATGGGCACATGGTCCCAGCCCTCGGCGCCGAAGGGGATGGCCTCGCCGCTGTCCAGGTCGGTGGCCACCAGCACGAGGCGGCGGCGCAGTTCGCGGAAGTCGTTGCTGCGCCCGGGCAGCGCGAACACGCGCTGCAGCGCCTCACCGAAGCGGTCGCTGGACAGCAGCCCCGTGGGCAGCACGCGGCCCAGGCGCTCGATGGCGCCCAGCACGGAGCGGCCTTCCAGCAGCACCTCGCGGGCGGCGTCGGCCAGCAGGCTGGGCAGCAGGCGCAGCCGCTCGCCGAATTCGGCCCAGGCCGGCTGCAGCAGCTCGGCGGGGTCGAAGCGGTCCGGCGGCTCGGCCGTGTTCTCGATGAAGGCGGCGCAGAGCTGGCGCGGCGTCATGCCGTTGGCCAGGCCGGCGGCGATGAAGCCGCCCGCACTCACGCCGATGTAGCCGTCGCAGGCGGTGAAGTCCAGGCCTTCGACGGCCTCCTCCAAAGCACAAAGGGCGCCAACTTCATAGATGGCGCCCAGTGGGCCTCCGCCTGCCAGGGCCAACCCAATCCTTGGTTGGCTCATGGTGGGAGAGAGCTAGCGGTGCTTAGGCTTGGGCTGCCGTGTCGGCGGCCGGAGCGGCTGCGGGAGCAGCCTTCTTGGCCGGAGCGCGCTTGGTCGGAGCAGCCTTCTTCGCCGGAGCTGCAGCCTTCTTGGCAACCGGAGCCGCCTTCTTGGCGACGGTCTTGACGGCAGCCTTCACGGGCGCGGCGGCCTTGGCGACAGCCTTCTTGGCAGCCGGGGCCTTCTTGGCAACGGCCTTCTTGACGGCAGCGGCCTTCTTCACGACGGCCTTCTTGGCAGCCTTGGCCGGGGAGGCCTTCTTGATGCCAGCCGACACGGCCAGGTCGTCGATGCGCTTGATCAGGCTTTGCACGTCGCCGGCGGAGGGCACGCCCAGGCTCTTCAGGGCCTTGGCCACGCGCTGCTCGAAGATGGTTTCCAGCTTGTCCCAGTGCTGGCCGGCCTTGGCGCCGACGTCACCGGCCATGCCGCTGACCTTGGTGGCCACGGCGCTGAGCTTTTCCTCAGCGGCGGATTGCGTCTTCTTCTGCAATTTCAGTCCTTCCGAGACGAGGGCCTCGAAGACCTTGGAGCCTTCGCCCTGGGCCTTGGCGAAGGAGGCGAGACCGGCGGCCCAGATCTGCTGGGCGCTGTCCTTGACATTCTGTGCCATCGCGCCGTCGAGCAGGCCAGCCGGGAAGCCGGTGGCGGCCGCAGCCTTCTTCTTGTCTGCCATCTTCTGGAGCTTCTTGACCATGGTGGGTTGTCCTTGCGAGTTTGCGAATTGCCGATGGCACTGTAGCGGCGGCATTCCGCGTTGACACGCCGATTCCTAGTGTGTTCGCTCTACCATCAGCCCCTCTTTTCCTGGGGAAAGTGCCCACCGGGGCGTTACAAACCCTGGTGAAGAATCAGGCGCAACCCGCCCCCATCCCAACAAAGCAGGAGACCCGCATGCAGTATTTCGTCACTGGCGCCACCGGCTTCATCGGCAAGCGACTCGTCAAGAAGCTGCTGGCGCGGCGCGGCAGCACGGTCTATTTCCTGATGCGCGAAGAGAGCGCCGGCAAGCTGCCCGACCTGCTCGCCTACTGGGGCGTCAGCAAGACGCGCGCCATTCCCGTGTTCGGCGACCTCACCGGCAAGAAGCTGGGCGTCGCGTCCGATGTCATCAAGAGCCTCAAGGGCCAGATCGACCACCTCTACCACCTCGCCGCCGTCTACGACCTCTCCGCCGACGAGGAATCGCAGGTTGCCGTGAACATCGAGGGCACGCGCAGCATGGTGGAGTTCGCGCAGGCGATCGATGCCGGCCACGTGCATCACGTGTCGTCCATTGCCGCGGCGGGCCTGTACGAAGGCGTATTCCGCGAAGACATGTTCGAGGAGGCCGAGAACCTCGACCACCCGTACTTCATGACCAAGCACGAGAGCGAGAAGCTCGTGCGCAAGGAGTGCAAGCGCCCCTGGACGGTCTACCGCCCCGCGATGGTGGTGGGCGACTCGCAGACCGGCGAGATGGACAAGATCGACGGTCCTTACTACGTGTTCAAGCTGATCCAGCGCATGCGCCAGATCCTGCCGCCGTGGATGCCCAGCGTGGGCCTGGAAGGCGGCCGCATGAACATCGTGCCGGTGGACTTCGTCGTCGACGCGCTGGACCACATCTCCCACAAGGTCACCAAGGGCCACGGCTGCTACCACCTCGTGGACCCCAAGGGCTACCGCGTGGGCGACGTGCTGGACATCTTCAGCAAGGCCGCACATGCGCCCAAGATGAACCTGTTCATCAACGCGGCGCTGATGGGCTTCATCCCCAAGAGCGTGAAGAAGGGCCTGATGGCGCTGGCGCCGGTGCGTCGCATCCGCAACGCCGTCATGAAGGACCTCGGCCTGCCCGAGGACATGTTCACCTTCATCAACTACCCCACGCGCTTCGATTGCCGCGACACCGAGGCTGCGCTCAAGGGCTCGGGCATCGCCTGCCCGGACCTGAACGACTACGCCTGGCGCCTGTGGGACTACTGGGAACGCCACCTCGACCCCGACCTCTTCATCGACCGCTCGCTCAAGGGCGCAACGGGCGGCAAGGTGGTGCTGGTGACGGGTGGCTCCTCAGGGATCGGCCTGGCCGCAGCCATCAAGTTCGCCGAGGCCGGCGCCATCACGCTGATCTGCGCGCGTGACCAGGCCAAGCTCGACGAAGCCGTTGCCGAGATCAAGGAGAAGGCCGGCAAGCAGGCGCAGATCCATGCCTTCGCCTGCGACATCGCCGACGCCGAGGGCAGCGCCAACCTGATCGAGTGGTGCAACACCAACTTCGGCGGCGTGGACTTCCTCATCAACAACGCCGGCCGCTCCATCCGCCGCGCCATCGAGAGCAGCTACGACCGCTTCCACGACTTCCAGCGCACCATGGACCTGAACTACTTCGGGTGCCTGCGCGTGACCATGGGCCTGCTGCCGGGCATGGCCGCCAAGAGGAAGGGCCACGTCGTCAACATCAGCTCCATCGGCGTGCTGACGAATGCGCCGCGCTTCAGCGCCTACGTGGCCTCCAAGGCCGCGCTGGACGCCTGGACGCGCTGCGCCTCCAGCGAGTTCGCCGACACCGGCATCACGTTCACGACGATCAACATGCCGCTGGTGCGCACGCCCATGATCGCGCCCACAAAGATCTACAACAACGTGCCCACGCTGTCGCCCGAAGAGGCCGGCGACATGATCGCCCAGGCCTGCATCAGCAAGCCGGTGCGCATCGCCACGCGCCTGGGCATCTCGGGCGAGCTGCTGCACGCGGCCGCACCGCGCATCGCGCAGATCGTCATGAACACCACCTTCCGCATGTTCCCGGACAGCGAGGCGGCCAAGGGCGAGAAGGGCAGCAAGTCGGGCCTGTCGCCCGAAGCCATCGCCTTGCAACAGATGATGCGCGGCATCCACTTCTAAGCGACGACACTCACCGCAGGCCCGGCTCCGGCCGGGCTTTTTCGTTATCGAGGACGAATCCATGCTGAGAGGACAACGCGTCGGCCTGCGCTACGTGACCGAGGACGACCTGCCCTGGCTCAAGCGCACCGTGGGCGACCCGCAGGTGCGCGGGCCGTATCTCGGCTCACGCATGATGACGCCGCACGCGGTCGACCAGCGCTGGCAAGACAACGGCTTCGCCAACGAGGACGCCGAGCGGCTGCTGATCTGTCACCTGCTTGACGGTAGCGTCATCGGTGACGTGGTGCACTTCGCCGCGGCCCGCTACACGACGGCGCGCGAGATCGGCTGGACGCTCGCCGACGTCGCGATGCGAGGCCAGGGGCTGGCCAGCGAGGCGGCCGCGCTGCTGGTGGACTACCTGTTCGAGAACTGGCCGGTGAACCGGCTGTCGTGCGGCATGTCCGTGCACAACCACGCGTCCCGGCGCGTGGCGGAGAAGTGCGGGTTCAAGCACGAGGGCATACAGCGCGGCATCGTCTTTGTGGCCGGCGAGTACGTGGACTGCCATTCGCTGTCGCTGCTGCGCGGCGACTGGGTGGCAATGAAAGGCAAGACCTGATGGCTGACAAAGCGAGGGAGTTCGACCTCATCGTCTTCGGGGCGACCGGCTTCACCGGCCGGCTCGTCGCGGAATACCTGCACCTGAGTGGCGCATCCGGCGCGCGCTGGGCCGTCGCCGGGCGCAACCTCGACAAGCTGGCTGCCGTGCGGGATGAGCTGCACCTGGCGCCGTCCGTCGCGCTGCTGAAGGCCGACGCAAACGACGCCGCGGCGCTGAAGGCGCTGGTGGCGCGCACGCGGTGCGTCATCACGACGGTGGGCCCCTACCAACTGCACGGCGAGCCGCTGGCCATCGCCTGCGCCGAGGGCGGCACCGACTACGTGGACCTGTGCGGCGAGCCGCTGTGGATGGCCCGCATGGTGGACAAGCTCACGCCGCTGGCCAGCAAGAGCGGCGCGCGCATCGTGTTCTCCTGCGGCTTCGACTCCATCCCCTCCGACCTGGGCGTCGTCTACCTGCAGGCCAAGGCGCAGGAGCGCTTCGGCGCGCCGCTGCCCGAAGTGCGGGCCCGCGTGGCCCGCCTGAAGGGCACGGCCTCGGGTGGCACGCTGGCCAGCATGATGGAGACCATCGAGGCCGTGCGCCGCGAGCCCGGCCTCATCAAGGTGATGAGCAACCCCTTCGCGCTGACGCCGGGCTTCAAGGGCCCGCGCCAGCCCGGCGGCCAGGGCGTGGACTTCGACGACTGGGCCGACCGCTGGACTGCGCCCTTCCTCATGGCCACCATCAACACCAAGAACGTGCACCGCAGCAACGCGCTGCGCGGCCACCCCTGGGGCACCGACTTCATCTACAGCGAGAAGATGCTGGCCGGGCGCCCCGGCCAGGCCGACAAGGGCCGCAAGAAGGCCCATGCCATTGGCCGTTTCACGAAGTTGACGAACCTGGCCCTGGGCATCGGCATCACGCGCGCCTTCCTGCGCCGCTTCGTGCTGTCCAAGCCCGGCGAAGGCCCGGACAAGGCCGCGCGCGATGCCGGCCACTACGAGTTCTGGTTCACCGGCAAGTCGGCCCGTGGCGAAACGCTGCGCGCCATCGTCAAGGGCGACCGCGACCCCGGCTACGGCTCCACCTGCAAGCTCATCAGCGAGGCGGCCTTGTGCCTGGTGCAGGACGTGGGCCGCGATGCCACGCCAGGCGGCGTCTGGACGCCAGGCAGCGCCATGGGCCTGGCCCTGGTGCGCCGCCTGCACGAGCGCGCGGGGCTGACCTTCGAGATCGCGGCTTGAGTCGCTGGGCGGTTGTCCAGCCGCGCATGCACTGGACACTGGAGAGCAACCTCGCCGAGGTGCTGGCAGCGCTGGAAGCCGCGGCGGCAGCCGGTGCCGATGGGTGCCTGTGCACGGAGCTGGCGCTGACGGGCTTTCACCGTCGCATGCCGGAGCTGCTGGATGCCGTGGCTCTTGCTGAAGCAGAAGGCCAGTTGCGCGCGGCCTGCCAGCGGCTGGGCGTTGCCGCGGCCATCGGCCTGCCGACGCTGGGGGAGGGCGGAGCGGTCTACAACAGCCACGTCTATATCGACGCCGCGGGCCGCGACCTCGGCCGCGTGCACAAGCGCGGGCTGACGGACAGCGAGGCGACCTTCTTCGCGCGCGGCGGCGCGCGCGGCTGGCGCGAACTGGGCGGTGTGCTCGCGACCTCCGTGCTGTGCCGCGAGATGCTGGATGTCGATGCGTTGCTGCCGGAGCTGCGCGCAGGTCTGGGCGATGCCCGGCCGCGTGTGATCTTCTGGCCCAGTTACATCGCCGAGTCCGATGCCGAGCAGGCGGCTCTGTGCGAGGCCTACCGCGTGGGCGCCGCGCGCCTGGCCAAGGAGCTGGACGCCTGGGTGTTGCAGAGCAACTGGCCTCAAGGGCTGAACGAACCCGAACACCGTGGCTTCGGGGCCGGTGTGGTCATCGCGCCCGGTGGCGCGCTCGTCAGGACACTACCGCGCGACGAAGTCGCGCAGGTCGTCGTGCAGCTGTAGTCAGCGGCGGCGCTTGGCCAGCCAGCCAAACACGCCCAGGCCGGCCAGCAGCAGGGCGCCGCTGGCGGGCTCGGGCACCGTGCCCGTCACCGTGACGGCGTTCAGGCCCCAGCCCTCGTCGCCCAGGCCCTGGAAGCCGGCGCGGCCCGAGCCTTCGAAGACGGCAGGGCTGGCGTAGTTGAAGACGATCTGGTTGCTGCCCGCCGCCAACGTCAGTGGGATGCTGATGGTGAGCTGCTGGGCGCTGACCGTGCCGACGGTGGCGCCGTTGGTGTCTAGCAGCACGCGGTTGGTGCCACCGCCGCCCAGGTCCCAGGTGCCACTGAAGATCTCGGTGCCGTTCAGCGACACGTGCAGGATGTCGATGTAGCCGTTGTCGCCGTCCAGCGTGGCATAGCCCTGCAGCGTGAAGTCCACCTGGCCCGCGCCTGCGGCGGCGGCGAATGTGGCCGTCACCGAGGTTTCTGTCTCCAGCGCGGCCGTGGGCGACGGCAACGTGTACAGCGTATCGGCCCAGGCAGGGGCGGCGGCCAGCAGGGCGGTGGCGGCAAGCAGGGGCAGGCGGGGCATGGCGGAGCTCCGAAAAAGGATACCGCCGCAATCTAGTCCCACGGCGCTCCGGCCGTGGACTTCGAATTTGGGGGGGAGCCCCCGACTCGGGGGAAGGCCCTCAGGCGCGCCGGATCAGCGCCGCGTAGCAGCCACGTCGCGCGAAGTGGGCGTGGACGTAGGCGACCTCGGGCTGGGCCAGCAGCTTGTCGATCAGGCCCTCGACGGCGGCGCCGTCCACGACGTCGGCGTCCACCATCAGGTGGTTGGCATCGAAGGCGCGCAGCGACAACAGGCGGCGGCGCAGCGCATCGGGCACCGTGTCGACAGCGTCGAAGGGCGCGCCGGCATGCTCGCGCACGTAGATGGCATGGCGTGAACGGTAAGGCGTGTCGGCCGGCTGGTGCTCATGGTTGATGAGCAGCACGGTCTCGCCGGGCGAGGTGTCGCGCAACTCAACGCGGTCGGGCAGGCCTTCGCCCTGGTGACGCTGGGCGCCCTGGCGGGCGAGCTCGGCCTCGCTCAGGCCGAAGAGGTGGGCGAAGGGCTGGGCCGAGAGGCCGGTGATGCGGAAGGACATGACGTACTCCTGAAGTGGATGGACGTCATTCTTCGCAGCGGGGCCCCGGCCGTCTGGCCGGTTCCGGACATGGAGTCAGTCCCGCCCGGCAGGCCTTTCAAAGCCGTTGTCCACCCACGCCTCGGCACTGGCCTGCGTGAAGCGGAAGTTCGCCGCCACCTTGACCTGCGCCAGCCGCTCGCCGGCGGCGTCGAAGGCGCTGAGCCAGGCGTAGGGGTCGTCCTCGGCGGGCACGATCTCCAGCGCGATCTTCATCCAGGCGCCGTCGCGGGCGACGTGGACGGACTTGTTGAGCTGGGCGTGCAATTGCTGCTGGTGGCGGGCGATGACTTCGGAAGCCGTCTTCACCAGCGTGTTGAAGGCGTTGCCGTCCAGCGGCTTGGGGTTCTTCTTGTCGCGGCCCATGGTCCAGGGGCCCACCAGGGCCGGCTCGCTCTCGCCTTCCTTGTACATGGCGACCGCCCAGCCCTCGTCGTCCTCGTTCTTGATGACCTGGGCGGTCCAGCCGTTGTCGCGCCACAGCCGGGCTTCGTAGATGGGGTCGTCGGACTCGGTCATGGGTGCAATCAAAAAAGAAAATGGCGGGCCAAGCCCGCCATTGTCCCCGGTCGAAGCGACCGTTCAGCCGTTGCTGCCCGTTGTCACGGGGGCGGCGGGCACAACGCCCGGTGCGCGCGTCACGCGGGTCTTGCCGCCGGTCGTCGTCAGGATGACCGGGTCGCCGGTGTTGAAGGACTCGGCACCCTTGGCCTGGACGATGGAACGGCGTTCGCCGTTGCGCAGTTGCACGGTGATCTCCAGTGCGTCTTCGCGGGTGGCGGAGCGCTCGATGGCGTTGCCGATCACGGCACCGGCCACGGCGCCGATGACGCCGACGACCGCGCCTTCACGTCGGCCGCCGACCGAGCTGCCGGCGATGGCGCCGGTCACGCCGCCGGCCACGCCGCCGACACCGCTCTGCGAGCCGTCGATGACGACCGGGCGCGAGGACAGCACGGTGGCGTCCTGCACCTGCGACATGCGCTGCGCTTCGCCGCGTTGGATGACGTCGGGGCTGGAGGTTGCGCAGGCCGACAGGGCCAGGGCGGTCACCAGGGTGAGGGAAGTCATGAGCTTGGACATGGGTTTTCTACTCCTTGGGCAATACAGCGGCCCAACGCACGACATTGTCCCGCGGTTGACGGCTCGACGCTGACCAGTACAACTCTTTACGGATTCCGGTCAACCGGTTCAGCCATGCAGGCGCGAACTGCGCGGCACGCTGGCGAGCAGGAACTCCATCTGGTCGGCCAGGATGCGGCGGCCGCGCAGGATCATGTCCTCGTGCAGGCTGGGCACATAGGGCAGGTAGAGCAGGCTCATGTGGGCCTCCTCGGGCATGCGGTTGCCCTTGCGGCCGTTGCAGGGCCGGCAGGCGGTGATGCAGTTCATCCAGGTGTCGTGGCCGCCGCGCGAGGTGGGCTGGATGTGCTCGCGCGTCAGGTCCTCGGGCAGGCAGCGGTGGCCGCAGTAGGCGCACACAAACCGGTCGCGCACGAACAGCTTGCCGTTGGACAGCGCCGGCGCCGTGCGCCAGGCCCGGCTGGGCACGGCGCCGCGCACAGCGATGATGGGATGCACCTCGATGCGCGACTGCAGGCCGGTGATGCGCTGCCAGCCGCCGCGCAGCACCTGGCAAGGATCGCCCAATGTCCAGGCCACACCGTCGCAGGCATAGATCACGGCCGCTTCGCGCGTCGTGATCCAGGCCTGGGGGCGGCCGGAGACATCGAGTTGGAGCACATCCACAGAGTCAACCTCCTGCGCGGGGGCCGATCGGCTGGGAGCTGAAAAGCGGCCCTCGTCAACCCGGAGCCTAGCGAGAACCGGGCCAGGGCTCAAGCACGGGGTGATGACAGGTGTGCGGAGCGCCGAATCCTACGGGTCATCCCTAGGTCGACGGCAGTATTAGACACATCACCCTAGAAATCGCCCGGGCAAGCTGGCCTTGTCACGGACGCGACCTGCAAAATAGAACGATCGTTCGTTTTATTCCTTGTTCAGTTCGCGCCCCTTCCGACTGTGAGTACGCTGCCCGTCCCCGCCAAGAAAGCCGCCCCCTTGCGCGCCGCCAAGCCGGCACGCGTGGCGCGTTCGCTGCAAAAAGGACAGCAGACCCGCGCCGCCATCCTGGAGGCGGCCCTGGGCCTGGCGTCGCACATGGGCCTGGAAGGCCTGTCCATCGGCGCGCTGGCCGATGTGACGCAGATGAGCAAGTCCGGCGTCTTCGCGCACTTCGGCTCGCGCGAAGAGCTGCAGATCGCGGTCGTGACCGAGTATCACGCCAAGTTCGAAGAGGAAGTCTTCTTCACCGCCATCCGCGAGCCGCGCGGCCTGCCGCGCCTGCGCGCCATGTTCGAGCGCTGGGTGCGCCGTGTGTCGGTCGAAGTGGACTCCGGCTGCATCTACATCAGCGGCGCCGTCGAGTTCGACGACCGGCCCGGCCCCGTGCGCGACGCGCTGGTGGGCATGGTCAAGGCCTGGCATGCGGCGCTGCACAAGGCCATCCAGCTGTCCGTCCAGGAAGGCCACCTGCAGGCCGACGCCGACGTGGACCAGATCGTCTTCGAGCTGCACGGCCTGATCCTGTCCCTGCATCACGACGCGCGCTTCATGCGCATCCCCGGCGCGCTGTCACGCGCCGGCAACGGCTTCGAGCGAACCATCCAGTACTACGCGACCCCGCTGGGCCTGGACGTCGACCGCAGCCGCCTCGCTTCCAAGAACGGCGCCACGCGGCGCTGACCCGTTTCACCACCCCACCGTAGTTCCAGGAGTACCCGATGCCCCAGTACACCCCGCCCATGCGTGACATGCAGTTCGTCATGCACGAGCTGCTGAACGTCGTCGACGAGTTGAAGATGCTGCCCGCGCATGCAGACATCGACGCCGACACGATCAACGCGGTGCTCGAGGAAGGCGGCAAGTTCGCCGCCGAGGTGCTCGCCCCCATCAACCTCAGCGGCGACAAAGAGGGCTGCACGCTCGACAAGGCCACGCACGAGGTCAAGCCGCCCAAGGGCTTCAAGGAAGCCTACAAGCAGTACGTCGAAGGCGGCTGGCCGGCTCTCTCCTGCGACACGCAGTACGGCGGCCAAGGCCTGCCGTATCTCGTGAACCAGTTCTTCTACGAGATGCTGAACTCGGCCAACCAGGCCTGGACCATGTACCCGGGCCTGAGCCACGGCGCTTACGAGGCCCTGCACGCCCACGGCACGCCCGAGCAGCAGGCCACCTACCTGCCCAAGCTCACCAGCGGCGAATGGACAGGCACCATGTGCCTGACCGAGCCGCACTGCGGCACCGACCTTGGCATGCTCCGCTCCAAGGCCGAGCCCCAGGCCGACGGCACGTACAAGATCAGCGGCTCCAAGATCTTCATCTCGGCCGGCGAGCACGACATGGCCGAGAACATCGTCCACCTGGTGCTGGCCCGCCTGCCGGACGCGCCGCAAGGCAGCAAGGGCATCTCGCTGTTCGTCGTGCCCAAGTTCAACGTGAACGCCGACGGGTCGCTGGGCAGCCGCAACCCGGTCTTCTGCACGGGCCTGGAGCACAAGATGGGCATCCACGGCAACTCCACCGCGCAGATCACGCTGGAAGGCGCCACCGGCACTCTGGTGGGCCAGCCCAACAAGGGCCTGGCCGCCATGTTCGTCATGATGAACGCCGCCCGCCTGGGCGTGGGCAACCAGTCCCTGGGCCTGACCGAAGTGGCCTACCAGAACGCCGTGGCCTATGCCAAGGACCGCATCCAGATGCGCGCCCTGTCCGGCCCCAAGGCGCCGGACAAGCCGGCCGACCCCATCATCGTGCACCCCGACGTGCGCAAGATGCTGCTGACCGCTCGCGCCTTCGCCGAAGGCGGCCGCATGCTGCAGGGCTACACCGTGTTGCAGCTGGACAAGGCGCACAAGAGCGATGACGAGGACGAGCGCAAGGACGCCGAAGCCGAAGTCGCGCTGCTGACGCCCATCATCAAGGCCTTCATCACCGACAACGGTTGGCTGGCCACGTCGCACTGCATGCAGGTGTTCGGTGGCCACGGCTTCATCCACGAGTCGGGCATGGAGCAGTTCGTGCGCGACGCGCGCATCAACATGATCTATGAAGGCACCAACACCATCCAGTCGCTGGACCTGCTGGGCCGCAAGGTGCTGGGCAACAACGGCGCCACCCTCAAGAAGTTCGGCAAGAAGATCGCCGCCTTCATCGAGGAAGAGGGCACCAACGAAGACATGCAGGAGTTCGTGAACCCGCTCGCCGACCTGGGCGACAAGGTCAACAAGCTCACGCAGGAAATCGGCATGAAGGCCTTCGGCAACCCCGACGAAGTCGGCGCCGCGGCGGTGGACTACCTGCGCGTGGTGGGCCACATGACCTTCGCCTTCTTCTTCGCCCAGGCCGCCAAGATCGCGCTGGCCAAGAAGGACTCGGGCGACCCGTTCTACACGGCCAAGCTGTCCACGGCGCGCTTCTACTTCGCGAAGCTGCTGCCCGAGACGGCCAGCCTGATCCGCACCTGCCGTGCGGGCCTGGCGCCGCTGATGGAAATGGACGAAGCTCTGTTCTAACCCGTTTTCCCTTCTGACTAGGACGCCCATGAAAGCCTTGTTTGCTGCCGCCCTGCTGTTGCCCGCGCTCGCCTTCGCGCAAGCCACCCCTGTGGGTTTGTGGAAGACCATCGACGACGACGGCAAGACCGCCAAGTCGCTGGTGCGTATCACCGAGCAAGGCGGCGTCCTCGTCGGCAGCATTGACAAGCTGCTGGACCCCAAGGACCCCGGCGACGGCAAGTGCGACAAGTGCACCGATGACCGCAAGGACAAGCCGGTCGTGGGCCTGCAGATCATCCGCGGCGTGAAGGCCCAGGGTGACGGTGTCTGGGGTGGTGGCGAGATCCTGGACCCCAACAACGGCAAGACCTACAAGACCCGCCTGAAGCCGGTCGACGGCGGCCAACACCTCGAAGTGCGCGGCTACATCGGCGCCCCGCTTTTCGGCCGTACCCAGACCTGGGTGCGCGTCGAGTAATCAACGATAGAGACACTGGAGAAGTACATGAGTCGATTCCAAGTCCGCAAGGTCGCCGTGCTCGGCGCCGGCGTGATGGGCGCGCAGATCGCGGCCCACCTGGTCAACTGCAAAGTGCCGGTCGTGCTGTTCGACCTGCCCGCCAAGGAAGGCGCCAAGAACGGCATCGTCACCAAGGCCGTCGACGGCCTGAAGAAGCTCAAGCCGGCTCCGCTGGGTGACGCGTCCGAAGCCGCGCTGATCCAGCAGGCCAACTACGAGGAGCACCTGGAGCTGCTCAAGGGTTGCGACCTCATCATCGAGGCCATCGCCGAGCGCATGGACTGGAAGCTGGACCTGTACACCAAGATCGCGCCGTTCGTGGCTCCCCACGCCATCGTCGCGTCCAACACCTCGGGTCTGAGCATCACCAAGCTCTCCGAAGTGCTGCCCGAAGAGATCAAGCCGCGCTTCTGCGGCATCCACTTCTTCAACCCGCCGCGCTACATGGCGCTCGTCGAGCTGATCAACACGCCGACGACCCAGCCGGAAATCCTCGACCAGCTCGAAGCCTTCGTGACCACGTCGCTGGGCAAGAGCGTCGTGCGCGCCCATGACACGCCCAACTTCGTCGCCAACCGCGTCGGCATCGCCGGCATGATGGCCACGATGATCGAGGCCGAGAAGTTCGGCCTGACGGTGGACGTCGTCGACGACCTGACCGGCAAGAAGCTGGGCCGCGCCAGCTCCGGCACCTTCCGCACTGCCGACGTGGTGGGCCTGGACACCATGGCCCACGTCGTCAAGACCATGCAGGACAACCTGAAGGACGACCCCTTCTACAGCACCTACGCAACGCCCAAGGTGCTGGCCGGCCTGATCGAGAAGGGCGCCCTGGGCCAGAAGACCGGCGCCGGCTTCTACAAGAAGGTGGGCAAGGACATCCAGCGCCTGGACTTCGAGAAACTTGGAACTGAGGGTGAATACGTCGCCGGCGGCAAGAAGGCCGACGAGATCGTCGCCCGCATGCTCAAGAAGGCCCCGGCCGATCGCCTGAAGCTGCTGCGCGAATCCACCAACCCGCAGGCCCAGTTCCTGTGGGCCATCCTGCGCGACAGCTTCCACTACGCGGCCGTGCACCTCAACACCGTGGCCGACACGGCCCGCGAGATCGACTTCGCGATGCGCTGGGGCTTCGGCACCAGCCAAGGCCCCTTCGAGCTGTGGCAGGCCGCCGGCTGGACGCAAGTCGCCCAATGGATCGCCGCCGACATCGCCGACGGCAAGACGTTGTCCAGCGCCCCGCTGCCCGCCTGGGTCACCGAAGGCCCCGTGGCAGAAGCCGGTGGCGTGCACACGCCGCAAGGCTCGTGGAGCGCCGCTGAGGGCAAGTTCAAGCCGCGCAGCGAGCTGCCCGTCTACAAGCGCCAGGCCTTCCCGGAGTCCATGCTGGGCTCCGGCGCGGCCGACCCGCTCAAGAGCGGCACAGAGCTGTTCAAGAACGAGGAGGTGCGCGTCTGGACGCTGGACGGCCAGGTCGTCATCGCCTCCATCACCGCCAAGCTGCACCTCATCAGCCCGGCCGTGACCGAGGGCCTGCTCAAGGCCGTCGAGATTGCCGAGGCCGACTACAAGGGCATGGTCATCTGGAGCCCGGACGACGTGTTCTCGGCCGGTGCCAACCTCGAGAGCCTGATGCCCGTCTTCATGAAGATGGGCAGCAAGGGCATTGCGCCGGAAGAGAAGAAGCTGCAGGACATGATGCTGCGCCTGCGCTACGCCAACGTGCCGGTCGTCGCCGCGATGCGCGGCCTGGCGCTGGGCGGTGGTGCCGAACTGGCCGTGCACTGCGCACGCCGCGTGGCCCACGTCGAAAGCTATGTGGGCCTGGTGGAAGTGGGTGTGGGCCTCATCCCCGGCGGTGGCGGCCTGACCTACATTGCCCGCCGCGCCGCCGAGATGGCCGCCGCCGGCAATGCCGGTGCCGACATCCTGGCCTTCCTGAAGGACGGCTTCCTGACTGCGGCCACGGCCAAGGTCGCGACCTCCGCCCATGAAGCCCGCAAGAACGGCTTCCTGCTGGACAGCGACGTGATCGTGCCGCACAAGGACGAACTGCTGCACGTGGCAACCGCCACCGCGCTGGGCCTGGCCGAAGCCGGCTACCGCCCGCCGCACAAGGCCGTGTTCCCGGTCGCCGGCCGCAGCGGCATCGCGACGATCAAGGGCCAGGTTGCCAACATGCGCGACGGCGGCTTCGTCAGCGCCCACGACTACCACCTGGCCGCGGCGATTGCCGACGTGGTCTGCGGAGGCGAAGTCGAGGCGGGTTCCCTCGTCACTGAGGAGTACCTGATGGCGCTGGAGCGCAAGCACTTCTGCTCGCTGCTGGACAACCCGAAGACCCAGGAACGGATCATGGGCATGTTGCAGACCGGCAAGCCCGTCCGCAACTAAGGTTGAACGTGAACCGGCTTCAACGCACTTTGGCCAAGCTGGACGGGCTCCCGGGCCCGCTGCGGGGCGCCGCGCGCAACTTCGCGTTGCGCCGCGCCGTGCCCTTCACCGGCACGGCGGCGCTGGACTTCGTGGCCCTCACCCCCGAGAGCAGCGAGATCCGCGTCGCCAACAAGCGTCCGGTGCAGAACCACATCAAGGGCGTGCATGCGGCCGCGATGTCGCTGCTCGCCGAGACCGCCACCGGCATGGTGGTGGGCATGAATGTGCGTGACGACTGCCTGCCGCTGTGCAAGTCGCTGCAGGTGAACTTCAGGAAGCGCGCCACCGGCGGCCTGGTCGCCAAGGCGCACCTGACCGCCGCGCAGCGCTACGCCATGGCCAGCGAGACCAAGGGTGAAGTGCGGGTCGCCGTCACGGTGACCGATGAAGCCGGCATCGAGCCGATCGAGTGTGAATTTGTCTGGGCCTGGGTGCCCAAAGAAAAGCCCCAGGCTTAAAGGAAGCAACATGAGCAAGCAAGTCCAAGACGCCTACATCGTCAGCGCCACCCGTCTGCCCATCGGCAAGAGCGGCCGTGGCTACTTCAAGAACACCCGCCCCGACGAGATGCTCGTCAAGGTCATGCAGGCGGCCCTCGCGCAAGCCCCCGGCCTAGAGGCCAAGGCGATTGAAGACGCCATCGTCGGCTGCTCCTTCCCCGAGGGCGAGCAGGGCATGAACATCGCCCGCGTGGCCTCCGTGCTGGCCGGCTTCGGCCCCACGGTGGGCGGCGTGACGATCAACCGCTATTGCGCCTCCGGCATCACCGCCGTGCAGATGGCCGCGGACCGCATCCGCGTGGGCGAGGCCGACGTGATGTTCGCCGGCGGCGTCGAGTCCATGTCCATGATCCCCATGGGCGGCAACAAGCCTTCGCTGAGCCCGCTGATCTTCGAGCGCGACGAGAACATCGGCATCGCCTACGGTATGGGCCTGACGGCGGAGAAGGTCGCTGCGCAGTGGAAGATCAGCCGCGAAGCGCAGGACGCGTTCTCGGTGGAATCGCACCGCCGCGCCGTGGCCGCCATGCAGGCCGGCTACTTCGATGCCGAGATGACGCCGTTCGACGTCGTCGAGCGCACGCCCAACCTGGCCGACGGTACCGTCAACACCAAGACCCGCACCGTCAAGCTCGACGAAGGCGCTCGCCCCGACACCAGCCTGGAAGGCCTGGCCAAGCTCAAGCCCGTGTTCGCCGCCAAGGGCAGCGTGACGGCAGGCAATAGCTCGCAGACCTCCGACGGCTCGGGCGGCCTCATCATCGTCAGCGAAGCCGCGCTCAAGCGATACAACCTGACGCCGCTGGCCCGCTTCGTGTCGTTCGCCGTGCGCGGCGTGCCGCCCGAGATCATGGGCATCGGCCCCATCGAAGCCATCCCGGCCGCACTGAAGATGGCCGGCATCTCCGCCAATGATCTGGACTGGGTGGAACTGAACGAAGCCTTCGCCGCGCAGTCCCTGGCCGTGCTGAACGACCTGGACAGCAAGGGCATCGAGCTGGACCGCGCCAAGGTCAACCCCAACGGCGGCGCCATCGCCCTGGGCCACCCGCTGGGCGCCACCGGCGCCATCCGTGCGGCCTCGGTCATCCATGGCCTGCGCCGTACCGGCGGGAAATATGGCATGGTCACGATGTGCGTCGGCGCTGGCCAAGGCGCGGCAGGCATCTTCGAAAGGCTCTAAACCACCATGAAACGGCGTCGCGTGCTCCAGGTCTCCCCGGTGCTGATCGCGGCGCCGGTGGTGGTGTCACTGGCCGGTTGTTCCGGCCAGCTCAAGACCTTCACGACCTGGAAGCAGGGCCAGGAGGCCGTGCTGGAACTGCTGTTCACGCCCAAGGTCGTGATGGACAACCCCTGGAACCTCAGCCAGGTGCTGCAACACCTGGCCCAGAGCATCGAGTTCTCGATGCAGGGCTTCCCGGCGCTCAAGGGCGCCTGGTTCCGTCATTCGGTGGGCTCGGCCGCATTCGCGGTCTTCAACGCGCGTGGCGCGATGAGCCACAGCCTGGACGAACCCATTCCCGGCGCGCCCGCGCTGGACGCCTCGCAGGCTCTCAAGGTCTCGGTGCAGCGCCTGCTGGATGCCATGGAGGCCTTCGCCAATTTCAACGGTACGCTGCGGCCTCATTTCGCCTACGGCGAGCTCACCAAGCCGCAGTACGAACGAGCCCATTTGATGCACCTAGCCAACCATTGGACCCAGTTCCAAGCGAAGACGGCCACGGCTTAAGGACCCCACATGACGATCAAGACCTACACCGTCAACGGCGTCGCGACCATCGAGATCGCCCGCCCCGAGAAGAAGAACGCCATCACCCAAGCCATGTACCAGGCCATGGCCGATGCGCTGCGTGCCGCCGATGCGGACAAGGCTGTGCGGGCGGTGCTCATCACCGGTCAGCCGGGCATCTTCACGTCGGGCAACGACCTGGAAGACTTCATGGCCGGCCCGACGCGTGGCGAAGACGCGCCGACCTTCCAGTTCATGCATGCGCTGGTGGACTGTGGCAAGCCGGTCGTTGCGGCCGTCACCGGCGCGGCCATCGGCATCGGCACCACCATGCTGCTGCACTGCGACCTGGTGTTTGTGGCCGACGACGCACGCCTGGCCATGCCCTTCGTGGCCCTGGGCCTGGTGCCGGAGTTCGCATCCAGCCTGGTGCTGCCTCAGTTGCTGGGCAACCGCCGCGCGGCCGAGAAGCTGCTTCTGGGCGATCCCTTCACCGGCGAGCAGGCCGTGGAATGCGGCATCGCCAACCGCGTGCTGCCGGGCAGCGAGGTGGTGAACCATGCGCGCCGCATCGCGGAGCGCTTCAACAACCTGGCGCCCGGCGCTGTGCGCGACAGCAAGCGCCTGATCCGTGACGCGCAGCGCGACGCGGTCAAGGCCGCCATCATGCGCGAGGCCGAGGTCTTCGGTGCGCGCCTGCGCAGCCCTGAGGCCATGGAAGCCTTCCAGGCCTTCTTCCAGAAGCGCGCACCGGATTTCTCAAAATTCGAATGAAGTAACGCTACCCCTCGTCCAGCCGCACACGCTGAACGCGGTGCGTCTGGCCGGTCCCCGAGGGGACGCCGATGCTTGCGGCATCGAGCCGCAAGCATCGTCAGGTGGGCCGGCTCGGGATCGGCCCAGCGCTCGGCCCTGAATGCAACTGAAGAGCCGTCATCGCCTGATCAAGCTGACGATCAGGCCCAGCACGGCCAGGATCAGGAAGCCGTAGAACAGCAGCTGGGCAATGCCAGCGGCGCTCGCGGCGATGCCCGTGAAGCCGAAGACGGCCGCAATGAGGGCGATGACGAAGAAGGTGATGGCGTAACGCAACATGGCGGACTCCTTGCAGTGGCCGCCCCGATGGCGGATGCCTCAGAGTAGGGGCGGCGGGGTTCGCCCCATGCCGGACGGCGCAGGCGCCTGGAGTCGGACAGGGCTGACGTGGTGTTACACATTCGGAGACGCTGAACGATGCGGCTGACACTGGCCAAAGTGCTGCTGGGCCCCTTGCTGATCTGGCAGGGGCGGCGCGTGCGCGCCACGGCGCTGCGCCTTCCCGAGGCGGCGGGTGAGCGCTCACGCGAGGGCGGGGCCTTGCGCTTGCTCATCGTGGGCGATTCGGCGGCAGCCGGCGTCGGTGCCGCGCACCAGGACGAGGCGCTGGCCGGCCGTCTGGCTCAGGAACTGGCGACCCGCCTGGGCCAGCCCGTCGGCTGGCAGCTTGTGGCCACCAGCGGCCACGTCAGCGAGCAGGCCCTGGAACACCTCGCCGGCACCGAGCTGGCGCCGGCCGACGTGCTGATCACGTCACTGGGCGTCAACGACGTCGTCGACCAGATCGCGCCGCGCCAGGCCCTGCAGGCCCTGGCCGCCATCGACGCGCTGGCGCGCGAGCGCGCGGGCGTGCGCCTGAGCCTGCATTGCGCGGCGCCACCCATGCAGGAGTTCCCGCTGCTGCCGCAGCCGCTGCGCTGGTTCTTCGGCCGCCAGGCGGCTCGGTTCAACGAGGAGCTGGCAGCCAGCGTGGCCGGTCAGCCGCAGCGCCACGTACTGCACCTGCCCGAAGCCATGCAGCGCAACGCGGCGGCCCTGATGGCCGAGGATGGCTTCCACCCCGGCCCGCCAGGCTATGCGCTGTGGGCCGAGATGCTCGCGGATCAGGTGATGATGGGCCTGGGCTTGCCTTCGCGGTCAATCGCCACATAGGTCAGGTTGGCCTCGGTGACCTTCACGACGTGCAGGTTCTCGGGGTCGCGTTCGGCGACGACCTCCACGTTCACGGAGACCGAGGTGCGGCCCACGCGCGTCACCGTCACGTAGAAGCTCAGCAGGTCGCCGATGGACACCGGCTGCTTGAAGATGAACTGGTTGACGGCCACCGTCGCCACGCGGCCGCGCGAGATGCGCGCGGGCAGGATGGAGCCGGCAATGTCCACCTGGGCCATGATCCAGCCCCCGAAGATGTCGCCGTTCGCATTCGAATCGGCGGGCATGGGCATCACGCGCAGCACAAGCTCGCGCTGGCCGGCGTGGGGGTGATCGGGGCTTGAAACCTGGGTCATCGCGTTCACTTGCAACAATTCGTCCACGAACATTCTCGGTCCTAGCGCTTGCGATCACTCAATTCAGCATCATCCGTGCCACCTTTGCCGGTGGCGGGCACCGCCGCCCCCGCCACTCGAGGCGACTGGGGCACGGTCGGCCGCCTGCTGCCCTATCTGTGGCGCTACCGCTGGCGTGTCGGGCTGGCGCTGGCCTTCATGGTGGGCGCCAAACTGTGCAATGTGGCGGTGCCGGTGCTGCTCAAGCACCTCATTGATGCGCTGGACATCAAGGCCGGCCAGCCCCAGGCGCTGCTGGTGGTGCCTCTCGGGCTGTTGCTGGCCTATGGGGCGCTGCGGCTGTCCACGTCGCTGTTCACCGAGCTGCGCGAGCTGATCTTTGCCAAGGCGACCGAGGGCACGGCGCGCAGCATCTCGCTGCAGGTGTTCCGCCACCTGCACGACTTGTCGCTTCGCTTCCACCTGGAGCGCCAGACGGGCGGCATGACGCGCGACATCGAGCGCGGTACGCGGGCGGTGCATTCGCTGATCAGCTTTTCGCTGTACAGCATCGTGCCCACGCTGATCGAGGTGGTGCTGGTGCTGACGCTGCTGGGCGTGAAGTACGACGTCTGGTTTGCTGGCATCACCATCGCGGCGCTGGTCATCTACATCGCCTTCACGGTGGTCGTCACCGAGTGGCGCACAAAATTCCGCCGCACCCTCAACGAGCTGGACTCGGTGGCCCACAGCAAGGCCATCGACTCGCTCTTGAACTACGAGACGGTCAAGTACTTCAACAACGAGGACTTCGAGGCGCGCCGCTACGACGAGAGCCTGGAGAAACTGCGCAAGGCCCAGCTCAAGAGTCAGACGACGCTGTCCATGCTCAACACCGGCCAGCAGCTCATCATTGCGGCAGCCCTGGTGCTGATGCTGTGGCGGGCCACGCAAGGCGTCGTGGCGGGCCATATGAGCCTGGGTGACCTGGTGATGGTCAACGCCTTCATGATCCAGCTCTACATCCCGCTGAACTTCCTGGGCGTGATCTACCGCGAGATCAAGCAGGCGCTGACCGACATCGAGAAGATGTTCCGCTTGCTGGATCGCGACCGCGAAGTGGCCGACGCGCCCGGCGCGCCCGAACTGCAGGTGCAGGGCGCCCGCGTCGTCTTCGACGACGTGCGCTTCGCTTACGACCCCGTGCGCCCCATCTTGCACGGCGTCAGCTTCGAGATCCCGGCCGGCAAGAAGGTGGCGGTCGTGGGCCCCAGCGGCTCAGGGAAAAGCACGCTGGCCCGGCTGCTCTACCGCTTCTACGACATCGACGGCGGTGCCATCCGCATCGACGGCCAAGACATCCGCACCGTGACCCAGGGCAGCGTGCGCCGCGCCATCGGCATCGTGCCGCAGGACACGGTGCTGTTCAACGACACCGTGGCCTACAACATCGCTTATGGCAGCACCGGCGCCAGCCAGGCCGAGGTGGAGGGCGCCGCGCGCGCGGCCCATATCCACGCCTTCATCGCCGCCACGCCGCTGGGCTATGACACCATGGTGGGCGAGCGGGGCTTGAAGCTCTCGGGCGGCGAGAAGCAGCGCGTGGCCATCGCCCGCACGCTCTTGAAGAACCCGCCCATCCTGATCTTCGATGAGGCCACCTCGGCGCTGGACTCCACCAACGAGCGCGCCATCCAGGCCGAGCTGGAGTCCGTCGGCGAGAACAAGACGGTGCTCGTCATCGCGCACCGGCTGTCCACCGTGGTGGACGCCCACGAGATCATCGTGCTGGAGCAGGGCCGCATCGTCGAGCGCGGTCGGCACGACGAATTGCTGGCCCGTGGCGGGCGCTATGCGGAGATGTGGCGGTTGCAGCAGTCGGGCGACTGAACTGCTCTATGCCCGCGGCTTGCAGGCCGCGGTCCTTCGCAGAGCGTCAGACAGCGCGCAGGCGCTGTCTTCGGTCCCTGCTCAGTGAGGCTTCTTGGGCTTGTCGAAGCTCTTGGGGCGGTAGACGTTGCCGTCCCATTCCCCGTCCAGCCGTTTGTCGCGCTCGTCGTGCAGGGCCGACTCGCGGGCACGGCGGATGACGCGTTCGGCTTCCATGGCCGCGGCGCGGGTTTCGCGCTGCTGGCGGCGCCAGTTGGTGGCGCGGCGGAACTGGCCCCGCACCCCGGAGAAGAGCCGGCTCACCAGGGCATCCACCCAGGCCTGGGCACGCCGTGGCAGGGCCATGTGCACCGCCAGCGCGATGCAGATGACGAGGCCGGTCGTGGCGAGCACGGTGTGGAGCATGGCCCGAGTTTGACCTAATCCGGGGCCTGCAACCACCTGCGTTAAGGGGATGTTTACCTTTTCTGGCGAATGATCCACAAAGCCAGCATGGCGTCAGGAATCTTGCGGCTGGCTTCGTCGCGGTCCTCGGCCGAGCCTTCGGCCAGCGCGCCGTCCGGGCTGCCCAGGGCGGCGATGGGCGCCAGCAACTCGGCCGTCTCGCCGGTTTCGAACCAGGGGCCCCAGGCGTCCGGCGCCAGGTTGACGGCGATCAGGAAGCCGGCCGCCCAGTCTTCGGCGTCGGCGTACTCCACATCTTCGTCTTCGCCATCGGCGAAGCTGAAGATGGGCTCCCAGGCTTCGGGCCGCTGGCCCCAGGCTGTGGCGATGGAATGCAGGTGACGCAGCACCAGCATGACGACCTTCTTGCGCTGCTTGCCGCTTACAAATGGGGCCGGGTCGGGTTCAGCGTCGCCACCCCAGATGACCGGCAGCCAGGCGGCGCCTGGCAGGTCGGCGAGGTTCTGGCCGGGCGTCAGCAGCAGGCCGGCCAGGAAGCCGTCCAGAGCCTCGATGTTCATGGAGCCGTCGGCGGGCAGGTCGGCCAGCAGCTCGTCGAGGTCGTTCAGCTCCTCGTCGGCCAGCGGGCGGTTGTCGGAGGCGGGGTTGTATTGGGGGTATTGCATGGTCGTCGTCCTTGGGCTCGCGAGTTCAGCCGGGGCGGCCGTGGCGACTCTTGGGTTTTTTGCTGTCGAATTCAGCGATCTGGGCCTTCAGCAAGGCCATCAGCACACGGGCGTTCTGCTCGGTCATGATGAGCAGGCTGCTGGGCTCCACGCCCTCGAGCGGCGTCTTGGCGGAGACCAGGGCGTCGACCTTGAACATGACCTGGCCGTGCTGGTTGGTGGACGCGGCCTTGAACTTCTGGATTTCGATTTGATGCGTTTTCATATGGCGAGCGGGTGGCCGGCAGACCGCCATCTTGCCATTCCAGCCGGTGCGCCTTAAGGTGGCGCATGGCCCGGCCCCCTCGACTCGAGATTGCCGGCGCGGTCTACCTGATCGGCGCCCACTGCCCGTTCGAGAGCAGCCAGCCCGCCTTTGTCGACGAATCCGACCGTTCGGAGATGCGCTCGCTGCTGGAGCAGGCCCTGCACCGCTTCGACGCCCAGGCCCTGGCCTACGCCTTCCTGCCGGACCATTACCACCTGCTGCTGTTCACCCGCCGCGCCAACCTGTCGCAGCTCATGCGGCATGTAAACGGCGTCTACACCCAGCACCAGCAGACGCGCCACGGCTTCAGCGGCCCGCTGTTCCAGGGACGCTTCCACGCCGTGCTGGTGGACCGCGAGCGCCACCTGCTGGACGCCTGCCGATACGTCGACCTCAACCCCGTGCGCCTGGGCCTGGTGCGCAACGCGGCCGACTGGCCGGGCTCCAGCTACCGGGCGCTGGCCGGCCTGGAGGCCGCCCCCGAATGGCTGGACGTCGACGGCTTGCACACTCACCTGCTGGGCCGCCCGGCGACGACGCCCGCCCAGCACGCCAAGGCGGGCGAGCGTTACGCGAAGCTGGTGGCGGCCGAACCCGGCCTGCAGCTCTGGCCGGGACGGCTGCGTGAGCAGATCTTCCTGGGCGATGCGGCCTTTGCGGCGCGCATGCGTGCGGCGGCAGATGCGCCGCAGCGCGCCTCGCGCGCCAGCTTTGGCGACTGGATGAAGCGGGCCGGCGGCATCCGCGAACAGGCGCTGTGGCTGGCGCACACCGAGGGTGGCGTCGCGATGACGGATCTGGCAGGGCAGCTCGGCTTGTCGGTGTCGCGGGTCAGCCGCTTGATTGCGGCTGCCGAAAGAGCTGTTTGATGCGCCGCCGCGCGCTGCTGCTGTCAGCGTTGCCGTTTGCGGCCCATGCGCAAGGGCCCTACAGCGGCCCGCTTTTCGACGCCCACCTGCACTACAACGACGATGCACAAACCCCGCACCCGCCGGCCGACGTGCTGGCGCGCATGGCCCGCGCCGGCGTGCGCGGCGCCCTGGTCAACAGCCGGCCCAACGACGGCACGCTGAGGCTGGTGGCCGAGAAAGGCCCGCAATGGACGCCCTTCGTCCGCCTGTACCGCAACCGGGCCGACTACACCGGCTGGTTCGCCGACGACAGCATCCGCCTGATGGTGCTGGACCTGCTCGCTAAAGGCAATGAAGGCAGCCCCGCCGGGCCCTTCAAGGGACTCGGGGAGTTCCACCTCTACGACAGCGCCAACGCCGACGGGCCCACGGCCATTGCGTTGATGAAGCTGGCCCGCGAGCGCGGCCTCACGGTGCTGGCGCATGTGGATGATGTGGCCGTGGACAAGCTGCTGGGCCACGCACCCGGCGCTTCGCTGATCTGGGCCCACACCGGCATCTCCGGCGAGCCGCTGCCGCGCGTGCGCGAGCTGCTGGCCAAGCACCCGGGCCTGCGCGGCGAGCTGTCCTACCGGCCGGGCATCACCTATGACGGCAAGCTCGATGCCGACTGGCGTGCGCTGATGACGCAGCAGCCGGGCCGCTTCCTGATCGGCTCCGACACCTGGGTTACGCCGCGCTGGCAGCATTACGAAGGCTTGTTCGTGGACTACCGCGGCTGGCTTGGGCAGTTGCCCAACGAGGTGGCGCAACGCATCGCCTGGGGCAATGCGGCCGACCTGTTCGGCCTCAAAGCTGCTTGAACCGGTGCGCGAAGGCCGGGCTCACTTCGAGCGTCTCCGGCCGGCTCTTGAGCGCGATGCTGAGCTTGCCGCTCAGTGAGCGGCTGACCGACTTGATGGCGTGCGCGTTGACGATGGTGGAGCGGTGCACCTGCCAGAAGTGCTCGCTGTCCAGGCGCTGCACCAGCTCCTTCAGCGGCACGGAGATCAGCGCCTCGGTGTCGGCCGTGACGACGGCGACGTATTTGTGGTCGGCGCGAAAGTAGGCCACGTCGTCCACGGTGATGAGCTGCAGCTCGCGGCCGCGCTGCACGGTGATCCAGCGCAGCGGCTCAACACCGGTGGCTGTGGTGGTGCGTGCGCTCAGGCCTCCCAGGTCGGCCGGCGGCTGCGTGAGCCTCTCCTTCAGCCGCAGCAGCGTCTTGGCCATGCGCACCGGGTCCAGTGGCTTGAGCAGATAGCCCACGGCGCCCTCGTCGAAGGCCTGCACCGCATAGCGCTCGTGCGCCGTGATGAAGACGACGTGCGCGCGCCGGCCTATGAGCTGGGCCACTTCCAGGCCCGACAGGCCCGGCATCTGCACGTCCAGGAAGCACACCTCGGGCGCGAGCTGGTCAACGAGGCGCAGCGCCTCGTGGCCGTCGCGCGCCAGCCCCACCACCTGGGCCTCGGGCCACTGGCGCAACAGCTCCTCGCGGATCTCCACGGCGAGCAGGGCTTCGTCTTCGGCAATCAGGACGCGGGTCATGTCAGTTATCCAAGACCGAGTATTCCGGGCCGAGCGCTGGGCCGCTCCCGAGCCGGCCCGCTTGGGTGATGCTTGCGGCTCAATGCCGCAAGCATCACCGTCCCCTCGGGGGACCGGTCAGACGCACCGCGTTCAGCGGGGGGCGGCTGGACGAGGGGCTTCATGGTATGGGCCAGTTGAGCTTGAAGAGCGGCATGTCTTCGGTGAGGAGTGTCAGCGAGGCGGCGTCGCCATGCACGGCGCGCAGCCGCGCGGCGAGCTCCGCCACCGGTACGCGCAGGGCCGCGAGCTGCGTACGCCCGGCGTCGGGCCCCAGGGCCTGCAGGCGCAGCTCGGCCAGGCCTTCGCCGGTGTGCAGCGACAGGCTCCAAAGCGTCTGGCCTTCATCCAGCAGCGGGCGCACCAGCGGTAGCAGCACCATGGGCGCCAGCGGCCAGTCCGGCGGCTCGGCCAGGCCCGCCAGGTGCAGGCGCTCGGTGTGCTGCGCATCGGCACTGACCAGCCGCGCATAGGCGCGCAGCGCGACGATCTCGCGCGCCAGCGTGGACAGCTCGGCCTGCACGTGCGGCTGCAGTGCGCGCAGCAACTCGATGAGGGCCGCCAGCCGCGCCTGGCCGCGGTGCGGGTCGCTGGCCAGCTCGGCGTCGATGGCGGCCAGCCGCTCGGACAGCAGGGCCGGGTCCACGCGCGCCTGCAGCGCGAGCAACTGCGTCGCGGCGAGCTGGCGGTCGCGCTGCGCGGCGGCGTCCTGCAGTGCCTGCAGCCGCGCCTGGGCACGCATGGAGAAGCGCAGCTGCACGTAGACGGTCACGCCCAGCGCGTGCCACACCAGCGTGGTGCTGGCCAGCGCGTAATTGTTGGCATCGGTCCACCAGTCGACTTTGCCCAGCAGCGGGTACAGCCCGGGCGCGATGACCCACACGCCACCGATCACGGTGATGGGCACGACGGCCGAATAGGCGAGCCAGGCGGGCAGCCGGCGCGCGTCCACCAGCGCGTCGGCCAGGCGCAGCAGCATCACGGCCGGCACGCCAAACTGCAGCACGTTGTAGGCCAGCGCGTTCGTCATGGCCAGCAGCGTCATGCCGTTGTTCAGCGGCGTGCCGTTGGCCACCAGTGTGGCGGCGCCCACCAACAGCGCCCAGCCGAGGTCGCCGGGCTTGAATCCCAGATTCAGCGCCACGGCAGTTGCACCCGGGCGATGAGGCCGCGCGGCTGGTTCAGGTGCAGGCTCAGGCGCGCGGCCGCGCCGTAGGCCGAGGCCAGGCGCGCGCGCAGCGTGGCCAGGCCGGTGCCGCCGCCCACGCCGGCGCCCATGCCGGCGCCGGTGTCGGCCACCTCCAGGCGCAGCAGGTCGGGCTCGTCGGGGTCGGGCTGGGCGCGCACGCAGATCTCGCCGCCCTCCACCTGCGGGCCTATGCCGTGCTTGATGGCGTTCTCGGCCAGCGTCAGCAGGCAGGTAGACGGCACGACGATGTCGGCGAGGCCCGGTGCCACCTCGTAGCGCAGCGTCAGCCGTTCGGGGCCGATGCGGCGCTGGTGCAGCGCGAGGAAGGCGGTCACCAGCTCCAGCTCGCGCGCCAGCGGCGCCTCGGCCTGGCGCAGTTCCGGCAGGGCGGCGGCCAGGTAGCGGCGCAGGTCCGCCAGCATGTCGCGCGCGGCGGCTGCGTCGGTGTGGGCCAGGCGGCGCAGGTGGGCCAGCGTGTTGAACAGGAAATGCGGTTCCACCTGTGCTTGCAGCAGGGCCGAGCGGGCGGCGTCCAGCTGGCGGGCCTGCTCCTGCTCGCTGTTGCGCAGCCGCTCGGCGTCGGCCTGCTGCAGCCGCCCACGCTGGTGGTACTCCAGCGCCAGGCAGGCGCAGGCGGCGAGCGTGGCCTGGATCTGCAGGTTGTAGGGCGCGAAGTTGATCTCGGGCCCGCCGAAATACTGGTGCACCGACATGCCCAGCAGCGTGCTGAGCACCGTCAGCACGGTGATCTGGACGGCCAGCCCGCGGCCGTGGCGCTGCGGGTCGCGCGGCAGCCAGGGGTGGCTGATGGCGGCGCCCAGCCACAGGCTGTAGAGCATGAAGCTCACGGCGACCCAGGCGCGCGGGCCCGGCAGGTGTTCACAGGTGTTGTCTTCGCTGGCGAACTTGCAGTTCACCAGGTCCGGCATCAGCAGCGCGCCCGCCAGCACCATGCACACGCCGGCCGCCAGCGCCATGGCTGGCAGGCTCAGCAGTGTGGAGCGTGGCGAGGGATTGGGCATGCAGGCGTGTCAGCGAGGGGCGGAAGCCTGGGCGATGGTGGCGGATGCCGCCGGGGCCGGTGCGGCCGCCAGCACGGTCATGGGGTCGGCGAAGCGGATGTTAAGGACATAGCGCTGCGGCGTGCCGCGCTGGCATTCCAGCGAATCTACCGCGGTGCGCACGGGGGCGCGGTAGTTGCGCGAGCCGTCCAGTGCAACGATCTGGGCGCGGCCCCGGGCGTCGACCTCGAACTCGACGCGCACCTCGCCGTCATGGCCGATGCGCTGCTTGGCGCTGGCCAGGTACTCGCTGAGCTGCTCGGAGACTTGCGGGCAGGCCGCCGGTGCAGCGAACGCGGGAGCGGCGGCGAGCAGGAGCAGGGACAGAACGGCTTTCATGACGGGTTCCTTCAAGGGTGGCGATGGCGCAAAGTTAGAGATCGGTGCGCCGCGGGTCAGCTCCCGCCGGACGAAGCCCGCGAATCACCCGACGAAGCTCCGGCTTCGTCCGACAGCGGCCGCCTGCCGTTTGAGCGACCATGACTTCCGGCAGGCCGCCTGAAGGCCGATGCCGCGGAGGGCGCTAAGCTGACGCCCCTCGCTGCCGTGGAGACCCCGATGCGCCACCTTGTCTTGACCGCCCTGCTGCTGACCGGCTCCGCCTGGGCTGCCGACATGAGCCCGCCGCCGGAGATCAAGCCCGCCGCGAGCGACCCGTTGGCCACGCCGCGCCGCCTCATCGTGGCCAAGGACTGGACGGGCGCGCTCACCGCGCTGCGCGCCCAGCCCCAAACGGCGAATGCCGACTGGAACAACCTGATGGGCTACACGCTGCGCAAGCAGGCCCAGCCCGACCTAGCCCGTGCCGAAACCCACTACCTCGAAGCCCTGCGCCTGGACCCCAACCACCGCGGCGCCAACGAATACCTGGGCGAGCTCTACCTGATGAAGGGTGACGTCGCCAGCGCCGAGAAGCGCCTGGCCGCGCTGGCCCAGATCTGCCCCGGCGGCTGCGAAGAGCGTGAAGACCTGGCCCGCTCCATCAGCGCCTTCCAAGCCAAGAAGTAACCGACCCCGTCTCCCGTGCTGCGCCGTCCTCTCGTCTTGGCCCTGCTGGGCCTGCCCATCGCCATCGTCCTCATCGGCGCCGTTGTCGCCGCCATCCTGTGGGCCCAGTTGCCCGACCTGGAGGCGCTGACCGACTACCAGCCCCACCAGCCGCTGCGCGTGCTCAGCGAGGACGGCCAGCTCATCGGCGAGTTCGGCGCCGAGCGGCGCCGCTACGTGCCGCTGAAGGACATCCCCCAGCCGCTGCAAGACGCGCTGCTGGCCGTGGAGGACAGCGACTTCTACAACCACTCGGGCATCGACTACAGCGGCATCCTGCGCGCGCTGTGGCACAACCTGCTGCATCCTCGCTCCAAGCAGGGCGCGTCCACCATCACGCAGCAGCTCGCCCGCGACACCTACCTGACCAAGGACCAGAACTGGGGGCGCAAGATCGTCGAGGCACTGCTGGCCATCAAGATGGAAGGGGCGCTGAGCAAGCAGCAGATCCTCGAGATCTACATGAACCAGATCTTCCTGGGCAACCGCGCCTACGGCTTTGCCGCGGCGTCGGAGCGCTACTTCGGCAAGCCGCTGGCCAAGCTGAACACGGGCGAGATGGCGCTGCTGGTGGGCATGCCCAAGAACCCGGTGGGCTACAACCCCGTCGTCTACCCCGAGCGCGCCAAGCGCCGCCAGTCCATCGTGCTGGCGCGGCTGCAGGCCGTCGGCCAGGTCACTGAGGCCCAGGCCAAGGCCGCGCGCGAGCAGCCGCTGGACGTGCACCGCCCCAAGCGCCTGGCCGGCGTGGCCGACCATGCCGCCGAGATGGTGCGGGCCGAGATGGTGCTGCGCTATGGCGAAGAGGCCTACACCAAGGGTCTCACGGTGACGACCACCCTGCGTTATGCCGAGCAGTCGGCAGCCCAGGATGCACTGCGCCACGCGTTGTTCGAACTGGAGCGCCGCCAGCCCTTCCGCGGCCCCGAGGCCACGATCAACCTGCCCGAGGGCGACGCCCAGGACGAGGCGCTGGACGCTGCCTTTGACGCCCACCCCGACCTGGGCGAGCTGCGCACGGCTGTGCTGCTCAAGATCGACAAGGGCGCGGCCGAGCTGGTGCTGGGCGACGGCGAGAAGGTCACGCTCAAGGGCGGCGGCGCTCGCTCGCTGCAAAGTGCCAAGCCCGGCGCGGTGCTGCGCGTGCTGGACTCCGGCGGCAAGGGCAACAACTGGCAGCTCAGCCAGGTGCCGCAGGCCGAAGGCGCCGTCGTCACGCTGGACCCGGCCACCGGCGCCATCCGCGCGCTGGTGGGCGGCTTCGACTTCACGCGCAACCAGTTCAACTCGGCCACCCAGGCCTTCCGCCAGCCAGGCTCGGCCTTCAAGCCCTTCGTCTACTCGGCCCTCATCGAGCAGGGCGGCTGGGCCGGCACGCTGGTCAGCGACCAGCCCGTCGTGGTGGGCGACTGGGCACCGCGCAACTACGACGGCCAGTATGAGGACGCCCTGACGCTGCGCCAGGCGCTGGCCCGCTCCAAGAACATGGTCACCATCCGCCTCGTGCAGGCCATGGGGCCGCAGCGCGCCCGCGCCTGGGCAGCACGCTTCGGCCTGGATGAAGACAAGCAGCCCCTGAACCTCACCATCGCGCTGGGCACAGGCGCCGTCTCGCCCATGCAGATGGCCCAGGCCTACGCCGCCTTCGCCAATGGCGGCCAGCGGCCTACGGCCTGGCTGATCGACCACGTGCAGGACGCCCAAGGGGCCGTCATCTGGAAGGCCGAACCGCCCAAGACCCGCGAGGCCATCAGTGCGCGCAACGCCTTCATGACCTCGCAACTGCTGGCCGCCGTCGCGCGCGAGGGCACGGCCGCGCGGGCCAGCTCCACGCTGGGCCGTTGGGACCTGTACGGCAAGACGGGCACCACCAACGACGCGGTGGACGCCTGGTTCTGCGGCTTCCAGGCCACGCGCGTGGGCACGGTGTGGATTGGCTACCCGCAGCCCAAGTCACTGGGCGAGCGCGAGACCGGCGGCGGCCTGGCCCTGCCGGTGTGGACGGCCACCATGGCCGTGGCCCTCAAGGGCCAGCCCAATACGCAGCTCACGCCGCCTGCCGAAGGCCTGGTGCGCATCGGTGACGACTGGTTCTATCAGGAGTTCTCAGGCGACATGGCGATCGCGCGCATTGGCCTGGCCGCGCAGGAGCCGGCTGAGGCGGCGTCCGAGCCGCTGCCTTCGGCGCCGACCTCGCCGCCGCCGATCAATCAGTAGCCGCTGATCCCAGCAAGGCCACCAGGGCCGCCGCCGCGGCGGCCTTCTGGTAGGTCGTCCAGGGCGGTCCGGCCGCCTTGCCCAGCGCCGTGAGCAATGCCGCGAGCCGGGTCGGCGGCCAGCCCAGCGCCTGCGCCGCATCGTCCAGCGCCGTCTTGTCCTGCAGCGTCGCCAGCGGCAGGCCGCAGGCCTGCACGCCGGCCACCAGCACATCGCGGAACAACACCCCCTCGGCCTGATGCATGCGTATGTGCACGGCAATGATCTCGTCGGTGCTCCAGGGCGGCAGGCCGGGGCCGGTGAGGACGCCGGCGCCGACGACCTCATGGCCGGCCGCCTTCAGTCGCGCGACGGCCTCGCGAATGCCTGCTGCGGCCAGCTCATGCGCGACGGCGATGTCGCGTTCGACGCTGGCGCGCGCTGCGGCGGGCGAGAGGGTTTCGGCCGCGTGATACGGCGCAAAGCGGCCGGGCGGCAGCAGAGGCAGTTCGCGGCGCTCGACGACTTGCAGCGCCTGGCCATCGTCGCCCACTGCCACCAGCCAGGCGCGGCCCGTGCGGGCTTTGAGGCCGAGGGCGACGCGCATGGGCCGAGGGCGTCAGCGCCCCTGCTGGAAGGCGGCCAGCGCCGTGCGGTAGGCCTGCAGCGGGTCGGGCGCGGCGGTGATGCCGCGGCCGATGACGACATGCGTCGCGCCTGCGCGCGCTGCCGAGCCCGGCGTGGCGACGCGCACCTGGTCGTTGGGGCCGGACGTAGGCAACTGGATGCCCGGGCAGACGATGAGCCTGCCCGCGGGCAGCTCCTTCTTCAGCCAGCCGGCCTCCTGGGCCGACGCGACGACGCCATGGCAGCCCGCATCGGCTGCGAGCTTGGCCAGGCGCAAGACCTGGCCTTGGACGGACGGTGCCAAGCCAATCGCAGGCAAGTCGTCGTCACCCAGACTGGTGATGACGGTCAGCGCGAGCACGCTCAATTGGGGCGAGGGCTCGGCCGCCGCCACGGCAGCGCGCAGCACGGCCGAGCCGGCCGATGCATGGACCGTGACCATGGAAGCGCCCAGGCGCCCCGCGGCCTTCACGGCACCGGCAACGGAGTTGGGGATCTCGTGCAGCTTGAGGTCCAGGAAGACCTGCTTGCCCGCGGCCACCAGCTCGCGGGCCAAGTCAGGGCCGGCCTCGGTCAGCGTCTGCAGGCCGATCTTGTAGTGATCGGCCTCGGGGCCCAGGCGGGCCACCAGCTCACGCGCCTCGGCGGCGGATTCGAAATCGAGCGCGACGATGACGGGCGAGGGCATGGGCTCACTATGCCAACAAAACCGGCGCGCATCACGACGCCCCGGCTGCCGGCCTCACCGCATGCCAGGCCCAACGCGCCACGCCGCGCAGCACCCAGGACAGGCCGGCGATGACGCCGCCCACCAGCAGCGGCAGCACGGCGCCGAAGGTCCAGCTCATGCCCAGCACGAAACCCAGCAGACTCTCCGGCCGGTGCGCCGGCAGCAGCAACGCGAGCAGCATCAGGCCGAAGAAGATGATCTCGGTCAGCGCCTGCAGCTTCAGCGTGAAGGCCAGCGACAGCGCCGCGCCCAGCAGCAGCGGCACCAGGAAGCCCAAGGCGACCGGCAGCCAGTCGCGCCTGGAAGCGGGTGCTGGCGGCAACCGGCCCGCGGCCCAGGCGGCCAGCGCAGGCAGGATGAGCAGGCCCCAGAGGTTTGACAGGCCCGGCATGTCCGCGCGCTGCATCAGGTGGTGGCTGACGATGCCGCCGTGCAGCGCCTCCCAGACGAGATGGAGGGACTCGGCCGCAATGGCGAGGGCGGCAAATTGAAGGCGGTCTGTTCGCATGGCGGACGCGAGTGTCAGCGAACAGGCACTCAGAGTGAGACGCTTGCGACAGGCCGCACGAGCGGCGCGGTCAGGTGCGCGGGCGGGCGATAGGCGGGGTGAGTAACAGTTGGTTTGCCGGCCGCGCTGGCTCTAGAGTATTTGTCCATGCGCTACATCATCCCGATCTCTTTCGTCTTGATCTCGCTACTGGCCGGCTGTGCTTCCATCCGCGGGGCACACATGGCACAGGCGCCTTCCGTCGAGGGCGTGGCTGAGGAGTCCTTCGGCAAGCCCGGCTGGGGGCGGCAGGGCGACTTCATGCTCAGCGGCCAGCGCGTGCGCTATGAGCGCGGCGCCGACCGGCTGTCGCTGTTCGGCAGCCTGACGGTGGCGCGCGCGCCGCTGCGCTACACCTGGAGCGGCCCGGCCGGCGACAGCAGCGCCGAGTGCTCTGCCAAGCAGGCCGAGGTAAGCAGCCGCGGTGCCAGCGTCACCGTCAAACCCTGGACGCTGACCTGCAAGTGGGGCAGCAGCGCCACCCTGCAGATCGGCGAGGGCCAGGTGCGCCAGGGCAAAGCCACCCGCGAGGGCAGCTACGCCCGCGGTGAGATGACGCTGGGCCTGCGCTCGGTGCACCTGCTGGACGGCAGCCCGCTGCCGCAAACCGATGCGGTCGGCTACGAGATGCTGCGCGAGGGCCAGGTCGTCGGCAGCCTGGACCTGACGGGCAGCGTGCCGCGGCTGCGCCGGCCCGACCCGGCCACGCCGCTGGGGCGCGCGGTCACCGAGGCCGCCTTGGCGCTCGCCCTGGTCTGGGAACCCGGCAACAACTGACCATTCATCGCTTGGGCTTGCGATTCGTCGCAGCGCCGTTGGGGCGCCATGCCCGGCTGGGCAGCATGTGCCCATCACAACTTCCTCCGAGACACCCGATGCCCCCCATCCGCTACCTCGCCCTCGGCGCCCTGTGCAGCGCCGCGCTGCTGAATCAACACGCCGCAGCGCAGACCCTGACCGTGCGCCCGGGGCCCGAGGTCGTGGCGGGTGACCCGCTGCACCTGGCCATCACCGGCGCACAGCCGGGTGCGCGGCTGACGCTGCGCGCCAGCCGCATCGTCAGCAACGACATGGGTGCGAGGCCCTTCCAGTCCCAGGCCGTCTTCGTGGCGGATGCGGCTGGCCGCATCGACGTGGACACGCAGGCGCCTGTGGAGGGCAGCTATGCGCGTGCCGATGCGCGCGGGCCCTTCTGGTCCATGACACCCGCGGCCACTGGCGCAGCGCTGCCGGCGCTGGACGCGGCCCGCGCTGGCGAGGTGGTGCTGCAACTGCTGGATGGCGACAAGCCGGTGGCCGAGCAGCGCGTGCGCCTGCTGCCCAAGGCAGCCGACGTGGTGGTCACCGAGGTGGCCGAGTTCCCCGGTGCGCGCTTCGCGACGCAGGGCGGCGCGGCCAAGAGGCCGGCGCTCATCGTGCTGGGCGGCTCCGAGGGCGGCAGCATGGCCGCGCGCACGTCGGCGCCGCTGCTGGCCTCGCAGGGCTATGCGGTGCTGGGCCTGCCGTACTACTCGCCCGGCGGCTGGAGCCCCAAGGGCCCCACGCCGCCCGAGTTGCCGGCGCTGCCGGACTCCTTTGTGGACATCGATCTGGCCCGGCTGGAGCAGGCACGCGACTGGCTGGCCAAACAGCCCGGCGTGGACGCCAGCCGCATCGGCGTGTACGGCGTGTCTAAGGGCGCGGAGTTCGCGCTCGCCGCCGCCAGCCGCATGTCGTGGATCAAGGCGGTCGTGGCCATCGTTCCCAGCGACGTGATCTGGGAGGGCTGGGGCAACCAGGCGCCCGAGGCCGACAAGCGCTCCTCCTTCGCCTTCAAGGGTCGGGCCTTGCCCTGGGTGCCCTACAAGGAGTTCCCGGAGGAGTTTGCCGGCGCCGCGCAGGGCAAGCCCATCATCATCCGCCGCCCGATGGACAAGGGCCGCGCCGCCCACCCCGAGCGCATCGCGGCCGCGCGCATCGAGGTCGAGAAGATCGCCGCGCCGGTCTTCCTGGTTGGCGGCGACGAAGACAAGGTCTGGGACTCGGGCGGCATGGCCCGTGCCATCGCGGCCAGGCGGGCCGAGTTCAAGATGCCCACCACCACGCTGGTCTACCCGCAGGCTGGCCATGCGCTGTCCGGTCATGGCTGGGCGCCGACGACGACCTACAACGAGGGCTTCATGAAGATGGGCGGCCAGCCCGCGGCCGATGCGGCGGCCCAGGCCGAGGCCTGGCCGAGTCTGCAGACTTTCCTGCGCGCGGCCTTGAAGCCCTGATCTTCAGTTCGCCAGTTTCAGCGGCGGCACGCGGCGGCGCAGCGTCTGGGCCTTGACGATGCTGGAGCTGGTCTGGGCGCAGTCGGCCAGGCGATCCAGCGCCTGGTCCAGATGCTCGATGGAGCGCAGCGCCAGGCGCAGCACATAGCAGTCGTCGCCGGTGACCTTGTCGCACTCCAGCGCCTCGGGCATGGCCTCGATGCGTTGCTGCACCAAGGCCAGCGCCCCCGGCATGGGCCGCACCCGCACGATGGCCTGCAGCGTGAAGCCCAGGGCCGCCGGGTCGATGTCTATGGTGAAGGCGCGGATCACGCCGCGCTCGCGCAGCCTGGCCAACCGCTCCGAGGTGGCGGGCGGCGACAGGCCAATGGCCTCGGCCAGGTCCTTCAGCGGCGCGCGGGCGTCGGCGGCCAGGGCGGCCAGCAGCAGGCGGTCGGTGTCGTCGATCATGATTCTGTCGATTTAAAAGTTTGCCGTTGTGGATTCTGCCAATCCTTCTGTTCACCGTCTTTGAAGCATGGGGTGGTGCGAGAGGCCTTGGAACAATGATGTCATTCGTCATTGCAAGGATGGACCGTGTCTCCCACCACCCGCGGCGCGCTCGAGATGGGCAGCGCGATGAGCCTGCTGGGCTCCATTGGTTACTTCGTACTGCTGTCTGGCCTGGCGCCGCTGGACGTGGTGTTCTGGCGCTGCGGCTTCGGGCTGTTGACGCTGGCGCTGATCTGCACGGTGCTGGGGCTGTGGCGCCGGCCCAGTGCGCGGGAACTGGGCCTCACCGTGCTGGGTGGCGTGGCCATCGTGCTGAACTGGGTGCTGCTGTTCGGCGCCTATGGCCGGGCTTCGGTGGCCGTGGCCACGGCCGTCTACAACCTGCAGCCCTTCCTGCTGATGGGCCTGGGCGTGGTGTTCTTCGGCGAGCGGCTGAGCGCGGCGCGGCTGGCCTGGGTGGCGCTGGCCTTCGCGGGCGTGCTGCTTATCGTGCAGGCGCGGCCCACAGCCGGCTACGTGGGTGGCAACTTTGGCCTGGGCGTGGCGATGGCGCTGGCCGCCGCGGCACTGTGGGCGGTGGCGGCCGTCGTCGCCAAGCGGCTGACCGGCATGCCGGCGCCGCTGATCGCGCTGATCCAGGTGGGCGTGGGCGTGCTGATGCTGGCGCCGTTTGCCGAGTTCGGCACGCTGCCGCAGACGGCCATGGGATGGATGCCGCTGGTGGTGCTGGGCGCCGTGCACACCGGGCTGATGTACGCGCTGATGTATGCCGGCGTGCAGCGCCTGCCGACGGCGCTGCAGGGCGGGCTGTCGTTTCTCTACCCTGTTGTGGCCATAGGCGTGGACAGGCTGGCCCTGGGCCATGCGCTGGCGCCGCAGCAGTGGCTGGGCGCGGCGGCCATCCTGCTGGGGGCCGCCGGCCTGGTCAGGGCTTCTCGGCGAGCGCCTTGAGGTTGGCGAGACCCGTGTCGAAGTCCGGGCCCACCATCTTGTTCATGAAGAGGCCCATCCAGCGGTAGACCGGGTTGCCGCCCATGTCGCCGTTCATCGTCCAGGTGACCTGCGTGCCGCCACCGGCCGCCGGCTCGAACTTGAAGTCACCGGTGGAGGTGGTGCCGAAGTCGGGGAAGAAGAGGTCGTAAGCCAGGCGCTTGCCCGGGTCGGCGGCCGTGAAGGTCATCTTGCCGTCGCCCTGGCTCTTGCTCTTCCAGGCCCAGACGGCGCCGGTGCCCGAGGCGGGGCCGCTGTACTCGATGGCCATGGCGGGGTCGCGCTGGTTCCAGGCGCTCCATTGCTTCCAGCCGCGCGGATCGGCGACGTAGCCGTAGATCTTGTCCGGCGTGGCGTTGATGGTGGTGGTGCGCACCACGGTGAACTTGGACGACAGCAACATGCCGCCCACGCACACCAGCACCAGCAGCGCGACGATGGCGATCAGCAGGGCTTTCAGAACTTTCATGGGATGTCTCCTTGGAGTGGCCGCACTGTCGGCGCCGTGCGAAGCCCCGACAATCCGCACAAATCCCTGATGCCACCCTCATGAACATCGACGCCGACCGCTACGCCGAACAAGGCTTCCTCGTCATCCCGGGCTTCAAGTCCGCCGCCGACATCGCCGCGCTGCGCCAGCGTGCGCTGGAGATCGTCGACGCCTTCGACCCCGGCGAGCAGCGCCCCGTCTTCACGACCGAAGAGCAGCAACGCCACGTGGACGACTACTTCATCGACAGCGGCGACAAGGTGCGCTGCTTCTTCGAGGAAGAGGCCTTCGACGACGCAGGCAAGCTGCGCGTGGACAAGGCCTTGTCCATCAACAAGATCGGTCATGCCATGCATGACCTGGACCCGGTGTTCTCGGCCTTCTCCAAGGGTGCGGCGCTGCGCGAGGCGGCTCAGGCGCTCGGCTTGGCCAAGCCCCAGGTCTGGCAGTCCATGTTCATCTTCAAGCAGCCTGGCATCGGCGGCGAGGTGCGCTGGCACCAGGACGCGAGCTTCTTCGAGAGCGACCCCATCACGGTGACGACCTTCTGGTTCGCGCTGGAGGACGCAACGCTGCAGAACGGCTGCCTGTGGACCGAGCCCGGCGGCCACAAGGGTGCGCGCGGCGTGCTGCGCGAGCGCTTCGTGCGCGAGGGCCGCAAGGCCTGGATGGAGCAGATCGACACGACGCCCTGGCCGGCGGCAGACTCCAAGGAAGCCATCCCACTGGAGGTCGAGGCCGGCTCGCTGGTCGTCTTCCACGGCCTGCTGCCGCATTACTCGGCGGCCAACCGGTCCGACAAGTCACGCCATGCGTACACGCTGCATGTGACCGACGGTGCCAGCCGTTACTCGCCCCGCAACTGGCTGCAGCGTGGCGAAGCGCTTCCCGTGCAAGGGTTCTAGCGCTCACGGCAGACACATCTGCTCACGGTGCCCGCCTGTTGTCCTACAGGCATAGGCAACCTAGGCCGGCACGGCCGGGACCCCGCAGTCCCAAGAATGGACTCCATCACCCCATCGAAACAGGAGGCTGTGATGAAGTTCCCAAAATCAGTACACGCAGAAGGTTGGCTCGACCACATCGATACCACCGCACCCGAGCATCTGCCCGAAGCGCTGAAGCCCGGCAAGAACCGGTTCATCAAGCCCGCCGATGCGCTTGCCAAGCCCATGTCTGCCGAGCCCGAGGGCGTGCAGCGCCCCCGCGTCTTCATGTCCACGCCGTCCGAGGCGCCGGCTCCCAAGATCACTGCTCCCGCCGCGCCGGTGATCACGGCGCGCAAGTCGCCTTCCGCGACGCCGTGGGTGGTGGGTGGCGGCTTGGCGGTCGTCGCGATCGCCGTGGCGATGACGATGTCGCACAACATGCCGTCCAAGGACGCCACGACACCGCCTCCCACCGTGTTGGGTGAGGCCAAGCCGTCGCCCGAGGATGCGCAGATCGCCGCCGCCCCGACGGCCGCTGGTCCGGTGACGCCGGAAGCCGCCCAGACTGACGCCGCGCCGCCGGTAACGACGGCCCAGGCGCCGGTGGTGGAGCCCAAGCCCACCGTCGTGGCCGCGGCTCCCGCAGCCCCGGCCCCCAAGGCCCAGGCACCGCAACCGGCTCCGGTCACGAAGACGCTGGCGCCCAAGCCCGAAGTGCTGGCCCAGGCCTCCCCGCCGCCTGTGACGCTGCGCGACCCGGTGGTCCCCGCGGCACCTGCGATGACGCCGCCGGCCACCGTGCCCGAGCAGACGACGCCGACCGTGCCGCCGGTTGCCCAGGCCCAGCCGCAACCCACGCCTGACGCGGCCGTGCTCGAGGATGCCGGCATCACGGGCAAGGTCAAGACGGCGCTGGCGACCGATGCCATGCTGTCCGCCGCGCCCATCGCCGTCAGCACCGACCATGGTGTCGTGAAGCTGGAAGGCCAGGTGCCCGACACCCAGGCTCGCGAGCGCGCCACCGTCGTCGCTGCGGCCACCGCCGGCGTGAAGGCGGTGGACAACCGCCTGACGCTGCCGCCGGTGGCTCTGTTGCAGCAACTGGAGCCGCAGGTCGCCCGCGCGCCCAGCAGCAACTGATCAAGGCGCAACCCAAAAGCAAAGGCCGGCAATTGCCGGCCTTTTGCATGGGAGAAGCGCTGTCGTCAGTGCGCGAACTGATGGCGCGGCGCGGCCAGCTCGGCGTCGATGAGGACCTCTTCGGTCACGTCACGCACGGCTTCGAGCTGCAGGCAGAGTTCGGTGATGCCGTCGTCACGGCCGCCCGCCACGTCGGGCAGCGGCGCGGCGGCCACGTCGGTGGGCAGGTCGGCCAGTGCGCCGATCAGTTGGAACAGCAGCTCCAGGCTGGCTTCGCCGTCCTGGGGCAGGTCGCGGGCGGCACCCAGGCTGCGGGCCAGGTACCAGCAGGCTTCGGCCGCGTTGTCGCAGGCCTGGGCCTTGAGCTCCAGGGCGCGGTTGCGGGCGTCCTGCTCGTCCTGCTGCCGGCGGGCTTCGACGGTTTCATACGCGCCCAGGTCCGCGGGCACGGCATCGTCCAGCGTGAGGGCGGTGAAGGTCAGGTCTTTGGCCATGGGTACAGCGGTTCGTGAGTCGGGTCATCCTAACGGCGTCGCGGCCTGGGCGGGCCCCCCGTGATCCAGGCGCCGTGACGCAATCGCCGGAACAATGTCACGGCACAAGCTCTATTCAGCGCTTCTTCGCCGGGCGGATCCAGCCACCAATTGCAACCTGTTTGCCACGCGCCACGGCCAGGTCGCCGGGGTTGACGTCCTTGGTGATGGTGGAGCCACCGCCAATCGTGGCGCCATCGCCCAGCGTGACCGGGGCCACGATCACGCAGTTGGAGCCCACGTGCACGTCGTTGCCTATCGTCGTGCGGTGCTTGTTGGCGCCGTCATAGTTGGCCGTGATGGCGCCGGCGCCGTAGTTGACGCGCTCGCCCACGGTGGCGTCGCCCAGGTAGGCCAGGTGGTTGGCCTTGGCACCCTTGGCCAGCGTGGAGTTCTTGACCTCCACGAAATTGCCGATGTGCACCTCGGCACCCAGTTGCGCACCGGGGCGCAGGCGGGCGAAGGGGCCGATCAGCGCGCCTTCGCCGACGCTGGCGCCCTGCTTCTCGCCGTCGATGTGGGTGAACTCGTGGATGCGGGCGCCGGCGGCGATCTTGACGTTGCGGATGACACAGTTCGCACCCACGCGCACGCCGTCGCCCAGTTCCACGTCGCCTTCGAAGACGCAGTTCACGTCGATCTCGACGTCCTGGCCATGGGTCAGCGTGCCACGCAGGTCGAAGCGGGCCGGGTCGGCCAGGCGCACGCCGGCGCGCATCAGGTTTTCGGCCTGCTGGGCCTGGAAGGCGCGTTCCAGCTGCGCGAGCTGCACGGGGTCGTTGACGCCCAGCACCTCGGTTTCGCTGCCCGCCTTGATGCCCAGCACCGGCAGGCCTTCGGCAACGGCCATCGCGACGATGTCGGTCAGGTAGTACTCGCCCTGGGCGTTGTTGTTGGTGAGCTGGCCCACCCAGCGCTTCAGCGCCCCGGTGGGCGCGGCCATCATGCCGCTATAGCCCTCGTGGATGAGGCGCTGCTCGGGCGTGGCGTCCTTGTGCTCCACGATGGCCAGCACGCCGCCGTCGTCGGCATTGCGGATGATGCGGCCATAGCCGGTGGGGTCGAACAAGTCCACCGTCAGCAGCACCAGCGCATGGCCGGCGCAGGCGTCGATGAGCGCCTTGGCCGTGGCCGTCTCGATGAGCGGCACGTCGCCGTTCAGGATCAGCGTGGTGCCTTCACCGATGAGCGAGGGCACGACCTGCTGGATGGCGTGGCCGGTGCCCAGTTGGGGCATCTGGCGCACGAAGGAGATGCCATCGGCTGCCACGGCGGTTTCCACGGCTTCAGCGCCATGGCCCGTGATGACGATGCGCGCCTGGGCGGCCAGCGGCTCGCAGCTCTTGAGCACATGGGCCAGCAGCGAGCGTCCGGCGAGCTTGTGCAACACCTTGGGCGTTGCGGACTTCATGCGGGTGCCTTTGCCCGCCGCCATGATCACGATGTTGAGCGCCATTGCCTGTGCCTGTCGACTACTTGTGCAAAGGCGCGATTATGGAGACGTTGAAGGGCTCAACGTCTCCTGGCCATTCCCGGTCTACGGGCGCATGACCTGCACGGCGACGCGGTGCGGCTTGGGGTCGACCTTGGGGAAGTCGGCCATCGCGGCGTCGAAGAGGGCGCCGAGCATGGCGTCGCCGCCCACCGTCACGCCCTCGTTGCTGGCGTGCGTCTCGAACAGCGCCTCGCCGCTGGCGCGGTCGCGCATCAGCACGGCCACGGCGCGGTCATAGCGACGGTCGAAGAAGGGGTCGTGGCGCCAGCCCCAGCCACCCCAGCCGGGCGCATAGCCATAGCGCAGGGGCACCAGGCGGCCGCGCCAGCGCCACCACAGCGGGTCGTCCCAGGGCACGGGGTCGTAGGCGGTGATGCGCGCGCCCAGCGTGACGAGGATGTCGGCGCTCTTGGCGTCGGCGGCGGGCTTGAAGCCGGCCTTTTCCAGCGCAGCCTTGGCAGCGGTCTCCAGCGCTTCCTGGCGCTTGCCGGCTTCCTCGCTTTGCTGCTGCGAGGGCAGGCGATCAAAGGCGTAGCTGCCGGCATTGCGGCCGGCCGGCCAGTTGCCATAACTGGAAACGTCGGCGGAAACGGTGTAGGGGCCGGTGCAGGCCGTCAGCGCGGCGACCGAGACGGCAGCAAAAGTGGACAGGATCAGGCGGCGGTTCATGGCAACACCTCCATCGTGGCGATGGAGGCATTCTGGACCGGCTTGATTGCCCGTGTGTAAATCACCTTTGCAGCGTGATCACTGAACCCGTGGTGGACGGCGTGGCGCAAGACTCGTCATCGTCGAAGGCGATGTCGCCGTCGACCGTGGCTTCGCCGCTGGCCTTGATGGTTTCGAAGGGGAAGAGCTTCTTGTCCATCATGTGCGAGGGCACGATGTTGGTCATGGCGGTGAAGATGTTGTCGATGCGCCCGGGATAGCGCTTCTCCCACTCGTTGATCATGGCCTTGACCTGCACGCGCTGCAGGTTCTCCTGGCTGCCGCACAGGTTGCACGGGATGATGGGGAACTCGCGGTGCTCGGACCAACGCACGAGGTCGGGCTCCTTGACATAGGCCAGCGGGCGGATGACGACGTTCTTGCCGTCGTCGCTGACGAGCTTGGGCGGCATGCCCTTCATGCGGCTGCCGAAGAACATGTTCAGGAACAGCGTCGTGACGATGTCGTCGCGGTGGTGGCCCAGCGCGATCTTGGTGCAGCCCAGTTCGCCCGCCACGCGGTACAGGATGCCGCGGCGCAGCCGCGAGCACAGGCCGCAGGTCGTCTTGCCCTCGGGCACCACGCGCTTGACGACGGAGTAGGTGTCCTGCTCCTCGATGTGGAAGGGTACGCCGCGGCTCTTCAGGTAGTTGGGCAGCACGTCCTCGGGGAAGCCGGGCTGCTTCTGGTCGAGGTTGACGGCGATGAGCTCGAACTTGATGGGCGCGCGCTGCTGCAGGTTGAGCAGGATGTCCAGCATCGTGTAGCTGTCCTTGCCGCCCGACAGGCACACCATGACCTTGTCGCCGTCTTCGATCATGTTGAAGTCGGTGATGGCCTGGCCCACCTGGCGGTGCAGGCGCTTGGACAGCTTGTTGATCTCGTGCGCGGCCTTCTTGTCGGCGGCGGCTTGATCGGCGAAATCGAGGACTTCAGACATGTTGTTCACCATGCACCGAGTTCGGTGCTGATTGCGACTTCGCAGTCGGGAAAGATTTCGAGCTTGGTCAGCTTCAGGCGCACGCCCACGACGCCGGGCAGGCTCATCAGGCGGTTGCTGAGCTTGCCGAGCAGCGCTTCGACAAGGTCGGTGTGCTCGGCCGTGCACTCGTCGATGATGGCCGTGCGCACGCGCCGGTAGTCCAGCACGCGGCCGATGTCGGCGTCGCGGGCCACGACGGGCAGCGCGCCGAGGTTGACCTCGGCATCGACCTGGATGGGCTGGGCCCCCGTGCGTTCGAAGTCGAGCACGCCCAGGTTGGCGCGAAAGCGCAGGCCTTGCAGGTGGATGACCTGGCGGTTGTTGTGGCGTTGCGGCGGCGTGCGGTCGGCGGGGCGCAGTGCCTGCTCGATCTGTTTGGCGGCCTGCACGCCGTCGGCCAGGGCCGTCTGCACGCAGGGGTGCCAGCGGCGGCTGGCGTCACCGGCCACGAATGCATGCTGGCGCGAGCTGCCGTCCAGCAGCTCGAAGGCCGAGGGCTCGGGCTCGAAGCCCAGCAGCGCGGCAACGAAGTCGAAGCGCTCGGTGCCGACGGTCACGCCATCGGCGTCGGGCACCACGGTGTCCGGCAGCGGGGTGGCCAGGCGCAGCGCGATGCGCGGGTGGGCTTGCACGCGCTCCACCAGGTGGGTCTGCGCGCGCCAGCCGCTGCGGGCCCAGACGGTCACGTCATGGCCGCGGTCGGCCAGGAAGAGGGCGTTCTCGGCCGCGTTGTCGCCGCCGCCCAGCAGCAGCGTGCGGCCAGGCTTGAGCGTCTCACGCCGCGCGGTGAGCTGGGTGGCGTCCAACACGCGCTCGTGCTGCACGGCGAAGTAGCGCCCCGGGCGCAGCAGGCGCAGGCCGGTGGCGATCAGCAGCGCGCGGGCTTGGACATGTTCGCCCGTGCCCAGCTGCAGCGTCCAGCCACCGGCGGCATGGCGAGCGGCCTCAGCGCGGGTGGCCAGGCGCAGCGTCAGCCCCGGCGTGGCCTGGGCCTGGGCGGCGTAGCGGTCGGCCAGCTCAGCGAGCTTGGCGGCGGGTTCGCCCAGCACCCAGTCCTGGGAGAAGTCCAGCCCCTTGAGCGATGCGCACAGCTCAGGCTCGCGCTCGACGAGCAGCGTGGTCAGCCCGAGCTGGCCCAGCCAAGACGCGGCACTACAGCCGGCCGGGCCGCCGCCGAGGATGGCAACGTCGATGGTGAGGGGGGTGGACATGGAGGGAAATCCGCGCAGAACCGCGAATTATCCCAGGCGGGCCCGTTTTGCGCTCGCCCACTTCCAGAGCCGCCACCCCAGCAGCGCGGCAAGGATCACGCCGTAGACGGCGGGTTCGGCGAAGTTGTGCTTGCCGGCGCGCATCCAGATGAAGTGCAGCAGCGCGATGACCGAGATGGCGTAAACCAGCTTGTGCAGCGTCTGCCATCGCTTGGCACCCAAGGCCTTGATGGCCTTGTTGAAGCTGGTGCCGAACAGCGGCAGCATCAGCGTCCAGGCCGTGAAGCCCATCAGGATGAAAGGGCGCTTGGCGATGTCGCGGACGATGTCGCCGAAATCCAGCCCCATGTCCAGCCAGCCATAGGCCAGCAGGTGCAGGCTGGCGTAGCTGAAGGTGAACACGCCCAGCATGCGCCGGAAACGCGCCAGCGCGGCCAGGCCGGTCAGCTCGCGCAGTGGCGTGATGGTGAGCGTCAGCCACAGGCCGCGCAGCGTCCAGTCACCCAGGCGGCGGATGATGGCCTCGGCCGGGTTGGCGCCGAGCTGGTTGGCCACGGCGCCATAGACCAGCCAGGCCAAGGGAGCGAGACACAGCAGGAACAGCAGCGGCTTGGCGCCTCGCCTCATCAAGGCCCCTTGGACGATGCTTCGTATCGTCCGTCCCCCGGGGGGAGCGGCCAAGCTTGGGGCGGCCCGGCGCTTGTCCTGGAGCGCCTTCGTCACGGCCTGGCGCATCAGAAGTTGCGCTTCAGGTCCATGCCGGCGTAGAGCTGGCCCACCTGGGCTTCGTAGCCGTTGAACATCAGCGTGGGGCGCTTCTTGGCGAACAGGCCGTCCTCGCCGATGCGGCGCTCGCCGGCCTGGCTCCAGCGCGGGTGCGGCACGCCGGGGTTCACGTTGGAATAGAAACCGTACTCCTGCGGCGCGGACTGTTCCCAGCTGGAGACGGGCTGCTTCTCGACGAAGCGGATCTTGACGATGCTCTTGGCGGACTTGAAGCCGTACTTCCAGGGCAGCACCACGCGCACCGGGGCGCCGTTCTGGTTGGGCAGCACCTCGCCGTACATGCCAAAGGTCAGCAGCGCCAACGGGTGCATGGCCTCGTCCATGCGCAGGCCTTCCACGTAGGGCCAGTCCAGGATGCCGGAGCGCAGGCCAGGCATCTGCGAGCGATCGGCCAGCGTCGTGAACTCCACGTACTTGGCCTTGCCCGTGGGTTCGGCGCGCTTGATGAGCTCGGCCAGCGAATAGCCCGCCCAGGGGATGACCATGCTCCAGCCTTCCACGCAGCGCAGCCGGTAGATGCGCTCTTCCATGGGAGCGAGCTTGAGCAGGGCATCGATGTCGTAACGGCCGGGCTTGGCGCATTCGCCCTCGACGCTGACGGTCCAGGGCCGGGGCTTGAGCGTGTGGGCGTGCTGCGCGGGGTCGGCCTTGTCGGTGCCGAACTCGTAGAAGTTGTTGTACGAGGTCGCGTCGCCGTAGCTGGTGGGCTTGTCCATCACCAGCGCGCCGGGCACGGCCGAGCGGGCGCCCGGCAGCTTGGGGAGCTTGCCGCCGCCGGTGGCGGACTGGGCCAGGGCCAATGGCGACGCCGCAGCGAGGCCCAGGCCGGCCAGCGCGGTGCGGCGGTTCAGGTAGACGCCGCGCGGCGTGATCTCGCTGGGCAGGGGCTCGTGAGGGGCAGGGATTCGGATCAGCATGGTGGCTTGGATGATGGCGGGCTGAAGGGCGATCAGCGGTGGTCGGCCGGGACCGGCCGCAACTTACACCCCTGGCAGTGGACGTGCCCGAGGCCGCAGAAAATCCCGAGCGGCTCGCTGGTGCGCCAAGTGAGTGTCGCGCATGGGTTTTTGCGTGCTGGCCATGAGGCAGACTGCGCGGTCAGCCTTTGCAGGGTTTTACACGGGGAGGAAAAAGATGCGGGAATGGGTTCATCCGCGCGAGCGCTCGCTGGGCGTCGTGTTGCTGGTGCTGGGCATCCTGGCCTGGCTGGGCTTGATCGTGGGCACCGTGGGCGTGGCGCTGGTGGCGTTGCTGTTCGGCTTCCTGGTCTATGTGTTCGCGCAGTCGGCGCTGCTGGCGCATGTGCGCGGCAACGCCGTGGAGCTGAGCGCCGAGCAGTTGCCGGACCTGCATGCCCAGTTCAAGGACTGCTGCGACAAGCTGGGCATGGACAAGCTGCCCGAAGCCTATGTGCTGCAGGGTGGCGGCATGCTGAACGCGTTCGCGGCGCAGTTCCTGGGGCATCGTTTCGTCGTGCTGCTGTCGGGTGTGGTGGACGCGATGCAGGCGCACCCTGACGGCGTGCGCTTCTACATCGGCCACGAACTGGGCCACCTGAAGCGCGGCCATGCCCTGGGCAACCTGCTACGCCTGCCGGTGCTGTGGCTGCCGCTGATCGGTGGCGCCTATGCGCGGGCCAAGGAGACGACCTGCGACCTGCACGGCCTGGCCTGCAGCAGCTCTGGCGAGTCGGCGGCGCGTGCGCTAGCTGCCCTGTCCGCCGGGCCGCAGCGCTGGCAGCAAATGGACATGGCCGCCTTCGCGCGCCAGGCCCGCCACGGCACGGGCTTCTGGATGTCCTTCCACGAGCTGACCTCCGGCTACCCCTGGCTCACCAAGCGCGCGGCGCGCGTGCTGGGCGAGCCGCGCGTTCCCGGCCGCCACCCGGTGGCCTATGCGCTCGCGGCCTTCGTGCCCTATGCGGGGCGGCTGGGCGGCGGCTTTGGCGTGCTGGTGATGGTCTACGTCGTGGCCGTGCTGATGGCGGTGGCGATCCCGCAGTACCAGGCCTATGTGACGAAGGCGAGACTCTCGATCGCCGTGCAAGCCACGGAAAGCGTGCGCGCATCCCTGCTGGCCGCGCACGAAAAGAGCGGCGAAGTCCCCACGCTGGCGAGCCTGGGCCTTCAGGACGTGGCGTCCGACGGGAGCCAGTTGTCGCTCAATGCCGAGACGATGGAGTTGACCGTGCTGACGCCTCGCGGCACCTTGTCCTTCATCCCGTTGCGTGGTGATCGAGGCATCGAGTGGCTTTGCCTGGGACGCGACCCCTTGAAAGCCCCACAGCTGCCCCAGGGCTGCGGCATCCCCTGACGGCTCAGCGGAAGTCCCGGCTCTCGGTCGGCAGCCGGCCCAGCAGCGGGTTGAGGTTGGTGAAACTCTTGGCCAGCAGGTGGCGCACGTCGCCGTCGCCACGCTGCCAGATGCCTTCCACGGCCAGCAGCCGCGCGCCGAGGATGATGTTGCGGTTCTCTTCGTAGACCTTGGGCCAGACGATGACTTGCACATTGCCGGTCTCGTCCTCCAGCGTGACGAAGAGGGTGCCCTTGGCCGTCTGCGGCTTTTGGCGGCCGGTGACGATGCCACAGGCGTGGGCGCGGCGGCCGCTCTTGACGGCGTCGAGTTGCTTGGCGCTCATCAAGCCTTGCTTTGCCAGCCGCGGGCGCAGCAGCGCCAGCGGGTGGCGGCGCAGCGTGAGGCCGGTGGCCGCGTAGTCCCACAGCACCTCTTCGCCCTCGCCGGCGGCCGGCAGGGCCAAGTCGTCTTCGGGCAACAGGCTGCCCTGCAACAGCTCCGGCATCGCATGCAGGGCCGAGGCCTGCCAGACTTGCTGGCGGCGGTGGCCGGCGAGTGACGTGAGCGCATCGGCCGCGGCGAGTTGCTGCATGTCCTGCTGCGTGAGCCGGGCGCGAAAGGCCAGGTCCTGCGGGTGGGCGAACTCGCCGTCGCGCTGGCGGGCTGCCTCAATGCGCTCGGCCGCGTCGTCGCCCAGGCCGCTGACGAGGCCCAGGCCCAGGCGCACGGCGGGCTGGCGCTGGCCCTCGCGCAGCTCCAGCGTGCTGTCCTTGCCGCTGTGGTTCACGTCGATGGACCGCACCTCCACGTCGTGCCGGCGCGCGTCCTGCACGAGCTGACTGGGCGTGTAGAAGCCCAGCGGCTGCGAGTTCAACAGCGCGCACAGGAAAGCCGCGGGCTCGTGGCATTTGAGCCAGGAGCTGACGTAGGTGAGCAGCGCGAAGCTGGCGGCGTGGGATTCGGGGAAGCCGTAGGAAGAGAAGCCCTTGATCTGATCAAAGATGCGCTTGGCAAAGTCGTCGGTGTAGCCGCGTTCGCGCATGCCGTTGACGACTTTGTCGTAGTACTTCTCCAGCACGCCGGGGCGCTTCCACGCGGCCATGGCGCGGCGCAGCTGGTCTGCCTCGCCGGGCGTGAAACCGGCGGCAATGATGGCCACCTGCATGACCTGTTCCTGGAAGATAGGCACGCCGCGAGTGCGCCATAGAGCTTCCTTCAGGGCTTCGCTGGGGTATTCGACTTCGTCCGCAGGCAGTGCCCGGTTCTTCAGGTAGGGATGCACCATGCCGCCCTCGATGGGGCCGGGCCGCACGATGGCGACCTCGATGACGAGGTCGTAGTAGTCCCGCGGCCGCAAGCGCGGCAGCATGGACATCTGCGCACGTGACTCGATCTGGAAGACACCGATGGTGTCGGCCTCGCAGATCATGTCGTAGGTGGCCTTGTCGTCCTGCGGGATGGTGGCCAGCTCGTAAGTTTGGCCACGCAATGGCTCAAGGAGCTTGAAGCACCGCTGGATGGCCGTGAGCATGCCCAGCGCCAGCACGTCGACCTTCATCATCCTCAGCTCGTCGATGTCGTCCTTGTCCCATTCGATGACGCTGCGATCCTTCATGGTCGCGTTCTCGATGGGCACCAGGCGCTCCAGCGGGCCCTCGGTCAGGACGAAACCGCCTACGTGCTGGGAGAGATGACGCGGCAGGCCGTTGAGTTGCCGGCCCAGGGTGATGAGTTGTTGCAGGCGCGGATCGTCTTCAGGCAACCCGAGCTTTTGCAGCAGCGCAACCCGATGCTCCTCGGGCAGCACCTGGGTGGACCAGCCGCTGTGGTCCTGGCTCATGACGTCCAGTTGCTCCTCGCTGAAGCCCAGCGCTTTGCCGACGTCGCGGATGGCGCTCTTGGGGCGATAGCAGATGACGACGGCCGTCAGTGCGGCACGGTCGCGGCCGTACTTTTCGTAGAGGTGCTGGATCACCAGTTCGCGGCGCTCATGCTCGAAATCGACGTCGATGTCCGGCGGTTCGTTGCGTTCGCGGCTGATGAAACGCTCGAACAGCAGAGTGCTTTCCCGCGGATCGACCGAGGTGATCTCAAGGCAGTAGCAGACAACGCTGTTGGCCGCCGAACCGCGGCCCTGGCAGAGGATGTCCTTGTCGCGCGCGAACCTCACGGTCTCTGCGACGGTGAGGAAGTAATGCTCGTATCGCAGGTCTTCAATCAGCTTGAGTTCGTGCTCGATGCGATCGCGCCACTCATCAGGTAAGCCGCCTGGCCAGCGTTTGACGGTGCCTTCATAGGTCAGCGTGCGCAGATGCTGCATGGCTGTGACGCCCGCAGGCACGACCTCGCTCGGATATTGGTAGCTGATCTCGTTGAGGCTGAACGTGCAACGCGCCGCCACTTGCAGCGTCTCGCGGATCAGCGCCTCGGGATAGATGCGCGAGATGCGGTACTCGCTGCGCAGATGCCGCTCGGCATTGGGTTGCAAGTCAAACCCGCATTCGGCCACCGTGCGGCCCAGCCGCGTGGCGGTCATCACGTCCTGCAAGGCCTTGCGCGAGCGCACGTGGAAGTGCACGTCGCCCGCGGCGACCAGGGGCAGGGCGGTGTCCTCGGAGAGCTGTTGCAGGCGTTGCAGCCACGGCGCGTCGCTGGCCTCGCGCATCAGCTCCACGGCGATCCACGCGCGGCCGGTGAAGTGGTTCAGCAGCCAGTGCGCGGGTGCGGCCAGTTCGGCGTCGTTCGCGTCGCGCGGCAGCACCAGCAGGGCCAGGCAGTCGGTGAGCTTTTCGGGGGCGATCTGATGCCAGTGCAGCGTGTACTCGCCCTTCACGGGGCTCTCGCGGCGGCGTCGCGTGATGAACTGGCTGAGGTTGCCGTAGCCGTTCAAGTTCTGCGCGATCAGCACGAGCTTGAAGCGCGGCGTGCCGGCGTCGTCGCGCACGAGGAACTCGCTGCCGATGAGCAGCTTCATCAGCTGCGGCTGGGGAATGTCGTCGTCGGGCTCGCCCGCTTCGCGCGCGGCCTCCTTCAGTTCGTGGTGCGCGGCCTCACGCATCTCGCGCAACTGCTTATGCGCGCGCACGACGCCGGCCAGCGAGCATTCGTCTGTGATGGCCAACGCTTCGTAGCCCAGCTCGCAGGCGCGCGCTACCAGCTCGCACGGCTCCGAGGCGCCGCGCAGGAAGCTGAAGGCCGACAGGCAGTGCAGCTCGGCATAGCGCGGGATGTCCTTGCGGCCGCCTGGGGCTGCGGGGTTCCAGCCATCCGCGGCGCGGCGCAGTTCGGCGTCCGAGTTGATGCCTTGCTCGCGCAGCATGGCCAGGCGCTCGTCGCGGTCCGACATGGGCGGTGTCACTGGAGCACCCTTCGCGCTACGCGCTGTCCCGCCAAGCGGGAGCGAGCCCCTTCGGGCGGCCGTGCGGGGCTCATGCGAACACCCCATGAAGAAACCAGCCCGAGTCGGGCGCGTTGGACGAAGGCCGCTGGTGGTAGACCCACAGCAAGCCCCGGGTGGCGCTGCGGTAGACGAAGTAGTCGCGCGCCTGCATGCCGGCGTGCCCCTGCCACCAGCCGGTCTCGATGCGATGCGGGCCACTGATGAGGGACAGGGGGCCGCAGTAGGTGGGCTGCTCCCGCACGTCGCAGCGCAGCGGCTGGGGTGGTTCGACCAGCCAGGTGGGCTGTGGGCCGGGCGGGGGGCGCACAGCGGTGGCGGGCGGTGCGGGCCAGGCATGCCAGCTCTGCATGCGGTCCAGCCGGTGGTCTTCGTGCAGGCGGCCTTCGCGCACGTGATCAGGCCCCAGGCGCACGGACAGCCGCTCCAGCAGCGCGTTGGTGGTGGTGCGCTCCTGCGGCTCGTTGGCGCCTGGCAGCAGGCCGGCGCTCAGCTCCTCCAGCGGCAGCACCGTGTCGGCGCTGAGGCGAATCTCGCCGGCCGGTGCGGCCAGCGTGGTGCGGCCCAGGTGTTCGGCCAGCAGGCGCGAGAGGCGCCGCATGTCGCGCGTGGTGTCGGCCGTGGCGATGCTCAGCTCACCGCTGCTGTCGACGTCGCGGGGCCGCATCGCGTCGTACTGCCAGGCCAGGCGCAGCGCGCGCACGCCGGCATGGCGGGCGCACAGGAAGGCGCAGAGCTGGCGCAGCAGGGTCTCAGCGAAATGCAGCAGCACGGGGGCGTGCTCCACGCGGTACGGCAGCTCCAGCCGCGCGTCGAAGCGGTCGGGCAGCGTGAGCCAGGAGTGCACCTCGGGCAGCTCGCCATAGGCCTGGTCCAGCGCGGTCAGCAGGGCCGGGCCGAAGCGCCGGGCCAGGGCAGGGCGCGGCAGCCGGCGCAACTCGCCCAGGTGGCGGCAGCCCAGGCGGGCCAGCATGGCGTGGTGGGCCTGGGCTGCGCTCAGGGCCGAGAGCGGCAAGGCGTCCAGCCGTTCGCTCAAGCGGCCTTGTCGCGACGACTCCGGGCAGCGCGCCAGCGCCAGTGCGCCCAGCGCCGTGGGTGCCCAGGCCTGCGCGCCCAGGGCCAGCCCCGCCTGCTGGGCCTCGGCCTGCAGCCGCTCGCGCAGCGCCCGAGCGCCGCGGAACAGCCGCAGGCTGCTGGACACCTCGGCAACGACGGCTTCCTCCAGTCGCGCGACGCGCGGCGTGAAGCTCAGCGCCAGCCAGCCAAGCGCATCCATGTCGCCTTCTGGAGCATCAGGCGTGCAACAAAGGGCGAGCCAGCGCATGAGGGCGCTCCATCGGGGAAAGGGCCAGCTCCGGCACGGGAGCAGGCAGGGGCATGCGTTTGCCCGCCGTCAGCAGCGGCTCGACCGCACCCGGCGTGGCCGGCAGCGTCAGCCAGCCTTCGTGCGCGGGGCCGCGGCGCTTGAGCAGGTGCACGGCCAGGTCCCAGCCCTCGCCGGGCTGCACCACGAGGCGCAGCGGCGCGGCGGAGGATTGCTGGCGGGCGATTCTTTCGGGCCGCATCAGGAAGACCGGCGCGTCGGAGCTCAAGGCGCTGACCTGCAGCCGGCGGATCTGCTCGGGCCGCGCTTCGGGCAGCCAGGCCAGTACGGCCACGCGCGACTTGATGGCCTGCTCTGCCGCCCACAGCGCCTCGGCCGGCTTGGGCGGTGACACCCACACCAGCGCCGACGGTGGCAGGCCCAGCGCCTGCAGGCCCGGCAGGTGAGGCATGTGCGGCGGGTTGACCAGCAGCAGTGAGCGCAGAGTCGGCGCGGCCTGGCGCTGGCGCCGGCCAGGGTTGGGTGCAGGCAGCGCCTGGGCGGCCCACCAGTCGCGCAGGGCCGGGGCCAGCAGCCGCCACTCCAGCACGCCGGCATCCGGCGTCAGCAGCTCCACGGCGGCCTTCAGCGGCCAGCCGCCACCGGGCAGTTCGCCGTCCAGCGCCGCAAAGCCGCTGGGCAGTGCAGGTTCGGCCGCCGCCCCCAAACTGCTGCCGCGCCACAGCCGGCCCTGCAGGCTGGCTTCCAGCGCCAGCCGGCCCTGCACGCCCGTGGGTGAGGGGCCGACGGGGTGGGTGACAGCATTGCTGGAAGAGAGGACGGACAACATGGCGAGGGAAGGAGCCGGAGCTTGGATGAGACCACAATACTGTACGTATATCCAGTATTTTCCAACTATGGACCTCACCTTCCCGCTAGCATTTCACGCATGCCCTTGGAGAGCCGCCATGCAACTCGCCCCGCTGATCTGCGTCCGTGACGTGCCCGCCAGCAGCCGCTGGTACCAGCAACTGCTGGGCGCCCACAGCGGCCATGGCGGCGACGAGTACGAGCGCATCAACGACGCCGAGGGCCGCCTCGTGCTGCAACTGCACCGCTGGGAGGTGGAGCACCACCACGGGCCGCTGGGCGACCCGGCGCTGCCGCATGGCAACGGCGTGCTGCTGTGGTTCGAGTTGCAGGACTTCGACGCCGCCGTCGGGCGTGCCGAGCTCCTTGAGGTGCAGATGCTGCGGCCCGCGCAGCTCAGCGAGAACGGCAACTGGGAGTTCTGGCTGCTGGACCCCGACGGCTACAAGGTGGTGCTGACCAGCCCCTTGCCCTGACCGGCCGGCATGCCCGTTGCCCGGTTTCTGCTTTCCACCATCCAGGAGCTTCTTTGATGAGCAGCAACGACGAACAAGCCATCCGCGACATGGTGGCCACATGGATGGCCGCCTCCAAGGCCGGCGACGTGGACACGGTGCTGGGCCTGGTGGCCGACGACGTGGTGTTCCTGACGCCGGGCCGCCCGCCCATGCGCAAGGATGAGTTCACCGCCCAGTCCAAGGCCCAGGCCGCCCCTGGCGGGCCTCAGATCGACGGCCACTCCGACATCCAGGAGATCCAGGTGCTGGGCGACTGGGCCTTCATGTGGACCCGGCTTGAGGTCAAGGTGACGCCCAAGGGCGGCGTGGCCATGGAGCGGGCCGGCCATACGCTGACGGTGCTGAAGAAGGAGCGCGGCCGCTGGGTCATCGCGCGGGACGCCAACCTTCTGGCGCCGGTGTCATCCCAGAAGTAGAGCCCATTCAGCATTCGTGCCGAGCGCTGGGCCGCTCCCGAGCCGGCCCGCTTGGGCGATGTGCTTGCGGCTCAATGCCGCAAGCATCGCCGTCCCCTCGGGGGACCGATCAGGCCTGCCGGCGTTCAGCCGGAGCAGGACTGGGCGAGGGGCTCAGGAGAACCCGTCGCCGTCGAAGTTCACTTCGTCCTCGTCGCGGGCCAGCGTGGGCGGTGCGTCCTTGGGCTTCATGGCCTCCAACTGCTCGCGCAGCTTGGCCACCTGGTCCAGCCAGTAGTTGGGCGTGCCGAACCAGGGGAAGGCCAGCGGGAAAGCCGGGTCGCCCCAGCGGCGGGCCAGCCAGGCGCTGTGGTGGATCATGCGCATGGTGCGCAGCGGTTCGATGAGGCGCAGTTCGCGGTCGTCGAACTCGGAGATCTGCTCGTAGCCGTCCAGCACGGCGTTGAGCAGCCGCTGTGCGGCATCGGGCTCGCCGGGCAGCAGCATCCACAGGTCTTGCACCGCGGGGCCGGTGACGGCGTCGTCCAGGTCCACGAAGTGCGGGCCGCGGTCGGGCGTCCAGAGGATGTTGCCGGGGTGGCAGTCGCCGTGAAGCCGCGTGAGCTGCAGGTCGGGCAGGCTGTCGAAGGCGGCCTGGATGGCGGCCAGGCAGCGTTGGGCGGCGTCGTCCCAGGAGGGGGCGATCTCGGGCGGGATGGCGTCGTTGGCCATCAGCCAGTCGCGCGCGGTCTGAGCGGGTGCGGCGCTGGCCCACGAGAGCCGCTCGGCAAAGGGCTGGCGGCGGCCCACGCCATGCAGGCGGGCCAGCAGCCGGCCTATCCAGCGCAGCACCTCGGGGTCTTCCAGCTCGGGGCCGCGGCCTCCCTGCCGCGGGGTGACGGCCAGGCGCTGGCCCTGGTAGTGGAACAGCGTGGAGCCGCCGTCCAACGTCCACGGCGCGGCCACGGGCACCTCGGCGGCGGCCAGCTCGGCGGCGAATTGGTGCTCCTCCAGGATCTGCGCGTCGCTCCAGCGGGCCGGGCGGTAGAACTTGGCCACGCCGGCATTGCTACCGTTGCGGTCGTCTTCCAGGTGCACCAGCAGCACGCGGTTCTCGAAGGAGTTGAGCTGCAGCATGCGGCCATCGGCGCGCACGCCCGCGGCATCCAGCGCGTCGAGCATGAACTCCGGCGTCAGGTCGCCGAAGCTGAGGTCAGGGGTGGCTTGATGCATCCGGCCAGTGTCGCCGGTATGGGGCACGGCGGACTGGCCGGGCAGGATTAAAGGAAGCGTTGAATAAGTCCCCGCGATGCAGCGCGCCCTGGTTTGGGATGGGCTGCAAGGCGCAAAGCACAGCCATAGCCTTTGCTATGGCGAGCATTTGCAACGCCGCAGACCGCCCAAAGCAGGGATGCGCTGCGCGTGAGGGGCTTGTTCAGCGCTTCCCTAACCGCGGCGCGGGCGCTGGGTGGCGTAGCGCGGCGCGTCGACGACCACGCCGACGATGTCGTCCAGCATGGCTTCGTCATCGGCGTCGTCCAGCACCGGCAGGTTGCGCGGGTTGTAGCGTGCCGTGTCCAGGCTGCGCTGTGGAAGTGCACGGCGCTGGGGCAGGGGCGGCATGGACTGGCGCGGCGACCGCAGGCTGCCGAGGTCCGGGCCGCCGTAGGTGTCGCCGCCATGGCGCTCATGGCCACCGGGGTGACCCCCGTGACTGCTCTGACTGCTATGCCCGCCTTGAGCGCCACCAAAGCCGCCCGCGTCCTGCCACAGCGGCAGCGGCTGCGAGAACTGGCCCCAGTCGCTGCTGAACTCTTCCTCGCCCGAGCTGCTGCTGCGGCGGCGCGACAGGCCGGAGGTAGCCATGCCCGGCGCCGGCAGCGGGCCACGCGAGTTGCTGCCCTGGGGCACCAGGAGCTGCAGTTCGGCCACGCTGGGGAGTTGGTCCATCGCACAACGCAGGTAGCGCACGCGGCAGGCCGACAGCACGGCATGCTTGATCTGCAGCGCACGCGGCGTGACGCCGCGCTCGCCCTCCAGGTCGATGGCGGCCAGCACGCGGCCATTGGGGCTGCAAACGGCAAAGGTCACATGCGAGGCGCCCAGCAGGTCGAACCAGTAGCGCACTTCCTTGGCTTCGGTCGGCTGGCAAAAACGCACCAGCGGCAACTTGGACAGCACCACGTGATGGGGCAGGGCCTCGCGCAGCAGCCGGAACACGCGGCGCTCATCGCTCGTGAAAACCGGCCGTGCAGTTAGCGACCACTCCGCCGGCAATCCCTTGTTGGCGTACGCCGGCCGCCGCAAGGCCCAGACGAGGCTGATGGCCAGGCCCAGCACGCAAACAGCCAGCGCGGCGATCCAATAGATGGCGTACGGCATGTCCCTTGGGGAGTTCGGCGATAACGCCGACGACCCTCGGCGCAATGGTGGGGCAATGTAGCGCAACGTCCCTAAAACACATTACTCGCTAGTCCCGATTCCCCCGGGCTGAGGGGTTGCATCGTTATGCCGGCACCGTCTGATCGCTCATTTATTCCTTGGCGGCGCGCCCCGAGGATTCGAAATGGGCTTTGACCTCGGCCACGCTGTCCACGAAGGTGCTCAGCACTTGGGCCTGGCGCTTGAACTGGAAGTCCAGCTCGCCCAGATGCCGCTCCAGCGCCTGCTCGACCTGGGAACCCACCGTGTCCGGCGGCAGGCGCAGCCAGGCGGCGGACTCGCTGCCGTCACGCTCCACGAGGGCGCCGGCCCTGGCGGCAATGCGCAGCATGGCGCGGTTTTCGCTCAGCGCGTGGATGAAGAGCGTGTCGATGCCGCGGTTGCGCGCATGCAGGGCTGCGGTCTCGAAAAGCCGCCGCCCCAGCCCTCGGCCACGCGACTGCGGCAGCACCGACACGCCGAACTCCGCCATCGTGCGGGCCGGCTCGCCTTGCGGCGGCAGGCCATAGGCCAGGTGGGCCACGGCGATGAGGCGCAGGCGGCGGTTGAAGATGCCCAGCACCTCGTCGCGGGTGAAGTCGATGCCCAGCGCGTATTTGCGGATCTGCTCGTCCGACGGCGCATAGCCGAAGCGCAGGTAGCGGTCGCGCGGCTCCAGCGCCAGCAGGTGGTCGATCATGCGGTGGCGGTGGCGCCGGCCCAGCGAGCGGATGGGCACCCAGGTGGACAGCCGCTCCAGCGCCGCGCGGGCGCCGGCCAGCGGGCCTGCGGCGAGTCCCGCCAGGTCGGTGGACGTGGCGGCGGCGGGCGGCGGCGCGTGCGGGTCGGGCCCGAACGCCGACAGCTCGTGATCCCAGTCCGTCGAGGGTTCGACGGGCGGGGTTTCAAGGGCGGCGGGTGGTTTTCCGGGCATGTGGGCGCCTCTGCGTACAGGGCTGATGCCAAGGTTACCGCGTTTACCCGCGCCCGGGCCTTCCAAACGCGCACCTTCGCTGCTACACTCGCGGGCTTTTCCGTCATTGGCTGCGGGGAAGAACCTCGCCTAGAGGTTGTGCAACAGACACAGCACCTGGGTGGGTCAAGTAATTCAGCCATTCATCGCCGGCACACTTTTGGTGCGCCGGCACATTAGAGATCAACTCATGAAGACCTTCAGCGCCAAGCCGGCCGAGGTGACGCACGAGTGGTTTGTGATTGACGCCACCGACAAGGTGCTCGGACGTGTTGCCAGCGAAGTGGCACTCCGTTTGCGCGGCAAGCACAAGGCCATCTACACGCCTCACGTCGATACCGGTGATTTCATTGTCATCGTCAACGCAGACAAGCTCCGCGTGACCGGTAACAAGGCCACCGACAAGGTGTACTACCGTCACTCTGGCTTCCCTGGCGGCATCTACGCCACGAAGTTCAAGGACATGCAAGCCAAGCACCCCGGCCGCGCGCTGGAGAAGGCCGTCAAGGGCATGCTGCCCAAGGGCCCGCTGGGTTACGCCATGGTCAAGAAGCTGAAGGTCTACGCAGGTCCCACGCACCCGCATACCGCCCAGCAGCCCAAGGCTCTCGAGATCTAAGGAACGGCCATGATCGGAAATTGGAACTACGGCACTGGCCGCCGCAAGTCGTCGGTCGCTCGCGTCTTCATCAAGAAGGGCACGGGCCAGATCATCGTCAACGGCAAGGCCATCGACGCTTACTTTGGTCGTCAGACGTCCATCATGATCGCCAAGCAGCCCCTGCTGCTGACGAACAATGGTGAAGCGTTCGACATCAAGGTGAACGTGCACGGTGGCGGCGAGTCCGGCCAGGCCGGCGCGCTGCGCCTGGGCATCACCCGCGCGCTGATCGACTATGACGCGACCCTGAAGCCCGAACTGAGCCGCGCCGGCTTCGTCACGCGCGACGCGCGTGAAGTCGAGCGTAAGAAGGTCGGTCTGCACGGCGCCCGTCGTCGTAAGCAATTCTCCAAGCGTTAATTTCTACGCTTCGGACACAAAAGGCCGCCCTGTGCGGCCTTTTGTATTTGCGCAGACAATCCCCATATACGTCCCTGGACCTGATTTCACTGGAGCCCGCCATGAGCGCCGTGCTTGATACCCCCGTCACCGACATCCCCGTGCCCCTGGTCTTCACCGACAGCGCCGCCGACAAGGTGCGCGATCTGGTCGCCGAGGAAGGCAACCCCGACCTGAAGCTGCGCGTCTTCGTGCAGGGCGGCGGCTGCTCGGGCTTCCAGTACGGCTTCACCTTCGACGAGGCCGTCAACGACGACGACACGCAGATGGTCAAGAACGGTGTGACGCTGCTCATCGACTCCATGAGCCTGCAATACCTGGCCGGCGCCGAGATCGACTACAAGGAAGACCTGCAAGGCGCCCAGTTCGTCATCAAGAACCCGAACGCCACCACCACCTGTGGTTGCGGATCGAGCTTCTCGGTCTGAGCGTGCGCTGAACTGCTTGCTGCAAAGCCGCCTTCGGGCGGCTTTGTCGTTTCCATGGCACCGAAACCGCAACCGGAAGAAGAACGTTCGCTGAAGCTGCTGCTGTGGCTGGTGGCCGTCGGCTTCTTCATGCAGACGCTGGACGCCACCATCGTCAACACGGCGCTGCCGGCGATGGCGGCCAGCCTGGGCGAAAGCCCTTTGCGCATGCAGTCCGTCGTGGTGGCGTATTCGCTGACCATGGCCATGCTGATCCCGGCCTCGGGCTGGATGGCCGACCGCTTCGGCACGCGGCGCATCTACGTGGGCGCCATCGTGCTGTTCGTGCTGGGCTCGGTGCTGTGCGCGTTCGCCAACAGCCTCGCGCTGCTGGTCACGGCGCGCGTGGTGCAAGGCCTGGGCGGCGCGCTGCTGCTGCCGGTGGGGCGGCTCGTCGTGCTGCGCACCTTCCCGCGCGAGCGCTTCCTGCAGGCCATGAGCTTTGTCGCCATCCCCGGCCTCGTCGGCCCGCTGATCGGCCCCACGCTGGGCGGCTGGCTGGTGGAAGCGGCCTCCTGGCACTGGATCTTCCTCATCAACGTGCCGGTGGGCGTCATCGGCGCGCTGGCCACGCTGCGCTACATGCCAACGCCCGCGCCCGTCTCCGTGGGACGCTTCGATGGGGCGGGCTACGCCATGCTGGCCTTCGGCATGATGGCGTTGTCGCTGGCCCTGGACGGCCTCTCGGGCCTGGGCCTGCGCCAAGCCTCGGTGCTGGTACTGATGATTTTCGGCCTGGCCAGCCTCACGGCCTACTGGCTGCACGCGCTGCGCCGGCCCGATCCGCTGTTCTCACCCAAGCTATTCGAGGTGGGCTCGCTGCGCATCGGCCTGCTGGGCAACCTGTTCTCGCGCCTGGGCAGCTCCTGCATGCCCTTTTTGATCCCGCTGCTGCTGCAGGTGACCATGGGTTACTCGCCCGCCCAGGCCGGCATGATGATGCTGCCCGTGGCCATCGCCAGCATGTCCATGAAGCGCATCACGACGCCGCTGATCATGCGCCACGGCTACCGCCGCGTGCTCACCGTCAACACGCTGCTGGTGGGCCTGACGATGGCCAGCTTTGCGCTCTCGTCGCCCGAGCAGCCGCTCATCCTGCGCATCGTTCAGCTCGCCCTCTTTGGCGCCGTGAACTCCATGCAGTTCACCGCGATGAATACGCTGACGCTGAAGGACCTGGGCTCCACCACGGCCAGCAGCGGCAACAGCCTGCTGTCCATGATGCAGATGCTGGCCATGGGCATGGGCGTGGCGGCAGCGGGCGCGGTGCTGGCCGCGTTCACGGACTACTTTGGCAGTGACGCTGCTGGGGCGACGCAGACGCTGCAGTCCTTCCGAGCCACCTTCGCCTGCATGGCCCTCATCACCATCGCGTCGGCCGGCATCTTCTGGCAGCTCTCGCCGCAGGACAGCTCGGCCGGCGCTGCAGCCAAGGAGCAGGACGTCGAGGCTGGTTAGGCGGGGTACAAAGCGCCCAGCAGGCGCGCCCCAGCAGCGCCCGTCACGGCGGGCAGGTTGCCCGGCAGGCGTTCGACGAAGCGGTGGGCCAGCCAGGCAAAGGCGGCGGCCTCCACCTGGTCCACCGGCAGGCCGCGCTCGGCACTCGTCTGCACCGTCACGCCAGGCAGCAGTTCCGTCAGGCGCTGCATCAGCCGGCCGTTCAGCGCACCGCCGCCACAGGCGATCAGCGCCTTGGCCTGGGGCATCTGCGCCTTCAGGTCGTCGGCCACGCAGCGGGCGCTCAGCTCCAGCAGCGTGGCCTGCACGTCTTCGGGCGAGAGACTGGGCGTGAGCTTGGCGTCCAGCCAGCGCAGGTGGAAGAGGTCGCGGCCCGTGCTCTTGGGCGGTGGTAGCGCGAAATACGGTTCGGCCAGCAGCGCGGCCAGCAGTTCGGGCAGCAGGCGGCCTGTCGCGGCCCAGGCGCCGTCGGCGTCATAGGCCAGGCCCTTGTGGCGAGCGATCCAGCCGTCCATCAGGCAGTTGGCCGGGCCGCAGTCAAAGCCACCTGTGCGGCCGTCGGCGAACAGCAAGCTCAGGTTGCTGATGCCGCCCAGGTTCAGCGCGGCCGCGTCCTGGCCGGCATTGCCAAACACGGCGCGGTGGAAGGCTGGCACCAGCGGTGCGCCCTGGCCGCCCGCCGCCACGTCGCGGCTGCGCAGGTCGCAGATGACGTCAATGCCGGCCTGCTCGGCCAGCAAAGCGCCGTTGAGCAGTTGCGTCGTGTAGGCATCGAAGCCGCCCGGCTGGTGGCGCACGGTCTGCCCGTGGGCGCCGATGGCGCGCACCTGCTGGCGCAGCGTGGCCGTGGCTTCCAGCAGTTGCGAAACAACATCCGCGTAGCCCCGCGCCACTGCATTGGCGGCCTGTGCGGCGCGGTGAAGTTCGTTGTGGCCGGGCGCGTTCAGCGCCAGCAGCTCGTCGCGCAACGCGGGGGAGAAGGGGGTGTGCACATGGCCGGTGACGACCAGTGCGTTCGCATCAAACAGCACGCCATCGATGCCGTCGAGCGAGGTGCCCGACATCAGCCCGATGTAAAGCCCTTCGGCCAATGCTCTATTCGGCAGCGGAGACGCCGTCCATGGTTTCCGCCACAGACAGCTGCGTCTTGACGCTCGCGACCGTCTGCAGGAACTGCGACTTGGCGTAGTTCGGCAGCGTGACGGCCTCGGACGCGCGGGCGATGGTGCGCGGGTCCATGTGGCGGCCGCCGACGCGGAACTCGAAGTGCAGGTGCGGGCCGGTGGCCCAGCCCGTCATGCCCACGGCGCCGAGCTTCTGGCCCTGCTCGATGCGCTGGCCCTTTTTCACGTCGATGCGGCTCAGGTGGGCGTAGACGGTGGAGCGGTCACCGGCATGGCGCACTTGCACCACGTTGCCGAAGCCGTTCTGCCAGCCGGCCATCTCGACCATGCCGTCGCCCACCGCGCGCACGGCCGTGCCGGTGGGCGCGCCGTAGTCCACGCCGTTGTGCTGGCGCCAGGTCTGCATGATGGGGTGGAAGCGCATCGCGAACCCGGAGGTGATGCGCGAGAACTCCATGGGGCTGGCCAGGAAGGCGCGGCGCTTGCTCTGGCCGTCGAAGCCGAAGAAGCTGCCCTTGCCCGTGGCGCTGTCCTTGAACCACACGGCCGAGTAGGTGCGACCGTTGTTCGTGAACTCGCCCGCCAGCAGGCGGCCCACGCCGCCGTCCCAGGTGACGGGCTCGCCGTCGGCCGTCAGCGTCTCGTAGACGATGCTGAAGCGGTCGCCCTTGCGCAGCTCGCGGTGGAAGTCGATGTCGCCCGAGAACATGTCGGCCATCTGCGAGGCGATGGCGTCGGGAACGTTGGCGTCGTCGGTAGCGGCGAACAGCGAGGTGCGGATGCTGCCGCTGCCCAGGGCAATCTGCGTCTGCAGCGGCGCGGTCTCGGTGCGCACGTTGAAGCGGGCGCCGTCGCGGGTGACGGTGAGGCGCGTGAAGTGCGTGCCTTGCTGCTCGGCCCGTTCGGCCGGGAAGCGCACGACGATCTTCTGCACCTGGCCCGAGGCGTCGGCCGTCAGGTGCACCATCTTGCCGGCGCGGCCCTGGAAGATGCGGCGGCCCGCCGGGTCGGCGCGCAGGAAGGCGGCTGCTGCCGGGTCGAAGGCGCCGGCGCGCTTGAGCAGGCTGTCCGGCGTGTCGCTGGAGCGGGTGGCTTCGGCGCGAGTCAGGCCGATGCTGTGGGTGGCCAGCTCGTCGAGCTGGGATTCGATGTCGGGGGCGGCCAGCGTCTCGACGACGGTGCGCTTGGGCAGCTCGGAGGCATCGGGGGCCAGCGGCGCAATGCCGAAGGCGGTCACGGCAAAGCAGCTCAGGGCGCCCACGACGGACGCCGTCAGCGCGCGCGGGTGGCGCGCCGCGAATGCTTCGGCACGCTTCAGGCTGGCTTGGAGTTGCTGTAGGCGGTTCTGAACGGTCACTCTCGGTTTCCCGGGGTTGTCGCTGGGGGCAATCCCGGCCGAGCCGGTTCCACGCGAAGGCACGCTCGTGGGCGGCCCTTAAAATCCCTGGATTGGTTGTGTTGAAACAACACCCCCAATTCGAAGGGTGAATTCTAACGGCTTTGTCCTACCTGGCATGCCGGTTAACCCCGATGGATCAATAACTTAACGTTTCGCTCGGCTTGCAGCCGGGCGGTGATGCGCCATGTCCGACGCCCCGAAATTCCCTGTCACCGATGCCGTCCTCGAAGCGCTGGCCGTCACGCGCCGCGGCGTGGAAGAGCTGCTGCCGGAGGCCGAGTGGACGAAAAAGCTGGCCCGCTCCGCCGCCACCGGCGTGCCGCTGCGCATCAAGCTGGGCCTGGACCCCACGGCGCCCGACATCCACGTGGGCCACACGGTGGTGCTGAACAAGATGCGCCAGCTGCAGGACCTGGGCCACCAGGTCATCTTCCTGATCGGCGACTTCACCTCCATGATCGGCGACCCGTCCGGCCGCAACTCCACCCGCCCGCCGCTGACCAAGGAGCAGATTCAGGCCAACGCCGAGACCTACTACGCCCAGGCCAAGCTGGTGCTGGACCCGGCCCGCACCGAGATTCGTTACAACTCCGAGTGGAGCGATCCGCTGGGCGCGGCCGGCATGATCCAGCTCGCCAGCAAGTACACCGTCGCCCGCATGATGGAGCGCGACGACTTCACCAAGCGCTTCGCGGCCCAGGCGCCCATCTCGGTGCACGAGTTCCTGTACCCGCTGATGCAGGGCTACGACTCCGTGGCGCTGAAGAGCGACCTGGAGCTGGGCGGCACCGACCAGAAATTCAACCTGCTGATGGGCCGCCACCTGCAGCAGGAGTACGGCCAGGAGCCGCAGTGCATCCTGACCATGCCGCTGCTGGAGGGCCTGGACGGCGTCGAGAAGATGTCCAAGTCCAAGAACAACTACATCGGCATCACGGAACCGGCCAACACCATGTTCGCCAAGATCCTGTCCATCAGCGACGTGCAGATGTGGAAGTGGTACGAGCTGCTGTCCTTCAAGTCCATCGCCGAGATCGCGGCGCTCAAGGCCGAGGTCGAAGGTGGCCGCAACCCCAAGGACGCCAAGGTCGCGCTGGCCAAGGAGATCACGACGCGCTTCCACAGTGCGTCGGCGGCGGATGCGGCGGAGGTCGACTTCAACAACCGTGCCAAGGGCGGCATCCCGGACGACATCCCCGAAGTGCAGCTAAGCGGCGCCCCTATGGGCGTGGCCCAGGTGCTGAAGGCGGCCGGCCTGGTGGCTTCCACCGGCGAAGGCCTGCGCATGATCGAGCAGGGCGGCGTGCGCCGCTCGGGCGAGGTGATCTCGGACAAACTTCTCAAGCTCGATGCAGGCGAACATGTGCTGCAGGTCGGCCGGCGCAAGTTCGCGCGCGTCGTGCTGAGCTGATCGGCGTACGCCCCAAGTAAAAAGGGAGGCCGAGGCCTCCCTTTGTTGCTTCCGGCCTTGCCGATCAGCGGCGAGTCGGGTCGTGCGGCCGACTGTCGGCCCCGTTCGGCACGCCGTCATGATCCGCGTCGCCGCGCGCCCAGGCGCCGCGCCTGAATTCCCAGCGGCCATCGCGCTCAACCCAGGCTGGCTGGGCGTAGGAATAGCCTCGGCGCTCCTTCACCCAGGTACCGCGGTGCCAGACGTGGCGATGGCCGTTCCAGCCCCAGTAGCCGTTGACCCAGACGTAGCCGCGGCGCGGCTCGGGAACAACCTCATATCGCGGCGCCGGGGGTGCCGTTTGAATCCACACGCTGGCTTGCGCCACGGCTGCGGTCGGCAGGATGGCCGCGCCGAACGCGCAGCTTGCGACCAAGCTTGAAGCGATGATGGTCTTGCTGAGCATGGCAGATCTCCAAGTTGTAGGAGCTCATTGAACGCCCCAGCCCGGCAGGCGGTGGTCGGAAGGCAGCCCATTGCCGTGTCGGAAGCTTCCTGCAACGAAAAAGGGAGGCCTGGGCCTCCCTTTGTTCGTTACGGCTTTACCGGCCGCAAGTACGGCCCCGGCTTCACCTCCTTGATCGGCTCTGCGGCGATGCGGCGCTTGAGCTCGGCGATTGCCGCGTCGAGTTGAGCATCCTGGCCCATGAAGCTGGCACGGGGCGGGTTGTCCACCTCGATGTCCGGCGACACGCCTATGCCCTCGATGAGGAAGCGGCCATCGACATCCATCTGCCCCGTCTCGGCGGCGCGCATGATGCCGTTGTCCAGCAGGCGGTTGCCGTCCGACAGCCACACGCCGGCGCCGGAGCTGCGCTTGCCGATGACAGGGCCGATCTTCAGGCGCTTGAAGCCTTCGGCAAAGGTCTCGCCGTCGGAATAGGTGTCCTCGTTCATCAGCACCACGGTGTGGCCGCGGAAGGTGTTCTGCATGTTGGCGTAGACGGGCGCACCATCGGGCGAGCGCGGCTGCCAGAAGGCCCAGGCGCGGCGCAGCAGCTTCTCCAGGATCCAGCTGTCGATGTTGCCGCCGTTGTTGTAGCGCACGTCGATGATGAGGCCGTCGCGGTCGCTGGCGGCGTAGAACTCGCGCACGAAGTCAGCGATGTCGCCCGAGCCCATGGCGCGCAGGTGCACGTAGCCGATGCGGCCCTGGGCCGCCTGCTCCACGGCGCGGGCACGGCTGACGCGCCAGTCGTTGTAGCGGAGCTGGTTCTCGCGCGCCTGTGCTACCGGCGTGACGATGCGCTGCACCGTCTTGTCGCCCTGCTTCACGTCCAGCAGCACCTGGCGGCCGGCTTGGCCGCGCAGCAGTTCCAGGATGTGCGGCGCATCCGCAGTCGGGCGGCCGTTGACGGCCGTGATGACGTCGCCCACCTTGAGGTTCACGCCCGCAGCGGCCAGCGGCGGCGCCTCGGACGGCAGCTCGGCTTCAAAGCCGTAGATGGCGTCGATGCGCCAGCCGTTGGCCACCTTGGAGAAGCGCCCGCCCAGGCCCGCGAGGCCCGGTTCATCGGGTGACGGCCGCGTGTCGCCCGGGCCCACCTGGCTGTGCAGTGCGCTGATCTCGCCCACCATCTGCGCCATCAGCTCGGCGAGCTCGTAGCGGTCGGTCACCCGGTCCACCAGCGGCTCGTACTTGGCGCGCACGGCCGCCCAGTCCACGCCGTGCATGGCCTTGTCGTAGAAGTGGTCGCGGTGCATGCGCCAGGCGTCCAGGAACATCTGCCGCCACTCGGCACGCGGCTGCGTGGCGATCTGCCAGTCGCTCCAGCGCACCTGGGACTTGCTCAGGTCGGCGGGCAGCTTGGGCGCGGCCTCCACGATCAGTACTTCGGGCGCGGCGCCGCCGGCCTGGTTGCGCACCACCATCAGCTTCTTGCCGTCGGCGCTGATGTCGTAGCTGCGCACATCGCTGGCCAGGATTTCGGCCGGGCCGCCCTGGTTGTCGATGGCGATGGATTTGAGGTGGGTCTTGCCGTCGAGGTCGCGGTCCAGGAACCACAGCCGCTTGCCATCCACGCGCAGCCCACGGTAGCTGCCGGCGGGCACGGGCAGCTCATAGAGGCGCTCGGCCAGGCCTTCAAAGACGATGGCGGGCTTCGCGCTCTTCTTCTCCTCGGGCCTCTTGTCCTTGTCGTCCGGCTTGCGCTCGGTGGGGTCCTTGTCGGTGGCCTTGCGGTCCTGGGCGCGCTGCTCCTCGGCTTTCTTCTCGACGACGGACTCCAGTTCGTCCTTGGGTGCGAACGGCGAGCGCAGGCCCGGCTGCAGCGCCAGCGCATACAGCTTGGTGCGGAAGCCGAAGAAAGGCCCCGTGTTGCGGTCGCCCCAGGGACCGCCGTTGCCGGTGGTCTGGAAGTTGCGGCTGGACGCGAAGTACAGCCACTGGCCATCGGGGCTGAAGGCGGCGCCGCTGGCTTCGTAGCGGTCGGTCGTCAGCGTGTGCGTGCGGCTATCAGGCACATGGAAGAGCTGCAGCTGCTCGCGGTTGGGGTTGTGCAGCGGCAGGGTCCAGGCCAGCGTCTGGCTGTCGGCGCTCCAGGCTTGCAGCTGCGGCGCACCAGCGATGCGGGCGCGGCCGATCTCGCGCGTGTTGCCTTTGCCGATGGGGGCCTTGAGGTCGGTGAGCCAGATATGGCCTTCCTTGTCCGTGTGCGCCAGCCAGCGGCCGTCGGGCGAGGGCAGCAGCTCGCGGCGCAGCGCCACCGGACCGTTCGTGAGCTGCTCGGGCTTGCCCGTGCCGTTGGCGGCCAGGCGCCAGATCTCCTGCTCGCCGCTGAAGTCGCAGATCGCCAGCACGCTCTTGCTGTCGCTGGTGAATTCGGCCTGCTTGCAGCGGCCGTCGGCCGGTTGCGGCAGCTCGGCGCGGCGCAGTTGCTGCACGCCTTGGGTCGCCAGGTGGCCGCGTGCGGCCAGCAGCACGCGTTCGCCGTTGGGGGCAAAGGCGGTGTCGGTCAGGAAGTCCTGCGGCTTCTTGATCCAGCGCTCGCGCTGCTGGTCGAAGTCGCCGCCCAGGCTCACGTCCAGCTTTTTCGCGGCAGCGTTCTGCGCCAGGTCCACGAAGTAGAGGTCCGCACCCAGCGCATAGACCACGCGGCTGCCGTCGATGGACGTGTGGCGGATGTCCCAGCCCTTGTGCTGGGTGTGCTGGCGCAGGTCGCCGCCCTGCGCGTTGACCGACCACAGGTTGAACGTGCCGTCGCGGTCCGACAGGAAGGCGATGCGCTGCTGGACGCCAGCAACGTAGGGCAGGGGGCGGCGGTCGTTGCTGCCTTCGGCGATCAGCGGTCTGGCCTCGGCGTTGCTGGTCAGGTCCAGCGACCACAGTCGCGCCAGGGCGCCGCCGCGGTACTGGCGGGCGTTGTCGCTGCGCAGACCGTTACGGGTGAAGTACAGCGTCTTGCCGTCGGCGCTCAGAGAGGCGTCGCTGGCCTGGGCCACGGGGAGCTGGCGGCGCTGGCCGGTCTTGGCGTCGATGGCGAAGAGCTGGGCGCCGGGGCGGGCATCCAGGCCGGTGTACAGGATTTCGCCCGCGGCGGTGAAGCCCCAGACGCGCATGCCACCGCCTTCCCAGGTCAGGCGCTTGGGTGCGCCGCCGGCGGCCGGCATCAGGTAGAGCTCGGTGCCGCCGTCGTACTGGGCCGTGAAGGCCAGCCAGCGGCCGTCGGGGGACACGGCGGGCTGGCTCTCCAGGCCCTGGTGGGTGGTGACGCGCTGGGCTTCACCGCCCTGGGCGTTGACGCGCCAGAGATCCCCCTCGGCGACGAGGTAGATCGTGTCGCCCTGCAAGGCGGGCTGGCGGTAGAAGCCGCTGCTGCCGGCCCAGGCGCTTGTGGCGCACAGGACGGCAATGAGGTTGACGGTAAGGACGGCGAGACGCAAACGTGGCATGAAGGCTCCTGCTCGAAGTGCCGGCATTGTGGAGCTAGGGGTGCGGGGAGCGATTCGTCACATCGGGTGAATCCGGAGTGGCCTGTGCTGCCGTAAGCCTGGCAGATGCCAAGTCGGCATTGCTCTACAGGATGCTCCCCAAATGAATGCTTGTCTCACCCGCAGCGCCTTGGGCGTGGCGCTGCTCTGCCTGGCCCTTGGCGCCCAGGCCTCCAGCCACCGCGAAGCGCCCTTCATCACGACGGTGCCCAAGGTCGACGCGACGGACTTCTACATGTTCCGCAGCTACGAGGCGGGCCGCGACGGCATGGTCACCCTCATCGCGAACTACCAGCCGCTGCAGGACGGCTACGGTGGCCCCAACTACTTCTCGATGGACCCGAACGCGCTGTACGAGATCCACATCGACAACAACGGCGACGCCAAGGAAGACATCACCTTCCAGTTCCGCTTCAAGAACAAGCTGTCCAACAACGGCGCCGGCACGTCGCTGACCATAGGCGGCAAGCAGGTCGGCATCCCGCTGATCCAGAGCGGCGCGGTGTCGGCCGTCAAGGACGCCAACCTGCAGCTCAATGAGAGCTACAGCGTCACCGTGGTGCGCGGCGACCGCCGCAGCGGCACGGCCCAGATGGTGACGCACGCCACCAGCGGCGCCACCAGCTTCGACAAGCCCGTGGACAACATCGGCAAGAAGACCCTCGCCGACTACCCCACCTACGCGGCCGCGCACATCTACCCCGTCACCATCCCCGGCTGCGCGACGCAGGCCAAGCTCTTCGTGGGCCAGCGCCAGGATCCGTTCGCGGTCAACCTGGGCACCATCTTCGACCTCGTCAACGCGCCGCTTTCGGTCATCACCGACCCTGCGCTCATCAACGCCGCGCCGAACACCATCGGCGGCAAGAACGTCACCACGCTGGCGCTGGAGGTCCACAAGGACTGCCTCAAGTCCGCGGACGACGACGTCATCGGCGGCTGGACGACGGCCAGCATGCGCCAGGGCCGGCTGTTGGACCCCAAGCCCGGCAGTGGCCACCAGACCAGCGAGAAAGCCGGCGGCGCCTGGGTGCAGGTCTCCCGCCTGGGCATGCCCCTGGTCAACGAGGTCGTCATCGGCATGAAGGACAAGGACAAGTTCAACTCGTCCAAGCCCAAGGACGACGCCCAGTTCGCCGACTACGTGACCAACCCCACGCTGCCGGCCCTGCTGGAGATTGCGCTGGGCATTCCCAACACCGCGCCCACGAACTTCCCGCGCACCGACCTCGTGACGACCTTCCTCACCGGCATCAAGGGCGTCAACCAGGCCAAGACGATGACGGCCTCGGAGATGCTGCGCCTGAACACGGCGATAGCGCCGGTCGCCTTTGCGCAGCAGAACCGGCTGGGCATCGTCGGCAACATCCTCGCGGGCGGCAACGACAACGCCGGCTACCCCAACGGCCGCCGGCCCAAGGACGACGTGGTGGACATCTCGCTCGTGGCCGTCATGGGCGGCCTGTGCGTGGCCAACGGCGACACCGACAAGCTGGCCTTGGGCGCCACCTGCAAGCCCGCTGCCGTGCCGCTGGGGGCCACCGCCTTCAAGCTGCACGACGCTGTGGACCAGGCCGTCGTGCCGCTGCTGGGCAGCTTCCCCTACCTCAACACGCCCATCCCGGGCACCAAGTGAGGAGGTCCGCCATGCTGACCCGACTGACCTCGCTCTCCGCGCTGACCGCCAGCCTCGCGCTGGTGGCCTGCGGCGGGGGGGATGACTACGTGCCGCCTGCACCCGCTCCGGCCCCGGCGCCCGCTCCAGCTCCGGCCCCCACCGCCGTGCCGGACAGCGCCATCGCCTCCACCACCTCGTTCGTGGCCTACCTGAATGGGCAGAGCTTCACCGACGAGACCAGTGAGGCGCTGACGCTCCCGGCCGGCGACGCGCCCACCAGCGAGACCGCAGAGCCGACGACGTTGTAGCCATGAAGGCCTGGCTTGCGCTTTTGCTGGCCTTGCCGCTGGCGGTCTCGGCCGAACCCTTCGTCCCGAAGGATGACGCCGAGATCGTCCAGCGCCTGCCCTACCGCGTGAATGCTGTCGAGCGCGCTCAACGCGCGGCGCTGGCGCGTGACCCGGCCCAGTTGCCGCTGGCCCTGGCCACCGCGCGCACGGCGCTGGACCGCGCCCACACGCATGGCGACCCGCGCGAGCTGGGCGTGGCCCAGGCGGCGCTGGCCCCATGGTGGGCGCGCGCCGACGCTCCCTCTGAAGCCGTGCTGCTACGCGCCCGCGTGCTGCAGGCCCGGCACGACTTCTTCGGTGCGCTGGCCGACCTGCATCGCCTGCTTGCCCGGGGCGACCTCGCTGCCGACGTGCGCGCCCAGGCGCTGCTGGATGCGGCCGCCGTGCATCAGTTGCGCGCCGAGCTGCCCGGGGCCCGCGCGCTGTGCGAGCAATTGCAGCCGCTGGCCGCGCTGCCGGCAACGGCCTGCCTGGCCGAGCTGGCCAGCCTGTCGGGCGACGCCGCGAACGCGGCGCAGGTGCTGGCGCGCCTGAACCCCGGACGCAGCGTCATGCCCTGGCTCACGCTGATGCGCGCCGAGCTGGCCGAACGCCAGGGCGATGAGGCGGCGGCGCCCGCGCTGTACCGCGTGGCGCTGGCCGGGGCCGACGACGTCTACACCCGTGCGGCGCTGGCCGACTGGCTGCTGGCCCGGGGCCGCGCGGCCGAGGCGCTGGCACTGCTGGAGCGCAGCCCCGATGCCGAAGCCGACGGGCTGCTGCTGCGCCGCGTCATCGCGCTTCGCCAGCTCGGTCGTGCCACGCCGCTGGTGGACACGATGCGCGAACGCCTGGCCGCCGCCGACCGCCGCGAACCTACCAAGCATGCGCGCGAGCAGGCCCGCTTTGCGCTGGACGTGGAGAACCAACCCCGCGAAGCCTTGCGGCTGGCTCAGGTCAACTGGGCCATGCAGCGCGAGCCCGTCGATGCGGTGCTGCTGCTGCGCGCCGCGCTGGCCTCCGGCACCGCGGGCGACCCGGCACGGCAAGACCTGGCCCGCTTCGTGCGCGAGCGACGATGGCAGGATGTACGCCTGACCGCCCTTGACCGGAGCCTGGTGCCGTGATCCGCTCCTTGTTCCTGCTGCTGATGAGTTCCTCGGCTTGGGCCCACCAGGCCAGCGAGGCCTATCTCAGCTATCGGGTGGACGGCGCGAACGTTGAGCAGCGCCTGGACATCTCGCTGCGCGACCTGGACCGCGACCTTGGGCTGGACGCCGATGGCGACGGCGCCTTGAGCTGGGGCGAGGTGCGCGCGCGCTGGGCCGACATTGAGCGTTTGGCGGCAGACGGCGTGCGCTTCACGGCCGACGGCGCGGCCTGTGCCGTCCAGGGTGGTGCCAAGCCACAGCTGGAGGAGCACAGCGACGGCATGCATGCCGTGCTCGTCACGCCATGGCATTGCTCGGCCGAGGTGCGCGAGTTGGCCATCGACTACCGGCTGTTCGCCACCACCGATGCCGGCCACCGTGGCCTGGCCCGCCTTGTGGGCGCGGCCGGCGAGCCCATGGTGCTGACGCCCGGCTCCGGCCCGCAGCGCCTGGCTGTCGACAGCCGGGGCTTCGCGGGCTTTGTCTTCGAGGGCATGGCGCATATCGCGAGCGGGCTGGATCACGTGCTTTTCCTTGTCACGCTGCTGCTGGTGGCCGTATGGCGCCGCGACGGCAAGGGCTGGGCACCGCGGGCCAACGCGCGCAACGCGTTTGCCGAGACGCTCAAGCTCGTCACCGCCTTCACCGTGGCCCACTCCATCACGCTGGGCCTGGCCGCCAGCGGCGTCATCAACCCGCCGGCCGCGGCGGTGGAATCGCTGATCGCACTGACCGTGTTGCTCGCCGCGCTGGACAACCTGCGCCCCTTCGTGCCGGGCCCGCGCTGGGGCATGGTGGGCCTCTTCGGCCTCGTGCACGGCGTGGGCTTCGCCGGGCCGCTGAAGGACCTGGGCCTGCGCGGGGCGGAGCTGGTGCTGCCGCTGCTGGGCTTCAACCTGGGCGTGGAGCTGGGCCAACTCGCCGTCGTGGCGCTGCTGCTGCCCGTGGCCCTGGCGCTGCGCGACCGCCAGGCCTACCGGCGCTGGATCGTGCCCGGCGGGTCCAGCGCGGTGGCTGCTTTGGCCCTGGTGTGGTGCGTGGAGCGCAGCTTGTCGGTGCAGTTGCTGCCCTGACGCGACAACCACCACCCCGATTCGCGGGGGAGGGCGGGTTCCCCGCGTTGACCAAGTCTGACTGGTTAGTGAAAGTCCGGACCAACCCTCATCGACCCCGGAGTGAAGCGAATGTCTCCCAAGTTCCTGCTCGTATCGGCCGGCCTGCTGGCTGCCATGTCTGCCCAAGCCACCGTGTCGGTGACGAGCGCTGCGTTCACCTACGGTCAGAGCTTTGACAGCCTGTCCGCTTCGGGCTCCTCCAATGCCTGGGCCAACGATTCCACGCTGGCCGGCTGGAGCCTGTTCAACAAGGACGGCAACGCGATTGCCTCCTACGGCACAGCCCCCAGCACGACGGGTGGCTTCTTCGCCTTTGGCAGCGGCGCGGACCGTGCCCTGGGTGGCACCGGCTCCGGCGGCACCGTTTTCGGCTCACCCGCTGCGGGTGCCATCGCCGGCTGGATCGCCGTGGCCTTCACCAACAACAGTGCCGCCGCGCTGGATAGCTTCACACTGCGCTTTGACGGCGAGCAGTGGCGCAACGGCGGTGCCACCAGTCCGGCCGTGAGCGTTGCCCAGACGATGAAGCTGGAATACGGCTACGGTGCCACCATGGCCAGCGTGACGACCTGGAATGCGCCGGGCGGCAACTTCGACTTTGCATCGCCGGTGTTCGGTACGACGGCGGCGGCCAACGTGGACGGCAATGTGGCCGGCCTGGTTGCCAACCGTGGCGGCACCGTGGCAACCAACTGGGCCGCTGGCGACACGCTGTGGGTCCGCTGGGTCGAGGTGAACGACATCGGCAACGATCACTCGCTGGCCATCGACAACGTGAGCCTCAGCGTCACCGCCGCCGCCGTGCCGGAACCGGGCACCTACGCCATGCTGCTGGCCGGCCTGGGCGCCGTGGGCTTCGTGGCCCGCCGTCGTCGCGGCTGAGTCGACTTCGCCTCACGCAAAAACGGCCCCTTGGGGCCGTTTTGCCTTTCTAGGCCGCCGCGATGCCCGCGGCCACCTGGCCGGCCGGCACATGGGCCGAGGCGCTCTCGACATGGCCGGGCTGGTCGTCGAAGAAGAAGTCGGGCTCGAACTCGCGCAGGAACTCGCCCTTGGCCAGCCCGCCAAGGAACATGGCTTCGTCGACCTCGATCTGCCAGTCCATCAGCGTGCGGATGGCTCGCTCGTGGGCCGGTGCGCTGCGCGCGGTGACGAGGGCGGTGCGCACCCGCATGCCCGGCGTCTGTTGCAGTCCGTGCAGCGCCTGCAGCACCGGTTTGAAGGGCCCGGCCTGCAGCGGCAGGTGGGCGCGCGAGCTCTCGTGCGCCTGGAAGGCCGCGAGGCCGTCGCGCTGGTAGACCTGCTCGGCCTCGTCGGAGAACAGCACCGCGTCGCCGTCGAAGGCGATGCGCAGCTCGCCCGGATGCGCGGCCGAGGCCTGGCGGCTCAGCGGCATCACGCGCGCGGCGGCCACGCCGGCGGCCAGGGCCTGGCGCACGTCCGCGTCGTTGGCCGACAGGAAGAGCTGGGCCGACAGCGGCTTCAGGTAGCGCCAAGGCTCAGCGCCGCGTGTGAACACGCCACGCTGTATGGACAGGCCGTAATGCGCCGCCGAGCGGAACACGCGCATGCCCGAGATGGGGTCGTTACGCGACAGCACCACCACCTCCACGCGCGGCGTGCCGTCGCTGTTGAAGGCGAGCAGCTTCTTCACCAGCGAGAAGGCCACGCCGGGCGGGGCCGGCTGGTCCAGCCGCTGTTGCTGCAAGGCCATGTAGGCGTGGTCGTCACCGGCCTCGAAGACCTGGTTCTCGGCCTCGAAATCGAAGAGGGCGCGCGACGAGATCGCGACGACGAGTTGACCGGAAAGGCTGGCTGGCATGGCGGTCGATGATAGGGGGCGACGCGAAGCAACTGGCTTTCTAGACTTGGCGGCTATCTGCCCTGAAAGGACTTCCATGCGTTCCTTGCCCGCCTTGCTTCCCCTCCTGGCCCTGGCCGCCTGCGCATCCGCGCCCACGCCGCCCCAGGTGCCCGACAACCTGAAGCCGCCGGCCGGCCAGGAATTCGTCATGGAGGCGCTGGCCAGCGGCGTGCAGATCTACGACTGCGCGGCCAAGGCCGATGGCAGCTCGGGCTGGGTGTTCCGCGCCCCCGAGGCCTCGCTGGCGGATCGGCGCAGCAACCCGCTGGGCAAGCATTACGCCGGCCCCACCTGGGAAGCGCCGGACGGCAGCAAGGTCGTCGGCGAAGTGAAGGCGCGCGCTCCCAGCCCCACACCCGCCTCGTCCATTCCCTGGCTGCTGCTGGCGGCCAAGAGCAACAGCGGCAGTGGCGTCTTCAGCAATGTGCGCAGCATCCAGCGAGTCAATACCGGTGGCGGCGTGGAGCCCATCGAGCCCTGCAACGCCGCCAAGCTGGGCCAGCAGGCTCGCGTGGAATACAGCGCCGTCTACTACTTCTATCGCTAGACGGCGGCCAGCGCCTCCGCGAGGTCGCGCCGCAGGTCGTCCGCGGCCTCGATACCGACCGACAACCGCACCAGCGCATCCGTGATGCCCAGCCGCGCCCGCGTCTCGGGCGGGATGGAGGCATGTGTCATCAGTGCCGGCAGCGAGATCAGGCTTTCCACACCGCCCAGGCTCTCGGCCAGCGTGAAGAGCTGCACCCGTTCCAGGAAGCGCCGCGCGCCGGCCAGGTCCGTCTTCAGCGCCACGCTGATCATGCCGCCGCCGCCGCGCATCTGGCGCTTGGCCAGCGCATGCTGCGGGTGGCTTTCCAGCCCCGGGTAGAGCACGCGCTCCACCTGCGGCTGCGTGGCCAGCCAGGCGGCCAGTTCCGCAGCGCTGGCGTTATGGCGCTCCATGCGCAGCGGCAGCGTCTTGAGGCCCCGCAGCGCGAGGAAGCTGTCGAAGGGCCCCGCCACCGAGCCCACCGCGTTGTGCAGGAATTCCAGCTTCTCGCGCAGGTGGGCCTGGCGCGGCTCGCCGCCCACGACCGCGATGCCGCCAATGACGTCGCTGTGGCCGTTGAGGTATTTGGTGGCCGAGTGCACGACGAGGTCGAAGCCGAGCGCCAGCGGCTGCTGGGCCCAGGGGCTGGCGAAGGTGTTGTCCGCCACGGCGAGAGCCCCATGCTCGCGCGCGATGCGGGCCACCGCTTCGAGGTCGGTCAGGCGCAGCAGCGGATTGCTGGGGGTCTCTATCCAGACGAGTTGGGTGTCCGGCCGCAGCGCGGCGCGCACGGCCTCGGGGTCGCGGCTGTCCACATAAGTGACGCGCAGCCCGGCACTGTGGGCGCGCACGCGCTCGAAGAGGCGGTAGCTGCCGCCATAGAGGTCGTCGCTGGCGACGACATGGGCGCCGGCCGGCAGCGTATCCAGCACGGTGGCCATGGCGGCCAGGCCCGAAGCGAAGGCGAAGGCCTGGGCGCCGCCTTCAAGGTCGGCGACCGCACGTTCCCAGGCTTGGCGCGTCGGGTTGTGCGTGCGGCCGTACTCGTAGCCGGTGTGCTCGCCGGGGCTGCGCTGGCGGTAGGTGGAACTGACCGAGATGGCCGGCATGACGGCGCCGGTGACGGGGTCGGGCTCCTGGCCGGCGTGGATGACGCGGGTGTCGAAGTGCAGGTTGTTGCTCATCGTGCGACCTCCTTGCGCAGGTGGTTGAGCAGGTCGAAGCGGGTGACGAGGCCGTGGAAGCCCGCGCCGTCGGCGATGACGGCCACGAAGCCGTTGCGCAACTGCTCCTTCAACTCGGCGAGAGAGGCCGATGGCGGCAGCGTGACGACGTCTTCGCTCATCGCGCTGGCCACGGGAGCGGTGAAGGCGGTGGCGTCGGCATGCAGGCGGGCCAGCAGATCGGACTCGTCCAGCAGGCCCACGAGCCGGCCAGCATCGAGCACGGGCAACTGCGACACGTCGGCCTGACGCATGCGGGCAAAGGCCGTCTGCAGCGTGTCACGCGGGCTCACCGACACGACCGAGCCGCTGGAGGCGGGCCGGGCGATCAGGTCGCGCAGGTCGTTGAGAAGCGGTCGCTGCAGCAGGCCCTGGTCGAACATCCAATGGTCGTTGTAGACCTTGGACAGGTAGCGCGTGCCGGTGTCGCAGACGAAGGTGACGACGCGCTTCGGCTCGGTCTGTTCGCGGCAGTAGCGCAGCGCCGCGGCCAGCAGCGTGCCAGTGGACGAACCCGCCAGGATGCCCTCGGCGCGGTACAGCTCGCGCGCGGTCGCGAAGCTATCGGCGTCGGGGATGCTGTAGGCCTTGCGCACAGGGGCCAGGTCGGCGATGGGTGGGATGAAGTCCTCGCCAATGCCCTCCACGGCCCAGGAGCCGGCATCGCCGAAGTGGCCGGTGTCCACATAGTCCTTCAGGATTGAGCCCACCGGGTCGGCCAGCACCATCTCGATGCCGGGCCGCACGCGCTGGAAGAAGCGCCCCAGGCCCGTGATGGTGCCGCCCGAGCCCACGCCGCAGACGACGGCGTCCACGTCGTGGCCCATCTGCTGCCAGATCTCGGGCGCGGTCGTCGTCTCGTGCGCCAATGGGTTGGCGGGGTTGTTGAACTGGTCGGCATACCAGGCGCCGGGGATCTCGCGCACGAGGCGGGCGGCCACGTCCTGGTAATAGTCGGGGTGGCCCTTGCCGACGTCGGAGCGCGTCAGGTGCACTTGCGCGCCCAGCGCCTTGAGCTGCAACACCTTCTCGGCGGACATCTTGTCGGGCACTACCAGCGCCACCTGGTAGCCCTTGGCACGCGCGACGAGTGCCAGGCCCAGGCCGGTGTTGCCGGCCGTGGCCTCGACGACGGTGCCGCCGGGCTTCAGCAACCCGTCGCGCTCGGCCGTCTCGATCATCGCAAGGCCGATGCGGTCCTTGATGGAGCCGCCGGGGTTCTGGGATTCGAGCTTGAGGAAGAGCTGGCAGGGGCCGGTGTCCAGGCGTTGGACGGGCAGCAGCGGCGTGTTGCCGATGAGGTCCAGCACAGCGGGCCGGGCCTCGAGCGGGAGTCGGGCGGTCATGAAAAGGCGTGGCCGTGATCGAGCGCGGCCTGTGATTCAAGGCCTCGCAGACTACGAAGCCAGGCTTCGTCCGTGAACGAAGCTTTGCGCATGAGCTTGCACGATTTTCGTGAAGCAGTTTGCGTGGCCGCGGGTTAACCCGGCGATAAACGTAACGGTGACAACGCTTACCGACGAACATGCGCGCCGTCGCAATGGCCGCACGTCCCGTGAGGCGCAAAGGAAGGTTTTCCATGTCATCGTTCTACTCCACCCGCCAGGGTTCCATAGCCCGCAGGCTCGCTCTGGTGCTGACCTGCATCCTGGGCCTGTCGCTGTTCAGCAGCATCGTGGCCGCTGTTCAGCTCCGATCGCTGGGCGCCGAAGTGGACGACATGCTGAACAACAGCTTGAAGGTCGAGCGGGCCGCGACGGACTGGCTGCGTCACACGACCTCCGGCGTGCAGCGGGCGGCCGCCATCGCCAAGAGCAGCGACCCCTCGCTGATCGACTATTTCGCGCCGGCCACGGCCGCGGCCATCCAACAGACCAATGAACTGCAAAAGCAGATCGAGACGGCGCTGGACACGCCGGAAGAGCGCGCGCTGTTCGCCCGCATCGGCGAGCTACGCAAGACCTATCTCGCGGCGCGCGAAGAGGTCAGCAAGGCCAAGAAGGCCGGCGACGTGGAAGGCGCTGCCAAGCTGTTTGCGGAGAAGTTCGAGCCCACGTCCAAGGAATACCTGGATGGGGTCACCGATCTGGGCCAGCGCCAGCGCGCGCAGCTCGACGAGTCGGCCCGCAAGGTCGAGGCGCTGCGCTCGCGCACCGTCTGGCTGCTGGTGGGCAGCACGGCGCTGGCACTGGTGGTTGGCATCGCGCTGAGCGTGGTGCTGACGCGCAGCATCATCCGCCCGCTGCGCGAGGCCGAGCGCGCCGCCCGCGCCATCGCCGACATGGACCTGACCGGCGAGGCGCAACGCCACTACGGCAACGACGAGACAGGCCAGTTGCTGCGCGCCATCGACGCGATGCGCGACGCCTTGCGCCGCGCGCTGCAGGAGGTGCGCAGCGTCGTGGACAACATCTCCACCGCCAGCACGCAGATCGCGACCGGCAATATGGACTTGAGCGGCCGCACCGAGCAGGCAGCCTCCAACCTGGAAGAGACGGCCAGCGCGATGGAGGAGCTGACGAGCACCGTGCGCCACAGCGCCGACTCGGCCGCCCAGGCCAACCAGTTGACCAGCACCGCCGCCCACGTGGCGCGCCGCGGTGGCGAGGTGGTGAGCCAGGTCGTCGGCACGATGACCGAGATCCAGCAGTCCAGCCGGAAGATCGGCGACATCATCGGCACCATCGACGGCATCGCCTTCCAGACCAACATCCTCGCGCTGAATGCCGCTGTGGAAGCAGCCCGCGCGGGCGAGCAGGGTCGCGGCTTCGCCGTCGTGGCCGGCGAGGTGCGCACGCTGGCCCAGCGTTCAGCGGAAGCGGCACGCGAGATCAAGGCGTTGATCGGCGCCAGTGTCGACAAGGTCGAGGCTGGCACCCGCCTCGTGGGCGATGCGGGCAGCACGATGAACGAGATCGTCGATAGCGTGCAGCGCGTGACCGACATCGTCGGCGAGATCAGCACCGCCGCCCAGGAGCAGAGCCAGGGCATTGGCCAGATCAACCTGGCCGTGGCTGACCTGGACAAGATGACGCAGCAGAACGCAGCGCTGGTGGAGGAGTCCACCGCTGCGGCGGAGAGCTTGAAGGAGCAGGCCAGCCGGCTGAGCGATGTGGTTGCCACATTCCGCCTGAGCTGAAGCGCACAAGCTAATTCGGAATGCGTCGTTGTGTGGCGCAGTGGCGGTTCCTAGCATGAGGTCTCACCTCACCAGGAACAACCACCCCACATGTATCCCACCCGCCGCCGCCTGACCCAGTCCCTCGTTGCCCTTGGCGTCAGCCTCCTGGCGCTGCACGCAGCGCATGCTGACCAGCTCGACGACATCAGGAAGAAAGGGGAGCTTGTCGTCGGCGTGCTCGGCACCGACGAGCCCAACAGCTTCATCGACGCCAAGACGCGCGAGATCATTGGTTACGAGGTCGACCTGGCCCGCGCCATCGCCGCGAAGCTGGGCGTGAAGCTGCAGATCAAGCAGCTCGCCGTCGCCGCACGCATCCCCGAGCTGCAGCAGGGGCACGTGGACCTGCTGGCCGCCTCGCTCACGCACAACAAGGAGCGCGAGGCCGTCATCGACTTCTCGCTGACGACCTTCGTCACCGGTCAGAAGGTGCTGGTGAAGGCCGACAGCCCCATACAGAACCTCGCGGCACTGAGCGGCAAGAAGGTCGTCACCATCAAGGGCGGCACGCAGGAGCCCAACATCCGCAAGGCCGTACCCAATGTGGACGTCGTCACCTTCGACACCGGCCCGCAAGCCTTCCAGGCGCTGCAGCAGGGCAAGGGCGTCGCGTTCGTCAACGACGAGGTGTCGCTGCTGGATCAGCACGCCAAGCTGGGTGCCGCCAAGGCCGGCTACCGCATCCTGGACCAGAACATCAGCGTCGAGCCGCTGGCCATCGGCATACGCAAGGGCGAGAAGCGCCTCAAGGAACAGGTGGACGGCGTGCTGCGCGACCTGGAGAAGACGGGTGACGCCGACAAGCTCTTCGTCAAGTGGTACGGCCCGGACACGCCGCTGAAGTTCCCCAAGCGCACGTTCAAGATCGACAGCGACAAGGTCGAAGGCTGATCGCTTTACGTTGATCGCAGCCGCCGGTCTCCACAAGAGGCCGGCGGCTGTTCTTTCGTCAAGACCATGCCCACCTTGTCCTTCGCCCCGCTGCTGCACGGCGACTACTTCACCTGGCTGCTGACCGGCCTGCGCCTGTCGCTGCTGCTGACCGGCCTCACGCTGCTGACCGCGCTGCCACTGGCTGTTGGCCTGGCGTTGATGCGGCTGTCACCGCGCCGCCCGCTGCGCGTCGTGGGCGAGGCCTATGTGGAGGCCGTGCGTTGCGTGCCTCTGCTGGTGCACATGCTGTTCTGGTACTTCGGCATGCCCGAGCTGCTGCCGGCGGGCCTCAAGGAGCGCCTCTATGCCGGCAACATCGAGGTCATCAGCGCCTGGGCCGCGCTGACGCTGTACACGGCGGCCTACATGTCCGAGGACATCCGCTCCGGCGTGCGCGCCGTGCCCGCCGAGCAGATGCACGCCGCCATGGCCCTGGGGTTCAGCCCGCGCGCCGCCATGCGCCTGGTGGTGCTGCCGCAGGCGCTGCGCATCACGCTGCCGCCGCTGCTGTCACAGACGCTCAACCTCTGGAAGAACACCAGCGTCGCCACCGTCATCGGCGCGGCAGAGCTGATGTACCAGGCGCAGCGCGTGGAGTCCGCCACCTTCCGCGGCTTCGAGACCTTTGCGCTGGTGACGGTGGCTTACCTGTCGGTGTCGCTGGTGCTCACGGGCCTGGCCCAATGGGCGCAGCATCGCGTGTCGCCTGCTAGGGGCGGGCGATGACGGAGTTGATCGACACCTATTGGCTCTACTTCCTCATGGGCCAATACCCGCACGGCCCGCTGGGCGGCCTTACGCTCACCGTGCTGCTGGCCACGCTGGGCCTGGTGCTCGCGCTGCCGCTGGGCGTGCTGCTGGGCCTGGCTCGCTTCAGTCCGCAGGCCTGGCTGCGCCTGCCCGTCACCGCCTGGGTGTGGGTGGTACGCGGCACGCCGTTGTTGATGGTGGTGTTCTGGGCCTACTTCTTCCTGCCCACCATCACCGGTCACAAGACCGGGCAGTTCGCCACCATGCTGATCGCCCTCATCGTGTTCGACGCGGCGTATCTCGCCGAGATCGTGCATGCGGGCCTCAAGGCGCTGCCGCGCGGCCAGTTGCAGGCCAGCATGTCGCTCGGCCTCACGCGCGCCCAGGCGCTGCGCTGGGTGCTGCTGCCCCAGGCCCTGCGCCACATGCTGCCCTCGCTGATCAACCAGTTCGTCGCGACCATCAAGGAGACGTCGCTGGGCACCATCATCGGCCTGTCGGAACTCTCGTACATCGCCAACCAGATCAACGCCCAAGTGCTGGTGAAGCCCGTGGAGATCTATCTGACGCTCGCAGGCAGCTACTTTGTGATGTGTTTCGGTTTGACGCGCATCGCCAAAACAGTCGAGCGCCGCCTCGCAACCTGAACGTCGAACGACTCAGCGACTGCCGTGGAACCGGCTTTGCCGGGCCACTGGCAGTGTCCCCTTGAGGGGGCGCGCGTCAGCGCGTGGGGGGTGGTCTATTTCACCCAGGTGTTGAGCTGGATGATGGGCAGCAAGACGGCCAACACGATGAGCAGCACCACCGCGCCCATGGCCACGATGAGCAGCGGCTCCAGCAGCGTGGCGGCGGCCATGGAGCGGCGTTGCACTTCGACGGCCAACTGACGGGCGGCTCGGCCCAGCATCTCGGGGAGCTGACCGGTTTGCTCGCCGAGGCGGGCGAACATGGCCAGGATGCCGGGGAAGCGCTTCTTGCCGGCCAGGGCCGAGCCCAGCGGTGCGCCTTCGCGCACCTGCACCAGTGCGTCCAGCGCATCGGCTTGCATGGCGCGGTTGGAGAGCGTCTCGGCTGCGGCCTGCAAAGCCTTCAGGATGGGCACGCCAGCGCCCGCCAGCATGGCCAGCGTGCCGGCAAAGCGCGCGGCGTTGTAGCCGCGAGCCAGGCGCCCCAGCAGCGGGAGGCCCAGGACGGCGGCGTCGAAGCGCAGACGGAAGGCGGGAGCCTTCAGCGCAAAGCGCAGCGCCACGCCGCCGGCGATGAGCGCGGCCAGCATGGCCCAGCCCCAGGCGCGCACGAAGTCGCTGATGGCCAGCATCGCGATGGTGAGCGCCGGCAGCGTGCGCTTGGAGCTGGTGAACACGGTCGCGATCTGCGGCACCACATAGGTGACCAGGAAGATGACGATGAGCACCGAGATGAAGGACACGATGGCCGGATAGGCCATGGCGCCCACGAGCTTGGCCTTCAGGTCCTGGCGCTCTTCCAGATCGTCGGCGAGCTTCTCCAGCACCTGGCCGAGGGCCCCGCTCTGCTCGCCGGCCGCGACGACGCCGCGGAAGACGTCGTCGAACTCGCGCGGCGCGGTGGCGAGCGCCCGCGCGAAGGGCGAGCCGGCATTGACCTCGGCCTTGAGCTGGCTGATGAGCTCGCGCTGCTTGGTGTCTTCGCTCTCGTCGGCCAGGGCGGTCAGCGCGCGTTCGATGGGCAGGCCAGAGCCGACGAGACCAGCGAGCTGGCGTGTCCACACGGCCAGCGCTGTGGGGCTGAACACGCGGCGCGTGAAGCGGCTGCCTTCATGGGCGCCGTGCTGCTGCACGGTCTCGATGGACAGCGGCGTGAGGCCCTGGGCACGCACGGCAGCGCGTGCGGCGCGCGGGTTGTCGGCCTCGATCAGGCCGCTGGATTGGCGGCCGGACTCGGTGAGGGCTTCAAATTTGTAGGCCGGCACGGTCTATCCAGCTATTCGCGGGTGACGCGCAAGACTTCTTCAAGCGACGTGACCCCGGAGGCGATGAGCCGGTCGCCATCCTCACGCATGGACCGCAGGCCTATGGCCTCCGCGGCGGCTTGCAGCTGGCTCTCGGGCGCGCGGTTGTGGATGAGGCTGCGCACCGCGTCGTCGGCCACCATCAGCTCGTACACGCCCGTGCGGCCCTTGTAGCCGGTCTGGCCGCAGGCCTCGCAGCCGACGGGGTGCCAGCGGCCATGCTCGTCTTGCCGCTTGCACACCGGGCACAAGCGGCGCACCAGGCGCTGGGCCAGCACGCCCAGCAGCGAGCTGGACAGCAGGAAGGGCTCCACGCCCATGTCGGTCAGGCGGGTGACGGCGCTGGGCGCGTCGTTGGTGTGCAGCGTGGCCAGCACCAGGTGGCCCGTGAGAGAGGCCTGGATGGCGATCTGCGCGGTCTCGTAGTCGCGGATTTCGCCGATCATGATGACGTCCGGGTCCTGGCGCAGGATGGCGCGCAAGGCCTTGGCGAAGGTCAGGTCGATCTTGGCGTTGACCTGCGTCTGACCGATGCCGGGCAACTCGTACTCGATCGGGTCTTCGACGGTCAGCACATTGGTGGTGCTGGTGTCCACGGTCTGCAACGAGGCGTACAGCGAGGTCGTCTTGCCCGAGCCGGTGGGGCCCGTGACGAGCACGATGCCGTGCGGCTGCTGCACCAGCTTCTTGAAGGCCGACAGCACGTTGCCGTCCATGCCCAGGCCTTCCAGCGTGAACTTGGATTCGCTCTTGTCCAAGAGGCGCAGCACGGCGCGCTCGCCGTGGGCGCTGGGCAGCGTGGACACGCGCACGTCGATGGCGCGGCCGCCGATGCGCAGCGAGATGCGGCCGTCCTGCGGCAGGCGCTTCTCGGCGATGTCCAGCTCGGCCATGATCTTCAGGCGCGAGATCAGCGCGGCGTGCAGCGCGCGGTTGGGCTGCACCACCTCGCGCAGCGTGCCGTCGACGCGAAAGCGCACCGACGACGAGCGCTCATAGGGCTCGATGTGGATGTCGCTCGCGCCGTCCTTGGCCGCCTGCGTCAGCAGCGCGTTGAGCATGCGGATGATGGGCGCGTCGTTGGCGGCCTCCAGCAGGTCCTCCACGGCGGGCAGGTCCTGCATCATGCGCGACAGGTCCACCGCGCTCTCGACCTCGCCCACCACGACGGCGGCGCTGCTCTCGCTGCCCGCATAGGCGGCGTTGATGCGCTCGGTCAGCGAGCTGGCGGCCTCGGACTCCAGCCGGTCCACCGTGTACAGCCGTTGCACCTCGGACAGCGTGGCCCAGCCGACCTCGGGCGGCGCCCACAGCGTCAGCGTGTTGCCGTCGTCCTCCAGCAGCACGGTGTTGGCCCGGGCGAAGGCATAGGGCAGGGGGTGGCGGGTCGCGGCCATGTCAGGTGCTGCCCTACTGCTGCGGCAAGGCCTTGTTGGGCGGCGAGGTCTTGGGCTCGGGCAGCACCGGCGCGCCGGTGTCGGGCAGCATGATGTTCTTCTGCGGCTGGCGGCTCTCCTGCACGGCGCGGATGCTTTCGTAGCGGTCCATCGTGAGCTGGTTGGCGCCGTCGGCGGTGCGCAGCACGACCGGGCGCAGGAAGACCATCAGGTTGGTCTTCACGCGCTGGCGGTTCTTGCTGCTGAAGAGGTTGCCCAGCACCGGGATCTTGGACAGCAGCGGTATGCCGTCGTCGCCGTCGGTGTACTCGTCCTTCATCAGGCCGCCCAGCACGATGATGTCGCCGTCGTCCACCACCACGGAGGTCTCGATGGCGCTCTTGTCGAGCGTGGGGCCGGTCGTGCCGTTGGTGCCGGGCACGACGGAGGAGTTCTCCTGGTAGACCACCATGCGCACGGTGCCGCCTTCGCCGATCTGGCTCTTGATCTTCAGCGTCAGGCCCACGTCCTTGCGGTCCACGGTCTGGAAGGGGTTGACCGTGCCGCCGGTGGCCGCCGTGCTGGCATAGGAGCCGGTCACGAAAGGCACGTTCTGGCCGATGACGATGCGGGCCTCCTCGTTGTCCAGCGCCACGAGGTTGGGCGTGGACAGCACGTTGGCGCCGCTCTGGCTCTCGAAGAAGTTGGCCACCGCGCCCAGCGTGTAGACGCTGCCGACCTTCTTGATGATGCCGACGTTCAGGCCCGTGGGTGCCGCGACGCCGCTGGTCAGCGCGGATTTCACGCCGCTGGTGCCGCCGGCGACGACGCCCGAGGCGTTGATGATGTTGGCCAGGCCCGTGCCGAAGTTGGTGCCCGCGGCGGTGAGGGTGGAGTCGCCCTTGTTGCCGAACAGGTTCTGCCACTGCACGCCGAACTGGCCGGCCTTGGTGTTGTCGATCTTGACGATGAGGGACTCGACGTAGACCTGGGCGCGGCGTGCGTCCAGCTGCTCGATGACGGCGCGCACCTGGCGGTACAGCGGCTCGGGCGCGGTGATGATGAGCGAGTTGGTCGACGGGTCGGCCTGCACGAAACCGCCGGTGGACGGGCCGGACGACTGCGACAGCGGCGTGGTGGCCGCGGCCGAGGTCATGCCGCTCTGGCCGCCCGAGTTGGCGTTGGCGCCCGTCAGCGATTGGTTGCCGCTGCCGCCCAGCGAGTTGTTGCCGCTGAAGCTGGACGTGCCCGCGGAGCTGCTGCTGCCGCCGCTGCTGCTGCCGGAGGACGCCGCACCGAAGGCGGCGCGCAGCACGGTGGCGAGCTTGGCCGCGTCGGCGTTCTTCAGGTAGACGACGCGGATGTTGTTGCCACCGTCGCTGCTGGGCTGATCGAGCTTGTCGACCATGGAGCGCACGGCGGCCAGCCGCGCGGGGTTGCTGGCGCGCAGGATGAGGCCATTGGAGCGCGGGTCCACCAGCACGTTGACGGCGCTGCTGCTCTGGCCCGGCACGGCGGCGCCGGTCGTCTGGCCGCCATCGGCCAGGCGTTGCACCAGGGGCGCCAGGTCGGCGGCGACGGCGTGCTTGAGCGGCACGATCTCGATGTCGCTGGTGCCCGGCGTGTCCATCGCCGCGATGATCTTGGCGATGCGCTGCAGGTTGTCCGCGTAGTCGGTGATGACCAGGCTGTTGTTGCCCGGGTTGGCGTTGATGGTGTTGTTGGGGCTGATCAGCGGGCGTAGCACGGCCACGAGGTTGTTCGCGTTCTCGTGCTGGATGCGGAAGATCTGCGTCAGGATCTGGTCGCCGCGGGCGGTGGTGGTCTCCACGGCCACGGACCCGGCCTGCAGCTTGGCGTCGGGTTCGGGCAGCACCTTCAAGAGGCCCGCCGTCTCGACGACGGTGAAGCCAAGGCCGCGCAGGGCGGCCAGGTAGTTCAGGTAGGCCTCGCGCACCGACACCGGCTGCTCGCTGTAGACCGTGATCGTGCCCTTCACGCGTGGGTCGATGATGATCTGGCGGTCCAGCATGACGCCCATGGCGCGCGTGACGGCCTCGATGTCGGCGTTGACGAAGTTCAGCGTGACCGGCGAATTGGCCTTGACGGCGGGGCCCCTGCCGCGTTGCACGTTGGTGCCGTCGGGCTGTGCGAGCGCCGTGCCCGCGGCCATCAGCAGCGTGGTGATCGCAATGGCCGAAGCGACGGCGGTGCGTTGGAGATTCATGATCATCCGATCGTCAAGACAGAGCGCGCCCCTTGGCGGCGCCCGATGATGTTCAGCAGGTTGTTGAGGGCTTCCTCGCGGCCCGGCGCGGCGCCGGCCTCGCCGGTGAAGCGGCTCTTGCCGCCGCTGTTCAGCGTGCCCGTGCCGGAGAGCTGAAGTGCGCCCTCCAGCGTGGACAGGCGCAGTGTGCTGACGCCCGGGTTGGCGGGGTCGGCGTTGACGCTGAAGCGGTAGCTGCCCAGCGGCGCGACGGTGGACACGCGCGAGGACAGGTTGAGCAGGTCCAGCTGCAGGTCGCCGAACTGGCGCCAGCGGCCCTGCACCCATTCCAGCCGCAGCTCACGGGCCGACAGGCGCAGCGAGCCGCCCAGTTGCAGCGTGTTCCAGGGCGTGCCCAGGCCCGACAGCAGGCCGGCGGGCAGCCGCGCGAGCCAGTCGGCGCGCGTGTCCACGCTGACGTCCAGCCGGCCCAAGCCGGGCTTGATGCCCAGCAGCAGGTCGCCGTTGATGCAGCAGTCCTGGCGCGCCGCGAGCTGCAGGCCCAGGCCCTTCATGCCCATGCGCCAGTGCAGGCGGCCGGGCAGGGCTGCGGCGTCGCGGCTGCCGGCGCCGCCGGTCAGCACCAGCACGCCCGAGCCGTCCCAGATGCTGCCGCGCGTGTCGACGATGAGCAGGTGCTCGCTGGTGGCCGAGGCCAGGGCGCGCGCCAGCCAGCTCGCCGGCGCGAACACGATGAGGGCGATCAGCACGCCCAGCAGCGCGCCGGCAATGCTCCAGCGCCGCGGCGTGCGATGCCGCACCGCGCGGCCGCCAGCGGTTGCGCCGCTGCCCAGCACGGAATCCATGGGCAGCGTGGCCTGGGTGCTCTTCTTGAACAGGCGCATCAGTTGTTCCCCAGGCTGAGCACCAGCGTGCCGGAGTAGCCCTTGGGGCCGCGTGTGAGCTGGGCCTCGATGGGCCTGGCGCGTGCGGCGGAGCGCACTTCGCCCAGCCAGCCCTGCAGCATCTCGGGCGCCACGCCGTTGAGCGTGACGACGGCGCGGTCGCCGGCCAGGTTCATGCGGGCGGCGGGGCCCAGGTGCTCGACCGAGGCCGTCAGCGCGGCCTGCGCCTGGGCCGGCGGCACGGCCGGTGCGGCACGCAGCGCGCGTGCTTCCTGCGCCTGGGACTGCATCTGCTGGAGTTGCAGGTCCAGCCTTTCAAGCTCCACGGGCGCAGTCTTCAGCGTGCGCAGGGCCGGGGCCAGCAGCACGCTCCAGGCGATCAGCAGGCCCAGCAGTGCGGCCACGCTGCCCACCAGCAGGCGCTCGCGCTCGCCCATGGCCTGCCATTGCGCCAGCGCCCGGGTCTTGAGCTCCTTGGCCTGGGCGACGAGGCCTTCGCCATTGGAGGCGTTGCGGAAATTCGCCATCAGCTGCGTCCCTGGGTGTTGGCGCGGCTGATGGTCAGCTTGCCTTCGCTGGCGTCCAGTTGCCAGCCTTCGCTGCGCAACTGGGTGCGGAAGTTGTCGATCTGGCCTTGCGCCCAGCCCTGGGCCGACACGGTGAGGCGGCCGGGCTCGAAGGCCAGCGCCTCGGTGGGCGGTCGGTCGGCCGGCCAGGCGGTGGCGGCCGCCGCGAACAGGGCTTCGAGGTCTTGTTCGCCGACGCTGCCGGCGCTGGCGCGCAACAGGTCCAGCTCCTTTTGCATCTGCACCGGCGCGTCCAGCACGGCGCGCACCTGCGGGAAGGCGCCGGTCAGCGTGGTGGTGACGGCCTCGCGCCGCGCCGCGACTTCGCGGTTCTGGTGCCAGGCCCACAGATTGAGGCCCAGCAACTGCACCAGCAGCAGGACTGCGACGCCCCAACGCACCGGCTGCCAGGGTTTGCGCATCAGCCCGCGCGTGACCAGGCGCAGCGCACGCACGCCGCGGGCACGCGGGGCCAGGTCGAACTGGCGCAGGTTCCAGGCGCTGTCGACGATGGCCAGCGCCCGCTGGGCCTGTGTCTGCACCGTGACGGTGGTGCCGAGCCAGCGCTCGGCCACCGTGGCGACGGCTGGCGTGGCGGTCCATTGCGCCGCGTGCACCAGGCCGGGCGGGAAGAACTGGCGCGCGAGGCCGCCGTCCAGCGGCAGCGTGGCGACGCCTTCGGTGTGGCTCCAGCGCAGCGCCACACCGGTGGTGGCACCCTTGTCGCCGTTCACCTCGAAGAAGTGGCCGCGGGCCAGCTCGTCCGGCCAGGACAGCGGCGCCACGCGGTCGATGAAGACCTGGGCGGCCTCCAGTTGTGCGAGGTGGTCGGCCAGCCAGGGCCGCGACGTGATGGCCACCCAGGCCGTGTCACCGCCCAGCGCATCGGGCTCCAGCGCGAAGTGCAGCGTGTCGGGGTCGTCCAGCAGCGCCTCTTCCAGCTTGCCGGCCAGCGCGGCCCGCATCTGGCGGCCGGCGCGCGGCAGGTCCACGCGGCGCCAGCTCACGTCGGACTCGCCGACGACGGCCACGACGCTGTCGGCGGATGGCAGCGCTGCAGCGGCGGCGCGGCCCTCGGCGGTGATCTGGCGGCCGTCGGGCGTCAGCACGTAGTCGTACTCGCGCAGCGCGTCGGCGCGCGGCAGTTCGGCCGATGCGGACGCGGCTCGGCCCAGGGCGCGCAGGCGCGACCTTGGGGGCAGGAATAGCAGCAGGGTGCTCATGGGGGGCAAATCAGGCGCGGCGCATTCTAGGAGGGGGCGATGGCATTCCCGGCTCGAACCGGGCGCCCGGGGTGAAGATGTGTAGCCGGGTTCAAGTTCACGCCTCTACTTATCCAGCAACTGGCTGACGCGCTCGCGGGCCAGCACCACCATGTTCAGGCCCTGGCGTTCGATCAGCGAGCGCTGCTCAAGCTGGCGCTCGTCCAGCCGCAGCCGGCCGGTGACGAAGAAGAACGACGACTCCACCGATGCCCGGCCGGCGGCGATATCCACGGTGGCCGGCAGATAGGTCTTGGCGTCGTCGGCGTTCTGCAGCGGCCGGGCCTTGCGGCCTTGCACCAGGCGTTCGGCCGAGGCGAGGTCCACGCCATCGAACAGCGCGGCGATGACCTCGCGCGGCGCGGTGTTCAGGTTCACGGCCGTGGGCTTGGGCAGCAGCACCACATAGGGTTGCAGGCGCTTGATGGTGTCGGCGTCCAGGCCCATCCAGGCGAGCTGGTCCAGCCCCGCGGGCTGCAGCGGGCCGCTCTCGCTGACGATGGGGTCGCTCGCCGCAGGCGCCGGCACACCGACGCCGCTGGCGGCGCTGGCTGCCGCGGGGAAGGCCGTGCGCAGGCCGGTGATGATGACGGCAGCCGTGCCGGGCGGGGCGTTGACCTGGGTACACAGCCGCTCCAGCACGCGCTTCTCCAGCTCCGGCACCTGAGCGCCGCCCAGCAGCGCGCGCAGGTTGTAGTGGCTTTGCGCGTCCTCGATGCTGCCGGACAGGAAGGCCTCGGGGCCGTCATCGTCGCTGGCATTCGAGCGGTCGGCCGCCAGGAAGGTGGAGAGGCGCGCCTCGGCCAGTGGCACGGCCCAGGGCTCGCCCAGGTGGTCCACGGCCTTTTGCCGGTTGGCCTGAGCGTCCTCGCGCAGGATGAGGCGAGCCCAGTCCAGCGCACCTTGCAGGATCCAGCCGCTCTGCGCACGGGCGCGGTCGGCCGCCTCGATCTGCACGGCGCGGTACTGCTGCCACACCATGCCGGCCGCGAGGCTGGCGATCAGCGTGACGATGATCATCGCGGTCAGCAGGGCAGCGCCTTTCTGAGCCCCTCGTCCAGCCGCACGCCGCTGAACGCGGTGCGTCTGACCGGTCCCCCGAGGGGACGGCGATGCTTGCGGCATTGAGCCGCAAGCACATCGCCATGGCGGGCCGGCTCGGGAGCGGCCCAGCGCTCGGCCCGGAATCCCTGGTTTCATGAGCTGCGAGCTCATCGCACAGTCACCTCCAGCTCGCGCGTCAGCGTGCCGTTCAGGCCGCTGCCGTCGGCGAACTGCATGGCGACGCGCAGGCCTGTGGGCACTTGCTGCGGCGTCTTGCCGCTGGTGGGGCCGGCGTTGGAGTTGGCGTTGCCGGTGGACAGGCAGTTGCTCCAGGCGTTGCCCCAGTAGCAGTAGAACTGCCAGCCGGCCACGCCGTCGAAGGCGCGCAGCGCCGGGTTGCGCTGGGCGAGCTGCTGCAGGCCGCGCTGGCGCTGGTCTTCGAGGTCTTGCACGGTGCGCAGGGCTGGGCTCTCCCAGCGCCACACGCTGCCCTCGCGCAGGCTCCAGACGACCACCTGCAGGCCGGCCGGCGCCTGGCGCGTCAACACCAGGCTGCCGCCGTCGAAGGCCAGCGGCTGCACGGGGCTGTGGCTGTCCTGCAGCGCGCGCAGGTCGGTCTCCCACTGCGCCAGCACCGTCTGCAGCCTGGCCGTCTGCGCCAGGCGCGCCTGGGCGATCTCGCGGCTCCTGACGAGCGCGTCGATGCCGCGCCAGGCCATGGCCGCCATCGTCGCCATGACGACCAGGGCGACGAGCACCTCAACCAGCGTGAAGCCGCGAATTTGCGTGCCCATTCCGCGGCGCCTGTGGCGGGTATTCCCGGGCCGAGCGCTGGGCCGCTCCCGAGCCGGCCCGCCTGACGACTCTTGCGGCTCGATGCCGCAGGAGTCGGCGTCCCCTAGGGGGACCGACCAGGTGCGCGCGCGTTCAGCGCTGCGGAACTGGGCGAGGGGCATCAGAACTTCCCCATGATGGTCGAGAGGTTCAGCACCGGCTGGCCCTGGTCGTTGGCCACGGCGGCGTCGACACGGCGGAACAGCGGGTTGGGCGTGGGGCTGACCTTGAGCTTGCCGGTGTAGGTTCGGCCGAGCTGCTCGCAAGCGAAGTTGGACTCGCCAATGTCCGGGAACTGCTGGGTCAGGCGCAGCTCGGTCAGCAGGTTCTCCGCGCACCACTGGCCCGCGCTGACCTCGGCCAGGCGTTCGGCGTTGTTGGTCAGCGCGGCTGCGGCCTTGATGCCCGCGCCCAGCGCGATGGCGACGATGACGAGGGCAACGAGCACCTCGATCAGCGTGAAGCCCTGGTGTTGCTTCATCATTGCTGGGGAATGATGTCAAAGGCCCCCAGGCCGTCGGTGCCCAGCACCAGGCGCTGGTTGCCCAACTGCAGGCGCATGCGCTGGGCCGGGATGACGGGCTCGGGGCCCAGGCTCAGGCCGGGGTTGAGGGCCGTGGCGTTCTCGATCTGCACGGCCACCGGGTCGCCCAGCCAGCGGGTGGGTAGCTTGATGGTCTTGGGCAGGCCTTCGAAGCGGAAGTCGTCGCCGGTCTTGAGGCCCTTGGGAATCCATTGCACGGACAGGCCCGAGGCACGGCTCTCTGCGCGCGCCGTTTCCAGCAGCGCGGCCAGGCGCTGGGCTTCGCGCTGCAGTTGCAGCTCGGCGGGGTCGCGCAGGGCGAGCGAGATGGTGGCGCTGGTGATGGCGATCAGCGCGACGACGACGAGTAGTTCAACGAGGGTGAAGCCCGCACGCTTCCAGCCGGGCCGCCCCAAGATCGCCTTGGCGCGGACGCCTAGCAACACAAGATTACTGCCAGGAGCCGATGTCGGCGTCGCGGCCTTCGCCGCCGGCGCGACCGTCGGCGCCAAAACTGTAGACATCGACCTCACCCTTCACGCCGGGGTTGGCGTACTGATAGGGGTGGCCCCAGGGGTCGTTGGGCAGCTTCTCGAGATAGGGCTTCCAGTTCGGCGGCGGCGTGCCGGCGGAGGGCTTGTGAACGAGGGCGTCCAGGCCTTGGTCGGCACTGGGGTAGCGCTGGTTGTCGAGCTTGTAGAGCTTGAGGGCCTGCATCAGGTTGTTCACGTCGGTGCGCGCCGCGGTGACGCGGGCGTCTTCGGCGCGGTCCAGCACATTGGGCACGACGAGGGCGGCCAGCACGCCAATGATGACGAGCACGACCAGCAGTTCGATCAGCGTGAAGCCGCGGGCAAGGGGAGAACGACGCATGATGGAGCGACAAGCGCAAAGCTGCGGTGAGCGGGCCATCATAATGGGCTGATGCTTGCTCGATTGATGGCGTTTTCGGTGTGGCTGCTGCTGGGTGGCTCGGTGGCCTACTGGGGCCTGCAACTGTTTGCGCGGCCGCTGCCCATGCCGGGTTCGGTGCTGTCCGCGGGCGATTCGCGCGCGACGCAGGTGGACCTGAGCCGCCTGCTGGGCGTCACGGCGCCCGACGCCACGCCCGAGCCCGAGGCCGCGCCATCGACACGGCTGCGCCTGATGGGCGTCGTGGCTCCCAAGAATCCCAAGGCTGCCGAGGCGGGCGAGGGCGTGGCGCTGATCGAGGTGGACGGCATTACGCGCACGGTGCGCGTGGGTGCTGTCGTGGATGGCGAGTTGCGCCTGCTGCGCGTGGATGCGCGCAGTGCGAGCCTCGGACGCATGGGCCAGGCGCCTACGCAGGTGTTGCAGATGACGGCGCCGGCCGTCGCGGCCACGGGGGCTCTGCCGCCGGCCGCGCCGTCGCCCGTCGTGCTGGGCGGCAACCCACCCGGCACGGTGGCACAGCCGCCGACTGCCATGGCGCCGCCCTCGGTGTACGGCATGCCGCTGGCGGCGTCGGGGCCGCCCCCGCGCTACGAGGGACAGCCCAACCAGCGCTGAGCGAGAGTTCAGGCGCCCAGCGTCGGGATGTTGGCGCCGTTTTCGGGCCGCACGGCCAGGCGGGCCTCGGCGACTTCGTGCAAGTCGGTCAGCAGGGCCGCTGCCGCCCGGATCATGGGCCAGGCCAGCGCCGCGCCGGTGCCGTCGGCACTGTCCATACCCAACTCCAGCAGCGCGGAGGCGTGGAACAGGGCCAGCGCTTCGTCCAGGCCGCGGTGCACGTGGCTGCGGCAGAACACGGCGTAGTCGGTCACCGGGGCGCAGATCAGCGACGCCACCTTGAGGGCGGCGCAGGCGGCGATGCCGTCGATGATGATGAGGCTGCGCTTGCTGGCCGCCACCAGCATGGCGCCCACCATGACGGCGATCTCGTGGCCACCGAAGGCCGCCAGCACGTCCATGGGATCCTTGGCGTCGCGGTGGCGGGCCTGGGCGCCATGCAACACGTCCAGCAGGTGAATGAGGTCGTCCTGGCGCATGGTGGGGCCGGAGACGACGAAGTCGCGCACGGGCTGATCGGACAGGCGCGACAGCAGCAGCGCCGCGCATTCGGGCGAGCCCTGGCCCATCGCAGCGCAGGCCAGCACATTGCCTGGCAGGTTGTCGGCGATCTCCATGCCCACGCGCACGCCGGCGTGGGCCTGGTCCACGCTCATGGCGTGGGTGGTGCGGGCGTTGCGTGTGCCGTGGGCGACCTTGCGCGCCAGCAGCCGCGCATGCGGCGGCAGGTTCTCGGCCACGCCGCAGTCCACGACGGTGAGGTGCAGGCCTTGCAGGCGCGAGAACACAGAGACGGGGAGCTGCGCGTGCAGCGCCATCTGCACCTGGTCCTTGGTGGCGCGCCCCCATTGGGCGCCAACGCCGTCCATGACGATGCCATGGTCGGCCGCGAACAGCGCCAGCACCGGGTCGCGAAAGCGCGGCGTGAGGCTGTTCTGCACGAGGCCCAGGCGTACGGCCAGCGGTTCCAGTTCACCGAGGCCGCCGGCGATGGCCGAGCGCCGGTCAACGCGGTCGCGCAAGGCCTTTTCCAGCTCGGGATTGGCGGTGGGGGAAATCAGTGACTGCTGGGCAACGGTCATGGCGCAGGCGGTTGCAAACCCCTGCATTTCAACTCAACCCAGGAACAAGCGATAGGCCGGGTTACCCGTTTCATCCTCAAATGGGTAATTCAACCCATCCAGGAACTGGCGCAGCGCGCCCGCGTCGCCCTTGGGCACCTGGATGCCCACGAGGATGCGGCCGTAGTCGGCGCCCTGGTTGCGGTAGTGGAAGAGGCTGATGTTCCACTCCGGGTGCATGCTGGACAGGAAGCGCATCAGCGCGCCGGGCCGCTCGGGGAACAGGAAGCGGTACAGCCGCTCCTCGCGCGCCAGTTCGCTGCGCCCGCCCACCATGTGGCGCACGTGCTGCTTGGCGAGTTCGTCAGTGGTGAGGTCCAGCGTCTCGAAGCCCGCCTTGGTGAAGGTGCGCGCCAGCTTGGCGGCCTCGTCGGGCTTGGAGATGGCCACGCCCACGAAGATGTGGGCCACGTTCGCGTCGGCGATGCGGTAGTTGAACTCGGTGACGCTGCGCGGCCCCAGCAGCTCGCAAAAACGCTTGAAACTGCCGCGTGCCTCGGGGATGGTGACGGCGAAGAGGGCCTCGCGGTGCTCGCCCACCTCGGCGCGCTCGGCGACGAAGCGCAGGCGGTCGAAGTTCATGTTGGCGCCGCAGGTGATGGCCACCAGCGTCTGGCCCTTGGCGCCGGTCTTCTCGACGTACTGCTTGACGGCGGCCACGCCCAGAGCGCCCGCGGGCTCCAGGATGGAGCGGGTGTCCTCGAAGACGTCCTTGATGGCGGCGCAGACGGCGTCGGTGTCGACGAGGATGTAGTCGTCCACCAGCTCGCGGGTGATGCGGAAGGTCTCCTCGCCCACGAGCTTCACGGCCGTGCCGTCGGAAAACAGGCCCACGTCGTGCAGCTGGATGCGCCGGCCCGCGCGCACCGAGCGCACCATGGCGTCGGAGTCGGTGGTTTGCACGCCGATGATCTTGATCTCGGGGCGCAGCGCCTTGACGTAGGCGGCGACGCCGGAGATCAGGCCGCCGCCGCCTATGGCCACGAAGATGGCATCGATGGGGCCGGGGTGCTGGCGCAGCAACTCCATGGCGATGGTGCCTTGGCCGGCGATGACGTCGGGGTCGTCGAAGGGGTGGACGAAGGTGAGGCCTTGCGCGCTCTGCAACTCCTGCGCATGGCCATAGGCATCGGTGAAGCTCTCGCCGAACAGCACCACCTCGCCGCCCAGCGCCTTGACGGCGTCGATCTTGACCTGGGGCGTGGTCACCGGCATCACGATGACGGCGCGGCAGCCCAGCTTCTTGGCCGACAGCGCCACGCCCTGGGCATGGTTGCCGGCCGAGGCGCAGATGACGCCGTCGTCACGCTGGCGCTGCGTCAGGTGGGCCATCTTGTTGTAGGCGCCGCGCAGCTTGAAGCTGAACACGGCCTGCTCGTCCTCGCGCTTGAGCCAGACCTTGTTGCCCAGGCGCTTGGAAAGCTTGGTGGCGGCGGTGAGGGCGGTCTCGCGGGCGACTTCGTAGACGCGCGCGTTCAGGATGCGCTGGAGGTAGCTGCTGCCGGGCGGCAGCATCGCGGGCACCTGGGGCGCTGTCTTGGCAGCGGGCGAACGGCGGCGCGAGGGGGCGCTCATCGGGTCTCCAAGGGGGGCGTTTTGGCGTCGGATGATAAGAGACGCCCTCTCCCGCACCCTTCGCAACCGGCGTCGCGCCTCTTGAGGCGCGGGGCAGGCCTGTTGGCAACGGGCCGTAGCCCGCGACGCGCCAGCGTCGGGCTGATTGCGCAGCGAGCAGCCTGCCAAATGACGGACCAAAAAAAACCCGAGCTCTTGCAAGCTCGGGTTGAATCCACCATGGAGGCGGTGGAGGAGACAAACGGTGCGAAAACGTTTTCGCTTGGGATGAAGTTTAGCGCCGCCTCATGCTGCAGTGCAATATCTTTTGCGTGAACGAATTGGAGTTTTACCTCTAAGGCGGGTCAAAAAACGCATGAGCCGCATGTCCGCAGGCGGCGTCGGGGCAAGCGTCCCGCTCTTATAGTGAGGCACACAAGGACGAATCAGGGAGAAAGGGCCCCGGATGACCATGGAATGCACCGTCAGTTGGCTGGGCCCGGATGGCCCGAGTGGCATGAGCTTCGTCGCCGAGACCGGCAGCGGCCATGTGCTGTCCATGGACGGCGCGCCGGACGGCGGCGGGCGCAATCTCGCGCCGCGGCCCATGGAGGCGGTGCTGGCGGGCACCGGCGCCTGCACGGCCTATGACGTCGTGCTCATCCTCAAGCGCGGCCGCCACGACGTGCGCGGCTGCAAGGCCACGCTGAAGGCCGAGCGCGCCACCAGCGACCCCAAGGTCTTTACGGCCATTCACTTCCACTTCGTCGTCAGCGGCAAGGGGCTCAAGACGGAGATCGTGGAGCGCGCCATTGCGCTGTCGCACGAGAAATACTGCTCCGCGACGGCCATGCTGGCCAAGACGTCGGCGATCACTACCTCTTTCGAGGTGGTGGAGGTCTAGATCTAGATGCGGTGGGCCACGGTTGTCATGACCTTGGCCGCCAGGCGCATCAGCCCCTGCACGGGCGGCGGCAGCAGTTGCGCGCCGGCCGCCAGCGCGGCGTCGGCATGTTCGGCTTCCTCGCGCTTCATCCGGTCGACGATGGCCCGGGACGGCGCGTCGGCTTCGGGCAGCCGATCCAGATGCGAGGCCAGGTGGGCTTCCACCTGCCGTTCGGTCTCGACGACGAAACCGAGGCTCCACTTGTCGCCCGCCAGGCCTGCCAGACTCCCCCAGGCGAAGGCGCCGGCCCACCACAGCGGCGCGAGGTGGCTGGTGTGCGCGCCCAGCTCGGCCACGCGGTCGGCCGTCCAGGCGAGGTGGTCCAGCTCCTCCTGGGCCGCGTGCTCGAAGTGGCCGCGCAGTTCGTCGGTGCGGCTGAACAAAGCCTGCGACTGGTAGAGGGCCTGGGCGCAGATTTCGCCCACGTGATTGACACGCATCAGCGCGCCGGCCTCGCGGGCGTCGCCCGGGCCCAATTCGGCGCGGGGCAGCCCCTCGGCCGGCGATGGGCGCGAGGCGCGCGTTGGCGTAAAGACCGTGCGCAGACCCCCATCCAGGGCGCTCAACCAGCGGTCGCCCAGGCTCAGATTGCGGGGTTGGGTGTTGCTTGCTGTTCGTTGCATTCAGTTAAGCAGTGTTGCCATGAAGAAATCGTGAAAACGGGGTGACGTTGTGGCTCAGCAACGGCAACCCACAATTTCATATCCGTGAATTCCCCAGGGGTGAAAACCTCTGGTGGAATACGCGCACTTCCTCACAGGCAGGAGGTAAGGCGTCTTGCCGTGTCCGGCCGGCGCCTCGGATGAATACCTAGGAGTATCGAATGAAGAAAGCTCTGATTGCCCTGGCCGTCCTTGGCCTGACTGGCGGCGCTGCCGTCGCGCAATCGTCCGTCACTCTGTTCGGCGTCATCGATGCTGACATGAAGTACGTCAAGACCGGCTCCCTCACGATGAAGAAGCTGGACTCCAGTGGTCTGAACACCAGCCGTTTCGGCGTGCGTGGCGTTGAGGATCTGGGCGGCGGCCTGAAGGCTGGCTTCTGGCTGGAATCCCAGGTCGACACCGACACCGGCGTTGCCGGCGGCGGCGCGGCCTTCTGGGGCCGTCGTGCCACGGTGAGCCTGGCCGGTGACTTCGGTGAAGTGCGCCTCGGTCGCAACAAGACCGTCTCGCGCCTGCACATCGAAGACTTCGATCCGACCGCGTTCACCGGTCTGGGCAGCGTCAGCGTCCTGTTCAGCAACCTGGGCAGCGGCAACGGCACGTCGTTCGGCCGCGCCGACAACCTCGCGTCGTACTCCCTGCCGGGCGGCCTCGGCGGCCTCTACGGCGGCGTGGACGTCTCGGCCGGCGAAGGCGTGGGCACCAACAAGGGCCAGTCGGTCCGCCTGGGCTACAAGGACGGTCCTATCCACGTGTCGGGCGCCTATGCCAGCACGTCCAATGCCGCTGACAGCAGCAAGTTCAAGCTGACCTCGGTCGGCGGTGCTTACGACTTCGGCGTGGTTCGCCCGTCGCTCTCGTACACGCAGACCAAGTATCTGGGCCGTGAGCAGAAGATCTGGACCGCTTCGGCCACCGCGCCTCTGGGCCAGGGGCAGCTCTGGGGCTCGTTCACGAAGGCTGATGCCAACACTGCCGCCGAGACGGCTGCTGCCGGCTACACGGCCATCGGTGATGGCAAGCTGTGGGCCGCAGGTTACATCTATAACCTGTCCAAGCGTACCGCCCTGTACACGACGTTCTCGCAACTGAAGAACAGCGGTGCTGCACGTTTCGCCGTCGGTGGCGCTCCCGCAGCGACCGCCAATGGCCTGAAGTCCACTGGCTACGACGTGGGCGTTCGCCACAGCTTCTGATAACGCGCGGCCCTGGCGCCGCCGCAGATTCAGTTAAGGCAAAGGCCACCTTCGGGTGGCCTTTTTCTTTTTTCTTTGCTGTGAATTCCGCTTTGTCCCGTGAGAGACAGGGGAATTGCTGTGGACAATGAACAACAGGCGCCACGTTATGGCAGGGCGGTTCGCTGAGAATCAAACGGTTCACCATTCTTAGCACTAGCAGGAGACAAACTCGATGATGAAGAAAGCCACTCTGGCTGTCGCCGTCCTGGCCGCCAGCACCTCTGCTGCCTGGGCCCAGTCCACCGTGACCCTGTACGGCATCGTCGACGCCGGCCTGCGTTACACCAGCAACGCCAACCCCGGCGTGTCCTCTAAGACCATGACGCCGGGTGGCATGTCGCAAAGCCGCCTGGGCGTGAACGTCACCGAAGACATGGGTGGCGGCCTCAAGGCCCTGGTCAATATGGAGCACCGCCTGGCTTCCGACACCGGCAACGTGGCCGCTGGCGACTTCTGGCGCCAGGTCTGGGTGGGCCTGCAGTCCAGCGAATACGGCCAGATCCGTATGGGCCGCCAGTACAACATCCTGTTCGACGTCTACACGTCGACCTTCGCCTCGTTCCGCTACTCGCCCTACATCGAGGCGTACAAGCCCGAAATCGGCATGGCCATGGCTGCCCGCCAGGACAACATGGTCAAGTACCTGGCCCAGGTCGGCAACCTGTACGGTGAAATCCAGGTGAGCGCCGGCGAAGGCCAGAGCGGTGCTGCCGCGGCCCTGCCGAACAAGACCATCGGCGGCCTGCTGCGCTACAACGACGGCAAGTTCGGCGCGGGTGGCGCCTACCTGCAGGCCACCGAGCAGACCGGCAAGAAGATCAAGGCCACCGTGCTGGGCGGCTCGTACACGGACGGGCCGTTGTACCTGCACCTGTCCTGGGGCGAGAACAAGTTCGAGAACCCCTTCACGCTGCTGAATCAGTCCAGCGCCGCTGCCTTCGCGGCTTCGGCTGCAGCCGGCGGCCCCGCGAACATCGCCCTGACGACGCGTGGCAGCTACACCAGCGGCATCCTGGGCGCGAACATCTTCAACACCGACTCGGCTGACATCAAGAAGCGCACGATGATCATGTTCGGCGCGACGTACCAGCTGACTCCTCAGCTGAACATCGGCGCCAACGCCTGGCTGACGGAGCAGACGCACTACGGCACGGTCCAGAACCTGGCCGCTCCGTTCGCGAACGCGCTGGGCTTTGTGACGAACGCCAACACCAAGTCCAAGGCTGACTTCTTCGCCATCGTTGCTGACTACGCCTTCTCCAAGCGCACGGACGCCTATTTCGAGATGGACTACACCAAGCTGGAAGGCGAAGTGCTGTTCCTGAACGGCCGTTCCAAGCGCAGTGGCGCAATGGTGGGCCTGCGTCACCGCTTCTGATGCCGGCGGGGCCGAGAGGCCCTGCTCGCAACTGCCGACGGGCCGCGAAAAGCGGCCCGTTTCTATTGGTGCCGGCGTTTAGGGCTTTCCCGGAAGGTCCGAGCTTGCCGGCGCCCCCATGATCGCGCCTTCGCGTAGCGCATTGACGCGCCGCACAAAACGTCCTCATGCTGGTCTTCATTCTTCGCCGCCTGGTCCAGGCCGTCATCGTCATGCTGACGGTGGCCTTCATCGCCTTCATGCTGTTCCAGTACGTGGGCGATCCGGTCACCAACCTGCTGGGCCAGGACGCGACCGAGGAGCAGCGCACCGCGCTGCGCAAGGACCTGGGGCTGGACCAGCCCTTCCCGGTGCAGTTCGCGCGCTTCGTCGGCAACGCCGTGCAGGGCGAGTTCGGCATCAGCCTGCGCCAGGGCCGCAAGGTCTCCAGCCTCATCGCCGAGCGTTTCCCGGCCACGCTGGAACTGGCCCTCGTGGCCGGCCTCATCGCGCTGGGCCTGGGCATCCCGCTGGGGGTCTATGCGGCGCTGCGGCGCGGCAAGGCCAGCGCCCAGGTGCTGATGGCCAGCACGCTGTTCGGCGTGAGCCTGCCCAACTTCGTCATCGGCATCGTGCTGATCTGGATCTTTGCCGTGGAGCTGAAGTGGATGCCCAGCTTCGGCCGCGGCGAGGTGGTGTCCTTCGGCACCTGGACCACCGGGCTGCTGACGCGCGACGGGCTGATGCACCTCATCCTGCCGGCGTTCACGCTGTCGGCCTTCCAGCTCACGCTCATCATGCGGCTGGTGCGCGCCGAGATGCTGGAGGTGCTGCGCACCGACTACATCCGCTTCGCGCGCGCCCGCGGCCTCACCGACCGCAGCGTCTACTTCGGCCATGCGCTGAAGAACACGCTGGTGCCCGTCATCACCATCACCGGCCTGCAACTGGGCTCGCTGATCGCCTTCGCCATCATCACGGAGCAGGTGTTCCAGTGGCCAGGCATGGGCTTCCTCTTCATCCAGGCTGTGCAGTTCGCCGACATCCCCGTCATGGCGGCCTACCTGTGCCTGATCTCGCTGATCTTCGTCGTCATCAACCTCGGCGTGGATCTGCTCTATTTCGCTGTCGATCCGCGCCTGCGCATCGAAGGCAAAGGCCATTGAAATGAAGCCTCTCGTCCGGTCTCGCACCGCTGAACGCGGGCGCGCCCAGCCGGGACCGCGCTGCGGCCAGAGCCCGCAGCGCTTCGGCAGGCACGGCGAGTCCACAGGACTCGCCATGTCCGGCCTCAGCCCCCAAGGGGACGGCGATGCTCGCGGCTTCGAGCCGCGAGCACATCGCCAGTCGGGCCGGCTCGGGAACTGGAGTCGGACACAAGCAGTCCCTGCGGACTGCTTGTGCCTACGGAAGGACGTTGGCCTCTGGCCAATGGCAGGCCCAGCGCTCGGCCCGGAATACCCTGGAATGGACAACTGAGATGGCTGAAGACGCCAACCGCAACCCAACACTGTCCGCCAGCGCGCTGCGCGGCTTCTTCGACGGCGACGTCTGGCACTCCTTCCGCAACTCGCCGGTCGCCATGGTCGCGGCCGTCATCACGCTGGTGTGCGTGGTGTGCGCGCTGTTTGCCGGATTTGTCGCGCCGCACAACCCCTTCGACCTGGCGACGCTGGAGCTGCTGGATTCGCTGAAGCCGCCGGCCTGGGTGGAGGGCGGCGAGGCGAAGTACAGCCTGGGCACCGACGGCCAGGGCCGCGACATCCTGTCCGCGCTGATGTACGGCACGCGCATCTCGCTCTTGGTGGGCATCGCGTCGGTGCTGCTGTCCATCCTCATCGGCGTGACGTTGGGGCTGCTGGCCGGCTTCCTCGGCGGCCGCGTGGATGCCTTCATCATGCGCATCTGCGACGTGATGCTGTCCTTCCCGTCCATCCTGGTGGCGCTGATGATCAGCGGCGTGGGCCGCACGCTGTACCCGCACGCGCCGGACATGCTGGCCTTCGTGGTGCTGGTGCTGGCCATCGCACTGACGGGCTGGGTGCAGTACGCGCGCACGGTGCGGGGCTCCACGCTGGTGGAGCGCAACAAGGAGTACGTGCAGGCGGCCCGTGTCATCGGCGTGGGCTCGCTGCGCATCATGCGCCGCCACGTGTTGCCCAACGTGCTGGGCCCGGTGCTGGTGCTGGCCACCATACAGATTGCATCGGCCATCATCACCGAGGCCACCCTGTCCTTCCTGGGCGTGGGTGTGCCGCCCACCAGCCCGTCGCTGGGCACGCTGATCCGCAACGGCAACGACTACCTGTTCTCGGGCGAGTGGTGGATCACCGCCTGGCCCAGCCTCACGCTCGTGCTCATCACGCTCAGCGTGAACCTGCTGGGCGACTGGCTGCGCGACGCCTTGAATCCCCGACTCCGATGACTGCACCGCTTTTGGAAGTCAGCCACCTGCGGGTGGAATTCCCCACGCGCCGCGGCACGCTGCTGGCGCTGGACGACATCTCTTTTTCGATTGCACCGGGCGAGATCCTGGGCGTGGTGGGCGAGTCCGGTGCCGGCAAGTCGCTGACGGGCGCGGCCATCATCGGCCTGCTGGACCCGCCGGGCCGCATCGCTGCGGGCGAGATCAGGCTGGCCGGCCGGCGCATCGACAACCTGCCCTACGAGCAGATGCGCCGCGTGCGCGGCCGCGAGATCGGTGCCGTCTTCCAGGACCCGCTGACCTCGCTGAACTCGCTCTACACGGTGGGCCGCCAGCTCACCGAGACCATCACCACCCACCTGGACCTGACAGCCTCCCAGGCGCGTACCCGCGCCATCGAGCTGCTGGCGTCCACCGGCATCCCGGCGCCCGAGGCGCGGGTGGACCATTTCCCGCACCAGTTCTCCGGCGGCATGCGCCAGCGTGTGGTCATCGCGCTGGCCCTGGCCGCCAACCCCAAGCTCATCGTGGCTGACGAGCCCACGACGGCGCTGGATGTGTCCATCCAGGCGCAGATCATTGCGTTGCTGAAGAAGGTCTGCAAGGAGCAGGGCGCGGCCGTCATGCTGGTCACGCACGACATGGGCGTCATCGCCGAGACCTGCGACCGCGTGGCAGTCATGTACGCCGGCCGCATTGCCGAGATCGGCCCGGTGGCCGACGTCATCCACCGCCCGGCACACCCCTACACGGTCGGCCTGATGGGTTCCATCCCGGCCATGGACGAGGACCGTGAGCGGCTGCTGCAGATCGACGGCAGCATGCCGCGCCTGACCGCCATCCCGCCCGGCTGCGCCTTCAACCCGCGCTGCCCGCGCGTCTTCGACCGCTGCCGTAGCGAGCGGCCCGAGCTCGCCGACGTCGGCGCGACGAATGCGGCCTGCTGGCGGCCCGTGACCGTGGAGGCTCCGAGATGAGCGCCCCCCTCGTCGAGGTTCGCGACCTCGCAAAGATTTTCGACGTGTCGCCGCCCTGGCTGAACCGCGTCGTCGAGCGCAAGCCCAAGGCCTTCGTGCACGCGGTGGACGGCGTGTCCTTCGCGATTGAGCGCGGCAAGACGCTGGCCCTGGTGGGCGAGAGCGGCTGCGGCAAGAGCACGGTGGCGCGGCTGCTGGTGGGCCTGTATGGCACGACGCACGGCGCGGTCACTTTCGACGGCCAGGACGTCAACAAGGTGCTGGCCGGCTCGGGCGCGTCCAAGCTGCGCCGGCGCATGCAGATGATCTTCCAAGACCCGTATGCGTCGCTGAACCCGCGCTGGAAGGTGCTGGACATCGTCGCCGAGCCGCTGCGCGAGCATGGCCTGGTGAAGAGCGATGCCGAGGCGAAGCAGCGCGTGGGCGAGTTGCTCAGCTCGGTGGGCCTGAACCCGGCCGATGCTGAGAAGTTTCCGCACCAGTTCTCCGGCGGCCAGCGCCAGCGCATCTCCATCGCGCGGGCACTCGCCACGCAGCCCGAATTCCTGGTCTGCGACGAGCCCACATCGGCGCTGGATGTGTCGGTCCAGGCCCAGGTGCTCAACATCATGAAGGACTTGCAGCGCAAGCAAGGCCTGACCTATCTCTTCATCTCGCACAACCTGGCCGTCGTGCGCCACATGGCCGACGAGATCGGCGTCATGTACCTGGGCCGCCTGGTGGAAGTGGCGGACAAGGCCGAGCTGTTTGCCCGGCCCAAGCACCCCTACACGCGCATGCTGCTGGATGCGATCCCCGACATCCACATGACCGGCCGCGCCCGCACGCCCGTGCAGGGCGAGGTGCCCAACCCGCTCAACCCGCCCCCGGGCTGCAGCTTCCACCCGCGCTGCCCGCTGGCCAACATCCGCTGCAAGGCGGAGCGGCCCCAGTTGCTGGAGATCAAGGGTGTGCGCGTGGCCTGCCACGCAGTCGAAGAGGGTAGGGCCGGCTAGGTTCCCCGCCGCGCGAGCGGCTAAGGCTTGGGCGCCACGATGGGCGCCGAGGCGGGTGCCGACGCGGCAGCCGCCGGCTTGGGCAGCGTCAGCGGCCCTTTCTGCCCGCAACCCATGAGGGCGGTAAGGGTGATCAGCAGGGCACCTAAACTGGCGGCAGTCTTCTTCATCCGCCCAGTTTATGTCCCTCTCCGACGCCGACTACCATGCCAAGGCCTACGCGCTGCTCGCCCGCATCGAGGAGCAGATCGATGGCTGGCTCGAGGACGACGTGGTGGACATCGACACCCACCGCACCGGCGGCCTGCTGGAGCTGAGCATGCCCGGAGGCAGCAAGATCGTGCTGAACACCCAGCCGCCGCTGCAGGAGTTGTGGCTGGCGGCGCGCTCGGGCGGCTACCACTTCAAGTGGGACGGCACCCAGTGGGTGGATCGTGAGGGCCAGGAGTTCCTCGCGCGGCTATCGCGCTGCGCCAGCGAGCAGGCCGGCCAGACACTGACCTTCAGCGCCTGATCCGCCTCAGCGTTTGAAGAGGTCCAGGATGGACTTCTTCTCGTCGTCGGTCGCAGCGCCCGGCACATTGGGCTCGCCCGACAGCTCGCGCACGCCGGTGCCGCCCGAGAACTCCTCGTAGAACCATTCGCCGTTGACGTTGACCACGCCCTCCGGCGGCGTCATCTCGTCGACGGCCTTGTTCTTCAGCGCGACCTGCATGTATTCGATCCACACCGGCAGGCTCAGGCCCCCGCCGGTTTCGCGGTCGCCCAGCTTGCGCGGCTGGTCGTAGCCTATCCAGACGATGGCGACCAGCTCCTTCTGGTAGCCGGCGAACCAGGCGTCCATGGAGTCGTTGGTGGTGCCGGTCTTGCCGTAGATGTCGGGGCGCTTGAGCGTGGCCTGGGCGCGGGCGGCGGTGCCGCTGCGCGTGACCTCCTGCAGCAGGCTGCTCATCATGAAGGCGTTGCGCGGCTCGATGGCGCGCGCACCGTCGGCCAGCGTGACAGGTTGAGCTTCGTAGAGCAACTTGCCCTTGTTGTCGGTGATCTTGGCGATGAGCTGCGGGGTGACGCGGTAGCCGCCGTTGGCGAATACCGCATAGCCTTGCGCCATCTGCATGGGCGTCACCGAGCCGGCGCCCAGCGCCATCGTCAGGTAGGCGGGGTGCTTTTCGGCCTCGAAGCCGAAGCGGGTGATCCACTCCTGCGCGTACTTCACGCCGATGGAGTGCAGCACGCGGATGGAGACCATGTTCTTGGACTTGGCCAGCGCCGTGCGCAGGGGCATGGGGCCCTCGAACTTGCCGTCGTAGTTCTTGGGCTCCCAGGGCTGGCTGCCGGTCGTGCCGGCGTCGAAGAACAGCGGCGCGTCATTGACGACGGTGGCGGGCGTGAAGCCCTTTTCCAGCGCCGCCGAGTAGATGAAGGGCTTGAAGCTGGAGCCCGGCTGGCGCCAGGCCTGGGTCACGTGGTTGAACTTGTTCTTGTTGTAGTCGAAGCCACCCACCATGGCATGCACCTGGCCGTTGCGGGGGTCCATGGACACGAAGGCGCCCTCGACCTCGGGCAGCTGCGTGATGGTCCACTCGTTGCCGTCCTTCTGCTTGGCGCCCTTGACCACGCGGATGACCGCGCCGCGGCGAATGCGGGTCTTGGGATTGCCCTTGTCCGACAGGCCCGAGGTGGCGGGCTTGAGGCCGTCGCCGGTGATGTTGATGGCCTCGCCGCTTTGCAGGATGACGGTGACCTTCTTGGGGTCGGCCTCCAGCACGACGGCAGCCAGTAGCTCGTCGTTGGCGGGGTGGTCGGCCAGCGCCTCGGCGATGCGGGCGTCCAGTTCCTTGGCGTCGCCGGGCAGGTCGGCATAGGCCTCGGGGCCGCGGTAGACCTGGCGCTTCTCGTAGTCCAGGATGCCGCGGCGCAACGCGCGGTAGGCGGTGTTCTGCTCGGCGCCGTTGAGCGTCAGGTAGACGTTGAGGCCGCGCGTGTAGGCCTCGTCGCCGTACTGGTTGAAGATGAGCTGGCGGGCCGCCTCGGCGACGAACTCGGCGTGGGACACCGACTCCTGCACCGGGCGGATGCGCAGCTTCTCGGCCTTGGCCTCGTCGCGCTGCTCCTCGGTGATGTAGCCGGTCTCGTACATCCGCTCGATGATGTATTGCTGGCGGATGGTGGCGCGGCGCGGGTTGTTGATGGGGTTGTAGGCGGAGGGCGCCTTGGGCAGGCCGGCCAGCATGGCGGCCTCGGCGATGCTGATCTTGTCCAGCGGCTTGCCGAAGTAGATCTCGCTGGCCGCCGCGAAGCCGTGCGCGCGGTGGCCCAGGAAGATCTGGTTCATGTAGATCTCGAGGATCTTCTCCTTGGACAGCGCCGATTCGATCTTCAGCGCCAGCAGGATCTCGTAGATCTTGCGGGTGAAGGTCTTCTCGGTGGAGAGGTAGAAGTTGCGCGCCACCTGCATGGTGATGGTGGAGGCGCCCTGGCTGCGCGATTCGCCCACGTTGGCCAGGCCCGCGCGGATGACGCCCAGGTAGTCCACGCCGCCGTGCTGATAAAAGCGCGCGTCCTCGATGGCCAGCACGGCCTCCTGCATCACCTTCGGGATGGACTGGATGGCCAGGTAGCTGCGACGCTCCTCGCCGAACTCGCCCAGCAACACCCCGTCGCTGGACAGCACGCGCATGGGCAGCTTGGGCCGGTAGTCGGTCAGGCCGCTGATGTCGGGCAGGTTGGGATAGGCCAGCGCCAGGGCCAGCGCCAGCAGCAAGAACACGCCCGCGACGCCGCCGGCCAGCAGGCCAAGGCCCCACAAGGCCCAGCGACCGAGGCGGGCGGAGAGGGGGCGGGATGACGGGGAGCCGGCTGGGGCTGAAGGACTGGACGCAGCGGATCGGGGCTTGTCGTTCATGAACCGGCGGAGCGCGCCCATGGGCGCGTAGGGGCAGAGGCGGCGGATTATAGGAAGCGCACCTGGCGGCAGCCCTGCACAGCTTCTAAACGATGCCGACCGGTAATAGCTGTGTCATACGACCGTTTCCTCTAGGTTTTTCAGGAGCTTGCAATGTGGTTGATTCGTGTATGTTTAGCAACGTGGCGTTACCAGCTCGCGCCGGATTTCCGTTCGGTGTCAACGGCTTTGCTGCTAGCATTCAAGTAACTTATTAATAGTCCGATACGTAAATCGCGTGTCGGGAGACATAGGGCATGGGAATACTTGACGCACTTTTGGGCCGCAAGCACCCCCCCCTGATTGGCCTGGATATCAGTTCATCCAGCGTCAAGCTGGTGGAACTGAGCCAGACCAAGAGCGGCGAATTCGTGCTGGAGCGTTTCGCCAGCGAGCCTTTCGAGAAGGGCTGGATCGCCGACGGCCAGATCGAGAAGTTCGACGAAGTCGCGGACGCCGTGCGTCGCGTCGTCGCGCGCAGCGGCTCGCGCACCCGTGACGCCGCGCTGGCCATGCCGCAGTCGGCCGTCATCACCAAGAAGATCATGTTGCCGGCCGGCCTGCGCGAGGAAGAGCTCGAGCTGCAGGTCGAGGCCGAGGCCAACCAGTACATCCCGTTCTCGCTGGACGAAGTGAGCCTGGATTTCTGCGTCATCGGCCCCAGCCCGACGTCGGTGGGTGATGTGGAAGTGCTGATCGCCGCCTCCCGCAAGGACCGCGTGCAGGACCGCCAGGGCCTGGCCGAGGCGGCCGGCCTGAAGCCCGTCATCCTGGATATCGAGTCGCATGCCTCGCGCATGGCCATGGGCCGGCTCATCGCCGCCCTGCCCAACGAGGGCAAGGACGCGCTGGTGGCGTTGTTCGAGATCGGCGCCGACACGACCAGCCTCAAGGTGTTGCGCGACGAGGAACTGCTCTACGACCGCGACCAGTCCTTCGGCGGCTCGCAGCTCACCAACCTGATCTCGCGCCAGTACGGCTTCTCCTTCGAGGAGGCTGAGCAGAAGAAACTCGCTAACGAGTTGCCCGAAGACTATGAAGTCAGCGTGCTCAACCCCTTCGTCGACAGCCTGTCGCAGGAAATCGGCCGGGCGCTGCAGTACTTCTTCACCAGCACGCCGCACCACAAGGTGCATTACGTGATGCTGGCCGGCGGCACGGCCACGCTGCCGGGCCTCAAGGAACGCGTGACCGACCTGACCGGCTTCGCCTGCATGGTGGTCAATCCCTTCGAGAACATGGCCATGGGCTCTGCCGTGCGTGAGCCCAAGCTGCGTCGTGAGGCGCCGTCCTACCTCACCGCCTGCGGCCTCGCGATGCGGAGGTTCTTCCAGTGATCCTGATCAACCTGCTGCCTTACCGCGAAGAGCGGCGCAAGCGGCGCAAGGCAGCCTTCTTTGCCGGCCTGGGCGTGGCCGCAGCCATCGGGGCGGGCCTCGTCGGCGCGGGCTACCTGCTGCTGCAGTTCCTGACGACGGAACAGCAGGCGCACAACCAGTACATCCAGAACGAGATCTCGCGGCTGGAAGCGCAGATCAAGGACATCGCCAACCTGAAGGCCGAGATCGAGTCGCTGAAGTCCCGCCAGCGCGCTGTGGAAGACCTGCAGACCGACCGCAACACGCCGGTGCAGCTCCTCAACGACCTGTCCCGCCTGGCGCCCGAGGGCATCTACCTGACGGCCATCCGCCAGGCCGACAAGGTGGTCACGGTCAACGGCATCGCGCAGACCAATGAGCGCGTCTCGGAGTTCCTGCGCAACGTGTCGCGCAGTTCCGAGTGGCTGGAAAAGCCCGACCTCATCGAAGTCAAGCTCGCCAATGTCAGCGCGAACACGCGCGACCAGCGTCGGCTGCTGGACTTCTCCATGAAGGTCTCGATCAAGGCCCCGGCACGCGAACCCGCGCCGGGTGCTTCCGCGCCGAAGAAGAGCTGACCGCCCATGGCCACCACTTCCACATCCAAGTTCGACCTGAACGCCTGGTTCGCCGAGGTTGCGGGCCAGTTCCAGGGCCTTAATCCCAAGGAGCCGGGCCAGTGGCCGCTGCTGCCCAAGCTCGCGGCAGCGCTGGCCGTGATGGTGGCTGCCGTCGCCGCAGGCTATGCCTTCCTGCTGTCCGACGAGCAGGCCCGCCTCGAGGCCGAGCGCGACCGCGAGCCGCAGCTGCGCACCGACTATCACAACAAGCTCACCCAGGCCGTGAACCTGCCCGAGCTGCGCAAGCAGAAGAGCCAGGTCGAGGAGTACGTGACCCAGCTCGAGAAGCAGCTCCCCGGCAAGGCTGAGATCGATTCGCTGCTGTCCGACATCAGCAGCGCCGGCGTCGGGCGCGGCCTGCAGTTCGAGCTGTTCCGCCCGGGCCAGATCCTGATCAAGGACTACTACGCCGAGTTGCCCATCGCGGTGAAGGTGTCGGGCCGCTATCACGACATCGGCGCCTTTGCTGCCGACGTGTCCAACCTGTCGCGCATCGTCACGCTGCATAACCTCGTGGTCGTCGCGCCCTCTGGCCCACGCGATGCGAACGGGCCACTGAGCATGGAGGCGACCGCGCGCACCTACCGCTACCTCGACGCCGCCGAAGTGGCCGACCAGCGCAAGGCCGCGGCCAAGGCGGGAGCCAAGAAATGAAGCGCCTCGGCCTTTGCCTCGTGGTGTTGCCGCTGGCCGGTTGCGGCAGCGACATGGACGAGTTGAAACAGTGGATGCAGCAGCAGCAGAAGGAGGTCAAGGCCACCGTCACGCCGCTGCTGCCGCCCAAGAAGTTCCTGCCCCAGCCGTATGAATCGGCCGCCGGCATCGACCCCTTCAGCCCGCAGAAGCTCAGCGTCGCGATCAAGCAGGAGGCGGCGCAGCCCAACTCGCTGCTGACGGCAGAGATCAACCGGCGCAAGGAGCCCCTGGAGGCCTACCCGCTGGACGGCATGGCCATGGTGGGCAGCCTGACGCGCGACAACCGCCGCTATGCGCTGCTGAGGGTCGACAACCTGCTCTACCAGGTCAAGGTTGGGGACTATCTCGGCCAGAACTTCGGTCAGATCACCAAGATCAGCGAAACAGAAATCACGTTGCGAGAAGTCGTCCAGGATGCTGCGGGCGAGTGGATTCAACGCACCGGTACCCTCCAGCTACAGGAGAAGGGACGATGAACAGGACATTGCAGGAGAGCAAGCCGATGGGCCGTGGCTGGTTGCTGGGATTCGCCTTGGCGCTGCTGGCAGCGCCAGCCGCTTGGGGCCAGACGCAGATACGTGCGATCAACACCAGCCAGCAGGCCGGCGTCGAGGTCGTCCGCATCGAACTGAGCGAGCCGCTGCCGGCGCTGCCGAACGGCTTCACGCTGCAGACGCCGCCGCGCATCGTCATCGATCTGCCGAGCGCCTCCAACGCCCTCGGCCGCAACGAGGTCGACATCAACCAGGGCAATCTGCGCTCGGCCAAGGTGGCCCAGGCGGGTGACCGCGCGCGCATCGTGCTGAACCTGCGCCAGGCCTCGGCCTACACCGCCAAGCTGGAGGGCAACGCCCTCGTGCTCGTGCTCAACGCCGTGCCCGCCCAGGCTCAGGCTCCGGGCGAGCCGGTGCACTTTGCACAGAGCCTGAACGTCGCGCCGCAGGCGCTGCGCGACATCGACTTCCGCCGCGGCGCCGATGGCGCGGGCCGGGTCATCGTCAACCTGCCCAGCAACCAGGTGGGCGTGGACATCCAGCAGCAGGGCCAGAGCCTCGTCGTCGAGTTCCTGCGCTCCAGCCTGCCGGAGAACCTGCGCCGCCGCATCGACGTCGTCGACTTCGGCACGCCGGTGCAGATGATCACGACCACCCAGACCGGTGACCGCGTGCGCATGGTCGTCGAGCCCAAGGGCAGCTGGGAGCACAGCGCCTACCAGAGCGACAACCAGTTCGTGCTGGAGGTCCGCCCGCTCAAGGTCGATCCGAACAAGCTGACGCAGGGCCCGGGCTATGCGGGTGACAAGCTGTCGCTGAACTTCCAGAACATCGAAGTGCGCGCGCTGCTGCAAGTCATTGCCGACTTCACCAACTTCAACGTGGTCACCAGCGACACCGTCACCGGCAGCGTCACGCTGCGCCTGAAGGACGTGCCCTGGGACCAGGCCCTGGACATCATCATGCAGGCCAAGGGCCTGGGCCTGAAGAAGTCCGGCAATGTGCTGTGGATCGCGCCCAAGGACGAACTCGCGGCCAAGGAAAAGCAGGATCTTGAAGCCAAGGCGGCGATCGCCCAGCTCGAACCCGTGCGCACGCAGGCCTTCCAGCTCAACTACGTCAAGGCCCAGGAAATCGCGGCCGGCCTGATCGGCCAGAACATCGGCTCCTCCGGTAGTGGCGGCGCCGGTGGCGGCACCGGTGGTGGCGCCGGCGGCGGTGGGGGCACTGGAGCAGGCACCGGCACGCGCATCCTGTCGGCGCGCGGCAGCGTCATCTCCGAGTCGCGCACCAACCAGCTGTTCGTGTCCGACATCCCGAGCAAGCTCGAGGAAGTCGCCGCGATGATCGCCAAGATCGACATCCCGGTGCGCCAGGTGCTGATCGAGGCGCGCATCGTCGAGGCCAACGACAAGTTCGGCCGTGCGCTGGGTGTCAAGCTCGGCGCCAACGATCTGCGCGGCCAGCAGGGCGGCATCCCGGGTTACAGCGTGGGTGGCGGCAATTACGTCACGATCGGTGGCAACTACAACGGTGTCGGCGCGCAGACCAACCAGGGTGTGGCGGCAAACTACAACAACACCCAGTTCGTCAACCTGCCTGCCAACGTGTCCTCGGACAGCTTCAGCGGCGGCACGGCAGCCCAGGTCGCCTTGTCCCTGTTCAGCGCCACCGCCAACCGCTTCCTCAACCTTGAACTGTCGGCCCTCGAGTCGGACGGCAAGGGCAAGGTCGTGTCCAGCCCGCGCGTCATCACGGCCGACCAGGTCAAGGCCCTGATCGAGCAGGGGGAGGAGTTGCCCTACCAGGTGGCCACGTCCAGCGGTGCGACGTCCATCGCCTTCCGCAAGGCCAACCTCAAGCTGGAAGTCACGCCGCAGATCACGCCCGAGGGCAGCGTCATCCTGAGCGTGGACGTCAACAAGGACAGCCGCGGCACGCTGACGCCGCAGGGCTACGCCATCAACACCAAGCACGTGCAGACGCAGGTGCTGGTGGAGAACGGCGGCACGGTCGTCATCGGCGGCATCTACACGCAGGATGAAGGCGAGACCGTCAACAAGGTGCCGTTCCTGGGCGACGTGCCCGTGCTTGGCAACCTGTTCAAGAACAAGACCCGCACGTCCAGCAAGACCGAGCTCCTGATCTTCCTGACGCCCAAGGTCGTCAGCGAGCGGGCCACGGTGCGCTGAGGCATTCAGAAAAGATTTCCAGGAGTTCGAGCATGTTGTTGCAATCCATCGTCACGCAGGGCTGGCGCCGCGTTGCCCAGGCTGCGTTGGGGCTGGGAATGGCCGCCTTGTTGTCAGCCTGCGGTGGCGGTGGCGGCAATGCCGGTGATTCCGTCTTTCCCGGTGGAGGAACCGGCGGGACCGGTGGCACCGGCGGCACGGCCGCATCCGACCTGGTCATGACGCTGAGCGGGGGCACGCTGCCCACCGACGGCACGGGCTCCGTGCTCGTGACGGTGTATGCGGTCGATGCCAAGCGCAACACCATCGCCAACGTTCCCGTCGCTATTTCCGTGGATTCGAACGCCCTGGTGTCCGCCAGCGCAAGCAAGACCGACGCGACCGGTGTCGTGACGGGCTCGGTGCGTATCGGTGCTGACCAGTCCAAGCGCACCATCACCGTGACGGCCGTCAGCGGCTCCATCACGAAGACGGCGCAGATTGCCGTGGTGGCACCGTCGCCCATCGGGTCGGGCTCCGGGCCGACGCTGACGGTGGGCTTGTCGACGACACAGATCACGCCTGCCGTGGGCGCGACCGTCACCGTGACCCTCAAGTCCGCCACCGGCGTGGCCATGTCCGACGTCGTGGTCAGCCTGTCCACCGGCCGCGGCAACCTGGCCGACCTGTCGGTCGCGACGGTGCGCACCGATGCCAACGGCCAAGCTACGGCTACGCTCAAGGCCGGCACTTCGGGCATCACCGGCGCCGACACCGTGACCGCCTTTGCCACCATCGGCTCGGTCGTCGTCAGTGCCGAGCAGGCGTTCTCCGTGACCGGTGCGCTGCCGACGCTGACGATGAACCCGTCCAGCGTGACGCTGCGCCTGTCGCAAGCCGCGCCGCAGGTCTCCGCGACGCTGCGTGACGCCGCCGGCCTGCCGGTGGCCAACCAGACGGTGACGTTCTCCTCGGGCTCGTTCTTCGACGTGAGCCCGACGCCTACCAGCGCCATCACCGACACCAACGGCATTGCGCGCACGACGCTCAAGCTGTCGACCTTCGCGGGCACCACCGCCTCCAGCGGCACGGTGGAAGCGAGCGCCTCCTACGCGAGCCAGTTCGTGCGTGGCAATGTCGTCGTCAACATCGTCGCCGAGTCGCCCACGCTGACGATGACGCTCAGCAACTCCAACATCGGCTCGGCTGCGGCGTCATCCACCGTCACCGTGCTGGTCAAGGACGTCTCGGGCGCCCCGGCCGTCGGCCAGGTCGTGCAGTTCAGCTCGCAGTTCGGCCTCGTCAAGTTCGACGCCTCCACCGCGGTGACCGACGCCCAGGGCGTCGCCAAGGTCACGGCCACGCCGTCCGTGTCGTCGTCCAATGGCGCCGACGTCATCAAGGCCACGGTCACCCTCAACAACCTGACCGCCACCGACAGCAAGCCGGTGCAAGTGGTCAGCGCGACGTCGCCCGGCACGCCGGTGCTGACGCTGGGTCTGTCGTCCGCTTCCGTCAGCTCGGCCGTGCCAGCCACGGTTACCGCCACGCTGACCGATTCGCGCGGCCAGCCCGTGCCCGGCCAGGTCGTCACCTTCACCGTTGTGCGTGGACTGGGTCGCACCAACGTCGGCACGGCGCTGACGGACGCCACCGGCAAGGCCGTGGCCCTGTTGTCTCCCGCATCCTCGTCCTCGGCAGGTGCCGATGAGGTCACGGCCACGGTGCGCTACGCCGGCACCGACCTGTCGGCCACGCAAGGCTTCCAGGTGCAGGCCACCAACGCCACCATCGTCAGCTTCACCGGCCCGGCGGGCATCTCGGCCTACGGCCAGGACACGCTGACCCTCGTGCTGACCGGTGCGGCCGTTGATTCGCCGGTCAAGCTCAGCGTCTCGTCGTCTTGCGCCGCCGCGGGCAAGGCCACCGTGTCGCCCGCCAGCATCTCCGCGACGAGCAACACCGTCACGCTGCAATATCGCGACAACGGCTGCGGCGCCGTCCAGCCGTCTGACCTGCTGCAAGTCGTCATCGACGGCACCTCGTCGGCCAAGCAGCTCACGCTGCCGATCTCGGCACCCGCCGCGGTCAGCCTGGCCTTCATTTCGGCCGCGCCGGAGCAGATCTTCCTGAAGGGCTCGGGCTTCGTCGAATCGTCCATCGTCACCTTCGAGGTGCGTGATGCGGCCGGCAACCCGCTGCCCAATCGCGTCGTGGAGGTGCGTCTGCAGACCGGCGCTGGCGGCGTGACGATGGAGGGCCGCGGTGTCGAATCGGTCGACCCGCCGTCCGCCAATCCCTTCACGCAGACGTCCAACGCTTCGGGCCGCGTGTCCGTGCGGGTCAATTCCGGCACCCAGCCGACGCCGGTGCGCGTGCATGCCAAGCTGGCCGGCGACACCATCGCCACCGTGTCCAGCAACCTCAGCGTCGGCGTGGGCCTGCCTTCGCAGCTGAACTTCTCGATGTCGCAGGGCACCAAGAACATCGAGGGCATGGACATCGACGGTACGCCCAACAACTACAACATCATCGCGGCCGACCGCAGCGGCAACCCGGTGCCCGCCGGCACGTCGATCAACTTCGTCACCGAAGGCGGCCAGGTCGAGTCCATCAAGCAGATCCAGCAGGTCAATGGCATTGCGCGCACGACGGCCAACTTCGTGTCGTCCGAGCCGCGCCCCGCCGATGGGCGTGTCACCGTCGTGGCCTATGCGCTGGGTGAAGAGTCCTTCGTCGACAAGAACGGCAACAACGTCTACGACAGCGGTGAAGACTTCCAGGACCTGGGCAACATCTTCAAGGATCGCAACTACGACGGCGTCTTCAGTGCGGCCTTCGACGAATACATCGGCCTGTCCATCAACAACAGCAGCACCTGCGCCTCCCCGGGGGCGTCCGCGGCTCTGTTGGGCCTGACGGCGTACACCCCGAGCGTGCCGGGCACCTGCGACGGCAAGTGGAGTGGCGCCGGGCAGGTCTATGTGCGTCGTGCGGTCGAGACGGTGTTCTCGACTTCCTCGGCTCGGCCGCTGTGGCCCATCGGCACGAGCAATGTCACCTATGGTCAGCCGACCATCACGCTGCAGGTCTCAGCCGATGCCGCCGACACGCGCGTCTACAACCAAGCGGGCAGCGACGTCATCTGCACGACGGCCAAGTCCAGCAGCTTCACGCTGATCGCCGCCGACGCGAACCCGATCCGCCTCAACCCGATGGCGGCCGGCACGGTCGTGACATCGACGACGCCCACGACCGGTTTCAGCACCTCCATCGCGGGCGGCTCGCCGATCCCCAGCACGACGGAGGCCACGGGCGTCGCGGTCGGCTATTCGTTCGACACGGCTACGTCCGGCACCATCTTCGTGACCTTCCGCTCGCCCAGCGGCACCGGCACGAGCTTCGGCTTCACCGTCAACTTGAAGGCCACCTGCCCCTGAATGTGCCCCTGAAGCTCGCACTCGTCGGCATGCCCGGCGGTGGCAAGTCCACCGTCGGCAAGCAACTGGCACGCCAGATCGGCGTGCCTTTTGTCGACTCTGACCACGAGATCGAGCAGCACATCGGCGACAGCATCCGCCACTTCTTCGAGCGCCACGGCGAGGACGCGTTCCGCGACATCGAGAGCCAGGTCATCGCCGAGCTGTTGATGCGCCCGGGCGACTGCGTGCTGGCCACCGGCGGCGGCGCCGTGCTGCGCGAGCGCAACCGCGACGCGCTGCACGCCGGCGCCACGGTGCTCTACCTGCGCTCCACCCCCGAGGACTTGTTCCGTCGCCTGCGCCACGACACCACGCGGCCCCTGCTGCAGGTACGCGACCCGCTGGCCAAGCTGCGCGAACTGCACCACCAGCGCGACCCGCTGTACCGCCGCTGCGCGCACTACGTGCTGGAAAGCGCCCGTCCGTCCGTGCACGCCCTCGTCAACATGGCGCTGATGCAGCTGGAGTTGGCCGGGCTGCTGGACCCCACGCGCGTTGCCGCCACGGTAGGGGCCGAGCCGGTCTGAGATGGAGCCCCTCGTCCGGTTTCGCCCCGCTGAACGCGGGCGAAACCAGCCGGTCCCCCGAGGGGACGGCGATGCTTGCGGCATTGAGCCGCAAGCACATCGCCCAGACGGGCCGGCTCGGGAGCGGCCCAGCGCTCGGCCCGGAAGATCTCGGCCCCGGGGGGGCGCGAATGAAGAATGGACCACTGGGATAGGCCCGTGCGACCGGGGGTGGAGGGCGGCTCTTACACTTGGCCCATGCCCGCCACCGACACCGTCCGCATCCATCTCCCCGACGATCGCGACTACGAGATCCGCATCGGCTCGGGACTGCTGAACGAGCCCGCGAGCTGGCAGGGCTTGCCCAAGGCGGCGACGGCCGTCATCGTCACCAACGACACCGTGGCGCCGCTGTACGCCGAGCGGCTGCGCGAGAAGCTGCAAGCCGTCTACAAGCGCGTGGACCTGATCGTGCTGCCCGATGGCGAGCAGCACAAGGACTGGGACAGCCTCGACAAGATCTGCGACCACCTGCTGCGCGAGGCCCTGGACCGCAAGACCGTGCTGTTCGCGTTGGGCGGCGGCGTCATCGGCGACATGACCGGCTTTGCCGCTGCCATCTACATGCGCGGTGTGCCGTTCGTGCAGGTGCCCACCACGCTGCTGGCCCAGGTGGATTCGTCGGTGGGCGGCAAGACCGCCATCAACCACCCGCTGGGCAAGAACATGCTGGGCGCGTTCTACCAGCCCGAGCGCGTCATCGCCGACCTGGACACGCTGGACAGCCTGCCCGACCGCGAGCTGCGCGCGGGCCTGGCCGAGGTCATCAAGTACGGCCCCATCGCCGACGCCGGCTTCCTGTGCTGGATCGAGGACAACCTCGACGCGCTGTTGCAACGCGACAAGGCGGTGCTGGGGTACGCGGTGCGCCGCAGTTGCGAGATCAAGGCCGACGTGGTGGGCCAGGATGAGCGCGAGCAAGGCCTGCGCGCCATCCTGAACTTCGGCCACACCATTGGTCACGCCATCGAGGCGGGCATGGGCTATGGCGCCTGGCTGCACGGCGAGGCCGTAGCCTGCGGCATGGTGCTGGCGGCTGACCTGTCGGAACGTCAGGGCTTGATGAAGGCCGGGTTCACCGAGCGCGTGCGCACGCTGGTCGAAAGGGCAGGGCTGCCAGTGCAGCCGCCCAAGCTGGGTGCCGAGCGCTACCTGCAGCTCATGCGCGTGGACAAGAAGGCCGAGGCGGGTGAGATCCGCTTCGTGCTCATCGAGGCGCTGGGGCAGGCAGGATTGCATTCCGTGCCTGACGCAAAGATCGTCGAAACGCTCGCTGCGCACGGAGCCGCCTGATGCCGGTGGCGCCGCGCCCGGCTTATGCCGCCGACCCGGCGCGCAGCCGCGGCCGCCGCCTCGCCGAGCCTGCGGCCCCCACGCGCAGCGAATTCCAGCGTGACCGCGACCGCATCATCCACAGCACGGCCTTTCGCCGGCTGGTCTACAAGACGCAAGTCTTCCTCAACCACGAGGGTGACCTGTTCCGCACGCGGCTGACGCACTCGCTGGAGGTGGCGCAACTGGGCCGCTCCATCGCCCGCAGCCTGGGCCTGGATGAGGACCTCGTCGAGGCCGTCGCGCTGGCCCACGACCTGGGCCACACAGCCTTCGGTCACGTGGGTCAGGACGTGCTGGATGACTGCATGCGCGGCCATGGTGGCTTCGAGCACAACCTGCAGTCGCTGCGGGTCGTGGACCACCTGGAGCAGCGCTACCCGGCCTTCGACGGCCTCAACCTGTGCTTCGAGACCCGCGAGGGCATCCTCAAGCACTGCTCGCGCCGCAATGCCGAGCTGATCGAAGCGGCCGAGCCAGGCGGCATCGCCACGCGCTTCCTGCACGGCGGCCAGCCCAGCCTGGAGGCCCAGCTCTGCAACCTCGCCGACGAGGTGGCCTACAACGCCCACGACGTGGACGACGGCGTGCGCTCCGGCCTCATCGAGCTGGAGCAGCTGTTGGAGGTGGATCTCGTGCGCGAGCACTGGCGCGCCGCGCTGGATGCCCACCCCAACCTCGCCGGCAAACGCCTGCTGTTCGAGACCATACGGCGCATGCTGTCGGCCCAGGTCTACGACATCATCGACGCGACCAGTGTCGCTCTGGAAGAGGCCGCACCGCTGGACGCCGACGCCGTGCGCCGCTGCGACAAGCCGCTCGTGCGCTTCAGCGCTGACATGCGCACGCGCAGTACCGCGCTGAAGCGCTTCCTGTTCGCCAACCTCTACCGTCACCCGCAAGTCCAGGCCACGCGGGTGCGCGCCGAGGAGGTGCTGCGCGACCTCTTTGCCGTCTATTCGACGGACCCGGCGCAGCTCCCTGCCGACTTCGCGGAGCGCCCTGACCGCGAACGGGCCTGCGCGGACTACATCGCCGGGATGACCGATCGCTTTGCGATCCGTGAGCACCAGAGACTGACGGGCAAGACCCTCTTCTGAAATTGGGGTCAGAGTCGATTATCCTGGCGGTCCCGACGCATCCCGTCCCAGGACCCCATGGCCCGCCTTCCCCGCCTGATCCTCCCTGGCCAGCCCCACCACGTCATCCTGCGTGGTAACAACCGCCAGGCCATCTTCTTCAGCGACCTGGATCGCCAGCACCTGCTGGACACGCTGGCCGAAGCCGCCACCCAGCACCGCGTCGCCATCCACGCCTATGTGCTGATGGACAACCATCTGCACCTGCTGCTGACGCCGCCCAGCGCCGATGCGCTCAGCCGCATGATGCAGTCGCTGGGTCGGCGTTATGTGGGCTGGTTCAACGCGCGGCACAAGCGCACCGGCACGCTGTGGGAAGGGCGCTTCCGTGCGGGGCTGATCGAGGGCGAGCGCCATCTGCTGGCCTGCATGCGCTACATCGAGCTCAACCCCGTGCGCGCCGGGATGTGCGCTGAGGCCGCGCAATGGCCCTGGTCCAGTGCCGCCCATCACCTGGGTTTGGCTCGCAGCGCGCTGATCACCGAGCACGAGCTGGTTTGGTCGCTCGGCAACACACCCTTCGAACGCGAGCATGCCTACCGGGAGTTCATGGCTCAGGGCGTGTCGCGGGCGGAGCAGGCGCAGTTCACCGACGCCGTGCTGCGTGGCCGGCCGCTGGGCAGCGAAACCTTCCTCAAACCCCTGGCGGAAAGCCACGGCGAGGTGGTCAACAAGCGGCCGCGTGGGCGCCCGCGCAAGGCGCCACTGACAGCGCCTGAGGCATGAAATCTCGCGTTTCACTACGGCCCCATTTATTTTCAAGCCGAAAACGAAACAACTTTAAATTGACTCTGACCCCATTTTATTGAAGTTGCCGTGTTTGTTGCGGTGCAGTAATCTCGCCCTCCGTTGTGTTCCAGGAGGGCGCCATGAGTCACGCCGCGCAGATTCAGTCAGAGATTCAAGAGCTCACCGAGCACGGTCTGTACCGGCCGGGCAATGAGAAGGACGCGTGCGGCCTGGGGTTCGTGGCGCACATCAAGGGGCACAAGGCGCATCACATCGTCCAGCAGGGCCTGAAGATCCTGGAGAACCTGGACCACCGCGGCGCGGTCGGGGCGGACAAGCTGATGGGCGACGGCGCCGGCATCCTGATCCAGATCCCGGACGAGTACTACCGTGAGGAGATGGCCAAGCAGGGTGTGGACCTGCCGCCGCCCGGCGAATACGGCGTGGGCATGATCTTCCTGCCCAAGGAGCACGCCTCGCGCCTGGCCTGCGAGCAGGAGCTGGCCCGCGCGATCAAGGTCGAGGGCCAGGTGCTCTTGGGCTGGCGCGACGTGCCGGTGGACCGCGACATGCCCATGTCGCCCACGGTGCGCGAGAAGGAGCCGGTGATCCGCCAGATCTTCATCGGCCGGGGCCCGGACATCATCGTGCCCGACGCGCTGGAGCGAAAGCTCTACGTCATCCGCAAGACGGCCTCCAGCGCCATCCAGGCGCTCAAGCTCACGCACAGCCGCGAGTACTACGTGCCCAGCATGAGCTGCCGCACCGTCATCTACAAGGGCCTGCTGCTGGCCGACCAGGTCGGCAAGTACTACAAGGACCTGGCTGACCCGCGCGTCGTCTCGGCCATCGCCCTCGTCCACCAGCGCTTCTCCACCAACACCTTCCCCGAGTGGCCGCTGGCCCACCCCTACCGCATGGTCTGCCACAACGGCGAGATCAACACGGTCAAGGGCAACTTCAACTGGATGCGCGCCCGCGAAGGCGTCATGAAGTCGCCCGTGCTGGGTGACGACCTGAAGAAGCTCTACCCCATCAGCTTCGAGCACCAGTCCGACACGGCCACTTTCGACAACGCCATCGAGCTGTTGACGATGTCCGGCTATCCGCTGGCGCACGCGGCCATGATGATGATTCCCGAGGCCTGGGAGCAGCACGAAGGCATGGACGAGCGCCGCCGTGCGTTCTACGAGTACCACGCCGCGATGATGGAGCCCTGGGATGGCCCCGCCGCCATGGCCTTCACCGACGGCCGCCAGGTCTGCGCCGCGCTGGACCGCAATGGCCTGCGACCCGCCCGCTACTGCGTCACCGACGACGACCTCGTCGTCATGGCCTCCGAGTCCGGCGTGCTGCCCATCCCCGAGGCCAAGATCGTCAAGAAGTGGCGCCTGCAGCCCGGCAAGATGTTCCTCATCGACCTGGAGCAGGGCCGCATCGTCGACGACGAGGAGCTGAAGAACCAGTTCGCCAACGCTCGCCCCTACCGCCAGTGGATCGAGAACGTCCGCGTCAAGCTGGACGACATCGCCGTACCTGACACGCCGCGCCCTGGCTTCACCGCCGCGCTGCTGGACCGCCAGCAGGCCTTCGGCACCACGCAGGAAGACCTCAAGTTCCTGCTCGCCCCCATGGCCGCCAACGGCGAAGAGGGCATCGGTTCCATGGGCAACGACTCGCCGCTCGCGGTGCTGTCGGGCAAGAACAAGCCGCTGTACAACTACTTCAAGCAGCTCTTCGCCCAGGTCACGAACCCGCCGATCGACCCGATCCGCGAAAACATCGTGATGTCGCTGAACAGCTTCATCGGCCCCAAGCCCAACCTGCTGGACATCAACGCGATCAACCCGCCGATGCGCCTGGAGGTCAGCCAGCCCATCCTGGACTTCGACGACATGGCGCGCCTGCGCGGCATCGAGGCGCCCACGCACGGCAAGTTCAAGCCCAGCGAACTGGACATCACCTATCCGCGCGACTGGGGCCGCGCCGGCGTCGAGGCGCAGCTCGCGTCCCTGTGCGCGTCGGCCGTTGACGCCATCAAGACCGGCCACAACATCCTCATCATCACGGACCGGCACCTCAGCCAGGACCGCATCGCCATCCCCGCGCTGCTGGCCCTGTCCGCCGTGCACCACCACCTGGTGCGCGAGGGCTTGCGCACGACGGCCGGCCTGGTCGTGGAGACCGGCACGGCTCGCGAGGTGCACCACTTCGCCGTGCTGGCCGGCTACGGCGCCGAGGCCGTGCACCCCTACCTCGCGCTGGAATCGCTCGAAGCGATGAAGGACGAGCTGCCGCCCAAGCTGACGGCCGAGCAGGCCCGCTACAACTACATCAAGGCGGTGGGCAAGGGCCTGTCCAAGATCATGTCCAAGATGGGCATCTCGACCTACATGTCCTACTGCGGTGCGCAGATCTTCGAGGCCATCGGCCTGAAGGCGGACTTCGTCGAGAAGTACTTCCGCGGCACCGCCACGCAGGTGGGCGGCATCGGCGTGTTCGAGGTGGCGGAAGAAGCCATCCGCATGCACGAGGCTGCCTTCAGCGACGACCCGCTGCTGGAAAGCATGCTGGACGCCGGCGGCGAGTACGCCTGGCGCACCCGCGGCGAAGAGCACATGTGGACGCCCGACGCCATCGCCAAGCTGCAGCACAGCGCGCGCAGCGGCAAGTTCGAGACCTATAAGGAATACGCCCAGCTCATCAACGACCAGAGCAAGCGCCACATGACACTGCGCGGCCTGTTCGAATTCAAGTTCGATCCCGCCAAGGCCGTGCCACTGGAAGAGGTCGAGTCGGCCGCCGACATCGTCAAGCGCTTCGCCACCGGCGCCATGTCGCTGGGCTCCATCTCCACCGAGGCGCACGCCACGCTGGCCGTCGCGATGAACCGCATCGGCGGCAAGAGCAACACCGGCGAGGGCGGCGAAGACCCGGCCCGCTACCGCAACGAGCTCAAGGGCATCAAGATCGTCGGCGGCAGCAAGGTTGGCGACGTGCTGGGCCACAAGATCATGGAGGCCGACTACGAGCTGCAGGACGGCGACAGCCTGCGCTCCAAGATCAAGCAGGTGGCCTCGGGCCGCTTCGGCGTCACGACCGAATACCTGGTCAGCGCCGACCAGATCCAGATCAAGATGGCCCAGGGCGCCAAGCCCGGCGAGGGCGGCCAGCTGCCCGGCGGCAAGGTCAGCGAGTACATCGGCTTCCTGCGCCACTCGGTGCCGGGCGTGGGCCTCATCAGCCCGCCGCCCCATCACGACATCTACTCCATCGAGGACCTGGCCCAGCTCATCCATGACCTGAAGAACGTCAACCCCAAGGCCGACGTGTCGGTCAAGCTGGTGTCGGAAGTCGGCGTGGGCACGGTCGCCACCGGCGTGGCCAAGTGCAAGGCCGACCACATCGTCATCGCCGGCCACGACGGCGGCACCGGCGCGTCGCCATGGTCCTCCATCAAGCACTGCGGCACGCCGTGGGAGCTGGGCCTGGCCGAGGCACAGCAGACCCTGGTGCTGAACCGCCTGCGCGGCCGTGTGCGCGTGCAGGCCGACGGCCAGATGAAGACCGGGCGCGACGTGGTCATCGGCGCGCTGCTGGGCGCGGATGAGTTCGGCTTCGCCACCGCGCCGCTGGTGGCCGAGGGCTGCATCATGATGCGCAAGTGCCACCTCAACACCTGCCCGGTGGGCGTGGCCACGCAAGACCCGGTGCTGCGCAAGAAGTTCACCGGCCGCCCCGAGCACGTCGTCAACTACTTCTTCTTCGTCGCCGAGGAAGCGCGCCAGATCATGGCGCAGCTGGGCGTGCGCAAGTTCGACGAACTCATTGGCCGCAGCGACTGGCTGGACACCAAGAAGGCCATCAGCCACTGGAAGGCCAAGGGCCTGGACTTCGCCCGCATCTTCCATCGTCCCAGCGTGCCGGCCGACGTCTCCCGCCTGCACAACGACGTGCAAGACCACGGCCTGGAGCGTGCGCTGGACGTCAAGCTCATCGAGAAGTGCCTGCCGGCCTTCGAGTCGGGCGAGAAGGTGCAGTTCATGCAGGAGGTCACCAACGTGCGCCGCTCCGTCGGTGCGCGCCTGTCGGGTGAGCTGATCCGCCGCAAGCCCGAGGGCCTGGCCGACCACACCATCTTCATCCAGATGGAGGGCACCGGCGGCCAGAGCTTCGGCGCCTTCCTGGCGCAGGGCATCACGTTCTATTTGATCGGTGACGCCAACGACTACACCGGCAAAGGCCTCTCGGGCGGCCGTGTGGTGGTGCGACCCAGCATCGACTTCCGTGGCGACGCGACCAAGAACATCATCGTCGGCAACACCGCGCTGTACGGCGCGACGCGCGGCGAGGCTTTCTTCCGCGGCGTGGCGGGCGAGCGCTTCGCGGTGCGCCTCTCGGGCGCCACCACGGTGGTGGAAGGCACGGGCGACCATGGCTGCGAGTACATGACCGGTGGCACCGTCGCCGTGCTGGGCAAGACCGGCCGCAACTTCGCCGCCGGCATGAGCGGTGGCATCGCCTATGTCTATGACGAGGACGGCCACTTCGCCAAGCGCTGCAACACCAGCATGGTGACGCTGGACAAGCTGCTGCCTGCGCACGAGCAGGAGGCGACGGTGGACAAGGCCATCTGGCACCGCACCAAGGCCGTGGACGGCGTGGACCGCGAGCCGCAGACGGACGAAGCCATCCTGAAGAAGCTCCTCGAGGACCACCATCGCTGGACCGGGAGCCAACGCGCCCGCGACATCCTGGACCACTGGGCCGAGTCGCGCGCCAAGTTCGTCAAGGTGTTCCCGAACGAGTACCGCCGCGCGCTGGGCGAGATCAACGCCGCGAAGGAAGCCGCACAAACCATCGCTCAGGCCAAGTCGCCTGAAGTCGTCAAAGCCTGAAGTTGAACTTTTTGCGGGACAGACCGATCGAGCGAAGCGAGTAGCTCTGTCCCCAACTGATTAAGGAAAAAGCATGGGCAAGGTCACCGGCTTCATGGAATACGAGCGCCTGGAAGAGGGCTACGAGCCCGTTCCCGCTCGCGTCAAGAACTACAAGGAATTCGTCATCGCGTTGAACGTGGACCAGGCCAAGCAGCAGGGCGCCCGCTGCATGGACTGCGGCACGCCGTTCTGCAACAGCGGCTGCCCCGTCAACAATGTCATCCCGGACTTCAACGACCTGGTCTACAAGGGCCGGCCGGAGGACTGGAAGAACGCCATTCACGTGCTGCACAGCACCAACAACTTCCCCGAGTTCACCGGCCGCATCTGCCCCGCGCCCTGCGAGGCGGCCTGCACGCTGAACGTCAACGACGACGCGGTGGGCATCAAGTCCATCGAGCACGCCATCATCGATCGCGCCTGGGCCGAGGGCTGGGTCACCGCCCAGCCGCCGCGCACCCGCACCGGCAAGACGGTCGCTGTCGTGGGCTCTGGCCCCGCGGGCCTGGCGGCCGCGCAGCAACTCGCCCGTGCCGGCCACCGCGTGACGGTGTTCGAGAAGAACGACCGCGTGGGCGGCCTGCTGCGCTACGGCATCCCGGACTTCAAGATGGAGAAGTCCCACATCGACCGCCGCGTGGAGCAGATGCAGGCCGAGGGCGTGGAGTTCCGCACCGGCGTGCTGGTCGGCGTGATGCCTGAAGGATCCAAGGTCACCAACTGGGCCAAGGAAACGATCTCGGCCGACGAGCTGAAGGCCCAGTTCGACGCCATCGTGCTGACCGGCGGCGCCGAGGCCTCGCGCGACCTGCCCGTGCCGGGCCGGGAGCTTTCGGGCGTGCACTTCGCGATGGAGTTCCTGCCGCAGCAGAACAAGGTCAACGCGGGCGACAAGCTCAAGGGCCAGCTGCGCGCCGACGGCAAGCACGTCATCGTCATCGGCGGTGGCGACACCGGCAGCGACTGCGTGGGCACCAGCAACCGCCATGGCGCCAAGAGCGTCACCCAGTTCGAGTTGCTGCCCCAGCCGCCCGAAGTGGAAGACCGGCCCATGACCTGGCCCTACTGGCCCATCAAGCTGCGCACCTCCAGCAGCCACGAAGAGGGCTGCGAGCGCGAGTTCGCCATCGCCACCAAAGAGTTCATTGGTGAGAAGGGCAAGCTCACCGGCGTGAAGACCGTGCGCCTGCAATGGCAGGGCGGCAAGATGACCGAGGTGGAGGGCAGCGAGCACGTGCTCAAGGCCGACATGGCGCTGCTGGCCATGGGCTTCGTGTCGCCGGTCGCCACCATCCTGGACGCCTTCGGCGTGGACAAGGACGCCCGCGGCAACGGCAAGGCGACGACCGAAGGTGCCGCCGCCTACAAGACCAATGTCGACAAGGTCTTCGCCGCCGGCGACATGCGCCGCGGCCAGAGCCTGGTGGTGTGGGCCATCCGCGAGGGCCGCCAGGCCGCGCGCGCGGTGGACGAGTATTTGATGGGCAGCTCCACGCTGCCGCGATAAGCCTCAGCCCGCCGCCGGGGCGGCAATGTCGATGTCTTGCGGCCTGGGGCTGCGGCCCGCCAGGCAGCGGGACGCATCCCGCGCCAGGCCGGGCAGCCAGGCTAGCTTGGCTGCCGGCTGCTCGGGCTCAAAACTCACCAGCAGGCAATGCGCGGCTTCCGGCCCTCGTGGCCTGAAGCGGGCCTGCATCAGCATGCGCTCCGCCGCCTTGCGAAAGGCCACCGGTGCCTCCGCGTCACCGGCGCCGGCCGTGACTGCGACGGGCAGGCCGTCGGCACCCAGGCTGACCCAGGCGCGCAACTGCACGCCCGCGGGTGGCAGCGCGGCATCGGGCAGGCCGATCTCGGGCGGCGTTTCGGCAAAGACGGGCACGCCTTCCGCGGGTTCGGCCGGGGGCAGGGCTGGGGTCTCGGCCACCGGCTTGTCGGCCACGGCTGCCGCTTCAAGCGGAACGTCGGCTGCCGGTTGAGCCTGTGGCGCCTCGCCGGGCATCATCCGCACCGCCATCGCCACCGCGCCACCGGACGGGGACGATGCACCCGCGTGCAAGGCATGCGGCCAGAGCACGACCGCATGCAGGGCGAGCGCGAGCAGGGCGCAGACCGTGACCGGTGGTGCCTTGCTCGCTGCCATGCCGGTCACTGCTGCATCAGGTCGCGCCAGGAGATGCGGCGCGCCTTGCCCGGTTCCTGGTCCGGGTTCAGGTAGATGTTCTGGTTGCTGCCGTCGGAGCCGACGACGTCACCGACGTACTTGCCATTGGGCAACTGGTAGATGGTGGCGCTGGAGGACAGCACATTGCCCAGCGAGACGCTGGTCGTGATGCCGGTCTTGTAGTTCACGAAGTTGACCCAGCTGCTGCCACCCACCTTGCAGACGTTGCTGCCGTCGTCCACGACGTTGGAGATGGTGACGAGGATGCCCAGCACCAGCAGCGGGTCGTTGTTGACGCGTTCCCGCGACTGCGGCAAGTCCACATACCAGCCGCCGTTGGATGCCAGGTTCACGACCTGCGGGTTGTCGGTGATGCGGGTGGCCTGGCCGGCCTTGCAGATGCCGGAGGCAATGTTGCAGGCGCCGCCGTCGACGAGGGTTTGCTTGACGAAGGTGTCGTTGCCCGTGGCTGCGCGCGGGTTGCCATAGCCCGTGTTGTCGAGCTTGTCCTTGATGCCATAGATGCTCTGGGCGCTGGTGTCGCTGAGGTCGGGGTCGCCGAGGTAGCGGCCCGTGCCCACGAAGACCATGGCGGTCGTGTCCGCGAGACCCAGCTCGGGGCGCGAGGTCACGGGCTGGACAGTGCCCGCGCCGTTCTTCAGCGTGGCCAGCAGCTGCGCGTCGACGCCGGCGGCACCCACGTTGTTGTTGATATCGAAGCGCCAGACATTGCCGAGGTTGTCGCCGCCGTAGACGCGCTGGATGGTGTTGTCCACCGAGGCGTTGTTGACCCAGCCACGGATATGGCCCAGGCCGGCAGGCGTCGTGGTGTCGCCGGCGTTGGCGACCAGGCCAGGCTTTCCGTCGATGCTGACCGACGGGATGGGCGCGCCCGTGGCTGCGTTCAGCACGAACACGCGCGCCTTGCCGTCGCCGGGGCTCACGTTGTTGTAGCCGGACGGCACGACGACCACCCAGGTGCCATCGGTCAGCTTGCCGACCTCGGGCTTGCCGAAGGTGAGGCCCAGGTTGTCGTCGGTGAACTCCCACAAGGCCTTGGGGTTGACCGGATCGGTGATGTCCAGGGCGTAGTACGCCCGGCCGCCCGCACCCAGGCCGCCGATCAGCACGGTGCGCCAGTCGCTGCCGATCTTGATGTCCTGCACGAAGGGCGTCGAATTGACGTAGAACTGGTGCTGGGTCGCGTATTGCTTGTCGGCCAGCTTGTACAGGTTGGGCAGGACGGCGGTCGGGATATAGGCCCAGGCCTCCACGCCCGTGTCGGCATAGAAGGCATGCACCATGCCGTCGTTGGCGCCGACGTAGACCATGGCCCTTTGGCCGCGCTTGTTGAAGTCGCCGTAGCCCGCATCCGGATAGCTGGCCAGCGACTTGCTCACATACACCGCCTCGGAGTTGACGATGTCGCCCAGGATGTGGGTACGGGCCCGGAAGAACTTGGTGGCCGTGGTCAGGTCGCCTTCGTTGCTGCGGCCGCCGCGCAGGAAGTCAACCAGCGGTGCGCCGGGCGCGGTGTCTTGGTCGCTGCTCGACAGGCAATAGGCCGGCCCGCTGCAGAACTGCGTCAAGGAGCGGCCCGCCGTCGTGATCCAAGTCTTGGCGAAGTAGGCCTTCTCCGTCGCGCTCAGGTTGCCCCAGGTGAATTCCTTCACCTTGCTGGCGCCGCCCGAGTCGAACATGTAGATCGTGCGCGTGGTGTTGGCGTCCAGCAGATTCGCCGCCGACCATCCCGAGCCCTCCAGGACCCCGGTTTCGAGATTGATGCTCTTGCTTTCCAGCTCACCCCACCATTCGGACGACTTGAAGCGGGACAGGAAGGCCGTGTTGTCGCCCGAGGAGACGATGGGGTTGCTCGTCGTCGCCGCGGCGCTGGCGCCGGTCGTGCCGTCGAAGGTGGCCAGGGCGCTGCTGATGCCTTGGTTGAGCGTGGAGGGGTTGGATGCGCTGAAATAGGTGCCGCCACCGTTCACTGCGGCATGCCAGAGGTCGTCGATCGTCGTCAGCGTATTGCTGGCCGGCGTGGGCCAGTTGCAGGCACCACTGTTCTGCCAGCTGCACAGGCCCGCGCCGGGGTTGGCGGTGTCACCGTTCTTCACGGCGGTGTAGTCGGGCGAGCCGCCGCTCAGGTAGTTCCTGAAGAACTGCATATAGCCCGACGCGCCCAGGCCCAGCGTGAAGGTCTGCATCTTCTGCACCAGGTTGGCCGGGTCGTCGTTGCCGCAGACATCGGCGCCGGTGCCATTGCTCTTGCAGGCGGCCGTGCCCGTCGTGCCGGTGCGCAGGTCGGTGCCGAAGTAGTAGGCGGCCACGTCGGCCAGCGTGTTGGTGGTGTTGTTGCCGTCGCGCATGGGCCGCGCGAGCGTGGAGTCCTGGTCGCCGATGTCGGTGCTGCCGTCCAGGCGCTTGGGAATGGTGGCCTCATTCCAGAAGCCGTCGGTCGACAGGATGGCTGCGTTGCGCTGGCAGGAGTACTGCACCGGGTCGACGACGGTCGAGCCATTCAGCGAGGTGCCGTTGAGCTTGCCGCCATAAAGCCTGCCGATCGTGGACAGGGCCGTGCGCAGGGGGGTCGAGCTGCCGGGCTTGGCCGAGGTCAGCCTGGTGAACCAGGTCGTGCGCTGGGTGGATTCGAAGGTGTCGAGGTTGAGGTAGTCGTGGCTGGTGTTGTTGTTGATGCTGAAATAGCCGACGCGGCGGTTGTTGCCCACGGCACCGAAGGCCAGCGCGGCAGCCGACTTCATCGTCTGCATGCGCGAGTGGTAGTAGGTCCACCAGTTCGCGAAGTTGGTCATTTCCTCGTCGTAGGTGCAGACGCTGCCGGCGCAGTCGGTGCGCGTGCTGGCCTTGGGGAACGTATTGGGCGTACCGGACGGGCCCGGCGTGATGTCCACGCGCTGGAAGCTGCCGGGGTAGTTCGCGGGCACTGCGGGCACCGCGGGCACGGCGGCCACGGGAGCCACGGGAGCCACGGCGGCCACGGGGGCCACATAGCCGGAGAAGTTGCCGGCGTTCGTCGGGCCTGTGGTGGCGCAGTTCGAATTGAAAGCGAGCGTGACCGCGGCCGTGGTGTTGCCGGCCGAGACGGGCGCCGTGATGGTCACCTTGGCGCTGCTGACGGTGGCCGAATAGCCCGTGCTCCCGGTCTTGTTGTTGATGTTGGTCGCGATGGCCGAAGCCAGGGTCGAGGCCGTCGTGTACTGCGCCGTGGCCGTGCCGCCGAACAGGTCGGTGCTGCCGGCTTTCAGCGTGTTGACGGCCGCCTTCTTGTTGACCGCGCAAGTGAGCGACACCGTGAAGTTCATGGAAGCGGGCGTGGCGGGCACTGCTGCCGACCCGGGCGACCCGGGCGACCCGGGTGACCCGGGCGTCCCTGCGACGTAAGGCGAGAAGAACTTGGTCGGGAAGCGGGCGTAGGTGAACTTGTCGTTGCGCACGGCCTGGCAGTTGGCCGAAGCCGGCTGGGTGGAGCGCGTGTCGGCGTCCGTCTTGCACCAGCGCACCTTGGCGGGAATGGTGTAGCCGCCGCCGGACGAGACCTGGCAGGTCCGCAAGTCGTCGCTGGTGCAGTATTCACCTGCCGTGATGTTGTAGTAGTGCGGGCCGAAGCTGCGGCTGGAGGTGGTGGCGGACTCGGGGCTGCCGGTGGCGACGCTGCCCGAGCCGGTGGCCACAGTGGCGTGATAGGTCGTGTAGTTCTTGCTGTTGACCGTACCCGGCAGCACGTAGTTGTCGTTGCGCAGGCAGTCGGTATAGGTGTTGTCGGTGCAGTACTCGGTGTCGGGGAACTGCGTTGTCAGGTTGATGTTGTTGGTGTTCTGGACGCTGTAGGCATCGTTTTTGACCACGGTCCAGTTGGTGGTATTGGCCCGGTTCTGGCTGGCCCAATAGGTGCCGTCGGCCTTGACCGGCGGCCCGTAGGTCAGCGTCGGGTCGTAGGCCAGGCCGTTGAAGCCGGCCGCCAGGAAGGGGGGGTGGCCGCGCGTCGAGCCGAACGGCGCGGTGCTGCTCGTGGAGGTGACCCAGCAGGCCGTGGAGCTGTCGCCGCCCTGGCAGCAGGTGTTGTTGAAGTTGCCGCTGTTGCTGCCGGTGGCGCCCGAGCTGCGGCACAGCTTGGGGTCGGGGCTGCCGTCGCCGTTGATGTGGTCGGGCAGGAAGTCGAAGTTCATCGAGCCCGAGTCGTCCAGGATGAAGAGCAGGTTGGCCTTCACCGACGTGGGGTTGGCCACGATGAGGGGCGTCTGCGAGATCACCGTGGGGCCGGCGATGGCATGCTGTGCCAGCAGGGCACCGACGAACAGCGTGGCTAGGCGGAGGAGTCGATACATCATGGAAGACCTCGTCATGGCGTCATGGCGATGACCGCCTGGATGAAGCTGGTGGCATTACGTGGCCCCTGGACGCGCACGGTGATGCGGTAGTAGACCGTCATGCTGCCGAAGGGGTGCGGCGGATTGGACTGGGAATTGCCGCTGCCGCTGGAGACCTGTGGCGAGGTCTCGCAGTTGGCATTCGGCGGCGTGCCGATGTCGTGGCACAGGCGGTGGATGACGAAGGCCACGGTGTTGCCGTTCGCATCGGTCGCCAGCTTGTTGGTGGCATTGGCCGTCTCCAGCGTCTGCCAGAAGCTCTCCCAGGTCTGGTCGACGCCGGGGTCCGAGCGCGTGGCGCTGTAGTTGTAGGCCTCTGTGGCGCTCTTGACGATGTGGTCGTTGAGCTTGTAGGCATTGACGGTCGGAGAGCTCGCCGACGCGCCGGGCGCGGTTTCAGCGGTCTTCTGTTCCAGCCAGGCGATGGCGCGCTCGATGCCGACGTCGGCCGCCTGAGTGGCGGCCTGCTGGTAGGCGAGGTTGGCGGCGACGCGGTTGCTGCCCAGCACACCGCGCATCAGGCCGACCGCGGCCAGCGACATGGCCGCCAGCACGATCAGCGCCAGGATCAGTACGAGGCCGCGCTGACCCTGCGACCGGGGGGAGCTCAGGGTGGCGTGCATGTCAGGAAGTTCGTGTCCGCGGCCAGCGGCGTATTGCGCAGGGGCACGGTGGTGTCGAAGGTCTTGTAGCGATAGAGCTTCCAGTCGCTGCCGGTGAGCTCGATGGGTGTGGACGCGGAGCCGGACCAGGTCGGCGCGGCGGCCGTCACGTCGGTCTTCTCGGGCTGGCGACCGCGAGCCACCATGGCCACGCGCACGCCCACGATGCGCCCCCAGCCGCAAAAGGTGGCTGGCGTGCTCTGGTCGAAAGTGTCGGCGGCGGCGTCGCGATTGGGCAGCGACGTGTCGCGCGCATATTGAGCGCGCAGGCTGACGATGCCCTCGGAGAGCTCCGTCCAGTTCTTGGCGTCAGTGCTGGTGCAGTCCTGCGTCAGGTAGTCGCACAGGGTCAGCTTGCCGGAGCGCACCGCGTAGACGTTGAAGCGCGGCGTGCGGCCGAGGTTGAACAGGATGCCGTTGGCCGCGCTCGCCAGGCCCAGCGCCACTGTGACATCGGTGGTCGTCGGCTGCTGGGAGATGTTGGTGAGGTTCAGGCTGCAGGGCGAGGCGCGCGTCTGGGGCGTCGCGATGATGCGATCGCCCACCTGGTAAGACATCGAGGATGGCACGGCATAAGTTGCCGGCCCGGGCTGTATGGCGATCAAGCTCCCCTCGGGCGCGCCCCAGCCCGAGCCATAGGCCACGAGCAGCACGTCCGTCTTCGAGTCGCCGGCTGGAATGCCGGCCGGGTTGATGATGACCGGTGCCAGCGTGGCCAGCGTTTGTCCGTTGCCGAGCGCCAGCGAACAGCCGAGCAGCTGGGCCGACATGAAGCCCTGGCCGGCCTGACGCAGGTCGCGCTGCATGAGGGTGAGCGCCACGGCGCCGGAGGTCTGGGCATCATCGGTGCCGGTGGTGCTGCGGCGCTGGCCTTCGGAAATCCTGAAGACCTGCATGACCACGATGATCGCGGCCATCGCGACGACGATGCCGACCAGCAACTCGACCAGGCTGAAGCCGGCCGCGCGCGGTTTCGGGTTGCGGATGGGTTGCTTCATCACTTGATCTCGTTGACCACGGTGATGCTGTGCGCCGGGTCGCTGGCGGGCTCGCCAGGCGCCTTCCACTTCAGCGTGATGCTCACCTGGGTGCTGGGCGTCAGCGTGGCGGCGGGCACCGTGCCCGTGACGCCCGCGACGATGGCGGGCAGGGGCTGGACCTGAGTCAGCGTCACCGTCGGGGCGTTGCCAGCGGCGTCGGCGCCGGGCAATTCGGCCAGCACCCGGGCCTTCCAGGTGTTGTACTGGGCTCCGCCCGATCCGGAGCTGCTGAACGCGGTGTTCAGTGTGGAGTAGCTGCGGCTCGTGACCCACATCTGACCGAGCAACTCGTTGGCCAGCAGGGTCGCGTCGGCGCGGTACTTGGCCTGGCCGGACTGCTTGGACGCACTGGCCTGCAGGCCTACGAGGCCCAGCACGCCGAGGGCGAAGATCAGCAGCGCGATCAGCACTTCCAGCAGCATGACGCCACGGACATGCGTGCTGCGCGCGGGCCGGCGCTGCGCCAGCCGGGATGAGCGGTGAACGTTCAGCATGCCTGGGGATCGCCGGCGGCGATCTTTGGGTTGCACATGCGCACTTGGCCCGCCGGTGACACGACGATGCGCAGGCAGGTGATGTCGCCACCGGAGGCGGCGCACTGGCCGCGGCTGGAGCCCACGTCGATGGTGACGGCGGAGACCGTCGTGGCCGGCGCCACGGCGGCCTGTCGACCCAGGCCGTTGAAGACAATCTGATCCGCGTCGGCGCTGACCGTCGTGCCGCTGCCGGATTCGGTGCCCGAGCGCAGTTGCAGGATGCTCGGCGCCACGGTGTCGCTGGGCGTGGCATCGCACTGGTTTTCGACCGAGTCGGCGTTGGGGTCGGCGTCCACCACGTCGACCACCCAGTTGGTGGCGCCCTTGGCGCGCAGGCAGTCCGAGCCCAGCGTGGTGGTGAACTGGAAGCGGACCTGCGTGTTGCGGGTGGTGGCCTCGGTGCGCGTGTGCTGCAGTGCGGCCAGCATGGCTTCGGCCGTGGCGCGGATGCGCGTGCCAGCCATCCAGTTGCTGAACGCGGGTGCCGCCACCGCCATCAGGATGGCGGTGATGACCACCACCACCATCACCTCGATGAGGCTGATGCCGCGCTGGGTGGGCTTGCTCAGCACGAGCCGTCCTTCTTGACGACCCAGCAGGTGCTGGACGTCGTCCAGCCGGTGGGCACTGCGGTGGTGGCCTTGGCGCCGGCCTGGTTGATGGTGTACGTGAAGCCGGCCATGGCGCCCTTGCCCACGGCCTGCAGCACATAGCCGCTGGCGTTGGCTGAGGAGCAGCTGAAGTCGAAGTACTTGCTGGTCGTCGAGTCGCTGGCGCAGCCGCGGTTGGTGGTGCCGTCGTAGGTGCGGTTGTCCTGGAAGTACTGCTCCGACAGCACCGCCTTGCTGGCCAGGCCCGACGTGGCGTCTGGGATGCGGCCGCGGGTGATGTAGTCCTTGTACTGCGGCACGGCCACGGACGCCAGGATCGCCACGATGGCCACGGTGACCATCACTTCGACGAGCGTGAATCCTCGGGAGGGGGCGTGAGTGCGTTGCATGACGGGCCTGGGTTGGGGGTTGAAGATATTTTGGTGGCGCGACGGCGGGGCGTGCGACCGCTCATCCCGGCGCCGTGCGCGCTGGTCGCGGCCGGCGCGCGATTCGTGAACTGGCGCACGTTCTGTGCCCCTCGGATGGGGGTTTTGGCGCCACGGGCTTGCAAGCGAAGGTAACCAGATGGTGCCCAAACGCCAGCGATCGCAAAACCTTGTTCATCGGCATTTCCGGGGTATCCCAAGAGTCTTGTCCGGCCGAATCAGTGTTTCCCCTATCATGGCGCCCTTTGTTTTCGCGGGAACGCGGTGACTCCAGCCCCCCAACCTCTGATCGAACTGCGCAACGTCAGCTGCGGCTATGGCGATCGCGTGATCCTGGACGGCGTCAACCTGACGCTGGAGCGCGGCAAGGTGCTGGCGCTGATCGGCACCTCGGGTGGGGGCAAGACCACCGTGCTGCGGCTGCTGGGCCGGCAATTGCGCCCGCTGTCAGGCCAGGTGCTGTTCGACGGGCAGGATCTCGCGCCGCTGGATCTGCAGGGGCTGTACGCCGTGCGCCGTCGCATGGGCATGCTGTTCCAGTTCGGCGCACTCTTTACAGACCTCTCCGTCTTCGAGAACGTGGCCTTCCCGCTGCGTGAGCACACCGACCTGCCCGAGGCCATGATCCGCGACCTGGTGTTGATGAAGCTCAACGCCGTGGGCCTGCGTGGCGCGCGCGACCTGATGCCCAGCGAGGTGTCGGGCGGCATGGCCCGCCGCGTGGCGCTGGCCCGCGCCATCGCGCTGGACCCCGACCTGGTGCTGTACGACGAGCCCTTCGCGGGCCTGGACCCCATCTCGCTGGGCGTCGCGGCGCGCTTGATCCGCGACCTGAACGACGCGCTGGGCCTCACCAGCGTCATCGTCTCGCACGACCTGCACGAGACCTTCGAGATCGCGGACCATGTCGCCATGGTCGCCAACGGCCGCATCGTTGCGCAAGGCACGCCGGAAGAGCTGCGGCACAGCGACGACCCGCTGGTGCGTCAGTTCGTGGGCGCCGAGGCCGACGGCCCGGTGCGCTTCCACCAGCCGGCCAAGCCGGTGGCTGAAGACTTCGGAGTCACCGCATGATGGCGTTGGCCACCCGCATCGGCGCCGGCCTGAGGCTGGCGTTGACCGACGTGGGCGCCGCCACGCGCCTGTTCTTCAGCCTGCTGGCTCGCTCGCCCAAGGCGCTGGCCCGCTTTGTCCTGGTGCGTGAGCAGGTGTATTACCTGGGCAACCGGTCGCTGTCCATCATCGGCGTGTCGGGCCTGTTCGTGGGCTTCGTGCTGGCGCTGCAGGGCTATTACACGTTGCAGCGCTATGGCTCATCAGAGGCGGTGGGCCTGCTGGTGGCGCTGAGCCTGGTGCGGGAACTGGGGCCTGTCGTCACGGCGCTGCTGTTCGCCGGCCGTGCCGGCACGTCGCTGACGGCGGAGATCGGCCTCATGAAGGCCGGCGAGCAGCTCACCGCCATGGAGATGATGGCCGTTGACCCGGTGCAGCGCGTGCTGGCACCGCGCTTCTGGGGCGGCTTCATCGCGATGCCCTTGCTGGCGGCGGTCTTCTCGGCCGTGGGCATCATCGGGGGTTGGCTGGTGGCGGTGCCGTTGATCGGCATCGACGCTGGCGCGTTCTGGTCGCAGATGCAAGGTGGCGTGAGCGTGTTCGCGGACGTCGGCAACGGCGTCATCAAGAGCCTGGTGTTCGGGGTGACGGTCACCTTCGTGGCGCTGCTGCAGGGCTATACCTGCAGTCCGACGCCCGAGGGGGTGTCGGCTGCCACCACGCGTACCGTGGTGCTGTCGTCCCTGGCCGTGCTTGGCCTGGACTTCATGCTGACCGCGATGATGTTTTCGATTTAAGGGAAAGTCAGGGAGCAAAAGGATGCAATCCTCTCGACATGACGCTTGGGTGGGCTTGTTCGTGCTGATTGGCGGCGCGGCATTGCTCTTCCTCGCGCTGAAGGCCGGCAACCTGCTGAGCCTCAACTTCGACGCCACCTACCAGGTGTCGGCGCGCTTCGACAACATCGGCGGCCTGAAGCCCAATGCGGCGGTCAAGAGCGCCGGCGTGGTGGTGGGCCGCGTGGAGTCCATCAGCTTCGACGACAAGACCTTCCAGGCCAAGGTCGTCATCAACCTGCAAAAGGCCACGCAATTCCCCAAGGACAGCTCGGCCAAGATCCTGACGTCGGGCCTGCTGGGCGAGCAGTACATCGGCCTGGAGCCGGGCGCCGAGGAGAAGAACCTGGCCAGCGGCGACGTCATCAAGCAGACGCAGAGCGCCGTGGTGCTGGAAAACCTGATCGGCCAGTTCATCAACAGCAAGGCTTCGGACATGGGCAGCGCCAACGCGCCGGCCGCGGCCTCGGGGGGCAAACCGTGAGGTCATTGATGTTCCGCTGGCTGGCCATCGCCACGGTCGCGCTGGGCCTGTCGGGCTGCCAGACCGTGCAGAAGGTCGGCGACAAGCTGCAAGGGGCCGTCGACAAGGTCATGGGCTCCAAGGGCCAGAAGCTGGACCCCTGGGAATCGTGGAACCGCAAGGTCTTTGCCTTCAACGAGAAGCTGGACGAGACCGTGCTCAAGCCGGTCGCGACGGCCTACTCCGAGATCGTGCCTTCGCCGGTGCGCACCGGCATCGACAACTTCTTCGGCAACATCGGCGACGCCTGGTCGGCCGTGAACCTGATGCTGCAGGGCCGCTTCAAGGCGGGCGTGGAGCAGGGCATGCGCTTTGCCGTGAACTCCACGATAGGCCTGGCCGGCGTGCTGGACATCGCCACCGAGGCGGGCCTGGAGAAGAACAGCCAGGACTTCGGCAAGACGCTGGGCAAATGGGGCATGGGCACGGGCGCTTATGTCGTGTGGCCCGTGTTCGGCCCGTCCTCGGTGCGTGACTCGCTCGCGCTGCCGGTGGACTGGAAGGCCTCGCCGGCCGTTGTCTTCGACGATGGCAAGAAGAAGGTGCTTATTACCGCGCTGAACCTCGTCAACACCCGCGCCAACTTCCTGCGCGCCGGCGAGATGCTGGAAGGCATTGCGCTGGACAAGTACACCTTCTACCGCGACGCCTACCTGCAGCGCCGCGGCAGCTTCGACGATGACGACGAGATCGAGGTGCTGGTGCCGGGCAGCAGCGCTTCTGCGCCGGCCGGCGCGGCCTCGGGAGCAGGCACGGCAAATGCCGCATCGGCCCCGGCGGCCGCGGCTTCTGAACCGGCTGTTACCGTCAAGAAGCCCGCCGAACCTGCTTCCGCGGCGACGCGGTAAACAAAATACCGGGCTGGCGCGTTGAGTGTCAGTCCCCGATAGAGAAAGCGACACCATGACCCTGCTGACTTCCCTGCGCCATCTGATGGCCGTGGCCACCCTGGGCCTCGGACTCGTGCACGCCGCCCATGCGGCCGACGCCAGCGCCCCCGACTTGCTGATCCGCCAGCTCTCGCTGGAAACCATCGAAGCCGTCAAGGCCGACAAGGACATCCAGGCCGGCAACGTCAACAAGATCATCGCCCTGGTCGACGCCAAGGTGATGCCGCACGTGAACTTCCAGCGCATGACCTCCTCGGCCGTGGGCCGTTTCTGGCGCCAGGCCACGCCTGAGCAGCAGACCAAGCTGCAGGCCGAGTTCAAGACCCTGCTGGTGCGCACCTATTCCGGCGCGCTCACGCAGGTGAAGGACCAGACCATTGGCCTGAAGCCCTTGCGCGCCCAGCCGACCGACACCGAAGTCGTCGTGCGCACCGAGATCCGCGGCAAGGGCGACGCCATCCAGCTCGACTACCGCCTGGAGAAGGCCGGCGCCGAGTGGAAGATCTACGACGTCAACGTGCTGGGCATCTGGCTGGCCGATCAATACCGCAACAGCTTTGCCCAGGAAATCGGCGCCAACGGCATCGACGGCCTGATCAAGAGCCTGGCCGACAAGAACGCCAAGGCTGCCGCCACCCCCGCTGCCAAGGGCTGAATCTTGAGTGGCTTGAAGCTGCCGGCGCGGCTGCGCATGAGCGACGCCGGCCCGGCCTGGGCGCAGATGTCGCCCTCGCTGCGTGCCGAGGCCGCCCAGGTACTGGCGGCAGCTGGTCATGAGCTGCGCCTGTCGGCCGCCGGGCTGACCGACTTCGACTCTGCCGCGCTGAGTGTGCTGCTCTCAGCCGCACGCCAGTGCAGCGAACAAGGCCTGAAGCTCAGGTTGGACGACGCGCCAGCCAAGCTGCAGGAGCTGGCCCGCGTCTACGGCGTGACCGAGCTGCTGTGGCCCGGCACGGTGGTGCAGGGCGGCGCACCGGCCGCCTGAACGCGAAGCGCCTTCTTACTGCTTGCCGGGCGCCGTGACGCCGGCCGGCGTGGTGCGGGCGCGGAGTTCGGCCGCCAGGCGCTGCTTGTCCTCGTCGCTGAGCGGGGCGCTGCAATCCTTCTTGGGCACGGCGGAGCCGATCTGCATCTCGCGGTCGCAGCGCACCTTGGGTGCGGCGGCCTGCGGCGTGTTCGTTTCAGGCGAGCTGGCGCAGCCGGCCAACGTAGCGAGAGCCAGGCTCAGGAACAGGGCGGAACGGGACATGACGGCGCCATTGAATGGACAAAAGGGCGGCCATCTTCGATGCCGCCCTTTGCTGGCTTGTTAACCGTCAGGCCGAATAACGCTTGGCCCGCAGGTTCTTCTTGATCTCCTGCAGCATGGGCCGCAGGTGCTGGCCCAGCTTGAGCGCCACGCCGGTCGTCAGGATGTCCACCGCGATCAGGTGCAGCAGGCGCGACACCATGGGGCTGTAGCGGTCGAAGTCCTCGGGGTGGTCCACCGCCAGCAGGATCTGGCTGGGGCCCAGCGCCAGCTGCGCCAGCGGCGAGGCGCTGGCCGTGATGATGATGATGGTGGCGCCCTTCTTGCGCGCGATCTCGGCGGCGTCCAGCAGGTCACGGCTGCGGCCGGAGTTGCTGATGATGACGGCGCAGTCGCCCGGCTGCAGCATGGTGGCGCTCATCAGCTGCACGTGGCCGTCGCTGGTGGCGACCGTGTTGACGCCCAGGCGGAAGAACTTGTGCTGCGCATCCTGCGCCACGATGCCGGAGTTGCCCACGCCGTAGAACTCGATGCGACGGCCGTGGCGGGCCGAGTCGGCCAGCGCGTCGATGGCGCGCTCGAAGGCGTGGCCGGCCGCGTCGTTGCGGTAGTGCAGCAGGGCCGCGACGGCGTTGTCCACGACCTTGACGATGACGTCCTGGGGCTTGTCGTCCTCGTCTACCGCGCGGTGCACGAAGGGCACGCCCTCGTTGACGCTGCCGGCCAGCTTGAGCTTGAAGTCGGCCAGGCCGTCATAGCCCACGCTGCGGCAAAAGCGCACCACGGTGGGCTTGGACACGTGAGAGCGGTCGGCCAGCTCGCTGACCGGCAGGCTCGCGAAGCTGCGCGCATCGAGCAGCAGCAGCTTGGCAACCCGCTGCTCCGCGGGAGGAAGTGCCGGCAAGGCGGCTTTGACGCGTTCGAGGATGCTCACTGTTCTTCTGCCCAACTGAACCCGTCACGCGCTACCAGCGCGCTTGCGGCGGCCGGGCCCCAGGAGCCGGCGGAATAGGGGCGCGGGCCGCTGGGGTCCGCCGTCCACGCATTCAGGATGGGTTCCACCCAGCGCCAAGCCTGCTCCTGCTCGTCGCTGCGCACGAAGAGGTTCAGGCGGCCGGCGATGGCGTCCAGCAGCAGGCGCTCGTAGGCGCCTACGCGCTGCGTGGAGAAGGCCTTGTCGAAGTCCAGGTCCAGCGACACGGGGGTGAGCTGCTCGCCCTGGCCCGTGCCCTTCTGGGCCAGCAGTTGCAGCTCCAGCCCGTCCTCGGGCTGCAGCTTGATCACGAGCCGGTTGGGCTGGCCGCCGCCCGGGAAGATCTTGTGCGGCACGGGGCGGAAGTTCACGACGATCTGCGCGTCGCGCTCGGCCAGGCGCTTGCCGGTGCGCAGGTAGAAGGGCACGCCGGCCCAGCGCCAGTTGTTGACCTCGGTGCGCAGCGCCACGAAAGTTTCGCAATGGCTCTCGGGCGGCACCTTGACCTCGTCCAGGTAGCCCGGCACGGCCGTGCCCTCGATGTTGCCGGCGCGGTACTGGCCGCGCACCACGTCGCGGGCCACGCTGTCGGGTGTGAAGGGCTTGAGTGAGCGCAGCACCTTGAGCTTCTCGTCGCGGATGGCGTCGGCGTCGTTGCTGGACGGCGGCTCCATGGCGATCATGGTGAGCAGCTGCAGCGCATGGTTCTGGATCATGTCGCGCAGCGCACCGGTGCCGTCGTAGAAGGCGCCGCGGGTGCCCACGCCCAGGCGCTCGGCCAGCGTGATCTGGATGTTGGCGATGCTTTCGCGGCGCCACAGCGGCTCGAACAGTGCGTTGCCGAAGCGCAGCGCCATCAGGTTCTGCACCGAAGGCTTGCCCAGGTAGTGGTCGATGCGGAAGGCCTGGCTTTCGGCGAACACGCAGCGCACGGCGCGGTTGATCTCCTGGGCGCTCGCCAGATCGTGGCCCAGGGGCTTTTCCAGTACCACCCGCACCTTGTCGTGGTTCAGGCCCACGGCGCCCAACTGTTGGCAGATCTGCGTGAACAGGTAGGGGCTGGTGGCCAGGTACAGCACCACCGTGTCGGCGTTGCGCGCGTCCAGCCAGTCCTTCAGGCCCTGGTAGTGCTCGGGCTGGGACAGGTCCATGCGCTTGTAGTGGATCAGCGCCGCAAAGCGCTGGAACTCCTCGTCGCTGGGGCGCTTGGCGCCGTCCACCTCGCGGAAGCGCTCCTTGAGCCACTCGCGGTAACGCTCGTCGGTCTGGTCGTCGCGCGCGACGGCGAGAATGCGACCGCCCTCGGGCAGTTTTCCGTGCCGGAAGGCCTGGAAGAGCGCAGGCATCAGCTTGCGCCATGTCAGGTCGCCGGTACCGCCAAAGAACACGAGATCGAAGGACATCTGCGGGGTCTCCAGGCCAGCGCCACCCATGGCGGCGCTAACCGTTGTGTAACTAAGTTTCGTGAAATACTATGCAGCAGTTTCTTCATCGGGTCAATCCACGCGGCTCGAAAACAGGCAGACCATGAACCAGCTCGACCAGCTCAAGGCCTTCACGACGGTGGTGGCCGACACCGGCAATTTCCTGCAACTCGCGCAGTTCGCGCCGCGCGACGCGACGACCAACCCGTCGCTGATCCTGAAGGCCGTGCAGTCACCCGACTACGCACCGCTGCTGAAGGAGACGGTCGAGGCGCATCGCGGCAAACCGCTGGACGAGATCGTGGACCAGGTGCTGGTGCGCTTTGGCCTGGAGATCCTCAAGGTCGTGCCGGGTCGCGTGTCCACCGAAGTGGACGCCCGCCTGTCGTTCGACAAGGCCGCCTCGCTGGCCCGCGCCCGCCGCCTCATTGCGCTGTATGAGGCCGCCGGCATCGGCCGCGAGCGCGTGCTCATCAAGCTCGCCTCCACCTGGGAAGGCATCCAGGCCGCGGCGGAGCTGGAGCGCGAAGGCATCCATTGCAACCTGACGCTGCTGTTCGCCTTTGCCCAGGCGGTGGCCTGCGGCGAGGCCAAGGTGCAGCTGATTTCGCCGTTCGTGGGCCGCATCTACGACTGGTACAAGAAGTCGGCCGGTGCGAACTGGGACGAAGCGGCACAAGCCGGCGTCAACGACCCGGGCGTGAAGTCCGTGTCGCAGATCTACGCCTACTTCAAGCAGCACGGCATCAAGACCGAGGTCATGGGCGCGAGCTTCCGCAACATCGGCCAGATCCAGGCCCTGGCCGGCTGCGACCTGCTGACCATCAGCCCCGACCTGCTGGCCCAGCTGCAAGCCACCGACGCCAAGCTGGAACGCGCGCTGGACCCGGCCAAGGGCGCGGACATGCCGGCCCAGCATCTGGACGAAGCCGCCTTCCGCTTCGCGTTGAACGAGGACGCCATGGCTACCGAGAAGCTGGCCGAGGGCATACGCCTGTTCGCCGTGGACGCGGGCAAGCTGGACAAGCTCATCCAGGCCGCCTGACGACCATGACCAAGCGCTGCGACCAATCGACCGTCTGGGCTGAACTGCAAGCTCACTACGCCGCGAGCGGTCGCGGCTTCGACATCCGCACGGCCTTCGCTTCGGACGCGGGCCGCTTCGGCGCGCTGTCCTTCGAGGCGCCCGAGGTCTTTGCCGACCTGTCCAAGAACCGCATCGACGCGGCGACGCTCGCGTTGCTGCTCAAGCTCGCGCAGGACTGCGGGCTGGAAGCCAAGCGCGACGCACTGCTGCGCGGCGACCCGGTCAACACCACCGAAGGCCGAGCGGTGCTGCACACGGCGCTGCGTGCGCCTGCGGGCGCCGATGCGCCCTTCAACGTCGAGGTGCAGGCGTCGCTGGACGCGATGCTGGCCTTTGCCGAAAGCGTGCGGGCGGGTGAGCGCGGCGATATCCGCGACGTCGTCCACATTGGCATCGGCGGCAGCGACCTGGGTCCCGCCATGGTGGTGCAGGCGCTGCAGGCCTATGGCAAGCGTGGCTTGAAGCTGCACTTCGTCTCCAACGTGGACGGCCATGACCTGGCGCCCGTGCTGGCCGGGGTGGATGCCGAGCACACCCTCTTCGTCATCGCGTCCAAGACCTTCACGACGCAAGAGACGCTGGCCAACGCGCAGGCCGCCAAGGCCTGGTTCCTGGCCGCGGGTGGCACGGACGTGGCGCGCCACTTCGTCGCCACCAGCAGCAACACCGCGGCGGCCGCGGCCTTCGGCATCGACACCGCCTTCGGTTTCTGGGACTGGGTGGGCGGCCGCTATTCGCTGTGGTCCGTCATCGGCCTGCCCATCGCCATCGCGGTGGGGGCGGCCAACTTCCGCGAACTGCTGGCCGGTGCACATGCGATGGACCAGCACTTTGCCAGCACGCCGCTGGCGCAGAACCTGCCCGTGCTGCTGGGCCTCATCGACGCCTGGTACCGCAACTTCCACGGCTTCACCAGCCGCAGCGTCGCTCCCTACCACCAGGGCCTGCGCCGCCTGCCGGCCTACCTGCAGCAGCTGGAGATGGAGAGCAACGGCAAGGGCGTGGACCTGGACGGCAACGCGTTGCCCCTGGGCACCTCGCCCGTCGTCTGGGGCGAGGCCGGCACCAATGGCCAGCATGCCTACTTCCAGATGCTGCACCAGGGCACCGACGTCATCCCGGTGGAGTTCATCGCCGTGAAGCGGCCCAACTTCGGTGCGAGTGGCGAACTCGCGGAAAAACTTGCTGACCAGCACCGCAAGCTGTTGGCCAACTGCCTGGCCCAGAGCCAGGCGCTGATGCAGGGCAAGACGGCTGCCGAGGCGCTGACCGAGAAGGCTCCCACGGCGTCCGCCACGCTGGACCGCGAGGTGCTGGCCCGCCACCGCAGCTTCCCCGGCAACCGCCCCAGCACGACGCTGGTGCTGGATGCGCTGACGCCCCGCTCGCTGGGCGCGTTGATTGCGCTGTACGAGCACCGCGTCTTCGTCACCGGCGCCTTGTGGGGCATCAACAGCTTCGATCAATGGGGCGTGGAGCTGGGCAAGGCCTTGTGCAATCAGTTGCTGCCGCGCCTGGACTCGGGTGACACCGCGGGCCTGGACGGCTCCACGGCCGGCCTGCTGCAACGACTGGTGGGGAGCGCCGCATGAAGATCGTCTTCGACTTCGGCGGCGTGCTGTTCCGCTGGCACCCGGCCAGCTTCCTGGCGCGGCTGTGGCCGCACCGCGTCGAGACGCTGGAGCAGGGCGCCGCCACGGCAGCGACCTTCTTCCAGAACTACGGCGGCGACTGGGGCCTGTTCGACCAGGGCCTCATCGGCGCCGACGAAGTGGTACGCCGCATCTCCGCCCGCACCGGCTGGCCCAAGGGCGAAGTCGCGGCCGTCGTGCGCGCCGTGCCGGATGAACTCATGCCCATCCCCGCCACGGTCGTGCTCATCCGCGACCTGCGCGCCGCCGGCCACACGCTGCACTTCCTGTCCAACATGCCCCAGCCCTTCGCGGAGCATTTGAGCAAAACCTACCCGCTGCACGAGTGGTTCGAGTCCGGCCTGTTCTCGGGCCACGTGAAGCAGATCAAGCCCAGCGCCGAGATGTTCAGCCTCGCCGAACGCCGCTTCGGCGTGCCGCCGCAGGAACTGCTGTTCCTGGACGACCACCCCGCCAACATCGACGCGGCGCTGTCGCGGGACTGGCAGGCGTTCCTGTTCACCGACCCGGCGAGTGCCAGGCGTGAACTGGTGTCGAGAAGGTTGTTGAACGCCTGATCCCAGGCGCCGGGCTTTCATGCTGCCGCCCATCTCGTACCCCGCACTTCTTTGGCGTGAGGGGTATACCTACCTCGCTGTCAGCCCTCTTGAGCTGTGCGCCCACCCGCGCTCAATGTTTGAAGACACGGTGCAGCGGGCTCGCGCCGGCGAGTGGAACTTGATTGATGCGCAAGGTCGTTGCTACGACGTTGTGGATTGGACCCGTATCAGCCCCTTCGGTGGACTCAAGGGCATCGGACTGCGCCTGCTGGGTTCGGTCTTCGCCGCTCCGATGCTGGCGAACGAGGCGCTGCTGCCTCTGCCTGAGTTCAAGAAGAGATTGGCCGGTGCGATCAGGGGTCGATATCGGCAAGACTCTGACAGGGGCGTGGCCCAGCAGATCATCAAAGCATTGCAGGCAGCCGAATCCCATCGAGCAGTAATCGATGCGCTGCCGAAGCTGTAGCGTCGAGTCGAAGCCCGAGGGGCTAGCGACTCATTCCAGAAGCCGCTGAAGATGAACTCGCATCGAGTTGAAGCTTCCGTAATTGGTCATTTGCTCAAGGACCTCGTGCCACTCGGAAACGAACTTCAGATCGTGCCTCAGGACTCGCGGGAAGCATTCCATTGAGACTGGCACTCTCTATCTCTCAAGCGCAGTGCGGAAAAACGTGCTGAGCATTCGCCGCAAAGCTGAGGCCGCCACCACACATACTTCTTTGCCACTTCGTAGGCAAGCTTTTGCTCTTCTTCCGTTAGGACAAACGAGCTTTCGCAGTGCCTGCACCGGCAGCGAATGCCTTCGTATTCGGTGGCGAGGTTGTCATAGTGACCACCAGAGCGCTGGCTCGCGGTAGACCAAGCTTTGCGGTTGATGGGAACGCCCATGGAGGCGGATTAGAACTGACTCAGCAGAACCAAACGGGCTGAAACGCCTCGTTGGCCTTGGCCCAGGCGTCCATGCTGATCTCCTGCACCTCGACGCCCGACAGGAAGCGCACGCGGCGGTTGTGGGACTGTGCGCCGCTCATCTGGCGGGTGCAGCGCAGGATGCTGTCGCGCACCTCGTTGGCATAGGTGCGCTGCACGTTGCGCTGGATGGGCTGGATCTTGTCGGCGGAGCGGGCAAAGAGGCCAGGGAACTGGATGGCGCGGTGGGCGGCAACGGTGGCGATGGCTTGCATAGCGGGCTCCTTTTTGTGGGTGTCTGCTTGGATGGCCCCCAGTGTCTGGGTTGCTTGTTGTTCGGGCCATCGCCCTGAGTAGGGAGCCAGCTGCGGCAGATCCCCCTTTGGGGGGATAAGCGGGGGGAGGGGCCGCCAGCCTCCCCCAAGGCCCTCACCTGAGAGCGATGGCGCCGGTGGCGGCCGGCGCCGAGACTGCTTTCCATCGCAAGGAGAGCACCGTGACCCATAGCCACACCACCGTCCTGATGACCCGCCTGCCCCGATGGTTTGTCGAGCAGGCCCGCGCGGTCGACGCCCGCGCACGCCGCAGTCAGGAGATGTGGGAAGAGACCCGCCGACGCAACAACGCGCTGGCGCTGCAGCGCGCGGTCGAGGCAAAGGCTGGCGGCCGGGCTGCGTGGCAGGACACCGTGGCGGAGTTCAAGGCCGGATGACCCGGCACGGGCCGAATGGCTTCAGTGCAACAACTCGCCGCCCGGCCCTTGCTCATCCGGGTGCTGCGGCGGCGTGGCCGGCACGCGGAAGCTTTCGCTGGCCCAGGCGCCCAGGTCGATCTAGCGGCAGCGCTCGCGCGCCCACTCATTCAGAGCCGGCAAGAAAAAACGGGGGCCTAAGCCCCCGTCTCATATCGCGCTGAACTTCAGGCCGTCGCAGATACCGCAATGCCAACCGTGCGCATATGCGGTTGTTCCTGCACCATCGCGATGCCCGCACCCGATGGGTTGAAGGCCGCCATGGCGCCAACCAGAGCTTGCGCCTGCACGTCGGTCAGCACGCTGCCGTCGTTGAAGCGGAACTCCTCAATGCGATTCTGAGTGCCCACATACCAATCCTGGATCGTTAGCGTGTCGGTTGTGCCCTGGATCGACGCGACCAATGCATTGCCGTTCTGGGTGAAGCGAATGTCACCTTGCGCGATGCCGCCGCCAAAGAACACGATGTCTTTCACTCCGGCGGTGGAATCGCTATCGACGATCAGATCTGCACCACTTCCACGACTGAAGGCGTAGGTGTCACCGCCAGCGCCACCTTTCAGAGTGTCGCTGCCCTGACTTCCTTCAAAGTGATCGGACTCCGCCGTGCCAATGATCAGGTCGTCCCCGGCCCCTCCGTCAAGGGTGAAGTTGATCAAGGTCATCGCCGAGAAGTCCAATGTGTCGTTGCTGCCCGTACCGAGGATGCGGTTGTTGTACCAGTCGTCGGAGCCGCCGTGCAGTACCTGAATGTTCTTCAGGTTGGCAAGTCCACTCGTCACCAGCAGGGTGTCTGACCCCTGGCTGCCCACGATCTTATTGACACCAGCACCGCCGTCATACTGGTCCAGCCCGTCAAGCGCAGCGCTGTCTGTCAGGTTACCGCGCAGCAGGAAGACGTCATCACCGGCACCGCCGTTCAACACATCGTTGCCATAGCCGGCCTGGATGTAGTCATCGCCCGCAGTGCCGGTGACCGTGTCGTTGCCCACTCCGCCATCAATGATGAAGTTGCTCACGGCTATGGCCGAGAAGTCCAGCGCGTCATTGCCTTCCGTGCCGAGGATCCGGTTGGTATACCAGTCGCCGCCACCAACGAGCACCTGGATGTTCTTCAGGTTGGCGAGGTTGTTCGTCACCAACAAGGTGTCGGGCTGGGATTGGCTGCCCACAATCTTGTTGATGCCCGCGCCGCCGTCGTACTGGTCCAGCCCGTCAATGGCGGAGGCATCCGTCGGGTTGCCGCGCAGCAGGAAGAAGTCATCACCTGCGCCGCCGTTCAACACATCGTTGCCATAGCCGGCCTGGATGTAGTCATCGCCCGCAGTGCCGGTGACCGTGTCGTTGCCCACTCCGCCATCAATGATGAAGTTGCTCACGGTCATGGCCGAGAAGTCCAACGTGTCATTGCCTTCCGTGCCGAGGACCCGGTTGGTGTACCAGTCGCCGCCACCATTGAGCACCTGGATGTTCCTCAGGTTGGCGAGGTTGTTCGTTACCAGCAAGGTGTCGGGCTGGTACTGGCTGCCCACGATCTTGTTGATGCCCGCGCCGCCGTCATACTGGTCCAACCCGTCGACAGCTGAGCTGTCCGTCGGGTTGCCGCGCAGCAGGAAGAAGTCATCACCTGCGCCGCCGTTCAACACATCGTTGCCGTAGCCGGCCTGGATGTAGTCATCGCCTGCAGTACCGGAGATTGTGTCGTTGCCCACTCCGCCATCGATGATGAAGTTGCTCACGATGATGGACGAGAAGTCCAACGCGTCGTCGCCGTCCGTGCCGAGGATGCGGTTGGTGTACCAATCGCCTCCTCCATTGAGCACCTGGATATTTTTCAAGTTATCCAAGTGATTCGTTACAAGCAAGGTGTCAGGGTGGGACTGGTTACCAACGACCTTGTTGACGCCGGAACCACCATCGTACTGATCTAGCTCATCAATCGCGGAGTCGTCAGTCGGATTGCCCAAAAGCAGGAACGTGTCATCCCCGTCTCCGCCGTCGAGCACATCATTGCCACGCCCACCTTGAATGATGTCGTTGCCTCCAAGGCCGCGCACCACGTCTGATTCGTCGGTTCCGATCAGCGCGTCATCGCCCTCGGTCCCCGTAATAGCGTTGACAAAGATTGAATCGTCAAGAACGATGCTTTGTCCACTACCAACCAGCGTGACGCTGTCCACCCGTTCAGCGGTCGTCTTCCATGCCCAGATGGTGACGCTGCCAGCGGGCAGATTGTCCCTCGCCGAAATGTCGATCACCAGATCGTCGCCCTCAAGGTGGAGCTTCAAGTCATTCCGGACGATGTCGCCGGTGAACTCAATTGTTCCGGATCCTTCCTCATCAATCACAAAGTCGTCGCCATCGCCCCGCGCATAGCAGTAGGTGTCGTAACCGCCTCCGCCTTGCAACTGATCGTCGCCCTGACCGCCGGTGAGCCTGTTCGCCGCAGAGTTGCCGATTAGCGCGTTATCCAAGGCATTGCCGGTAGCGTCTATGGCCCCGTCACCCACCAAAGTCAGTTGCTCAACGTTGTCTGACAAGATGTACGAAATGCTTGACTGAACAGAGTCGTAGCCTGCGTCCTGAACGTTTGACAGATCCACGCCGAGCAGTGGTTCGAACGCAGCTTGCTGGTCGGCAACGATCCAAGAATCAGCTATGCCAAGACCGTTCACATAGGCAACTAGCGCCGGCCACTGGGCCGAAGTCAGCGTGTGGGCTCCGGTGGTCTGCGCATATGCCAGCACCGCCTCAACCACCCCATCGATGGAGTCGTACCAAGATGCATCGCCGGCTGCGTCTTGCAGATTACCTCGCGCCAGCTCAATGGAATCGATGACAGCGCGTGGTGCTCCAGCTTGTTCCACAACGCTGTCGGCAGTGTCATCGACGATGTACACGTCATCACCATCGCCGCCGATCATGGTATCGGCACCGGCCTGCCCGTCGATGAAGTTGCGACCCGCGTTTCCGGTCAGGAAGTTGGCCAGATCATTTCCAGTTGCCGTCAAATCCTCACTTCCAGTGAGAGTCAAGTTTTCAACGTCAGCCGCGAGTGCAAAGTTGGCGCTGGAAACGACGGAGTCCACGCCCTCATCTACGTCTTCAAAGACCTCATCAGATTCGTCGTCAACGTAATACAAGTCGTCGCCAGCACCGCCTATCAGGGTGTCGACGCCGGCCTGGCCATCGATCGTGTTGTTTGCGGCGTTGCCTTCGATGTAGTTATCGAGGTCGTTGCCCGTTCCGTTAATGGCATCGACACCGGTCAGGAGAAGTTCCTCAACATTCTCAGGCAGCACGAACGAAATGGAGGCTTCAACCGTGTCGACAGCTTCGTCGTCGGCGTCGCGAGAAAGCGGCAAGCCCCACAGCGGACTGAAGCAGTCGGCCTGTTCCGTCACGATTTCCGGGTAAGCCAGATCCATGTGGCTGATTACTTCGGCAACCTCCGTCCAGTCCTCCTTGGTTGCGACTCCTGCCGGCCGACGAGAAATGGCGCTGAGCACACGGTTCAGGATGGAACTGATCCCAGAGCGCCAATCAGAAGCTCCAGCTGCTTGCTCAAGGTTCGCGCGAACCAGGGCCAGCGCAGAAGTTTGTGCTTCTTCGCTGAATTCCACGACGTGATCGCCAGCGCTATCGACGACATAGGTGTCAGCGCCTGTACCGCCAAACATCGTGTCGTCTCCAGCACGCCCGTCGAGCCTGTTATTTTGGTCATTTCCGACCAATACGTTGTCCAGACTATTGCCAACGCCAACAGACGCATTGTCGGTCAGTTGAAGGTTTTCGACGTTGTCGGCAAGGACGTAGTCGATGCTCGAGGTCACCTTGTCAATGCCTTGGGCAACGCCTTCAACGACCCGGTCACCAGCATCGTCCACGACATACCGGTCACTGCCATCGCCGCCAATCATTCGGTCGGCCCCAGCTTGTCCGTCAAGCGTGTTGCTGCCTGAATTGCCAGTCAGAACGTTGGCCAGTTCGTTCCCGGTGGCGGTCAGGTCTGCCCCACCGGACAGCGTCAAGTTCTCGACATCGGCACCGAGTTGGAGACTTACTGCGGCAACGACGGAATCTGTGCCCTCGCCCGCGACCTCGAAGATTTGGTCGTCCGAGTCATCGACGAAGTAAGTGTCATCACCTGCACCGCCTTTGAGCGTGTCTATGCCTTGCTTTCCGTCTAGAACATTGTTTGCAGCATTGCCAATAAGGAGGTTGTCGAGCACATTGCCCTTGCCATCGATGGCGCTAGCGCCCGTCAAAATCAGCTGCTCAACGTTGTCTGCAAGACCTGCGACGGTCACAGACGACATGATTGAATCAGTGCCTTCGCCGGTTTGCTCCACGACGGTGTCGGCTGCATCGTCGACTCGATAAACGTCATCGCCCGTGCCGCCAAGCATCCGGTCAACGCCTTGGCCACCATCCAGCGTGTCAGCGCCGCCCTTGCCAATCAAAAGGTCGTCACCGGCAAGACCAGACAGCAGATCGTCATCATCCGTACCAATCAAGGTGTCGGCCCCATCAGTGCCAGAAGCGCCTGCGGAGTCCTGTGCCTTGAGCTGGAGTGCAGCGCGACTCCAAATCGTGCCATCGAGGAACTGAACAGTGTCGATACCGATGCCGGGCAGCAATCCGCCGACAATTCGGACGCTGCTATTAGCTGGCAAGCCCAGCAGGATATCGTCGCCATCCTTGGAAACACGCACGTCATCCGGACGCGTTTGCCCCGTCAGCAGGAGACGGTTGCGATCGCTGTCGCGACCCATGTCGATGATGCGGTCGTTCCCATGACCGGCGCCGATCACATAGGTATCGTTTCCGATACCGCCCATCAGAACGTCATTGCCGACGCCACCGATTAGGGTGTCGTCTCCGAACTCGCCAGACAACTCGTCATCGCCTCCGACGCCTTGCAGCACGTCATTGCCGTCACGGCCGTAGATGCGATCTGCGAGCGCATCGCCAGTGAGCGTATCGGCTGCGGAACTGCCGACCATGGTCCCGCCTCGTTCAAGCGCGTAGAACTTCGCAAGCAGGTCTTCGCGATTCCAAATCGTCCCGTCCGCAAACTTGACCTCGATGGCGCCTCGCGAGTCATCGAACCACTTGTCCAGCGTGATGCGATCAGCGGTTCCTAAGATCGTGAGGTAGAGGTCCTGATTGAGGACGCCTGCGCCTTCGCCCGTCACGACAATGTCGTCAGGCGAAATGTCCAGCGCAAACTGGATGCGGTCGATCTCATCAGCCGCACCGTACTGATCTGACAAGACTACGTCTGCTCCAAAGCCCCGCGCAAAGTAGTACGTGTCACTACCAGCGCCACCTTCGAGCTTGTCAGCGCCACTTCCGCCCTCAAGCCAATCGTCACCCGACGAGCCATGCAGGCTGTCGTCGCCGTCTCCACCAGAGATGACATCGTTGCTGTCGCCTGCCCAGAACTCGTCGTTGCCCTCGTCGCCGTACAACGAGTCCGAACCTGCGTCTCCCCTGAAGGTGTCGTTACCAGCACCTCCATGCAGGGTCTTGGGACGAGTGCCTGCAATCATCAAGTCGTCACCGGAAGTACCGGTCACGGGCAGCATGTCCCAAAGACGCGCTCCTTCCCAGACGGTGCCGTCTGCGAACTCGATCGCGCGGATGCCAGTTCGGCTGACATCGTTGTAGTAGTCAAGCATCCCGGCCCAGTATTTGAGCCGGATCTCGTCACCCGAGCCTACGGCGAGAACCAGGTCGCTCACCTTTCCGTCAATTGAAACCTTGAGGTCTGCGGGAGCGATGCCCTCGCCGAAACGAATCACCGATCCGACGTTCGATGTGGAAACCGTGATCGCATCGTGGCCATCACCACGCGCGAACTCAAACGTGTCGGCACCCCGCCCGATGATCCGATCGTCGCCAGTGCCGCCGATGAGGGTATCGGCATCACCACCACCGTCCAGCCAGTCGTCTCCGGAACCTCCGCGGATCAAGTCGTTGCCAGCGCCACCAACCAGGTTGTCGCGTCCCTCACCGCCGTCTAGGACATCGTCCAACGAACCGCCTTGCAACGTGTCTGGCCCAATGCCACCAACAATTGGATTGGAGGCATTGCCGACGAGGTCCATGACCTGGCCGTCGGCAAACTCAAGCCGTTCGATCCGGCCGAGCCCTTGGTTCGCGAACTGAATCGTGTCAGCTGTGCCCTTGATAGCGATGGTTGTCTGGCTATAGGTCTTCGTGATCACGAGATCCGACGCCTGGACTCCATCAGTGAATCGAATGACGTCCCGATTGAGATACGACCAATCATCACTTCTCTCGGCATCGGAAATGCGGTCCTGCCCCGAGCCTCGTCCAAAAACGTAGACATCTGAGCCACTACCCCCTTGAAGCACGTCATTGCCCGCTCCACCATCGAGCGTGTCAGCACCTGCACCGCCACGCAGAGTGTCATTGCCGGCGCTGCCAACAATCAAATCTGCACCTAGCCCGCCATAACGGAAATTGGCATTCGCGTCCTGCGCTGCAAGCGCGAGTTGCGACAGCTCTTGAGTCGACATCGTGGTCCCGTCAGAGAAACGCACGACGAGCGTGTTTTCCTTCTCCTGATCGAGCCAATAGGGGATCTCGATGACCGACTCGCTGCCCTTGTAGGAAAGCAGCAGCGAACTGCGCTCATTCCCGCCGCTTGACACGACGAGTTGGCTTCGCAGTCCGTCGAAAGCAATGACGTCAGTCTCGTTCCGAATGCCGCCCATGGTGTCTGGCCGAGCGTCGTAGATCGTGTCCCTTCCACTCGTAGAGGTCAGCAGATAGGTGTCGGAGCCAGCTCCACCAGCCAGGGTGTCGTCTCCCTTGCCGCCGACAAGCGTGTCATTGCCGCCGCCGCCCAGGATGTCTTCGGCGCCGTCGCTTCCCACAATGGAGTCGTCTCCATCAGTGAAGCGCAGGGGGTCGACCCTGCCGAAGATTTCTTCAGTGGACCAGACAGTACCGTCGTCGAACGCGAATTTGAGAAAGACCTTGGCTGGATCGCTACCAAGCCCGCCCCAAATCTTGATGGAGTCACCGGCTGACCCAACTTTGATCAGCAAGCCAGGCGGGTAGTCCGCGTAAACAGTTGCGAAGCTGATGTCGGAGGGCTTGATGCCTGCACCAAAAACGATGGTGTTACCCGGCCGAGTTGTGGCTGCCAGCGAAATCGAGTCCTGGCCGTCCCCGAGAGAAAACTTGAAAACGGCGTTGTCGTCGTACGCACCGATAGAGTCGTTGCCAGCGCCGCCCTCCATGAAGACGCCACCAAACATGGTGTCGTCACCACTGCCTCCTAGCATGAAGCCGTCATGCCTATTGACATTGTTGGTCAAGTAGTCGCTGCCCGCCCCCCCAGAAAGGACGTCCACGCCCGCGAAACCGCCATCTAGCCAGTCATCGCCAGCTCCGCCGCGGATGACGTCGTTTCCGATCGTGCCAAGCACGGTATCAGCGCCGGGGCCAACTCTCATCACCATTTGTGCGATGGTGTCAGCCGTCCAGACCGTGCCGTCGTAGAAATTGATTTGCTGAATCTGGTACTTCGGATCCGGGTCGTTGGGCTGGCTGAGCCAATGATCAACTGTCAGCGAGTCGCCACCAGGAAGCTCGAGCTTTAAGCCCACATCCCAGCCGTTCAAAGCATTCACCAAACTCACTCGGACGTCACTCGGATTCAAGCCCGGCGCCAAGACGATCTTGACCTTGGCGCCAGTAGCACCGGTCACGTGCACTTGACCAGAGCCTGGCCCGAAGAAGACTTTGCCCTTGCCCAGCATTTCTTCGATGGAGCCCATCGAATCAAGGTACTCCTTCATCACGGGGTCGCTCGCCTTCTCGCGGGCAACCTCTTCCTTGAGCAACGCGTAGGCATCCCAGCCCATGCGGTCCAGTTGGACTCCATATTGAGCAAGCGAGATCAGGCTCTTGATCGCGAGCTTGGGATCGTTCGACTTGAGCATCTCGTAGCCGCCCCAGTCGAAGCCGAACGAACCGTCCGGCTTTTGGACTAGCAGAAACACATCAATGGTGCTCGACTTTGTTACTCGCCCAAGCTCCAGGTTGTCACTGATGTAGTCAGTTAGGGCCTTGAAGCCAGCCTCGATGACGGGCGCAGCCCGCGGCCCAGCGTTCGGACGCTCGTTGTAGTTGCGGTCATAGGCAGCGACGCCAGAGGCGATGTCAATTGCAAAGAGGTGACGCTCGTCGTAATACGGGCTGTCGATTCCAAATTCAGCCTTGTCCGCGCCGGTCCACCGGATCGCAATTTCGCCGGCCAAGCGTGAGCGGAACGAGGCATCGGTAGAACCCATGAACATGGTCACCATTCCCACCAGTTCGCTGTCCTTGGCCATGGCCTCCTGCAAGGTGTCCATGGCACCCATGCCCCGAAGGTTGGGCAGCTGACGGATGACATCCGGTATGTCTATGACCGACGCGATGGCTTGTGAATCACCCTTTTCAAACCATACGTCGTGAACCTGGTGCTGGATGCCCTGGCTATCGGCGTAGGTGCCAAGCTGACGCCTGAAATTGCCCTGGCTGTCTACCTTGCCAGAAGTCTCGTAGGCGACCGAGATCCAGCCGATCGACATGTCGGCAACGCCGACCAGCTCGCCGCGCTCGGAGATCCCGTTGCTGTTGAGGTCGCGCCAAACAAGCAGCTTCGAAAAGATGGGGTCGAGCTTATCAATGCGGCCGTCATGGTTGGCGTCATACTGCTTGAGGGCCTCGAAGCCATTGGCCGCAAGCGAGCCTCCAGGCAAAGCGGTGTTGTCGCCAAACAATTCCCTGCCGCTGTTGATCTGACCATCTCCATTGACGTCAAGCGCGAGCAAGCCGTCATCTGAACTCACCCAGCCAGTTGACTCAGTCAAACCGTTGGCATTGTGGTCGAAGAGCACCCCCTCGCTGATGGCGATGCTTTCAACGCCGTCGCCGTCCAAGTCAAGCACGAGCGGCGAGGCCACTTTTTCAAAGATGTCCTCCGCTTTGTTCCGGTTGGTAACGACGTCAGCGATGGCCTTCTCTCGGCCGATTTCAAGGAGATCCTTGCCCCAGTCCTTGGGGAGAAGGAATGGAACGCCCGCGGGCACGAGCGGACTATCGGCTGCGGTCGGCAAGACAAGCTTGTCTTTGCTGACACTGTCTCGATCGACGCCAGGCTTGGCCAATGCACCGAGGCTGCCAGGGCCAAACGTCGTGGTTGTAGCCCTACCGGAAGCATCGACAGTCGTAACGGTCCCACTGCCGTCCGCGTTGTACTTCGTCGTCGTGTTCGACACGACACCAACACCATTCGGACCGTACATGGTGTCGATCCGCGTTCCGCTGCGATCGTCCGAAGTGATGCGGCTGTACACGCCATCCGGAGCACCTGGGTACGCGCCGGTCTTGATGGTCACGGCACCGTTCTTGACATAGGTGGCCGTCGAATCGATGCCGCTGTCAGTGCGGCGCGAAACGACAATGTTGCCCTCAGGCGTGATGACTGTGCTTCCTTGTTCGCCGGTCTTGGTGGTCTTCCAGGTTGATTCCTTGAAGCTACCGTCCTCTGCGTACGTGGTCGTCGTGAGGGTTGACGCATCCGCGGATTGCTCACTACGCGTGTAGCTGCCATCTGCCTTTTGAACAAGGCCGAACATCCGGCCATCGGCGGAGCGCTCGGACATGCCACGGCTGCCGTCGCTCTTTGTCCAAGCGTCGCTCAGTACCTGGCCCTTGCCATCCAGCCTGCGCTCGAACTTGTTGCCCTGGTTGTCGTTGGAATACTCGTAGACCGACTTGTCGAACGTGTTGACTTCGCGGCCCTGCACTCCACCGTTCTCGTAGTGCTCGGTACGCGTCGTGCCGGCTTCGCGATCGAGCCAGACCTTCTCGCGCACGACACCGGCACCATCTTTAAGCGTGCGCTCGGAGTTGCGGTCGTTCTCACTGAAAGTCAGCGTGCTGCCGTTGGGCAGATGCGCCTCACCAGTAGCGGTGCCGGCACCGTCGACGTTGTACTGCGTCGTTCCATGAGAGCCGTCTTGCTTGGTCCAGCTGTCTGACTTGGCCTTATTCTGAGCATCGAGCAGCGTGATACGTGTGTTGCCCTGGTGGTCGTCAACGCTAAGCGTGCTCTCACCCGTGACTGTGTTGATGGCGCGCTCTTCCGTAGCGCCAGTGGTCTTGAGCGTGGACTGCCAATTCAGCTTGCCCGACGCGTCGTAGGTAGCATTGATCTTGTCACCGTTGCCCATGTCAACGTGAGCGGATTTCATCGTCCCATCCACCCGCTTTTCGATGGTCGATGAGTTCCCGGTTTGCGGGTCGAACTGATACTCACCACTGCCTAGCGCACTGCTCCACTTTTCCAGGAGCTTGACACCCCGGTTGTCACCCCAGGCCTCAACACGGTAGCCCACTCCATCTTCCTTGACGTTATGAGTTCTACCGTCGACCGCCCGCTCAAAAGTTTCAAGGGCGCCGGTCTGCGGTGTAGCTCGCATCCACCCTGAAGACCCATCGGCGTTAATCCAGTCTTCGGCGGTCTTCTGTCCATTAGCGTTCGTTTGGGTCGAAATGGAGTTGCCGGCTGCGTCGCTGTGACTGAACGTCGTGGTGCCGTCAAGAAGCTTAATAGTTGAACTTTGTTCGATTAATCCACCATTCTCAGCCTTCCGCACCACTACGGTTGTCGTCTCTGTAAACGTATCTTGGTCGAGATTGAATTTTTGCTCGGTATATTTGCCATCAACAGTAAATTCTTTCAAGCTAGAAAGCAGTCGGGACTCTCCAGGTTTCCCCTCCCATTCATTCCGCGAAAGGCGCGACTCCGCACTGTGTTGAAGCACCTGGATTGTGCCGCCGCCATCCTTAGGAAATTGCCAGATCCTGTCGTACTCGATATTCGGGGAATTAAATTCCCGATAGATGACGGCATTGGGATCATTGGGGTACTTCGAATAAACGTAGGTTACATCGTTGTCTGTTTTGACAATTGTGGGTGCCAACCCCTCGCTGCTCGGCTTGAGCAAATATTCAACAGCCTTCTCTGTCAGAATTCCGGCAAATACACTGACCCCGATCGCGGCGATAAGGGAAAGTGGGCCGGCCGCCACGGCCGCTCCCACAGTCGCGATTGCACGCAGCCTAGACAGCGCGAGCGCACCTTCAAACACAAAATCGCCTACCGCCAAACCGGCCGCCAGCTTGGAAAACTGATCGGCCATGTACTTTGAAGCCTCTTGAGTCTTGCCTGCGTCGACCAACGCCTGAGTCTCTCGAAGTATGCTTGTTACTTGAAGCCCATAAACCCCGACGGCGAGCGTAGTTCCGAGCATTCCGATAGTTGCAAAACCATTCATGTTCGGATTGCGCTTGACTGCGTCGGCAATGAGCTGCTGAGCTCTTTCCAAGTCTGCGGGATCTGTCTTGAACAACCCGCCCATGGCTTGCTCGAAAGCTGAGATATTCTTGATGTCCGCAACCGGAAGCGAATTCAGCTTGGTCGACAGGAAGTCTAGATAGTTCGTTGTAGACAAGCCCGTCAAACTGGCTTGATATCTAAAAATGGCAATAATGGCATCGCGAACTGCCGTCTCCGATGCTCCCGACGCACTTGCAAGGCTCTTCCATTCAGAAATGGAAATGCCACCCACTGTTCCAGTTGCGCGCTCCAAAATTCCCGGAATCTCAGACTGAGCCAAGACGGAATTCGGAGAGAGGCCGCTCGCGGCGATGATCCGAATGTCGCCGATTGCCTGCTTCGCGTAATTCTTTGAAACTATGTCCCAAAGCGTATTTGTTGTCCTCACGCCGTCAATTTCGACGCCGTTATAAACAGCTCTAAAACGCTCTTGGATTTGCGACTGTTGCTCGGCTGTAAGGCTCTGGAACGGGTAGTCGGCCGGCAAGCCCATTTCAACCTGAATGGCCATCACCACCGCCTTCTTGGTTGCGATGTCTTGGACGAACATCGCAGCATCGGACGCCCCTAGGTGGGTGATTTTGGATGCCGGCTGGTCTCGAATGATCGCCTTCACGAGGTCCGAAGACTTGCTACCGTCCTCCAGAGGCCCGGAGTACAACAAGAAAATAGTGTCCGCGGTTGCTTGCGATGGAACTGCATTCACTTTGCCAGCAAGGGCGATTAGTTCATCGATTGTCAGGGGCTTGCCACTGGCAATCGCGTCGGCGATCTCTTTTAGTGCTGCGGTCTTATCCATTTATGCGACCTCCAACGAAAGTTGAGCAAACGTGCCGCTGGTATCGCCTTCACCTTGATATCCGAATATTCCAAATGCTTCTCGCATACGAACTGCGAGCGCCTTCAAATCGTGTTCGGTCAAATCGGTTGCTCCCAGCACAATGATCGTCGAGTCAAACGGTGGATTAGCAAAAATCTGATAGAGCCTCGCGCCGCACTTGAAGTTATACGGAACGCGAAGATCGTCTGTGGTGACGACGCCGCCGTGCCCTTCCACCAAATAGTCTCCGGTTACGGCATCGCTCATCCAGCGTCGATGTAGATCGGCCGCCTCATTAAGATACCAGGGCCTACCGTCCTGGCTTATTAAGTTGGATACATCTAGATTAATAGCTGCGATGTCCGATGCGGACAAAGTCTTCAATTCAAATTTCATGATTTCCACCTGTGATAAATATGCCAGATACGAGCCCAAGGGCTCAGTCAAATTTCCTAATGCCGTCTTGAAAATTGATGGCTTAAGCTGCCCGCTGTGGTCGGGCCTGACTTTCGCCTAGGCAGCAATCAGTCAATATTTGAGTGCCCGAGCAAATTCCATAAGCCTTGGCTGACACAAGAGCGTTGTTTCGAATCGCTAACTTGGCCGAGTTGCCCGTGATGAATTCCAACGCCTGAGATGCGATGCCCTTTGTGTCAAAAACTCCCACCGACCGCCCATTCACGCCATCCTCCAGCACCTCCCGCACCGGCGCCGTATCCGACCCGATGACAAGGCACCCCGTGGCCATCGCCTCTAACATCGACCAGCTCAGCACGAACGGATAGGTCAGGTACACATGCGCCGCCGACACCTGCAGGATTCGCTTGTAGCCCTCGTAGGGCACCTTGCCGAGGAAGTGCGTACGCGTGGGGTCAAGCTGTGAGCCGACCTCCCGCAGCATCTTTTCGCGCCAGTGTTTGGCGCCCTCAGGCTTGCGGCCGTAGCTGACGTCGTCGCCGCCGACGATCACCGTGTGGGCCGTCTTGTGCTCGCGCTGGATGGCGGGCAATGCGCGCATGAACTGGTGGAAGCCGCGGTAGGGCTCCAGGTTGCGGGCGACGTAGGTGATGACGGGGTCGCCGGCCTTGAGCACCGTCCCGTTGGGTAGCTTCACCACCGCATTGGGGTTGGGGCCCAGGTTCTCGGTGTCCACACCCTCATGAGCGACCGTGATCTTGTCCAGGTAGGCCTTGGGGTGCTGCGCCTTCTGCCAATGCGTGGGGCTGATGGCGGCGTCGCAGTTCTCCAGGTTCAGCAGGTGCAGCGCGTTCCAGGCGCGGATGCGTGCGCGGTCGTCGAAGCTGGCGGGGAACTCGGGGTCGAAGCCGATGTCGGCGCCTTGCCAGTTCGGGTCCAGCCCGTTGCCTTCGGCCGGGGCGTTGTAGAACCACTCGCAGAAGTGCACCAGGCGTGCGTTGGGGAAGACATCCTTGGCATTGAGCGTCTCGCCCCACCCGGGGTGGGCCAGGATGACGTCGGGGCTGAAGCCCTTGGCCTTGAGCTGCAGCAGCACGCGCGCCACGGCCTGGCCGTGCAGCACGGCGTCTTCCATGCGGCGCAGGTAGTGGTGCTGGGCCTTGTGCACTTCGCGGTGGGGCTTGTAGCGGATGAGCGTGAGGCGGCCGGCCTTTTCGAGTTCGGGCATGCCTGGCGCGGTGTCGCGGCCGATGCCCACGACCTGCCAGCCGGGTCGTTCATTCCACGCCTTGGCAACGTGGCGGAACTGGCCGGGGAAGTTCTGGTGAATGATGAGGATGCGCATGGGCTGGCTTAGCTTTCCCGGATCAACGTTCTTTGAGGCTTTCATCCAGGTGCTGCTGTACCGGGCTGAGCAGGTAGTCGATGACGCGGCGCTTGCCGGTCTTGATCTCGGCCGTGAGGTTCATGCCCGGCGCCAGCTTGATGCGCTTGCCGTCCACATTGAGCGCCGACTGGTTGAGCACCAGGGTGGCCGGGAAGATGGCGCCGCGCTTCTCGTCCTGCACGGCGTCGGCCGTGATGCTTTGCACCTGGGCTTGCACGGTGCCGTAGCGGGTGTAGGGGAAGGTCT